>SWBZ01006324.1_pt1 | contig 626513 bp, 591 predicted proteins | sample 4693031 | NCBI WGS metagenome assembly SWBZ01 (sample SAMN10267274, study PRJNA491770) | bioreactor metagenome | isolation source: DHS bioreactor inoculated with | place: Japan: off Shimokita Peninsula
CGAGCGGTAACGGATTGACGATGATGCAGTCGGCCGGAGGCGTCCAATTCCTCGTTCGCTCGAAATTGTCCCCCTTTTTCTAAGGGGGGTAAAAAGGGGAAGATGTGAATTATAAAGAGAGAGGGGGTGTTATGAATAATTTTTATATAGCGTTTGCGGTGTATTTGAACCTGATATTCGTGGCGGCGAAGTTGTGGGGCCGCGTGGATTGGCCGTGGGGATGGGTGATGGCGCCGCTTATAGTGATGACGGTCATCGGGGCGGTGGCGAACCTGGCGCAGTCGTCGAGGAAGAGGCGGCTCAGGGGTAACATCTCCCAAAATCTCCAGTCGATACGGGACCTCGTGGAGAACGCGAGGCAGGCGCGCGGCGAAGACGCGGCCGGACGGAGCGCGAGGGGCCGCCATTGAGGCGCGCCTCGGGGAGGCGTCTCGCGTATGGGCACCTGGAGCGGGCGCTCGGATATTACTCGCGGTACAGGCGGGGCGAGTGGGTGCCGCACGTTTATCGCGCCTACCTCGGAGCGCTCGAAGAGGAGCGGGCGATAGAGGGATACGTCACGGGGCTCGGCGGGAACGAGCGCCGGGCCGTGGGGATGTATCTCGACGGGAAGAGCGCACGCACGATCGCGCGGGACGTGGAGATCGTGCGCGGGGGAGCGGGGCTGCAGGATGTCCGGGTGTGGGTGTATGGAAGCGGGGAGAGGTTCGGGCTCCTCAGCGTGATGTACGGGGTGATGATGAGGAAGGCGGAGTTTTGTCCGTTCTGCCATGGAGGAAGGAGCTCGGGAAAGGGGTATATGGTGCGGCTGCACGGGAGTGTTTGTCCGCACAGGGAGATTTGGGAGGGGGAAAGGAGGAGGGAGAGAAGGAGGGGGTGAAGAGTTGGAGAAGGGGAAAGGATTAAAGGAAAAGGATGAACTGAATGGATTCCTGCCTCCGCAGGAATGACAGACTTTTAACGTAACCCCCACCCTGGCCCTCCCCCTTTCTCAAGGGGGAGGGGAATAAAAGGCAAAGAATAGATTTCTCACATTCGTTCGAAATGACAGGGTTAAAAGCGAGATCCTGAAACAAGTTTCCGTCTTCGCTGAAAGCTACGCCGGACAGGCAGGATGACAAAAAGGAAGGATAAAGACTGGATTCCCGATACAAACATTCGGGAATGACAGATTGTAAAAAATTAAATCCCCCCTGACCCCCCTTTTCCTAAGGGGGGATAAAAGATGGGATGACGGAAATGTGGTGGTGAAGGATGGCGGATGAGGTGAAGGTTTGGGAGATGGGGGAGGGGGAGACGGCGAAGGCGTACGAGGCGTTCAGCGCTTACAGGGACCTTGGGGCCGGGCGGAGCCTGGCGAAGGCGGCGGCGAAGGTCGGGAAGTCGGAGCGGCTGATGAAGAAGTGGTCGGCGCGGCACGAGTGGGGCGCACGGGCGCGGGCGTACGACGAATATCTGGAGGGGCGGTCACGGGGGGCGTACGAGAGCAAGCTCGTCGAGGTGAACACCGCGCATCTGGATATGGTGAGGAGCGCGAGGGAGGCCGTGATGGCGCCGCTCTCGTCGCTCCTCGCGAGGATAGAGAAGCTGAAAGGCGAGGGGGCCGGGACGCTCGCGGGGGCGGAGGACATACCGCTCGACAAGATGATGACCATCGCGCGGCCGTACATAAAGCTGGCGATAGACGTGATAAGGATCGAGCGGCTCTTATACGGACTGCCGACGCAGAGCGTCAAGACCGAGGGGAACATAGGGCACAGCGTGAGCCACGACATAAGGATAGTGAGCGAGTACATAGAATCGCTGCCTGACGAGGAGCTTTTGAGGATTGTCAAAAATACAAAAAGAAGGGCTGGAAGGAACGGAGGCGCTGGGTCTCTACCTCGCGGAAAACGCGAGGGATAATCTGCTGACGTACACGGAGCTGACGTTCCCGAAGTACAGGGCAGGGTGGCATCACAGGGTGATAATCGAGCACCTGGAGGCTGTAGCCGAAGGGCGCGTGAAGAGGCTGATGATACTTGTGCCGCCAAGGTACGGGAAGTCGGAGCTGGCGTCGATACGGTTCCCGGCGTGGTATCTCGGAAGGAATCCGGATAAGAAGATCATTCTCGCGTCATACAACGACAGGTTCGCGCTTCATTTCGGAAAGCACGCGCGGAACCTCTGCCAGTCCGAGATGCACGGGTGCGTGTTCGGGACTAGGGTCCGCAGGGATTCGTCGTCGGGGTCGCTCTGGGAATTGGAAGACGGCGGGAGGTTCGTCGCCGTCGGAAGGGGCGGGTCCGTTACGGGGCACGGAGCGCATCTGCTCATCCTCGACGACCTCATAAAGAACGTGCAGGAGGCGTATTCCGAGAACGTGCGCGATACGATCTGGGACTGGTACAAGACGACCCTTTACACGAGGACTGAGGACGGCGCGGGGATAGTCGTCGTGAATACGCGGTGGCACACGGACGATCTCGTCGGGCGGCTGCTTCGGGACGAGGGGGAGAAGTGGACGGTCCTCAAATTGCCGGCGATCGCGGATATGGATTATGTGTTCGGGGAGCACGGGTACAGGGAGGGCGAGACGCTCTGGCCGGAGAAGTTTCCTCTGGAAGCTGTGAACGAGACGCGGGCCGTGCTGGGAAGCCACTTCAACTCGATATACCAGCAGGAGCCCGAGGAGAGGACGGGGAATATTTTCAGGCGCGGCGAGTGGCGGAGGTTCACTGCATTGCCGGCCGGGAGGAAGTGGGCCGTGCAGTCGTGGGACACGGGATTCAAGACCGGCGAGGAGAACAGCTACTCGGCGTGCACGACGTGGATAGAGACGGAGAGCGGGTATTACATGGTCAACGCGTGGTGGGGAAAGGTGACGTTCCCGGAATTGAAGCGGCGGGCGGTGGAGCTGTACGAGAGGTTCATGCCGGACGAGGTGCTGGTCGAAGACAAGGCGTCGGGGCAGAGCCTTATGCAGGAGCTGGCCGAGACGACGAAGATGCCGATAAGGGGCGTCAAGCCCGTCGGGGATAAGGTCGCCAGGGCGCATGCCGTGACCCCGGTGTTCGAGTCGGGCAGCGTTTACATCCATGACAATGCGGAATGGACGGACGAGGTGATCGCGTGCGCGGCGAGCTTCCCGCGTACGAAGAATACGGACGTCGTGGACAGCATAACGCAGGCTATCGAGCACATGAGGCATGGAAGGCGGTTCGCGTATTCGTACCACGGGGGCGGGTACGCGAGGTCGAAGGGAAGAAAGACGATATTCGAAATGGAGAGGGAAAAGGGAAATGGCTGAGGACAGGTTGACGCAGGCGGTGTTGAGAAAGAGGGCGGAGTACAGAAGGGCCGAGAGGGGGTACAGGTTCTTCGAGGACAGTTACAAGGGCGGCGCGGATTATGTCGAGTCGGATAATTTGTATATGCATACCTTCGAGGACGGCGAGGGGTTCCGGGAGAGGAAGGAGAGGTCGTACTACTATAATTATTGCGCGCCAATCGTGAACGCGTACAACTCGTTCATTTACAGGCAGAAGATCGTGAGGGATTTCGGGAAGCTCGCGGACAGCGCGCTGTTCGGGCTTTTCCTCGGCAACTGTGACAGGCAGGGGAATTCGTACGAGGATTTTATAAGGGGCGCGTCGAAGTGGTCGTCCGTGACGGGGATACAGTTCATCCTCGTGGACAAGCCGGCCGAGACGGCGGAGACGATGAAGGAGGAGATGGAGAGGGGCATCTACCCGTACTTCGTCCGCGTGCCCCCGACGAACGTTTGGGACTGGGGGCTCGACAGGTGGGGGAACCTCCTCTGGGCGAAGATCCTGGAGACCCACGCGGACGAGGGGGAGTTCGGAAAGGACGCGGCCGGGGTGATGAGATTCAGGGTGTGGTATCGGGACAGATGGGAGCTGTTTGAGGTGGAGCAGTCGGGCGGCGGGCGGAAGGCGAGGAAGGCGGACGAGGGGGAGCATCCCGTGGGGGAGGTGCCGCTCGTGCCGGTGTGTCATTTCGCCGAGGAGCCGATGACGGGGTTTTCGTTACTCAACGACATTGCGTACGTGAACCGGGCCTTGTATAACTGGTGCTCGCTCCTCGATGAGATTTTGTACAGGCAGACGTTTTCGCAGCTCGTGATGCCGGAGGACCCGAAGAGCCCGATCAACGACAAGGCGCTCGGGACGGCCAGGGGGCTCGGGTTCCCGCCGGACTCGCGGCATGCGCCGCACTTCATCAGCCCGGACGCGTCGCAGGCGCGGGTGCTCATGGAGCAGATAGAGCGGGGAATCGAGGAGATATACAGGCTGGCTACATTGCGCGGGGCGATAGGCGTGACTGAGGAATCGAGCGGCGTCGCGCGGTCGTACGACTTCATGATCACGAATAACACGCTATCCAGCAAGGCGCTCAACATGGAGGAGGCGGAGATGAAGGCGCTTCGATTCTGGGCGAAGTGGCAGGGGATAGAGGAGCCGGGGAATGTCGTCGAGTATCCGGGGGAGTTCGAGGTGAGCTCGCTCGGGGAGGAGATGGAGAATATTCTGAAGGCGGCGGAGCTGGGGATTTCGGAGAGGTTCCAGCAGGTGATGAAGGAGAGGATCGTGAAGCGGATGGCGCCGAGGCTGCCGAGGGAGGATATGGAGAGGATTTTGGGGGAGATTAGAGAGGGGTGAAAGAAAAGACAAAGGCGAAGAACGAAAGATGAGATCCTGAAACAAGTTCAGGATGACGGCAACTACAAAATCCCCCCTGTTTTACTTTGATTACTGTTATAAGCTGTACTGGATTGGCGACGAGAGTGTAAGCGAAGGCGTCCAATTCCTCGCTCGCTCGAAATTGTCCCCTTTTTCTAAGGGGGGATGGAAAGGCAAAGGATGAAATGAATGGATTCCTGTCTGCACAGGAATGACAGAAATGAGGTGACCCCCACCCTAACCTTTTTTTGTTTCGGGTACTTTCGAGCTGTACCAGATAAAGTTTCGTGCAGTCGGCCCAGGGCGTCCGAATGCTCGCTCGTTCGCATTCGTTCCCCTGGCAGGGGGAGGGGACTTAATTGAAGGTGGTGTTGTGAGTATGAGAGGAGAGAGGAGGAGAGATATGAAGGTGGAGCTCAGGAGGAGTTTGGACGGGTATTACGAGGAGCTGGATGTGCTCGCGAGGAAGTATCGGGGCGACCTGCACGCTGTGAAGACGGACAAGAGTTTGAGCGGGTTCGGGAAGGAGAAGCGCGCGGGGGAAATCCGAAACGAGTTTACGCAGAAGCTGGCGGAGCTGCGCGGGAAGTTCGACGACGACGTCGCCGGGAGGGTTTCCGGGATCGGCGCCGCGCTGAGACCGCAGGATGCGGAGCGGGGGCGCGTGAAGGAGATCAGGCGGAGGATCGCGGAGGGCGAGAGGTTCGTCGGGCAGGAGAGTTTGTTCTATGCGTTGATGGGCTCGATCGACGAGCTCAGGGAGGACATCGACCGGAGCACGTTCGTCGGCGCGGCGGCGAGGCTTTCCGGGGACGACATGGCGCGGGTGTTCGGCGAGGCCGTGGAGCGGCGGGACGTGAAGCGGCTCGAATGGCTGAAGGAGGCGGCGGCGCTGACCGGGCGAGACGCGGGGGCGTTCGCGAAGAGCGTCGATGCGCAGATAGAGCGGATCGAGGAGGCGCGGCTTACGCCGGAGCAGAAGAGGCTGAGGGAGACGGCCGGGGAGCTTACGAAGCAGAAGGAGCTGTTCGAGTATAGTGTGGAGCGGGCGCTCGCGGCGGAGGGGGAGTTTGTGGATTTGAGGGGGGAGGAGTGAGGGCCAGCCCTCAGGGTCGCGGAGGGAAATTGCTCGTAGCGCGGGCAGCGAGCAATTTTGGAAAAAAATAAGACTACAAAGAATTCTTGATGAATTGCTTGTGGAAATGGATTCCCGATACAAGCATTCGGGAATGACAAATATATGGTACCCCCTCACCCTTAATCCCTCTCCCCCGGAGGGGAGAGGGGAAATCTAAGGTGACCCCCACCTTAGTCCTCCCCCTAACAGGGGGAGGATAATGCATATGAGTATGGAGAGGGCCGGGACGTGGCTGCGTACAACGACGGGATTGTGAATATACTCCATCTGCTGCCGGAGGATGTCCGGGAGAGGGTGAACAAGGAGAGAGTAGAGGGCGCCCTGGCGGGATTGACGGAGCGCGAGAGGACGGCCATAGAGATGCGGTTCGGGCTCTCCGGGAACGAGCCGGCGACGTACGAGAGCATGGGGGAGAGGCTCGGGATGACATCGATGGGAGCGATGAAACTTTTCAAAAGAAGCTGCAAAAAGGTGGTTGACAGGATACGAAAGTTCGATTAGTTTATATAGCAATGGGCGAACAACGCCCAGCGCGATAAGCACAAAGGAAACCGGGAATGAGAACATCATCTCGGTTTTTTTTGTGCCTGTCGGTTCCTTCCTGATTATTTCCTGAATGATTCCAAGTGGTTATGAGAGTGGGAGAGGTGTGTTTTTTGGGTGAGTTTGGGGCATGAAAAGAGTGATTGCCGCGGCCGCTGCTCACCCTCGTAATGATAAAGGATTCTTGATGGATTGCTGGCGGAAAACTGAATGGATTCCTGTTATTTTGTGCTGTGTCGCTTTCGAGCGGTACTGTAGATAATTTCGTGCAGTCAGCGAAGGGCGTCCGATTCCTCGCTCGCTCGAAATCGTTACAGGAATGACAGACTTTTAATGTAACCCCCACCCTGACCCTCCCCCTTTCTCAAGGGGGAGGGGATTGAAAGATGAAAAGATAGATTTCTCGCTGTTTTAATTTGAGGTATTTCCGAGCAGTACTAGATAAGCGTTCTTGCAATCGGCTCACGGCGACCGATTCCTCGCTCGCTCGAAATCGTTGGGAATGACAGAAAAAACTTTAAAAGCGAGATCCTGAATTAAATTCAGGATGACGGGTTGAGAGGTGGTGATGGCGAAGAGGGCTAAGGCTGCGGATTCCGGTGAGGTGAAGGAGGGAGGCGCGGCTGGAGATTCGGAAGAGAAGGTGTTTACGGAGGCGGAGCTTAACGCGGAGCTGGAGGCGCGGCTCGAAAGCGAGCGCGGGAGGATTGCGGCGGAGTTCGAGGACGGGCTCCGAAGTGCGGGCGCCGATGGCATTGACGGAGTGCGCGAGCTAGTGAAGCGTCTCAGGGACAAGGAGGAGGCTGCGGAGGCTTTGGCCGCCGAGGGAGTACGCGCCGACGAGGAGGCCGTGGAGTGCGAAAGGCGGTTCGAGCATGAGCTGAGAAGGCATGAGGAGGAGACGCGCGAGTGGCGCGGGAGGTATGAAGCGCTCCTCAGGCGTTCCGAGCTTACGCAGGCCGCGCTCAAGGCGGGGGCCGACCCGTCGAACGTGGACATGATCGTGACGTTTACGGAGGGGAGCGTGAAGGTCGCCGAGGGCGGCGGGTTCCAGGTCGTCGGGAAGGACGGCGGGGCGGCGCTCGACCCGGAGACGGGAAGGGAGATGACTGTCGAGAGGTACATGCACGGGTTCTTGTCGGAGAGGCCTGGGCTCGTGAGGCCGTCGCAGGCGAGGGGCGCGGGGACCGGGACGCTGGGCGGCCAGCAGGGGAGGTATAGCCTCGAAGAGATAAGGGAGATCGCGCGGACCGATCCGAAGAGGTATGCGGAGCTTAAGGGGGAGGGGGTTGTGCAGGAGGCTTACGAGAGGCATTTGAAGGAGGGTTAGGAGAGAATGATTGCAGCGGTCGCACAAGGCGCGCCCTCGCAATGATAAAGAATTCTTGATGGATCGCGAGTGGGAAACTGAATGGATTCCTGCCTGCGCAGGAATGACAGAAGTGTGGTGATTCCTCGCTCGCTCGGAATTGTCCCCTCCGGCTTCGCATAACTTCGCTGTGACAGGCCTTTTCCCAAGGGGGAAATTAAAGACTGGATTCCCGATACAAGCATTCGGGAATGACAGAAATAAGGACTCGAAGTGACAAAAGATGAGATTCTGAAACAAGTTCAGGATGACTACTAAAAATAAATATGACAGAAGGGTGGGGTCACGGCGGTGCCACGACGCTGAATTCATGCACGCGTGGCGTGTAAATCCCCCCTAACCCCCCTTTTCCTAAGGGGGGATGTAAAGGCAAAGACAAAAGATAGATTTCTCCCCTGCGGTCGAAATGACAAGATTGAACTGAATGGATTCCTGTTGTTTTGTGCTGAGTTACTTTCGAGCAGTACTATAGATAATTTCGTGCAGTCGGCGAAGGGCGTCCGATTCCTCGCTCGCTCGAAATCGTTACAGGAATGACAAAAATAAGGGAACCCCCACCCTAATCCTCCCCCTATTCATAGGGTGAGGGAAAATCATGAAGCAGAATTTATAAAAAGTGTGGAGTGAAAATAATAACGAGGCTGCGGGATACGCGGCCGGAACCGGGAGGTTTTTTGAATGGGTAATGTAACAACTACGACAGCGGCTGCTATCATCCCAGAGATATGGGAGGCGGAGGTGGAATTCGCCGCCCACAACAACAGGGGATTCAGCGGCAGGATCATGGAATTTCAGTTTGCTGGGCCGGGGGACGTATTGCACATCCCCAAGATCGGCGCGATAAGCGCGGCTGCGTTTTCGGGTGTGGTGTCGTACACCGCGAACACGGAGACTTCGGTGGACATAACGCCGGACGTGTCGTACGCCGCCGTGCAGATAGACAGGAAGGCGGACGTGAGGTCTGTGACGAGCCTCGGGAACGTGTACCAGGTGGAGCTGGGGCAGTCGCTCGCGCAGTACGAGGACGAGCAGATCGCCGGGCTCTACGCCGGGCTTTCGAGGAGCGTCGGCGGGTCTTCTGATTTCTCCGAGGCGAATTATCTCCTCGCCATAAGGAACCTGATACAGTACGGGAAGAACAAGGTCGTGATGGGGATGACCCCGATATGGGGCGTCTTTCATCCGGCGCAGTGGGACCATGTGCTCACCGTGTCGAATTTAAATTCGGCGCAGGTAAGGGGCGAGATCGACGGGCCGGCGAAGACGGGATCCATCGACCTTGCGTACGGCGTGAATATCAGCTTCAGCTCGAGCGTGCAGGTATCGACGACGGCGAGGAACATGATCTATACGAGCAGGGCATTTGCGATAGCGAGAAAACAGACCCCGACTATAGACGTCGAGTTCGACGCGGACACCTTGTCCACAAAGATTGTGGCATCACAGGATTTCGGTGTGGCCGAAATGAACGACGACCTAGGGGTAGAGTACCAGACGAACGCGAGCTGAGCGGTCGGGGGATGAAACGGAAGGGCGCGGTTTCGTGAGGGGCCGTGCCCTTTTTTATTTTAGCGCAGGAATGACAGAATAAGAGAATTCTCTCGCTAACAGAAATGTGGTCAGGATGTTTCCCAGGGGAATTTGGGACGTTTCCTTTCTTCGACTTCTGAAATGTCGGGAATTACCAAATCATATTCCTTGATTAGTTTTTGAGCTCTTGGGCTTTCCACAGGAATCATCGTGTTTCGGTTTTCGCAAGACGGGCGGAGATTCCGGTGCATGGCGTATATGTATTGGGCCAGTTGGACTCCGAATATGAGAAAGTCTTGCATCTTGAAATCGTTATAAGGCCTTCCGATGTGGTGGCAGATGACGCAGAGTTTAAGCATTCGAAAATGATAATCGGGAATGTAGCGGGATGGCAAGTGGAGTGGCGGGAGAGAGATTTCTAGCGCGGGATCGGATTAGCAGGAGTAAAGACGAGATCCTGAATCGAGTTCAGGATGACGGCAACTACTAAATCCCCCCTAACCCCCCTTTTTCTAAGGGGGGATGAAAAGCAAAAACTGGATTCCCGATGTATAGGCGGGTTTCGAGCGGTACTGGATAAACGCTTGTGCAGTGAGGTGGCAGCGTCCGATTCCTCGCTTGCTCGAAATCGTTGGGAATGACAAATGTTAATGCCAAATATTTAAAAGAGTGTGGAGTGTGATTATGGCGGAGATAAGGGATGTTGTGATTGGGGAGGAGGGGGAAGCGGGAGAGTATGAAGGCGCGGGGAATCCGAGTCTTCCGGGCGAGGGGTATCCGGGGTACGCGGTCGGGTATCCGACGTGCTCGGAGCCGTCGCGGACGAACAGGGGATGCGACGCGTGGGGGAAGTGCGGGACGAAGGGCGAGGGGCCGTACACCGTGATGTTCGAGAATCCCGCCGGGAGGAGATCGGCGACGCACTGCAGGAACTGGATGTACAAGCTCCAGTACAAGCAGGGGCTCGGGTACAGGGCCGTGGACGACGAGTGGATGGACTGCACGGAGAGCGTGGCGGTGGACCCGTCCGACATAAAGAAAGGGACGCGGCAGAAGAGGTACAGGATGAAGGTCGAGGGCGTGAGGATGCCTGTGCCGGGGCCGCGCGGAGGGCGCGGAAGTGGCGATAGAAGAGAGGACGATTCGGAGAAAGGGACGAAAGCCGGAGTGGGAGATAAGGGCGACAGGAAAAGACGTCAACGAGCTAAGGGGGCTCATGAGGGAGGCGTCGGAGAGGACTAACGAGAAAAACGAGGCGCTCCGTAAGGAGATAGGGATGGTGGAGATGGAGACTGCTTCTGGCAAAAGAGACGTCGTCAGGGAGGACGGCGCGCGGAGGATGGAGAGAAAGGGTTTCCGGCCGGTGAGGAAGTCGTTCGTCGTGCCGGATTTGCCGTGGTTAAGAAAAAAGGAGAGGTGAGAGAATGAAAGAAATAAGATTCGAGCCGTTTGCGGAGTTCGAGGATGTGGGCGCGAGCGCCGAGGCCGCCGTATCGACGCCGGTGTATTTCGGGAAGGTGGACAGCACGAGGCTGGTGAAGGCGACGCTGGATACGACGGGGTCCGATTTTTACGGGGCGACGCTGAGCGTGAAGCTCGTGGATTCGGCGAACAAGTCCGAGTTCGGGGACGTAGAGGACGGAGGGTTCACGGACCAGACGGAGCCAGGCGCGGAGAGCATAACTTTTGCGCTCGGGGCAGATGTGCACATTGGCACGCAGGGGGACAACTACGGGAAGTATCTGGCCGTGAGTTACGAGACCGACGGCGGGGATTCCGGAGGGACGACCGCGATTACGGGGACTGTTGTTCTGGAGAATGTGTTTGTGCCGGATGACAGGGTGACGTTGAGGTTGTGATGGGAGTTTGGGAGAGATTTTAAATCCCCCCTGACCCCCCTTTTCCTAAGGGGGGATAAAAGATAGAAAGCCAAAGCGAGATCCTGAAACAAGTTCAGGATGACTACAAAGGAGAAAGAGAGATTTCTCCCTATTTTAATTTGAGGTTTTTCCGAGCTGTACCATATGAGCTTTCTTGCAATCAGGCCAGGGCGTCCGATTCCTCGCTCGCTCGAAATCGTTGGTCGAAATGACAGGAAAACGAGGTGAGGTCGCGGCAGAGTGCCGCGACTCGAATTGATGCACGCGAGGCGTGCTGGATTCCCTATACAAGCGTTAGGGAATGACAGAAGGGTGGTGATTTCTCGCACGCTCGAAATTGTTGCAGGAATGACAGATTATAAAGATTAAATCCCCCCTGACCCCCCTTTTCCTAAGGGGGGAAATGATTTCTGATGTATTACATAAGGTGCCCCCTCACCCTGGCCCTCTCCCCCGTTGGGGAGAGGGAAATAGTAGTGGTGACGTGTACTGGCATTCGTTCCTTTGGGGGGGCGGGGAAGTGGAAAAAGGGGAATGTCGTAAAGGAGGTTGAGATGGCGTATTCGAATGATGGGAATGTGGAGCAGTTTATACCGGACATATTGGACCATGGTGTGCCGGGGATAATCGACGGCGGGGTGAGCACGACTCTTGCCGGCGCGGTGTATGCCGGCGCGGGTTCTATAACCGTCGCGGACGGCTCAGGCATAGCAGCCGGGGATTATCTGAAGCTCGATTCGAAGGGGAACGTCGAGGTCGTGAAGGTGGACGGTGTCGAGTCGAACGTGGTTACGCTCGACGAGGATACTCCTCTTCGCAAAAGCCACAGGACCGGAGTGAAGGTGGTGCATGTGGACTCGCCGGGCTTCGGCGCCGACCACGACGAGGCGGCGTACGACATAGACAGGATCATCGAGGTGAAGTGGTTCAGGCCGCGCGTTAGGGAGAGGTACGGGAGGAATATCGAGTTCCTGGACAGGGACCTCGAGTTCGACCCGGAGTTGATGCTAAACGCGGGCGTACAGCTGAAAAAGGCGGCGGTGTACAGGGTGCTCGGCGGGTACGTGTGTCCAAAACTCTCGAAGGCGACGCGGAACGCGGACGCCTGGGAGAAGAGGGCCGAGGAGTTTTCGAAGCGTTTCGACGAGGAGATAGAGCGCGTGCTTGCAGCCGGGATAGATTACGACTGGGACGCGAGCGGGCAGGTGGACAGGGACGAGAACAGGATACCGGCGACGTCGTTTTACGTCGGGAGGGCCTAGCGGATGATCACCATCGACACGTCGGAGCTGGCGGAGTTCCTGAAAAGCCTTGGCGGCAGGCTCGAAAAGGGGTTCGACTCGCGTAAGGCGCTCTTGGAATCGGGGCGGCTGATCGCGTCGCTGATAAGGACACGGACTAAATCGGGGAAGGACGTAGACGGGAAGCCGTTCGCCCCCTACAAAAGCAGGGGCGGAAAGGTAGACCTCGACGCGAGCGGCGAGATGCTGGGGGCCATAGAGGTGCGGCTCGTCTCGGACACAGAAGCCGCCGTCGGCATATTCGACCCCGTGCAGGCGAGGAAGGCGATAGTGCATCAGATGGGGCTCGGGAAGATGCCGGCCCGGAGATTCTTCGGGCTCGGGAGGGAAGCCGCGGGCGTGACGGCCGGGATCGAGGCGATATTCGCGCGCGAGCTCGGGAAGGCCACGGGGAAAATATAATGGCAACGAACATAAGAGAGGAAATAGACAAGGCGCTTGCGGATTCGCTCCGTGAGTCGGCGCTGATACAGCTCGTAACGAGGGAGTTCGTCGGGGTGGACATGGAGTCGGGGGCTATCGAGGGGATAAGCCACCTGGAGATGCCGGCCGTGATAGTGAACACCGGGAACGAGACGGGGTACGTCGAGATACCGGGCGGGAAGACGCGGGCGAAGTACAGCCCGGAGATCGTCGGGTACGTGTACGACGAGGACGAGTATTTCACGGAGCTTAACGAGCTGATAGCGGAGACGAAGAAGATGCTCTTCGCGTCGAGGCGGGTTATGCACGGCGGGGCGTGCGTCGGAATACTGAACGGCCTCACCGCGCTTACGACCGACAGGGGGAGGCTCGCGCCGTACGGGGCGTTTTCGATGACGCTCGAGATCTTATACGATTACGAAACTGTGACCGGAGGGGAGTTGGGAACATGAAAAAATTGATACTGTGCGTTCTGGGCGTGCTGGCCTTCGCGGCGGCCGCCGAGGCGGATTCGGACAGGATAATGATGGACACAAGCGCGGCGGCGCTCGGGTCGGCGGGGACCTACTCGACGGATACGTTCCTGGCGGAGAGTTACAAGTATGCGGCGGTGACTGTTGTTGCGGACGAGGACAGCGCGGAGGACGGGGTGAAGATAGAGCAGTCGTGCGACGAGGATTGCGACACGGCGGCGGAGCCTGTGTTCCAGTACGTGTCGTCCTGGAGCTACACGGCGGGGTCCGCGAACAACCAGTACGTTGCCGAGCTCAACTGCAAGTGCGCGAGGGTGACCTATGTGAACGGATCGAATGCGCAGGGGAGCTTCCACATATCTACCTACCTTAAGCTCGACTAGCGCGGGCTTCCTTTTAGACAACCAGAGAGGGGAATCGATGAGAAAAGCGATAATACTATGCGCGCTGTTGTGCGCGGCGGGGATCGCCGCGCGCGCGGACATACAGCAGGACGTGATTAACAGGGACCCGGCGGGTGCGTCCGGGGGCGGAGGCGGAGGAGGGACGGTGACTGTCGGCGAGTCCGACGGGAGCCCGTCCGTAAGCGACGCTTCGACCATATCGTTCGACCAGTCGAAGGGGTTTACAGTGACCGACGAGGGCGGGGGAGAGGCCGAGGTGGGGCTTTCGCTCGGGGCCGCGCTGGTCACGTACGACGATACGAACGACGGATATCCGGCGGGGGTGCTAAACGTGGAGGATGCGCTCGACGCCCTCGTCAGCGAGCCGGAGGGCGGGCCGAACGGCGAGGACAGCCTGATACCTTTCGAGAATCTGAAGAATGTGCCGGCGTTTCGGAAGACGCTTTTTCAGATCAGGCCGCAGGCGAATGAGCCGCCGACGTCTAATTTCGCCACTATGTATTCCCGGAACGGGCATCCGGGCCTTAGCTTCGACGGGAACGTTTGCACCGCCTGGAGTTTCGTAATGCCGAACATCTACGGCGGAAACGGGGTTACGGTGGATGTGTGGTTAGTGTCGACGGAAACGTCGAACGATACGGACTGGGACGGCTCGTGGGAGAGGATAGCGACCACGCAGGATATCGACTCGGACTCCTTCGCGACGGCCATAAGCGCGGACAATAACAATAACAACGCTACCTCTGGAATACCGACGAAGGTTTCCATAACATTTACTGACGGCGCGCAGATGGACTCGTGCGCTGCCAATGAGCTTTGCAGGTTCAGGCTCTGCCGGGATGCAACAAGCGACACGGGCGGGGCTTCGAATGGCAACGCTGTGTTGATAGGGGGGCAGATACGTGAGACGCCTTAAACTGATCCTGACATGCCTGCTATTTATCCTAGGGCCATGTAGCGCCTATCCGGCATGGCTCTATGACGGCACCGACTATGTCTCGGTTGCGGACGGCGCCGCCACGACGCTGCCCAACGGCGACTGGGCTATCGGGGGATGGATAAAGCTCGACACGACTTCGGGATGGCCCAACGACTATACAGTTGTATCCGCCGGCGTCGATGGCGGTTCGGAAGGTGAGTTTACACTCGGCATCGACCAGGATGGCGGCAGCTCGACACGCGTGGAGATGTATATAGCCGACGATTTTTACGGCTCGGAAGCTTCGCTTTCTTCTACGGGCGACGAGTTTGCCGGGAATACGAATCCTACGCATGTGCTTTTGCAACGCTCAGGCTCAAATTTCCAATTTTATATCGGAGGCGTTGCGAGCGGCACCGTAGCTGTCGGGGGGATAGACGAGCTTAATTTCAGCACCGCCCTCATATTCGGCCCTTACTACAATGAAATCGGCAACTGGAATGCTTTGCCCGGCTCGCTTGCGTCGTGGGCAAAGTGGAACCGCGCCCTTACGCAGGCGGAGATAACAAGCCTCGCGCAAGGATTCTCGCCGTCATGTGTTCCGGGCTCGCAGATGCTGGACATCCCGATGATAGGGGCTTATCAGGAGCGGCGCTCAGGGCTCGCCGTCACCAATTCCGGAACAACCGTGGGGGCGCACCCGCGAATGTATTTCTGTGGAGAATGATGAGAACGAAAAGCCACATATTACTTGCAATATTGATAGCGATTACGCTCGCGGCGTGTGCGGGGGCCGTGAAGGATTCGCGGGCGGAGGGGAACTGGTGCACGTTCGTATGCGAGCCGATCCCGACAATCGCGCCGACTCCAACACCTACGCCCACACCTACACCTGCGCCGAGCCCGACTCCCACGCCGACGCCTGACGCAATCGTGGCACCGTCCGGCGGCGATTTTACGACCATAGCCGCAGCATACGCGGCGGCCTCGTGCGGCGATCTTATTTGGGTCAGGGACGGAACGTATAACACGACTTCGGTAATCAATCTGAACAAGAGCTGTTCGTCGGGCAACGAGATCACGGTTCAGAACTATCCCGGCGAGAGCCCAAAGGTCGTCTGCACCAATCCCACGGCGGGGGGCGGCAACGACCGGGTGGAGATCAACGGCCCATATAATGTGTGGGATGGCATCGAGGTGTCGAGCTGTTACGACGGGATAAAAAACTATGCTTCTCATACGAAGATTCTGAACTCGAAGATTCACAATAATATCTTCACCGGCATTGTGAACGTTCCACTCAGCGGGACAATGACGGATGTCGAGATCGCCGGGAATACGCTGGAGCTAAGCGGCTACATCGAGAGCGGGTCGTGTACCGTGGGAATTGCGACAAGCTGCACGCGGCACGACAACCCGTTCGATCCGGGGAACCCTATAAGCGTTAAGAACGTTCATCAGATCTATATAAGCAATACGACTTGCAACAATGTGGACGGCGTTCATATTCACGGCAACACGATTCGGAATTACGGCGGGCGCGCGTTCCAGATGAACGGGACCGAGGGCGGAGACGGGGCGCCGTGCCAGGCGGACGGGATCAAGAACGTCGTTTTCGAAGATAATAATGTCTCCGGCGGCTCGTGGGGTATTTCGGCGTATTACGGTATTTCGGAGATCGAGGTGACGGGGAATACATTTACGCTCGATTCGTGGCCGACAACGAACGACAGCGATCATACGTTCTTCGGCATATGGGGGCTCACGGACAGCGAGATCATCGGGAATACGCTGAGCTCGTCGAGCTCGTCGATGAGGGCGTTTTATTTTTACGACGACGATTCGGGGTGCCCGGAGAATCTGATCGGCGGGAATAGCTGGGATTTGAGCACGGACGACTGGATGTGGAGCGGGGGAGTGAGGAGTGATTTCAGCTCGGCGTTCGGGAGCGTGAGCGGGTGTGGAGGGTAGATTAATAAAATATTAAATAATACAGTGTTGACTTGAGATTGCCACAGTAATTATACTCCTTAATAAAACTATAATGAGGGGTAGATTCGATGTGGGAGAACCTAAGTCATGTTGCAGCCTTTGGCACCTTTATTCTCACTGCTCTTACAGTTTTAGTAGCTAATTGGCCACGAATTAAGGAAATAAATTTCATGAAAAATCACAATTGGCGGATTTATGCCAATATATTTGCTGGAATACTACTCGTAACTGGAATTGCAATTACTGGTTATTCAATAATGAATAATCAAACAAACACAACTCCAACATGTTCTTTTACGTATGACCATGATGCCCAACTAGAACTTGTAACGGATAGATGGTATCAGAATGAGAAGGTGACATTAGATGGTTACAGGTACAGAAATTGTACATTCACAAATGTGACGTTCGTTTATAATGGCACTAAACCGTTTGAATTTTCTTACAATACTGTTGAAGGACCCATTACTCTCACTACACAGAATATCGGTTTATGGCAATACCTGCTTTTTCTTAATGCAGCAGGTATTATCGATCACGATGCGGTTAACTTCCACGATGAACCACGCGATTATTGATTCTATCATTGGGAGAATCCTAGCAACTTAGTTGATTTCACATTTACTATATGACAAGTAGTATTTTTCACTAATCACGAACAACTGAAACCACCCTCACCCCTAACCCTCTCCCATTGAGTGAGAGGTGATATAATAAAAAACAAAAATAGAGAACTATAGCCCGGGCGGGGATACCGTACCGGGTTTTTTTATATAAAAACACGGAGGTATTACACATATGGCACAGGCATCAGGCTCAAGTGCAGAGATTTGGTACAAGATAGAAGCGGCTAACGGGGTGACCCCGTCCGTGGATTCCGGGGCTTCCACGACACTGGCCGCGGCCGTTAATCCGGGCGCGTCGTCTATCGTCGTCGCGTCGGATACGGGCATCGCGGCGGGGGAGATCCTTAAGGTAGGAACGCCGCAGAACATGGAGTTCGTTAAGGTGGCTTCGGGGTATTCGTCAGGGACGACGGTTACGCTCGACGCCAACACGAAGATCAATTACAGGCACGAGTCCGGCGAGGATGTTAAGGAGACGGACCCGACGAGCGACTGGTTCAAGCTCGGGAACGTGAGGTCGTTTACCCCGTCCGGCGGAAGGGAGCTTCAGCGCTCGCAGGCGCTTTCGGGCTCGCGCGTGCTGTCTAACTTCCGCGAGGGCAACTACGAGGCGGGCGCCGACATGACTGTAGAGCTCGACATTGAGACCGCGGGGCTCTTTTACCTGCATGCGCTCAACAGCGATTATTACAGCGTGGGCGCGACGCAGGATACCGACCCCGTGAGCACGACTCTCGACGGGGCCGTCTCGAAGGGCGCGACGCTGATAGAGGTTGCTTCCGAGACTAACGTCGCGACCGGCGTTTTCCTCCAGATAGGGACCGGTGTGGATGCGGAGATTGTGAAGGTCGGGACCTATACCAGCGGCACGACCGTGGACCTAGACCCGGACGCCCATCCCATGGGGCTAAGGAAGGCCCACGACAACGGCGCAGCCGTCGTCGAGAAGGTAAAGCCCTTTACTCATTCGATTTACAGGGGGCAGACGATCCCCGAGGGGATTTCTTTTATCCTGAGATTCACAGACATCGAGTCGCTCATGCTCATCAGGGGGAACAAGATTTCGAACCTGACGCTGAACGTCGATCCGAGCGACCTGCCGCAGCTTAACATGAACGTTTCCGGCAAGGCGTTCCAGGTGCTTTCGGAGAATATTTTCGGGACGCCGGTGTCTATCGAGAACATTCCGTACGTGCACTGGGAGGCCAGCGTGCAGGTGGACAGCGCCGAGCTGACGTCGAACCAGCTGGAGAACCTTAGCCTCGTGATCGAGAACACGATACAGGGGAACTTCGTCGTGGGCTCGCCTATAAAGGGCGCGATCACGCCGGGCGAGGGCACCGTCAGCGGGTCGTTCACGTATCAGTACGGCAGCCAGCAGTTCGCCGAGAAGACGATCGCCGGGACGGAGACGCAGCTCGATTTCATATGGACATACATCGGGGACGACAATCACCAGGTGTCGATGAGGGTGCCGAAGGCGAAGTTCGAGGGCAGCCCGCATCCGGGCGTTTCGTCGAAGGATCCGATAACCGACGAGAAGAGCTTCCTCGGCAGGCTGGATTCGGGTTCATCCCCGGCGACGGACGTGAGCGTCACCGTGAAGAACAATCAGCCGACTGTGGAGTGGATGGTGGAGTCTTAAGAGAGATTGGGGGGAGTTGGACCCCCACCCGTACCCTCCCCCTGAGAGGGGGAGGGAAATAAATTATAGATTTCTCGCATGCGCTCGAAATGACAAATTAAAGGCGAGATCCTGAAACAAGTTCAGGATGACAGATTTGGTAACCCACATCCTGGCCTTCCTCCTGAAAGGGGGTAGGGAATTTACGATGAGGGGGTGAGATTGGTAAAGGAGAAAAAAATAAAGGAGGAGTTATGCCAGAGATTAAGAGTCTTACGAAGCATGTTTCGAATTATGTGACGATTTATCCGTACAGGGAGATCGAGGATGAGGATTGGCCGGCGTACCAGGACGAGAAGGGCGAGTGGGTCGGCTACGATGACGGGTGGCGCGAGGTCGGGTTCAAGTGCCCTTATCCGACGGTTGCGAGGCTGACGCAGATAAGGGATTTGACGCAGGACCTGACCGTAGAGGACAGGAGCTTCAAGATACTCGGCGGGGACCCGAAGCGGGCGGCGAAGTTCCTCGTGTATAACCTGATACAGGATATCGTCGGGCTTACGGACCAGGGTGAGCGCGTGCTTTACGACAAGGACACGAAGGAGTGGCTGTATAACGAGTTTTGCAAGTCGTCGTTTCTTTTGAGCAACTTCAGGTCGAGCTACGAGCTCGTGGCCGGGAAGGTGACGAAGGAGGAGAAGAAGGAAGAGGAAAATTTTTCGGAAGAGTCCGGGAGTATTTCGGACGGATTTACGAGGGCTGGGAAGTCAGCCTCAAGGGCGAAAAAAGAAGATACAACGCCGACGCTCTCAGGCGGCGAGTAAAGCAGCTGGAAGACAAGAAGAAGCTCCGCCGGAAGAACCGGCTCCCGTTCGGGAAGGAAAACTCGGCGGAGCTTCGGACGCTGAAAAAGGCGGGCGAGGAAACGGACGGGCTCATGGGATCGCTGCCTCCACATCAGCAGGAGTGGGTGTCGCTGTGGGAGCTCTGCCAGTCGCAGAGATACGGGCAGGGGATGACCGTCGGCACGCTCGTGCATTCGGAGATATGGAATAACCTGGAGAAGCTGGAGTTCGACGGGCATTTGAAGACGAGGGCGTTTCGGATCGTCGTCGCTGTGGACGAGGTGTTCAGGGAGTTTGCCCTCAGGGCGCAGGAGAGGAAGATGAAGAGAGGGTCGAAAGGGGAGGGGATAGAGAGTGTGAGGGGGGAGAGGTGAGAGGTGTGGATATAAAAAAAGGGAGCCGTTTTCATCGGGCTCCCCTGGGTTTGTTTGCTATTTAAGCCGTAGCTATTAGTTAGCTACTATTAACGATGAGCTGAGTGCTCATCGTGTTGGGTGTTCACAGGTTTTCACCTGATTGGTCCGGCGGATTGTCACTGTCTCCCATGATTTTCACCTCTATATATAATGATAATAATTTCTGATGTGGAGTCAATCGGAATTTGGGGGAAAGAGGGAAAAAGATTCTTGATGGATTGCTTGCGGAAGTGGAAATGCCAATCTTTAACTGAATGGATTCCTGCCTCCGCAGGAATGACAGATTAAAAGAAGATTGCCGCGCTTCGCTCGCAATGAAGAATGAGTTCTTGATAGATTGCGTGCGGAAATGGATTCCCGCCTGCGCGGGAATGACAGATAAAAGACGAGATCCTGAATGTTTTGATTTGATTCACTATGGAGCGGTACTGGATGAACTTCTGTATAATCGGCCAAGAGAGTCCGGTTCCTCACTCGTTCGAAACCGTAGTTCAGGATGACGGAAGTATGGTGATTCCTCACCCGCTCGGAATCGTTGGGAATGACAGAAGAGATTGCCGCGCTTCGCTCGCAATGACGAATGAGTTCTTGATGGATTACTTGTGGAAATGGATTCCCTATACAAGCATTAGGGAATGACAAAATTGGGCTTCCTGTTTTATTAAGGGGGGAGGAGATTTCTGATTAGTAGAATTCTTTGTAGAGCATGGCGGCGACGAGGATCGTTGTGAGGGCGAAGAGGGCGCCCTTGAGCGTGAAGCCGAGGAATGACGCCGACGGCGTGGGAAGGTCGAGCGGGACGGGGATGTGATTCTCGGCGATGATCTGGGCGGCCTTCGGGGAGCTGAGCGGGATCATGGAGTCGCTGCCGCACTTGGAGCAGACGCAGATCTTCAGGCGGCGGCGGGAGAGCGTGTAGAGGACGGCGGCGGTGAAGAAGATCGTCGCAGGGAGCCAGATGGAGCTTTCGAAGACCCCCGCGAAGGCGAGGACGAAGGCAGCCGTCCAGAGCGCGGATTCGGTTTTGGCCCGGCCGTCCGTGGTGGAGTCTTCGAGGCCGATGTAGTGGCAGCTTGTGCAGAGTTTTTGCATTGATGATAAGGATAATGGAGAGGGGAGGAAAAGGGAAAGGATGAGGGGCCTCCACTTTTTCTGGTGGGGGAAGGAAGACAAAAAGATTAGATTCTGAAACAAGTTCAGGATGACTGACTGGGAAAAAATAAATCCCCCCGTACCCCCCTTTTTCTAAGGGGGGATAAAAAGACAAATCCTAAAGATAGATTTCTCCCTACAGTCGAAATGACAATATTAAAAACGAGATCCTGAAACAAGTTTCCGGCGTCGCCTCGGACTCCGCTTCGGACTTCGCTAAAGCTTCGACCGATAAAAAAGCTCCGACCGACAAGAAGGCTATGCCGGACAAGCAGGATGACGGATTGATGTGGGTTAGTTGGTTTCGACGAGGATCGTGTCGATGAGGAACTGGTCGGATTTCTGGCCGGTGGGGGCGATGACGTAGTAGTAGCCGTTTTTGCAGGCTTCGACCCGCGGCGAGAGCGAGAGGGGCTGACCCCTGTCGAGCCAGACGAGGGCGACGATCTTGCCGAGGGAGGTTTTGTCGTTGCCGGATTTGACGTAGGCCTTTTTGCCCCTGGAGGCGCAGAGGTAGTTCGAATCGACCTCGCAGATGTCCTGGTAGGGCGGAGGATCGGCGAGGGCAGGAGCCGGGGCGAGGGCGGTTATCGTGAGAAGCAGGACCGGGATGAAAAGTCGCATGTGGAAAAGTTTAGAGGAAGAGCGGGAAAAAGCAATTTATTAGTGGCAGGATGGGGCAGGCGGGGCTGTATATATATAAGGAGAGATTTCTTGCGATTGGGTTTGGAAGGACTAACTAAAATCCCCCTATATTCCCTCCGGCTTCGGTGGAACCTTCGCCGCGACAGGCCTTTTTCTAAGGGGGAATAAAGAAAAATACACAGATTGTGTAAATATAGGACTTTTATAGGACTAAAATCGGGGAAAAGTCAGACTATTGTGGGACTATTTGGCGAAAAAAATACACAGATTGTGGATTTTTGGAGCCAGGATTACATGGGGTTTAGTTGGGTTTGGGAAGGGTGATAAGGGATTTATTGTTACAAGAAGGGCATTTTTTATTTGTGAATATATTTGACAATATCCCGAAAATGCCGGTGCCAATAATAATCAACGAGCCCAGGAATCCAACAGGGCCATTCATGAATATGCTGAAAAGAGCTAATATTAGCCCAAAAGGTATTAATAAAATGCTGAAAACCAGATTATGCTTTTTATTCTTTACCATTTTATGATCGCACGAGGTACAAATGTGCGTAGGAGTATCTTCTATAACTAGCCCGTTTGCTTTGATTATTTCCTGGCCTGCAGGCTCATCGATTGACGGCATATTTCTATAGCCGCAATTGGGACATTTCTTGCCGAATTTATAGTAGTTCACTATCGTAAAAATTCCGAATATTAGGGTGAAGATCAACATGAGAATGGGAGATTTGTCGGACTCTGATGTAGGAACTGCAAAATAGAACATCCCCAAGCCTATAAGGAAGCCTCCGAGAAGCAGGCTCCCTTTACGCCTTCCTAAGCCAATGTATTTGCATTCAGGGCATATTCGTTTCATTTGAAACAGTATAAAGAGTAAAGAGTTGAAAATCTAGTTATATACAGAAACGGCTGGATTCCAAATGCGGCTACGGCTCAAACTTCGCCGCGCCTTTTTCTAAGGGGGAAATGAATAAAAATACACAGATTGTGTAATTGTAGGACTTTTATAGGACTAAAATCAGGGAAAAGTCAGACTGTTGTAGGACTATTAATACACAAATTGTGTATTGAGGGTTAGGAATGGTGGAATTATCGGGAACGGCGAAGATTAATCGATTTGCCAGGGGGTTTTAGGTTTTGGCGGTTCTACCGGTTTTTCTACTGGCTCTTCGGGAATAGTAATGTTGTGTTCTTTTATTAATACCTGCGCTTTCGGAGAATCGATCGGGATTAGGGAATTACTTTTTTTGCATTTGGCGCATAAATCACCCTCTTTTCTGTAGCATGGAATTATAAACGACTTGAAGCCAAGAAATGCAAATACTCCCCCAAATATGAAGCCCACCAACATAAGGATGAAACTATGCCTAAGTACTATCATTGGGAACAGAGCAATAAAAATAATAACGAATCCTGCTACCCAATTACATTTTTCTTCGTGAACGCCGATACCTACATGGTAACAATTAGTACATATCTTAAGCATGTATAGATTATATAGCACAACAACGATATTAAAAGAGTTAATTTAATATGCATTCACGTGGAGATGGTTTTGGGATGGGGAAAAAGGGCGAGTCGATTTGCGGATAGAACCTGTTAATTCACTTGCCAGGGGGTTTTAGGTTTTGGCGACTCTACAGACTCTTCGGGAATGACGAGATTGTGGGTTTTGATGATTTCCTGGGCTTCAGGGGTGTTGATGGGGATCATTGGTTCGGATTTGCACTTCGGGCAGATATAGTATTTGCGCGCTCTATAACCAACAGAATAGAAAGCCGGAATTCCCAGCAGAGGAACCGAGATAATGAATAGCGCGGGGCTTTGAACGAGACAATAAATCACAATCGAAGAAAAAACCACCCAGAGCGCTCTTTCCAACAGTAAATGATCTGACCTGTGAGGGTCAGCTTTACCTATATATTTGCATGCGGTACATAAATCTTGCATGGCTTAATTATATAGTAGAAATACGATAAGTCTAATTCCTTATATGTAACTGTTTGATAGAAAAGGGGAAAGCATATGGCAGAGATAAGTGCATTAACGTTTGAGCTTAATATAAGAGCGGAAGGACTAGAAAGTGAACTAAAGAATATTAAATCTGCCGTGTCAAGTGTTTTCAGCTCTCTTGACGGTTCAGGGAACAAGGTTGGGAGTACTTTCGACGGAATTATTAATCAATTGAGGTTGATGACAGAGCAGCTCGTCGCGGCTGGAAGAGGGGTGTCTACCTTGGATAGCAGCGGTACTGATGGTCTAAGCGCCAGATTCGATCAGGCTAATGAATCGCTCAACCATTTACACGAATCGTTGGCTGTTTTTCAGAATTTGAGTTTAGAGATCTCTATAGAACTGCCTGTGATAAACGTTAGCCAGGCAGAAGGATCGATTAATTCTCTACGCAATTCGTTTCGAGGGATAGAGGACGAAATAGGAAACTCGGGATTAGCTGGATTTATAAATCAGATTGCTGAAGCAATGGGACGCTTAAATCAAAATAATCCGGAGATTATTCAAACGATGGCGATAGTTGGAGGAATTAGTTTAGCTCTACTTAATTTAGCCGCTACTATAGGCACAGTTATTACAACTTTTAATTCCTTATCTACTATTAATACAGCAGCTACTGTAGGCAGACTTGTGACAGGCCTTACGCCATTAGTCTTTGCTATTATATTTGCAATTGCGGGTATTACCGCAGGAGTAGTAACCCTCATCCAAAACTGGGATGGGTTGGTTATGGCCGCGGAGATAACATGGGAGGAGAATATTGTTCCTATCATCGACAGCGCTGGACAAGCAATAGCGAATATCCTGAACGCAATCGGTCAATATATAGAAGAAACATTTTACAATGCGGTGAACTATGTCAGTGAGCAATGGACCAGACTTATTAACTTTCTCCGGGATAATGTGCCGTTAGCGGGGAGGCTGATAGATGCGTTGACACCAGACCCCGAGGCTATGCAGAATCACCCTATGATTGTGAGTCTTAGAGAGAATGAGGCTTTGAGAAACGATGGATTAATGGGGCCGTTCGGACCAATGCCGCCGCAACAGCCGAATCAAGTATCAATATTCTGGGCTACTGGCAACCAGCAAATGCGGGATGAGACTGAGCAGACAACCGAGGCAGTGGAGAATTTGAATGAAGAGGTAGTGAAAACCGGAGAAGAGGTTGAGAAGACCGGAGTAAAAATAAAACTAACGACCGGAGTACTCAGCACTTTTGAGGGCGGCACGGGTGGAGTTGTTGGCAGGGTCAATCAGTTGACAGACGGACTAGGCAAACAAACCGGACAGTTCGATGCAAACAGGCAGGCAGTAGACGAGAACACTAAAAAGCTGAAAGAGGCTGAAGAGCAGGCTAAAAAAGCGGAAGAGGCGCTTAAAAAATTCGAAGACCTGGAGCTGGACCTCGAGCTGGATTTGCTGGGGGATAGTGAGAAGCTGAAGCGGGAGCTTCAGAGCAGGCTCGAAGAAATCCAGAGATTGGGGGAAGAAGCCGGAGTAACCCAGGAGAGGATAGTTCAGGCGCAGGAAAAGGAGATACTGAGATCCGCCGAAGCGATTACTAAAGCTCTCAACCAGGAAGAAATCGAAAGACTAAAAAATTCGGACTCGTTCTTCGATCAGATGAAGGGCGGGTTCGCGGAATTCGCCAGCCAGGTAGAAAGTAACGGTGAGTTAATCTCGCAATTCTTTGCGAATACGCTGTCTGAAATGTCGCAAAACTTCAGCGACTTATTTTTTAATGTGCTGACCGGTAAGTTTGATAATCTTAAGGACCTTGCAAAACAGGCGTTCGAGGCGATACTGCGTGCGTTCCTGGATATGGTTGCGGCTATAGCGACAAGGCAGATCGTGATAAGTATTGCCGGGGCGATTGGAATTGGAGCTAAGGGAGCCAGCGCAACGGACTATCTAGGACTTGGTAAACAAGCGGCGGGATTGGGCAGCGACCTTGCCGGCTTGTTCGGCGGCGGAGGAAGCAGCGCTGCCGCCATCGGAGGCGGGGCGGCCGCAATAGGCGGCGGAGCCGGAAGCACCATCGGGGCCATCGGAGCGGGAATAGGCGGCATCAGCAGCGCCGGTGCAAGCGTCGGGGGCGTTATGACAGCGGGAGCCCAGGCGGGGACTTTCTTCACTCCCGCCATGGAAGCGTCGATCATGGGGACCGGGCCACTGGTGGAAGCCGGGGGCGGCATACTGGCGACCATAGGCACGGCGGCGACTGTCGTGGGTGCTGTGATAGCTGCGGCTGCTCTGGCATATACATTCCTGGCTCCTTTATTCAAGAAAACGCCCAGATTTGCGTTCAAGTTTGAATCCGTGGAGACAGAAGTGGGGGAGAGGGCGGCGTTGGTAAAAGATTTTCTCGATGCGGATTTCTTCAGCGAGGAGATATTCAAAAAGATAGTCGGACGAGGAGGCGGAGGGGCATTCAGCGGGAAGGAAGTAGACGAGCTGAAGAAGGCTATTCAGGAAGCCATAGCCGGCACTATAAAAGATATACAGGCGATAATCAACAAGCTGCCGCAAGATATGGCGGAGTTTTTGAATGAGGCATTGCTCAACACCGCCGTCGATACCGAGACGAAGATAGGACGCTCTAACCTGCTCGGCTTCGATGCGAAAGGGTCAAAGAACATAAAAGAGAAGCTGGAGAAGTTTTTCCAGGGAGACTTGCAGGGCAGGTTCATATTCGCCGTAAGGGATTTCTTCCAGATAGCCTTCGAACAACTGGGGGTACTGCCTGAGAAAGCAAGCGCGTTTATCGACGCGGAATTTGAACGATTTAAAAACGCCGGCTCTCCCGAAGAAAGGGCTGCCATAGGTCAGGAATTCCTCGCGAGCTTCAATGCGTTCGTGGACGCGTTCAACATTGTGTCCGGGAATGTGAATGATGCCATTGGGCAGACGCTGCAGAATATTAATGCACTGTCGAGCGACCTGGGATTCAAGGCCGTACCGTCGATCGGGGAATTACGTGAGGAACTGGGAAAGCTGCTTGAGAACGCGGAGATCGACGCCGAGACCGTGCAGGCGTACGCCGACCTCAGAAACGCGATAGTGTCGCTGATGTCGGAGATAACGAGCGCTATCACGGGGCTTATCGGGAAGATAAACCAGCTTAATACGACTATAGTGAGCCTGGGCGGGTCGGCGGTGGATACGACGGGATTTTTGAACACGGCGGCGACGCAGCTGCAGGACTTCCTCGGCGCGAACATGGGGAACCTATCGCTTTCGGAGCAGGAGGGATTCCTGGACCAGCTTCTGGGGATCGCGAACGACATGCTGGCGCAGGAGCAGGCGGCGTTCGAGCAGGCGCAGCAGGCCGCGAGGGAGGCCGCGGAGAAGGCGGCGGAGGCCCAGAGGGCGGCCGTGCAGCAGAGGATCGACGGGCTTAACGCCGAGAAGGAGCGCATCGAGGAGACGTTTAACGCGAGGATCGAGGCGCTAAACGAGGAGCTTCGTATCGCCGAGGGATTCGCGCAGCTTACGGAGTCTATAAGGCGGACGCTGGATTCGATACTCTACAGCCCGGAGAGTGTGCTTACGGGCGTCGAGCAGGTGAACGCGCTCCAGACGAACGTGGCGGCGCTGCAGCAGGAACTGGCCGGGACGACGGACCCCGAGAGGCAGATGGAGATCGCAGGGCAGCTGGAGGAGGCGTTCAAAACCCTCTTCGGCGCGGCGGGGGACGCGTTCGGCGTGAACAGCCCGGAGTACGTCGCGATATTCGACCAGGTGACGGGCGGGCTTACGGGGCTCGCCGAGATGACGGAGTCGCGGGCGAGGACCGTCGAGGAGATAAACGCCGAGATAGAGAGATTGACGGCCGAGCAGAACGGCCGGCTCGAGTCGATAGACGCGAAGATCGAGGCCGCGCAGGAGCAGCTTTCGGCCATAGGCACGCAGGAAGTGGAGGCGACGTTCCAGGCGTCGGACCGTGTGAAGGAGCTGTTCGAATACATCAGGACGGAGTACATGCGGATACTCGAAGAGAGGTTCGCGCAGCTTGAAGAGGCGAGCGTCACCGGGTTCGCGACGGAGCTAGAAGGGCTCCAGGCTATAGCGGGGACGGCGGAAGAGAGCCTCGTGACGCTCAAGGAGCAGATGGCGGAGGCCGTCACGCAGACGGGGCAATTGACAAAGATCGCGGACTTTCTCGGGGCCCTGAACGGGTACGACGGCGGCTCGGGCGGCCTGAAGGACTTCGGGCGAGGGACGCTTGCCGTCCTCCACGGGAAGGAGGCCGTCGTCACGGAGGCGCAGGTCCGCGCGATGAAGAAACACATGGCGCTCGCTGCGGAGATGACGGGCGGGCTCGGCGGCGCGCTGGGAGGCGCGCTGGAGACGTTCGCCGAGAGCATCGAAGGGGCTGGGCCGATAGGGAGACTCGAACGTGAGCTCGTAGGCGCGGGGCGTTTGACGGAGCTTGCGGACAGGATCGGGACCGCGCGGATCACCTCGATGATGGAGGAGTTCGCGGGGACGAGTGCCGGGGCCGGCGGGCTCGTGGAGAGGCTGGCGGAGAAGCTGTCCGCAGAAGACGGGCACATAAGCGGGCTCGCGAGGAGGGCGGCCGTCGAAGAGGTGAAGAACGAGATGAGCGTCGCGATAAGCGTGAACGTGAACGGCGGGTCCGGGGCGACCGTGGCGAGCATAGGGAACGAGATAGAGAACATGCTGGTCCGGAGCATTAAGCAGGGCGGGAAGCTCAGGAGCGCTATTCAGGATGCGGGCGCGAAGAGGATGGGGTAGCACACGTAGTGTGTTTTCCGACGTAGCATTTTCCAATGCTATAAGCACCAGAAGCGCGACAGGTGATATGGCAACGCCAGTGCTACTCCAGATGCCAGCGGATGCTGTCCGCAAATCCCCCCGTCCCCCTCCGGCTTCGCTGATGCTTCCGACTTCGCTAAAGCTTCGTCGGACAAGTCGCCGCGACAGGCCTTTTCCTAAGGGGTATACAAAGAGAAAGGTTAACTGAATGGATTCCTGCCTACGCAGGAATGACAGAATTAAAAGATAGATCTCTCACATACGTTCGAGATGACAGCGTTAAAGGCGAGATCCTGAAACAAGTTTCCGTCTTCGTTAAAACTAGCCGGACAGGCAGGATGACAGATTGTGAAAGACATGGATTCCCGATACAAGCATTCGGGAATGACAAGAGTAGAAGGATTAAATCCCCCCTGACCCCCTTTTACTAAGGGGGGTTAAAAATGTGGGCAAAGAGAGAGTGTTAATGGCGAATAGACGGTTAGCGAAGGGGTTTATGGATGTAGCGGTGGAGTCGGCGACGAGCGAGGCGGCGGAGTTTCCGGCGTCGAATATCGTAGCGCGGGTGTCGCCGCAGAGGGCGTGGAGGTCCACAACTGTCGCGGCGCCGCAGAGGGTGGTTATCGACCTCGGCGAGGCGCGGACGGATTTGACGGCGTACCTCGACTGGGTGAATTTCGCGGCGTTCAAGTACCAGGAGTCGGCGGACGGGGCGAGCGGGTGGGCCGACGTGGGCGGCGAGAGGGCCGTGGAGATGGACCCGATGCACGGCGTTTGCAGGCGGGTGGACGAGATCACGCTCACGTCGAAGCGCTACCTCGGTATCTATATCCCGGCGCAGCCGCCCGTGGACGGGGCCGATTACTTCCGGATCGGGACGTTCTGCGTACCGGTAGGCGTCGTCGAGCTCGACGCGGCGACGTGGGTGGAGTATCCGCTGGAATACGCTATCCCCGACAGCAACGTCGTCGTGAACCAGTATCCGACGGGGCGGAGCGAGCGCATAAAGCTCGGCATCATGCCGCCGATGATGATATCGTTCGCCCTCAGGACGGAGGCGCTTACGAACATGCGCGGGCCGCAGCTCGAAGAGGCAGCGGGGCTTTTGCGCGACACGACGGCGACGCTGTTCCTGGACTTTAACCTCGGGGAGAGCTGGCAGGCGTATCTCGTGAAGAAGACGGGGGAGCTCAGGGCGAGCGTGAGCACGCCGGGGGTGAATACGGCGGATTTCGGGACGGTGCTGTTCGAGGTGGTGGTGTAGGGGAGGGGAGCGTGTAGCCCCCATACTGACCCTTCTTCTTTAAGTGGGAGGGGGAAGATTCTTGGTGGATTACTGGCGGAAGTGAATTCCCGACCCGGCTTCGCCTCTGGCTACGCCGCGGCAGGTAAAGGCATTCGGGAATGATAGAATTGGAGAAGAGAGATTTCTCCCTGCGGTCGAAATGACAAGGGGGGATTGCTTCGTCGCTGCGCTTCTCGCAGTGACAGGTAAAAGACGGATTGCCGCGGTCCCATATAGTGCTCCCTCGCAATGACAAGGAATTCTGGATGGATTGCGGGCGGAAGCAATGAATGGATTCCTGCCTGTCCGGCTACGGCTCAAGCCTTCGCCGCGACAAGCGCAGGAATGACAAATTGAATAGATGAAAAGTTTGAGAATATGAAACCTGCCTTCGGGCAAAAGGAGGACGGAGTTTTATGCCATTAGGGACATACGGAGCAAACAAGATACTGGATCACGTGACGGGGAGGGCGGAGTGGACGATGCCGTCCGTTTACGTATCGATACACGACGGGGACCCGGGACTGGGCGGCGCAGACGAGCATAGCTATTCGGGGTATGTGAGGAAGCAGCCGGCCACGGGATGGAACGCGGCGTCTACAGGCGTGCCCGCGACGAACGACGGGGACATAACGTTCGACGAGGTGCCGGCGGGCGGGATAGCAGTGACGCACGTGGGAATATGGGACGCGGAGACGAGCGGGAATTTCATCTTCGGGTTTTCGATCCCGACGAGGAATTTCCCGGCGGGGACTACGCCGAAGATCCTGGACGAGGCGATAGAGATAATCGCGCAGGATAACTTCTCGGATTATCTGAAGCCGCTGATAGTGAATCACATGCTGGGGGCGTCGTCCTACACGATGCCGTCGAGCGTTTACCTCGCCGTGATAGACGACGGAGGGAGCGAGTTTACGGGCGGCGGATATGCGCGGAGCGAGACTGCGTTCGACCCGGCGGCGTCGAAGGAGATCGCGAACGCCGACGAGGAGGATTACGGCACGGCGAGCGGCGACCTGGGAACGACGGAGGAGTGGCGGCTATACGATGCGTCGAGCTCGGGGAACGTGCTCGTGTTCGGGGAGTGGGACACGCCGGCCGAAGTGCTGAACGGGGACGGGTATAAAGTGGTCGATGGTGGATTGACTATAACGGCGGTCTAACGGAGAGCCATGCCAAGTATTACAGTCAGCGCTTCGAGCGCAACAAATGACAGCTCTGTCGGAACTATATCGTGGAATAATACCTTTTTCGTCCAATCGAGTGACGACACGTACGCAAGTGCGGTTCTTGGTGAAAACGGTATTTCTAATTATTTGCTGGTGCCGCCCAGTAGTTTGGCCGCTATTCCGGTAGGCGCAATCATATTAGGAATAAGGGTTTCAATCGAGCGCTCCGAGTCAGTCGCCTCATTAAATGTTTCTGATAATTCGATAAGGCTGTATAAGAATGGAGTCGGGTACGTAGGTTCCGATAAGGCTCAAGCAGGGGAATGGCCCACAACGGATGGAACTGTTAATTATGGCGGCGCCAGCGATCTGTGGGGGACTACCTGGACTAGAAGTGAAGTCGTATTCAGTTTGCGAGTCGGAATATCAGCCAAATCGGTGAGTGGCGGTGCTGGATCGGCAAGGGTAGACCATGTTCAGTTTACCGTCTGGTATCTGAACGTCCATGAGCTCGGCGGCTCTGCTGAGACTGATATTCAGGGTGCGGGCTCGATGCTGGGTAATTTTGCTTTGCAGGGACAGAGCGAGCTGGATATCCAGGCCTCAGGCGAACTGAACCTCGACCACGAGTTGATTGGCTCGGCCGGATTTGGGGTTAACGCTTCGGGAACTATCGCGGGCGGCCTTGCGGAGCTTGGCGGCGGAGCCGAGATTAGCGTACAGGGCACGGGTGAGATAAGAGGCGTAGCCGCGCTCGAAGGGCAGTCGCAGCTCGCCGTGCAAGGCTCGGGCTCGATAGTCATTTCCGACTACAACTTCAGGTGGTCGATAGATTTCCTCGAGGCGCGGAGCGATCACGGGTATCCGACGATCTACGCCGAGGTGAACAGCTCTGAGATGCCTTCGGGGGCGTTCCCGGAGGGGGCGTTTTTCGAGAGGCGGCTTCTGGAGATGCCGCGGCTCGAAGAGGCCGAGTTCGGCGAGAGGTTCGGGATAACCGGGTTTCAGAGCGTGTCGCTCGCGCTGGACAACTCCGACGGGCTCATAGGCTCGCTCGACCTTACGGATGCCTACGTGCGGCTATTTTTCGTGAGCGAGGCGGGGGACATCCGTGAGTGGAAGGGGCGCGTGACGGAGTGGACCCTTTCGCACAGGTGTGTCGTCGGCGTGGAGGACATGGACGCCGTCGCGCTGACCGAGGAGCTCCCGCGCCGGACACTGAACGATATCGTCGAAGCGGAGAAGGAAGCGGATCCGGGTTTCGACGACGTTGTGGTCGCGAACGACCTCGGGAGGCCCGTACCTGTGATCTTCGGACGGTCCGTAAAAGTGCCGCTCCTTTATATAAAGGCGGACGAGGCGGAGCGCGAGTACGACTACATAATCGGCGAGGGCGAGGGGCTCGGCGGCGGGAACTTCACGGAGGTGTTCACCGTCTACAGGGAGGACCAGGCGCTCGACGATATAGAGGGGGACGCTGCGTCCGGGACTTCGGCTACTCTCACCCTCGAAGCCGGGGACAGGCGGCCGGACGGGTGGTACAGGTATTGGTGGGTGGAGATCACCGCCGGGACGGGAGCCGGGCAGATAAGGCACGTTACGGCGTATGATTCGGCGAATAACAGGATTACCGTCAGCTCGGCGTGGAGCCCGACTCCAAATTCGAGCAGCGACTACAGGCTGAGGGAGTGGCGATTTTACGACGGCTCGCAGGCCTCGCCGTACGACGGACTTGCGTTCGTCCGTTTCAAAAAGCGGCTCGGGACTTCGGGGAGCACAGATGCGGTATACGCCGACGTGAATGGCTTCTCCGCTGAGACGAACGTCGTAAGGGCGGTGGAGAGCGTCCTCTCCAATTCGGTGTGGGGGCTCGGGCTCGACATCGATTCGAGCTCTTTCGACACGGCGGCGGCCTTGACCGAGATCGACGACATGCTGTGCGAAGGAGCTATAACAGATAACACAACTATAACGGATATACTTAATGGCTCGGGCGAGTCGCAGGGGCTCCTTTCGTTTAGGGATATGGTGCTGTCGAAGGCGGACGCCGTGACGATAGCGGTGGACGGTCCGAAATCGTCAGCGCACAGCTTCGGACTCGGGGACGAGACGGGATGGAACAACATTCTGACGGGCAGTCCGGAGGTCACGCACCAGCATTCTGGCGAGAGGGTGAAGGACCTCAAGGTCAGGTACCGAAAGAATAACAAGGAGTCGGGCCTGTATCTGCACGAGCTCGAAAGGGCGTCCGGTGCAAATGGAGTGGACAGGACGCTCACGCTGCCGTTCGTCCACGACCACGAGACGGCGGACAGGTGGCTAGATTACAGGCGGAAGCGACTCGCCGCAGCGGCGAAGCGGATGGCCATCGAGACGGGGCAGGAGGGCGGCTCCGTCAGGCGAGGGGAGCGCGTGACGGTGAGCGTGCCGACGCTCGGGCTCGAAGGGAGCGCGTGGGAGGTCGCGGCCGCGAGCTCCACGCCAGCAGGGTCGAATTCGCTTACGCTCGTGCCGTATTCCGCCGCACCGTATACGTATGTGGCGGTGACGGACGAGGGCGGGGAGCTTCCGACAGACGAATCGTTCGACATTACGCCGGATTATACGAAGACGATTCCCGACCCTGTGACGAGCGTCGCGGTAACCATGACTATGGGGATAGTCGGATTCACGGCGCATCCGTTTGCGCTCATCACCTGGACGCCGCCCGAGGACAATTACAGCGGGGCGGTCGTGAGCGTGAAGCTGCACTCTGACGGGGTGGCCGCGTACAGGTCGGCGGGGACTTTCTCGACGTCGGCGCGGATAGAGGGGCTCGTTCCGGGGCAGCTGTATGACTTTCTGATCGAATCTTTGAACGCGACGGGGGAGCTCAAGGGGCTCGGGGTCGTCGCGGATAACTCGGGGAGCGGGTACATAGCCGGAGGAGACTCGACGGCCCCGGGGACTCCCACGGGACTTTCGGGAGACTCCAAGTTCGGCCGCCTTATATGGACCTGGAACAGGAATGCGGAGACGGACGTATCGCATTACGAGGTCGAGATATATACGTCGTCGAGCGGCGGCAGCCCGGTCGTAAAGGACGTAGTGACGCACCTGAACGATTCGAGCTTCACGCCCAGGTACGAGATCGAGATCAACACCGGGAGCCTCACGAGTACAGTTACCAGATGGCTCCGGGTGAGGGCGAAGGACCATTCGGGCAATCCTTCGAGCTCTGGCTCGGGATGGACGAGCAGGGTAAGCGCGGGGACGGGGAGTGTGGGCAGGCTGGACGCAATAAATAATGACTTTAATCGGCAATACAGGCAAGAGGTGAATGGCCCGGTCGGTTTGGGTTCGGGCGGGACGACTATTCTGACGCTTTCCAGCGTAACACTTCTGGCCGGGCAGACAGCTTTCATAGATGCACAGTGGATATTGGACACGGCCTCGATATTTGCCGGTGTGGCTCTACAGTGGGAAATCCGCAGAAACGGAAACCGCATTACGCCGACAAACCTGAGAACCAACTCGGTGGGGGCGGATGGATATGCTATCGGCGCTTTTACTTGCGACGATTCTCCGGGCGCAGGGACGTATACATATACCATATGGGTTGCAGGGATAGCGGGCTCCCAGGCGGCAATGTCGATAAGCCTTTCGATTAACGAGCACAGGAGGTAACAATTGCCGAAATATGTGATTGTAAACAGCGAGACGGGACTTATGGATGATGGATGCCCTTATTGCGCCTTCCTGTCCATGTCCGGCGATTTCGATGATGATGAAGTGGGGGTCTTCGAAAACCAGCCAGTGCCGGAGGGACATATCATGATTGAGGTTATGTCCGCCGAGATGGATGACATAAGGAAGGTGAAGTATCAGGTCGTGCGAAATGGGGAAATAGTCATACTCGACGAATCCGAAGTGGTGGATAACGAAGAACGTCTCAGTGCCCCAAAAGAGCCCAAGTATATGATTGATATCGGTAAGGCTACACCGAAACTGAAAAATCGCGCCAAGGTTGAAGATCAGTCAAAACCGATTGAGGCTGAGGGAATCGGCGGGAAGGAGATAATAGGTTACGATGAGAAGCCCATTGGGATAGTAGTTGAAAGGGAATAGAAGGTAATAAATCGGGGGATGAAAAAGAATAGGGGCCGTGGCGCGTAATAAGCAGGATAACATCCTCCTTTACCTCCTTTAAACGCGCCGCGGCCCTCTCTATATAGACAATGAATCTAGCATGTTTGGAGAAATTTACAAGCAATTTTGTAACGAAGATTCTGCCGCAAGCGAACGGCGCATACGTCAGGCAGAACTGGCCAGTCGTGTACATGGCGCTGGGCGAGCGGGGGCTCGATTACGAGAGCATGATATTGATGGCGCTCTCGACTATCGCGGCGGAGGCAGGGGACTTCAATATCTGCGTGAGGGAGTATGTCTCACGGTGGAATACTTCGGATGAGGGAAGGGCCGGCGGGAAGTTCTTCGACCTTTACGACGGGCGCGCTGATCTCGGCAACAGGGGCGAGCCCGACGGTTGGAAGTACAGGGGTGGCGGCGCTGTGCAGCTGACAGGGAGATACAATTACGCGGCCGCGGGGAAGGCGATCGGGATTCCGCTCGAAGAGAAGCCGGAGCTGATAGAGCATCCCGTCGTGTCGGCGCGTGCGCTGGCGTATTATCTGGGCAGCAAGAAAGAGGCGATGGACGAGGCGCTTGCGAAAGGGGATTACAAAAAGGCTCGGCGGCTGGTGAACGGAGGGAGCCACGGGCTGGATGCATTTCAGGCGGCATACGCAAGGGGGATGAGACTGAGTGGAAAAGTTTAAGGGAAGCGCTGCGAGTCTTTTGAACACGCAGTATAACAAGGCTGTGTATTCGGGCGTCGTCGGGGCGGCTGTGGATTTTCTATATGGGCTTCTGTCAGAGTTCGGCGTGGACGTGTCGGCGGGGCTCCAGACGAAGACCCTGATCCTGGCGATGGCGCTTACGGCGCTCCTCGTAAAGAACAGGGGGCAGGGGGATAAAGAGGCGGCGAATGCGCCTTAGATGCCGGAAAAATAAAAAGGTTACACATCTAAAAAAGTTTACGAAATTACGTGACCGGCATTTCGAGTAATCAAGTTTAAAAGAAGGCTAAGCGCCTGCCGATACTGAGATTATTAATTAATGTAAACAGAGTGAAAAATCCTGAATCCAAATTAGTTGCAGATGCGACTAAATAGGTAAATACGATTTCAGGAGGCTTTACGATGAGGAAGTTAATATTAGCGGCAGTGTTGACGGCGGGGGCTCTTTTCCCGATCGCGTCACAGGCGGAGGTTAGCGCATTCGGGGTAAACGTGCCGGTTCAGACGCAGGAAGTCACCGACGGCATCAGGGGCGGTACGTTTGCAGAGTTTCCGTATTATCCGATAAACGCGCAGATGCTTTCGGGCACGAAGGCCCCGGCGCAGGCGACTATGGTGAATGGTGATGCTTTCACCGTTCAGGGTATTCATCTGAGCTCGGACCAGGTTATTTAAGTTGGCGGCGGTAATAGAGGTATGGAGAAAGAAAGCCCGGTTCTTGCCGGGCTTTCTTTTTTTGCGCTGCCTGAAGAGTATCAATGCCTCGGCCTTGCCTCGGTGGCGGGCCGGATTACTGCAGTATTTCTCCTATAAATCCCCCCTATGCCCCCCCTTTTTCTAAGGGGGGCAAATAATAGAAAGACAAAAGAAAAAAACAAGATCCTGAATAGATCCCGGAGCAAGTCCGGGACATGGTTCAGGATGACGGCTGTGTAGAGTCGCAGCAGTGGCCGCGACAACGGATTTGTGCACACATGATGTGCTGGATTCCCGATACGATCATTCGGGAATGACATAAAGGTGGGGATTCCTCACTCGCCCGGAATCGCCCTCATTTCCCAAAAGAAAAAAGATTGAAGGACAAAAGGCGGACTCGGTCCGCAGAGGAGGATTGTGTATGTGGAAGGAGCTTTTGAGGATAGCGCCGGATTTGATTCCGCTGATCATTCAGACGGTTATGGACGTGGAGCGGGTGCTCACGGGGATAAAGCGGGGCGAGGTGAGGAAGTCCCGTGTGATGAGCATTATCGGGAACATTCTCGATACGAAGGATTATTTTCTCGGACGGACGCCGGACGGGCAGATGCAGCTGCTGAACCTCGTCTCGATGTTTGTAGATACATTAGTCGCGGCGTTCAATTACACAGGGGTGTTCAAGACGTCGGAGAGGCTGGATTTTACGCCTGTGCCGATGAAAGGGGAGGGGAGTGATGAAGAGGATTAATTGTGTCTGGGTGTGTGCGGTGCTGGTTGCCGTCGGACTCTCGGCCTGCGCCAACAGGGAATTGACGCCCGCGGCGGAGATCGTTTACGAGGGCGAATTGATCGGGGACGGGACTGTGACGTATCCCTCCGCCGGGAAGGTGCTGGAGACGTGCATGAAGGTGAAGGCTTGCATGGGGTTAAACGAGTATGACTATCCGCTGCCGAAGATAAGGGGCATGAAGGGCGGAAATGCCGTCGATTGCGGCGGGACGCTCAAGCGCGGGTGTTACCGGGCTGACGGGTGGATCATCGTGCCCGAGGGCGAGGAGATGGACATCATAGCGCACGAGTGCGTGCATCACTGGCTGAACATGCACACGGGCGACCTCGATTCGAAGCACGAGTCGGGGCTTTTCCTCGCGTGCGGCGGGAGCATCATGCTGGACGGAGAGACGGAGTGAGCGGGGCCGAGGGGAAGATCCTCGAGCTCGGGGTCGGGCTGATCGCGGCGCTCATGGTGATAAGAGAGGTGCTCAATTTCCTCGACAAGAAGCGGGGCGGCGAAGGCGACGGCGGCGCCGTCATGAGCGAGCACGTGAGCGACGTGAAGGGGTCGGTGACCGCCATAAAAGACAAGGTGGACGACCTTTACGAGTGGCACAACAAGACGGACGCCGACGGTGTGCCGCTGTGGTATGTGAGGCGGTCGCTGGAGCAATCCATAAAGGACCTGGGCGAGAAGATCTACCTCCAGATAGAGGTGCAAACCGAGATACTCAGGCACATGGAGAAGATGGAGGAGCATTACCGCGAGCTGCTCAGGAAGAGGAGGCGGAAGGATGCAAACGAATTCGTCACCCCTGAGTCTTGAGGAGCTGATCTTGAGCTTTCACGCCGGGAGGCCGTACGTGATGTGGATACATTTCGTTGACAGGCAAGGCGAGCAGCCGTGCGCTTCGTGCGGGATAAGGCAGAGGGTGCTTTTGATGACGTCACCGACGGCGGGGATTTGTGATGGGTGTTGGAGGGAGTAATTAATCTGGACACTGTATATTCGCTAGTGTTTCAGTTAAATTATAATCATAAAATCGATTTTCTATTATATATTATTGGATTTTTTGTGTTCGAGGTTCGGCTAGTTATATGGAAAAATTACCTAGAAGAATATCACCTTGCCCAATTGTTGAGGCTGTAGTTGAATTAAGATTTGATTCAAATATACCCTCTGATGCAATTTTTGGAATTATCTACAATGAGATTCGTACCGAATTCCCGAAAGTTGAAAAATTGCCAATTTTACAAGTTCCAGAGGCAATCAGATCGAAAGATCCGAACCTGATTTATCAAGCACATTATGCTTTACGTCAAGATAAATTCATTTTCAAAATTGGTCCCAAAGTCTTAACTTTTAGTAACATAAATAAGTATATGGGATGGGAAATATTATTCCCAAAAGTAGTTGCTATAATTAGAAAAATCAATGAAACCAAAGTTATTGAAAACGCTGAGAGGATTGGAATCAGGTACGTAAATTTATTCAAGTCTAGTATACTTGAAAAGATTCGTTTAGACATTAAATTACGTGATTATCCCTTGACAACAAGTAAAGAATGAGCTATAGTATTGTTATCATGAAATATACCATAAAAGATTTCAACCGTGATTTCCCGAATGACGATGCCTGTCTGGATTACGTATTTGATAAGAACTATGGCAAGGATTTTGAGTGTCCCGAGTGCCATAAAACGGGCTTCTACAGGGTAAAAGAGCGCAAGTGTTATGCCTGTGCGTGGTGTGGTTATCAGATACATCCACTGGCTCATACGATATTCCATAAATCGAGTACAAACCTCCAGACTTGGTTTCATGCGATATTCCTTATGTCTACCTCTAAAAATGGTGTATCGGCTAAAGAGATAGAACGTCAGACCGGAGTAACCTATAAAACCGCATGGCGCATGCAAAGGCAAATACGCATGCTTATGAAGCCAGGAAGCGATCCTCTAAAGGGTACAGTTGAAATTGACGATACCTATATAGGCGGGAAGCGTCCGGGAAAGCGGGGACGTGGAGCCGCAGGTAAAACCCCAGTATTTGGCATGGTTGAACGGGAGGGCTCGGTCAAAGCCAAAGTAATGAATGACCTCAAAAAGCGTAGAGTGGAACCCATAATAGTAGAGAACATCGAAAAGAACTCGCAAGTATTCACAGACGAATTTCAGAGCTATAAGGGGATTCATAAACTGGACTTCGATCACGACGTTGTAAAACACGGGATAAAGCAGTATGTAAAAGGGAACGTACACACCAACACGATAGAAGGGTTTTGGTCTCAGCTAAAGCGGTCAATACATGGAACGTATCACTCGGTCAGTCCTCAGCATCTTCAGCTTTACGTTGACGAGTTTGCTTGGAGATACAACTACAGGAAATCAGAAATACCCATGTTCAATCTTTTGCTTGAGAAATTGGTCTCGTAGCTCTTTCAAGTAGATCATAGAAACTCTCTCTATCCCCAGCCGCCATAGTTGTGGTCTCTACCGTTATAGGTTCTTCAATATATGCGCGAATTTCCAAATCTTTTTTCGCCGATTTCCACGATTCTGAAGTTATGTTGATTGATTTTTCTTTGGTGATTTTCATATTCTAATCCTCTTGTTCAGTTTAATCCAACTTTCTTTCACCTGCAATGGATTTTTCTTGAATAGGGGTAAATCCTTCCTGTTTTGTAATTATTGCAACATCTATTGCACCACCGACACCTCGAATGCCAATCGCCAATTGCTGCATTTGAATAGTAGCTTTGATAAGGAATATACACAAATCCACACAGTCTTGTAAAGGCAAAAATTCATATGGTATCCGTAAAGCCAATTTATTGGTCAGATATTCAATAATCTCGGGAACCTGTTCGCTTTTTAATCCCAACTTGTCTTTTAGGTGTAATCCTATACTGGGATCAAATCCTCTCAGTATGCGAGTGACATATTCATTTTGTCCACCCAATGTAATCCCAAATTTTTTGGGGTTCAGTTCTTTCGGTTTTGGAATATTGGGAATGCTAAATTCGTAAATATGGCCATATGGAGCATCTTCATCATAACCACCTACTAAAAATATCATTGGACTTCCTTGATAACTTGTAGGCATATATATTTTCCATTGCTCCATAAAGAATGCGCTTAGCTCTACGGAGAATTGTTCAACATTCATTCGGTCGGCGGAAAAACCACCTATTTTGGCTTCAAATTCGGGAATTAAACTGTGTGCGGTTCTAGGTTCGTTCCCCCCGAGAGCTGCCAAACCATACGTTACAGCACCAATGTACTCTTGGCCATTTACCTGTAGAAGTTTCGTTGCATTGTCAAATGTAGATTGATGCACTAACATTTTGTTTTGTGCTAAATTTGTATGGTATTCCAAAGTCACCCTACTGTCAGCGGCTAAGACAATTCCTTCAGTTCCCTTGAATACAATACCCAAAGACATATTTTATTCGTAATGTGAACGCATTCTAATAAGTTTTACAATGCGTAATTCTTTGATTACCTCATACACTATTCGGTGTTGACGATTTAACCTACGAGAATAACTCCCCGCCAAATCCCCAACCAATTTCTCATATGGTGGTTGAAATGGATTTTCCTCCAGAATCTCCACCAATTTCCGTTGCTTAAATCGCAGTTCGCTTTTGGCGTTTTCTTTAGCTTCTTTGCGGGCCAGTGTTGTGAACTTGATTGTCCATTTAGAGCCAGTCTGGTTTGTCGGTACATTCATCCAAAGGAGTGTTTAGTCCTTCTATAATTGATTCAACCATTCCCGGAATTGAAGAAAGCTCTATAGTTGCAAAAATATCTGCTAAGGTTATTTCATCAGTTCGTACTGTGTATATATGTGTTCTTGTGTATTCATTTTCTGTTGAATTTCCGATGTCACAGGATAAGTAGTTGTATGCAGTTAAATTTGTAGTCATTCGGATTATTCCTCCAAGGCCAACTTTTTTAATAATTGTTCTGGAAGTTTAATCTCCCCAATATCTTTTTCATATTTTCTGATATGTTTTTCAAGTATTATGGACATAGCCTTAGCGTGTTGTGGACTCATTCTAATCGTTACTATATCTTTGCGTGATTCAGTTCCCGGATCATTGACGCCGAATTGAATCGCGCAATCATATAACGACATTAGTAAATTCATACTATTGGAATAAAAATCCATTCCACCGCTACCCTGCTTTTCATTCAATATTTTATCGTTTTCTGACATTTGCAAAAACCCGGAACCGTTTTAGATCAAATTTCACACACCAAATAGTATACCGAACCCGCAAACAACACAACCACCAATGTTGCATGGACTACAAATATCGATAAACCCCTACATATTACTTGCTGTGAGGGTATACTTACGAAAGGGAATCATGGGACCACGGTTATGGTTTTACTGAAACGAGAGAAGAATTCGCTATAGATGGCTTTGATAAAACAGAAATTATGAGTTCGTTTGCTACAAAGCTTCTTCTTGAGTCTGAGGAGCTAAAGCCAGAAATAGTTTCTGTGATGAACAAAAATTTTTGGGATTTATTTTGATTTAATACTAGTTCATGCTAAGTATAAAAGATATCGAATTATATCTACCAAAATACTTAAGTCCAGAAACGGAAGATAAACTTTTTAAGGATTTAAGTTCCTTTCCAGACAATATTGACGATCGTATATATATATCCAATGAACTTGACCCAGATGTGATTTATCAGGGAGATGGATTAAACGATTTACTTGTAATTAATCTACCAGAACAGGATATCCACAAACTGCCGTGTATGGTTTTGTCCAATACATGTGACATAAATTTAGGAAACAAAAGACAGTTTCATTCGAATATAATTTATAGCCCTATCGTAAAACTAGATAAATATGCATCATTATTGATTTCAAATGGTATTTATGATGCCCAGTCTATTGAATCTCATTTGATTACTTTGAAGAACCAAAGAATTACACAAATATTTTACCTTCCCATAGGTATGAATCTTGATTACGAAGGTCTTATTTTCTTTGATAGACTCGTCAGTTGCAATAATGAAAGTATTGATAGAACTAATATAAATGAACAACGATTATTTACCTTATCTCAGTATGGACACTATTTATTCTTATTTAAGTTATCGGTTCATTTCACTCGTATCATGGAAGGAATTGAAAGACCGTATTAGTGCTATACATTCGGCGCGTCGGTGCCGAGGAGCCGGGAGAGTTTTGTGCGGATGACACGGGTGCAGACGGCGCAGAAGCCGGGTTTCGTCAGTGTGCGCATGAGGCAGTTCTTCTCCGGGCGGTAGACGTTACACGCCTGGTACAGCCCCCCTTCGAAGAGGCCAACCGTCCCGTCGGGCACGGGATGGGCGAATGGATTCCCGGCGCATGCGTTTCGTGAAGTCGGGATAGGCGTTCCGGGCTGAATCATGTCCTTCCATTTTATTTGCGCAAGCTGGGTCTTGCTCGTGAGGTTCGGGTAGTTGTCGGGGTTGTCGTTTATATAAGGCGTCTCGTATTCGTCGGCGAGCTTGAAGAAGCTGTGACCGAGCTCGTGTATGCCGATGAGCGCTGCCGCGCCGTTGGTCGAAAAGACGGGGACGTTGCCGCCAGAGCCGCCGTAAACCGGGCTGTTCACCATGGCGAATGTGACGTGCGCCTGGGGGACCAAATTGTCCCATACCTTTTTCGCCGTCGGCTGGTCAACGACGAGGAGGCGCTTGTTGCCCACGGCCCCGCAGAAGCTGGCGTTGAAGTAGGTGTTCACGTCCACCGGCGGCGCGCCGTCCTGGCACTGGGCCGGGAGGTCGGCCCCGCTGTCCGTCGAGGCGACCTTGACTATGTAGACGTTCGTCTTGTGCCAGAACTCGTCGAACGGTTTGAACGACTTGAAGGTGTCAATAAACTTTGCCGCGTCCGAAACGAATTTCGGTATCTCTTCGGCGCGGTAGCCTTCGGCGAGGATGCAGATCGTCCAGCACCCGTTGTCGGGTCCGTGGTCGATCATCTTTTCCCGGCCGAGTATCGTGCCGTGCTCCACGCGCCGTCCGACGGCCATCGGCGGGAATATCAATTCCTCAGGGTCTATTGCGAATGTGAACGACTGCCGCGCGAGCCTGTAGATGGGTATCTCGGGCTGGAGCGGGTTGTTCACGATTTCGAGCGTGAAGACGAAACCGGGATCGGGAATGAGTATCGAAAATGCGACTTCGGGCTCTTTAAGTATCGCGTAATCGAGCGGGCTGGTCTCGTCGTCGCCGTAGGCTTCTGCCTCGGAGCGGAACGGGTCGCGGAGGGTCTGGAAGTAGAAATCCCGGCCGTTGCTATCCGTGAGCTTGACGTAGTATCCGGTGTATCCATCGAGCCATTCGGGCGGGTCGGACGGGGGCGGGATGATGCCGACGGGGGTTTGCGACGTCAGCACGATGTTGCCGTCCCGGAATTTGAAATCGAGCCTCAGGCTCTTTTCCCATCTCATGAATTTATGCCCGTCCTTTGCCGCTTGGGCCCATGCTTGTAAAAGAATAAGCCCGAACACGGCCGCACGCAACGGGGGATCGCAAGGGCCGATTTGGGGCTTGGCATGTCCGCAGGAATCAGTTCGACGAGCCCGTGCCCGGAAGGAGGTCGTAGAGCCTTTTGTGGTTTATCTTGCCGCTGTCGGTGAGCGGGATGGCGTCGATGAAATAGACGCGGGTGGGCAGCTTGTATGCGGCTATCTCCCTGCCGGCGGCCTCGATGACTCCTTTTTCCGTGAGCGTGCTGCCTTCGCGGGGGACGACGAACGCGACGGGAACGTGGCCTTCCTTTCCGGCGGGGACGCCTATGACGGCGGCTTCCTTTACGCCCGGGTTTTTGTAGATCGCGCTCTCGACCTCGCCGGGGGAGATGTTGGACGTATCCCGTATTATTATGTTCTTGATGCGGCCAGTGTAATAGTAATCACCGCCGGGCTGCCTTACGGCGCAGTCGCCGCTTTTGAACCATCCGTCCTCGAATGCCTCGTGCGTGGCTTCGCCGTCGTTCCAGTAGCGGGCCATGACCATCGGCCCTTTTATCCATATTTCCCCCGCCTCGCCGTCGGGGAGGTCTTCACCGTCTTCGTCTACTATCCTGAGCCGGGCGCCGGCGACCGTCTTTCCTATGAATCCGGCCCTTTCGAGGTTCGCTTCCCTGGCTATCGTCAGCCAGATGGCCTCGGTCATTCCGTAGCCGAGCATGATCGGCTTGCCCGTAAGGTCGAGATATCTTTTCTGGAGCGCGGATGGGAGGTCGTCGCCCCCGGTGTAGAGACCCCTTAGCGACGAGAACGTATCGCGCGTGCATCTGCCCGAGTCGAGGAGCTGGAGGATGACGTCGACGTAGGTTACGATGAGGCTCGGTCTCATGCCTGTCAGGCGGGCGAGGTAGGAATCGACGTCGAATCCGTCCTCGACGATGACCGTGCCGCCGTTGGCCAGCACCATGAACGTCATCATGAAACCGCTTATGTGGCACTGGGGCTCCTGGACGAGTATCGTGTCGGCGGGCGATATGCCGGAAAGCGCATCGGAGCCGGAATCGACGATGCCGAGGACGGACGAGTGGGTATGCGTGACGCCCTTTGGCTCGCCGGTCGATCCGGAGGTGTAGAAAATAACGGAGGGCGTATCGGGCGCTTGAGGCGTTGCAGAGAACGATCCCGCTCCGTTGCGGAGTGTGGAATAATTTTCGAATCCGCCGGGCGCGTCGCCGCCTAAGACGTAGATCTTTTCGAGCGCCGATTTATCGACCGCCGGGTCGTCGAGGAGCCCGAGCCTGTCGGCTTCGACAATAAGACGCTTAGCGCCGGAGTGCGAGAGAGCGCGCCCTAGCTCGGGGGCCGCGTAACGCCTGTTTAGCGGCATCGCGACGACGCCGGCCTTGTAGCACGCGAGATAGAGCACGACGATGTCGGGCCCGTTAGGCAGGACGAACGCGAGCGGCTCGCCCGAAAGGCCCTCGGAGGCCAGGCGCGCGGCGAGGGCGCTCGATTCCTCGTCCAGCCGCCTGTAGCTGTACCCTTCATCTTCGAATATGAGGGCCGTTTTGTCAGGGTCGCCGGATAGCCCGGCGCCGAGTATGCGCGATAGATCTCTGGCTTGATTCATAGCGGCGAAATATAGCACAAAGGGCCGGGGTGGAAAAGTCAGTTACGCGCGCGCGCTTTCGCCGCTGCATATGGGGCAGTCGCCGCTTCTGTTGAAGCAGGCGGTCAGCTTGCCGCCGGCGCCCAGCGAATCGATGCAGCAGCCGAGGAACATATCCTTTATCATTGCGCGGCCCCTCTGCACGCGGGACTTGAATCCGGAATACGAGATTCCCATCCTCTCAGCAGCCTCCTTTTGCCTTTCGCCATCGACGTCGGCGAGTAGAAGAGCCTCCCTGTATTTCTCGGGGAGGCGCGTCACGAACACATTCAGGCATTTCACCGCACAGGCGAGCGCGTCATCGTCGCCGCCGTCTTCGCCGAGGGCTGTCTTTTCCTCGTCGAGCTCGACTTCGGGAGCGCCGCCTTTCCTGTAGTAGTCGACGATGGTATTCGAGACGATCCTTCTTATCCAGGGCGCGAGCTTGTCCTTGTCCCTGAGCTCGCCCGCGTGGCGGTGTATCTTCACGAAGACCTCCTGCATGAGATCGTCCGCGTCGGATTCGTTCCGGACCTTCGCCAGAAGGTGCCGTCTTATCTGCCCGGAGAATTCGCTCCAGATTGCCGCTGTTTCTTCTTTTCTATTCATGGTGCTCCACTGTGTCAGGGAAAGCGGACGCCTGCATATATTATGCATGATCGGCGCCCGCTTCCTCGAATCAATTACCGCATTTGCAATCTTCGCACGTACATACGCACCCGCAGCCTCCGCCTTCCATAGGGCCGCACTTGCAGGTGCATCCGCAACCGCATTCGCATTTTCTTTCTTCGGTCATTTTACACCTCCGTTTATGTTTTCTAATCATATAGACGGACGCATGCCGAAAAAGACGCAAAAAGAGACCGGCATCCTGTAAAGCAAAAGAAAAACTAGATCCTGAATAGATCCCGGATCGAGTCCGGGACATGGTTCAGGATGACTGAAATGTGGGGAAGCAACAGAAAACTATCCTGCTATACTTTATAAGAAGGGGGTATAGCGAATGGCAGACGAAAGAAAGGTCGATTACGCGCTCAGCGATACGGAGAACGAGAAGAAGCGGCTCCGGGAGCAGTCGAGGATCATTATCGAGACAACGCGGAGGGTGTTCGCCCTTGCGGGGGTAGAGCCGGGGATGCGCGTGCTCGAGCTCGGCACTGGCGCCGGAGACGTGACGATCCTCCTTTCGGAGATGGTGGGCCCCACGGGCGAGGTGGTCAGCCTCGAAAAGAACCCCGAGATCCAGGAGTCGGCGCGGAAGCGCGTAGAGGCCGAGGGACACGGGAACGTTAAGTTCGTCTGCTGCGATATAGCCACGGCCGAGCCCGAGGGCATGTTCGACGCGCTCGTCGGAAGGGCGGTGCTGATGTACATCCCCTCGCCGGAGAAGGTGCTGGCGAAGCTCCTGAAATCCGTACGGAGCGGGGGGGTGGTCGCGTTCCAGGAGGTCGATTTCACCGTGCGCCCCGAGGTGATCCCGCCTATGCCGCTTATGCTGAAAACGTGGGATCTCTTATACGCCGCCATGGAGAAATCGGGGACGGAGATGCAGATGGGATTCAAGCTGCTGCCGGTTTTCAAAAGAGCGGGGCTGCCGGAGCCGATGATGCACATGGACGCTTTTATCGGGGGGCAGGCCTCGGGCGGCATAGACTGGTTCGTCAGCACGATAAGGAGCCTTGTGCCGATGATCGAGAAGCTCGGCATCGCGACGGCGGCCGAGGTGGACGTCGATACGCTGAAAGACAGGATTATCGGGGAGTATTTTACGTCGGGCGTCCGCGAAGGGGTCGGCATGTCGAACACGTGGATAAGCGCGTGGGCGCGGAAGGGGTGAGGGGGAGTTTCGGAAGTCGGTGTATCTACTCTATATATTCTGTTTTTTATAAAAAGCATTGGCCAAAATCGATACTTTAGGCTAAACTTTTAAACATCAATTCGGCAGGAGGCAAGACAACATGAAAAAGTTACTCTTCACGTTAGCCATCACGCTCGGGCTGGCAGTAGGCGGCGTAGTTCTTACGACGTCGAACGTGCTCGCATGCGGCGGCAAGGACAAGGACGCGACGACCGAACACCCGACCACGAGTGGGGACGGATCGACACAGTCTTAAGTTCGTAAGAACATTTTTGAGTACTTAAGGATTACATATGCCCCGGGGGAGCTTCGGCTCCCTCGGGGCTTTTTTTGTTTTTGGGGGTGAGCGATTGGATTCCTCTAGTGGAAGGGAAAGGGGGTTAAAGGCAAAGTATTAACTGAATGGATTCCTGTCTGCACAGGAATGACAAAGTAAAAGATAAATCCCCCCAAGCCCCCCTTTTTCTAAGGGGGGTGAAAAAATAGCGCTTTGAATCTCAAACCTACCTATGTCGATTGCCAGCGGCGGCGCGCCGCCTTGAAATGGGAGGGGAAATTCCGGATAATATGCCGGTAAGAATTAAAGGCGGCTGCTTGAGCTCCGCCGCCTGAGGAGACGGAGCAGGCAATGAACGAATTTCCGAAGATCGCCGAGGGCCTCGAAATCAACGAAGTCGAGGACGGTTACGTCATATACCAGAGCGAAAAAGACAAGGTGCATTATCTTAACAAGACTGCGGTGCTCGTGCTCGAAGCATGCACGGGCGAGAATTCCCCGGCCGAGATAGGAGATATAGTGAAGACAGCTTACGGCCTTGCCGAGGTGCCGGAAAAAGAAGTTGCCGACTGCCTCAAAACACTCTCCGACGAGGAACTGATTAAATAAAGTACCAGGCGCATCACCGGCTTTTACATTCCGGATTCACTATCCAAACGGATGACGCAAGGGCCCATGAAGGCCTTCGCTTCATCACCCATAACGCATCGCAGGAAGACTTCCCGCTGCTGGGCGAGACTGTGTACGAAATCGTTCCGGAAGGGGAGGGGTACCGCATAATCGAGGATGGCGCCGGCCCGGGCCAGAACGTCCCGAGCCTGATGGATATGATCAACAGGCTGCTCGCGCTCCTTCATGCGAAAGCGCTTTCGCACTTCGAGGGGACGCTGCGCATACACGCCGGGTACGGCGAGCGGGAGGGGCGGCGGTTCATCGTCGTCGGCGACAAGGGGACGGGGAAGAGCACGCTGATGATGAAGCTGCTGCTCGGCGGGTTCAGGATAACGGGCGACGAGCTTGTGCTCGTAAAGGACGGCGAGGCGTTCCCGTTCCCGAGGAAGTTTCACATAAAAGAGGGCAGCGTGCCGCTCCTGCCGGAGATGGCCGGGCTATTCGAGACGCTCCCCTGGAACGATACGACGTACGGGCAGAAGATGTTCTCCCTCTCGCCGATGGACGTGGGGCGCGAATGGAAGGTGGACGCGGGGAAGATCGACGCGATCTTCCATCTCGAACCCAACCACGGAAAGAAGACATATATAGAGGAGTGCCCGAAGTACAGGATGGTGGAGAGGGTGATGCCGATGACGTATCTCTCTGAGACCGAAGACCACAGGAAGATCCCGGAGGTTTGCAGGATCGTGGACGAGGCCGATTGTTACGTGCTCGGTATAGGCGATCTCGAGGGGGCTGTCGATGCTTTACACCGGAAAATGACCGTGATATAGTGAGAAAAGCTGGTTTAAATCGTTTGTATAAAATCATATATCTTGTATGTCATTAAGATCCCAAGGAGGGAAAGATGTCAGACAAGAAATTGCTTGATAAGGTCAATCCCGAAAGGCGCGAATTCCTGGAAAGGCTAACGAAGGGCGCTTTCGTGGTCCCTGCGGTGCTTTCCGTGATGATGCTCAACCAGAAGCTGAACCTCACGACGGCGAACGCGCAGAGTAACGTCACGATCTGTCTCACGCCGGGCGCGCTCATAGCCACCCCGAACGGAGACGTGAGGGTCGTGGACCTGAGGCCCGGAATGCCGGTTTATTCCATGGACCTCGAAGGGAACCGTATTGTGGCCCCGGTGGTAATGGCGTCCAGGGTTACCGTCCCGGATACGCACACAGTCTGCCGCGTCGTTCTCGACGACGGGCGCGAGCTATACGTATCGGGCGTGCACCCGACGGCTGATGGCAGGGCTATAGAAGACCTCGCCACGGGCGACAGGCTCGACGGCGCAAGCGTCGAATCCGTCGAAAGGGTTGCATATACAGGCGGCCATACGTTCGACCTCCTTCCCGGCGGCGACACGGGTTATTACTGGGCGAACGGTATTCTCATCGGCAGCACCCTCTCGCAGGAAGCCGGCTTCTACACGTTCGCGCCGGCGGATCGCGTGCAGGAAGCGCACGCCGAAGGCGTTTAAGACGCCGGGGAAGTATGCGAAGGGCGGCCCGGTTTGCAGTATGCCGGCTGCCCGCAGGACCCGGACGGTAAATCTTTCCGGGCTTGGTAAGGCTTTATGCCCGCTCGATATTTTCATGTGAGAACCGGGGGCTGGTGCTTGCATATGATTCCGTATTCTGCATCCCTTAAAATCAGTTAGACTTTATCGAAGGTGTGACGGATTGAGCGGCAAGTTGATAAGCGCGGCGATGATAGTGCGGAACGAGGAGAGGTTCCTCGAAGGATGCCTTGAGTCGCTCGGGGGCGTCGTCGACGAAGTGGTTGTGGTGGATACGGGCTCCTCGGACATGTCGAAAGACATAGCGCTTTCATCAGGCGCCCGGGTGTTCGATTTCCCCTGGAACGGCAGCTTCGCCGACGCGCGCAACGAGGCCCTAGGGCGCTCGGAAGGGAAGTGGATACTCTACATAGACGCCGACGAAAGGTTTGTCTCCGGCGGAAGGGACGCAGTCGAAAAAGAGCTGACCCGGCCCGGATACGCGGCGCACACCGTAAAATTCCATCCCATAACAGGCTACACGTCATACAGGGAATACAGGATATTCCTCAACGATCCGCGCATCAGGTTCGAGGGGGTTATACACGAATCGATGGTCGCGGGAATGAATAACGCCGCCGAGGAGGACGGGCTCGCGATTGGCGACAGTCCGTTCTCGATAATCCACACGGGTTACGACGGCGAGCTTAAGCACAAGCACGAGCGGAACCTGCCGCTCCTTATAAAGCAGATAGAGAACGACCCGGGGCGGATGTATCTAAGGTGGCAGCTCGGGGTCGCCATGAAGGGGCTGGGCGATGTCGCCGGGGCCGAGAGCGTGTGGGCCGAGGCGCTCCGGATGACGCGCGCGAAGGGCTCTAGCGTTACGCACGAGGACGGCCACGTTTATTACGAGATGATATGCCTCCTCGCAGAGAGGGGAGAAGACATCGGCCCGCTACTGGGCGAGGCGCTCGCGCTATTCCCGGACGATTACCTTTTCATATGGACGCGCGCCAAGGCGCTCACGCAAAAAGGGCGGTTCGAGGAAGCCGCAGCGGTGTTCGAATCGCTCCTGGCCGTAGACCCTGATTCGCTGACGGGCCCTCTCGCCTACGACGCGAAGATATTCGGCGAGCTCTCGCACGAGCCGCTGGCCGGATGCTATTTCAAGCTCGGGAGGCTCGCCGAGAGCGAGGCGCATTACGCCCGGGCCCTCGGCCTCAACCCGGATAATACGGAATACAAGACGAAGCTGATGTTCGTAAGGGCGATGCTCGGCAGGGCGAAGGCAACATCATGAGCGAAGAGCCGCTGGTATCGTGCCTGTGTGTTACGCTCGGAAGGCCGCGGCTCCTCGAAAGGGCGATCAGGTGCTTTCGCGGGCAGACCTATCCCAATAAGGAGCTTGTTATAATTTACGAGAGCTTCGACCAGCCGACGAAGGATGTCCTCGACCTCGTGGACGACCCGAATATAGTAAAAATCGAGGCCCCCGACGACCCCGGCATCACGCTCGGCTCTCTCAGGAACATGGCCGTTTCGAAGTGCTCCGGCGAGTATTTCTGCCAGTGGGACGACGACGATTACTCGCATCCCGAGCGCGTTGCGTTTCAGATGAAGGTTATCGGCGAAACCAAGCTGCCGGCGTGCATAATGATGCAATGGATCATATACGACGAGGTGGCGGAGCGGGCGTATCTCTCGAACAGGAGGCCCTGGGAGGGGGGACTTGTCTGCAAGAAGTCGCTCATTCAGGAGGGCATGGAGTACGACGACCTCAAGGTCGGCGAGGACACGCCGCTCGTGACCAAGCTTTTTTCGAAGGGGCTCGTTTTTCCCGTTATAATGCCAAGGTTGTATATATACACTTACCACGGCGGAAACACGTGGTCGCGGGCGCACTGGGAGAACATCTTCGCGTCTTCGAGGCCGCTTTCGGACGAATCGTCCCGGCTTATACGCGGCATACTCGACGGCACCTACGATGTTGAGCAGGCGGCCGGGATACTGGACGGTCTTGAGGATTGACCCCCGCCGCATATTGAAATGGCAATACCGAAAATTATCCACCAGACGTGCATAAGCCCACTGGGGCTTTCGCCGGAGCTTGCCCCATTCGTCGAAAGGGTGGCGGCGCTCCATCCCGGATGGGAGCACAGGCTCTACGGCGACGACGAATCCAGGGCGGGCGTCGAGCGGATATTCCCCGCGCTCCTGCCGCTGTACGACGCGTCTCCCCCGATACAGAAGGCCGATATATTCCGCGTCGTCGCGGTCTACGGCGACGGGGGATTCTATCTGGATACGGACGTCGAATTAAGACTTCCGCTCGACGACCTCTGCGAGTTCAGGGCCGTTTTCGGCGAAGAGATGACGCTTTCCCCCGAGGATGCAGCGAATCGAGGGCTCGAAAGCACGCTCAGGATCGGCAACTACGCCTTCGGGGGCGAGCCAGGTCATCCGTTCCTCCTCAGAATCCTGGAGGGCATGGCCGGGGAAGCCGGGAGGGCGATAGCGGCGGAAGACGACATCCTAGAATCCACCGGGCCGGGGCTCGTGACAGCCGTCTACATAAAGCACGGGGCGGCGCTGAAGGACGTCGTAATTCTCCGGAATCGCGACAGGGTATGTCCGATATGCCGCGCCGTTTCATGCAACTTCGGGGATTACGCCGCCCACGCCCACGTGGGCTCGTGGAGATGGGAAGGGTTGACGGGAAGGGCGGCCCCCGGCGCAGGAGGCCCGAGGCGGATCGACCCCGCGGAGCTGGATGCGATGCGCCGGGACATCGCCGGGCGGATATCCGCGGACGGCGGGAAACCGGGCGAGGGCATACTGGTACTCGATATTTACAACGGGGTGACTCCATTCGACGGGCTTTCCACCGTATTCGAGCGGGCATCCGCGATAGGCCCGATGGCGCGGGATACGTCGGGGATGAGCGGAAAGAAAGTGCTCGTAGCCTACATGCCGGATACCCACGAGAAGAGACTCTCGCCCGGGAACACGAACGTCATCTATACGACTTACGAATCGACCAGGATACCAGGCAGGTGGGTGGAGAGGATAAACGACCACTACGACCACTGCATAGTTCCCCATCCTTATGTAAAAAAGACGTTTGCCGAGTCGGGCGTGAAGGTGCCGATAGGGGTGATACAGCAGGGATTCACTCGCCACAGGCGGCTGCCGGAGCGTCGGCGCGGCGCGGGAAGCGGGGTATTCAGGATAGGGTTTCTCGGCGTGCCGTACCTGAGGAAGAACCTCTTTAAGCTCTATCAGGCGTGCGTCGATCTCCTGGATGAAATCCCGGGCCTCCGGCTCGCCATCCATTCGTCCAAGCTTTTCGACGGGCTGTATACGAAGGAGATCGCGCTCATTGCCAGCTCGCCTTTCGTCGAATGGACGCAGGGGACGCTGGACGAAGACGGCACATCGGAATGGTACGGCAAGCTCTCGTGCTACGTTTTCCCGTCGAGCGGCGAGGGATGGTCGTTCACCCCGAGGGAGAGTCTTTATCTCGGTATACCGACACTGATTACAGATATTCCAGTCCATGACGAGCTTGTAAAGTCCGGGTATTACAAAGTTATTCCGGCGGGGGAGATGGTGCTGGCCGTGTCCGGCCAGAAAAACTCCGGCGAATGGAATTCCGTCGCGGCGAGTGACATAAGGGAGGCTCTCAGGGACGTCCACTCTAATTATGGGCGCTACCTCGTGGCGGCTCTTCAGGGGGCGGCCTGGATAGAGAACAAGTGGACGAATGAGAGCTCGCAGCAGAGGCTGCTGGAGTTCATGCGCTCGCTCTAAACGGCGTTTCGGATTATAAATATGAGTAACGGACGCATATTGCTCTAAGGGAAATTACCGCACCCTCCGGATTTGCTTGTTTTGTATCTGCGTATGTGTTAAATTTTCAGGAAAAGGTTGTAATTTGAATATTTAAGGAGGATTTCATGAGCGACGAAAAGAAGATTCCAGCAAACGTAAACCCCGAGAGGCGTGAATTCCTAGAAAAGCTTACCAAGGGCGCATTCGTTGTCCCGGCCGTTCTTTCTGTGATGATGCTCAACCAGAAACTCAACCTCACGACAGCCAACGCACAGAGCAATATTTTCTAGATTACCCGGAATGCGCCATGATTATTTTCATGGCGGCGGGTGGAGGATCCTTGAGCGACCACAGGAAAATTCAGGGTAACGTAAACCCCGAGAGACGTGAATTCCTCCAAAGCAATGTCGTCATAGAACGGTAATTAAACGATAAAAACTTTTACGTAAAAAATATATTATGGAGGATCCGATGGACGAAAAGAAGATTCCGGCAAACGTAAATCCCGAGAGGCGCGAATTCCTCGAAAAGCTCACGAAAGGCGCGTTCGTGGTACCCGCGGTTCTTTCTGTTATGATGCTAAACCAGAAGCTCAACCTTACGACGGCCAACGCACAGAGCAATATCACCATAACCGGTAATTAAACGATAGCGGCTTTTACATAGACAACATGTTGTGGAGGATCTTATGGACCAGAAGAAGCTGCCAGATAACGTAAATTCCGAGAGGCGCGAGTTTCTCGAGAAGATTACGAAGGGCGCATTCGTGATCCCCGCCGTTTTTTCCGTGATGATGCTTAACCAGAAGCTCAATCTCACGACGGCCAACGCCCAGAGCAATTTGCCGCCCCCACCATAGAATCAGGCGCGGGGTGAAATTGGAGGCTGCGCATTTTCGTGTAAATAACGGAATGGCGCAGCTTTGTATTTTAAAAGCCTCCGGTATGAGCGATTTATTGTTCCGTGTCATATAAAATAATTCTCTGATATCATTGCGCGGTAAGCTTTTCCAGCCAGCGATTTTATGCGGTTTTCTCTTGCAGTCTGCTTTAGGATGACTGGAATACATCTCTAAATTCCTGATACTATCATTACGATGTCCGAGTCTGATTCCGGCATAAGGGCGAAGGATGCTTTCCCCCTCGGCGGATGCCTGCCGACGCGCGAGCAGGAGCTGCTTCTACGCGCGGCGCTGCTCCCGGGCGGCGAATGCAGGCGGGCCTTCGCCGAATGGAAGACGCTCGCTAACCTGGACCACGTCGATCCGGGCTCGTACAGATTATTTCCCCTCCTTTATATGAACCTCGTCGCAAACGGCATCGACGACCCTTACCTCAACATTTTCAAGTGGGTTTACGACGTCACGCTCGAGAACAACGGCAGGCGGTTCGCCGCGCTCTCGCGTCTTCTCGTAAAGCTCGACGGGCTCGGGATGGAGGCCGCCCTCCTCAAAGGCACCGCGCTGGCGGTGGAGTATTACGACGACTACGGCCTCCGCCCGATGCTGGACGCCGATATCCTCGTCCCAACGCGGCGCGCAAGAGAGGCCGTCGAGATACTGACCGGGCTCGGGTGGAGCTCGTCGATTACCCCGCTGAAGGGATTCTCCGATATGGACGCGCTCGCGCGCCTCGGGTGGGAGCCCGAGACGAGGAAGCTCTCGGAATACTCCGACGAATATTTCACGGTCAGGCACGGGCAGGATCTGGTGAACCAGGACGAGTTCACGATAGACCTTCACTGGCACGTGCTCCACGGCTATAACCCGCCCGACGCCGACGCGCCTTTCTGGGAGGCGGCGCGGAGGGTGACGGTCGAGGGCGCGCCGGCGCTGGTGCTCGACCCGGCTGATCAGCTTCTGCAAGTCTGCGCGCACGGGATGAGGTGGGACCCGACGCCGCCCGTAAGATGGGTGGCCGACGCGGCTGTGATATTGAGGAAGGAAGGTGAGGGGCTCAACTGGGGGAGGCTCGTCGCGGCGGCGCGAAGGCACGGCGTCGTGCTCCCCGTAAGGGAAGCGCTGGGCTATCTCGCGTCCTACCCGGGCGTAGGGGTTTCGGAGGACGCGCTACGCGAGCTCGACGTGATCCCCACGGGCAGGGCCGAAAGGTTCGAGTACAACGTCCGGACCTCGCCGCCCGGCATAAAGGACGGCATCGTAGAGCTCGGGTTTCTGTGGAGGTCCTACGGCAAGGGGAACATCGACTCTGGCTTTATACGGCGGCTGTTCGGATTCCCCGGTTTTTTGACGCGCGTCTTCGGGATGAACAGCGTCCGCCACCTTGCCGTCTACTCGGGGTACGAGCTGGTCAGGCGGACGAAGGGATTCTTTAAAGTAAGAAGCACTAAATCCTGATCTGCTAATCAATCTTCAGGTGATCTGGAATTTCTTGAAATATCATTGTCCCAATTCTTTCATCTTTTATGGATTCTATTTTTTTTCTTTCTTCTAATTCAATCATTAGGACTAAGTAAAATATTGCAGCTTTTGTTAATCGTAACATGTCGATCACCGTTTTTCTTAAGTCACTGGCTCTAGTTAACTCTTGTGATGTATTCTCGGAATCAGAAGTATGCTTAAAGTTCCATCGCCGACTTCCATAATCGAGGTGAATGAGTCTTAATCTGTGCTCCATAGCATTTCTAGTTTCTACAATGTCTTCAAAGTATTTATTCTCAAAATCGTTTGCTAAATCGGTTATAGCTGATATATATGGATTTTCGATGGATGAAAGTATCTCTCTGATTTTGTTGTTCTTTAACTGTGATAGATTTCTGAAATATAGCTTTTTAGGATTAAGGCCTAGATTTAAATACTCATTGAATACATATGCTATTTTATCCAAGATGCTAAATGAAGAGCGGAACGAAGCCTTTGCCAATTCAAGGTAAATATTCAGGGCTTGATAATCAAGAGTATTAACCAGTGAAACTCCATTGTCCAAAAATGCCAGATTTTTATCTTTATAAAATGACTGGATGGCTAGGTGGCGCGCTAATACGTATTCTTGTTTGATTATATTAATATAATCAGCGAATTCGTAAAACCTTTCTTCATCAATTTTGTCCAGAAATTGATTTACCCTTAAAGGATCATACAACGCTGCTTTACATTGATGATTTTTATCTAGTGGGTTTAAGTAGAGTCTTTCTCTATGACTAAATTGTCTATAGTAGTTTTCATATTTGTTTTTGGTAGTCTTGATTCTTTTGTCACATACGACTTCTTGATCAAGCTGTTCCGGATTTTCAAATAAATTTCTTATGTCTTCTAATAACTTTTCAAAATAAATTCTTGGACCATATTCTAGCCCTATTGATATAGATTTTTTTACGTTTGAGTATGCGTCGCATAGCAAAACACATCGCGTGTCTTCATCCCAAACATTAGCAAAATAACTTTGTGCGTTGCCTTTGTTTGCCAAAGCCATTGCAAAATTTGGATCTAGTTCTAATGCTTTCTCGTAAGCTTCGAAGGCTTCGAATGTTCTTCCCGTCATGCGATTCAAAAGATTCCCATAATTAACATATATACTAGGTTTTGACTGGTTTTCGTCTGGAGTCAAATTGAGTGCTTCTCGGTAGTTTCTTTTTGCTTCCTCCACTAAGGAATTGCCTGGCAGATAATGTCTTAGCTCACCCCATTTCAATTTAATTTTCTCAGTGATTCCGTTGGCTAGGTTATAGCAACAATCAGGGTATAAATTATCAGTAACTTCTAAGTTTTCTTTCAATTCCTCGTTAATTGCAATTCCATGATCTAATAAAGATACATCTGGGAGTTGAATTCCAATGTCGATTGCAAAAGAAGCATAGCTGAATTTTATATTCACATGTTTATCTAAATTTTCACGAAGAAATGCCAATCTCCTCTTAGCTTCTTCGATGTTCCCAATTGAGATAAGGTCACTTAACGCAAAGATAAATTTGTTAAAATCATTCATTTTCATTTGATTAATGTAAGTATCCAATACAATTAATCAATTGAAAAGGTGTTGAGCCGTGATCGATTATGAAATGTCTTAGGCGCCGACCTTGAGGACGTGCTCGGGCTCGATCTTGATAATGACCCTCTTTTCGCCCGGCCCGCGCCACGGGTACTTGTCCTGCCCGATGTATTTCATCGCCAGCCCGTCGATGTGCTCCTCGGCTCCATCCTGCGTGATATCCGTAACGACGCCGCGCACCATCGCCTGCTTGTAAGGGTCAGCGGGGTCGAATATTGATACCGCAACCCGCGCGTCCCTCCGGACGTTTTCGGGTTTCTGCCTTCCCTCGGCCGTGTTTATAAGCACGTGCTCGCCGTCCGAATCCACCCACACCAGGCTGACCTGGGGCGAGCCGTCGGGCATCAGCGTCGCGAGAGCCGCGAATCCCTTCCCTTTCGTGCAGAGGTCGTAAAGAAACTGGTCCATTTTCATCGTGGTCTCCTGTATTTTTGAGTTCTCTCTACAAGTATAAATGACGGCCTTCCGGTTCCGCCCTGTTTTTACCGGGCGCACCAGCCGCCGTCCACGGGAAGGGCGGCGCCCGTGATGAATCCCGCCCTCTCGTCGCAGAGGAAGAGGACGGCCCTTGCGACCTCTTCCGGGAGGGCGAGACGCCCCATCGGGTGGAGCGATTCCATGAACCTCAATCCCTCGTCCGGGTCGGGCACCCGCTTCATGAAGCCTTCGGTCAGGAGCGGCGTCACGGTCGTCCCCGGGCACACGGCGTTCACGTTTATCCCCTGTGCGGAATATTCGAGCGCCATGCTGCGGGTGAGCTGGATCACCGCGCCCTTCGACGCCGTATAGGCCGACAAGCCGGCGAACCCCTTGAGGCCGACGATCGAGGCGTTGTTCACTATCCACCCGTGCCCGCGTTCGAGCATGTGAGGTATAGAGAACTTGCTCATGAGCCATGCGCCGCGCACGTTCACGCCGAACGTCGCCTCCCATGCCGCCGCAGTCGTCTCGTGCATGGGGCCGGGGATGAGGATGCCCGCGTTGTTGAACAGTATGTCGAGGCCCCTCATTTCGCGGACGGCGAGCTCGACCGCGCCGCGGCAGTCCTCTTCCCTCGATACGTCGGAGACGGCGAAAAGGATTCGGAGCCCTTCGAGCCCGGCCTCGCGCGCGGCCTCGGCGAGCTTATCCTCGCGTCTCCCCGTGATGAGGACGCTCGCTCCCTCGCGGGCGAATTCGAGCGCGGCGGCCTTGCCTATACCCGTGCCGCCGCCTGTGATCAGAACACTCTTTCCTTCGAAGTTTTTCCGGATGGACATGCAGCTTTAATTCTATACGGCCTTTGATTTATTGTTAAGGTAAACCCTTACCCTGGCCCTCTCCCTTTGAAAAGGGAGAGGGGATTTCGGATACGTCTTTAAGGAAAGGTTTGCTAGTGAAGTCTTTTACGGAACCGTCGTTATACGCCCCTCGCCGCCCTCGGGGAAGTCGGCCGCCGATATGACGCCGCCGAGGCCGCCGTCGACGACCGGGTCGATTATGTAGTTAAAGAGCGCCTGCTGGTAGACGACGCCTACTGTCGTGAAGGGAGCGCCCCTGAAGGGATACATGTCGCCTCCCCTCGCGGAGAAGTCGTTCGTAACGATGGTGACCGGGCCGCCCGCCACGACCGCGCCATCTTCGACTATGACCGCGCCGGTGTCGAGGATGATGCTCCTGACCCTCGTCCCGGGCGTCACGACGTTAAGCTCATCGTCGAGCACCTGCGGCGTTCCGTCCGGGTCGTAAACCATGCTGAAGCCGGCTATCTGGGCGAAGCGCCCGTCCGCCGTCGGTATCTGCGACACGCAGTTCTCCATGATTTCCTTGAACTGCTCTCTCGGTATGCCCGGGACTATCGAGACGAAGTTGGCGAACGGCAGTATGTCGAACGTCGTTAGCTCCGTTATCTCGCCCGCCGGTATGAGTGTGTCGTTCCTGATTCCGCCGCCGTTCTGAAGAGCTGCGTCGGGCACGGGCATGCCGAATTCCCCGGCGAGAACTGTTGCCTGGTAGAGAAGCGCGTCGGCTGTCAGATCCCCGAGGTTTGTTTCCTCGGTCCTGACGCCCGGGCTCCTCCTCCCTTCGAGCGCGACCTCGCTCTCGGCGATGACGTTGGCCGCGAGCCCCGAGACGTAGTCGGAAACCGGGTCTACTACGTTCTCCTGGATAAATCCATCCGGCAGCACCGCGTCGGGGTTGTCCCCGCCGGCGACCCTTACGAGCCCGCTCACATCGTCTATGGCGATGAGGTTGCCCTCGGGGTCGAACTCGACTATGAGCCTGCCCACGTATTTATAGTTGCCGGTGGTCGTTACGACGGGTATGTCCCTGCCGTCGGCTCCCGCCGCGATGAGCGGGTAGGGGCCGAAGGCGTTCGCGAGCTCGTCGCCGGGGACAAGCAGGTCACCCTCGTTGGCCAGAAGCTCGTCGCCGCCGCCCGCTATCATCACGTCGATGTCGTTAAGCTGCCCGGCGAGACCGAGGTCCTCGTTCACGTCCTGGAGGTGGCTGATGAATATTATCTTGTTTATGCCGTCGGCCGTGAGCTCGTCGACCTCCGTCTGCACGATGTCGGCGATGTCGCTGAGGACTATGACGTTCCTCGGGCTCGATATGAACGGCAGCTCGGGGGTCGTCGCGCCAATGACGCCTATGGCTTCCCCTTCCGCCACTATGATGGTGCTCGTGACGATTATGCCGTCGTCCACCAGCGCCTGGAGCCCCGGCTCTTCGATGAAGACCAGGTTGGCCGAGACGAAGGGGGGAGGGCTGTCGAAGCTGATTATGAACTCCTCGAGCACGTCGGGGCCGAAGTCGAACTCGTGGTTGCCGAGCGCCATGGCGTCGTATCCCATCCTGTTGAGCCCTATGGAATCGTAGTAGGGGGCGCCTTTCTGGAGGCTCGCGTTGAACTCGGGGCCGGCGAGGAAATTGTCCCCGGAGTTGAGCGTGATGTTGATGCCGGGCCCGGCTTCTGCCTCGGCGCGAAGGTTGCCGAGAAGCGTCGCGAACCTCGCTATGCCGCCGAAGTCTTCTATGCCGGCTCCGGCGTTTATGAGCTGCGATTCGCCGTCGTTGTTATGGAAAATTGTAAGCACCAGATTGGACGGCGTCGGCTGCGGATTGTTGTTGTCGTCGTCGCATGCGGCGGACACGAAGGCCGCGAGCGCCAGGACGAGAAGCGCGGCAAGACGGGTGCCGCTCATTATTCTAAGCAGGTTTTTCATACTTTCACCCCCGGAGGATTTTTGGGAAGGTTATCCCGCCGGGTTTAATACCGCGTTAAGGAATTTTGAAAACGGGGTTAAGCGGCTGGCCGGGGTGTGGTATGTCTAGTCGTCTCCGCTCTCGAACCTGGTTCTCGTCCACTCGCCCGTCAGTGCGTTTTTCCTGGGATCGCAGTCGTCCTTTAGAGGGAGGAACGAAAGTGTCTCTTTCTTGACGAGGAACCGGTACGTGCCCGGATCGACGCAGGAGTTGTCGAGGAATGTCATATCGCGCCCCGACAGGCTCCACTTGCCGTGCGAGTCCGAATGGCCGGGGGCCGTGCCCTCGAATGTGAAGGAAAACGTGCCGTCGGGCCGCATTTCGAGCGACCCCCTGAAAGAGAATCCGTTCTCGGCGGACGATCTTTCCCACGAGCCAACTATAAGCGGCTCGTAGTCCGTCTCGCGCTGGCAGGACGCGCCGGCGACCGCAATCAACAAAAGCAGAAAGAGGGCCAGTGCCCGCACGAAACCGGCGGAAGCGCGGGGCTGTACGGGATTTGCCTTCGGCGGATTCGGCATTACCAAATAATATACCTTCCGAAGCGCGGAAGAAACGGATTTTTTTAGGGACAGCGTCCGCAAGTGGGCACACACGTACGTGTGATTTCCGACGTAGCACCGAAGTTGCCAAAACCACCGGAAGCGCGGCGGGTGGAAGAAGCGATGCGCCGCTACTTCGGATTCAAGCGGGCGTGGCCCGCCGATTTCCCGCACGCGTGGCGTGCCGCATATCGTGTGTGCTATAATCCAGGTTATGGATGGTGGCTTCAAAACCTTATCAGCACTGGGGGCGATTCTGTTAATCCTCGTGTGCGCGGGTCTCGTGTCGTGCGATTCCGAAATAAACAGCTGCTTCGGGACCAATCTCGAAGACGGGCCGTGCCCGGCGGAGACGATTCTCTCGACCGGCGTTAACGATGGGCTAGCGTGCTACGAGTGCGTCGGCGAGGAGTCGGGCGAGTACTTCAATCTTAACTGGACATATGTGCCCCTCAGTGGTACATCCAATCCAGGGGTATTCTTCGGTGTGCTGAATACTACGGCCGGCTGGCTCGCCGAGTTTTCCGACTGCTCGACTTTATCGCTTTATGTGCCGGAGAAAGACCAGCTTGGAAGATTTTTCAAGGGAGAATTGGCCGGGGCGCTATCCGACCTCGATCCATTCCAGATAGACAAGCTGTCGATGATAATGGACATACCCGGATACAGGACCGAGCCCGTGACCTGCCGGTTCTGCGCCGATTCCACCCCGCCCGCGTGCTACCAGCCGGTGTACTACTACTAGCCGCCGCGTCGCGAACTGAATGGCGGAAGTGTGGATTCGCAACAGAGCGCTGCAATGCTGGATTGATGCACGCGTGGCGTGCTGGATTCCCGATACAAACATTCGGGAATGACAGAAGTGTGGTTATTCCTCGCACGCTCGGAATCAGCAGTTCCCTCTCCCCCATGGTGAAGGGAGAGGGCATACCTTATTGATAAATCGGATTGAAAGTCTTTACTTACGGCATCTGGTCCTGGATGTCTATCTCGATGCGTCTGTTCTGTGCGCGTCCTTCTGGCGTGTCGTTGGCGGCTATAGGATGATACTGCCCGAACGAAACCGCGGCCAGCATGCTCGGGTCTATCCCGTTGTCTGCGAGGTATCGCACGACCGAAATGGCGCGTCCTGCGGCGAGGTCCCAGTTGGTCGGGAAACGCGAAGCCAGCGGCTCGAGTATCATGAGGTCGTCGGTGAATCCCTGTATGACGATGTACTTGCCCTCTGCCTGCTCGAGCGCGGGTATGATCTGGTTCAGGGTCTGTCTGCCCTGCTCGTGAAGCTCCCATCCGCCCTCGGCGAATAGTATCTCGTTAACGAGCGTAACCTGGAGCTGATCCTGGAGCTGCTGTATCTGCACCTGGTCGGCGGCGACCTGCGCGGCGAGGGCAGTGTTGAGCTGCTGATAGACCCCGTTCAGATAGGCGAGCTGCTGGGTTTCGGCCACCTGCTGGTCGTAGGTCGACTGTGAAACACACCCGGCGGCCAGAAAAAGGCCGGCGATCAAAAACATTCTTGCTGCTTTCATGACAATCCTCCTGTGATGTTGCTTGCGATCCCTTTGGAAATTGAAATAACGAATCAATTTTAATATCGTTAATTATTTGTTTCAATCGGAATTTGAATATGTGGATAATATCGTATGATGACAAAAGGTTAAGGCGGCATGTCGAAGCCCCCGAGCATGGCTCTCGTCCGAGCTGCGGCGTCTTGCGCAGAGCAACTTACAGCCCGATTCCTGCGCCCGGAAGCGCCGCTCTAGAAAGGCTTCACCGTAATGATTCTCTCCTCTTGACATGAGACAACAGTCTCATTAGAATACCCGCATACTGTTTGGTGAGGAGTGGGAATATGAAGCTCGCGAAGGAAGATATGGACCGCATGATAGACGAGCATTTCGGTTACGAAGCGGCGGACAACGTGGAAGGGGTGCTTTCCACATTGACGCCCGACGTGATACACGACATTGTCGGCATGCCCACAGGGCCGACGTTTGGCCCCGAGAATGCGAGGCCGTTCTACGAGGGCCTTTTCGCCGACCTTTCCGACGGCAAGGTCACGTGCCTGAGGAGGCTTTACGGCGACAACTTCCTCGTCGACGAATCCATGTGGGAGGGCAAGGCCCCCGGAAGGCCTTTCGGCATACCGGGCAACGGCCGGCCGCTGAAGTTTCGCCTGCTCCACGTGGTCGAGTTTTCGGACGACTGCATGATAAAGCGCGAGAACGTCTGGATAGACCTCGCCGCGATACTCCAGCAGCTCCAATGACGACGGAGAAGAAGATGGAAACGAAGGGCCGCGTAAATCAGCGCAAGAGGACGAGGAACGACATCCTCCTCGCCGCCGGGCGCCTCCTCGGCGAGGGCAGGTCCCCCACGATGGAGGACGTCGCCGCAGAGGCCATGGTCTCGCGCGCGACGGCGTATCGTTACTTCCCGTCGCTCGAGGCTCTGCTCGTCGAGGCCCCGATACACGGCGGCGTGCCCGACCCGGCCGAGGTCTTCGCCGACGGCTCGATCGAAGACCCCGAGGACAGGATAGACGCCGTGGAAGCGGCCCTCCACGATATGGTGTACGACAACGAGATTCAGCTCCGCGCGATGATGCTGAATTCGCTAAAGCTCTCGCTCGAAAATGGCGAAGGGGTGCCCGTTCGGCAGAGCCGGAGGATGGGATTCATAGATGCCGCGCTGGGGCCCGTCCGCGCCAAGCTGGGGAAGAGGAGCTACGAGAGGATCTGCGCCGCGCTATGCCTCTTCTTCGGGCCCGAGTCGATGATAGTTTTCAGGGACGTGCTCCCGCTAGGGAAGGACGAGGCACGGAAGGTGAAGAGCTGGGGCGTGCGCGCGCTCGTCCGGGCTGCGCTTGAAGAAGCCTCCCGTAACGGCCATGGAAACGGCAGGGGCAAGAAGCGTAAATAGCCTCGCCCCATGGCTATACCCGCTGCGCTACTTTCCTGTCCCGCCTACGAGCCCCTTGAGAGCCGCCGGAAGGTCGGCCGGCAGGATCACGAGCTTCGAGTTCTGCGAGCTCGAAGCCTTGCTCACGGCGTCGATATACTTTTCGCCCAGAAGGAACATCACCGGGAGCTCGTTGTCCTTTACGGCCATGGTCACCTTGTCGATGGCCGCCTGGCTCGCCTCTGCGAGGACTACCTGGGCCTCGGCGTCGCGCCTCGACGCTTCGAGCCTGCCGTCGGCCTCGAGTATTGCTGCGGTCTTGAGGCCCTCGGCCCTGGTGACGGTCGCGCGCCTTTCCCTCTCGGCGGCGGCCTGCTCCTCCATCGCCCTCTGCATCGTGTCGGACGGGTTTATGTCCTGAATCTCGACGGTCTTCAGCGTGATGCCCCAGTCGGCGATGTCGTCCGAGATCGCGGCCTTGAGCCTCGCCTTTATCTGGTCCCTCGAAGAGAGCGCGTCGTCGAGATCCATCTCGCCGACAATCGAACGGAGGGACGTCTGGACGAGGTTCTGTATCGCGATCCTGTAATTCTCGACGCCGTAAACGGCCTTTTCCGGCGCGAGGATGTTGATGTACGCGACGGCGTTTACGATCATGACGGCGTTGTCCTTCGTGATGACGTCCTGGGACGGGATGTCGAGCACGATGTCCTTCGTCGTAACCTTGTACGCTATCGAATCGACGTAGGGGATTATCAGGTTAAGCCCCGGGCCGAGCGTAGTGTTATATTTCCCTAGCCTCTGGACGACGTGCTTGAACCCCTGGGGCACTATTCTCACGCCTGCCATAATCGTTATAATCACGAGCACAACGAAAACTATGACTACCCACATTGTATTTCCTCCTGTTGTTATACGGGCATTCTTTTTTCGACGATGAGGGTGTTGCCTGATATATCCTTTATATACACGCTATCCCCTGTAAACACCTCGTCCGTGCATATGAAGGGCCATTCGCTCGATCCGAGCACGGGCCTCGTGAAGCGCACCTTGCCGTGCCCCTTCTCGTCGGGCGGGCTAACCACGATCCCGCCCTCGCCGATTACGGCCTCTCGTCCGACGCCCGCGCTTGTTCTGTCGGGGGCGATGGTTCTGAAGTATTTGAACCAGAGGAATGTCATCACGGAGGACGATACGGCCCACGCCGCGAGCTGCCACGGGAGCTGCATCCCGGGGACGAAGAAGAGAAGCGCCGCGACCGCCAGCGCGCCCAGGCCGAACCAGAATATCGTAAAGCTCGGGACGAGCAGCTCGGCGATGATGAGCAGCATCCCGAAGACCAGCCAGTGCCAGTAGGCGATTTCGATACCCATCGGGCGTCCTCCTTTCGGCGATGTGAAGACTGATAAATTATAATGTAACTTTTTCCCTTTCTAAACGGGCTATTGCGACTTGTTTTCGGGGCGTCCTCCGCGGCCCGATATTAATACGCGCTTCACACTTTATACTTATAATCTTATCCGGCCGCCCGATGGCGCCGCACACTGCGAGAACGGAATGAAAAAGATACTTTCGGTTCTAATCGCCGCATTCATGGCGGCTGTATTTATCTCATGTGAAAGGACGGGCGACACCGCCCCGGCGGGCACCGAAGCACCGCCCCGGGTGACGGAAGGGCCGGCCGCGAAACAGCCCCGCCCGACGCTAAAGCCCGACGGCGGCAACCCCGAGAACGTCCCCCCGAGGCTCGTCGTCGGAATAGTCGTCGATCAGATGCGATACGATTTCCTGACGCGCTTCTGGGACATGTACGGCGACGACGGATTCAAGCGCCTCGTAGGCGAGGGGTTCAGCTTCGGGAACGCGTGGTTCGGCTACGTCCCGACGACGACGTGCCCCGGGCACGCCTCCGTCTACACCGGCACGACCCCGTCCGTCCACGGCATCATCGGCAACGACTGGTTCGACAGGGCGTCGGGCGAGGAGATGTTCTGCGCCTACGATCCGGACGCCGCGCTAGTCGGCGGAGTTGAGGAATCCGATCCCGAATCGGGAATGCGCTCGCCGCGTAATATGCTGACGACTACCGTCGGCGACGAGATAAAGCTCGCGAGCGGAATGCACTCTATAGTCATCGGCATAGCCGAGAAGGAGAGGGCGGCTATCATGCCGGCGGGGCACCTGGCCGACGCGGCATATTGGCTCGACGACGCGAGCGGCGAATGGGTGACGAGCACATACTACTACCGCAATAAAAAGGATGCGGCCAAGCCAGAGCTGCCGGGGTGGGTTAACGGCTTTAATTCGGAAAACTCCGCGGAAAAGTACCTGGCCAGGCCCGGGATAAACGGCGAGTGGAAGACGCTCTACGATATCTCTACTTACGAGAAAAGCGTTGACGACGACAGCCCGTACGAAAAGCCGATAAGCGGGAAGGACGAGGCCACGGGCGAGTACAGAAAGCCGGTGTTCCCCTATGTTCTCGCGGACGCGCTGGCCGGGAACCCCGACGAAACGAAGGGCATGTACGGGAGGCTGATCACGGCGACCCCGTTCGGCAACTCGCTGACGAAGGACTTCGCCGAGGCGGCGGTCGAGGGGGCCGGGCTCGGGAAGGACGGCGTAACAGACTTCCTCGCGGTTAGCTTCTCTTCGACGGACATCATCGGCCACTACTACGGCCCCCGGTCGATAGAGGTCGAAGACGCATACCTCCGCCTCGACCGCGACATCGCCCGCTTTCTGGAGTCGCTCGACAGCCTCGTCGGCGAGGGCAACTACCTCGTATTCCTCACGGCGGACCACGGCGTCGTTGATGTGCCGCTTGCGCTCGAGGACGCGGGCATACCGGCGGGCTACTTCATGGAGGACGACGAGCTGATAGACGGGCTGAACGCGCACCTCGCGAAGGAGTTCGGCCCCGAGGGCGGGAAGCTCGTCCTTGCATACAGCAACCAGCAGGTCTATCTCGACCGCGATCTGATACGCTCGAAGCTCCGGGCGAGCGTCGCCGACGTACAGCGCGATGCGGCGGACTATCTCCTGACGCTTCACGGTGTGGCCGACGCCGTCACGGCAGCGGAGCTCAGCGGCGCGGACTTCACGACGGGCCCGCGCGCCCTCGTCGAGAACGGTTTTAACCGCAAGCGCTCGGGCGACGTCGCCGTCATAATGGAGCCCGCGTGGATCGAGTACAAGGCCCGCATCGGCAAGAGGGGCACGACGCACGGCGCGCCTTACGCATACGACACTCACGTGCCTCTGATATTCTATGGGTGGAAGATAAGGCGCGGGTCGTCTATGCGCCGGGTGGACGTCACGGACGCGGCCCCGACAATCTCGGCGCTCCTCGGCGTCCCGTTCCCGAACGGCGCGACCGGTCAGCCCCTGGTCGAGCTGTTCAGGTAGCATGGTTTGCTTTAAGCGCTCTGTCCGTATATAAATTTAATCATGTCGTAATCCATTAAGCGGCAAATCAATAAAATCCCATTAGAGAGAACGAACGATGAACATTCACAAAATTATCCGGACACTGGCCATAGCGGCGCTACTCCTTCCCGGCATAGCCCGGGCGCAGGCGGAGTCTTCGATCCCCGAATCGATAACGACGCCCGACACCGTCGAGACGCGCATCGGCACGCTCGATTTCACGGACGGGGCGCCCAGCGCCGAGACAGCCGAGAAGGTCTACGACACGATGGATTTCACCCGAGCGCTTAACGCGTTCAACAACAGCTTCCGGGGCGCGTCGGCCTACGCTATACGTAAGGGCTTTCAGAGCATCGGCGCCGAGGATAACACGGTCGTAATTTTCTCGGAGCTCATGGACTCGAAATCGCTGTTCCTTACAGCGAACGCCGACACTATCTACTACCTCTCCGTAGTGGATCTGACGAAGGGGCCGATGGTTATAGAGCAGCCGCCCCTCGGGCTCGGCACCATCAACGATATGTGGTTCAGCTGGATCATCGACATCGGTTTCCCCGGGCCCGACAGGGGCGAGGGCGGGAAGTATCTCATCGTGCCGCCGGGATATGACGGCCCGCTTCCGGAGGGCGGGTTCTATGTCGCGAAGTCGCGCACGAACCGTGTGCTCTACGCCGCCCGCTCGTTCCTCAAGGACAACGACCCCAAGCCGACGGTCGATCTGATAAAAAAGACGCTCAAGATATATCCGTACACGCCCGGGGGATTCGGTACGAGCATAGCGACGGCGCTCGAGGGCGAGGTAAAGCTCGCCAAGGACCCTGCGGTTCCCGAGACGAAGTTCGTCGAGGCGAGCGGCAAGGCCTTCAACACTATCCCGCCAAGCGACTACACATTTTTCGAGATGATAAACGAGAACATACAGGACGAGCCCGCCGACAGCTACGACGTCGAGCTCGCCGGGCAGCTCGCCGCGATAGGCATCGCCAAGGGCAAGCCGTTTAAGCCGGACGAGCGGATGAAAAAGATACTCGCCGACGCGGCGGCGGTGGGCAACGCCTTCGGCCGGGCGCTTAACTGGCGCTACGCCGAGGCGCATCCGGATTGGGCTTACTACAAGGATTCCGCGTGGGGAAGCATGCTGTGGGAGGGCGGATACGACTTCGAGACAGCGCCGCCCGAGTTCACGAAAGAGGGCATGTTCAAGCCGTTCCCGCCGTCGGGCGCACGCACACTCGATTCGCGGGCCGCGTTCTACTACGCCTACACCCTCGACTCCCCGGGGATGATAATGCGAATACCCGGCGTTGGATCGCAGTATCTCATGGGATTCCTCGACGCCGGCAAGAACCCTTTCGACGGCGGGAAGACGTATAAGGTGACGCTTCCGCCCGACATTCCGGCGGCGGCCTTCTGGTCGCTCACCGTGTACGACAACCAGTCGCGCTCGATGCTCGACACGCCCCAGCGCTATCCGAGGGCCGGGAGCCAGAGCTACCCGACCCCGGCGGCCGAGGCCAATGCCGACGGCTCGACGACCGTTTACTTCGGCCCCGGGCTGCCCGAGGGCGTGAAGCCGGGCAACTGGATACAGACGGCGCCCGGAAAGGGCTGGTTCGTAATTCTCAGGCTCTACAGCCCGCTCGAAACGTTCTTCACGAAGAAGTGGAGGCCGAGCGAGATATCTGTCGTCAAGTGATTTCACGGAGGATTATCGATCGCAACGTCACAGGAGCCGCCCGTCGAGCACTTTAAGCGGGGCTGACGGCGTTTTACTCGAGCCGGGAGCCGCCGCTGAATTCTCTGGCAGCCGGGCCGCTATGAACGCAAGTTTTCAGATTTGTTAAGGCATTGAAAAAATATTTGCTATCTCTATTTGGTGAATTACTATTAGTTCGTAAGAATCAACTCCGCTTAATAAAATAGGAGGTGATGTAATGGGAAGTCGTGCCCTTCGCGAACTCCTTCCCTTCTTATTCCGGTGGACCCATCGTTAGTAATCAGCGCATCTCGGTCGGAATTCAGTATCCGTAGAAAACCATAGCTTAAAAGGAGAACGTCAATGCCATACGTTAACGTAGGTAAGGAAAACGGTTCGGATATAGAAATATATTACAAAGACTGGGGCAAGGGTCAGCCCATAGTATTCAGCCACGGATGGCCTCTCTCGGCGGACGATTGGGACCCTCAAATGCTTTTTTTCCTCTCCAAAGGTTATCGGGTCATCGCCCATGATCGGCGCGGGCACGGCCGTTCGACCCAAGTAGCCGACGGGCACGACCTCGACCATTACGCCGACGACCTGAAAGCCGTGACCGACCATCTCAAGCTTAAGGATGCGATTCACGTAGGCCATTCGACCGGCGGCGGCGAGGTGGTGCGTTATCTCGGCCGTCATAGCGATAAGAACGTGGTGAAAGCAGCGATCATCAGCGCTGTACCGCCGTTGATGGTTAAGACCCCGGACAATCCGCTGGGCCTGCCCAAATCGGTGTTCGACGATCTCCAGGCGCAGCTCTTCGCCAACCGGGCCAAGTTTTATTACGACCTGCCGGCCGGGCCGTTCTACGGCTTTAACCGTCCTGGCGTGGAAACGATCGTGCCTACCGTCTGGAACTGGTGGCGTCAGGGCATGATGGGCGGGGCCAAGGCGCATTATGACGGAATCGTCGCGTTCTCGCAGACCGACTTTACGGAGGATCTGAAGAAGATATCGGTGCCGGTGCTCGTTATGCATAGCGAGGACGACCAGATCGTGCCCTATGAGGCATCCGGCCCTCTCTCGGCCAAGCTCCTCAAGAACGGCACTTTGAAGACATACAAGGACTACCCGCACGGCATGATTACAACACATGCCGACGTCATCAACGCGGAGCTGCTAGAGTTCTTCAAAAGCTGATCGGCCGGGTCTTCCCCGATGCCGCTCGGCCTGACAGCACGAATGCCGGGGCCTAACGCGCGGTGCTCGCATCATTCAAAGAGCGGGCATAGTTCGAGTACGGCATTTCGAGCCCTGCCGGCGAACGGGTTTCATGACAAGGGCATCATTCACACTCTTTGCAGGTGCCTGACACGGTTGGTCATTAACGTTTGAATCCAGGAGGCAAGCATGAAGATCGTAGTGATTGGCGGGAGTGGGCTTATTGGGACAAAGGTAGTCGATAAGCTTCGTCGGCTTGGCCATGACGTGGTGGCTGCGTCGCCCTCGACGGGTGTCGATATCCTTACGGGCGCCGGGCTCGACGAAGCACTTGCAGGTGCAAAGGTCGTCGTCGATGTGACGAATTCGCCTTCGTGGGAGGACCAGGCCGTCATGGATTTTTTCGTGACGTCAACACGTAACCAGCTTGCCGCCGAAGCGGACGCGGGCGTCGGGCATCATGTCGCCCTGTCGGTTGTCGGAACCGAACGCCTGCTCCAGAGCGGCTATTTCCGGGCGAAAATGGCCCAGGAAGAAATGATCGAAGCCTCCGGGGCTCCCTATACTATCCTCCGCGCAACGCAGTTCTTCGAATTCATGGGCGCTATTGCGGATTCGGTGACGGAAGGGCAAACGGTAAAGCTGCCTCCTGTCCTTATGCAGCCTATCGTGTCGGATGACGTCGCCGATGCAGTGGCCGACGCCGCGCTCGGGGCGCCGGTGAACGGCATGGTCGAGGTGGCGGGCCCCGAAAAGATTCGTCTCGACGAAATAGTCCGGCGATACTTCAGCGCAAGCAAAGACCCGCGTCAGGTAGTCACGGACGTCCACGCAAGCTATTACGGCCTGGCGGACCTAAACGATAAGTCCCTCACGCCCGGCGACAACCCGCGCATCGGCCCGACGCGTTTCGAGGACTGGCTCGCCCGCTCCGCTCCTCGCTCGTAAGGGTGCTCGGGACGGATCGGGATTCATTCCAGCAGGCTTGACATGCCGCCGGTTTACGCATTCTATGTAATGTAGGGGCTGCGAATGAGCAAGGGAAGACTGGAAGCGTTCAGCGACGGCGTCCTCGCCATCATCATCACGATCATGGTGCTGGAGCTCAAGATACCGCACGAGGCCGACCTGGAAACGCTTCGCCCGCTTTTGCCGAAATTCCTTAGTTACGTGCTCAGCTTTATTTTCCTCGGGATTTACTGGAACAATCACCATCATCTGTTCCAGGCGGCCCGTCAGGTTAACGGCCGCGTCCTGTGGGCCAATCTGAACCTCCTCTTCTGGTTGTCGCTGGTCCCGTTCGTTACGGGGTGGATGGGCGAGAACCACATCGAGTCCTGGCCGGTCGCGCTCTATGGATTGGACCTGCTGCTGGCCGCGGTCGCTTATATTGTCCTCGCCGGCGTTCTCATAGCCTGTAACGGCGCGGATTCCACGCTGGCCTCGGCGCTCGGGCATGACTTCAAGGGCAAGGCGTCGCTCGTGCTCTACATCGCGGCGATTCCGCTTGCGTTCGTGAGCCCGTGGATCGCATGCGGCCTGTATGTCATGGTAGCCGCCATATGGTTTATACCCGACAGCCGAATCGAGAGAAGATTGGCCGGGTGAGGGCGAAAGGTCTTCATGAAGCTTTCGTCCGTTTGCGCGCGTATTCTTTTAATGACGCTGTGTGTTCCTTAATTGTGTTTCCTTCAACTGTGTATTCCTTAGGGGTCATATTTTGAACACCCGGCTGTTCACTACGTGAACACCCCTGTTCATCTCGTGAACAGGTATATGACGATTCCGTCAGCAATGTTTTGACGGATTTGTCAGGAGGGGGATTCTCACTGAAATCCATATTCCTAATATTTGGTTGTACAACTTGACGATATTTATTTGGAAGCGAACTGAACAGAGAGGAGATGATGGGCTTGCGGAGCTTTTTTTTATTTGGAATTCCCTTGAGTTAGTTTCTGGATTAGCATAAAATAAATACTAAACTAATTAACACGGCAACTGCTGATGCGTCCGATAGAGTTGGGTCTAATGATGTTTTTGTGCAGTTTATTTCTATCGAATGAAGTATATTCTCAGACTTCTGGTGGATTCTTACAATGCGGCATAAAGCCTATACCAAAGATTGGATGTACTATAGGAAGATGTGTCAATGGGGAGTGGGAACAAGATTGTAGCAAGTCAGTGGGAACATGTGGAATAAAACCTATTCCTGACATAGGTTGCACCATTGGACGTTGCATCAACGGAAAGTGGGAACAGATTTGCAACGCAACTCCAACTTTGAAATGCGGATTAAAGCCATTACCCCAAATAGGGTGCAGGGTAGGGCAGTGTGTCAATGGAGAGTGGGAGCAGGTTTGCAGTGAGGATAATAGAGCTAGGATTCAAAATGATAATTCCAATGTTTATAGAGGCAACTTAAAGGGATTCAACGAAAGTTATTCAATAGGCGATGGAATTGCAAGTCTGGGTGAGAGCATAGGCAATGCATTGAAAACTCGAAAACAAACAAAGCAATTCTCCTCTCTTTTACAATCTATAATACTAATCAATAAAATAGAAATGACTGGTGAGATCAATGCCCAAGATAGAGAACTCCTTGCATCTCTAGGAGTTTCTGTGACAAACTATGACACTATTGAGAATGTTGTATACAACTTAATTCAAAAATTGAACTATAGTCACACTGAAGCTATATCAATACTGGGTATTGATAATTATAAGAAGTACTTACTTCTTCCTCTGGATAGGATTACTGCTAAAAAACAAGCGATTCAACAAATTGAAAAACTGTTCCCTGAATTAAAGTCTATGGGATTAAGTGAGATTGAATTGCAAGCGCTTACCGAGGTCGCTCGTATAGACCCTATAAAGGGTTTAGAGATGATGATGAAGATCAAGTATCATTTTATTAATCACGCTAGTGCTAATGAGTATACAATAGAATTAGCTCAAAATGACGAGTTATTTATCATTAATGGTGAACGGTTTCAAGCTCAAGTACATTGTCTAGGGTGGATGGAAGGGGATAGAGTAACATTTTTAGAGGGTAGTCCATATGGAGGTTGTTTTTCAGCTTTGCTTTACAACTTAAATAATGGTGAAAAATGTCATGTATGGTGTGAATAAGGCTTCAAATTGAGGGTAAGGGAAATCTGGTTATTGTGGGGATTGATTAAAGTTGGTGAGTTAGGTTATAAAGAAGCTTACAGGTCGCGAAGACCTTATTGTCATTGAATCGTCACGAGATACTGCATGTACATAATTGTCACTCTAATTGTAATATTTGCTGTGATTCTAATTTATAGATATTTTACTGCTGGCGCTCCATTTTTTACATATCTAAGGGTTACTCAATCGTTACTGCTAAAACAAAATTTCCCGACGTTATCTGATATTGATTGTAATGACATATTAAACACTGTAGTGCTTGATTCAATTCGTCATAGCACTTATAAAAGCCACTATAAATTTTACCTAGGCAAGCAATGGGGAGAACTAGAAAAAGCAATTGACCTGTCTATGACGCGTGCAATGGTATATATCATAATAGAAGCATATCTGAATGGAATTCAGTCAAAACAGGAGACTATTTCATTTCTGAATCAGCAATCAAAAGTTTCTTAATCCACACACAGACAATGATGCTTCTCTGAGTATAAAACTACCTTCATTCTTGGTTGAAACTCAATGTCAAGACCCATCATACAAGGAAATACAGAACTCATTTTCTTTTCCTACTCAAACCTAAAACTCCCCACCATCTTCTCGAACTCGCCAGTGAGCGTCGAGTACGTGGGGTAGCACGTGAAGACGGCCCGCTTCCCGGCATCGACGAAGTAGATCGAGTAGATGACTTCCTCGCCCGACTCGCCGTCGTCGAGCCTCTGCCACACCTTCTTGGCCTTCTTCCCGCCGATGTCGAAGTCGTCGATCTTCATGATGTCCTTCGTCTGCGTGATTATTTCGGCGAGCGACTGGTTCTCGTCGGGGAATATCCACGCCTCCATCTTGAGCGTGTCGGCCGGGAAGTAGTGGAAGCTCTGTATGCGGGGGTCGTCGGGCTGGTAGCTCTGGACAGCGAAATAGTTCCCGCCGTCGCGGACAGCCTCTTTCAGCGTGTCGTATTCTTCGAGGTCTGTCTTGAGTATCCAGTTTTTGGGGTAATCGATCTTAAACCCGTGCTTGCTCTTGTAAGTGTTCACGGGCGGGGGAGGGGCGGTTTCCCTGGGCTCGGCGTGCGCCTCCGCCCCGTGGCAGAGCATCGCCACCAAAATCAGGGCAGGCGCTATCTTCGTCAGGTTCATTTGGCCGGGCTCACTCGTTATAAACGAACATCATCATTTTCTCATATTTTTTGTCACAAAGCATCAGGTTGCGCTTGTCGGGGAACGATTTTATCTCGTCGATGGCGTCCGTGATCCTGACGGGCCGGACGTCGTCCTTCGCGAGGACAAGGTTCAGCTCCTCCTCGTCGGGGAAGAGGGAAAGCACCCTCATCTTCGCCTGCGCGTACTGCTCCGCCGAGCCGCTCCCTTCGAGCGACCATTCCATATTCTCGTTCATCCATATCTCTATTCTGAGGTTCATTCGTGTTTCTCCCCGGCCTTACCTGAACGCCGGAATCATCTTCTCTGCGAAGAGCTTCAAATGCGGCTCGGCCCGTTCAGGAGGCATTTATCACCTCTCGCGCGTTTTCGTAGTATCCGTATTAGTGTAACGGAAGGAGGGGAGGTGCAAAGGAAGAGGGGTTACTTCTTCGCCGTCATCGCGCTCCGGACGACTGCTTTCAGCGCGCCGAAGTCTATCTTGTCCGCGTCCCTGAAGTTAAGGCACGCCTTTCCGGTTTTCACATCGGGATGCATTTCCTTATACGGCGCTATGTGGTCGGGCGAGCAGGTGTATATCGAGACGTAATTTTTCTGATTGGCCACGGCCACCCAGCCTTTATCCATCTCGAACGTCGGCATACCGTACTTTATGCGTATATTCGCGTGCGGGTACCATGCCCTGATGTGCCCGATGAGATGCTCCAGCCTCGCCTGCCTCGCCGGCGGTACGTCCGCCATGTATTCGTCTATAGTCACCGCACTCCCCCCTGGGCAATATAATTATTATATAAATAACTGTCGTGGATGGAAGGAGGGCGGGAATATCGTCGAGAGTCGAAGAAGCAGTCGGCCTATCCTTCGATGACGCCTCTTACGACGTCCTTCAGTTTTTTCTTGTCTGTGTCGTGTATGTCGATGGTGAACGGATCATCGGATTCGCCAGGCACGCCGATGAGGACCTGCTCCGAGCCCTCGGGCCAGCACACGGAAACGAATCTTCGCGTCGAGTCCGGGAATATCACGTATATGCCGTGCACTTCCGCAACGTCGGGGGCATTCTTCGTAAGGAACTCTTTTGCATGCACGCCCGCCTCGTACCCGTCGCGCGCGTTGTACTCTTCGAGTATCTCCTCGACCGCCGGGTCGACCACACACTCGAAATACTGCTCAGCTACTTCGTGAACGTTCGGCATGGCTTCACCTCGCCATTCGTATTCACATTCTCCACCGAACAAGCATAACTAATAAGCGGGCAAAACTAAGAAGTTTTTGGAGGGGGGCCAAAGCGCGGCGCCGCCCCGCGTTAAACCCGCCTGACGGGGATAAAGGGCGCCCGGCCGCGCCGCCTTCCTCATTCTTATCGGATTACGTCTATATTGCCGGTATAATATAGCGGGGGTTCCCTTCCGCGATATGAACCGAAAGATTGCGATCATAGGCACAATCCTGTTCGTCGGCGCATTCCTCGCTCTCTTTTTCGAGGAGGGCTACATCCGCATGAACTACCCGGACAAGAAGAAGTATCCCGTCCGGGGGATAGACATTTCGCACCACCAGGAATCGGTGGACTGGCGGATCCTGTCGCGCGCGAATCTCGACTTCGCCTTCATCAAGGCGACAGAGGGCGGCGACCACAAGGACACGAAGTTCCCGTATTACTGGGACGAGGCCGGGAAGCTCGGCATCGCCCGCGGGGCTTATCATTACTTCACCTTCTGCAAGACCGGCCGCGAGCAGGCGCTTAATTACATGGACTCCGTCCCCGACGAAGAGGGCACGCTCCCGCCCATCATCAACCTCGAATACAGCGGCAATTGCAGCGCCCGGCCCGGCAAGGAAAAGATCATCGAGGAGATAGTCGAGTTTTCGGACCTCGTCATGGAGAAGTACGGCAAGCGCCCGATAATCTACACGACGAACAAATCCTACAGGGACTTTCTGGCGGGCGAGCTGCCCGAATACAAAATCTGGATAAGGGATATCTACTGGTCGCCGTCGCTTCCCGACGGCAGGCAATGGAGCTTCTGGCAATACACCGACAGGGGGAAGCTCTGGGGGATAGAGGGCTTCGTCGATTTTAACGTGTTTAACGGCGGGCGCGAAGAGTTCGGCGAGCTGCTCAAGAAAGAGCCCGCCGCCGACTATTCACGAAGCGGCCACTGACGACGAAGCCAGAGTGTAGCGGCGCATAGCTCAGACGGCGCGGCTCGCACCGGGCTGCACAACGTCCCCGGCGTCTTTCTTTCCGCCGCCGAGCTTCGTGATCTTCCGGTACTTGCCCGAAGATGGCGACACCTTGCATACGAAGTTCTCGACGTCACCTTCGTGGGCGTTCTTCTTCCGGAAGGAGACCGTGCAGAGTATCTCGTCGTTCTTGTCGCCGCGGACGGAGTATACGCCCGGCTCGTCGCTATAGGACGCCTCGGCCGATTCCACCGCCTGCCTGGCCTTGTCGAACTCCTTCTTCACCTTCCGCACGTTGCTGACCCACGCCCGCGAATATGGCGGCTCGACCTCGAGCTTCTCGGACGCGAGCACGGTGGTCATCTCGCCCGTTTCGACGTCGATCTCGCGAATGGAGTGCCACTCGCTGGAATGGCCCGGCCTTACCCGGAAGACGTTGGCGAGAATCTTCGTGCTCTCGGGACGGACTATGATGCTCTCGTACGAGACCCTGCCTTCGTCGGGCGTAAGCCGCCTGTAGGCCTTGTCGTCGAAGCGCCGCGCGAAAAGGGCTTTTACACCGCTGTCGCCCGGAGTTTCCAGTTGTGCGAGGAACTGTCCGCTGACCGGCTCGAAGTGGAGTGCGAGAAGACGGCTCTCCGGTGGAATCCCTATTTCAGTCCACTGATTAACCATGTTTCTTCCGACCTTAAGAGATGTGAACCCGCGCGGGCGACCCATGCCCCAAGCGGGAGAATGCGTAATTAATAACCCTGACCCAATTATAATACAAAATGATCTAATAACGCAATCGTTTAAAGTAATTGTAGAGTAGGGTGTGAATTTAAGTGGAATGACGCAACTGGAAAAATAAAGTTCTAAGCTCTTTGCTTTTTATATTTACCTTTATCTTCAAGCAGCTTGCGTTGATTGGAATGCTCTGCTCTCGAATGATTTTTGTACGTATTCCATTCCGGGTAGTAATCTTCGGCCTGGTTGCCCCAGGAATACCAACCTTCCCTATTTCCCCTTGCGAACATTTCAAGATATGGCCCCCAACTGCATGATTCGATTATCTCATACTGTTCGTCTGGTTTGCGGCTATGCTCACGCTTCTGCGAAACTATTATATTGGGTTGAGTACGGCCGCGTCTTAACGTTCTTGCGTCCTTTCCTCGAATTCCGAATAAGAGTAGTTCGGTTACGTTTCTGAAGTAAAATCCTACACCTCTCCCGTCGGGCCCCCCGTCTTTTCTTACCTTGTACCAAACTAAATTAGTTTTATATTTGAATCCCCAGGATTCCATCACCTGAAGTCCTTCATTCATAAGTGCATTTGGAACCCATAAATAAAGGTGTGCTTTGTCGGCGATTACAGATTTGACTGGAATATTTTTTATCTCCTCGAGTGTCAGAGTTGGGTATCTGGACAGCCGCTTGTGCTCGGGAGCCATTTTGCCGGTCCTGTTCTGAAACTGCCAAGGTGGGTCCGCAAGCACAGTAGAAAAACTGGTGCCATTGACGAATTCCAAAAAATCGCTTGAAGGGTTAGATTTCTTCTGGTTGTTCAATTGTTTCACTCTCGTTTGCTAAAAGTTTGGTTGTTATTCCAAAAACCAGAATCGGGCATCCTCCATTTCTCCCGGCGTCCAGCCTTGGGAGTAGCTTACCCATATGTGTCGTGCTAGCCCCATATTTACTTTTATATTTTCTAATATCCCCTTTTTTATCTGTATAGCTGCCTAAGGAATCGAACAAAGCATCGAGGCTATTACTACGCGTTACCAAAACACCTAAACTTATTTTGTCGTATTCGTAAAAGGCTCTGAACGCATACAGATCTCTATCGAACGTTTGATCTTTACTATTCCATTCGAGATCAAATGCAACTCTTCCTTTTATGTAGTCTACCTTATGCGTCTCCAGCTTTATTTCTTTATCGTCTACTACCAATTTAGCTTTAAGATTCCCGGGGGCCCAATTCATTGGTCTAAGTATCTTCGAAAATTTCTTTGGGATGAGGCTTTCATTTCCACCGGCAAGCGTTATATCTCCTATGGAAAGACGAAATTTCCGAAGGGCGGTGCACAACTCCTCGAATTCATTTGGGAATTCTTTTGCCAATATAGCGGCAGCGTGCTTATAGTCATGCACTTCGTATAATTCTGCAATATCAGACGGAATATGATCTTTCCACGTCATTTGATTTGGTTACACCTAAAGAGGAGCTTTGACTATTATGGACGAATTGGAGACGTATTTAAATAGCAATGGCGATTTGTAAGGAAAAAATTCCTGCTGAAGGTGAAATTTATACTCTGTATAATTATGCCGATCAGGGGGTGGTACGAATGACTCGGATGCCGGAAGGTAAAAAGGGCGCTATGCCCATGGGAGCGTCGCTCATTGCGGCGTCTCTGGTGGCGCTGGCGGGATGCGTCCCGGCCGCGCCGCCCGGTATGTCGCGCCTCGCCCCGGAAACGCACGTTCAGGCCGAGTATATAAACGACGAAGTCTCCGAAATGGAGAAGAAGTACTACGTCGCCGGCGTCATCGACGCCTACAACGGCCTCGCATCGACGCCGGACCTGCAGCGCGCCTACCGCGACGAAGTCATCAACGGCAGGATCTACGTCATAGACCACTATTACCGCCAGTATACGCAGAGCATCCAGTCGGAGCCCGCCCAGGGCGGGAACTTCGTCACCGACATCGCCGTCTTCGGCCTGGACGCCGCCGACGCCATCAACCCCGCGCGGCGCGCGAAGGAGATAATCCTCGCCATATCGGGCGGCCTTTCGGGCAATTCGTATTCGTCGGTCGATAAGGAGCTCTTCTACGACGAGGCCATGCCCGCGCTCGTGAGCAAGATGGACGCCCTCAGGCTCGAGCGGCTTCTCCGCATAAGGCAGCGTATGCGCTACCCGACGCAGGGCGAAAAGACGTACACACTCGGCGCGGCGCTCATAGACGTCAACAACTACTTCCAGGCGGGCACTGTCCCGGCCGCACTCGTCGGCATAACGAGCTCGTCCGGCGCTTCGGCGAGCGAGACCGAGCGGGAGCTCCGGACCGTAACGGAATAAACCTCACAGCACAGCGTGACCGAGCCTCCAAAAGCCTCAAAACGTACGAAAAACGCAATTTTCCTGTTTGCTGTGTGAGAAGCAATATTCAATGTTTACGGATAGTTAGATGGAGGGTATAAACAAAGCTTCGCACGCCGATATCTTTCCCCTTCGGAAGGAAACACAACCGGCAATGCCGTCGTCAGATTGTATATGTACTGTCTAAAACGAAAAACCCAAACCCCTAATAACTTATAAAAGTAATATTCCGAGAGCCCCGGAAGACTGGAATCTCTGCCAAGAAGACCCACCCTTCAGTTGACGGGGCTCAGGTTGTAACAATCGGTTAAATATGAGTATAGCAAACTTTCCAAATTTTTGCATCATTTTTAGTGAGAATTTTTATAATTTTGTCCGAGATTTTACTACACGGGCGTGTCGCCCGGGACAATCGACGTAGCCGGGGCTAAGGTTCTCACGGGATTTGGTGCGAACGAAGGGGTCTCCTACGCAGCTCGCTGATTGGAGGAGCGGTCGCTTAGCCCAAGATATTGACGATGTCTTTTATCCTTTATCCCCCTTAGAAAAAGGGGGGTAGGGGGGATTTATTCTTTGCTGCCTTAAAAACTTAGAAAGTGAGATCCTGAAATTTTGATTGGATTCAGTATGGAGCAGTACCAGATTGACTCTCATAGAATCGACCAAGGGAGTCCGATTCCTTACTCGCTCGAAATTGTTGGGAATGACAAAAAAGAGAACAACGAGATTCTGAATCAAGTTCAGAATGACAGACTATACGGATGACGGGAGGGCCGTCCCGCTCACTGTACGACTTCTGCGCCGAGCACCTCTATCGACACAGCGTTCATGAACTGCGACCCCGCGCCGAGCGTGACGCCTGCTTTTAGGTATGTGGCCTTGCTCCTGGGCGGGAGCGTTACCGGGAGGACGCCCGTCTCCTGGCTCACGGGGCCGCCCGCGCCTGTGGAGAGGTCGGACGAATACATCACCCTCACGCGGACGTTTTCGTACGTGAGGTCGGACGTGTTCTCTATAGTCACGTTATGGATTATCGCGACCGCGCCCCACGTCGAGTACACCGACCAGTCGCTTATCTTTATAAACCACTGGGGGTGCGTTGTCATCGATGCCGGGAGGTACTCCTCGGCCCGCGCCGGGGCGAGGGCGGCGAGCATCAGGAACGCCGTTATAACGGCTGTCTTTTTTATCGCGTCCGTCATATAATAATCATTATATCCCGGCTCGGGGCGCAGGCAAATAGCCCTTACGCCGGGGGGGTTAAAGGAGCGTAAATGCCCCCGTTCATAAAGGTCTGCGGTATTCGCAGCGTCGATGAGGCGGCCGGCGCGGTCGAGGCCGGCGCTACGGCCATCGGCGTCCTCGTCGGCGTGGCCGAGTCCGTCCCCGACAGGGTCGCGCCCGACCTCGGCAAAAAGATCGCGGCCTCCGTGCCCGGCGGCGTTACGACCGTCATGGTCACGCACCTCACCGACCCCGAGGAAGTTGCCGACATTGCTTCATACATGAAGGTCCGCGCTGTGCAGGTACACGGCGACATGGACGTCCGCGGGCTTCGGACGCTACGCTCGCTCCTCCCCGGGGTGCTTATCATCAAGACTATCCACGTCACCGGCGACGAAGCGGCCTTCAGGGCCCGCGACTACGCCGCCGCCGCGGACATGCTCCTCCTCGACACGGCAGCCGGGGGGAAGATCGGCGGCACGGGCGTCACGCACGACTGGTCCGTAAGCGCCGAAATAGCCGAGTCGTCGCGGGTGCCCGTGATACTCGCCGGGGGGCTCAACCCTGAAAACGTCGCCGCTGCGATAGAGCGGGTCAAGCCCCACGGGGTGGACGCCAATTCGGGGCTAGAGCACGGGGACGGCAGCAAGGATTTCGAAAAGATAAAGGCGTTTGTCGCCGCCGCGCGATTGTTAACGGGCCGAACCTGATGTAATATAGTTTTTCCTCAACAGCGTCCGCAGTTTTACCGGCATTAAACGCCGGCGGGGCAGGGCGCGAACACACAAACGCAAGGGAGACAGAAGATGTCTGAACTCACCGACAGGGAAAAGGAATTTCAGCTCCTGGGAATAGGCGTTGAAGACCTCGAAAAGCTGATAAAGACCAGGTCCGCCGACCAGAATATCCCCGTTACGGACATACTGATAGACTGGCTCGAGCTCGCGCAGTACCAGCTCGAAGACCGCTACACGAACGTTCACCACATGCTGAACCGCGTGATCTACGCGCTGCATACGGGTTTGGTGGTGGATAATCCTGAGAAAAAATAAACGGGCGCGGGAGAGTAAGCCGGCGCGCAGCCGGATGCCCGTGGCCGGATCCTTTCCGGCCGTCAATTAGCTAAGGATAGTAGTGCGGGGGGAGCGGAGTGGAGAATAAGTAGAGTGTGTGAGATGGCAAGTTATTAGTGCCTCCGCTCCCGGGACTTATGATGAATAGCGCTCCGGGCCTGCCCGGTCGACCCGCACCCGGGGGCGCGGGAGGCTTCCCGAGAAAGCCGTTTTAATGAAACCCCGGCAACGGGTTGGGACCCACGACCATTGTGGCGTAAATGAAGACGGATAGCTGTAGGGAGGTTATGTCTTCACATCGTGCGCCTCGGCCGTTGTTGGCGTGACAGCTTTGACAAGAGTTGTTTTTATCGGGTCCCAAACCCGCATTGACGGGGGAGGGTGAGGTAACAAATTTTTCGTTCAGGCCGGCAATTACCGGCTTTCTATTTTCCCTTTCCGTTTGCTCTGTCAATATGAAATTGAACATCGTTATCAATATAATAACGGACCCGGAAACTATGTCAAGAAAATTATTGGAAATTTAATAATTCCTTTTTCATGCAGTGCGCGGCTGTAGTCATTTATACACCCCATTCAGTTCTTATACGTACAGTCCGGCTCCCCTGAAAATCCCGCGTTATCCCTAATCCCTCTAAATCCCACGACATTTCCACCCGGGCCCGCGCTGGCACGCCCGTTGCACCTATATCATGGCAAGTAGTAAATATCATGACGAGGTGATAATCATGAAGAAGTTAATCAACACATCATTGGCATTGGCCCTGGTATCGGCCCTTGGTCTGGCGGCAACCGGAAGCGCGTTCGCCGAGGGCGGGCAGGGCGATTTCGACGCTGAAATGCAGAGGGCCCCGCAGTCTCAGGGCATTTACACTGAGCCGGGCAGCATGCAGCAGCAGAGGCAAATGCAGTACACACCGAGGAACATCGAAGGCTCCTCGGCCGGCATAGTCGGCGTCGTTACACTCGTCGGCGACAACATGATCAAGCTCGTCGAGACCGACACCGGCCTTACCCACGAGATCAGGGTGACAGACCAGCAGGAAAAGGCCCTGACTACGGGGTACATCATTAACGCCGAGCTCAACAACGGCAGGCTCGTGAGCTTCCAGGAAATGGGGGTTCCGCAGGACGTTAAGGAAGTCGTGTATACGTCCGAGCATCTGCCCGACGTGAACGTACTAGAGCAGCCCGGAAACTACAAGGCGTTCTAACACCGACAACAACCCGGGCGTAACAACCCGGACGTGACAGTTGTAAGAGGGCCGGTTCCGTATCGTGAGATCACGGGCCGGTCCTCTATTGGGGAGGGGAGGGAATAAGGAGAGCGGCTTATGTTTAACACACATCTTTATGAACCTGTGAAATTTGTTAGCGATCATGCCCGCGATGCATGCAGGAAACCGACGCGGCCATGCAGCAAGCCAGAGTGGCAGGAGCGGGTAATCAACGAATCGCCCAGCATTATGTGGCCCGACTCCAACTGGCGCGATGTCGCGAACGAATACCGCATCGATTCCTCTTGTCATTCCTAATAATTTCGAGCAAGCGAGGAATCGGACGCCCTTGCTTGATTGCGGGAGCTTGTCCGGTATCGCGCATACAGGTAATCGAAGTAAAACAGGGGTGATTTATCCTTCTCTTTCCCCTCTGTCGTTCCCAACGGTTCTGAGCGTGCGAGGAATACCACCATTCTGTCATTCCCGAATGTCTGTATCGGGAATCCAGCACGCAACGCGTGCACGAATACGATGTCGCGGCTGTAAGCCGCGCCACCTACTTTCTGTTATTATGCTTACCAGGCACCTGACGCCGGAAGATCAATAAACCGCATGACCCCCAAAGTCTGTATAATTTCAGTTAAAATCAATCAAGCCTGACCGTGAACCTGCCACGCGGTCACGGGCCCGACACGTGCCGGATCGATTAAATGGACATATCTTCCACGCTGCGCTCTGTGCTGATCTATGCCGCGATAGCCGTCGCCGGGTACTTTCTGGGGTCGAATTTCACGGCCCTGTTCCATAACTCGTCTTCGGTGATCGGCGGCTTCTGGTCGGTCATTTCCGGAGTGATCGTCTACGACGACATCCGCACCAACGTCCTCCGCTCGGCAAAGCTGAGGTCTATAGGCTCGCTCATTGGCGCGGTCGTGAGCGGCGCGTACCTCCATTTCTTCGCTTTCTCCCTGTTCGGGTTCGCCGCGTGCCTCGGCGTGGGCGCGCTCATATGCCACATTCTCCGCCTGCCCGACCATGTCAAGCTCACGGGCGTAACCATATCGGTCGTCATGATGGTATCCGTCACGACAGGCAACCATGCCCCGATAGAAAACGCCGCGCTCAGGTTTCTCGAGTCGGTGATAGGGGCGGGCGTAGCCGTTTCGGTCACATACCTGGCCGGTATGCTGTCTTCCAGGCGTGGGTGATCATACGGCGAGGATGAGTGTCTCTCGCCGTATGTTTTAGTTAGTAATCTCTAATGTATCGCCATGGAGGCCTTCGCCTCTTCTTCGAGGAGCTTCTTTCTCTGCTGCTCCGTCAGCTTCTGCGGCTCGAGGACCACGACTACTTTCTTGAGCTCGCCCGTGTACTCGAACGGCATTTCGTCAACGTAATCTTCCACCACGGGGGTCCCCGTGTCCTCGCCTATGTCGAACGTCTCGTCGAGTGAGAACCTGACCCCTACAGTCCGCGGGATCTTTCCCTTGGCCACTTCCTTCCCGTCCACGAACAGCGTGCCCGCGGCCCCCTTGCCGAGCCCCCCGCCCTCGTAATCGAATTTGAACCTGACGACGTGGTTCCCCGCCGGCAGGGCCTTGTCCGAAGCGATGCGGAACTTATGCTCGGGCTGGTTCGAAAGCGCGTACACGAATTCAGGCTTGCCGTCCTTTACCAGAAGAGCCCATCCGCCGAAACGCCCGCCCATGGTCGCGAGCACCCCGCTTGCCCCGCCATCGGGGACGCCTACCTCGGCGGCTACCGCCCACGATTTATTCTTGAAGTCGGGCGCCGAGCCCTCGGGTATGCGTACCGCACCCGGATAATAGGTGAATTTCGTTCGCCCGCGTGAGAGGCTCGGCCTTATGGCCGGGTCGGCCCGGGATGCGAAGCTCGAATCGAGCGGGTAAACGTTATACTTCTTCGCCTCCACGTCGAAAGCTTCCTGGAGCTCCTTCAGCTTCTCGGGGTTCTCGGCCGCGAGGTCGTTCGCCTGGCTGAAATCCTCGGTGACGTTATACAGCTCCCACTTGAAGTCGTCGGGGTTGGGCTCTTCTCCTATCGTAACCCACGGCAGTCGTAGCGGGGTCGTGTTCGCGATCCAGCCGTCCTTGTAGATCGCGCGGTTGCCCACGAGCTCGAAATACTGCGTGCCGTGCTGCGTCGGGGCGTCCGGCGCGTCGAACGTGTACACGAGGCTCACGCCCTCGATCGGCTTTTGCTTTACGCCGTTCAGAACGTCCGGCGGGGTAATATTCGCAGCTTCGTATATCGTCGGCACTATGTCTATGACATGGCTGAACTGCGAGCGCACGCCGCCCGTGTTCTTTATACGGGCAGGCCACGAGATAACCATGCCGTTCCGCGTGCCGCCGAAGTGCGAGGCGACCTGCTTCGTCCACTGCATCGGCGAATCCATCGCGTGCGCCCAGCCGACCGGGTAGTGGTTGTACGTCAGCGGCCCGCCGAGCTCGTCGATCATCGAAAGCAGGAACTCCTCGCTCTCCGTAACGCCGTTGGCCGCGGTCGCCACTTCGTTCGTCGTGCCCTGGAGCGTGCCCTCGGCGCTCGCGCCGTTGTCGCCCATGATGAATATCACGAGGGTGTTGTCGAGCTGGCCCGATTCCTCGAGCGAGTCGAGAATGCGGCCGATCTGGTCGTCGGCGTACGAGAGCGCGCCTGCATAGACCTCCATCATGCGCGCGTAGAGGCGTTTCTGGTCGGGGGTCAGCGTGTCCCATGCCTGGATCTGCTCCGGGCGTTTCGTAAGCTTGGTGCCGGGCGGCACGACGCCCTGCTCTATCTGCCGGGCCAGCGTCTCCTCGCGAACTTTATCCCACCCCTGGTCGAATTTACCCTTGTACTTGTCTATCCACTCCTTGGGCGCGTGGTGCGGGGCGTGCGCGGTGCCGGTCGCGTAATAAAGGAGCCACGGCTTGTCGGGCGCGAGCGCGTGCTGCGTCTGCACCCATTCGATAGCCTTGTCCGCCAGGTTCTTATCCAGCGGCGCGCCCGGCTCCATCTCGGCCTCTATGGGAACCGTGTTCTCGAACAGGGCAGGGTGCCACTGGTCGGTGTCGCCGCCGATGAACCCGTAGAAATATTCGAAGCCGAGGCCGCTCGGCCAAAGGTCGAACGGGCCAGCCTGGCTCGACATCCAGTCGGGCACATTATGCATCTTGCCGAACCACGCCGTGTTGTAGCCGTTATCCTTGAGGACGCTCCCGACGGAGCCGGAGCTATCCGGCACCAGCGAGTTATATCCCGGGTAGCCGGTCGCGAATTCGGTGATCACGCCGCTCGCGTTGGAATGGTGGTTCCGCCCGGTGATGAGCGCGGCCCGGGTAGGGGAGCAGAGCGCGGTTGTGTGGAACATGTTGTATCTGAGCCCGCTATCGGCCAGGCGCTGGAAGTTGGGCGTCTCTATGGGCCCGCCGAACGTGCTCGAAGCCCCGAAGCCTACATCGTCCGTGATGATCAAAAGGACGTTCGGAGCCCCGGGCGGCGCGGTTACGCCCTTCGGGAAATCCGGCGTCGAATCCTTTGCCGTGCGCCCTATCTTGCCCTCGAAAGGCGGCTCGGGCCTGGGAAGGATTTCCTCGGCTGCGCTCATGGAAGCCATGGCTGAAAAAATGACGGTGAAAAAGAAAATCAGGGCGAAAGACCGGTATAGATGATTGAATCCGTACTTCATTGCAACACCCCCCAAAGATGGAATCAGGACGGATCACTTATTCATGTACAAGTATTACTTTGATTATCACACAACGGCTTATGCACTGTCAATTGGAGTGTTTCGCTGCGGCATGCGAGCCGTGCGGGAGCGTCGGAAATATATAGCAAAATGTGTTTAGGGCGTGGCCCGCACACGTAGTGTGTTTTTCGACGTAGCGCCGAAGCTGCTTGAGATCACCTGAAGCGCGTCAGGTGGTAATGGAGCAATGCCTTGCTACTTCGATCTCCCGCGCACGTGGTGCGCTCGATTGTCAGCGGACACGGTCCGGACACGTAGTGTCGTTTTCGACGTAGCACCAGTGTTGCTAAAAGCACCGGAAGCGCGTCTGGTGATTGTGGCAATGCGCTCCTACTTTCGATTTCCTACGCACGTGGTGCGTTCACTGCATCTGCGAGACGTACGGGATATACGGGGCGGCCGGGTCGTCCGGCGGCCTCGGGAAAGTCAGGTGGTTGATAAAGGAATACTGCGCAATCGGGAACCTCTCGCCGCAGCGGATTATTGTCAGGTTCACCTTCGTCATGCCGTGGAAGTCCTCGGTCTGGATGTGCACCTGGTCGCCGAGCTGGAGCGCCCACTCGTCCGTGCCGACGTCGCGTATCTCGCCCTCGAGATTCCCGAGCCTCTCCTTCATGTAGTCGGGGTCGGTGTCTATCGCCTCGAACATTATGTAAGCGCGCGCGTGATTTATGGGCTTCGTTATCATGATGACGTTGTTGGTATCCGTCACGATCGGAAGGTTCAGATACTTCGGCGGCTTGTAAAAACCGAACCGGCCCGTAACGATGTCGCCGTTGGCGACGTTAAAACGCCTGTGATTGGGCTGCGACGGCCAGTCTATATCCACGACAACGCCTACTCCTTCGGGGTTTTGTCCGAACGAGGGCGGCACTATAACCATAAACGCCGCGATCAAGGCGGCAACCGGAAGGATTAGGCGCGTCATGGACTCCTCCTTTAAGAATTCCTGCCTAATTATAATGCATTCAATCCCAAATGTTAAGACTTTATCTCAAGTATTTTAATCAATAGCTTTAATTGTTAGGGTCAGGCAAATTCCTATATAATCGGCTGTAATCTATAGGTATTCCGGTTGGTCGCCGCAGATTTGCCGCTCCCGGGTCTCATTCGCGGCCCTCGTTTGTCGCCACTATTCCACGAAGGGGAAGGGCCGGAAGCCGCCTGTTCTCGACCGAAGCGAGCGTCCGTATCCGGCATAAGTTATAAGTACATTATTTTTTGGCGGGAATTCAGCCGGCTTTTTTCTCCAACCGTTGTTCTTTGTTTTTGATTATAGTAAAGTGTCAAGAGATAAATGTATTAATTATAGGAGGATGGAATCGTGAAAAACGCTCTTTATTCCCTTTCGGCGGTTTTCCTTTTCATGCTGATATTCGCCCCGGGGCTCCGCGCCCAGCCAACGTGCGTCGAGGCCAACGGGCTCAACTGGTGTTACAACGACGAGGCGTGCGGCGAGGCGTGTAACGACGTTTGCGCGGCGCTCGGCCTCGTGCCCGAAGACAACCAGGTATGGTTCGAGGCCCAGGACACGGAAGCCGAGTGCCGGGTTATAAGCGAGGCTCTCGGTCTGGGAAATACCGTATTTTTTGGGACCTGGGCATACGCCTGCCTGGAAGATACGGGCGGCACCCATACGGTGGGCGGTGGGCTGATCGGCCCGTTATACTGCTCTGTTTCGTCGACATGCCCCGAGGATCACAGAACCCAAATGGACCAGATCGGGACTCCGTGCGGTCCAGACTCGAGGCGCTCCATATGCCCGTGCACGGACCCGCCGGCCGAGGTTCTCGGCCTGTCCCCCGAATCGTCCTCCGGCCCCGCGGGCTCGGACCAGACTGTCACGGCCTACGCCACGGGCAACGGCGATCCTCTTCCGGGGGCTCTGGTAACGTTCAGGGTCGTTTCCGGCCCGGGCGAGGGGAAGACGAGCGGTGCTTACGGGGAATGCTCTAACCCCGGCTGCTTCACGGGCCCCGACGGCCTCGTGTCGTGGACTTATTCGAACTACGCCGTCGGCACGGATACCGTAACCGCCTCGTTCGAAGGCTCTCTGGGCGAAGTAGCCTCGTCTTCCGTCGAAGTTATATGGACGGTTCTTCCGATTCCGACGCTTTCGGAGTGGGGGCTAATAGCCGCCGCGGCGCTCATGGGCGTTGCCGGTTATATGGTCGCCCGCAGGAGGAAAGCGGCTGCGTAATCTGTAGCATTCTCTCAAACTCAAAATATACACGGGGGAGCTTTGGCTCCCCCGATGTCCAAATCCGACGTGCTGTTCTACTCTACGCGCGAAAATCGTGTTTTGAATTAATTCGCCCCCTATTACATTTATTAACCGAATTTGTTAGAATGTTTTGAAAACCTGAGGAGGATGGCAGGATGAGTCTATCCCGTATAATTCCATTTTTCTTTTTCTCTATATTTGCATTGGCGGCAGTTTCGCTCCCGGCGAGCGCCCAGCCCGTGATCGTTAACGGCAGCTTCGAAACGGGGAACTTCAACGGCTGGACGGTATTCCAGCAGCCGGGAAGCGGCGGCGACTGGTTCGTATACCAGGGAAACGAGTTCTCGCCGCTCCCGCCCCCGCCCTCGGGCCAATATGCCGCCGTAACCGACCAGAGCAATCCCAGCTCACAGATACTCTTCCAGGATATATTCGTCCCGGAAGGCTTGTCTGCATGCTCCGTGATCGTATATTACGCCACCGAGGCAGAATTCGTTATCGGGCCGGGGCTGGCATACGCTCTCGCCGATAACCAGCAGGCTAGGATAGATATAATCTCCACTGACGCCGACCCGTTCACGGTTGGAGCCGGCGTTCTTCTGAACATATTCCAGACACTTCCGGGGGACCCGGGCACGCTCGGCTACACGACGCTCGAATTCGACCTTTCGCCTTTCGCCGGCACGCGGGTCCGGTTCAGGGCCGCCGAAGTGGATAATCTGGGAGTGTTTAATTTTGCTATCGACGATCTTAACTGCGGTGGCGGCACTGTCGTTACCGGCATTCCGACCCTCGGCGAATGGGGCATGATGGCGATGGCAGGCGTGCTCGGAATCGCGGGGCTTCTATATGCGCGGAGGAAGCGTGTTTTAAATTAGAACCGTCTTGATTTAACAGGCTTAAGCACGAAAAAGTCGAAGAAAATATCGGAGGACGGTAAGATGAAGATTTACGGCAAAATTCCATTTTTTCTTTTCTCATTATTTGCATTGGCGGTTGTTTCTATCCCGGCGGGCGCACAGCCTGTGATCGTTAACGGCGGGTTCGAGACCGGAACTTTCACGGGATGGACGGTTGTTGTCGCGCCCGGCAGCGGCGGCGACTGGAACGTATACCAGGGAGACCAGTTCTTGCCGCTCCCTCCACCGCCCGAAGGGCAGTACGCCGCTACGACGTTTCAGGGCGGCCCGGGCGCACAGGTGCTGTACCAGGACATAGCCGTCCCTGAAACCGGCCCTTACAATTGCTCGTTGATAGTCTATTATTTCAACGAAGGCTCGGAAATCATCGACGGGCCCGGTTTTGAATTCATTGGGGATCCGAACCAGCAGGCGCGTATCGACTTAACCACCACCGACGCCGATCCGTTCACGGTTTCCTCGGGCATACTCGAGAATTTATTTCTGACCGTGCCGGGAGACCCCCAAGAGCTCGACTACACTACGATCGAATTCAACCTCTCCGCGTACGCGGGCACCACGGTCAGGCTGAGGGCCGGTGAAGTGGACAACCAGAACCCGTTCCTCTTCGCGATAGACGAGGTTACATGCGGGGGCGGCACGGTCGTTACAACAGGCATCCCCACGCTCGGCGAATGGGGCATGATGGCGATGGCCGGCGTGCTCGGAATCGCGGGGCTGCTCTACGCGCGCAGGAAGCGCGCGGCGGCCTGAGCGCCGCGTCGGTGAATCGGCGTTCGAGTTAAATGAATCTTCGAGCACGCGGAGGGTAACTGCGTCCGTTAAACGAAACATAATCGATGTAGAGTGATGTAAATCGACCAAATTAAGGGAGGAATGAGATGATGAAAATCCTGCGGGCAGGTCTGCCGGGTATCTTCGTGCTTGTGCTATCCACACTTGGTTTTACCTACACCTCTTATGCTTCCGTATTAATAAACGATATGACCGCCGCCAGGGATGAAGGGGCGGGATTAAGCTCGGGTTTCATCGGCACGGGATCCGGAAACGGAAATTTCGAGATAATAATTTGCGGGATCGATGCCGCCGCGGAAAATCCCTTTTCCTTGCCTTTTCCCGGATCATGGGACGAGTTGAACAACAGTGCGTGTCAGGGGCCGCTATGTCAGCTCGGCATATGGGCGCGTGAAGTAAGCTCCATACAATCGGAAGAGATAAATTGCTCGTGGCTTAACGGGTCGAGCGCCTTTGTCGCCGCTTCGATAAGGTATTCGAATGTCGATACCGAAGATCCCATAATAGATATGGCTTGTTCTGAATTTATCGACGGTAATTACGTCATCGATCCGGTAAGCTCGGAACCGGGGGCACAGCTCGTTAATATTCAGATGCTGGTGACCACGGGCGGCGTCGGAGAACCCTTTGTCGATTTTAGTTCTACGTCAGGAGTAGCCAACTCGGCTGTTGAGATTGGAGAAGGCAGGTTGTTGGGTCTTGGAGCCAATTCGAGCCTCGACCCGGGCGGCGCCGGATTTGAGGGGGTTGAATTCCCTCCTTTCACTGATGTGTACAACACCAGGATTTGCGTCTTGACGTTACGCCCGGCTGTGCGGAGCATTCCCACGATCGGCGAATGGGGCCTGATCGGCTTGGCCGGTATCCTGGGAATGGCGGCTTTTATGGTACTTAGAAGAAGGCAAGCCGCCGCCTAAAGTCTGAAAACAATCCGATATGAATACTTGAAGGGGAGATTCGGCTCCCCTTTCTTCTCATATTTATTAGTAAGGCATACTTAATCTGTCATTTTGAGCAGCTGCGAGAAATCTATATTTCATCCCCCCTTAGGAAAAGGGGGGTAGGAGGGATTTAATCCTTCATTTTTTCTTTGTCATTCCCGAGCGCACATGGCGCGCCCGCTTGCATTAATCCCCCCTGCCCGCATACTAAATTTATATAAGCCCCGGGAGGCCCGCCCATGATAAACTCCGTAAACGAATTCATCGAAGAGTTCATGAAGCATAAGGACAAGGTCGAGTGGTATCTCCACAAGCCTACGCCCTTCGCCGACGCGACGGACATACGCGGAAGGGACGTTCTCTGCAGCCCGGTGACCGTCATGGTCGAGCCGCCGATCCACCATTCGCTCGATTACCTCGAATTCGACGTCGATATAACGCCCTCGTTTCAGGACGTCGTTTCCCGCGCGTCCAGCCACAGCATGCGCGGCCTGTGGGACGCCATGGAAAAATTCCCCGCCCACAGATTCCCCAACGCGCGCATCGCCGAGGCCATCGAGCTCAGGCAGCGTCTGCTCGACATACTCGGGCTTGCCGAAGAGATTCCCTCCGCACACTGACACCGCCCGCCTGCACAAATCCCGACTGTGGGATTTTCTGACAATCGACACCCTCCGCCGGGCACCGTCCGGCTAACCCGCCCCCGATATTGAAAACCGTTCGCGGCACGAATTATGCAATAAAAATTATTGGAATTCGAGACAAGGAGGTGCGTTATGAAAGTCGTTAGAAATAACGCAGCAGCAATCGCCGAAGAAGCGGAAAGGGGCGAAGAAGCCATGGATACCGCGATGAAAGGTGCGTATAAAAACGCCTTCGGCATGGGAATGCAGGCTTTCAAACAGTTCGGCAACGCCGCCGACACATGTCTCGAGATGGGGCTCGCGGCACACCTCGGATACCTCGATTTTCTGAGGAACGTATTCGAGATGAAGTACCTGGCTCCATATCGGAGGCACAACCCCTTTGTAAATCAGCTGGAATATTTCAGCGATTTGGGGAAGGACATTATAGACATCAAAAAGAAGAAGGCCGAGGCGCTCGCCGAGAACATCAGGAAGTGTCGTAAGCAGGCTTTTGAGAGCACGTTAACCGCGTTCGATAAGTACTGCGAGCTTCTGAGCACGAGCTGAAAGCCTCGGCATTCCGAAGCGGGTGCGTTGGGGAGCGTGCCCGCGCATTTTCTCCCATACTGCCCGAAGGGGCGTCCCGGTGGCCCGGTATGAATGGCAATTAATCCGCTCCCAAGCCTCATACCGGGCCGGGAAACGGGCGAGGTGCGCCGTTTCGCCGCGCTTTCTCCACACCATTTTAGAACCTATTGACTTCCCACCCGCCGATCTTCTATATTCTCATTTAGGCGCCCCCGGAAAGCGGGGCGCGAGGGAGGCTGCATCATGGCAGCGAGTGAGAACGAAAAGGTCGTCGAAAGGCTGATTGGCTGCATCAACGACAGGAATGTTGCGGTAATGGACGAGCTGTTCCACGAAGACGCGGTGATGGAATGGCCGCAGTCGGGCGAAAGGATAGTCGGCGGCGACAATAGGCGGGCGATATACGGGGCGTTCCCCGGCCTGCCGACGATAACGCCGAGGCGCATGGTAACCGCGGGCGAGGTTGTCATTGCCGAGGCCACGCTCGATTACGGCGGAGATTCGGTCTATAAATGCGTGTTCGTCTTCGAGTTCAGGGACGGAAAGATAGCGAAGGAGACGGCGTACTGGAGCCAGCCGTTCGACCCGCCGGGGTGGCGGGCAGGGTGGGTCGAGAAGATGGACAAGTGACAGGCCTCGGGCCTCCGGCGCCGCCGCGGTTGCAGATACATTCTCATAAGTTAACATCTTCATATAACTAAAGGCGGAGGCAAGCTTATGAAAGCTAACGTATACCACGGCGCGAGGGACGTGAGGATCGAAACGGTCCCCGACCCCGTCATGAAAAGCGACGGCGACGTAATACTGAAGATAACGAAGAGCGCGATCTGCGGCTCGGACCTGCACTTTTACAGGGGCAACATCCCTCTCGACGAGGGCTTCGTCGTGGGGCACGAGTTCATGGGCGTCGTCGAAGAAGTCGGCAAGGGCGTCAAGAACTTCAAAAAGGGCGACAAGGCCGTTGCCCCGTTCTGGGTGGGCTGCGGCATCTGCCCGAACTGCCGTAAGGGATACCCGACGGCATGCACGGGCGGGGGCGGATGCTTCGGATTCGGCGAGGCCCTCGGCGGGTTCTGGGGCGGCCAGGCAGAGTACGTACGCATACCCTTCGCCGACACCACACTCGAAAAGGTACCGTCCGAAATGGCGGACGACAGCGTAATCTTCCTCGGCGATATCTTCTCGACGGCGTTCTTCTGCGCAGAGTGGGGGAACATAAAGCCGGGCAACACTGTCGTCGTATTCGGCGACGGGCCGCTCGGGCTTTTGGCCACGCCCTCGGCGAAGCTCTTCGGCCCCTCGAAGATAATAACCGTCGGCCACCACGACTTCAGGCTCGACCTCGCGAAGAAGCTCGGCGCCGACTACGTCATAAACTCGAAGAACGGCGACCCCGTCGAGCAGATAATGGGCCTTACGAACGGCGAGGGCGTGGACGTCGCGCTCGAATGCATCGGCTCTAACCAGGCAGTGCTCGAAGCGATGAAGGTCGCCCGCCCCGGCGGCACGATTTCGTTCATCGGCTTCATGGTCCAGGAGCTGCCGATACCGATGCTCGACTTCTACCTTAAAGACCTGACGTTCAGGGGCGGCGTCTGCCCGGCGAAGAATTACATCCTTAAGCTCCTTCCGCTCATCGAAAGCGGGAAGATCGACCCGACTGCCGTTATAACGCACGACCTTCCGCTGGCCGACACGCCGCGCGGTTACGAGCTCATGGACAGTAAGGCCGAGAACGCGATAAAGGTCGTCATCACGCCATAAGCCGGCCGCGCAAACACGCGCGTGGTTTATAATATGTCGGTGCAGAATCTCGACAGTCTCTTCGAGCGGCTCGCGAGGTCCGCGTTCCGCTCGCGGTTTCGTCTCCGCCCTAAGGAGCTCGAATACCTCCGCGGTAAGGGACTGGAAACCGTCCTCGACCACGCCCGCGCGTTCATAGACGAGCGCCTGGCCCCGGCCGACATACCGAACGACGGCAGGCAGACCCCGATGCGGAACCATCCGGCGTTCATCGCCCAGCACGCGACGGCGACCTGCTGCCGGAAGTGTCTCCAGAAATGGCACGGCATCCCCCGCGAGGGCCACGAGCTCACGCCCGGGGAAAGGGATTACGTCGTCTCCGTCATACGGAGATGGCTCTCGGCATACGACTGATTTCCGCCGGTCCGGATATACACTTCCGTTTTTCACTACCTCTTTTCACCCTGTGTTTATGGGTATTTCGCTTGAAAGGTCTGATTATAGTCTTATCCAGATATTACAAATCTCGTACTTATTTAAGACTTTACAATCCCCGCCCGAATCCCCACAATAGAATTTTCGAGGTTGCCCGAAAGGCACTGTACAGCGCTCGTCGGCCCGTACAACAAGCCAGACTACATCCGCAAAGGAACGCTATGAAAATCGATTGGGAACTCGTGGGAATCTCGGGGGAGAGCAACTTTTTGCAGCTGTTTTTCGAAGCTCATTCCGGGACCCTCCTCGCGCACTGCTACAAGAGCATCGGCAACGGATACGGGATAAAGAGCGTATGGGGGAGGGGCGTCGCGGACGAGAAATACCGTAAGCTTACGCCCGACGATCCTTCGCTCAGCTTCGAAGACCCTGTCCTTTCGCCCGTCTCGCCGCACCTTTACACGAACGTTATCCGTGTCGAGGAGCGTAACGGCGATTACGACGGCTACGCGTGGGATTCCGTCCGCCGTATCGATCTTTCAACAGGCGCTGGCGAGCTGATAATGTGCCCCGACGCCATCGCCGACGACCCGGACGAGGTCAAGGCATGGGTGAGCACGGTGTACGGCATAAGCTGCGACGGGCGCGAGGTTTACTGCTCCGTCGCCAATCGGCGTAGGGGAGGGCGCGCCGTTTCCCCGACGGAATATTATCTCTCCAGATACATCGTGGGCGAGGGCAGGCTCGAGCCTATCACGCGTCTACTCGCCACCTTCCTCTAGGCGGCTCGCAGCCGCCGGCAATCGAAGTAGCAGCGCATTGCTAAAACCACCAGCCGCGCTTCCGATGGTTCCCGGCAACTTCGTCGAAAATCACACTACGTGTGCGGGCCACGCCCGCTGCAAATCGAAGTAGCAGCTTATCGCTATCACCACCCGTCGCGCTTCCGGTGGTTCCCGGCAACTTCGTAGCTACGTCGAAAATCACACTGCGTGTGCGCACGTACCCCCCCGCGTCGAAAGCATGGCGAAATCGCCCGAGAAATTGGTTAAACTATTTTCAGCTAAAGAAGCCGGAGGTCAGTTTTTATGAAATTAGCGGTCGCTGCAATAATCATATTGTTATCCTCGGTTTACATTGCCGAAGGAGCGACGGACAAACCGATGCCCAATAAGCCTATGCCGAACAAGATAAAACGCGTAAGCAATATCTCGTCCCAGAAGGTGGGCAGCCTCGGAAGGTACAGCACCCAGCTCAACAGGACGATAAGTGCGACCGGAAGGCTCGAGCTCACACCCGAGCAGAAAGACAAGGTGCAGGCGCTTCGTAAGGAATACGTGGTTAAAATGGCCCGCGACGAGAACGAGGCCAGGGATCTGGAAAAGGCCGCATTCGACGCAGTCGGCAAACCCTCTTTCGACCCCGCCGCCGTGAAGAAGCAGTTTAAAAAGCTCCAGGACCTCGAGGGCGGCCTCGCCGACAGCTACGTCACAGCGCTCGCTTCGCTCCGTGATATAATCGGCGAAGAAAATTACGCAAAGGTGACGGACCCGCGCTTTGCGTTTTCGAGCGACCTCGTACAGACGAGACAGCGCGGAGAAATAAAGAGGGCCAACGAGCTCGACGTCGAAGCCGTCAAGAAGAACGCTTCGGAAGCCGAAAAGGCCGAGACCGGCTCGGCCGGCGCATCCGACAAAGGCAAGAGCACGGGCGAATAGCCTTGTGTTTCCAGGGTACCCGCAATCATTCCCGGGCGGCCGGCAGTGTCCTCCCCGCCCGGTACAAATCCTTTCCGGAAGGAATCGCCAATGAAAAGAAACAGCCTGACGGCAATGCTCCATCCGAAAACAAACGCATCTTCTCCGGCTGCACGCGGGATAGTTATGCTCGCCGCTGCGGCCGCCTTTGCAATACTTAATATTATGCTGCTGTCCTGCACAGGCAGCGGATACGCAAGCTCCGCGCCTGACCTCGAGAGCCGCTCCACGGGCGCTTCCGCGAGCGCCGGGGCCTCTGACGCCGACGGGTCGTCGTCCGCAGGGCCCTCCGGGCAGGAAGGGGCGGTGTCCGTTTCTTCCGACGAGTCCTGGTTTCTCGTGACGGAGGTTAACGGCGACACACGGCACTACACCGTATACGTCGATACGTCCACTATTCAAACGGTAGACGACGAAGTGATGTCGTGGAGCAAGCTCGTGTTCCCGGATGACCAGAAGGATTCGGACGGCCTCACGTACAGGGAGGTCAGGATCGCCTCGGCCATTAACTGCGACAAGAGGACCTACATGTACAGCGCCTCGAAATTCTACGACGCCCTCGGCAGGATGGTTTACCACGAGAGCATCGAAACGCCGAGGAGCCCGATCCCCGGCGGCACGGTCAGCGAGTACATTGCCAACTTCGTCTGCGGATACACGCCGCCGGCCTCGAGCGGTGGCTCGGCCCCGCCGCCCTCGAAGTAATCTCCCGGCTAAAGTAGAGGCAGGGCGGAATGGACTTCCGTTTCGTCCCCGCCGTAGATGTGGACGACCTCCCAGCCGTTCCTGCAGAGCGCGTCCGAGATGAACGACCTGTGGCATTCCCTCCACTTGAGCTCAGAGCACATGAACGCGGCCGTGCTTCGTTCCGCGACCTCTTCGAGCGCCCCCAGTGCGTCAGCAAACTCCGCTGATTTCATATACGCCTCGTATCCGCCCTCGCGTTTCCCGCCGAGGCGGGGCATCCAGATGTACCTTATCCCGTGTGCTGCAAGCGCGTCCGACAGCTCTTCCCCAGAAAAGTGCGGATAGCGGCGCGACACAGGGTAGCTCCTCACGTCGGCGAGCGTTTCAATGCCGTGCGCTTCGAGCGCGGCGATGAAATCGCCGATGCTCCTGTTCGAATGGCCGATGGAGTGGATCGTCTTCGAGTGTGATGCGGGCATGGATTATCCGCCCGCCCTGTCGCCGCGGCTGCGGTGCATGCCCGCGAATCCGACGAACGCCAGAAGCACTATGTACAGCACCTGCGCCATTACCCTAAGGTGAAGCTCCGTGGGCGGCCGCCCGCCGAGCGTGATGTTATTGATCGATGCGTAGATGTTTGCCGGCAGGACGGCGGCGAGGAATATGATAAAGAGGACAGAGATCGTCCCGACGCGTCTTCCCGACGCAAGCCAGAGCGCGCCCGCGATCTCGATGGCCCCGGTGGCGTAAACAGTAGCGTCGTTCCTCAAAAACTCGAACGGTATCATCCGCACGAAATCGTCTTTGAGCGACGTGAAGTGCGAGATCCCGGTGAAGATGAACATCACGGCGAACCCGAACCTGAGGCAGTCGGCGAAGCTCCGGAATTTCCCGGCTCCGAAAAACCCGGCGATTCTGAACGCGGCGGTTGCGATAACCAGGACGTAAAGCGAAACCATAATGTATCAGGATATATCGGCGGCGGAGTTATACAAAGCGAAGCGCGGGAAGGTTCCGCGCCTCGCCTGTTTCGGCGCATATTAAACAGCCGGCTGTTTCGTCAGCCGTGCTTCTTTACGGCGGCGTCTATGTGCGGCGCGGCCTTGGCAAGGTCGGCGGGCGTCATGACGGGCTGGACCTCGAGCGCGGCGTCGAACGCGAGGAACCACGGCTCGCCTATTCTCGGTATGTCCGAGGCGTCGTTCATCTCGACGACGAATATGGCCGTCCTCTCTCCGTTGTCGGCGATGAAGTATATCGACTCCGGCTTCTGCTCTTCGATTATGGCCTGTATCTTCGGGCCCAGCTCGCCCCTCCTGGCGGCCTCGTTTCCGGCTTCGACAGAAATATTTACTTTGAACATGAATCGCATGAAAGGCCTCCTGAAAACGGGTTTGATAAGCAATAGATTATATGGTCACCTGGCGTAATAAAAGAGAGAATTGGACCGTTTCCTTGCCGGGCACAATCCACAGGATTCCGACGCGACATTTTCTTCGCCTCCGTGTATATTAATCCCCTTAAACATACGATAATTGAAGGGAGTGACCGACACATGACGGCAAATAAACCAATCCTCGTCACGGGAGACAGGCCGACGGGGCGGCTTCATCTGGGGCACCTCGTGGGCTCGCTCGTCAACCGTATAAAATTCCAGGACGACTACGACTGCTTCTTCCTCGTTGCCGACCTCCACATGCTGACGACCCATTACGACAAGGTCGGCGAGGTCGAGCGCAACACGCTGGAGATGGTCATGGACTGGCTCGCCGTCGGCATGGACCCAGAAAAGTCCACGTTCTACGTGCAGTCGCAGATTCCCTACATAACCGAGCTCTACGCCATACTCGCGATGTTCTGCGGCGTCCCGCGCGCCGAGCGAATCCCGACGCTCAAGGAAAAGATTCAGGACATGGGCGTCGGCGAAAATTACTCGGTGGGCCTCCTCGGCTACCCGGTCCTCATGGCCGCCGACATCCTGATGTTCAAGGCGACGAAGGTCCCCGTGGGCGAGGATCAGCTCAGCCACATAGAGCTCACGCGTGAGCTCGCCAGGCGGTTCAACTTCCTCTACGGCGAGTACTTCACGGAGCCCGAGCCCGTCATTAGCGAGACGTCGCGGCTCGTCGGGACGGACGGCAACCGCAAGATGTCGAAGAGCCTCGACAACTGCATCTACCTTTCGGACGACGCGAAGGAGGTCGAGGCGCGCGTACGCATAATGTACACCGACCCGAACCGCATCCGTGCCGACATACCCGGGACGGTCGAAGGGAACCCCGTATTCATATACCACGACGCGTTCAACACGGACCTCGAAGAGGTCGAGGACCTGAAGACCCGCTACCGCGCGGGGAAGGTCGGCGACGTCGAGGTGAAGAAGAAGCTGTCCCGCGCCATAAACGAGCTGCTGGAGCCGATACGCGAGAAGAGGAAGTTCTATGAGGACAGGCCCGACGACGTCCGCAGCATTCTCCACGAAGGCACGCTCCGCGCCCGCGAAGTAGCGCAGCGGAACATGGACGAGATAATTTCGAAGATGGGCCTCTTCAAGCCCTGAGCGGTACGACTGCAGCGCCTGCCGGAAATCGAAGCGGCATATTTTTGTTGTCATTCCCGAATGCTTGTATCGGGAATCCAGCACGCCACGCGTGCATGAATCCGATGTCGCGGCTCGCAGCCGCGACCCCCACTTTCGTCATCCTGCCTGTCCGGCGAAGCTTTCAGCGAAGACAGAAACTTGATTCAGTATCTCGTTTTTAAAAGATAGATCTCTCACTGTTTTAATTTGAGGTATTTCCGGGCAGTACCGGATATGCTTTCTTGCAATCGGCTCAGGGCATCCGATTCCTCGCTCGCTCGGAACCGTTGTTCGAGATGACAAAAACTCTTGATGGATTTTTGGCGGAAGTGGATTCCCGATTCAAGCATTCGGGAATGACAGAAGTGGAGCGATTCCTCGCTCGAAATCGTTGGGAATGACAAGTTATTAGACGGAATGACCTTGCGTGCGTCACTCTTCCTCTTTGTCCGCGTTCTTCTTCCCGCCGCTGTAATACCGTTCGAGCAAAAAGAGCGCGGCGAAGCACACGACTATCCCGGCGGCCAGAAGGAGGGTGTTCATTTCAGTTGCGCGCTACCGGCTGGGGGGTGAGCTCTTCCTTCATCTTGTCGATGATCATCGAATCGATGTACCCGTTCGAGAGCACCTCGTATCCGATAGTCCCCTGGTAGGTGTAGGGCCTGATGGAATAATCTATCTTCACTTCCGTTACTTCTTCCGAAATCTTCTTCAGCGTAACCTTGAGATTCTCCTGCGTGTAGACGGTGTTGGCCGTCCCCGGCGTATACTTCGCGACCTTCTCTAGGTAGTCGTTTATAGACGACGACTGGATGTCTGACTTCGAGGGATATGTGTACGAGCGGAGGAGCCGTCCGTTCTTCCTGTAAACGTACGCCTCTTTCAGCCTTATCACGCCCTCCGTCGGGTCGATGAAAGCGATAGGCCATTTGAGTATCTCAACGCTTTCGAGAGCCGCCGTCCAAACCCTGTCATAAGGCGCTTTGAAGTTGGTGTACTCTTCGCTTTTTCCCGAAGTGACTATGGCCGATTCGGTCTCTTGCGAGTTCGTTTCAGCTTCGGAGGGCCTCTTCGTCCTGTACGATTCGGGAATGTAAACGCTTGGTCGGCTGCACCCGGCAGCCAGCAGAAAAGGTAGAAGTAACAGTATCTTTCTCATCTTTTAACATATCCCCCCACTAAACTTTAACATATAATTCCGACATTTCTTATAATTTTTTCACCTCTCGCCGGGCCCGCCTGCAGCTTCAGGCCCGGTCTCGAAGCGCCCCCATATGAATATACGTTTCATGGGCCTTCCGGGGCAGCCATGGGGAGGGGTTATATATCGCGTCCCTTGCCCGAATCTCCGAGCTCCATGAGCTCCGGAGGGTAGGGGCGGAAGTATGTCTGGGCCTCCAGGTATTCCTCGCCGTATTTCACTATCCAGGAGCCCATTACGGTTATGACGGCCGAAAGGGGTATGCGCTCCCGCTTGAAGTCTTCGAGGAGCGAAAGGAAGTAGGCCTTTTCCTTTCCGGTGAGCTCGTTCCGGAAATACCCCATCGCGTGCATAAGGACGTTTACGTTCGACGCCCTCCTGGGGAGCGGCGCCAGCATCTTCGCCAGCCTTTCGCCGTATTCGTCTATGACGCTCTCCGGCGGCCGGCCGCGCGCGTTGGCGACGATTCTCCCGAGCGCGCGCATCTCGTTCTGGTTGTGTGTCATGAGAAGGAGCTTGTTCTCTGCCTGGAACCTTACGAGCCCGCGCATCGTGCCCGCCTTCCTCACCTCCCTGAACCGCGCAAGCGCGTAGACCCTGGTGAGGAAGTTCTCCCTCACCCTGAAATTAAGGAGCCTTCCTTCGTCCTCGGCCGGGAGATGGGGAAATTTTTCGAGCACCTTCTCCGCGAAAAGGCCAGCGCCCTTGCCCGAGGCAATTTCATTATCTGCGTCGGGGAATTCCCTGGCGTCTTTTATGCCGCACGAGGGCGAGCGGCTCTTGAGTATGAAGCCGTCGGCGTCGTTGAGGCTGCCGAGGAACCCGTCTGCGAAGCCGTTCATCGCGTCCGTCAGATCCCTCCCGGTCGTCGGCTGGATGAGCCTCCGCCCGCCGGGCCCGCCCACCACCCTTATCGGGTCGCGTGGTACGCCAAGCCCTATTTCGAGCTCGGGGCATACGGGCACGAAGTCAACGTAGGGCGCGAGGGCGGCGACGAAGTTATTGGGGATCTTTTGGCCGTTGTATCTGCAAGCGTCGAACTCGAAGCACCTGCTCGCGATTATCCTTGGCCTGGGGAATTGTTTCATAGCGGCGTTCCTGACGGGGCGCTACTGGAGGGTTGACGACTTCTTCTCCGTCTTGCCGGTTAGCGCGCTGTTTATGGAGTCCCATTTAGCGACGAGCGCCATAAGCGCCGTCCCGGCGCGCCCGGGGTCGCTTTCCCTTGCGAGAAGGAGCGCGTTCTTGAGCTCCGAAACGGAATCCTCGTTCTTGAGCGAGCCCGGCGCGATGCGGGTGCTTATCTCGCCGTAGTTAAGCAGCACGAAGCTGCTCTCGTCGAAGGAAGACAGCCAGTGCCGGAGGTTCCTGGCCCCTGCGGCGAGGTCCTCGACGATAGCCGATACGGGCCCGAGCCCAGAAGCCGTCCATGCCTCGATGTCACGCCCGGCCTCTTTGAGGCGGGCCGCCGCGTCCTTGAGCCTGGTCCTGTAATAGATCGCGTCCTGGCTCACCGCTCCCCACCCGGTGTGCGTGTAGAAGTACCTCTTTTCCTCGCCCCGGTACATCAAGAACCATTCGAGCGGGATGAAATCCTCGGCGGTGAACAGGTTGACGTTCGTCTTCGAGCCGACGGGCGTAAGGTAGTATTCCCCGTCCTCGTCTTTAAAGAAAAAGCAGTCCCGGATCGCGTCCTTCTCGATCCCCGTCTCCGCGGAAAACGATTCCCTGAAGGTGTCGTATTCCCTCCCGTACCACGCCGACTGCGGCGTGGCCGGGCCGTCCCTGAACTGCTCGTAAAATTTGATATAGCTCTTCCAGTAGTCCTGATCCTCGACTGCCCTGAGGGGCTCGTAAACCATGAGTACGCTTATAGCCATATGTTCCGGCCTCCAGGGGTAAGTTTAGCAAAAATTGCGAAAAACCCCTAGCCGGCCGCATCCAGCCAGGGGCTAGGGCAGCCCCGTATCCTTCTTAAGCTGCGAGACGTATTCGTCGTCCACGCGGCTCCCGGAATACACCTCGTGCGCGAGGTTACGCATCTCATAATGGTTGACTATGGGCTTTTGGTACGGGAGCTTGTACGTGAGCGGGTTGTGGATCTTCTCGGGCTCGACATCCGTAAGCTCGGGGATGTAGCGTTTAATGTATACGCAATCCGGGTCGAAGTTCTGCGACTGGAGCAGCGGATTAAAAATCCGGAACGGCTTCGGGTCGGCCCCGCACGACGCCGACCACTGCCAGTTGCCAATGTCCACTGTCTCGTCGTAATCGATGAGGTGATCGAAGAAGTGCCTGTCGCCCCAGCGCCAGTCGGTTATCAGGTCTTTCGTAAGGAACGATGCTACGATCATCCTCACGCGGTTGTGCATCCAGCCTTCCTCTTCCAGCTGCTTCATCCCGGCGTCCACGATCGGATACCCCGTCCGGCCCTCGCGCCACGCGTCGTACCACACCTCGTCGTTTATCCATCTTATGTTCCGGCGCTTCTCCTGGAATTCGAAGCCGCGCGTCTCGGGGAAGTGATGCATGATGTGGTACCAGAACTCTCTCCAGGCGAGCTCCGAAATGTAGGACGACGTGGCCGGGCTCCCGCCGGACGCCGCCTCGTAAACGCGCCTTATGGATACGATGCCGAACCTGAGATAAGGCGATAGCTTTGACGTGCCGTCCATCCACGGATGATCGCGCGTCTCGGTGTAGGCCGCGAAGTCGAAATCCTCGAGCCTTTTCCTGGGGAAGTCGATGGGCCATCCGGAGAGCCTGCCCGGGCCAAGAGGCTCGAGCTCTTTCTCGACGGGCGGGATTTCCAGCGCAGGCGATTCGATGCGCTCGGGGCCGGGCAGGGGAGGGTGCTTACGTTTTCCCTGCCACAGGTTGAAGAACGAGCTGAACGTTTTTCTCTGGTCAAGCTCGTGCGGCGGGACGAGGAACGTATCGTCGAACTTCTTGAACGCCGTGCCGTTAAGCCTGCACTGGTGCTCGACGCCGAGGTCTCTCTTTACGCCCGAAAAACCATAAGCCCTGTTCGAGTACACAGCTTCTATCTGGTGCGTTTTTACGAGGGCGGGTATTACCTCTTCGGCCTTCCCGCGAACTATCAAAAGGTACGATCCCAGCGCACGAAGATCGCGGTCGAGCGCGAGGAGAGCGTCGGCGAGGAATGTAACCCGCTTACTCCCCTCGGGCTGCTTCGACAGGATCCCGTCTTCGAGCACGTATATCGGTATAACTTCCCTGCTGTCTCTAACGGCGTTCGAGAGGCCGGTGTTATCGACGGCCCTCAGGTCCCGTTTGAACCAGAATAATGACCTTCCGTAAATCATGAGCCTTTTGTTCTCTCCTCCAGTTTATTTCCGGCGCGTCCGGAGCGAGCAATAGTACGAACGTGACCGTCCCGTTTCCATAATAACCGGGGGAACGGGTGCGCGGATACCTATGGGCCTTAATGCAGGCCGGGCCTCCGCCTTGGGTCGATACTTCAATTGTACTCGCTAATTTACCGGCATTCCACCTGAATTTTGGCGGATTTTTCGGTGACCGGGCTGTGGCGCATTGTTAAGGCTCCCTCCGGCCGGAGGGAGCCCGGTTGCCCCGTAAATGCGGACGCGTGAGGTGCGTCCAACGGGCTATTAAGCCGTTTTAGTCCTTCTTTTGACAACCATCAAGGACGCTATTCCCGCTATCCCGGCGAATGCCAGGAGCCCCCATTCGGACATCGTGGGGATCGGGGTGGTAGGCGATCTGAAGGCTATCGTGCAGGCCGTCCACGGGACGGGAATCCCGATTGGGAAAGTCTGCTCGCCGGTCTGTCCGGCACTCGGGAAATAGCTGCTGATCCCTATGATAAGGGAAAATTGATCCGAGGAGCTTATTGCCGCCGTGGCGAACACCTCTTCGATAATCTCCTCTGTGGGCAGGAGGAGCAATTCGTCGCCGCCTAGTGCGATGACTCGGATCACGGTCGAGTTCGCCTCTGTGGCCACGGAAGGGGCGGTCAAGGTGCCGGAGACTTCGCTCTCGCATGCGGAGGCGATGATCGGATCGTCCGCATCGGCCCCGGCGTATCTAAGCACTGCGCCCGTGAAGACGTCCGTGTTCTGCGTCCAGCTGCATGTGATCTCGTCGAGGCCGGACCCCGCCGGTCTCGTAAATATGCCGAGTATGCAGGACCCTCCTCCGCATCTCGATTCAGCCGCCGGAGACCAGTCACCCGGCGAAGGCGGCTGGAAAGCATTCGCCCCGGTCGAGTAAGTCGAGCAGACGACGATGTCGAGGTTGCCCGGTGCGTCCACGCCCAGGAACTGAACCCTGCCTTCGGTGCCGTTGAAGTCGGCGCTGTTGTTCAAGCCGCCGCCCACGAGAACCATGCGCGCGTCTGCCGTCGCGGAAAATAAAACGAGAAAAGCCAGTATGGATAGAACCGCCGTGAATCGGAACATTTCGCATCCTCCAGGAACGAGATACTATGCGATTCTATCACATGATGGAATGCGCTGGCAAATGCAGCAGCTTGCGGAATCAGTCCAGGCGGATTGAATGAAAGATCTGGACAGAGGCTTGAAGCCGATTAAGAAGAAGGTGCTAACGCTATGACTGGGAATTCGCGAATCGCGAATTGCGAATTGCGAATTCACAAATTGCGCTCAGGCTTTTATTTCATGCTTCTGCATCTCTGTAAGTTTATATATTTTATCGAACGGCAATGAAGGTGCGGATTTTTCTGTGCCGGCGATGTAGATTTCACCGTTGAATTCCAGCGCGGCGAGCTGGTTTTCGGGTACGTTCTGAGATTGCAGGAGCCGAATTGTTTTGCCGTCCCCCGGGTCGATAGTTTCGAGTGAGAGGCGATGGTTGTCGTTGTATATAGAAGGTCTGTTATGTACGAGTTTTAGTGTCAGGTTGTCGGGCATTTTTCACCTCCAGAATAAAATTCCTGCGGAAGCAGAAAAAATGATTTCAATATACCCCTTCACTTTAAACCACGAACCGCGTCAATTGAGAATTAATGATAAAGGATTATTGTTTTAACCTCAATCGAATGTTTTGATGCTGGATATAAAGAAAGAGTAAAGGGAGCTTGACCTGGCTCCCTGGAAGATAATATCCGGGTACGAATTATCATAGCGGGACCCTCACCAACAGCCTGCGAGGGCCCCATGTCTTTTATGAGAGACAACTCTTAAGCGCATCGCCGTTTACAGACTCCGACATCTTCTTAAGAGCTGCCTTTTCTATCTGCCTTATACGCTCTCTCGTGACGCCGAACTTTCCGCCTATCTCGTCGAGCGTGTATACCTTGTCCGTATCGAGCCCGTATCTCATCCTTATGATATCGGCCTCTTTCTCCGTGAGTACGGAGAGCGTCTCTTCGAGAAGGTCTTTCATCTCCTGTTCGGCGAGGGACGTCTCCTGGCCGTAAGTCTCGCTGTCGGGAAGGAGGTCCATATAGCTCCTTCCGGCGTCGCCGCTTATCGGCCTGTCGAGCGAGAGCGTTCCGTCCGAGCCGTCGAGCACTGCCTGGACTATGTCCACCGAGAGATCGGCCTTTTCGGCTATCTCGTGGGGGAGCGGGTTCTTGCCCGTTTCCTCGATCAGCGCGTACTTCGCCCTGAACACCTTCCCCGACTGCTCCATAACGTAGACGGGTATCTTGATCGTCTTTGTCTTCTCGGCTATCGCGCGGGACAGCGACTGCTGTATCCACCACGCAGCATAGGTCGAGAACTTGAACCCCTTCGTGTGGTCGAATTTCTCGACGGCCCTCATAAGCCCGAGGTTCCCTTCCTGGACGAGGTCCGTAAGCGGGAGCCCGCGCCCGAGGTGCTTCTTCGCAATGCTCACGACGAGCCTCAGGTTCGATTTTATGAAGCGCGCCTTTAGCTCGTGCGCCTTTTCGGAATACTCCTTCATCTCGGCCCCGAGCGTATCGGCGTTGCCCCTGGTCTTCTTCTTTTTCCGCGGGCTGGTAATGAGCTCAACCTGCTTCTGTATCTCTTTAACCTTCTTTTCGCATTCCTTGATCGCGGCGCCCAGTTCCTGCTCGTCGGCCCGCGTAAGCAGCGGCTCGGTCAGAAGGTCCCTGAAGTAAACCTGGAGCACCTTCTCTTCCTCGTATCGGCCCGGCCTTGTCTTGTCCGCTTCTTTCTTGCTCCGCGGACGGTATCCTCCCGGATCGCCGGCCCTGTAGTCCGGCCCTCCGGATTCGCCCTCGTAGGCGTAATCCGCCCCCTCGGCCGTTTCCTCTTCCTCCGAGACGAGAAAATCGGTTTCGGTTTCCTCATAGTCACCGTCGCCGAAATGCATGTTTTCCATGTCTCTTTCTATGGATTTCATTTCTCTGTTTACACCCCCCTATCTCTTATATATACAGTTAGAGTGCATTTACAAGGGCCGGGATTCACCCGGCCCCCTAATTTCTTTAAATATTTTATTCTTCCGGCATGATAACGGCGTCAATTACGTGTATAACCCCGTTCGAAGCCGGTACGTCGGCCTTTATCACCGTTGCATCGTCTACCATAACCTTGCCGTCGGCGGCCTTGATGGTTATTTCTTCGCCGTTGACGGTCTTGGCGGAGGTCATCCCGGCTACTTCGGCGGACGTTACCTTGCCCGGAACCACATGGTAGGTCAGTATGGCTACCAGCTTATCCTTGTTCTCGGGCTTAAGGAGCATCTCGACCGTGCCGTCGGGGAGCTTGGCGAACGCCTCGTCGGTCGGGGCGAAGACCGTAAACGGCCCCTCTCCCTCCAGGGTTTCCGTCAACCCGGCCGCCTGGACAGCGGCAACCAGGGTGTTAAACGAACCGGCAGCTGACGCGGTCTCGACAATGTCCTTATCGCTGTCGCTGTGCATATCCGAGCTTGCGTTCGAGGAGCCGAGGGCCAATACCGCCGCTATCAAGAGAGCGGCTACGGAACCGTAAAATATAAAAAGCTTCATGGCTAAATACCTCCTGAAAAAGTGATTTAGGTATGTCAGACAGGTCACGGCCGTCCAATACGCCGGCTTTTCTTTCCGGGGACCCCATTGCCTCCGGAACAAAGCGCTGTCTAACCGTTGTCTAATATGCTAGCCAAGTGTCTAATATATGTCAAGCTATTTTTCGTTCGGTTCCGCCTGATAACAATATAATACCCGTTTCACGATTTTAAAGAATCGGATATTATGCATGTATCGACGGCGGCTTAGAATCCATATTTAAATAGACTACGGAGATGAAACACGGAGGAAGTAAATCCTTGACACTTATTAGACATATATATACCATATCGGTATGAACGGTACGGGAAAGGACAGCCGCGAATCGGCGGCGGTCAAAAAATATTCCATGAAGGCCGTGTCCCTGAGGACCGGTCTCACGCCTCATGCCATTCGCGCGTGGGAGAGGCGCTACGGCGTTGTGTCGCCGTCGCGTGACTCCAACAACCGGAGGTGCTACGACGAAGGGGATGTAGAGAGGCTGACCCTCCTTCATAAAGCGACCGAGGCAGGATTTCATATAGGGAGCATCGCGGGGTATTCGGGGGATGAGCTCCGCGATCTCCTTACAGAAATGCCCGGCCAATCCGGAAAACCTTCCCCGGCCGCCTATATCCCTCCGGCCGGTATGGATGGCGAAGTCTCGAGGATCCCGGAAGACTACGTCGAAAAGTTTATTCTCGCTCTCGAAAAGATGGACGAGAAGTCACTCGATTCGCTGCTCGCGGCGGCGGAGATAGCCCTCGGGAGAAACGTCCTCGTGGACCGCGTCGTCGTGCCTCTCATGGAGCGGGTGGGGGACATGTGGCGGCGCGGGGAGATACGCATCGCACACGAGCACCTCGCAACACAAACGGTAAGGACATTCCTCGGCGGGCTCCTCTCATCGCAGGGGACTTACCCGGGTGCCCCTCATGTGCTGGTGACCACTCCGTCGAATCAGGTGCACGAGCTCGGCGCTCTCGCGGCGGCCGTGGCCGCTTCGAGCGAGGGGTGGAACGTGAACTACCTCGGGCCTAACCTTCCGGCCGAGGAGATCGCCGGCGCTGTTAAACACTTCGGCTCCAGGGCTGTCATCTTGAGCCTCGTCTACCCCGAGTCGGATCTCATGGTTGAAAACGAGATAAGGAAACTCCGGAAGCACCTCCCGGGGGTTCCGTTCGTTATAGGCGGGAGGGCCAGGCAAAGCTATGCGCCGGTGCTAATAGAGACGGGCGCTATTACCGTCGATGACCTCTATGGGCTAAGGAGGGCTCTCGAAGCGCTGCTTCGTTAGCCCCCCTCGAAGTCTGAATTCTAATCACACATGTCTCAGGCCGTTCTCGTCCTTCGCCTGATCGCCCATATGGAAGCTGCGGCCGTGAGGATGACGAATACGCCCATTCCCCACTCGGACATTGTCGGAATCGGCCTCGCGAGCGAGCGGGCCCTGAGGCCGATCGTGCACGCCCTCCACGGAGCCTGCGCCTCGGGCTCGCCGATCTCCTCGGCGAGGTTTACGGTGAAAGGACCCGTCGGGCCGCTCTCTTCCGCAACGGAAGCGAACTCCCTCAGAAAGACCCCCTGGAAGCTGTCACGATTCTCCGAAAGAGCAAGTGAAGAAATGCTCCCCTGGAGGACTTCGTTCGCGGTAATGAACTGGTCGGTGAAGCTGACGCCGAACGTGAAGACCCTGACAACCCCCGAGCCTTCCTCTGCATCTATCGAAGGCGCGGTAGCGATCTGGCCGATTCCGGTATTGCAGTCGATGCTTGTTACGGGCTCGTCAGAATCGACACCGGTCCATCTGAATACGCCGGTCACGAAAACGGTGGTCGGATCCGTCCAGCTGCAAACGCCTTCCCTGTAATCGGGGCTCGACGTATTCTGGCCCCATATGCCCGCGACGCAGGTGCCCTGCGGCGACGGCTGGCAGGAGGCGATGCTGATAGTGCCGAGCGAGTCCGGGACCGGGTCGAGGAAGGTGTTGCTTCCGGTCGAGCTCGTAGCGCAAACGAGCAATTCGAACGACCCCGGGGGCCCGGCTGGAAGCTCGAAGAAGCCTTCAGAGAACGGTGTTACCTCGTCGCCGTGTCCGCCTGCGGACCCGTTCACTAGCTCGACCGCCGCTTTCGATGCAGCGGTAAAGGAAAAAGTCAAAAAGAAAATCAGAGCGAGAAATCTGGTCGAATTCACTGGGTATATCCTCCTTCTTTTGGTGATTCGCAATAATAGCATATTGAAAACAAAATTCAAAGAGCAATTGTGTAATAATATAGTTGTAATTGCAGATGATTACGACGCATTTATGAGGTGTAATGTTAAATCTCAATATAGATGGTTGTCTATGTGTCGGAGCGGTAATTAAAATAGATAAGTGTTGGTTATAGATGCGAAACCCTGCATGCTTCGTGTTCGCCCCAAGTTTAATCGGCTCTATGAAGGAACCCTTACTATTATGCAGGTTAAGAGTAAAAATTTTTTTTCGAATTTTATGAATTTCGAGGTAAAAAGACCCTTTTATCTCTGTAGAATGTGCCGGTTTATCAAATTTCGGAGCACAAAACCCCGGTTTCGCCGCTCGAAGACAATTGACGCGTCTGCCCGCGGAAATATATAATCGGAGAAGGAGATCGATTTTCTCCGGGGAGATCTATCATGGCTAAGGTTCTACGCTGCAGGGAAGTGGGGGTAGACTGCGACTTCGAGGCCAAGGGCAATTCGGTAGAGGAAATCATGGCCCAGGCCGCAAAGCACGCCAAAGAAGAGCACGGCATGGATACCATACCGCCCGAGCTTTTAGAAAAGGTCAACAAAGCGATCCACGACGAATAAACGTCCGCACGCTTGATATCTTCGGATCGCCCGATTCGGGGCCCGGTACGAACTGCCCGGACCCCTCCGATACCTGTACACATCAGATATTCATACAAGGAGCGATCGTATTGCCGCTAACGTTACGGGAAAAATTCGCGCGGTGACGGCCTACTCCGGGCCCGTTATCTCCGGCGCCGCCGGGAGACCGGCGAGCCCCCAGACGATTATGATGAGGAATCCCACGGCGAGCGGGGCCGAGGGATGTACGTGATAGAGATACCCTGCCATCATGCCGCCCGCCGCCGAGCCCGCGAACGAGAGCAGGTTGTAGAGCCCCGTGGCCGCGCCCCTGTTGGCCTGCCCGACGCGCTGCGTTACGAACGCCGGCAGGATCGACTGCATTATCGTATGCCCGGCGAAGAACAGCATGCCCGCGCCGTAAAAAAGGAGCGCCGCTTTGGCCAGGAAAGGATACGTCAAAAACGCGAGCGCTATCAGCGCCCAGCCCACCTTGACCACCGTGCCGATGCGTCCTCTCTTTTCGGCCGCCCTCACCGCCGGAAACACGAACAGCGCGGCCGGGAGGAGGGATATTAAATACACCTTCCAGAGCGAAGCGTCGCCCACGCCGAGCGACGTCCACGTGAGCGGGTAGACGAATACGAAGAGGTTTACCGAGAGCGATACGACTACCGTCGCCAGGAGGAGCCTTCGCATCTCGGGCATTCCGAGGAGCTTCCTGAAACCGTGGCGCTCGCCGACGGGCTCTCCGCCCTCGATCTTCGGGAAGAAAACGAGCGTCAGGAGGAACGCCACGCCGCTAAGCGCCGCCAGCACATAGAACACGCTCGAAAACCCTATGTGCGAAGCGAGGAGCGGGCCTGCGATTATTGCGACGAGGAAGGCCACGCCTATCGTTATCCCGACGATGGTGAACGACTGGGCCCTCACCTGGGGCCGGGTAAGGTCGCCGAGCGCGGCAATGGCCACCGAGCTTACGGCGCCCATGCCCTGCAGTATGCGCGCCAGTATAAGCTCGCCGATGGTGTCGGCAGTTCCGCATAAAACGCTCCCGACCGTGAATATCAGCAGCCCCGCCAACAGGACCGGCTTTCTCCCGAGCTTGTCGCTGGCCCATCCGAAGGGGATTTGAAGGACGCTCTGCGCGAGGGCGTATATGCCGAACGCGACCCCGGCCATCGCAATGCTCGACCCCGGGTACTTTTCGGCGTAGACGCTGAACACAGGCAGTATAAGAAATATGCCGAGGAGCCTCGAAGCCATGATAATGGCCACCGTGACGACGGCCCTTAGCTCTGTGTTGTTAAGTCTCATTCGTAACTGTCCGCTGGTTGTCGGGGAAGTGAGGAATTTTAACATGTCCCGTGAAAATTGATACTCCCGCCCCGGGGTGTAAGCTTTATTCCTATGGCGCGTGCGAAAGGGCTCAACAACATCGAGGCGGATTCCTTTGACAGGGAGGCGTACTCGAATCTTGTCGATTCGTCCTCCGAGCTGAGGGCCCTCATAGAAAGGGGCTCGTCGCTCCTTCCGGGGTTCGCGCCACTGATGGAGGACCTCTTCGCGTCGTTCTTCAAGCACAACGTCGTCTTCACCCCTGGCGAATCGCTCAGGAAAAGCGCTCTCCTCCCGAGGCGCATAATGAAGGAAGTCCTCGCTGACGCCTCTTACAAGGAGATGAGGGAGGAGACTGTGCTCGACGAATTCCACTCGGCGCTCGCTACCGTCGAGATGGGGCGGAGCGTCCTCGAATGGCTAAGGTCCGAGGACGGGCCGGGGGAGAGGTCACTCGTCAGGGAGTGGCAGGCGGACGCCGCCGAGAGCGAGGTTGACGAGATGAAGGACGAGATGGATACCTGGGACGAGAACCAAGGGGGCGAGGAGAACGAGGCGTTCAAGAAGCTTAGGGACGAGAAGAAAGAAGAGCTCGGGGACGCGGAGGAAGAGCTCGGCGAGCTTTCGGACGAGCTCGAAGAGAGACACGATAAATCGTCCGTCAACATGAAGAAGATGGTCAAGGCGTCGATGAAAGAGACGTCCGAAAAGGTCGAAAACTCCGACGACGAGGTACAGTCGTGGAGCTCTTCGATGGGCGCCCCGGCCGAGAGGCCCGCGGGCGAGAAACTCGACCTTGCGGCGAAGCTGAATTCGAACGAAAAGCTGAGGCGGCTTTCGCTCCTCGTCGGGAGCCTGAAAGAGGAGATGCTCAAGGGCCGCCGCAAGTCGTGGTCGCGGAGGGGGGCCGAGGTGTTCGACATCGCTTCGGGGGACGACCTCGGGCGCATAATACCGTCCGAGATGGTTCTCCTCGGGAACGAGGCCTTCCGCTCGGACTTCAAAAAGCGGCTCATCGAGGGGAGGCTCCTTCAATATTCGCTTCGCGAGGAAAAGGGGAGGGGGCCTATGGTCGTTTGCCTCGACGGGAGCTCGTCTATGGAAGGTAAGAAGGAGCTCTGGTCCAAGGGCGTCTGCCTAACGCTCCTAGACATCGCCAAGCGCGAAAGGCGGAAGGCTGCGATAATCGTATTCTCCTCGGGAGGGCAGCCTGGGAAGGTGTTCGAGACAGACCCCCGCGAGGGCAGGGGCGGCTGGGGCATGAAGGAAACTGACATCTTCGAGCTAGCCGAATATTTCCCGGGCGGGGGGACGAACTTCGAGGAGCCCCTCGACAAGGCCCTCGGCATACTCTCGGACTCGAAATTCAAAAGGGGCGACATCGTATTCATCACGGACGGCGAAGCAGCGGTCGGCGGCGAATGGCTGGATAAATTCAGGCGCGAGAAATCGAGGCTCGGGTTTAAGGTCTACTCCGTTCTGATAGACGTCTCCGGCAGGGAGTCGTGGGAATCCCTTTCGGGGTTCAGCGACAAGGTGACGTCTGTATCCCGCCTCACCTCCGAAGAGGCGGGCGGGATCTTTATCGATATCTAGGCGCGCGCCGCTAGAGCTGCGTGCCGTGCTCTGACATGATAGCGGCCATCCCGCCGAAGAAAACCAGGCCGATGACGACCAGGGCCATCGCCACTATGCTGATGATGAGCGCTGCTATAGAGAAGTTCCTTCGATTTACGTTCCCCGTGCTGCTGAGCGCCCAGTAAAGAAGGCATATGAGCCCGACGATGGGGATGTAAAGAAGTATCATCGTGATTATCCAGTCGCCGATTGTCATCGGCGCCGTGTCTCGGGTTTGCACCTGTGGTGTGCCAGTCATGTGAAATCCTCCTTTGTCTGAAACGGCTTTCGCTCCATGGCGGCCTTTGTCTGCTAATTATAATGCCTTTCGGCAGTGCCTGGCGCGCCCTTTTGCATGCTCTCTTCGAGAGCTGAATTTAGTCTCATAATATCACGTTACGCCTATCGCGGTCTACAGGCGCCCGGGAATGCGCTGCGGATGACAATCGACCCCAAAAGGCGGTATGATATAACGATTCAATAGAACTATTCGCACGGGGAGATATCGAGACATGGATTCACGCACTTTAACGAGATTCCTGACTATCATGCTTTTGGCTGCGGCCCCGCTCGCGGCGTCTATAGCCCAGCCGGACGTGCCGCCCATAACGCCCGACACGGGATGGGTGCAGGATTGTCAGAAGACGATCAACAACAAGATCAGGGGCGAGCATTACGACGCGCAAAAAGTACTTTTCCATTACGACGGTATGACGCTATCCGAGCTCTCCGAAACTAAAAACAAGCTCGTCGGCAGGGGCGAATACGTGAAGTCGGACGGCTACTGGCTGTCGTTCGACTACCAGTGCGTCTACGATGCTGTCACGGCCTCCGTCGAGAGCTCGGGCTATTATCAATCCCAGGCCTATGCAGAGCCCGCGCCCAGGGCTTCGGTGTCGGACGCCGGGTGCTCGCTCTACGACAGGAAGGGCGGACGCTACACCTACCACGGCGACTGCACGGTAGCGGTGCTGGACGAGCCCGCCGGGAATGAGTTCCTGGTCACCCTCGACAACGGCGACAAGTACATCTTCGAAGACGAGAACGCAGTGTATAGGGTGCTGACGCCCACTGGCTGGTCGGACAAACCCGCCGTCCAGTCGATAGACGGGAACAGGCGGCTTTTCTACTGGGAAGATTGGGTTATGACGATAACCGGCGGCCCGGAGCACGGAAATTACTAGAATGTAAAGGTGGCACTGGCGCGCGCCTAAACCAGTACCTGGCTTAGCGTCTGCAAAAGCGTCTCAGCGTCGAAGGGCTTCGGAAGAAAAGCATCGACCTCTATGTCGTGCATGTCCACGAGCTCGTGCTCGCGCTGATATCCGCTTATCGCTATCACCTTGAGCGCCGGGCATTCCTTCTTGAGCGTTGTTATCGTAGCCTTCCCGCCCATAACTGGCATCATCATATCGACGATCGCGGCGTACACCTCGTCCTTCCTGGTGAGGAATATCTCGGTCGCCTCCTTGCCGTTGCTTGCGACGAGCACCCTGTACTTATATTCCTCGAGTATGGACCTCGCCATATCCGTAATCATGCTCTCGTCGTCGACGACGAGTATCAGCTCGCCTTTGCCGTGCGGTATGCCGGAGTAAAGCCCCCTCGCCGAGCCCTCCATGTCTTCGGATTCTATCGTGGGAAGATAGATCGTGAAGGTGGTTCCCTTGCCGATCTTGCTCTCTACATTTATATAACCTTCGTGGTCCTTGACGATCCCGTACGAGGTCGAAAGACCGAGCCCCGTACCCATGTCGAGCCCCTTGGTCGTGAAGAACGGGTCGAAGACACGGTCGAGGTCTTCGGACGGGATGCCGGTCCCCGTGTCGGACACCGAGATCTCGATGTATTCCCTGTGTCCGGGGTCGAAAAACGACGGAAGGTTTTCACGGCCGGCGCGGAGCATCCTTGCCTTTATGAATATATCCCCGCCGCCGGGCATGGCGTCTCTAGAATTCACGCAGAGGTTCATGAACACCTGGTTTATTTGTGTGTAGTCGGCGAGGACGGGCGGCAGATCGTCCGTTATATCGACGTGAATATTTACCAGCTTGGGGAAGGTCTCCCTTACGAGCTTCTCCACGTCGCTGACGACGTCCTTCATGTCGAGCGGCTGCTTCGAGCTTTCGAGCCCCCTGGCGAAGGAGAGTATCTGTTTTATGAGGTCGGAGCCCCTGCGCGCGCTGGATTCGAGTATTTCGAGCCATTTCCTCGATTGAGTGTCCGTGGTCTTTCCTTCGAGGAGCTGTATGGACATCATTATCGGCTGGAGGATGTTGTTCAGGTCGTGCGCTATGCCGCCGGCGAGCTTCCCCAGGCTGTCGAGGCGCTGCGAGCGGAGAAGCCTCGTTTCGAGCACCTTGCCGTCGGTGATGTCACGGAAAAGGACGGACGCCGTTCCCTGCCTCAAGCCGCCCGACGTTATGGCGTTCACGCGCACGCGGAATGTGCGCTCGCCGCTGTCGGTCGCGATCTTGTATTCCGCCGATTCGGACTTGCGCGTGCTTATGACCCGCCTTATAACGTCGGTCATCTTCGAGGCGAAGCCCGCGGGGTAGAATTCCGCCAGTCGCCGCCCGAGCATCTCTTCCTTCGGCCGGACGAGGAGCCTGTCGTTGTCCGTCCAGATGCCGAGGTATGTGCCGTTTCCGTCCATCTCGCAGACTATCTCGTCGACCGAGCCGACGAGGGCCTTGAGCCGCCTTTCGTTCGTTTCTATTTCCTGCACGTAACGCGCGTTTACTATCGCAAGCCCTATCTGCTCGGCTATCGATTCGAGGAGTGAAACCTCCCTCGGGCTGAACGCGTTTTTCCTGTGCGACATCAGCGTGATGCATCCCGCGGTGCTCGCTACGGATCTTATCGGGACCGAGAGGTAGCTCTTCACGCCGAGCGCCTTCGCGGCGGGGCCTATGGGCGGGTCGATCTCCTTGTCGATGTCTATGCAAAGACTGGTCTGGCCGCTGGTTATCGTACTCCAGGTGAGCCCCCTCGGGTAGGGGATGCGCCTCACCTTTTCGAGGTATTCCTCGTCGTGGCCAGAGCTCGCCTTGAGGACGGCCGAATTGTCCTCGGCAAGGTGTATGCAAATGTAATTGGCCTTGGTTACGATCTGCCTCAGGCTGGAAACGGTGAACTCAAGTATCCCGCCCAGGTCGGCAGAGCTGTGAGCGCTTCTCGTGATCGTGTTTATTATCTTCTCGTAGCTTTCTTTCTTCGAGAGCTTTTCTATCTTGTCCCTGAGCGACCGCTCGGACGCGATGAGCGACTCGACGAACCTCGCGTTGCCCATGGCGATTTCTATCTGGCGCGATACTATGTCCACCACCCTGAGCTCGTCCGACCTGAATGTGTTCTTTGCGTCTGTCGCGATGCAAAGGGCCCCGAGCACCCTGCCGCTGGTTTTGAGCGGGACGATGACGTAGCTCTTTATGCCGAGGTCTCTGCCGGCCTGGCCTATATGGAGGTCGTCGTCCGTGTCGGGGATGTAGAGCGTCCCCCCGTCGATGATCGTCCGCCACACCGCCCCCTTCGGGAACTGTATACGCCCGGCGCGTTTTATGAACCATTCGGGGTAGCCCCGGTGCGCGTGCATTACGGCGACAGAGCCCTCGGCGAGGTAGATTGAAACATGGTTCACGGTCCTCATATTCTGCCGTATCGCCTGGACGGCGTTTTCCATGACCGTCCTCAGATCGACCGCTTTATGCACGCTTCTGGTGACGATGCCGATGACTGTCTCGTACCTGTTTATCTTCGAGAGGTGGTCGAGGGTTTCCCTCAGCTTGTCCTCGGCGTCGAGGAGGCGCGTTACGTCGAACGCGACGGCGCCGTACGCCTTCGTGCCGCAGCATTCTGTCTGCCTGACATGCATCTCGACCGGATAGCAGGTGCCGTCTTTCCTGAAGAGATAGGTCGTAAAGCCTGCCTTGGGCGCCATGCCCGAGCGGAGCGGCCCCAGGTTCTTGTCCGTGCTGCCCGACTTCGTAACGTCGTAGAATGAAAGCGAGTGCATCTCTTTGGCTGTGTAGCCCAGGTTTTCGAGAGTCTTTTTGTTGGCGTGGATAAATCTCAGATTTTTCTTGTCGAGGACGAAAATCTCGAAGGTCGATTCTTCGATTATGGATCCGAGGTGGGTGAGGTGATTCAGCTCGGAATCGAGCTCGCGGACGCGGGATCCGAGACGGCGATTTTCCTCCGAGAGCGACTTGATTACGGATATAAGCTCCTCTCGGCTCTTTCCCGAAAGCTCATCATCCATGATTGGTATTTGTATTCTTTGATCGTTGTCCATTCCGGCTATCTGCTCTGATATGCTCGGGGTTTCTTCGCCCAATGGGCGGTTCGTCGCTTGTTCTATCTCCCTCTTTTTCTACTTGCGGCCTGTTTACTGCTGCCTTACAAGGACAATAAGGGCTAGAAGGTTTGCCCGGCCTGATTGTGGTGCGCTAAATACGCGCCAGGATCCGGTTCTCGGAACACCGCCCCGGTCCTCCCGGGTATATATAAACAGGAGCAATCCAGCTGGGATTTTGGTTTATCTCGGTCCCGGCATAGTTCTCTGCCAGTCTGCATGAGCAGTAGCCTACGGTGCCTATTCGAACCCGCCGGCTCTCCGGATTCCCGGATTGCGGCCTGCCTATCTCATGACTAATAATTACCGATTCTTCGTCCCGATGCTACCGGAATTTACAGGGAGCTAAGAACTCACCGAATGCTGTTCTTTCGTCCGTGCCGACGCCCCCGCACTCCCATGTGCCTTCCACGAAGACCGCCGGTAGTGCCCGGCAACACAAGACTTTATAACAATTTAGCCCTATTCCTCATTATTGTGCCTGTCCATTTCAATGTCAATACGTTATTGCCGACTTGGCAAAATATCTTTATAGCTATCTATCTTTGTATGATGAGACGAGCAGGCGCGGCGCTCATTATGGCAGCGAGGATGGGGAGACGCTCATTTTCCGGTCGTACGATGATCCCGCGTGGCGCGCTCTTGTCTATCGGGAGGCGGCGGTATTGAGTTTCTGTCGCAGGGGGCTGCTAGTCGTGCTCACGGGCGGCAGCGGCGACTTCGTCCATCTCCGCCTTTAACTTGTGCCACCTGTCTATCCCGAACTTGTCGAGGAGAGTCTTCTGGGCTTTTTGCCAAAGGGGAAAAGCCGACGCGAGCTTCCGCTTGCCTTTGCGCGAGAGGGTTATGATCTTCTCCCTCCGGTTCTTTCCGGGCTTAACGGTGACGAAGCCCTGCTTTTCGATGGTTACGAGGTTTCTCGCAAGCGTGCTCTGGTCGATACCGAGAAACTCGGCCAGGGTTTTAAAATTCGTCGATTTCATGAAAGCCACGGCGACGAGTATCAGGAACTGGTTACTCTTAAGGTCGGTGCTCTTGAGGGCATCGTCGTAATAGTTTATTACTATGCGGGCGGTCTTCCTGAACTCGTAGCACATGCAGTCCAGGCATTCGTCCAGCGGAAGGTCGATGAAATCCGGAATCTCACCAGCCTTTTTGGTTTTGGATGTCATTTTCATATTCGACATATTATATACAAGATTACAGGATATAAAAAGCCCTAAGTATAACTTATAACTAATGTTAATCTCATTACTTTCAAGCGACTCTAACCCGAATGTGAATATATGTTAACCGCCGACATTGTATGGGCCGATTCTGTGAATATTTATTGCTTATTGCTATTCTGTGATATTTATTGAACTGTAGCATCAAAGACATTTATAAACAATAATAAATATACAGTGATCTGAAAATTCCTTAAAAATCCCCCCGGTAATTATGCGCTCCACTTACGGCATCGTGGTGTGCGGGGGCTTCAAACGAACCGCCCCCTGCGGCGTCGCCGCTCTATGCATCCTGTCCCGGAGCGGCGAAACCGCTCGGCACCCGTAGGCTCTCTTCTTCGTCTTTCCCGGGGCCTTCCTTCCGGCCGCCGGGGCCGCCTCCGATTCCCGCCATTTCGAGCTCGAAGGGTTTACTCGCCTCGCCCCAGTAAACGCTCATATGCGGGAATGGTATCTCGATGCCGAGCTCGTCGAACCTGTTCTTTATCCTTCGGCGGAGTTCCCTTCCGACCTCCCACTGCTTAAGAGGCCGCGTCTTGATCATGCACTTTATGACGACCTCTGATGCACCGAAGCTGTCGACGCCGAGCACTTCGAGCGGCTCTAATATGAGCGGGCTGAAGTCGGGGTCGTCGGAAAGCTCCTTCCCGAGCTCCTTCATCACCTCCATTACGCGGTCTACGTTTTCCTTATATGCGACTCCCATGTCGATGACGTAGCGCGACCAGCCCTTGCTCTTGTTCGACAGGGCGGTGATTGCCCCGTTCGGGAACACGTGCACTGTCCCTTCGAGGTCCCTCAAAACTATGGTTCTGAAGTTGATTTCCTCGACGGTCCCGCCCGTCCCGTTAACGACCGCAACGTCGCCCACGCGCACCTGATCTTCCATGATCATGAAGAACCCGCTGATTATGTCGCGGACCAGGTTCTGCGCGCCGAAGCTGACGGCCAGTCCCATGATACCGGCGCCTGCTATTATGGGCGCTATGTCAACGCCGATCTCGCGGAGAACTATCATCGCGGCGATAGCGAACAGGATTATGAACACCAGGCTCTTAAGGAGGTTCGTAATCGTGGTGAGCCTCCTGCCCGTTTCGAGCGCGCTGTCGAAAGCCCCGCTCCTGGCGGCGATCCTCGATTCGAGCCCGTTTATCAGCCTGTAGATGATCTTCAGTATGACGAACGTAACTACGATTATCAGCAGTATCCTGAGCCCCGAAGTGAGGAACCAGTTGAGCAGGCTTCGCGCAAATTCGGGCTCCGTAACGTAGCTAATAAAATTCTGTATCATCGTGCACCTCCGGTTGGGCGAGGTCCCTGTCTGTGACTCGGCAGCCTGTGTGAGTCCTTTTGGAAGAGCGGGGTGCGCCGTTCGGGCGGGCGTTCGCCGCCGCGCGCGGCCCCCGGGGCCAGGAAGTTAATAGCCTCGGCCCCTCGGCAGCAGTCCGGCAGGACGCCGCAGGTCACATTCTCGGCAGGGCCTTCGAATTTCGTTGGCATTAACTATAACATACGCTTGCCGAACATAAGATTTCCGGGGTGTGGGGAGGGGGGTGCTACGCAATGCAGGGAAGCGCGCGACATTTTCCGGCGCAAAAAATGGAACGATATCTGAATATGTTTACGATAGCTCTGATTCCTTCAACGTCGTATCACAAAGGCGCCGCGCTTTCATGCTCTATATTAAGATAGTAACGTGTATGCTTGAGTCGGCCTTCTTTCCTGAGCGCGCCTTTATCGACAAGATCCTTTAAGTCACGGGTCGCCGTCGCGCGGGATGTGTCTGCAATGCGGATATAGTTCTCGGCGCTGAGACCGCCCTTGAATCCGCCAACGCTCTCCCTGAACATCCGTGCGATAACTTTTTCCTGCCGCTTGTTAAGCTTGCCACGGAGCCGGTCGTAGAGCTTGGTTTTCTCTATAACGAAATTGATCAGGCTTTGCGTGTAGCCCTGTGCGTCCAGGATTGTTTTGGCAAAATATACGAGCCAGTCCGTTATTTCCAGCTTTTTATTGTTTAGCTCGAGGGCCTTGTAATAGCTTTTCCTGTGTTTCTCGATCATGTATGAAAGCGATATCAGGGTAGGACGCCCGAGGCTCATCGACAGCGACTTTTCGGCAAGGGCACGCGCCAACCTGCCGTTTCCGTCTTCGAATGCATGTATGGAAACAAAGTACAGGTGCGCAACGCCCGCGCGTGTCAAGGCGCCGCTTGTATGACCGGCATCGAACCATTTTATAAAACGATTCATCTCTTTTTTCATGCCGGACGAGGGCGGAGCTTCGAAATGTATTATCGGCTCCTGATACTTTCCTGATACGACCCGCATAGCATCTTTGTGGGTTCGGTATCGGCCGACGTCGCGTAAATCTCTCCGGCCGCTCATAAGCATCGTATGCCAGGAAAAGAGCATTTCATGCGAGAGCGGCGCGTTGTAGCTTCTGTAAAGATCGACCATCATTTCGGCAATTCCCTTTTCCGCGGGCGGTATATTGCGCTGCCGTGTATTCACGCCGAAATTGCTGGCGATGGAGGACTGGACGGAATCCCTGTCGAGGATTTCGCCCTCGATGGCCGAGGTGGTAAGCGCCTCGTCGGTGATGATCTCGATGGTCAGGGCGCGTTTATCGTCGTCGGAAAAACTTTTGAGAGCGCCGATCAGGATGCCCGATTGGTGGAGGAATTTGGCCTCCAAATCGGCCAGGGCCTTTTCGTCGAAGCTGAAGTCCGGCCAGTCTTTTTGTTGCCAGTTCCATTTCATGAGTTATACACCTTGCTCTTATAACTCATAATACCACATTTTATGAGTTATAGAAACGTGTTCTATAACTCACGCTATATATAACCTGAAGTCTATTTTCCACCGGCTTTCATCAGGTAAAGTTCAAAAACGGCACAAGGACCGATTTTTCAATCCTCCGTTGACCGCGGGCAGGATTTGCATAAAAATTGAGAATGGGTTTTCCGGGTGGTAGCCCGGGGGAGAAAAACATGAGAGCCAAATGCATTCAGACTGCTTTATTTGTTTGCTTTTTTACGCTTTCGCTCGCGGCCCATTCACGGGCCGACGAGAAGGGGCCCGCCGACACGGTCAACGGGTTTTACGGCGTTTATATCAAGGTGAAGCCGCTCGGCATACCCGGCGCCGTCAAGCTCGCGAAGCTCTCACCGTTCCTTACGCCGGGGCTCGTCTCGCTCCTTACCGAGGCCGACGTTACGGAGCAAAAGTACAGGGAAGAGACGAAGGGCGAGGTGCCGCCGCTCGTAGAGGGCGACATCTTCACGTCGCTCTTCGAAGGTGCCGATGCGTTTCTGGTAGGGAAGTGCGAGGAAAAGGACAATTCCGCCGAGTGCGTGGTCGGGTTCTCGAACACTAACCCCGGCGACGGGAAGACGTTTAAATGGAAGGACTCGGTGCTCCTGGAAAAGACGGATACGGGCTGGCTCATAAGCGACGTGGATTATAAGGGCGACTGGGACTTCGCGGTCAAGGGCACGCTGACGGGGATGCTGAAGAGGCTCAATACCGAAGAGCCGGGTGACTAGCCCTCACCCCTCCGCCGTCACGACGCTCATGCTGACGCCGTCCGTGACGACTACCTTGTCTCCAGGCTTCACGGCCGTCTGCGGCAAGTCTGTTGTTGGGAGAGGGTTTGATTTTTACGGCAGCGGGCTTTTTATTTGCCGGTGGCCGAAAGCTCGACAATGCGGGCTTTGGGGATCCTGCTCTGCTTTGCGGACAGGCATTCGTCACAGTGTCCGTAGGCGCCGCGCGTTAATTTCTTGCCCTGGAATTTATCGGCCGTATGCCACGTCGAGCAGCCCGGGCAGAAATGCCTTGCTTTACGTAATTTCCTTTTGGTAATATCCATAATCTATCTCCGTTGTCGGCTTTTTAGATTTGTCGCAATATAGTGCAATACTTGTGCCATTTACTATATAGGATAACCGATTTCGTAACCCACTGTAATTAAACAGTAATTCAAATTTAGCCGAATCCGCATGACAAAAATTGTGCTGTCTGATGTTTGGTTTTTTGCACATTTGTGCCCATTATGGGAACACGATTTTCGCCGTTCACTCCTATCAGCCTGTGGAATTTGGGTTGCTCTCATAATAAATTAGACGCATGTGTAGGGATATTTGGATTCACTTTCGCGTCCTCTCGCCGGAACGGCACGACTCGTTTTCGGCCTATGGACTGGCGACGCCGGATACATTACCATTTTACGTGTAACCGGAGCGGCGAGAATGGAAGAGATACTTCCCGGCTTGTATCACTGGACGACATTTCACGAGGGCATAGGGCAGGACGTCCATTCGTATTACGTCTCCGCCGCAGACCCTCCCTGCCTCGTAGATCCCAGGGTTCCCGACGAAGGCATCGGCTGGTTCGAAGCGCATGGCGCACCCGGAAACGCATACCTCACTAACCGCCTCCACTACCGGCACTCCGGCCGCTTCGCGAAGCGCTACAGGCTTACCGTGTGGTGCCACAGCGCGGGCATGCACGCCTTCAAACGGGGGCGAAAGGGCAGGCCGTTCGAGCATGGGGACGAGCTCCCGGGCGGCGTGCTGGCGCTCGAAGTCGGCGCGCTCTGCCCCGAGGAGACGGCGTTTTTCATTCCGCTCGGAAAGGGAGTCCTCTCTCTGGGCGATTCCGTGACGAACGACGGCGGGCTATCGTTCGTTCCAGATTTCCTCATGGGCGACGATCCGGAAGAGGTAAAACGCGGGCTCACGAAATCCTTCCGCGCAATATTGAAAGAGCGTTCGTTCGACGCCGTCCTGTTCGCGCACGGCGATCCCATCGCGAAGGGCGGGAAGAAGGAGCTCAAAAGATTCATCGGAGGGCTGGGGATTTAGTATCTTTTCCGGGCATGCTTTGAAACTATTCGCGGTGACTCGATTCTAAAAGTAAAAGGAGAAATATATGGCTGCGTCCGACAAAATCACAGGAGATCTGACCCTCGCGCCGGTATTGCCCGAACACGCTAAGGAGCTCGGCAGGATATGCTTCGAGGCCTTTAAATCGATTCACGACAAGCACGCGTTCGACAGGGATTTCCCCACGCTCGAAGCGGCGGAGGGGGTAATAAACTTCATCGCCGCGCGTGACGACTTCCACGGCGTAGCCGCGCTCATAGATGGAAAGCCCGTCGGCTCTAACTTTATCTCGTTCACGGACCCCGTCGCCGGCATAGGCCCGATAACCGTCGATCCCGAGCGTCACGAAAGGGGAATCGGCCGGGCTTTGATGAAGGCTGTCATCGACGCAGCGCACGAAAGGGGGGTCGAAGAGATACGCCTAATGCAGGACTCGTTCAACTCGTGCTCGCTTTCGCTGTATGCGTCGCTCGGGTTCGATTTGAGGGAGCCCGTTGCCCTGATGCAGGCGGCCCCCGCGGATGTCGTTGCAAATGCAACCGTCCGGCTTGCCTCCACCGTGGACGTAGACGAGATGGACGAGCTCTGCCTTGCGAAGTATAAAGTCAGCCGCGCGAACGAGATCGGAAACGCCATAAGGGACGGGTTCTCTCCGATGATAGCCGAGCGTGGGGGGAGAATAACCGGCTACCTGATACCCGGATTCCTCGGCCACGGCGTGGCGGAAACCGTGGACGACGCTGCCGCTCTCGCCGCCGAGGCCGGGAAGCTCCCCGGCAATCAGGCGAGATTCTTCTGCCCTCTGCGTGAGGCGGATCTCTACAGGAGGCTACTTGCCGACAGGCACCGCCTGATGAAGGTCATGAACCTCATGACGCTCGGACCGTACGAGGAGCCCGAAGGCGTATGGATGCCGTCTGTATTTTACTGATCGGAATGGGTGTTCCCGGGGTTTTTATTCTCGGATTATTTCGCGAAACATATAGACAAATCGGGCGAATTATTACATAATTAAAATATAGAACATTATCAACGGGAGGTCATAATGAGCTACTTCATCGTTCCCGAAAAATGTGTCCTTTGCGATGCATGTCGTCCGGTTTGCCCCAGGAATGCGATCAGCGCAGCGGCGGTCGAAAAGACGTACATCATCGATCCCGACCTCTGCAACGATTGCCAGAATATCGCTCACGTTCGCTGCGTTCCGCAGTGTCCCGTGGATGCGATAGTCGCTTCCCGGCCGAACTAGGCGCCAAGAGTTTCCAAATCACGCGGCGAGAAAGGCCATCGCGCCTTGCCTTGCCTGCGTGAACATGCGGCACCTTTCCAGCGAGAGGGCGGGGTTTCCATAAATCCGCCATCCGCAGGTTCCCCTGCATTCGAGGGGGAGGAGGCCCATGTATCCGAGCACGTCTTCGGCGGGGTATCCGAGCGCGATCCCTATCTCGTGGGGAATCATGCCGCGCTCGTTCCACCTGCGCTTTATCTCCGTGAGGAATTCCTCCGGCGACATCTCGGCACTATATCCGAGCTTGCCTTCAAATATGCACGGCGGCACAGCCGTCAGTGCCTCGCGCACATTCTTCCGCTTGTAGAATATGACCTTCGCCGATTCTTCGCTCCGGCAAAGGGGGAGGTAGGAGTAATTCCATCTCGCGGACAGGTCCGAGATAACCTTGAGCTGCCTGTCGTAATCGAGGCCGCACTGGCCGCCGGGAATCGTCAGAAGCTCGCCAGCCTTGCCGCCGAATAAAACCCCGGCGATGTGGATGAAGAGCCACTTTTGAAACTCGGGCTCGGTGCCCGAGAGAGTCCTCAATTCCTTTTTCCAGTTATGAAATCTTCGGGATATTTTCTCAACCGTTTCCAGCATTCCTTTCCTCGGGGTTTACGGGAGGTTAAACCCCACTCTCCAGGATAATGATAATCATTATCAATGTAATATTGCCATCCCGAGGGCGTTCTGTCAAGAACATCCGGCGGCGAAAAATTTGCTCTTCCCCGCGCTCGAAGTTTGGGAGTATAATCAGAAGCGATGAACGGAAAAACGGGCCAAACCCTGAAAGCTCACGGGCCGGCTGGCGCTCTAAAGGCCAGCGTTTTCGTAGCGCTCCTGCTCCTGGCGTCGCTCGGCGTGGGCTGTGCGGATACAGAAACCAGGGCCCATTCCGGCCAGCCCCAATTAAGGGGCGACGCCTACGTTCAGACCATCCTCATATTCGGCCTTTCACGTCCGGACGGTAGCATCATTACGCAGGACGAGTGGCAGGCCTTTATGGACGCGCACATAGTCCCCCGCTTCGGCGACGGCCTCACGATAATCGACACCGACGGGCACTGGATGATGCAGTCGGGGGAGCTCATAAAGGAAGACTCGAGGACGATACTCCTTCTTTACGACACCGCCTCCGCGCAGCAGGCCGACGCCGATATCGAGAGCATAAAAACGGAGTATAAAGAGCTCTTCGACCAGGAGGCTGTCCTCCGTATAGACAGCAAAGCGGCAGTGTCGTTTTAACTCGATCCCAAGTGCCGAGCGCATTTCGCACGCGCCATTGATTTCATTTCTGCGCTGTTCTATCATTTGCAAATATAGAGGTAAAAACCATGTGGGGAGGCAGGCTATGTTCATCGCAAGGTGGCAGGTAGAGGCGCGTTTCGGTTACAAGCAATCGGCGATAGATTCCATGAAAAAATGGCTCGAAGAGGTCGGGTCCCAGATAGGCTGGAAGCCGGAGAAGACCAGGCTTATCACCGGCTCGATAGGGGCGAACGAGTCCACCATCGAGACAGAGATCAAGGTAAAGAGCCTGAAGGATCTCGAAGACGCCTGGGCCAGGCTCGGCAAGCTCAAGGATCACAAGAAGTGGGGCAAGGAGTTCGAGAAGTACATAGTCTCGGGGACCGCCCGCTGGACGATTTACAGGATCGTAAACGACTGACCCGGGCACGGAGCCCGGAAGGGCCGCCGTTCCGCTGATGAAAGAATCCACGAAGGAGACCCCCGATGGCCCTCGTCAATCCCGTTATATTCGTGCCCGGCATCACGGCCACGTATCTCAAGGACGAGTACAAGCTCCCGCCTGACTTCGTTTGGACAGTCCTTACGAAGGAGTACGAAAAAGTCGCCCTTCATCCCGACGACCTCAGGTACGAGGTTCAGGAGCCAGCGCGGCTCCGCCCTGACCAGCTCTACGAGATAGCGTATAAAGAGCTCGTCGAGGAGCTTCGCTACAACCTCAGGAAACGCGAGGATCTCAAGGTGCCCGTCTATCCGTTCGGTTACGACTGGCGCATGAAGCTCGAGGACATCGAGGCGTCGCTCTCGGACTTCATCGAAGAGGTCATCGACAGGACGAAGCTCCTCAAGCACTACAATAGAGAGCGGTACGGCGACAACCCCAGGGTGAATCTAGTCGGGCACTCGATGGGCGGGCTCATCATAGCGGGCTACCTGAAGATGCATGGCGGCGGGCTTGTCGATAAGGTGGCCACGCTCGCGACTCCGTTTCAGGGCTCGTTCGAAGCGGTTATAAAGGTCACGACGGGCACTGCGAATCTGGGCACATCGGTTCCGTCGTCACGAGAAAGGGAGGCGGCACGCGTAACGCCGTCGCTCTACTACCTGGTCCCGAGCTTCAAGAACGGAATCGAAACCCCGCCGGGTCTCCCGGACACACTCTTCGACCCCGCCGTCTGGCAGCCTAGCATCGTGGGCTCCATAAAGGAGTGGATAAAGCTGAAGGGGCTCCCTTCGGATAAGCCGCTCCAGCAGCGCGCTGAGGAGATATTCGCCATGATGCTTGGGTGGGGGAGGGCGCACAGGAAGAAGGTCGATTCGTTCAAGCTGTCCGACGCGGGCATGTCGCCCGACAGGTGGCTGGCCGTAGTTGGGGTGAACACAGTCACGAGGGTTAGGCTCAAGGTCGAGAAAAGCGGCTCCTCGCCCGAGTTCAAACTGAGCTCGTCCGACCGCGCCGACCACTGGAACAAGTTCAACACCCTGGACCCGCTATGCCGCTTTACGGGCGACGGCACAGTGCCGTTCGAGGGGGCCGTGCCTAAATTCCTCGCCCCTGAAAACCTCGTCTGCGTCACGCCGGCGGATTACGGGTACTGGGAGATAGGCGACAAGCTCATAAACTCGGTCGGAGGCTTCCACGGCATACTGCCGAACATGAACATGCTCCACAGGCTGCTCGTGAGGTTCTTCACTGGCGCCCCCGACTCGCGCGAGAACACGTGGGGCAGGCGCGCTCCGGGCGTCGCGAAAGAGGCGTGGAAACCGCCGCTTCCGCTCGCGGACAAGACGGACAAATAACCGTCTGCCAGGCGTTATTTTTTATTCTTCTGATTCCACTGGACGTTGTAGAGGTCGAACCGGCGGTCCTTCAGGTTAAGGACGGTCCCGGCGTTTCGGCTCGCGTATAGGTTTTCGAGCTGGAGGTCCGCAAACGCAATCGTCTCAGTGTTGGGCGGGGTCGTGGCCGCTATGCCGTCCCTCGCGAACGGGAAGTCGCACGGCGTGAGGATGCAGCTCTCGGCGTAGTTTATGTCCATGTTCTCGACGTCGGGCAGGTTCCCCACCGTGCCCGACATAACGACGAAGCACTGGTTCTGGACGGCTATGGCCTGGGAGCAGTACCTTACCCTCAAATACCCCTGGCGCTCGTCCGTGCAGAATGGGACGAAGATTATCACGGCGCCCTGATCGACGAGGTAGCGCGCCGTCTCGGGGAATTCCGTGTCGTAGCATATCAGCACGCCGATGAGCCCGCAGTCCGTCGGGATCGTGTGCAGCTCGTCGCCGCCCCGTATGTCCCACCAGTACTTTTCGTTGGGCGTTGGGTGAATCTTCTCCTGCGAATGTATGGCGCCGTCCCGGAGGAAAATGTACGAGATGTTGTGAATGTCGCCGTCCTGCATCTTCGTCGGGTGCGAGCCGCCGATGATGTTGATGTTGTATGAGATCGCCATCTCCTGCATGAACTTCGTGTAGCGGTCCGTGTATTCCGTCAGGTGGTCTATGGATTCCTCGGGGCGCATTTTCTTCTTCGTCGCCGAGAGGAGGGCGAGCGTGACAAGCTCGGGGAATACCACGAAGTCAGAGCCGTAGTCGGACGCTATATCGATGAAATATTCGAGCTGGCCCTCGAACTGCTTTTCTGAATCGACCTTACGCATCTGGAACTGCACAGTGGCAACGCGCACAGATCGCGGGAGACGCCCGCGCTTTTTCTTCTCCTTCGAGTGGTTCTCGACGGCGAGCGGGTTACGCCATATCATATGGACGGCGTTGCCCCCGGATTCGTGGTCGAACGGCAGGTAATCGTGCAGTATGCCCATTGGCTCGAAGTCGTTCGACAAGTGAAACATGATGACCTGATCGCGTATCTTCCGGGCCTGAACGAGCCGGAGGTATTCCTCGGGGCTCCCGACCTTCGCGGCCCGCCTCCGGTAGCCGGGCATGCGGCCGCCGAAGACTATCCCCTTGAGCCCCAGCTCCTGGCAGAGCTTACGCCGCTCGTCGTAGAGCCGCGTCCCGATGCGAAGCCCCCTGTATCCCTGATCGACGCAGACCTCCATGCCGTAGAGGTAGTCGCCCTCGGGGTCGTGCCGCGAGGCGAAGCCGCCGCCGGTTATTTCCTTCCACGTGTGGGGGCGGAGGCAGACGTCGCCGCTTATCATGAACGTCGAGCAGTAGCCGACGATCTTGCCCTCGTATTCGACGAGGAACTGCCCCTCGGGGAATATCGATATCTGCCCGCGTAGCATTCCCTCGGTCACGCCCGACGAGCCGTACACCTTCGCGCTCAGCGCGACGAGGGCCGGGATGTCCCTGAACTCGGCGAGGCGCGTAACGAGCTTGGCCTTCCGCCTCTGCTTGTTGTGGTTCCCGCCGCCCGGTCCTTTAGCCTCGGGTTTTTTGTCTCCCACGGGTTCTTTCTTTCCCTGGTTATCCATGTAGGGATTATTATACAGGCCGTCAGAGCGTCCCCTAAATGTTTTCCATGAATTCCAGTATATGGCGCGCGATCTCGTCCGGCCTTTCCTCGGCCGCAAAGTGCCCGGCGTCGAGGAGATGGAGCTCGGCGTCGGGGAGGTCTCTCAGATACGCCTCCGCCCCCGGCGATTTGGTCCGGCGATACTTCAGTGTGGAAAGGAGGCTGATGATAAATTCGACTTAATAAATCATCAGCCCCGCGTAATCGTCATTCCGTAAAGCTTATAAGCTCGGCGGACTCGTCTATCGCGAGCCCTATCCCGTCCACGTATACCTTCAAATCGGTTGACTTGTCGAGCGGGTTGCAGTCTTCGGCCGTAAGGGTATCGCTGAACGTCCCCGCTGGCACGTCTATCTCCTCGCCGAACGCCAGGATCTCCGACTGGTCCTCGGCGATCCCCGGGGCGAACTCCTGCATGAACACCATGCCTATCTCGGGGTCTCCGGGCATCTGAATCCCCGGCAGGTTCCCGTCCTCTCCCGCGCGCCACGCCCCCTCATGGGACACGATCTCGCCGTCCTCGTATATGTCCACGTCCTCGCCGAAGTAGCAGACGGTGCCGTCCGGGGCCTGCGCGTAGAAGTTCCTCGACTGCTCGACGAGCTCGTCGTCCTCGAATTCAGTCTCGACGAGCACCTGAGTGGTGACTCCCGCCACAACTTCGGTCTCGTCGGGTACGGTCGTCTCAACGCGTACCAGTGTGCCTTCGTCGTCAACGCCCTCGAGCACCGTCTCGCTCCCGACCACGACCGGGAAGAAGCCATTATCTATTACCAGGGAAAATGGGCCGCCGGTCTCGGGGTCGCAGACCTCGATACCCGTATTTATCTCGGGACAAGCACCGCCCCCTCCGCCCCCTCCGTTCCCCCCGCATCCGCCAACGGCAAAGAAAGCCACTGTTAATAACAATGATGCCGGCAATATTCTCTTAATCATGAAATACCTCCCCAAAGGCATTTTTTGATGCTCATGATGCGGAATAAATCCTGCGCAGAATTGCCGGAATAGCTATATGTGAATTGAAGCTCGACCGGTACTGATCTGAGAAATCCCCGCCCCGTTTACCATCTCTACATTAGGGATCTGTTTTAGTGGTAGATTAATAAAAATTATAACAAACAATCCCGCCATAGCAATCATAATCTGCTTACCAGGTTACCTCCCGGCGCGGCGGTCTATAACAGCAATGCACCGCTACTTAGGCTTCCAGGAACGGACACGTAGTGTCGCATTTCGACATAGCACCTAAAACGCCAAAACCACCGGAAGCGCGTCAGACGATAATTGCAATTAATTTGCTACTTCGATTTCCAGCGCACGTGGTGCGCCGGGCGCAGTCCGTGGTAGATTTATCTATAATGTCCGGGAGGATGACGAATTCCGTGCCGGGCGAAGATCCGGGCGGTCTGCCTTTTCCCCGTTCGGGAAGCCGGGGCTATAATTCACTGGACAGAGGTCATCACATCACAAAGGAGTGATATAAAGTGTCTACGAGGGGTATTAAGGATACCGTTCGCGCCAGGGTCAGGCGTGATCCGGAGTTCAGGGCAGGGCTTTTAAAGGAGGCAATTGAGCGTCTCATGGCCGGGGACCTCGCCGCCGGGAAGGCGGTGCTCAGGGATTTCATAAAAGCGACCAGCGGGTTCGAGGGGCTTTCCCGCACCATGCACAAAAAGCCCGAAAGCCTCATTCGGATGCTGAGCCCGAAGGGTAACCCGACGGCCCAGAACATCTTCCGCATAATCGCAGAGGTTCAGAAGCAGGAAGGCCTACACTTCGAGATAACGATCGTACACTGACGACACCGGAGGCGCGTCATGGCGAGAAGGGATACGAGCCGCAGCAACGAAACGATAGACAAGGAAAAGCCGCTTCGTAACGACGTCCGCTTTTTGGGGAACATCCTTGGATGGGTGCTCATCGGCCAGGAAGGCCGCGAGATATTCGACATCGAGGAGAAGATAAGGGCGCTTACGAAGGAGATGCGGACTCAATACCGTAAGAGCCAGAAGGACGAGCTCGTCGCGACTATACGGAGCCTCCCCGACGAAGACCTCTATAAGGTTACGCGCGCTTTCACCATATACTTCAAGCTCGTAAATATCGCCGAGCAGATACACAGGATACGCCGCCGCCGGGAATATAAGTACATCTCGGACGTAAAGGACTCGAGCGAGGGCTCTATAGAAAGCCTCTTCGCCGCGTTAAAAGAAAGGGGCGTCCCCTACGACGAATTCAAAACGCTCGTAGATTCGCTTTCTATAGACCTCGTGCTCACGGCGCACCCGACCGAGGTCAACCGCCACATAGTCCTCGAAAAGTTCCGCTACATCTCGTCGCTACTTGCCGAGCTCGGGAGCGTCCGGCTCGACGAGGAGGGCAGGAAGGCGGTCGAGGACGAGATACACGCCGAGGTGATAGGGCTCTGGCAGACCGAGGAAGTCCCTCCGTTCAAGAAGACCCCGCTCGACGAGGCGCGCAATATTCACTACTACTTTAACGAGACGATCTTCGACGCTCTTCTCAAGGTGTACGAAGAGTTCGAGAAGAAGATAGAGGAGAGCTACGGCGTGCCCGATGTGCACCTTCCGTCGTTCCTCCGCTTCGGCTCGTGGGTGGGCGGCGACAGGGACGGAAACCCTTTCGTAACGCACGAGATAACCCGCGAAGTCCTCGAAATGCAAAAGGCCATGGCCGTCGAGAAGCACCTCGAAAAACTATGGCGTCTCAAGCGTCAATTGAGCTCGTCGGTGAAGGTCGTCCCCGTGAGCCGCGAGCTTCGCCGCGCCATCACGCCCGAGATGAAGCGCATGGCCGGCGAGAGGGGAATACACAACCCGGACGAGTACTACAGGATATTTCTGGAGCACGTCGAGATGAGGCTGGCCGCCGTTATATCGGACCACGATGGCCCCGTGCGCCCATACGTACTTTGCGAAGAGTTCCTTTCCGACCTCTACATGATCGACAGGAGCCTCCGCGAGAACAAGGGCGCGAGGCTGGCGGACTCGACCCTCAAGATGCTCATACGCCAGGCCGAGGTGTTCGGGTTCCACATGGCGCGGCTCGACATACGGCAGAACAGCGCCGTCCACACCGCGGCGCTTACCGAGATCACCGAGCGGCTCGGGCTCGCCAACTACGGCGGCATGACCGACGACAAAAAGTTCGAATGGCTCACGCGAGAGATCAAAAATCCCCGCCCGCTCGTCCCCGACTGGCTGCCGCTTTCGCCCGAGACCGGGGAGCTCCTCCTCACTTTCCGAACGATGAGGGAATGCCTAGACGAGGTGAGCCCCGACTGCATCAACACGTACGTCATAAGCATGACGCGGAGCGCGGCTAACATACTAGAAGTGCTCCTGTTCTTAAAAGAGGCCGGGCTCTACCGCTCTGACAGCGGCAAGGTGACGAGCGCGATAAACATCGTCCCGCTCTTCGAGACGATAGACGATTTCCGCAGCGCCCCAGGCGTCATGCGGAAGCTCTTCTCCGAGCCCGTATACAGGGAGCACGTCAAGGCGCGCGGTAACTACTCCGAAATTATGATCGGCTACTCCGACAGCGGGAAGGACGGCGGCATACTCTGCGCCGGGTGGGAGATCCACAAGGCACAGCGGCTCTTGAAATCCATCGCCGACGAGTTCGGCATACGGAACAGGTTCTTTCACGGGCGCGGCGGCACCGTAAGCAGGGGAGGGGGCCCGACGAACCAGGCTATACTCGCGCGCCCGGCCGGCACGGTAGACGGCGCCATAAAAATAACGGAGCAGGGCGAGGTCATATACAGCAACTATTCACTCCCCGAGATCGCCGAAGACAACCTCGAGCTCGTTCTTTCGTCCGTCGTCCTCACCAGCCTCAACAACGAGGACGTGAACCATCTGTGGGAGGACGTCATGGATGAGCTGGCCGTCGAGGCGCGCGCGGCATGGCGGGGGCTCGTCTACGACGACCCGGATTTTTACACCTACTTCCAGCAGTCCACGCCGATCTCGATTATCCAGCAGATGGGCATCGGCTCGCGTCCCGCGCGGCGCACCCGCTCGAAGAGCATAGAGGACCTCCGCGCTATACCGTGGGTTTTCAGCTGGACCCAGAACCGCCACCTCATCACCGGCTTTTATTCCGTCGGTACCGCTCTCAAGAGATTCATCGACAAGTCGCCGAAGAAGAACCTCAAAATCCTCCGCGACATGTATGCGAACTGGCGTTTTTTCAGGTCGCACATAGACAACATCCAGATGACTCTCAGCCGCGCCGATATGTGGATAGCGCTCGAATATTCTTTCCTCGTCCGCCCGAGGGACGTTGGGAAGCGCATATTCGGCAGGATAAGGGAGGAGTACGAGCTAACGGAGGAAACGATTCTCCGGATTGCGGGCGAGAAGCGCATTCTCGACAACAACCCGTTCCTCCAAAAATCGATCGAGCTCAGGAACCCCTACATCGATTCCCTCAGCTACATACAGGTTGGATTACTGCGCCGTCTCCTGAAGGGCGACTTCACACCCGGCGAAAAGGCTGCCCTTATCGACGATCTCAAGCTCAGCATAAACGGCATATCCGCCGGCCTCAAGAACACCGGCTAGCGGGCCACGCCCGCAGGAAATCGAGCACGCCACGCGTGCTGGAAATCGAAGTAGCAGCGTATAGCCAATACCGCCAGGCGCGCTTCCGGTGGATTTCAGCAGCCACGGTGCTACGTCGAAAATGACACTACGTGTCCTCGCAGCCGCTGGCATACGAAGTAGTATATTTTGTTGTCATTCCCGAATGATTGTATCGGGAATCCAGTCTTTCAGTCTGTCATTTCGAGCTCATGCGAGAAATCCAGTTTTTATTCACTTTTCCGAAAAGACGAAAAACGATATCCTGAATGTTTTGGCTTATGTCCCGGTGGAGCCGTACCGGATTAGTTTCTGCGCAATCAGCCAGGGGTTCCCGATTCCTCGCTCGCAAAACCTAAAAGAGAGATCCTGAAACAAGTTCAGGATGACAAATTATAAAGATGACAAAAAATCAGAGCCTCGGCTTTCAGCTGCGACGTCGGATTCATGCACGCGTGGCGTGCTGGATTCCCGATACAAGCATTCGGGAATGACAAACTGCGGGAATGACAAACTGGTGGTGTCTACTGTGTCCTTCCCATAACCCCGGACAGCGTCCTCAGCAGCGTCTCGGCGCTGAAGGGCTTTGGTAAAAATGCGTCGATGAGGTTGTCCTCGACGCCTATGAGCTCGTGCTCCTTCTGGTAGCCGCTGACGGAAATGATCTTGAGATCGGGGAGCTTCTCCTTGAGCGCCTTTACAACCTGTGTCCCGTTCATGACGGGCATCATCATGTCCACAATCGCGGCGTCGATGCGCTCCTTGCCTGCCTCGACGATTTCGAGGGCCTTCTCTCCGTCTTCCGCCGTGAGGACGTCGTACCCGAACTCCTCGAGCACCGAGCTCGTAATGTCGAGTATGGCCTTCTCGTCGTCCACCACCAGAACCGTCTCGCCCTTGCCGTTGGCGGAATCCTGCTCTGTGCCGGCGTCCTCGGCTTCCTCCTCGTCGAACTTGATCGCGGGAAGGTAGATGTAGAACGCGCTCCCCTTGCCGGCCTCGCTCTCGACGTGAATGGCCCCGCCGTGCTCGTTCACTATGCCGTACGCCGTCGCAAGGCCGAGCCCGGTCCCCTTGTCCGGCCCCTTCGTCGTAAAGAACGGGTCGAATATCTTGTCGATAACCTCGGGCTCCATTCCGAACCCCGTGTCTTCTATCTTCACCAGGATGTAATTGCCCGGCGGGAGCCCGTGCATCCTCTTGTTGGGGCCGCCTTTTCTGCGCACGTTCTCCGCGGTCAGCGAAAGCCGTCCGCCTTCGGGCATGGCGTCCCTCGCGTTGAGGCAGATGTTAAGTGCCACCTGATGCATCTGTGTATAGTTCCCCGAAATGTTCCACAGGTTGGGGAAAGTGTTAAACGATACTTCTATATTCTTCGGGAACGTTTCGTGGATAATAGACACGATGTCGTCGAGCAGGTATTTCATGATAAGAGTCTGTTTCTCGGAGTGTATGCCCCGGGCAAAAGAGAGCACCTGACGGATGAGGTCGGCCCCCCGCCGTGCGTTGGCGTCGAGGACGCCCAGTATCCTTTCGGTCTCCGCCTCGCTTCTCTCGGATTTAAGGAGGCCTATCGACATCATTATCGGCTGCAGGATGTTGTTGAGGTCGTGCGCTATGCCCCCCGCGAGCATGCCTATGCTCTCTAGCCTCTGGGTCCGGAGGAGCCTTGCCTCGAGGCTCTTTTTCTCGGTTATGTCCGTCCCGACACCGACGTAGCCTATGATCTCGCCGCCGTCGTTTTTTATCTCCGTGCTTACGATATGCGTCGGGAACGTCGTCCCGTCCTTCCTCTTCGTAATCAGCTCGCCTTCCCAGTGCCCTGTCGTCTGGAGCTGCCTCATGATATCAGCGGCATTTTCGTCGTCCAGGTTCGGGAGCGATATCTCCCTTATGTTACGGCCGAGCACCTCGCTCTCTTCCCAGTAAATAAGCTCTTCGGCGAACTTGTTCCAGTATATGATCATGCCTTCGAGGTTCGTGGCTATAACCGTATTCCTTACCTGGTCCAGGAGCGAGGCCTGAAAGCGTATTTTCTCTTCGGACTGTTTGCGCTCCGTTATGTCGGTAAGTGTTCCTATTAACCCTGACATCTCCCCCGAGCCCCCCCTCACGGGCCTCGCATCAGCGATTACCCACACCGTAACCCCATCCTTTCTGACGAACCTGTACTCTTCCTTAAATTCTTTGCCTGCGCTTACCGCTTCCCGCCATTTCGACACTACGTGGTCACGGTCGTCCGGATGAAGCCCGTCATGCCAGCCCTCGCTGTAGGCTTCTTCCCTGGTGATACCGGTGATCTCGCAGAGCCTGTTATTGACGTATACGCCGTTGCCGTCGGCGTCCGACTGGAATATGCCGATCGGCGATACTTCGGTCAGTGTCTGGTAGCGCTCCTCGGAATACTTGAGCGCCTCCACGTGCCGTGCATTGAGCATGGCCGTTTCCAGCTGCGTTTTTATGATTTCGAGCAGGTTTACCTCGTCTTCGAAAAAGACGTTCTTGGTAAACGAATTTATGCCGATGCATCCTATGGTCCTGGCTCCCATCCTGAGCGGCATCGAGACGTAGCTTTTTATGCCGGCTTCTCTCCCGGCGGGCCCTATGGCCGTGTCCGTGTCCGTGTCAGGGACGACCCGCGTCGAGTCCTCGATTATCGTCCTCCACGTAAGTCCCCTCGGGTAGGGGATTCTCGCTAACTTCTCGGCGAGCCAGTCCGGGTGCCCCCAGTAGGATTGCAGAACCGCATCGCCGCCGTCCACTATAAATATCTGCACCATGTCGGCATGCGCGATATTCTCCCCCATCACGCTGACGGCGTTGTGCATTATCTCTTTGAAGTCTATGGATCTGTAGACGCTTTGGGTGACGATGTTGATTATCTTCTCGTACTGCTCCTTTTTCGATATGTGCTCGACCTTGTCCGCGAGATTCCTCTCCGACTCGAGAATCGATTCCGCATGCCGGGCGTTGTTTATCGCTATCTCTATCTGCCTCGATACGATCTCGAACACCCTCAGCTCGCCCGCCCCGAAGGCGTATCGCTCCCTCGAATTTATATTTATCACCCCGACGGATTCCCCTTCGGCTTTAAGGGGTATGGAGAGGTAGCTCCTCGTTCCCAGCTCCCTTCCTGCAGGCCCCATCACGGTGTCGTTCTCAGTGTCGGGGACATAGATCATCTTCCCTTCCAGCATCGTCTTCCACGTAAATCCCTTCGGGCGCGGAATCCTGCTGACCCGTTTAATAAACCATTCGGGATATCCCCTGTAAGCCTTCATCACCGCCTCGTCGCCTTCCCTTAGATATATGCAGACGGCCTCTACGGTCTCCATGTTCCGGGAAAGCGCCTCGACGGCGTTGTCGATGACCTCGTCGAGGTCTATCGATTTGTGTACCGCCTGTGTCACCTGGTTTATGACCGTCTCGTGGCTGTTGAGCCTGGACAAATCTTCGAGGGTTTTCTGGAGCCGCTCCTCTGTCAGCGTTCTTCCGGTAATGTCGAAACCGGACACTATGAAAACAGGATCCCCTGCGAGGCTCGAGAGCTTCATCTCTACCTCTACAGGGTAGTGCGAGCCGTCCTTTCTGTGATGAAAGGTCGGGAACCGCATCGAGCTCTCCGGGCTTTCGATGAGCCTTGAAAACAGCGATTCGAGATACTCCGGCGAAAGGCCCCTTTTTATGTCGGACGGAGCGAACCCCTTAACCTCTTCGAGCTCGTAGCCGAGATTTTCGAGGGCCGTATTGTTGGCGTAAAGAAGCGATTTGCCCTGGTCGAATACGTAGAGCTCGTTGACGAGATCGTCGAAGAGGCGGAAAACCTCCTCACGTATACGCGCCTTCGCCTCGGGATGTATCTCCCATTCGGGATTGTCGGGCCTGCCGATGATATATCTCCTTTCGTGCTGCGCCAGGAGCGGCTGTGTCTCGACCGGACTCCGACGCTTGAATCGATGGTCTGAGTGCGGATACACTCGGAAGCCGCGGGAAGGAAAACGTGCAGCCTCTCCAACGACATAATTATACGGCCGGTTCATCGAAATTTATTAATACAATTATGCGGGATCGTGCGGCCGCAGTGCTCGGGTTTGTAATTTAATAGACTGTAATAACAGGATATTGTGCGGATTTGGTCAGAAGGAGAGGCCTATCTCGAAAGGGCGACCGTTTTCCTGACGAGCTTCATCCTGTACATGTCCCTGTCTGCCATATCGACGAGGTCCTCGGCCGTGCGCTTGCAGCCGGGCGTATATTCGGCAAGCCCGTAGCTGAATTCGATGCTGTAGGGCTTCTTGCCCCGGGCGTTTCGCGCATCGACCGCCGAGTGGATTCTCTTAAGGACGATGCCGCTTCCTTCGAGCGTTGTCTCGTGGAGTATAAGAAGCAGCTCGTCTCCGCCTAGCCTGCACATAACGTCCGATTCCCTCAGCACGCCGCCTACGAGCTTGACGAGGGCAGTGATCACCCTGTCGCCTTCCTTGTGCCCGTAGCTGTCGTTGACGAGCTTAAGGTTGTCGAGGTCGATATAACAGGCGGTAAAGCTCCTCCCGTGGCGCTCGCAGAGCTTTATCTGCTTCCGCAGCGCCTCGAGCCCGGCTCTGCGGTTGAGGATGCCGGTCATCTGGTCTGTCATGGAATGCTTCCGTGCGGCCAGCTCGGCCAGCTTCCTTGCGGTGATGTCCGAATAGGCCAGCACGGCCCCCGCCGGCTCGCCGCCGCTAAGGAGCCGGGTTACGGAGAGCTGGAGCCATCTCTTTTTGCTTCCGGTGTGGCTCGGGATCTCGACGGTGAATTTCCCCTTATGACTCTTCATAAGGCTTTGGATATTCCTGATTACGGCCGAAACCTTTCCGCCGCCGGCGTTGTGTCTTCTAAGCCGTGCGAGGTAGTTGGTCCCGATCGGGGGCCTGTCGAGGACGCCCGCGGGCTGCCTGTCGGGGTAGTTCTCCCAGGCTGTGTTGATGGCCACGATTCTTCCGGTTTTGTCGATTATTGCAATCTGCTCTTCGAACGAATCGAGCGCAGCCTGTGCAATACCTTCATGGTCGTCTTCCGCAAAAGGGTCTATGTACGTTTTTTTAGCGGCCATAAACGTGCTCGTGTCGTCCGAATCCTGTGTTTGCTGCTCCGCAATGAATATCATTTTCCCGCCGTCCGGTCCTTCGGAAATAACAAAACCCCGCTCTCGCGTTCATTACTCATATACGTAAGTACCGCTATAAACGGATTAGGTTCAGGGTTATTTTTTACCGGTCGGGGGCTTCCGGCCTTCCTTGTGGCCGGTGTCGCATTTATCCTGAGAAAAAGTCTATCCTACTTTCTGCGAATAATGAAATAAAATAAGGCCGAATGCTTAAGTATGGCCGGTTCCGGGCCGCATCCGGGGCGGTGTCAGGAGCCGCCCTGTTTTGTCGGGGGATCCTTGTCGAGATCGGGGTCGTATCCGAGCTCGTCGAGGGCTTTTAATATGCCGTCGAGGCAGCTCGAGTTAGAGCCCGGCATGTTCTCTTCGGTGGCGACGTCGAGCTCTCTCGCGTCATATTCCCACCTCTTCAATATCTCTATCTTCTGCTCGCGCGTGAGGCCCTCCGCCGAGAGCACGTCTTCGGGGACGCTGAACACGGCCGAGGGGTTTAAAAGTGCTTTTTCGATGTCTACCATGGGTGATCGTCCTCCTTTCCCCGACTCTCTGTTAATAACTATAATTGATTATACCTCGATAACGAAATCCCCGCCTTCCAATTTCGCCGGTAATAGATTATTCTTCGATTTAAGAGGCTTCGCGCGTACCAGAACACGGGGCCCCGGGGGAGGTGACTCATGCCGGATAAACGCCGGGCGGCAGGACCGATTCTCGCTTTCCTTATTCTCGCCCCTCTATTGTTCTTCGCCTCGGGCTGCGATTCAAACGGCGGCAAGGACGCGTTCGAAAAACGCTGCCTCGACTCTCCCAACGGCGAAGTCTGCAACCAGAAATACGCCCTGTGCATAGCAGCGAGCTGCGACCCGGACACCATAGACGGCGACACCATAGAATGCGGCCACTGCGACTCGGACGATGGGAGCTGCGGGTACTGCTACGTCTTCGATGGCAGGTCTTGCTCCTACAACGCCCCCTGCAGCGACGTCAGGCCGGACGGCGACGTCGTGTATTCGACCTATTCCGAGGTGCTGGGCCTCGAGTATGGCTTCGGGGCGCTCACGTGCGGCGAGCCCGACGGCAGGCAGGCCGACTGCATGGACGCCGAATGCAGGCTGACGGGGGAGACTGTCGAGCTCACCGACGACCTTGGCATAAAGCAGAACGTGCCCACGGCTGTATGCAGGTGCAGCCTCTTCCACGGGAAGGTGCAATCGACGCTCGGCGGGAAGTGCAACACAGCGAACTGCTCTTCCATCTGGTCAACCGCCGGTGATGAATACGGGGGCGTGCTGAGCTTCCTTCCGCAGTGTCTTCAATAGCGAAAATAAATAACATGAGGGGATATCATGCCGAGAATAGACGAAATCGCGGACGGTGTTTACCGCATATGTGTGGTTTACGAGGATATAGGGCTCCAGTTTAACCACTTTCTCGTGAAGGACGACGAGCCGCTTCTGTTTCACGCCGGGCTGAACGCGATGTTCGGCGATATTCTGGATGGGGTTTCGAAGTTGATCGACCCGTCCACACTCAAATGGGTGGGTTTCAGCCATTTCGAGTCGGACGAATGCGGCTCGCTCAACAAATGGCTCGAGCTCGCGCCCCGGGCCGAGCCCCTTTGCACCAGCCTCGGCGCCATGCTCAGCGTGAACGATTTCGCCATTCGCCCGGCCAGGGGCATGAACGACGGCGAAACGCTCACGACCGGCAGCAAGACGTACAGGTTCTGCTCGACGGCCCACATCCCGCACGGCTGGGATGCGGGGGTGCTGTTCGAGGAGACGGAGGGGACGCTCTTCTGCTCGGACCTCTTCACGCACTTCGGCGAGGTCGAGCCGCTCACCGGGTCGGACATAGTCGGAAGGGCCAAGGACTCGCTACTCAACATGCAACAGAGCCCCTTCGCCTACTACATCCCCTACACGCCGCAGATGAAGGGCATATTCGATAAGCTGGCTGCCCTCGATGCGAAAACGATGGCAGTGATGCACGGATCGTCTTTCACGGGCGATTGCGGCAAGGCTCTTGTCGAGCTTTCGTCTGTTATCGAAGAGACGCTCGGGTGAAGGCGCTTAGTGCGTCCGCGCTCCTCCGGGTACTATGAACAGTGAAAGCCCAACACACTCAAGGAGGCAGCAGAATTGATCAGTTTCGATCTTTTAAAGGACGTGGAATTTAAAGAGGAGCATCCCCATGCGGAGACCATACTCGCCGACAGGGATACGCGGCTGATAAGGTTCAGCCTGCTCCCGGGCCAGAGCATAAAGGAACACAGCGCGCCGTCGTCGCCCGTGTACATAATCATCCTCGAGGGGAGGGGAACTTTCACCGGCGGCGAAGACAACGCAAACGAGCTCGGGGCAGGCTCGTGTGTAAAGTACGAGCAGGGCGAGAAGCACTCCGTCCGGGCGGGGGACGAAAAGCTAGTCTTCGCCGCGCTCCTCAAAGGCTCGCCGAGGGATTGATCCCGCTCTTATAGCGGCTTAACACTAATGTTAAGCCTTGCTCTGCCCCGCGCGTATAATTACATTCATGATATAGAGACCCAACAGGGGGGTGAGACATGGCAAGAGTGCAATATATCGAGGAAGAGACCTCGGATAATCCCGTGGTGAAAGAGGCTTTCGAGCGCATGAGGCGGAAGAGGGGGAAGGTTACGAACATCTACAAGGCCCTCGCGCACAAGCCGTCGATACTCGGGACTATAGGGCCGTTCGTCGCGGCTGTTCAGGCGCCGGACGAGGTGGACGCGAAGCTCAAGGAAAAGATTATCCTCCGCGTCTCGAAGCTGAACCGCTCGGCATATTGCTGCCACGCCCACGAGCAGATAAGCACGAAGATGGGCTTTTCCGCCGAGGAGATAGCCGAGATGGACGCCCCGGCGTCGGCGGACATAGGGCCCGAAGAGAAGGCCGCGCTCCGGTACGCCGAAGCCCTCACGCTCAACCCGGGCGACATCCCCGAGGACGTGTTCACCGGGCTTAAGAAGTATTTCAGCGAGTCGCAGATCGTCGAGATCACGATGATCGCCGCGCTTTACAATATGGTGAACAGGTTCAACGAGGCGCTAAAGCTCGATCCGGAAGAATATTGAGTGGTGAGACTGGGGCAGAGGATTGCCGGGGGGATTTTTCTGCTTTGTTTTTTATAAAGATTCGGAGCAAGCGAAGAATCTCCACTATTCTGTCATTCCCGAATGACTGTATCGGGAATCCAGTCTTTTAATAAGAAGAACAAAGCCGAACTACTTCTACTTTTGGCTGACCAAAAGCACACGTAGTGTGTTTCTCGACGTAGCACTTAAGTTGCTAAAACCACCGGAAGCGCGAAAGGTGTAATGGCAACAACCCCGCTACTTCGATTTCCAGCGGGCGTGGCCCGCTAGCCTGCGCACGTGGTGCGCTAATTCTTTATCTTATACCCCGTCCGGAATATCCACCAGACGAGGACGATGCATATCGTCAGAAAGACCAGCGTCATGCCGAGGCTTATGCGGACGTCCACGTCCGATACCCCGTAGAAGCTCCACCTGAACCCGCTTATAAGGTAAACGACCGGGTTAAAGAGCGTAACCTTCTGCCAGAAGGGCGGCAGCATGTGGATCGAATAAAAACTACCCCCCAGGAACGTGAGCGGCGTGACGATCATGAGCGGCACGATCTGCAGCTTCTCGAATCCGTCCGCCCATATGCCGATTATGAACCCGAACATGCTGAACGTGACCGCAGTCAGTATCAAAAACCCGACCATCCAGAGCGGGTGTTGTATGTGATACGGGACGAAGAGGCGCGCCGTTACGAGTATAAGCGTCCCGAGTATTACGGACTTTGACGCCGCCGCGCCGACGTATCCGAGTATCGCCTCCATGCTCGACACGGGTGCCGACAGAAGCTCGTAGATCGTCCCCGCGAACCTCGGCATGTATATACCGAACGACGCGTTCGATATGCTCTCGCTCATGAGCGTCAGCATCACGAGCCCCGGCACGATGAAGGCCCCGTACGTGACGCCGCCAATGTCGCCTATGCGCGAGCCAATCGCGGCCCCGAAGACGACGAAGTAAAGCGAGGTCGAAATTATCGGCGAGGCGATGCTCTGGAACAGCGTCCGCCACATGCGCGCCATCTCGAATCTGTATATGGCCATTACGGCGTAGAAGTTCAATTCCCGTTCCTCACGAGGTTTACGAATATCTCTTCGAGCGAGCTTTCGCTCGAATTCACGTCGCTGAAATCGACGCCGCGTTCGTCGAGCCGTTTGAGGAGCCCGGCTATCCCCGTCTCCTCGGCGTTGGCGTCGAAGTCGAATATGAGGGTCATGCCGTCTGGGGTGAGCTCGAGCTTGAATTCCGAAAACCCCTCCGGTATCCGGGATATCGGGTTTCTGAGCGTGAGCTTAAGCTGCCTTCGCCCGAGCTTACGCTTGAGCGTGTGCTTGTCCTCGACGAGTATGATCTCGCCCCTGTTTATTATCCCGATGCGGTCTGCTATTTGCTCGGCCTCTTCTATGTAATGGGTTGTCAGGATTATCGTGACGCCGTCTTCCCTGAGCCGCCTCACCATGTTCCACATGTCGCGCCTGAGCTCGACGTCCACGCCCGCCGTGGGCTCGTCTAGGAAGAGTATGCGCGGCTCGTGCGCGAGCGCCTTGGCTATGAGCACGCGCCGCTTCATGCCGCCCGAGAGGGTGATTATCTTCGTGTCCTTTCTGTCCCAAAGCGAGAGATCGCGGAGTATCTTTTCGATGTATGCGTCGTCTGCGGGCTTCCCGAAAAGGCCCCGGCTGAAGTTCATCGTCGCCCCCACCGACTCGAAGACGTCCGTCGTCAGCTCCTGCGGCACGAGTCCTATGATGGAGCGGGCTTTTCTGTAATCGGTGATGATATCGTGCCCGTCGGCGAGCACCGTCCCCGAGCCCGGGTTCACTATCCCGCATATGATGCTGATGAGCGTCGTCTTCCCCGCGCCGTTCGGGCCGAGGAGGGCGAAAATCTCCCCCCGCCTTATGTCGAGGCTTACGTCCTTAAGCGCGTGCTGCCCAGAGGCGTAGGTCTTGCTCAGGTTCTTTACGGATATGATCGCGTCCATCTGATTCCCGGAAAGCCGAATATTGTATCCTGAAATGCGCATTTATCATATGCGCGGCTGACTATATTAGAAATTAGATGCATGGATGCCGGTATTGGCTTCGCGGTTAATTGCTACGGACGGAAATCGTCGAAGCAATCCCGGTTACGACGAAAGGTTCTTGATGAATAGATAAAAGGGGAGGGCAGGCCGTGGCCCGCTCTCCCCCTCTGTCATGTCGTGGAAGCTTCCCGGGGAGCGGCCTCCTTCTGGCTCCCGCGCCCCGGGCCAATCGTAGCCGATCAGTCTTCTTCCTTCGACAGAATGTTGAGATGATGGTCCATCTTTATGTCGTACTTCTCGCCGTCGAAGCAGAGTGCTTCCGTCTTGTAAATGCCCGGCAGCAGGCCGCGCGGCTCGTCCTCGTCCACGACGTATACGCCGCTAACGGACTCGACTTCTATGTCGTCCGTAACCGTGCATCCCTGCGCCTTGAGGGCGCCGTAAATCGCAGCCTCCTCGGTCGGTGTCGCATCCCTGTCGGCGTACGAATTATCCGCCGCAAACAGGAATCCCATGGCCAGAGCCGTTATTCCGAATACTATTCCCTTCTTCATGTCGTTCACCTCCAGGTGTAGTTTGAACGCGGGCGTTATAGCACCCGCGACCGTCCCGTCCTTTGCGGACGGGATCACATGAAATGGGGCAAGAGCCGTGCCAGTTCATAATATGTCTAATATATACAGCATGTTATAAAGGATGCGGGTCGCCATTCGGGAGTAGAAAGAGGCCGGGGCGTAGGATGCCGAACAGTGGAAACTGTCCGTATAGATACACGCCGCGCTTATAGCGCGCTCGGGGATACTGGAGAAATTTCAACAGCCGGAGGCTGCGCTCAGCCGTTTTCGAGGGCGTAGATCTTGTACTCGACCTTGCCAGGGACGATGCGCCCTTCGCCCGCAGAGACGACGCCGTTGAGCCACGCGTACCGGGGGTCGCCCGTCTCGAAACGGGGCTGGATCATGAAATACGCCTCGCCGAATTCCATGGGCCTCCCCGCCCCGCGCGCCTCACGTATCTTATCGTTCATTTCGAGAACGCCCGCGTATTGCAGATATATAAAAGCCCCGTCGTCGGTTTCGAGAACGAGCCGGACGTCCAGGTGCCATATGCCGTTCTGGTCAGACAGGATATAGTCGCCGCCGCCGGGGAGGATCTTTCCCATAAGGCGCGGCCCGTGGAACGTCCCCCCGGCCGCGCCGGCGACGAGGCGCGTGCCGAATGGGCCGGGGCCGACTGGGGCCGGGCCCTTGCCGCCGAGCTCTACATTAAGCGTTACGAGATAGTCGAGTTTCATCCGTGCCTCCCGGGGGGTGCGTGCCGCGCGTCCCTAGCCGATATTATCGCCGCTCGCCGCGCCGTCTGTCAAAGCCGGGCCTCTTCCTTCGTCAAAGGCTATCTCATCGCGAGCCACTGGAGGCTGGCTTCTGAGCGCCTTGCGTCGTCGAGGTACTTCTTGTTGGCCGTCATGATGTCGCTCCGGGTGAGTATCCCGACGACCCTGCCGGGGTTCGAGCGAATGACGACGGGAAGCCGCCCTATGCCGTTCTCCGACATGATGTCTATGGCGTCCCGGAGCGTGTCGTCCTCGTATATCGTCACGGGCTGGCGCGTTACGAGCTCGGACAGGCGGGCCGAGTTCGGGAGCTCGCTCTTGAAGATGTCTTTTCTGGTGACGACGCCGGCGAGCCGTCCGTTCTCGTCGAGGACAGGGAACCCCTGATGGCCGGCGCCGTTCTCGCCCGAATTCATCCACGCCCTTACTTCCCAGAGCGTCCGCCCGAGATCGAGCGAGTTCACCTTATACGACGCGCACTCCCTGACGAGAATCCTCGCCAGTATGTCTATGCCGTATTCGGCGGGCACCCTGACGCCGCTCCTTTCTATCTTCTCGGTCATTATCGAGTGCTGCATCAAAAGCGCCGATATCAGGTACGCCGCGCCGCAGCCGCCCAGAAGCGGCAGAATGCCGTGGGGCTGGAGCGTCGTCTCGAACACAATGACGACGGAGGCGAGGTAGGCCCTCGACGCCCCGGTGAACATCGCGGCCATGCCGACGAGCGCGGCGGTGTGCGGGTCTATCCCGGCCTGGGGGAACAAAAGCGCGAGCCCCGCGCCGAGCGAAGCGCCGAGGCCGCCGCCTATCGCGAACAGGGGAGCTAGAGTACCGCCCGAAGTGCCGCTCGAAACGGCGATTGACCACGATACGAATTTCAGAATAAAGAGGAGTATTAATGCTTTCCCGGCAATGCCGCCCGATAGTATGTCGTCGATTACGTTATACCCGACCCCTAGCGTGTCCGGGGCTATGTATCCGACAACTCCCACGGCGAAGGCCCCGATGGCCGGCCACCACATCCAGTGGACAGGGAGCCTGGCGAAAAGGTCTTCGAGCCAGTAGACCGACTTCGTGACGAATACGGCTCCGAGGCCTGTCACTGCGCCGATGAGGACATAGAGGCACACGGCCTCGACGCCGGGCGTCGGCATGTTCGGCATGGCGAATATGGGGGCGGTCCCGACGAATGATATGCGTACCACCGTGGCCGCGACGCTGGCGAGGGCCACGGGTATAAGCGAGCGCGCCCTGAACTCGAAGAGAAGGAGCTCTATGGCCAGCAGCACCGCGCCGACCGGGCTTCCGAACGTCCCGGCTATGCCCGCCGCGGCGCCCGCCGCCAAAAGCGTTTTACGCTCGTCGTTCGTCGTAGGCAGTATCTGGCCCAGGAGCGAGCCGACCGCGCCGCCCGTGGCTATAATGGGGCCTTCCGCCCCGAACGGGCCCCCGGTGCCTATTGCGATAGCCGAGGATATGGGCTTAAGGAATGTGAGCCTCGGCTGTATCCTGCTCTTGTTCCTGAGCACCTGCTCCATCGCCTCGGGGATGCCGTGGCCCCTTATCCCCTTCGAGCCGAACCTGGCTATGAGCCCGACTATCAGGCCGCCCACGACGGGCACGAGCACGACCAGGATACCGAGATGGTTACCGGCTGGGGATACGAATTTCGTAGAGAGCTTGCCGTAAAAGGCAATGTTGGTGATAAGTCCGATCAGCGCCAGGAAGTACTGGGCGATGAGCCCCCCGGCGACGCCTATTGCGATCGCCATGAGGGAAATTCTCACTGTGCCCATGTCGATCAAAGGTCCCTGACGCGCGTTGACCCCGCGCGCGGTGCCGTTTCCCAGCGTGGGCGCCACCGGGATCGACGAACGTGATGGTTCTGAAGGGCTGTCTTCCTGCATTGTCATTACTACATTAATTAAGTGTAACGGAAATACGCCCTGCCTGTGGGCAGTGTCCCGTTTTAGAGATGTCTCTCGCCCATTAATCTAAAAGATTATCAGGGATTATCAATCCCCCGAGCGCACGGGGGGCGGCTGTATCCGCCGGCATCGGCCGGATCGATGGGGATCGAATGTGCAGTAAAGGGCAATGAAAACGGGTTAATTCGTTCCTTCGGCCGGCGGGGCCTTGGCCCTGGAGACAATATTATATTCGGCGTCCATCTCTATATCGTAATTCCCGTCCTCGCACACGACGCCGTCTACTTCGAAGATTCCCTTGCCGTCGACTTCGACCACTTCGGAGAGGACGCATCCCTCTCCCCCTAGGGCCTCGGCCACGGAGGCCGTCTCGGCGGCGGTTGCGTCCCTGTCGGCGGAGGAAGCCCCGGCCGCCGCGAAGAATAAGGCAACGAGAGCGAGTATGGATATCGCGTATTTCATATCTTCACCTCCTTATTACAAGGCTACTCGACGGACGGGCCGGAACCCAGGATTCTTTTGCACGCCGTCCGAGGCATCTGGAAAATTTTTTTGCCGCGTTGTAAAATGAGTTAATTGATTTAATTAAGGAGGATGTCATGCGGAATGCTGTCCTGTATACGCCTTTTCGGGTGTTGGTATCGACCCTGATTTTCACTCTTGCGGCTTTCGGGCTCACGGCATCCGCGCAGGTGATTTTCTCGTCCGATGAGTCCCAGTTCCTGTCGGATAATCCGGACCTCGACTTTCAGAATTTTCTGAGCGCCCCGGCGCCAGACGGAACCTTCATTGTATGCAACGCTCCGGTCGACGCCAACTCAAGCGACGACTGCTTCACGCCGGGTCAGATTCTCCCGGGAATAGCGTTTATCGACAATCCCGGGCCCGACCCCGGCTCCATGCTCGTGTTCGGCGCCGACTACGCATTCAATGTCAATCCGAGGGGTCCCTTGACCACCAATACGTTCGCCGACACCTTCGATATCGTCTTCTCGGCCTCGGACACGACCCGTGTGGGGTTTGTGGCTGGTTGTGTAGATTCGACCGGCCCGTGCAGCGATCAAATGACCGTGCAGGTTTTCGGGGAGGGTGACGCGCTCATCGGCTCGACTTCGGTCGCTGTATCGAGTGCGTTCAACAGTTTTGTCGGCGTAACTTCGGACGAAACGATTACGAGGATAAACCTCTCGGATACAATCAACCCCCTCACTGCTGTAGAGGGTATTTTGAATATCAGCTTCGGGGCGCCCCCGACACCGCCGCCTGCACCCGTCGTTACGAACATACCCACGCTCTCGGAGTGGGGGATGGTAACGGCGGCGCTGATGCTGGCCGCGTTCGGCGCGCTCGCCCTCAGGAAAAAAAGGACGGCTTAGCTCCAGGCCGGGTGCTTAAACAACGTTCCGCGGCGGGCGTGGCCCGCGTCCAGCGTCAGGGATAAAGCCCACGGAGCTTCTTCGCCCGGGCGACGCGGTCGATCCCGAGCTCCAGCGCGGCCAGACGCATGGGTATCTCTTCCTTCTCCGCATAGTCCGCGACCCTGACGAAGGTGGATTTCATTCGCTTCTTGAGCTCGTCGTGGACGACGTCCCTCGACCAGTAATATTCCTGGAGGCCCTGCACCCATTCGAAGTAAGATACGATGAGCCCGCCTGCGTTGGCCAGGATGTCCGGCACGACGAGTATGCCGCGCTCGCGGAGTATGTCGTCACCGTCGGCAGTCGTCGGGTTATTGGCGGCCTCGACGACTATCTTGCACCTTAGCTTCGGGGCGTTGTCCTTGTGTATAACGCGCCCGAGCGCCGCGGGAATAAGGACGTCGCAGTCGAGCGTCAACAGCTCTTCGTTCGTTATCCTGTCGCCCCCGCCGTGGTCCGTCACGAACCCCTTTCGCTTTACTATCTCGACAAGCTCTTCGACGGGCAGGCCGTCCGGGTTGTATATGCCGCCGCTGACGTCGCTCACGGCGACGACCTTTATACCGAGGTCTTTCAGCTTGAGGGCGGTGTACGTGCCGACGTTGCCGAACCCCTGGATTACGACCTTAACGTCCGACGATCGCTTGTGGAATCTTTCGAGCGTGTCTTCCGTTACGTATGCGACGCCGAAGCCCGTCGCCTCTTCGCGCCCGAGCGAGCCGCCGATGAGCACGGGCTTGCCCGTAACGATCGAGGGCACGGTAAATCCCTTCGACATGCTGTAAGTGTCCATTATCCACGCCATCACCTGCGGGTTCGTGCCGAGGTCGGGCGCGGGGATGTCTTCGTTCGGGCCGATTATGGGTAGTATCTCTGCGGTGTATCGCCGCGTGAGCCTTTCTATTTCGCCTTCCGAGAGCTTACCGGGGTCGACGGATATGCCGCCCTTCGCCCCGCCGAACGGGAGCTCCGCGAGCCCGCACTTCCACGTCATGGTCATCGCCAGCGCGGCTACCTCGCCCATGTCCACCTCTGGATGATAACGGATCCCGCCCTTGTACGGGCCGAGTGTCTGGTTGTGCTGAACCCTGTATCCGCTGAAGACCTTCTGCGTGCCGTCGTCCATCCTTACGGGGCAGCTCACGACCAGCGTCCTCTGCGGGAGCTCGAATCTCTCTTCGAGGCCGTCGTCGCTCGCGATGCGCTTGCTGGCCCTCCTGAACTGCATGACGGCTTCGTTATAGGCGGGTGAATCGAAAAGCTCGTACATATACTTCCTCCATTGCGCGGGTGCGCGCGGGCGAGGGGCTCCTTACGGAACATCCTCTCACGCCGCGCTAACGAGAATTATATATAAGATTCGGGTCAAGGCGATAGAGCCGTCCCGCTTGCGCCGTCATCCGGAAGGCGTAATTTCAGTCCGGCCGGGCCGCGATCGGCCCGGCGGCCGCGCATACCGGGGCTTTAGTTCGCCACGGGTATGTCGAGAACGGGGCGCGGTGTGTCTGGGCCGACCGGGGGCAGTATCGGAAAGACGACTTCCGGCTGCTTACCGGTGAGCGAGCGGAGGAAATCTGTGATCTTCCCGGCTTCCTCGTCTGTGAGCGTCGTGCCGAGCTGCGCGTTGCCCATGATGACCACGGCCTCCTCCAGATTCCAGACCTTTCCGGAATGGAAGTAGGGGGGCGTGAGCTCTATGTTGCGGAGCGTCGGCACCTTGAACGCGTACTCGTCGCTCTTTGTCTTGGTCACGGCGAAGCGGCCCTTGTCTCCGGGGGGCCTGACCTCGTCGGACGGTTTTTCGACGAGGCCGAACGGAAAGTAGCCGCCGCCCCCGATGTTCACGCCGTTATGGCAGCTCGCGCAGCCCTTGGTTATGAAGAGGTCGAGTCCCTCCTTCTGATTGTCCGTAAGGGCAGCGGCGTCGCCTTTCAGATACTTGTCGAACGGCGAGTCCGGCGTGAGAAGAGTCGTCTCGAAGGCCTCGATAGCCATTACGACGTTGTCGAAGTTAACGGGGTTCTCTTCCCCGGGGAAAGTCTTTTTAAAGTACTCCACGTACGCCGGCATGCTCCGGAGCTTCTTCTCTACGTTCTCGGGGGTGCTGCTCATCTCGACCGTCGCCTGCATCGGGCCCTTGGCCTGCTCGGCTAGGTCCTTGGCACGGCCGTCCCAGAACTGGGCGACGTTGAAGGCCGAGTTCAGCACCGTAGGCGCATTCCTCGGCCCCTTCTGCCAGGCGTGCCCGACGGAGGTTTCCTGGAGGTCTACGCCCCCCGTGCCGAGGTTGTGGCAGGTGTTACAGCTTATGAGGTCCGATGCCGAGAGCCTCGGGTCGAAGTAGAGCATCTTTCCGAGCTCGACCTTGTCCGGCGTTACCGGGTTGTCCTCTTTTTCGGGGGCCTTGTCCGGCAGCGGCTTGAAAAGAGCCGCCGCCTTTTTCATGGTCTCGTCCTGTGTGCCGTTCTGCGCTCCGTCCTGCGCGTGCGATACAGCCACAGAAAAGACGGCAAAAATCACGAAAGTCACGCCTAATACTTTTCCTGTCATTTACACCCTCTCTTGATATGTTATTGAGAGGCCGCCCTCGGGCGGCCCCTCTTCACTTAAAAATCCAACCGCTCCCGTCTCCCCAACGGGGGAGGGCAGGATTCACGTGCTTCCCCGAGCCGCATCTCCGCCAGATTTCGCCGGATGCCTTACGGTTTCCCGAAAGACCTCCAGCCGGCGATTATCGCCGCCGGCACCGCAGTGATCGCGACCACGCTAAGCCACGAGTTTATCCCCTGCCACTCGGCCCTGGTGAGGCCTAGAAGGAGCGCTTCGCTCCCTCCCGTGGAATGCGGAGCTATGCTCAGCATAAACCCCGTCCACGCGGCAAGGACGCACGCGGCCACGAGCGCCGCGATCACTATGTAACCGAGATACGCCGAGGATCCTTCCCTGTAAACTAAACCAGTTTCAGTTTCTCGCACCGCTTTCACTGAAACCTCCCTACACGGTTAGTTCTCACATTGATTTTTATTGCAAAAGTGGTGCCGGATGGATTATCGAATGATTATCGGACAATCCGGCACAAAGGGAGTTTTTTCGATTGTCTTATATCCTTACATTTGACAGCAGATCGCATGTACCGAGGACTGACATAGGTAAATTAGAATTTATTGCCGTATGCATGCGCATCCCCGGGGATTGATCGCCGCTGCAGCTACAACATAAAAACACACTATGTGTGTCCGAATATGAGCGACCTGTGGGCTGACAGGCCCGCGAGCGCACCGTCCGATATGGCGAACGTGACGTTGCCGGCCGCCCTCGCGAGGTCGCCGCAGGCGAGTACGCCGTTTACGGACGTTTCCTTCATGTCGTTCGTGTTGACGTAAAGGCCGAGCGGGCTTTCCGCGATCTCGCATCCGAGCTCTTCGGCAAGTGGGCTCGAAGGGGTGGTTCTCGACGCGACGAACAGCCCGGCCAGCTCTATTGTCCGGCCGTCTTCGAGCTTGACGCCGGCTTTGCCGGTGATTTCCGAAACCCTTTCTCTTTCTATTTTTACCCCGCGCTCACGAAGCTGGTTTAGCTGCTCCTCGCCGGGCTCGAAGGCGCCGTTCAGGAAAAGCGTGGTCGGGCCCCATTCCGGGATCAGCAGGGCGTGATGCATCGAGATTTCGCCGCACGCCAGAACGCCGAGCGGGCCCCGGTCGAGCTCGTAGCCGTGACAATACGGGCAGTGAAAAACGGATTTCCCCCAGCGCTCGGCGAGCCCGGGGACGTCCGGCAGCTCGTCCCTTACGCCCATGGCCAGTATCAGCAGCTTCGACGACAGAATGTCGCCCCCCTCCAATCGAACGGAAAAGGCCTCGCCCGTTTTTTCCGCCGAAACCGCAGCGCCGTCAATCCAGGCGACGGTGAGATATTTGAGCAGCTGCTCCTTTGCATTCCCGGCTATGGCCTCGGGGGCCATGCCGTCCTGCCCCAATAGGCCGTGCGAAGCCTCGGCAAAGCGGTTCCGCCTTAGCCCGGTGTCCAGGACGGCCACCTTCCGGCGGGCCCTTCCCAGGATAAGCGCCGCGGCCATTCCGGCGTAACTTCCTCCTATTACGATAACGTCATACATTCTTCCTCTCCTTATGTTCTTTTAGATGACGGTACATGTGTTTACTCAGCTCTGCCAGCGTAACCTCGCGGAAACGCTCCAGCAGCAGATCTTCGGCTTCGCGGTAAGACTCGCTCATGGCGCTGTTCACCGCCTTTTCGATCAGGCAGTCGGGCGACTCGCTCCGGTTCCCGATGGCCAGTATCGTCGGGTTCCCGAGCGCTGTGTATATGTCGTACAGCGTCACCTTGTTCATGTCGCAGGAGATACGCCATCCGCCCCCGTGGCCTTTCTCCGAGCTGACGAGCCCGTCTTCCCGGAGACCGGCCAGGGTCCGCCGGACGACGACCGGATTTGTCCGCATCATTTTGGCGAGCGCCTCGGAGGTCACGGGTCGCTCCGTCACGGCCATGTGGAGGAGGACGTGAAGCACGCTTGAAAGTCTCGTGTCCATCTTCATGAAAATCTGGCTCCATTCAATATCATGTAACAAATGATACTACATGATATAAGGCGGCGCAAGTTATGAGGCTCTGCCGGGGTTGCCCCTCCCGGAAATTTCCGGGAGGGGGGATAAAAAGTTTATCGAGATATTGTGTGTTAACTTCGCTCCGCTGCAGTATCGTCAGCGCCTTTTCCGAGCCACGAATATATCGCCGGAAGGACGAGCAGGGTCAGCATCGTTGACGTGATTATGCCGCCGATGACTACCGTGGCGAGCGGCCTCTGCACCTCCGCGCCCGCACCCGTCGAAAGCGCCATAGGCAGGAATCCGACCGCCGCGACGAGGGCAGTCATCATTACGGGCCGGAGCCTTATGCCCGCGCCCTCGCGGGCCGCGTCGGCAGCGCTCTTCCCGTCCTTCCTGAGCTGAATGATGTACGACATAAGGACGACGCCGTTAAGCACCGCTATGCCAAAGAGGGCAATGAACCCGACGCCGGCGGATATGCTGAACGGCATCCCTCTGAGGAACAGCGCAAGCAGCCCTCCCGTCGCCGCGAGCGGGACGTTCAGGTATATCAGCAGCGCTGGTCTCGCGGAGCCGAAGGCTGTGTACAGGAGCACGAATATAAGGAATAGCGCTATAGGCACCGCGATGGCAAGGGTGGAGCTCGCGCGCTCGAGGTTCTCGAATTGCCCGCCCCATTCGATCCAGTAGCCTGCGGGGAGCTTCACGTCCCTGGCCACCTCGGCCTTCGCGTCCTCGACGAACCCGGCGAGGTCGCGCCCGCGTACGTTCGTCTCGACGGACAGCCTCCTGTGCACGCTCTCGCGGCTTATCTGCGCCGGGCCTTCCTCGATGCGCACTTCTGCAAGCTGGGAGAGCGGTATCAGCTTCCCGTCGGGCGACGCGATGCGAATGTCCTTTATGCGTGCGACGTCGGCCCTGTCGCCGGGGGCGATGCGCGCCTGCATGGCGAAGCGCCGCTGCCCTTCGAGCACCTGCCCGGCCTCCTTCCCGCCAATGGCCTCTACGGCGTCCATAACCTGCCCGGCGTTTATGCCGTAGCGTGCGATGGCGTTCCGGTCCACTATGACCCGGAGATACGGGAGCCCGGCGACCTGCTCGGCCTTCGTGTCCGCAGCGCCCGTGACGCGCGACACGGCGCGCACTACCTCGTCGCCGAGGCTTTTCAGCCGTTCGAGGTCGTCGCCGTAGATATTTATCGCGACGTCCGATCTTACGCCCGCGATAAGCTCCTGCACCCGGAGCTCAATAGGCTGCGAATAGCTGAACGACGTCCCCGGCACGGCCTTTTCGAGCTCCTCGTTCATCTTCTCGATGAGCCCGGCCTTCGTGCCGGCCGTCGTCCATTCCTTCTTCGGGTTCAGGATCACGTATATGTCGCTTATCTCGACGCCCATAGGGTCGGTCGCGATCTCGGCCCGGCCCGTGCGCGAGACGACAGTCTTCACCTCGGGGAATTTCTTCAGCACCTTTTCGATCATAGTAGTGTTGCGGACGGACTCTTCGAGCGACACGCTAGGCAGCCTCCACGCCTGGAGCGCCATCGAACCCTCGTCGAGCCTCGGTATGAACTCGGCCCCCATGAACGGCACGAGGAGGAGGCTCGCCGCGAATACGCCGCCCGCGATCGCCGCCGTCCTCTTCGGGCGGCCGATGGTCTTTTCGAGAAGCGGCAGGTAAACCTTCTTCAGCTTCCTTATGAGGAACGTCTCGTGGTCGCCCTTTCCCTTCTTGAGGAAGAACGAAGCCAGGACGGGCATGAGCGTAAACGACAGGACGAGCGAGCCGAGAAGGGCGAGGATCACCGTCAGCGCCATGGGCTTGAACATCTTCCCTTCGACACCGCCGAGCGACAGTATCGGGATGTAGACGATGATGATTATGCCGACGGCGAACATTATCGGGCGAAGGACCTCCTTCCCCGCGGCGAGAATCGTCTCCTTTATGCCCTCCGGTTTCGCCGGGGCGGCGCCCGGCGGCCCCTCGTCCGAAAGCTTACGGACGATGTTCTCTATCATCACGACCGAGCCGTCCACGATAAGCCCGAAGTCTATCGCCCCAAGGCTCATGAGGTTGGCCGATATGCCGAAGTAGTTCATCCCCGTAAACGCTATAAGCATCGACAGCGGTATAGCCGAGGCGACTATAAGCCCCGCGCGGAGGTTCCCGAGGAGGATGAACAGGACGGCGATTACGAGAATCGCGCCCTCGGTAAGGTTCTTCCCGACGGTGTGAATCGTCTTCCGGACGAGATCCGTCCTGTCGTAGTAGGTATCTATCTCGACGCCGGGCGGGAGCGAGGCCTTGATCTCCTCTATCTTCTCCTTCACGCGGTTGACGACGGTACGCGAGTTCTCGCCTATGAGCATCATCACGACCCCGGTCACAATCTCGCCCTTGCCGTCCCGCGTCACGGCCCCCTGCCGCACCATCGGCGCGAACTTCACGTCCGCGACGTCCCGGACGTACACGGGCGTGCCTTCCTTTCCCGTGGCAAGGACTATGTTCTCGATGTCTTCAAGGCTGGTTATGAGCCCCTCGCCGCGTACGAGGTACTGCTCCTGGTTCCGCTCGATATAGGCCCCGCCGGCGTTACGGTTGTTCTCCTCGAGCGCGTGGAAAACGTCGTTTATCGAGAGCCCGTAAGACACGAGCTTCCCGGGCTCTATCTGTATCTCGTATGTTTTGAGCTCGCCACCATAGGTGTTCACCTCGACGACGCCGGGGACGGACTTCAGCTTGAACGCTATGTCCCACTCAAGTATCGAGCGGAGGTCCATGAGCGAATAACCCTCGCCCTTCACCTCGAACTGATAAATCTCGCCTAGCCCCGTCGATATGGGGCCTATCTCCGGCGTCCCGAGCCCCTCGGGTATAGATTCGCGGGCAGCCTCGATCCGCTCGAATACGAGCTGCCGGGCGAAGTAGATGTCTACCCCTTCGCGGAACGTCACCGTCACGGCGGAAAGCCCGAACCGTGAGACCGACCTTATCCCTTCGATCCCGGGAAGCCCGGACACCGCCGTCTCGACGGGGAATGTTATTAGCTGCTCGACCTCCACAGGGCCGAGTCCGGGGGAGTTGGTCAAAATCTGAACCTGGTTAGGCGTCACGTCCGGGACGGCGTCCACGGGGAGCCTGAGCATCGATATCACCCCGCCCACTATGAGGAGAAGCGTAATTACGATTATGAGGAATCTGTTTCCAAGCGAAAATTCAAGAATTCTGTTCAGCATCTGTGTCCTCCGTCAGTGTGCGTGGCCTTCGCCCATCTCGTCCTTGAGCATGAGCGACTTCAGATAGAATCCGCCTTCGGTCACGACAACGTCGCCGGGGGATACGCCCGACAATACCTCGACGTATTCGCCCGAATCGCGCCCGGCCGTGATCTCCCTGGCCTCGAAAACCCCCTCGCCCTCGCGGACGAAGACTGTGGGCTTTCCGCGCACCTGCTGCACAGCCGACGACGGCACGGTCAAGGCCTCGCCGCCCTCGCCGGGTATCGATATCAGCGCCGAGGCGAACATGCCGGGCTTGAGACGCCCGTCCTCGTTCCCTATCTCGACGCGGGCGCGCGCCGTCCTCGTCGATTCGTCGAGCACGTCGCTCACGTACGTCACCTCACCGGTGAATTTCTCACTGGGGTAGGCGTCCACCATAACGTCCACGGGTTTGCCCTTCCCGACGTGGCGGAGGTCTTTCTCGTAGACGTCTAGCTGTATCCAGAGATGCGTGAGGTCTGCTATCGTGTAGGCGTTATTCTCCGGCGCTATAAGCTCGCCGAGGACTGTGTGCTGCTCGATTATCGTCCCGTCGAAGGGGGCCGTCAAAGGGAACAGCGACGGCGGGGATTTTCGCTGTGTCCAGGATATCGCCTTCACGTCCGCTTCCGAAAGGCCGAGGAGCCTCAGCGTTTCGCGCGAGGTATTGAGCGCTGCCTCCGCGCGGAGGAACTCGCCCCTGGCGTCTAGGAATTCCTTCTCGGAGGTGATCTCCCTTCCGTAAAGCCTCTCCTCGCGGCTGTAATTCGCGCGCGCGACTTCGAGGTCGGCCTTTGCCTTGAGGTATTCGGCCTTGGCCTGCCCTAATTCAATGCTGTCCAGCTCGGCGAGCACCTCGCCCTTCGTCACCTTATCCCCGAGGAACGCGTTCACGGCGGACACCCTGCCTGGTATGCGGGGGCTCACGTGCGCGATGCGGGTCTTGTCGGGCTCGATGACCGCGGTGGTTTTTATCTCCCTGCCGACGGGCCTCTTCTCCGCCCCCGCAGTCTTCAGGCTTATCGTTTCGAGCGACTCCGGCGTGAGCTCTATGTGGCCCTCGTCCTCGTGCCCGTGTCCCTCTTCGTGGGCATGCTCGTCTCCGTGCTCTCCCCCTTCGCGCGGGGCGTCACCCTGTCCGCACCCGGCCGCGAGAAATCCCGCGAGCAGTATCGTCATTATTATCGTGCTTATGGATATGTGTTTTTTCATTTCGAATCTCCTTCTCCAGCGTGCGAGGTTTCGGGCCACGCGCGCATTTCGCCGAGCGGGCTTCCTGTGAGCCTTTCGACGTCGGCCAGCGCCCGGTGGTACGACCTGAGCGAGTCAACGTATTCGAGCTCGGTGTCGAACACCGTCCTGTGCGCGTCGAGGACGTCCAGTAGCGAGAACTTTCCTTCTCTATATCCCTCGAATATCGACGCGTACGCCTCCTCGGCCCTGGGGACGACGTCCCGCTTCAGCATGGATGCAGCCTCGTAGGAAGACTGGAGCTCCGCGTACGCGGCGGCGAGCGAGGCGTTCACGACTACCTCGGCCTCGCGCTTTTCGTGCCCGCCCTTGGTGACGAGCCTCCGGGCCTCGGCTATGGCGCCCTGGTTCCTGTCGAATATCGGGAGCGGAATCGAGAGCCCGACGACGAAAGCGTTGTCGTCGTTCTCGCCGATGCGCCTGTAGCCGCCGCTTAGGACGGGCTCGGGTATTGCGCGCGATCTTTCGAGGCTGAGAACGGCCTCCCGCTTTTCCATCTCGGCGGCCCACCGGGCGACGTCGGGATTGGTATCGATATAAGCGGCCAGGTCCTCGTACGGCGGCACGGGGAGGAGCGTGTCGAGGCTCCCCTCTGCCTTGCCGAAGTCGGCGCGCCTGCTCCCCCACGTGGCGGCAAGGGCCTTCCTCGCGGCTTCGACCTCGCGCTTAGTGCGTGCGAGCCTTATCTCGACCTGCGAATGTGCGACGCCCGCGCGCTTTTTCTGTATAGGCGAGATCTCCCCCGCGTCGGCCTTTTCGGCAACCGTGTCGTACACGCGCTGCGAAAGGCTGTCTAGCTCCTCCATTATCGCGAGCCGCTTTTCGGCCGCCACGAGGTCGGCGAACGCCTTGGCCGTGTCCGTGAGCACGTCGAGCCGCGCGGCCTCGTAGTCCCATCCCGCGAGCCCGGCATCGAGCCCCGCCACTTTCCTTTGCTTCGATATGCGTCCGCTCCACGGCACGAGCTGGCTCAGGAGTATCGTGGTTTCGACGCCCTTAAACCCCTCGACCGAGCCGGTCCCGCCGAAGTCTTCGACGAAGGCTTCGACGTCGGGGTTTGGCAGGAGTCCCTCCTGTATTGCGCGGGCCTCCCTCGCCCGTATCTCAAGCGAGTACGCCTTGAGCGCGGGGCTCTTTTCGAGCGCGAGCGCAAGGGACTGCCTCAAAGTGATGGTGCTGCCCGGCGCCGGCTCCGGCATTGGCGCCGTCTCGCCGGCCTCCGGCGGGGTAGGGGGCGCGGGCGCGTGATCCTCCGCGCGGGCGGAGTATGCGAGCGTAATAAACATTGCGGCTGCAAGAGCCGCGGTTTTAAAATGCATCTGGTTTCTCCTCGTCTGTCGGTTGCCTGAAATAAAATCTGGCCGCATCGTGACGGAGAAGTGCATATAGCTCCGCCGCGGGAGGCCTTGGGATTAAACCGATGCGCTGATTAACAGACGAGGACTGTGGATTTTATAAGGGCTTTCGTTTCGGCCTTCTGGCGGCCGGAAGGTATAGGTATAATGCCGGTTAAAGCGGGCGGGCGAGGTGCTGCATATGTTATCGCAACGGCCAGCATCTGCGCCGCTATCTGCATGTCGGCGTCGTTCTGGCCGTGGGCCTTCTTGCCCGTCAGCTTTTCGGAAAGCGGGATGTCCACGCATTCTATACAATGCGCTTCGTGCCCGCATTCGAGCGAATGAAACGTTTCGTGCGATTCCTCCGTCCCGTGCAGGGCGGCGGCTGAATCGGCGCATAGCCCGTTCACGTAATTCTCGACCGACGCTCCGCCGTCGGCTTCGAGGCAAAGCGCGGCACCGGGAACGGTGATCTGGAAGAGGAGCACGAGCGGCAGCACGAGCTTCGCCGCCCCGGCAAGTCTCTTCACAAACGCTTTTATTTGTTTCGTCCGTTTCATTCTCATAACGCTGTGCCCATTCGGGCTATGGATAGAAATTATATGGTATCACCCTCCGATTGCCAAGCGGGCGGACTGTGTCCGCGGACAATCGAAGCAGCAGCGTTACGCTATTGCGGCGTGCCGAATCCCGCTTAGTCCGCGCTTTGCTTGGGTTGAATCGCACCCTTTTTATCCCCCTTAGGAAAAGGGGGGTAGGGGGGATTTAAATTGGCGATTCTTTAGAATATTGTAGAATCATCGCTCCGGGCCGCGTGTTGCCACGTCGCTCAATAATAGGATAATCTAATAGTGCAAATGCGACCTACGTGGGCTGAGATAAACCTCGATTCCCTTATACATAATTTCAACTTGGTCAAGGCTCTGCTCGAACCCGGAGTCGCCGTGCTTTCCGTAGTGAAGGCGGACGCTTACGGGCACGGAGCCGTCGAGGTCGCGGGGGCTCTCGCCGAGGCCGGGACGGAGATGTTCGGCGTCGCCACGGTCGAGGAGGCCGTCGAGCTAAGGGACTACGGCGTCGAGCTCCCGATACTACTTCTCGGAGGGATGAGGCCCGAGGAGGCCTGGGTAGTCGTCGAGCACGACCTTACGCCGACGATATACTCGCTTGAAACCGCCAAGGCGCTCGACTACGAATCCGCGCGCGCCGGGAAACGGACGCCGTATCATTTCAAGATCGACACGGGAATGGCGCGGCTCGGGGTCGATCCAGACGAAGCGGGCGACTTCGCCGCCGAGCTCGCCGGGCTCACCAACATCTACATGGAGGGCCTGTTCACGCACCTCGCCTCTGCCTTCCTCGAAACGCCGGAAACGACTGAAGAGCAGCTCTCTCTATTCGCCGGGGCCGTGGCCGCCGTAAAGGAAAAGGGGTTCGGCCCGAAATACGTTCATTCGGCGAACAGCGTCGCGACGGTGCGCTTCCCGGCCTCGCACATGGACCTCGTCAGGCCCGGCATCATTCTTTACGGCGCGGGCGTCGAGGGAGTGCCCGGTCTAAAGCCGGTCATGAAGCTGAAGACGAGGATAATCCAGACGAAGAAGGTCCCCAAGGGGACGAGGGTCAGCTACGGCGGCACTTACACCACCGAAAGGCCGTCCGTCATCGCGACGCTCCCGGTGGGCTACGCCGACGGCTACGCGCGGAGCCTGTCCAATAAGGCGAAGGTCTCTATAAAGGGAGGGCTCGCCCCGGTCGCCGGGACGATATGCATGGACCTTACGATGATAGACGTTACCGACATACCGGGCGCCGCCGTCGGGGACGAGGTTGTCCTCTTCGGGGACGAGAACGTTTCCGCCGACGCCGCGGCAAGGTGGGCCGACACCATATCCTACGAAATACTATCGACGACCGGAAAGCGCATACCTCGAAGGTACGTATGAGGGGGGCGCATTTCCCGGAATTTCTTAAATTAAATAGATATTAGAGAGGGATAGGTTAAATTTAAGAAGATGCGTTTTTGGAGCGGTATAAATTTTGCGGGACTCGCGGCTGTACTCTTCTGCCTTCTGCCCCAGATTTCGTCGCACAGCGAGGAAGTGATCAACCTCGGCCCCCTTCTTTACATCGACAGGGACGAGGAAACGGGCACAAAGACTGTGGACGCCCTGGGGCCGTTCGTCTCGTACAAAAAATCTCCCGACACTACGGAGTACGGTTTCAGGCCTATCTTTTACGACGTCGAGAACGAGGCGCGTAACAGGTCGAGCTTCGATTTCCTCTACCCGCTCTTCACGCACAGGAATTTTGAGGGCGACACGAAGCTCCAGCTCCTGGTTTATCTCTTCTACTATAAATCCGACCTCCGCCCGAGCGGGTTTCGCGAGTACGAGTACACGCTCATACCCTTAATCTTCGGGCGTAAGGACGAGCAGCCCGAGAAGAGCTACTTCGCGGTCTTCCCTCTATACGGCAACATAAAGCACAAGTACGGAAAGGACGAAATAGGCTTCGCTCTCTTCCCGCTCTATTTGAGGACGAAAAGCGAGGGCATGACGAACCGGAATTTTATATGGCCCTTCTTCGGCTATTACTCTGGCGAAGGGGTTACGGGCGGGCGCTTCTGGCCGATTTACGGAATACGGAAGAAGGACGACGACTTCAAGGACGAGTTCGCCCTCTGGCCTCTATACATGCGGCGCGAGAAGGATTTTTACGGCGAGCGCATAACCTCGACGGCCTTTCTCCCGTTCTACTATTCCATCGAGTCCCCGTCGAGGACCCAGAAAACCTACCTCTGGCCGTTCATCAACATCATCGACAACCCGGCAGAGGACTATAAGCGCTGGGACATCCCCTGGCCGTTCGTGACGATCTCGCGCGGCACCATACACACGAACAGGATCTTCCCGCTCTATGCGCAGAGGACCGAGAAGAACTACGAGACGGGCTCGTTCCTCTGGCCTATGTACTGGTACAGGATGTACAAGTTCCAGGACTATGAAAGGAAGAAAACCGTCGGGGGGCTGTTTTTCGTGAAGAGCACGGTCGATACCCCCACGAACGAGAGTGGCAAAAGCGGCAAGTCCGTTCACCTGTGGCCGTTTTTCAGCTACTATACCGCCCCGGACGGATCCAGCAGGCTGCATTTCCTCTCGATACTCGAGACCTTCCTCGGCGACAACAACCCGAGGGAAAGGAACTGGTCGCCGTTGTGGCAGATAATCGTATGGCGGATGGATCCTGAAGGCAACCAGATGTCGTCCATATTCTGGAACACGATAAGAACCGAGCGGACGGAAACTTCCATGAAGTTCGAGTTGAGGCCCGTCATTCCGGTGATATCATTTGAGAAGTCAGAAGAGCGCTCCAAGTTCTACCTCTTGGGCGGTCTTCTGGGGTTTAAGTCCGAGGCCGGCCGGAATATAATGAAATTCCTCTATGTGCCGATACCGCTCGGAGGCAGCGGGGACGGCGGGGATGAAAATCCCTCCGAAGTAAGCCGTCTCGCGGCCCCCGTATACAGCCCCGGGTTCTCGGGGGCGCTTGGACAGGGGAACGTTTTTACGGGATATTTTTTGCGGGACAGCTTGCGCGAATACGAGGAAATATATAATAACGATAATGAAGATAAGTCTATCAAGGCCGCGAGGGAAGGCGGCGTCCACGGGGGAGGCTCCTAGAGGATGAACGGCGTAATGTCATTCTTCAAAGTTACGGGTGGTCTGGTGAGCCTCTTTATGGAGACTCTTTTCTGGTGCAAGTCCATATTCAGGAACATGGACAAGATAACCGACCAGCTCCTGGTGATCGGTTACCAGACGCTCCCCGTTGGCGCGCTCATCGGCCTCTTCTCGGGCGGCGTGCTCGCCCTCCAGGCGGGGCCCACGCTTGCGCAGTTCGGCGTCGAGGAAAATGTCGGCGGGCTGGTCGGCCTCTCGCTTGTAAAGGAGATAGGGCCCGTCATGGCGGCGATTCTCGTCGCCGGCAGGGTCGGCTCCGCGATGGCGGCCGAGCTCGCGTCGATGAGCGTATACGAAGAAATAGACGCCTTAAAGACGATGGACATTAACCCCGTCCGCTACCTCGTCATGCCGAGGTTCGTCGCCACGGTCCTCGCGCTCCCGGTGCTGGTCATTTACATGGACGTCATAGGCTGGTTCGGCGGGGCTATAGTGTCGTCCATCAACCCCGACGTTCATCTGTCGTTCTCGGTTTACTACAGGAACCTGTCGGAGCTTGTCGATTTTACGGCGTTTGTGAACGGGCTCATAAAGGCGGGACTCTTCGGCGTCATAATATCCATCGTGTGCTGCTACGTCGGGCTACAGACCAAGGGCGGCCCTAGGGAGATAGGCACGTCCGTGACCAAGGCCGTGGTGCTGTCGTTCGTGCTCGTCCTTATATTCGATTACTACGCGACAAGGATTTTGTTATTCCTCAAGTTAGATTAGACTAATTGCTTATGCCGGAACATGGAGAAATAGTGAAGGATAACGGCGGAAACGGCGGGCTCGGCACGGCGGGGCGGGGCAATAACCGCGCCGGAAACGGCCTCCTCGGGTACCTGAACTCGACCCCGGTCGGGGTCAAGATATCGGGCCTTACGAAGTCCTTCGGCCAGAACCGCGTTTTAAGGGGCGTTGACCTCGAAATCGATCCCGGCGAAACGGTCGTTATACTCGGAAAGAGCGGCACGGGGAAGAGCGTTCTCCTCCGCCACATAATCGGGCTCGAAAAACCCGACAGCGGCACGGTGCTCATCGGCGGCGAGACGGTCGAATACGACGCCCCGGGCAAAGGCGAGCATACAGTCGCGATGGTCTTCCAGAGCTCGGCCCTATTCAATTCCCTTACGGTGGCCGAAAACGTCGCGCTTTATTTAAGGGAGCACAAGGTCTTCAAGGACGACAGCAAGGTGAGGCAGATAGTGTCGAGCGCGCTCGACATCGTCGGCCTTTCGGAGAAGGAAGACGTCATGCCCTCGGTGCTTTCGGGCGGCATGAAGCGCCGCGTCGCGACGGCGCGGGCGCTGGTGATGAACCCCGACCTCCTTCTTTTCGACGAGCCCACTGCCGGGCTTGACCCGATGATGACTAGAACCATAGGCGACCTCATACTCGACCTCAGACAGAAAGTCGAAATGACCCAGATAGTCGTCACGCACGACATCGACCTCGCGTTTTACGTCGCCGACAGGATAGCCGTACTAAGCGAGGGGAAGATCATCGAATTCGGGCCGCCCGAGCAGATAAGAAACTGCGCCAAAGAGGTGGTCAAGGAATTCATTGCCCCACAGTTCGGAGAAAACAGGAGGTAGCGTTACATGAACAAGCACGTAAAGGTCGGAATATTCTTCGTAGTCGGGCTTGTTATCCTGCTGGCGGTGTTCGACTTCGTCGGCGACATACCGTTCATGAGGGGCGACTTCAAGCTGAAGGCGTATTTCCAGTCGATCGGCGAGCTCAGAAAGGGCAATCCCGTAAAGCTCGAAGGCTACGAGGTCGGGAAGGTCTCGGATATAAAAATCGCAGACAGGAAGATAGAGGTCTCGATACAGGTCGATAAAAAGGCGGGAGTGCGCAAAGACTCCGTCGCGTCGATAAGGCTCACGAGCCTCCTCGGCACTAGCTATATTAATCTCTCCTTCGGCACCCCCGAGAGCCCGCTCGCCGAATCGGGCGATACGCTCCCGAGCGAGGAGCCTGCCGACATAAACGACATACTCGCCAAGGTGGACTCCGCGGTCGGGTCCATCGAATCGGCGCTGGGCGCGTTCGACGTCCTCGGCGACAACAAGGAAAATCTCACGAAGATAGTCACCAACCTCGATCTGATACTCGAGGGCCTACAGAAAGGGGAGGGCACCTTTGGAAAGCTCCTCAAGGACGACGCCGTATACGAGGAAGCCAAGGGCGCGCTCGCCAACATCAACGAAATCAGCGCTTCTATAAAATCGGGCAAGGGCACGCTCGGGAAGCTCGTAAACGACGACAAGCTCTACGAGGACGCCCGCGCCGCCCTCTCGGGCCTCGGCAACATCTCGGAAAAGCTGAACAACCCGAACGGCACCATAGGCAAGCTCCTTAACGACGACACGCTTTATAACGAGGCGACGGGCGCCGCGACCAACCTCAACCAGATACTGGAGAAGGTCAACTCCGGGCAGGGGACGCTCGGCAAGCTCGTTAACGAAGACCAGCTCTACAGGGACGCACAGGACACGCTGCTCAAGGTGGACAAGAGCATCGATACCCTCGACGACCTCGCGCCTCTCGGCGTCTTCGGCACGGCCCTCGGCGTCGTTACGCTGTTCTAGGCCGCGGGCCTGGCGCCTGGCTTTTGACCGGGTGATTTTGTATTCCTTTGAGATTATTGTATTTTCCTTGCTATAGCGGCATTTCTCTATCTTCTCAGGCTTGCTCTTCTCATCATCTGCTTCGCATCGGCGGTCAAAATCCCCGCTCTATTTGCATTTGCGAATAAAATCACTTGACATCCCCCTTCAAAACTGATTAAGTTATATATGTAGTGTATCAGCAAGTGGGCCGAATGTGCCGTAATAAAATTGCCTAAATATGAATAAAGACAATTTGTTACGGTGTTGGTTGAGCAGTTGTCGGCCTTCCTCATTATTTATTGCGTTCTTTGTCGAGAATTGTAAGCTATTGCAATATGATTTGTAGTACGATTCAGGCAGGGGAAGAGCATGCGGATGGCGGAAACTGGAAATAATCGCTACGGGAGACGTTAATAATGGGACTTAACAGGGATTACATCGGTAAGGAATTTCCTCCGCAGGAGCATGTCGTAAAGCCCGAAGAGGTAGCGGCCTATGCTCTGGCCATCGGTTCGCGTAACGCGAGCTTCTTTGGCACGAACGGCTTTGACTCCGGGCTCTCTGTGATCGCCCCACCGAGCTACACCGTCACATACGAGCTTCCGCTCCTCGAAAAGGTCTGGTCCGATCCGGGCCTCAACGGCGGCGAAGAGCAGGCCAGGCAGAACGTCCTCATGCTCGTCCACGGCGATCAGAACATGAAATTCTACAAGCCCTTAAAGCCGGGCGATAAAATCACATATACCGCGAAGATCGACGATATCGAAGACAAAGGCTCGGGCGAGCTTCTCAAGCTCAGCGTCCTCAGCAAGGATGAAAAGGGCGAGAAGGTTGCCGAGAGCCACTGGGGCCTCTTCATTAGGGGCATCGGCAGCGGCGAGAAGCCTAAGTCTTCCGCTCCGAAGGCAGCGCCCGCAGCGCCGCCGGAGCCTCCGCCGCTCGCGTTCAGGGACGTAATCCGCGTCCCCGAGGACGTAACGTACAAATACGCCGACGCGTCCAACGACCACAACCCTATCCACGTAAACGAGACGGTTGCGAAGGAAGCGGGCCTAAAGGGCATAATCGTCCACGGGCTCTGCACCATGTCGATGACCATGAAATCCATAATAGAGAGTTACCTCGACGCCGACCCGGGCAAGCTGAAAGCCCTCGGCGTAAGGTTCACTGCCCCCGTTTATCCGGGCGATACGCTGATCGTAGACGGCTGGGAGACAGGCGAGAAGAACGGTAACTCCGCCATCGCTTTCGAGGTCACGAGAGAGAGCGACGGAGTGAAGGTAATAAAGGGCGGCACTGCCGAGGCTGCGCTTTAACAGCCCGCAATAGTAAGTACCTTCCTTAACTTGCTTTGGTGAATGATTTATAGGAGCGGCGGAACCAGGAACCGCCGCTCTTTCATTTCTCAGGCGGTGTAGAGACTGACATCGTTTCCGGCCCCATCCACTTCAGTATGCAGTATTCCGTTTATCGACTGTTCGAGTAGCTCCGTAAGCTCGGGGAGAGAATTCTTGTCCCTGGCAGAGATAAGCGCGGCGTTGAACCTGCGCGCGAGCCTCGCGGCGAGGCCGGGATCTGCCTTGTCGGCCTTGTTCAGCACTATCATGCGTGGAATGGATTCGTACCCCGTCTGCTCCAGTATCTTGTCTACGGACTCTATTCTTTCCTCTACCATCGGGTCGCTCGCGTCGGCCACGTGAAGCAGGAGCGTCGAGCCGCCCAGCTCTTCGAGCGTCGCACGGAAGGCGTTTACGAGCTCCTTCGGGAGGTCGCTGATGAATCCGACGGTGTCGGTTATGAGCACTTCCCTTCCGCCGGGGAGCATTATCTTCCTCGTCGTCGGGACGAGAGTCGAAAAGAGCTTGTTCTCCGCAATGACGCCGCTCCCCGTAAGGGCGTTGAAGAGTGTCGATTTCCCGACGTTCGTGTAGCCGATGAACGTTATGGTCGGTATCCCCGTTTCCTTTCTTTTCTCGCGCGTTCTTTCACGCCGCTTGCTTAGCTGCGATATCTCTTTTTCGAGGAGGTCTATCTGCTTACGTATGCGCCTTCTCTCTTCTTCTAGCTTCTTTTCACCGGGGCCCCTGGTGCCGATACCGCCGCCCAGCTGCGAGAGCTCGACGCCGCGGCCCACGAGGCGCGGGAGGTTGTACTTGAACTGGGCCAGCTTTACCTGGAGCTTTCCTTCGGCTGTGGTCGCGTGGCGCGCGAAGATTTCGAGGATGAGCTGCGTCCTGTCCATAACTTCAAGGTTCGTCTCGTCTGATATGGACTTTACCTGCGCGGGCGTAAGCTCGACGTCGAAGATCAGCTTCCTCGCCCCCACTTGCTTGGCCTCGAGTATGGCCTCGCCAAGCTTACCCTTACCTATTAGATAGCGCGGGTCGGGCATCTTCCTCGTCTGCACTGTAGTCGCGAGGACCACCTTGTTCGCCGATTGGGCCAGGGACCTGAGTTCTTCGAGAGACTCCTCGGCCTCCGAGCGGAACTTCGTCGAGAAGCCGACGAGCATGACGCCCTCCCTGTCCTTGTCGCCGCCTTGCTCGAAGTAGGACTTTTCGAGCCCGCTTTCGATCTCGCGTATAAGCTCGTCGCAGTTGACGTCCACCTGCCCGAGGTTCCTGAATTCCTCGACGCTCCACTTGCCGTCGCCGTCCCGGGGCGGCACAATGTGCGCGAGCGAGAACCTCCCCGGGTCGCCGTCGTGTTTGACTTCGATGAGCCCCATCATGTCGAGCCGCTCGTTCACCATCGTGACGAGGTCGGGCTCGGTGAGGCCGGTGTTCTTAAGGTGCGTGTGGACGAGCCGCGCGCCGCGGAGCCTGTAGGCCGACTCCCTCGACCGACCCAGAATCTCGTCGTAGGGCAATTCGTACGAGTCGCCGAGGAAAACGGCCGCAACCTTCCCCTTCCTGTTGATGAGGACGGATATGCCCCTGCTGAGCTCGTACGTAAGACGTGCTATAGTCCTCGCGAGCTCAAGCGTTATTATTTCTCCTGGCGGGATTTTCCTTCGGTAAAGTCTTTCGAGACCGGCGGTCTCGCTCTTTGAAAGTCCAGACGTCTTTCCGTAAACCTTGCTTATAAATGACCCCCCTGATCATATCCGGCAGCGCCGGCTTACTAATAATTTTATCATATGCATCGGAAATTAGCATTCAAGGGAATTCAAATGAGTGTGGTATTGGATTCCTGCGGACGGGCTTATTTGGCGCCGCTGCGTGGAAAGTATGTTGTCATTCATAAAGATTTCAAGCGAGCGAGGAATCGGACGACCTCGCGTAATGAAGGGGCATTAACCTTCCCCCCATGTCATTCCCGAATGCCTGTATCGGGAATCCAGCACGCCGCGCGTGCATGACTCCGATGTCGCGGCACCGCCGCGACACAACCCATCCGTCATCCTGAATTTATTTCAGGATCTAGTATTTAAGGTTTTTTAAGACAAATACAAAAGAAAGGACAAAGAATTCTTGATAAATTTGCTTTCGGAAGTGGATTCCCGTTTGCACGGGAATGACAACTTAAGGTTTACCCTAAATCCCTCTCCAATGCCCGGATAGGAGAAGAAAACACATTTCTCACGTTACACGCGGATAGCAAGGCTCCGCTACTTCGGATGTCTGTGGACACAGTCCGCCGGGACGGCGGGATATTGCGGTCACGCGCTTCAAATTTCATTTTTCAAACACACCCATGACCACCCGTATCCTGTCTTCCTTAAGGTTTCTGAATACGTTTCCTAGCTTCTCCGCGAAGGACGGCCCCATGATCAGGTTCAGCCCCAGGGGAGGCGGGGCGTCTTCGGGAGCCGAAGCGCGCTTTTCCATCTCCGAGCGGAACCATTCGAGGGACTTGTCGCTCACGTCCCTCCATTCGCGCTCTTTGAACCCTGCCTGGCCGAGCATCTCCCTCATCTCAGCGGGCGAGATTAAAAAGCTTATCGACGGGTCGTCAGCCCACGGTACGGGAAAGTGCACCGGAGAATTGGGCCCCGCGCAAATTTCGTAGACCGCAAACAGGCCACCATCGGAGAGAACCCGCGAGACCTCACCGTACAGTTTAGCTTTTTCCTGCACGTTCATCTGGGTGTGAATAGTTAACGCCCTGTCGAAAGAGTCTCCGTCAAAAGGCAGGTCCGTCATGTCGCCCTTTCTGAACGTCACATTATCACCCAGTCCGACCATCCCGGTCAGCATCTCCGCTGTACTGAGGTACTCGTCCACGAGGTCGATTCCCGTGACGCGGCAGTCGAACTCGGCGGCGATCGTGCGAGCGGGTCCGCCGATGCCGAATCCCAGGTCGAGCACCCTCATGCCGTGTCCGAGCTCCGCAAGAAGCGCGATCTCTAGGGTAGCCTCGTGCCCCCTTATGTGGAACTCGTCGAACGATGACGTATCGTTATAGGTCTTGATTTCTTTACCTGCGCCTGCGAGGGCCGATAAAATTCTGTCGCCGAGGCCTTCCTGTCCGTACTGATCTTGTATCGCGGAATCATGTTTAGTCATAGCTCGTACCTTCAGAATCGGTTTATGCAGCGGGATATATATTTAGTCTATTGGATGGGGAAGGTGGTATCAATGTATTTTGTGTTTAGAGGTGCCGGTAAGTAGGTCTTTCGAAGGGTCTCTACGGCTGCTGCGGAGGGCCTATCTGCGGCGTCTTCACGGGGGCCGCGAGCCCGTAGAACACGACCACGCCGTCCCCGGCGCATTCGGTCGATACCTGCATGCATCCTTCTTCCGACATCCTGAGGCAGGCTTCGAGGTCGTTCACGTTGTTGAGCACCCACACGTTCCCCGAGCTGTCTATCGCGACGTCCGTCACGTGCTGCAGCGCGCCGCCCCCGTCGTATCCGGCAGGTGGTGAAATGGCCTCTCCCGCCACGAGCCCGCGCGGGCAGTTGCCGCGGCGCACACCGCAGAGGTTGACGAGCGAGCCCGTCTGAAAATCCGTCACCCAGACGTTATCGTTGCCGTCTATAGCTATTCCCCACGGCCCGGCGAGTCCGCCGTCCCTGAAAGGCGATCCTGCCGCGTTCTCGCCGTAGGGGTCGAGCAGCGTTACGCTGCCGCCGGGGTTCCCTGTGAGGTTGGCCGCCCAAACGTTCCCGAAGCTGTCTATGGCTATCCCCCTCGGGTCGCTGAGGCCGCAGCACCCGGACACAGTCTGGAACACGGGGTTCCCGAACTGGTCGATGCGAGTGATCGAATTCCCGTCGGCGTTCGTTATCCAGAGGTACCCGTCCGTATCGACCGCTATGTCGAAAGGCCCCGACAGCGTGTCTGTCTCCGGGTAAGTGAAAGTAAGGGGTGTGCCGGGGTCGCCTCCTGGGAAAACCGTGAGCGAATTCCCGCATTCGGGGCACCCGGGCGAGGGGCCGTTGTTCACGAACCAGACGTTGCCTTCGTAATCCACTATAGTGCCCTGCACCTTGCTCGCATATCCTCCGGCCCTGAACCCTCTCTGGCCGGGCGAAAGCGGCGTGCCGTCCGGGCGGAGGAGCGATACGCTGTCGCCCCTGAAATTCCCTACCCATATATTCCCCGTCTCGTCTATCGCTATGCCCGAGCCCGCGCCGTCTACCCCTCCGCCCGAAAACCCGAGCCCGGGCGAGAGCGGATAGCCCGACGGGTCGAGCTTGGTCGTGCCGAGGCTGTCAGTCGTGCAGTCGGCGAGTCCGGGATGCGGCCCGGAGAGGAAGTTGTTCGTAATCCAGGCGTTGCCCTCGGCGTCTATGGATATGCCGCCGGGCGCGTCGAGCCCGCCTCCCGTGAACTTGAGCGCAATCGTCCACGCCGTGGGCGGCGCGTTGAGAACTGGCCTGTTAGGCCCGTACCCCGCGAGGTCGTATATTCCCTCGACGTTATGCCAGGGGTGAAGCGCGATGCTGTGCGCGGCCGCGAGAGTATCCTCCGGCATCCGGCTGCCGGGGAGCGCAACCGCAGTGAATAGATTTTTACATGAATCGGAAGGGGAGAGCGTTACGCACTCCGCCAGAATATTGCCCAGTGTGTTGAGCTCGGCCAGGGCCGTGGTCTCCGTGCCGTTGACAGCGTTCTGGACCACCCACCCGAGCCTGCCGGTCTCGATGTTGACGAGGTTCCCGACGTTGAGCGCCGCGTTCCTCACGCCTACAAAATTCCCGGATATCGAATCGCCCGCCAGGAACTGCGCGTTCGTCCAGACGGAGGCTATGGTCGTAAGCTCGTTTATAGTTATGGATTCCGGACGCCGATCGACGTCGCCTATGACGGTAAGGAGCACAATCGCGCCGTTCACCGCGGACTTCCCCGCCGGTATGCCGCCCCTAGCGACGGCGTAAATTATCCCGTCGCCAGAAGGTCTTCCGAATTTTATCTCGAATTGGCCGGAGGAGTTGGTTATCCCGGAGCCGATCTCCTCGGGGGGAGAGGCCGATCCCGCTTCGTACAGGGTTACGGTGGATTCCCTAACCGGCTCGCCCCCGCCGAGAACCCTTCCGCTCAGCGTGAGGTCGTTGCCGCCCTGGGAATCGCATCCCGCGAGCACCGCCGCAAAAAATAAAAGCCCTATGGATCTTGTAATGAAAGACCCAGGGCCCGATGTAAATCTTCCCCCACAACGCATGGTAAGTATGCGGAATACGATAACCGTTTCGGCGGGAAATTCAACCTGAGGGTAGGGCGCGCGAAGTATGCACGCGGGCGCGGCTCCACGCTCACCCTGCTTACTTTATATCCGCCTCGGCGGCGCGGCCCTCAGTCCGTTGCGAAGTCCCCGTGCTCGGATGCCGCGGCGCTGCCGGCCTCGGACTCGTGGAGGTCGATGTAGCTTTCTATGGCCTCGTTTATGACCGCGCTTACGTTCTTGCCGTAAGCCCTGGCTATCCTGTCGAGCGCCATGCGCCTTTCGGGCGTCGTTACGAATGAAACTTTGGTGGATTCGTCAGCCATGTTTCTACCCCCTTATACAATAGCCTTATAAAATAGCCTAGCACACGCCCGGTGGCCGCCTCAAGGCGTTTCTCGGGACGGCTGGATTTATGGTGTATATACGCCCCGTTAGGAAGGGGGATAATTTTTATCACAGGACGCCTTTCCGCGCGCCTCCGCCTTTACCTCCCGCCCCGCGCCGTTATAATTCAATTCATGGATAATGATTTTAACGACGAGATAACGAAAATTGCCGCTGCGCGCGCGGCCGAAAGGGCGGCCCGGCACGAGCCGCCGGACCCCGCCGAAACGGAAAAAGAGAAGAAAGTGCACGCCGCAATGGAGGAATTCTATTCCGTCAGCAGGCGCGCTATAACCATATACAACGGGGTCACGGGCGCCATGAAGCTGGCGCTAAACAGGCTCACCCCCGACTTTCTCGACCTTTTCCTCAACATCCCGGGTCGGCTCGCGGGGTTCTCGATAATCTCGCCCACGGGGATAGTCATATTCTTCGACGAGAACCCGAACATTATCACGGTCATAGGAAAAAAGCGTAAATCCGGGGGGCAGGACGCGGGAAAGCTGTCGCCGGCGGTGCAGCTCATGAAAATCCACTACCGTGCGGACGAAGACGGGATATTTTTCAGGGACAATTCAGGCGCGGCGATCGAGCCTGAGGGACTCGTGCCGCTCTTTATAAGATGGGTGTCCGAGGGCTAGGGCTCAGGGCGAGAGGACGACGTGCGTGAGTGAGGCAAGGCCCACGATCAATATAATGAGCACAACCACGCCGGCTATATAAATAGCGCCTTCCTTTTCGCGCTCGTTGAGCTCGAACATCTTCTTCAAATCCAATTCATGCTGTTCTTTTTCTTGTTCGCTCATGACCGGAACATTATAACGGGCGCGGGGGGTTTGTAAAGATGCCGCAGGGGTGATTTTGTCTATAATTTCCGGGCCGGGTGTCCCCGTCTTTTACCTGACCAGTTTCGCCTCGTCCGCTTGCCCGAATTCTCCTCCGAAACCCCATGTTCAGGACGCCATATCGTAACTGGCTTTCGTCTCCCCGGCGGGCTGTGACTCCTTTAAAATCTCCCCCGCTATCACGCTCGAAAAGTAATATATCCTCTGTATCAGCTCTACGAGCCGGCTTTCCACCCTGTACAGCACGGCCCTGTCCGGGTCGTCGCTCAGAAGCCGCACCGAAAGGTACTCGACCATCTCATGGGACATCCTGTCGACCTCGGCCTTCATGTCCAGCACGGCGGCCGCCGCTGCCGGGTCCTTCTCGTCGAGCGCTTTAATCGCCAGCTGGTAAGACTCGCGCACCCTGGACGTAAACGGCTGGAACCGGGCTACCGTTTCCCTGCTCAGCGTGAAACGCCTTTCGAGCCGCTCCCTGCCTATCGAGACCATATTGACGGCTATCGTCTCGGCCACGTGATCTATGTTCGCGATTACGGCAATGAGCGCTTCGAGCCTCCGCGTTTCCTCGGACGTCAATTCCGACGTAAGGAGCCGTCTGGCGTAGTCTGTAATCGCGTCGTGAAGCCTCCTTAGCTCATTCCCACGGGATACGACCGTCTCGAGGTCATGCATCCCGCCGCTTAGCACGACGGATCTGGCCATCTCTATAAGCCGGTCGACGTATCCCCCGAAATGCACTGCTTCGAGCCGTATGCGCTCTATCGCGAGCGCGGGAGTCTTGAGGAGCGAATCGTCCAGATAGACGGGCTGGGCGTATTCGGGAAGCGGCACGGGCCTTTCGGGGATGAGCCATTCGACCAGGCGCGTGAACGGCCCGATGATGCTTATGAAGATTATGGTGTTGGCGACGTTGAACAGTGTGTGCGCATTTGCTATCTGGCGCGGTGTGTCGGCGGCCATCTGCGCTGTGCCGGACAGGCCCATGCTCACAGGCGACACGGCCTCGGCCATGGAAGCCAGCTGGCCTATGAACGGCAGCCAGATGAGAACGCCGATGACGTTGAACAGAATATGCGCAGCGGCAGTCTGCTTCGCTACGGCGGGCTTGCCTAACGCGGCGAGCAGCGCCGTGACGCAGGTGCCGATGTTGGCGCCGAGCACGATAGCGATCCCCGCTTCGAGGGTTATAGCCCCCTGCGATGCGAGCACTATCACGATGCCTATAGTGGCGGCCGAGCTCTGGACGAGGGCCGTGAACAAAAGCCCCGCGCTGATGCCGAGGATCGGGTTACTCATCTCGCGCATAACCTCGATGAACGGCTCGTATGAGCGGAGCGGGCTCGTGGCGTCGCTCATTATGCCCATGCCGAAAAATACCAGCCCGAGCCCCATGATCATCCCGCCGTAGAGCCGGGGCTTTTCGGATTTCGATATGAACTGCATGGCGAACCCCACGGCTACGGGCAAAAGGGCGTACTGCGTGACGTTGAACGCTATTATCTGGGCCGTGATCGTCGATCCGATGTTCGCGCCGAGGATTATCCCGATAACCTGCTGGAGCGTCATCAACCCGACTGAAATAAAGCCTATGACGATGACGGTCGTTACGGACGATGATTGAAAGACGGCGGTTGTGATCGCGCCCGTGACAGCGGCCATGAACCTGTTCCTGGTAAGGCCGGCGAGGAGCTTGCTCATGCCGTCGCCCATGACGGCTTTAAGCGCGCCTGTCATCTGTTCCATACCGAACAGGAAAATGGCGAGCCCACCGAAAAGGCCGATGATTATCATCCCCCACCTGGGGCCGGGGGCGGCCCCGTCTGCGCCGAATACCGGAGCCGCCGAAACGAGAGCGGCCGCGAGCACGAACGCACCGGGCGCTGCGTGTCTTCCGAGCTTCATCTTTACCCCTCCTCGACTGACGGAATTTAGGTATACGGAATTCTAGTCCGACTCAAACGGAGCCCCTTCTGGATCCCGTCCCTTGTTCTTATTCATGTAGAAATGTGCGGCTATCCAGAGCATGAACGCCCACGCCGTCCCCGCGAGCCACCCGGCCAGCACGTCGCTCGGCCAGTGGACGCCGAGGTAAATCCGGCTTATTCCTATGAGCAGCGTGACCACCACGGCGACCGTGAGTATGTATATCTTGATGCGGTACCGCGCCTGGGCTTCGGCGAGAATCACACCGAGCGTAAGGTATATGACGGCGGCGACGAGGGAATGGCCGCTCGGGAAGCTTGCAGTGTAGACGATTATCTCGTGCGGTACGATGTCCGGCCTCGGGCGGCTGAACCCGGCCTTAAGGAGATTACTCAATACAGTTCCCGTAACGGCCGCCGCCGCAAGGTAGAGCACGAGGTCTTTTCTTCTTTTGAGCAGCAGGTAGATCGCCGAAAATATGGTGACCAGCGTCAGCACGGCGACGCCGCCGAGTGCGGTTATGTCGCGCATCATCTCCTCGAACCACGGCGGGCCAAGCGGATCGGCGAGGTCCGCGCTCCTCATCATAAGGAGTATCGTCGTATCGATTTGATGGTTCTCGCCTTCGAGTACGTCGTCGGCGAGCTCCGTGAAGGCCAGGAACGCCGCGGCGGCGACTAGAAACGCCAGGGCAGGGAGAGGGTTACGGCGTATCCGGCCCCAAATTCCCTGTACCCCGCCGTAAAGTTTCGCGCCTAGTTTCGAATCTACAGTCATATCTCGATCTTTCTCGGCCCCTTTTTCCGGTTTAAGAAGAATACCACGGCCTTACGCCCCTTCGCAGCGTCTCCACGGGAAAGAAATTCCCCTCCCATGCCCGCCTTCTTTCCAGGGGCGGGTTGTAAACCGCTTAAGAATAGTTAATCCTAATAGTATGATAGAGTACGTTACCCCCTACTTCCGCCCGCCGAGCGAGGCGAAGAGCTTCATACTCCAGGCGACCGTCGGGTGCTCGCATAACCAGTGCACTTATTGCGCCATGTACAGGAAGGACGAGCAGAGGTTCCGCGTCCGCCCGATGGAGGAGATAAGGGAGATAATCGATTCCGCCGGCGAACAAGGCGAGATAGGGGGGCGCGTTTTCATAGCCGACGGCAACGCTCTCGTCCTCGCGCAGAAAAAGCTCGTCGAGATAATCACATACCTCCGCGAAACTTCGCCCCAGGTCGAGCGCGTCCGCATGTACGCCAACGTCGGCGACATCCTCCGTAAGGGCGTCGATAACCTCCGGGAGCTCAAGGCCCTCGGGCTCGACATGGTCTACATCGGCTTCGAGAGCGGCGACGACGTCGTCCTCGAACGTATAAAGAAGGGCGCGGGGTTCGAAGACACAGTGAAAGCTTCCCGCATGCTGAAAGAAGCCGGCGTCATGAACTCGGCGATGGTGCTCCTCGGGATGGGCGGCGTCGAAAGGAGCGCCGAGCACGCCGAGGCCACCGGCAGGCTGCTTACGGCGTCCGACCCCGAATACGTTGGCGCGCTGTCGCTCCAGGTCCGTCCAGGCGCGCCGTTATACGACGAAATGCAGCGCGGAGAGTTCACTCTGCCCGACAAGTTCCGGATGATAAAGGAGCTCGAAATACTGGTCGAGAACACGGACCTCACGGACGGGCATTTCTTCTCGAACCACATATCCAACTACCTGCCCATAAAAGCAAAGTTTCCGGACGACAAGGAGCGTGTTCTATCGCAGATAAGGGCCGTGATCGCGGCCGGCGATGAGTCGCTTCTCCGGCCCGATTACTACAGGGATGTGATCAACCAGTATTGAGCTTGCCATAGTTCCGATTCTTAATATACTGAGATAGGCGTATCTGCATTCGTGCCCGGTCTTTTGCCGTCCGGGATTAATATTTAGACGATACGGACCAATATAAGGAGGAATGACATGCCGAGGATTGCAACCATATCACCCGTCTGGGGGGCGAGCGTCGCCGAGCTGAGGGACCTTGCCAAAATAGCCGAAGGGGCGGGATTCGAAGCAATATTTTCACCCGAAGTGCCGCCGTGGAACGGCCTCTCGAACGCCCAGGTGTTCGCGGAGGTGACGAGCAAGATAAAGGTAGGGACGTGGATCGCCAACATCTACATGCGCCAGCCGGCGGTGGCAGCGGCGTCGACGCTCACGATCCAGGAGATCACGGGCGGCCGCATGGTGCTCGGGCTCGGCGTCAGCCACAAGCCCGTTAACGACAGGTTCGGCATAGACATGGGCGACCCGATCGACAAGATGCGCGAGTACGTCAAGGCCGTAAGGTCTTTCATGGACGGAAGCGCGCCGCAGATTACGATGAAAAGGAGCCTGCCCCCGGCGCCCGTCTACATTGCAGGGCTCACGAAGGGCGCGGCCTCGCTCGCGGGCGAGGTGGCCGACGGCATATTCCCGTACCTCTCGACTCCGGAATACCTCACCGTCCTTAAGGGATACGTAACCGAAGGGGCACTCAAGGCAGGGCGCGACCCCGCCGAAGTGGACATCACGCTCGGCATACCGGCGGTCGTCTCGGACGATCTCGAGCTTGCCCGCTCGTCCGGCAAGAAAGGCCTTTCGAACTACCTCAGGCTGCCTTTCTACCAGCGCATGATAAGGAACAATGGGTTCGGCGACGTCGTCGATGCGATTCAGGGCGGGGCCAACCCGGCCGACGTATTCAGCGACGAGCTTCTCGACGCCATAGCCCTCGTCGGCCCTGCCGACAGGTGCAGGGAGCGCCTCGAAGCTTACAGAGAGGCAGGGGTGGACCTCCCGATCATCATCCCCGGGCCCGCGGGGAAGCAGGGCACCGTAGAGACGATGGAAGTCATCGCGAAGACATTCGGGGCCTGAGTCAGGCAGCAGTTTTAACCAGCATCGAATAACAAGAAAGCCCGTTCCTCCCACGCGGCGGAGCGGGCTTTCTTTATAACCTTCGCAAGGTAATCATGAATTAAATCAGTGGTTAAAGGGACTTGCCTTCATTTGCGCCGTGCCGGTTTCCAGGGTGTGCCCCAGGCACCGGGAGGGGCGGCAGTACGTCAGGCCAAAGTGCATCGGCCTATTTACTGGTGGAAATCGCACAATTAATATAGTATGTTGTTTAAACTACATCGTTTAAATCCTAAACCCGATAATAATTACATTAAAAGGAGGTATGGTATGACTCTATTCAGCAGGTTTATGATTTTGGTAGCAGGCATGGTATTCGCTCTCGGGCTCGCCGCCTGCCAGCAGCCCCAGCAGGGCGCGGAAGAAGTAGAGGTAGAGGAAGTTGAGGTTGTAGATCCAGGCGACGCAGCCGACGCGGCCGATGCGGTAAACGACGCGGCCACAGATGCGACGGACGCGGCAGGCGATGCCATGGACAGCGCGGCCGATACGGCTGACGACGCGGCCGACTCTGCCGGCGAGACCGTCGAAGAGGGCGCGGCCATGGTCGAAGAGACGGTAGAAGACACCGCCGACGGCACTACCGAAACGGTCGAGGGCGTAATGGAAGGGGCTGAAGAAACCGCACCGGAATCCACCCCGGAAGCCACAGAAGCCGCTCCGGCTCACTAAGTAACGTTCCGGTTTTTGCTTCCGTAACGTAACACCTATGAATTGACTACAGACAGGGCGGGCGCTCCGGCGTCCGTCCTGTTACCTTCCCGACAATAAAATCACCAGACCGATATTTCCGGGTGCCTCATTGCATGTCCAGGGGCCGAATATAGCCTTACAGCCGCGCTCCCGTCTTGTGCACGTCCGGCTTCAGGGATAAAATACCCTCATGAAATCTTTCGAAGACACGATGAAGGAGCTAAGGGAAATAATCAGCCGGCTCGAAAGCGGCAACCTCCCGCTCGAAGACTCCATAAAGCTCTTTCAGGAAGGGACCGAGCTCATATCCCAATCCCACACGAAGCTCAATGAAATAAGGAAAAAAGTCGAGCTGCTAGTCGAGAAAAACGGCGAGGTCGTTCCCGAAGACTTCGATCCCGAGAAGTGAGCCGTACGAAATGGAATTCGATATTAAGAGCTATATCGCGCGGAACAGGGCCGAGATAGACGACGCTCTGGATTCGCTCGTCCGCGGGCAGGAACCGCCCTCGACGCGGCTTATGGAGGCCGTCCGCTACAGCCTCCTGGCCGGGGGGAAGAGGCTTCGCCCGATCCTCATGCTGGCGGCGTGCGAGGCTGTGGGCGGCGACAGGCGGAGGGCTATACCAGTCGCGTGCGCGCTCGAAATGATCCACACCTATTCGCTCATTCACGACGACCTGCCGTCGATGGACGACGACCCTCTCAGGCGCGGGAAGCCGACGAGCCACGTCGTCTTCGGAGAGGCGACGGCCATACTCGCGGGCGACGCGCTCCTGACGGATGCTTTCCGTCTTATAGTCACGGAGGGCAGGGCCGCGGGCATCGACAGCGCCGTCCTGTGCGACATCATAGACGATATGTCCGCCGCGGCGGGCTCGCGCGGGATGATAGAGGGGCAGGCCATGGACCTCGCCCTCGAGGGCGGGCGGGCGACGTCCGTATGCGAGATCGAGAATATGCATTCCTTAAAAACAGGCGCCATGATGAGGACGGCTGTTACGACGGGCGCACGCATCGGCGGGGCTTCCGCCGATGAAATCTCCGCTCTCGCTTCCTACGCCGGGGCGCTGGGGCTGGCGTTCCAGATACGTGACGATCTTCTGGACCTCGACGCCGCGAGCGACACCGGAAAGGCCAAGGGGAACGACGCCCGCCACGAAAAATCGACGTACCCCGGGCTTGCCGGGGTAGATGAATCGCGCCGGAAGATGGCCGAGCTCATACGCGAGGCCGTGTCGCACCTCTCGGGCTTCGACGAAAGTGCCGAGCCGCTCAGGCAGATCGCTATGTACCTCGGCGGGGAAGGGTGATGCCCGTAAAGGGCGGCACCAAAAAAGGAGGAAAGCGCCTCGACGTCGCGCTGGTCGAAAGGGGGCTCGTCGATACCAGGGCTCGGGCGAAGGCCGTCATAATGGCCGGAACGGTGTACGTCGCGGGCGAGCGCGTGGACAAGGCCGGGGCGCTCGTAAAGGACGACGCCGAGATCGTCCTAAAGGGCGAGGCCCTCAAATACGTATCCCGCGGGGGATTCAAGCTCGAAGCCGCTCTCGACGCATTCGGCGTTGACGCCTCGGGGAAGACAGCCGTAGACGTCGGCTCCTCCACGGGGGGATTTACGGACTGCCTGCTACAACGTGGGGCCGCGAAGGTGTACGCGATAGACGCAGGGCGCGGACAGCTCGACTGGAAGCTCCGGAACGATTCCCGCGTCGTCTCAATGGAGAAATTCAACGCCCGGTATCTAAAGCCGGAGGATATAGGCGGCGAGCCCGTCGGCGTCGCCGTCATCGACGTCTCCTTCATATCCCTCACAAAGATCATCCCCCCGGCCGCCGGGGTTCTCGCCCCGGGCGGTGTCCTCGTCGCCCTCATAAAGCCCCAGTTCGAGGTGGGGAAGGGCGAGGTCGGAAAGGGCGGGATAGTAAGGGACGAGGCCAAGCGTAAGGAAGTCGTGGACAAGATCACAGACTTCGCCTCGGGCATCGGGCTCGAAGTCCGGGGCGTCATAGAATCCCCGATAACCGGCGCAGACGGGAACGTCGAATATCTCATCTGCGCTGAAAAGCGCTAAGTCACAGCCCGGTTCTCAATCCCCAAAAAGCCTAATTCTCACCGAACACACTGATCCCAAGCGGCGCGCGCGCGATGCTTTGCACAGGCTCGATATGCTATAATTCCGTTATATACAGAGCATGGTGGCCTGTCCGTATGGGCGCATCATGAGGGGCGGGTGATAAATGAAAAATCTTATCGTCGTTTTGATCCTGGCGCTGTTCTTCCTGCTCGACGGTGTGGTAGGCGGGGCCGAGACCATGCCTGAAACCACCCCCGTCGATACGGTAGAGGAAAGCGGGTTTAAAGACGCCCTCGGGGCGTACCTCAAAACGCAGGATTCCGATATAAAAGATACGCCCTACAAGATGGAAATTGCGGATCTGAACGGAGACGGTGTCAAAGACGCCCTCGTCCTTTTGTCCGGACCTTACTGGTGCGGCTCGGGCGGCTGCACGCTCCTCGTATTCCAGGGGGAAAAGGACGGGAAGGCGAAGTTCGTTTCGGATACATCCCTCGTCAGGGGGCCGATTACGATAAGCGACGAAAAATCCAGCGGCTGGAGCGATCTGGTCTTCATGCTGTCCGGCGGCGGCGCCAAAGCCGGGAACGTCGCGCTGAAATTCGACGGAAAGGGATATCCGTCCAATGGGTCCGACGCCCCGTATTTAAAACCCGGGCAGGAGGTAAGTGGGAAGAAGGTATTTACCAATTGGTAGCCCGGATTCGCATTATGCCGGGCAGCATGTGTGCAATTTCCGTCTCCTACTCGATAATCGGCGCGGAAATTACCAGAATTATTGACAAACCGTCTATTCCCGGCAAACTATTCGGGATTATATCGGGAGGGAAGTTTATATAATGGCCAACAGAATAAAGTCAGGTATTAAAAGGCATCGCCAGAGCTTAAAGAAAAAGGAGAGGAACACGGCTGTAAAGTCCGACCTCAAGACCCAGCTGAAGAAGTTCGATGCGACGGCTGCCGATGGCGACGCTACTCAGGTAGACAACGTTCTCAGGGAAACCGAATCCAAGCTCAAGAAGGCTGCCTCGAAGGGCGTAATCCACAAGAAGACCGCTTCAAGAAGGACCAGCAGGCTCGCGAAGAGGATCTCCAAAGAGCGCGCGGCTACCGAAACGCCGGCCTCCTGAGCCCGCCTAACGCGTTCCGCATAAATCTATAACCATCTTCGTCAGAACAAAGCTTTTGGGCACGTAGCTCAGCTTGAGCTTCTTGTCGTACTCGGACAGCGTCTCCATTATACGGAGAAGCTCAGCGTATTTGAACTTCTTCAGATCCTCCCCCAGGTAATAAAGCTGCCCCGGCGAAATCTTTAGCTGCTTTATCATCTCGGCCTGGGGCGTGCGCTTCTCCGAAAGCTCCTTGGCCCTCCAGAGCAGCCTGAACCGCCACGTAACCAATCCCAAAATCGACAGCGGCTCCTCCCCGGCGGCCTCCAGATCCAGCAGCACCTTATATGCAGTCTTCCGGTCCTTCCTCGATATTGCGTTTATGAGCTGATATATGTCTGCGTACTTTGTCCTGACCGTAAGCGCGTCCACGTCGGCCGGGGTTATCTTCTTGTCCTCGCCCTTGTATAGCGCGATCTTTTCGAGCTGGTTCTGGATGTCGCGCATGTCCTCGCCGACCATCGTGACGAGCGCCTCTGCGGCGGGCCTCGAAATCTCGAACCCGAGCACGCGCGCGGCCTCGACTACTGCCCCAGTAGTCCCGCCCTTTTCCGTCGAGAAGTCGTACTGCCCTATGTCGGCCTTCGGCAGCTTGGGCTTCTTCCCGCCCGTGTAGTCGAGGACGAGGCACGTAGACGGCGAGGGCGCGGCGAAGTAGCCTTCGAGCGCGGCCGTCTCCTTCGCCGGGAGCTTCTCGGCGTTCCTTACGACTATCAGCTTTTTCCCCGAGAACATCGGGTACGTGCTGGCGTTGTCGGCGATCTCCTTCCCGGATGCGCTCTCGCCGTAGGCGAGCGTGAAGCCCATGTCGCCGCTTTCCCCGAGGAGCCCTTTCCTGAGCTCCGCCACGGCCTTTTCCGCGAGATAAGTCTGGTCGCCCGTGAATACGATTATGGGCGCGAGCTTCCCCGAGGCGAGAGCCTGTGAGAATTCGGCGTATCCTGCTTTTGCTGCGGTCTTTTTCTTCATGGTTCAGGGCTTCCGGGAAGGGGAAAAGATGTCTTGAGTATATTCGACCGCCGGGCGGGGCGCAAGGCGGCTGGAAAGCCCGCCGTGATGATATACAATGAATACCGTGGACTCCGATATAGGACATGTCATATCCTGCGAATGGCGCGGCACCGTGCCCTACGCCGACGGGCTTACGCTCCAGAACGAAAGGGCCGAAGCGGTAAGGCGGGCCGGCTCCCCGGGCTCGCTTATTCTCCTCGAGCACCCGCCTGTCCTCACAGACGGCCGGTTCGGAAAGGGCGGGAATTTCCTCCTGCCCGAGGACGAGATAAAGCGGCGCGGCGTCGAGATACACAAGACATGGAGGGGAGGGGACGTCACCTTCCACGGCCCGGGCCAGCTGGTCTCGTACCCCATAATAAGGCTCCGGGATTTCGGCCTCGGGGCCAGGGCCTACGTCCGCGCGCTCGAAGAGGCGATCATTCGCACGCTCGGGGATTACGGCGTGGAAGGCGCGCGCAGGGAAGGCTACCCCGGCGTATGGACGGCTGGGAGGAAGATAGCGTCTATAGGCGTCGCCGTAAGGGGTGGCGTGACAATGCACGGCTCGGCGCTCAACGTGAACACCGACCTTTCGTATTTCTCCCTCATCGTCCCATGCGGTATTACAGACGTGACAGTAACTTCGATGAACGATATTCTCCGGAAGAAGCTAAACGTGGAGGACGTGGCAAGGAGCTATGCGAGGAATTTTGGAGACGTGCTTGGGGCAGTAATCAGCGGAGATGCTCTCCGTGAAAGCTGAAACTTGTCTCCGCTGTCATAGTGAACGGACAACGTAAGACAAGATTGCTTCGCTTCGCTCGCAATGACAAAAGGGGAGTCCTTGCGAGGGAGCGTAGTACGCGACCGCTTTGTTGGTCTCGACCTTCACGACTCAATCGACGACCAGCGCAATGGTGCAGCAACATGAGGCCTGCTCCGGCTCGGAACCCTCCAGAGTAATCGTAAATTTGAGGGTCCTCACGTCGGGCACGGTCATATTCTCCAGAACTCCGCTTGCTTCCCCGGTAAACGATATCGACGTACAGGATAGCAGCTCCCAATTTATGCCGCTCCCCGAGAGGTAGCCGTTAAATCCGTCCACCTCGACGCTCTGAAGGAGTAAATCGAACTCCGACTCTTCACCTGCGCACGTACATGCGGTCCAGTTTTCGAGCAGGTAATCCGTTACACATTCAGGTATCGGGGTGAATGGCATGAAGAACCGATTGCAGCTGTCTTCATTCGTGCCTTTATTTCCCCCGCCGTCGCAGGAAGCGAGCGCAAGGAATAAAAGCAGGGCTGCCAGGACCTTCTTGCCGGTAGTACGCATCCAGCCATGATACCATTTTTATATGATTAAATTAATATTATTTAAGAGGTTTGTCTGAAGGGAAGTTAAATCCCCCTCCGGCTCAATGCTCCCGGCCGGAGGGAGAGAAGGTTCTTTTGGGTGAATGCTTCCGGCTATCCTACTAGCTCGAAAGCGTTGAAGAAGTATCCGATCTCGAACGCGGCCGATTCGGGCGAGTCCGAGCCGTGCACCGTGTTCTCCTCGATGTTGGTCGCGAAGTCCTTCCTTATGGTGCCGGCCTCGGCCTGCTCGGGGTTCGTCGCACCCATGATCTCCCTGTTCTTCGCTATGGCGTTCTCACCCTCGAGGACCATCAGCACGACCGGCCCCCTCGACATGAATTCCGTAAGCGAGCCGTAGAACGGCCTTTCCTTGTGGACTATGTAGAACCCCTCGGCCTCCTTTTTCGAAAGGTGCACCATCTTGAGGGCTGCTATCTTGAGCCCGTTCTTCTCGAACCTGGAGATGATCTCGCCAATTACATTCTTTTCGACTCCGTCTGGTTTTATTATTGATAACGTGCGTTCCAATTTATGCCTCCGGCGTTTTTTTGCCATTTATTCTTTCCGCAAATTACGTTTTGTCAAATATTAAGGCCGGCTGCGGCGCAAAATCGGAGTATATGCGATTTAACCTAAATACTTGAATAAATAGCGAGATTTAGGGTAAAATCATTAGAGGCGGCGCGCTATTAGGGATTCGAGTGTACGAAGGAGGGGATTTAAGCCGCGCTTCCTGTTCGAAATGCCGCTGATTTTTTATGGCTTTTAGTCTCTTTATGGAAGATGATGAGACCACCTTTCAGGCGGAAAGACCTTGATAACACTGGATAAATGGAGATACGAGCGGATAGTATCCGAGCTTGTTGACGGCAAAGACATAAGGTTAATTGCGGAGCGTTTTTCGAGGGACAGGGTGTTTTATTTCCACGTCCTCCGCGACATAGCCGCTGGCGACCGTTCCCCGAATTTCAAGCTTCTAAGGAAAATCGCCGCTAAAAGGAAGGTCAGCACCGACTTCATAATCGAGCAGGCGCGGCTCGTCATCAACTACACTATTCCTAATTACCAGTCCGAAGCGCCGGACTATTACAAGACCCTGGGCGTTGACCGCGAAGCGAGCGAGGAAGAGATCAGGCGGAACTGGATCGAGCTCATGAAGTCGAACCATCCCGACCTCGCCGGCTCCGACGCTTCCGAAAGGGCCAAGCTCATCAACGAAGCCTACGGCGTCGTCGGCAACCGCGAAAAGCGCGACGCGTACGACAGGAAGTTCCTGCCGCCCGTGCCGGTTGTGGTGCCCACGTTCGACCTTCAGAAGAACGTTTACATAGGCGCGCCTATTCTCGTCGTCATACTAATTGCCCTGGTTTACGCTGCCGGCTCGGGGCTCATTTTCAAATCACAGGAAGAAAAAGAACAGATGGCGAGGGTTATCGAACACCCCGCCCTCCCTAACCCCGTTTACAGGGGCGATACCCTGGCCGAGCGTACCGAAAAGCTCGAACAGTCTGTGAATATCGAGGAGTCTGCGGATTATGATGTGCCTCCCCCCGCCGAAACGATAGACAAAAGAGCGCCGCTTGCGGCATCCGAAAAGAACCTTCCGGAAACAGCGCCAGTAGAGGCTGACGAAAAGATCGCAGGGAACGAGACCGAAGCGGAGGGCGAGATAGTGGCCGCCGCGCCTGGGGCCGAAAATCCCGCGGAGGGCGAAGCGATGGTTCCGATCGTGAACCTCCCCGAATCGAAAATATCTGCCGATGTAGTCGGGGGAATGGAGATCGCCGAGGCCACCGACGCCCCCGAGGTTACGCCTATTCCGCACAGGACCGAGCCTGAAAACAAGGCCGAGGTAGCTGCCGTGGAAGATACGCCCGAAGCGGCGGAAGAGCCGGCCAAAGCGGATACGGCCGAGGAAGTGGAGCAAGTGAAGGTCGCCGAGGCTACGGACGCCCCGGAGGCAACGCCTATTCCGCACAAGACCGAGCCTGAAAAGCCGGCGGAGGTAGCAGCGGCCGTCCCCGAGCCTGAAAAGAAGGCAGCGGAAGAGCCGGCCGAGGCGGCCAAGCCCGAGCTCGAAGACGGAAAGTACTACACAGTATCGAGCGGCGAGTCGCTCTGGACTATTGCAAGGAAGTTCGACACTACCACAGACAAAATTAAGAGGCTTAACAACCTCAATGAAAACAATATAAAGATCGGGGACAGGCTGGTTGTATCCGGCGAGCCCCCGCCTGTAATGGCGAAAGCCGCCGAAAGCGCACTGGTGAAGACCGAGCCCGCAAAATCCGCGCCTGCAAAGGAGATAACGACGGTTGCCAGGCAGGCCGAGCCTGTCAGGCCCCAGGTTAAGGAAGCGGCGGCCGACGTTTTCGATCCAGGGCCTTCGACTACAGCGATAGCGCACGGCAACAATGTCGTGCGCCGGCCCGAAACCACCCCGGACAAGAGCACGCTTTACGGCTTTGTGACGGAATACATAAACGCTTACAGGGGAAAGGATCTCCCGAGGCTGAAGACCCTCTTTTCGTCGGGCGCCGTCGAGAACGGGGTCGATCTCGCAACCGTAATGAAGAAGTACGATTCCAGCTTCAACTCGATCGATATCCTGAATTACGACGTCAAGGTCAAAAGGGCGCTCGTTCAAAACGATTTCGGTTTCGTGAGGGGCGACTTCTTCGTGACCTACAAAGACGCGCGCACTGGCGCGCTCAAGAGCTCGAAGGGCAACATCAACTGGAAGCTCGCCTGGAAGGACGCCGGATGGAAGATAATCGAGCTCAACTACAGGATAGAGACCTCGGGCGGAGCCGACGGATAATAGAATCCCCGTTTTCCGCTTCCGGGCTGCATGATACGCTCCGGAATCACAATTTGCTTTTAAACGCAACAAAAGGACTGTATTCTTTTCCCTTCGAAAAGAAACCTGACGGGCACACTTTTAAGCCGTAAAGCCACGTATATTTTTCCCGTATGTCTTATAAGGAGATGTGATGGCTCAGAATAAAAAGGATAAAAAGGACAACTCCACCGGGGGCCCGTTTCGGAGGGCCTGGAACTGGTGGAAGAAAATCGCCCGCAAGATAGGCGACTTTAACGCAAGGGTCATTCTCACGCTGTTTTATCTCGTCCCGCTCCTCCCGTTCGCCATGGCCGTAAGGGCGTTTACAGACCCGCTTCAGATGAAGAAGAAGGAACGCCACGGCTGGCACTTAAAAGAGGAGAAGGAAGGCACGACACCCCTAGAGAGGGCGCAGAAACAGTTCTGACGCCCGCGCCGGGCCCATGCCCGGTATTTATTCCCGGAGGCCGGAATATATATGAACATATTAGGTATATCCTGTTACTTTCATGACGCTGCTGCAGCCCTTTTGAAAGACGGCGTCCTCGTCGCGGCTGCCGAAGAAGAGCGCTTCACGCGCATAAAACACGACTTCGAATTCCCGGAAATGGCGATAGAGTTCTGCCTCGAGACGGGCGGCATCGAAGCCGAAGACATAGACTACGTCATGTTCTTCGAAAAGCCGTTCGTGAAGTTCGAGAGGCTTCTTCTGTGCACGATGCAGACGTTCCCCCGCTCGATGAAGCTCTTTCGCGAGGCTATGGTCACGTGGCTCGGCGACAAGCTCTGGGTAAAGCATCTCCTCCTGGGGAAGCTCGGCATCCCGCCCGAGAAGATTCTCTTCAGCGAGCATCACCTCTCCCATGCGGCGAGCGCGTTCTTCTGCTCGCCCTACGAAGAGGCCGCTATTCTCACCGTGGACGGCGTCGGCGAATGGACGACGGCCGCGCTCGGCGTCGGCAAGGGGACGGACCTCAAGCTGATTAAGGAAATAAGATTCCCGCACTCGCTCGGCCTCCTCTACAGCGCGTTCACGGCGTTTCTCGGGTTCGAGGTGAACGAGGGCGAATATAAAGTCATGGGCATGGCCCCCTTCGGAAGGCCGCTCTACGTGGACAAGGTCTACGAGCTCATTCGGGTGGACGACGACGGCGGGTTCGAGCTCGACATGGATTACTTCTCATTCCACTATTCCTCGGAAAAGACGTTTAACAAAAAATTCGAAAAGCTCTTCGGCACTCCGCGCGACCCTAAGGCGCACTTCTTCACCCCGGGCAGCGGCTATCCGTCCTACTTCGGCGAAAAGCCCGCCAACTTCGAAGAGGTCGGCAAGCAGAACCAGTACTACGCCGACATCGCCGCCAGCATACAGGTGGTGGTCGAAGAGATAATGGTCAAGATGGCCAATTACGCCTATAAAGAAACAGGTCTCAAAAATCTCTGCATGGCGGGGGGCGTCGCGCTCAACAGCGTCGCCAACAGGAAGATTCTCGCCCAGACGCCTTTCGAGCAGATCTACATCCAGCCCGCGGCGGGCGACGGCGGCGCGGCCATAGGCGCAGCGCTCTATGGTTACCACACCCTCCTCGGAAACCCGCGGAAGTTCGTCATGGAGCACGCCTACTGGGGGCAGGAGCATTCCGCGGCAGACACCGAAGAATTCCTCAAAGAAAACAACATCCCCTACGAGCGCATAGAGGACGACGAAAAGCTCATCGAGCGCGTAGCGTCTCTCCTTGCGGATGGGAAGGTCGTCGGCTGGCACCAGGGACGTTTCGAGTGGGGCCCCCGCGCGCTCGGGAACCGCAGCATCCTCGCCAACCCCGGAAGGCACGATATGAAGGACATCGTAAACGTGAAGATCAAGTTCAGGGAGCCGTTCCGCCCGTTCGCGCCCTCCGTCCTCGAGGAAAAGGCGCACGAGTACTTCGACCTCGAACACCCCGAAAAGCACTATCCGGCCCGCTTCATGCTCTACGTGACGAATGTCCACGAGGACAAGCGCGACAAGCTCCCGGCGATAACGCACGTGGACGGCACCGGCAGGCTCCAGACTGTAAGGAAAGAGCTCAACCCGAAGTACTACAGGCTGATAGAAGTCGTCGGCGACGCGACGGGTACGCCCGTCGTGCTGAATACGTCCTTCAACCTTAAGGGCGAGCCTATAGTGAACACCCCTGCGGAGGCATACAACTCGTTCAGCAAGAGCGGCATGGACGCCCTCGTCCTCGGGAATTATCTCGTCGAGAAGAAGGACGCCCAGGACAACAATCTGTAAACGCTTTCCCGGATAAGCCCGGGCTTTTTGGTTCCCTCTCCCGCTGCCGGAGAGGGGTCGTAATAATGGGTGACCGGCGCGTCCGAGACGCCCCCTCAGAAAAATCTATGCCCTTTTTTCATTTACATGTATACTGTTACAAAATCTCACACGGGGATGAAAATATGTCCTTTTTGAAAGGCCTTACGAACAGAATGGGTATTGCAGGGGAGCTGCTTCAGTTCTTCATACAGAACAAATGGTGGTGGATTACCCCCATGCTTCTGATCCTGCTTCTGTTCGGATTACTGATAGTTTTCGCACAGAGCTCCGCCGTAGCTCCGTTTATATACACGCTTTTTTAATCGCGGGTGTAGCGGGGCTTCGGATACCGGGAATTCATGTGTTCTACGGAAAGGTTCCGTCCGAAGCCGCCGTACGGGCTCGGTTCGCCTGATGTTCTGGGCGGCAAGAGGCGCATTTCCCTCTCTTTGACCTTTCCGAAATATCACATAAACTCATAAGCCAAAATCCGCCCACAGGGGGATTTCAGCTATAGCCAAGGAGGTTTTTATTTTAATGGAAAGATTTATAATTCCCCACGATCATGAAATAACGAAGGAAGACAGGCGTAACCTGAACGGCCACGGCTCTGTCATACTCTGGTTCACGGGCCTTCCTAGCTCGGGCAAATCGACACTGGCGAACGAAATCGAAAAGAAGCTCATTTCCACAGGCGCGAGGACGTTCATCCTCGACGGCGATAACGTAAGGATGGGGCTTTGCAAGGACCTCGGCTTTTCCGAAGAGGACAGGGCCGAGAACATCCGCCGCATCGGCGAGGTGTCGAAGCTCTTCGTAAACGCCGGCATGGTAGTCCTCTCGGCATTCGTCTCCCCGTACAGGCGCGACAGGGACGCCGTAAGGGATCTCGTCGATGACGGCGAATTCATCGAAGTTTATGTCGACGCACCGCTCGAAGTCTGCGAGGAGAGGGACGTAAAAGGGCTTTACAAGAAGGCTCGCGAGGGCGTCATAAAGGGCTTTACCGGCATCGACGATCCCTACGAAGCCCCGCTCAACCCCGAGATAACGATAAAGACTGCGGAAACCAGCCTCGACGACGGCGCCGAAATCGTTATATCCTATCTCAGGGCGAAGAACGTGCTCAAGGGCTGAGTCCGAAATATTCGGGAACCCTCGGTTCGGGAATAGAAACTAATGGGCAAAAGGATACTTGTGACGGGAGGGGCCGGATTTATCGGCTCCCACCTCTGCGACAGGCTCCTCGCGGACGGCGACGAGGTCATCTGCGTCGATAATTTCTTCACGGGCAGAAAGGACAATATCAAGCACCTTCTGCCGAACCCCGCGTTCGAGGTCATACGCCACGATATCTGCTTCCCGCTTTTCGTCGAGGTGGACGAGATATACAACCTCGCCTGCCCTGCGTCGCCCGTCCATTACCAATACGACCCGGTCCAGACGACCAAGGTCAACGTCTCGGGCTCGATAAACATGCTCGGGCTCGCCAAGCGTCTTCGGGTAAAGATCTTCCAGGCCTCGACGAGCGAGGTCTACGGCGATCCGACGGTCCACCCCCAGCCCGAATGGTACTGGGGCAACGTCAACCCCATCGGCCCGCGGGCGTGTTACGACGAGGGCAAGCGCTGCGCGGAGACGCTCTTTTTCGACTACTACCGCCAACACGGTATGGACATAAAGGTCCTCAGGATATTCAACACCTATGGCCCGCGCATGCTGGCCGACGACGGCAGGGTCGTCAGCAACATCATAGTGCAGGCGCTCCGGGGCGAAGACGTCACCATCTACGGCGACGGCTCGCAGACGCGCTCATTTTGCTACGTAGACGACACTGTCGAGGCGATGGTCAGGATGATGGCGACCGAGAAGGGGTTCACGGGGCCCGTAAACGCAGGCAACCCGGACGAGGTCACGATACGGCATCTCGCCGAGAAAGTAATAGCACTCACGGGCTCCCGGTCGAAGATCGTCTCCTGCGATCTCCCCGGTGACGACCCCAAGCGAAGAAAACCCGATATCACGCTGGCCACTGAGAAGCTCGGCTGGGTGCCGACCCTGGGGCTCGACGAGGGCCTCGCGCGCACTATAGATTATTTTAAAAAAGCTCTCTAGATTATTTCGAAAAAATCTCTGGAGGGGAGTAGCCTTTTCCGCCGGCCCGGTTATTCTATTTTCAATAGCTTTTCAGCCCGTGTTTACAGTGCAAGAGCGTAAAAATTACCCTTGACTTTGCTTCGCCGGTTGTATTATCATTTAAATACCAGTGTTAGGACCATAGACCAACTAAATGTCTGAGATTACTACGAAAAATAAATCCAAAGATACCCGAATATCGAACCTCCTGAGAGAAATCGCCGAAAAGGCCAAAAACGCTTCGCAAAAGCTCGCAAGAACGGGCACCAAAGCCCGGAACGCCGCCCTTCTTGGAATGGCACAAGGGCTCGTGGATAACGCCCCGTATATATTAGAAGAAAATGCCAAGGACCTGGCCGACGCCGATGCCAAACGGCTCTCCGGCGCAATGACGGACAGGCTAAGGCTCGACGAAGCGCGCATCGAAAAGATAGCCCTCGGACTTCGTGAGGTCGCGGCTCTTCCAGATCCTGTCGGCGAGGTCGTCCGCATGTGGCGTCGCCCGAACGGGCTCCAGGTAGGCCGTATGCGCATTCCTCTCGGGGTAATAGCGATAATCTACGAATCGAGGCCGAACGTCACGGCCGACGCCGCCGGGCTTTGCGTAAAGTCGGGCAACGCCGTCATACTGCGCGGCGGCTCCGAAACTATCCGAACGAACGTCGCGATCGGCGAGGTTCTCCGCCGGGCGGCCCGCGAGGCCGGCATCCCCGAGGACTCCGTACAGATCATCCCCGTAACGGACCGCGACGCTGTTTTGGAAATGCTCAGGCTCGAAGAATACATCGACCTCGTTATTCCCAGGGGAGGCGAGGGGCTCATAAGATTCGTTGCGGAAAATTCCAGGATCCCGGTGCTCAAGCACTATAAAGGCGTCTGCCATATATTCGTAGACGAGAGCGCCGACAACGACATGGCGGAAAGCATATGCCTTAACGCCAAGGTCTCCCGCCCGGGCGTGTGTAACGCCCTCGAAACCCTCCTTGTACACGAAAAGATCGCGCCGGGTTTTCTTCCGCGAATGGCCCGTGCCTACGAAGCGGCGGGGGTTGAGTTAAGGGGATGCGCAGCAACGAAAGCAATAGTACCCGGGGTTAAGGAAGCGACAGAGGCCGACTGGTACGAAGAGTACCTCGACCTCATCCTTAGCGTTAAAGTCGTCTCCGGCCTCGAAGAAGCCATAGCTCACATCGAAAAATACGGCTCAATGCACACCGAATCGATAATCACCCAGGATTATGCCAACGCGCGTGCGTTCGTTGACGGCGTCAATTCTTCCGCCGTCATGGTGAATGCCTCCACGCGTTTTGCGGACGGGTATGAGCTCGGTCTAGGCGCTGAGATAGGAATCAGCACATCCCGCCTGCACGCATTCGGACCAATGGGCCTTGAGGAACTGACTACGACCAAGTTCATTGTATTCGGCGAAGGTCAGGTCAGAGAGTAGTACCCATCTTAATAGAGGAGGATGGCAAGATGCGACAGGCAAGATTGAAGAGTAAAACCCTTACTGTATCCGATCTCCCGAAATCGAGGGTCGGCTCAATTTCCAAGAAGAAGGAAAAGGGCGCCGAAAAGTTCGAGGAATCGGCGGCGTTCGAAGAGTACTCAGAAGAAGCGGACTCTTCACAGCAGGAAGAATTTATGCTCGAGCTCGACGAGAAAGTGCTGGCAGACATATCCGAGGCCGAGATGGAAATGAAAGCCGAAGAATCCGAAGAAGAAGATTCGGGCGAAGAGAGCGGCGGAAAGCAGTTCACCCCCGACGAGGAATTCAGGCTCCTTCAGGTTTATTTCAAGGAGATGGGCATGGAGCCTCTCCTTACTCCTAAGGAAGAGATAGAGGTCTCGGCCAAGATAAAACGCTGCGAGGCGAGGGCGGCCGAGGTAAAGACCGTGCTCGACGCGCTCTTCCAGAAGAAGATCGAAAAGACTCTCGGCAGAAGCGTCCGGAACGGCGAGGGCGTCAAGGCCGGGAGAGACCCGAAGGCCGCCAAGAATCTCCGCATTCGTGTCCGCAAGCTGGACGGCGACACTGCGAAGAAGAGCATAAAACGCTCGACGACGCTTTCAAAGGCCTATCTCCTTCGCGCAAGGCGTTTTAAGGAGAGGTTCATAAAGGCCAACCTCAGGCTCGTGGTCAGCATCGCGAAGCGCTACATGAGCCGCGGGCTCCCGCTTCCTGATCTCATCCAGGAAGGCAACGTCGGCCTCATGCGCGCCGTCGAAAGATTCGATCATACCAAAGGTTACAAGTTCTCCACGTACGCTTCATGGTGGATTCACCAGGCTATCTCACGCTCGCTTCTCGACCAGACGAGGACGATCCGCGTCCCCGTTTACGTCCTCGAGCAGGCGACGAAGGTGCACAGGGTGAGCTCGGCCATGAACAAGGAAATGGGCAGAAAACCCCTCCCCGAAGAGATATCTCGGAAGACCGGAATTTCGGTCGAGGGTGTAAAGCGGGTGCTCGAGGCCACGAAAGAAGTCGTCCAGCTCGACTCGCCCGTTCTCGACGGCGAAAAATCGACGCTCCTCGATTTCATCCCCGACGACGTAACCGGCTCCCCGGATTACGCCGTCGCCAAGGCGACCCTCACGACGAAGATCAAGGACGCCCTCTCGACGCTCACGCCGAGGGAGGAGCAGATACTCAAGATGAGGTTCGGGATAGGGTTCGAGGCGACGTTCACTCTCGACGAGATAGGCAAGCACTTCAGGCTCACGAGGGAGCGCATCAGGCAGATCGAAAAGCGCGCGCTCGAAAAGCTCGAAGGCTCGGACGTGGGGGCGATTCTTAAAAGCTTTATCGAGTAGAGCGAATGCTGCTCGGACTCACGCTCAAGAACTTTACCATCATCGACGACATATCCGTCTCGTTCGGCCCCGGTCTCAACATCATCACCGGGGAAACGGGGGCGGGTAAGTCCGTCATCATAGACGCGCTCGGCATTATCCTCGGCGGGAAGGCCTCGGTCGAGGATATAAAGACCGGGAAGGACGAGGCTCACCTCGAAGCCCTTTTCGAGATCGAGCCGGATAGCGGGATGTCCGCGGCGCTGGAAGCCGCCGGCGTTGACGTATCCGGGGGCGAGCTTCTCGTAAAGCGCGTCATCCCCCGGAAGGGCAGGCCCCGCTCGTTCGTTAACGGCGGCATAGCGACGCTCCGTATGGTCGAGGACGCGGCCTCGGGGCTCGTTGACATATTCGGCCAGCACGAGCACCAGGCGCTCCTCAGGGAAGAGAATCATCTCAGGGTCGTGGACGAGGCCGGCGGCCTCGCCGAGCCCGCGGCGGGCGTGAAGGAGCTCTTCCGGAAGTACCGCTCGCTCGAATCCGAGATCACAAAACTCTCCGAAGGCGAAAAGACCCTCGCGCAGCGTGAAGACTTCCTCCGGTTCCAGTGCGCCGAGATAGACGACGCCCTGCTCCAGGAAGGCGAGGACGACGAGCTCGAAGACGAAAAGAAAAGGCTCTTGAATTCGGAACGGCTTCTGTCGGCGGCTGAGGGAGCCTACAGCAAAATATACGAGAGCGAGGGCTCGATACTCGGCGCGCTCACCAGAATCTCGACGGACCTCGGCGACGCCTCGCGTATAGACCCATCCCTTTCGGCCCCTGCGGAAGCCGTAGAAAACGCGATAATACAGCTCGAAGACTCCGCCGCCAATCTCCGGGATTATGTCTCAAGTCTCGAATTCCCAGAGGGTCGGCTCGAGGTCGTCGAGGACAGGCTACAGGAAATCGGCACACTCAAAAGAAAGTACGGCGATACGATAGAGGAAATACTCAAGAAACGGCGCGAGCTCGGGGCCGAGCTCGGGCGGACGGCCAATTTCGAAGAAGAGCTCTCGCGGCTCAGGGCCGAATCGGCTTCCGTGAAAAAGGAGCTCGACTCACAGGCGCGGGCCCTCTCGGCGAAGCGTAAGGATGCGGCCTCGAAGCTCGTTAAGACGGTCGAGAAGGAGCTGAAGGAGGTCGGCATAAAGAGCGCCCGCTTCTCCATGTCGTTTACGGAAAAACCGGTCTCCGAAGACGGCGTCGACTCTGCCGCTTTCATGTTCTCCGCAAACCCGGACGAAGAGTTAAAGCCGCTCGTGAAAGTGGCGTCGGGGGGAGAGCTGTCGCGCATAATGCTCGTCCTTCGCGAGGCCGCCTCGAAGTCGGGCGACGGCTCTGTCGTGATATTCGACGAGGCCGACTCGGGCGTCGGGGGAGCTGTGGCAGAAACGGTCGGCAGGAAGATACACGCTCTCTCCCGCCGGACGCAGGTGATATGCATCACGCACCTCCCGCAGGTAGCCAAGTTCGCCGACTCGCACCTCGCCGTCACAAAGTCCGTCGAGGGCGGGAAGACGAAGGTCGTGATACACGCGCTCGAACGGGACGAGCGGGTCCGGGAGCTCGCCCGTATGATAGGCGGCATCAACATCACACAGAAAACGCTCGACGCCGCGCACGAAATGCTGGGCGGGTGAGCACTGCCCTGCACACACGAACTTATCTGCCTGTTAATATAATTTGATAGAGTCCATTAAGAGAAGACGATGATAGAAGCTTATCTCACCCCCCATAACCTCGCGGTATTCGGCGTGGGCCTCGTGCTCGGGGCGCTCGCGGTCGTGATAATAAACCTCGCCGCGAAGGGGAGGGCGAGGAAAATAGCCGAGGAGATTTTCCAGGAGTCCGAGGTCAAAAAGCTCGAAGAGCTCGACCGCATCATCGACGGTATCCGCGATTCGTTCGGGGCCCTTTCGCAAGATGCGCTCATGCGTAATTCCGAGCAGTTCATGAGGCTCGCCGGCGAGTCCCTCTCGAAGCAGGCGGAGCTCGGCGGAAAGGATCTCGAAAACAAGAAGGGCATGATAGACCAGACGCTCGCCGTCATAAGGCAGGAGCTCGAAAAAACGCAGACGAGGATCATAGCCCTCGAAAAGGACAGGGAGCAAAAGTACGGCGAGCTCACTAGCCAGCTCAGGATAGCGGCCGAAAGGACCGCGGAGCTACAGGCAACGACGAGCCAGCTTCGCGAGGCGCTGGCCAACACCAAGCGCCGCGGCCAGTGGGGCGAGCGCATGGCCGAGGACATACTCGCATTTATCGGATTTAAGGAAGGGGTCAACTACCACAAGCAGAAGATGCTCGCCTCGTCTTCTTCGATCCCGGATTACACGTTCATCCTCCCAGACGGCCTGAAGGTGAACATGGACGTGAAGTTCCCGCTCGATAATTACGTGAAATTCCTCGAGGCCGAATCCGCCTCGGAAAAGTCCGCGCTGAGGTCGCAGTTCATGAAGGACGTCCGTGCGCGCGTCCGCGAGGTCACGCGCCGCGAATACATAAACCCCGAGGACAACACTATAGACTACGTCATCGTCTTCATACCGAACGAGCAGATATACTCGTTCGTTCAGGAGCACGACGCGCTCATACTGGACGACGCTCTCCGGTCGAAGGTGATACTCTGCTCGCCGATCACGCTCTACGCCGTCCTCGCCGTCATAAGACAGTCGGTTGATAACTTCAACCTCAAGCGCACCACCGGCGACATACTTTCGCTCTACAACGAATTCGGGAAGCAGTGGCGGGCCTACGTCGAGTGCTACGAGAAGCTCGGGAAGAAGATCGCCGACGTCCAGAGCGAGTACGACAGCCTCCGGGGCACCCGTACAAACATGGTCGAAAGGCCGCTCAGGAAAATAGAAGCCCTAAGGGAAAGCCAGGGCATTTCCGAAGAGGAGCCCGAAGCGCGGTATACGCTCAAATCGGGCGAAGAGTAGTCTTCCGCTTCCGGGGCTAGTCGAATGAAGCTCCGCCCTCAGGCGATAATTTCACTCTCCGGTTGTATCGGGAGCTTCTGCCCTTTCCGGCCTTTCTCAGAACTCGCAGAAAACGACTGCCGAGATGACGGTCGTCCAGAGGCCGCTCTTGTCGCCTACGGCCGTCTGGGTCGTGTTCGTCGTCTTGACGATGTGACCGCTGATCTCCCAGGTGTCCTTCTGCTCGTCGTAGCTCTTGTCCGGGTCGAACGCGGCGCCGAGGGTCGTCGCAAGCATGTATGCCGCGAGGTCTTCGGCGTATTCGCCGGCTATCGTGTCATTCTGCCCGTAGCTGTGATGCTCGGATATGTAGCCGTGGCGGGTGGTGTCTTTCGGCAGGGCGATGCCGGTCGCCGCGGCGATGAGCCTGTTGGGCTCGTTGGTTGCGTTTTCGCTGATAACGACGTGCACGATCTGCCCCGGGAAGAGGTTCTTGAGCCCCTTGGAGCGCGGCACGAGCGTACAATGCGGGGGGAATATGCTGGATACCCTCACCAAATTGAATTCTGCAATTTTAGCGTTTCTCAAAGCCATCTCGAAGCTCGTGAGCTTTTCCTTATGTTTTCCAACGCCCTTCGTGATAAAAGCCTGTTTAGGTAGAAGCAATGACATTCCCTCCGTAAAATTTAAGCGTAGTTCCTGAAATAAAAGCAGAATTTTCTACTATAAAACCCCCCTTGTCAACATTCTGAACCGTCCCTTCATTTTGGCGGTTCGTATGTGGTGGATATTGTTGCACATATGTGCCGTTTTTTGTGCACTTGCGGTAAATCGCGAACGGTAAGATCGGGGGCTTTTGATGTAAAGCCTTGAAATCATGTAACTCATGATTAGATTCAATATTGGCATGATAATTGCAAGTGTTTTGCATAGAGTTGATTGGCAAAAATTCAAACAGCGAGGTGAAGACATGGATATACGAGTAGCACCGTGCACGATCAAGCCGTCCTGCGATTGTTCACCCGAGGTTTATGGATTCGACAAAGAAGCGCACATGGAGTCGGTTCACGCGCCGGTCACTTACTGGGGCGTTTTCCTGAACGACACGCGTGTATCAGCCGCTTCGAGCAGGGAACTTGCCGAGAAAACGAAGGAATGGATGGAGAACTGGCTTACGGATAATCAATATAGAAACCAATACTGATACCAACCAACACCATACCTCTAAAGCCGTGTCCGTACGTTGAGAAACGCGCGGGCGCGGCTTTTTTTTTCGTCCGGTGAATAATTTTAAACACTTCTCTTTTGGTTTCGCCTGGCTTTCGGAGTATATTAATTCCTAAGCCGCCCGGTCTCGGGCTGCCCGGAGGATAGCCACGATGAAAGCCGCAGTAACCGGAGGGACGGGGTTTATCGGCGGAAGGCTCGTCGAGGAGCTTGTCTCGCGCGGGCACGACGTCACATGCCTCGTCCGCGACACGAGCAACGTCGAGATGCTAAAGGAGCTCGGCGTAAGGCTGGTTCACGGCGACCTCGGCAATCCTGACAGCTTAAAGAGGCTGCCCAATGGCGCTGACGTCGTATTCCACGTGGCCGCCATGGTCTCTGACTGGGGTCCCAGGGAAGACTTCTTCAAGTACAACGTCGAAGCGACGAAGACGCTCCTCTCGGCGGCCGCCGGCTCCGGCGTAAAACGGTTCGTCCACATGAGCTCCTCGACGGTCGTATGGCAGTCAGACTTCTGGAGCGTTCACGACCTCGTGGATATAGACGAGACCTACCCCTACAGGGATAAGTACAACGACAGCTACAATGCCTCCAAGGCCGAGGCCGAAAGGCTAGTGATAGCCTATAACGGCACGTCGGGCATCGAGACGGCGGTCATAAGGCCGTCAAACGTCTGGGGCGCGGGCGATACCGTTATACTCCCGCGCGTCGCGGGGGCGGCTAAAAAGGGGATACTCCATCCCATGGGCAGCGGCAAGCGAACCGTGACGCCGTGCCACGTTAACAACCTCGCGCGGGCCATGATCCTCGCCGCACAAAGCCAGGATTCCTCGGGCAACATCTACTTCATAAACGACGGCGTAAAGATCGGCTACATGGAGTTTTTGACGAAGCAGCTCCGCGCGGCGGGCATCGAATGGAAGCCGGGCTTCTCTATCCCGTACAAGTTCGCTTACTCGGTCGCCGCCGTTATGGAGGCCCTGTTCAAGCTCATGGGGTCGAAGAAGCCGCCGGTTCTGACGCGCTTCGCCGTCGCGGCCCTGGCAGGCAGCAGGAGCTATTCGATTGAGAAGGCCCGCCGCCAGCTCGGCTACGAGCCGTCAGTACCGCTCGACGAGGGCATGGCGAAGCTCGCCGATTGGGTGAAGCTCCTGGGGGGCACCGACGAGCTCCTCAAATTCTGAAGCGCGGCTCCTCCCGGACATTCCACGCGCAAAATCCGCCCCGGGCTATACTGATGCCAAATTGAAACATTCCCTTATATAATGTAGCTTTCTTTCCGCTCATGGCTCAGCCGCTAACCAACGAAGCCGCCTACATCGAGGCCCGGGGGCTCACGAAATCCTTCGGCACGTTCGACGCGCTCAGGGGTATAGACCTCGCGATAGGGAAGGGGGAGTTCTTCACCCTCTTCGGCCCTAACGGCGCGGGGAAGACGACCTTCATCAAGCTCCTTTCGACTTTGACGAAGCCTTCTACGGGCTCGCTCACGGTTGCCGGGCACGATTCCGGGAAGGAGGCCGACGAGATAAGGCGGATCACGGGGGTCATCTCGCACGATCCCTATCTTTACGAGAACCTCTCGGCGCTCGAAAACATAAAATTCTTCGGCGCGCTCTACGGCGTCACGGACCTCGACGCCCGGGCGAAGGAGGTCGTCACGGCCGTCGGGCTCGGAAAACGCATGCACGACATCGTCCGGAACTTCAGCCGGGGCATGAAGCAGCGGCTCGCCGTCGCAAGGGCGACTGTGCACGAGCCGTCGATCCTACTCCTCGACGAGCCCTACACCGGGCTCGACCAGCACGGCGCGAAGGTGTTCGGCGAGATGCTGGCGGCGCTCAAATCGCGCAGCAGGACGATACTCATGACGACCCACAACATAGACGAGGGGCTCGGGATGAGCGACAAGGTCGGCATCATAGCCGGGGGTAAGCTGGTCTACCATGGGGCCTCTGGAGACCTCGACGGCGAGCGTTTCAAGGAGCTGTATATAGAAAGCGTCGAAAATGTGTAGGATGCGATTGATGCCGGTCACTTTAAATATTATCAGGAGAAAAATATTAATAGCGGCAGATATATATAAACCATAAATAGAACACAGCTTGAATCGAAAATTTAAGTATTATTGACTTCAGATCGTTGAGGGAATCAGTGGCTAAAAAGCTGGAAATTATAATGATATCCGACATTAGATATATGTTATAATATGCTGATAATATTGTATTAATATGGTTATTGTTGCTGTATTCTGCTCTACTAGGAGCGGATTTAGGTGTTAGAAAATGTCACTTGTGACGTAAAGCGTTCGAATGGGTGACGCAAAGGGTTAAAAAGGAATTTTATGCTGGATAAAATCTGGGCGATTGTAAAGAAGGACCTGATAACCGAGATGAGGACGAAGGAGCTCTTTACGTCCATGCTCACCTTCTCAATCCTCGTGGTCGTCATATTCAGCTTCGCCTTCGCATTCTCGACTGGCCTTATAAAGCTCGCGGCCCCCGCGATGCTGTGGATAACGTTCACCTTCGCCGGGGTCCTCGGCCTCTCGCGCTCGTTCGCGCTGGAAAAGGAAGGCAACGCTGTTCTCGGCCTCCTGCTTACGCCGACCGACAGGAGCTTCATATACATAGGCAAGCTAATTAGCGGGACGATATTCGTATTCATCGTCGGGATGATAATAGTCCCGATGTTCGTCATATTCTTCAACCTCGATTTCATCGCGACCGTCCTGCCGCTTATCCCGGTTGTCCTGCTCGGCTCTCTCGGCTACGTCGCCGTCGGGACGCTCTTCTCCGCAATGGCCGTGAACACGCGGCTAAGGGAAGTCCTCCTCCCGATTCTTCTCTTCCCGATAATCATCCCGCTCATCGTAAGCGCTGTTAAGCTCTCGTCCCTCGTCCTCGAAGGAAAGCCTCTCTCCGACGGCTATTCCGCTTTACAACTCCTGATCGCATTCGATATAATCTTTGTTGCCGCGTGCGCGGTTGTGTTCGAATACGTCATAGAGGAATCCTGAAAAATGAGACGCGCCCTTACGATAGTAACGTTCATTCTCCTCGCCGTCGCCACCTGGATGGCGCTTGTTTACGCACCGACCGAGCCGCTTATGGGCCACGTGCAGAGGCTCTTTTACTTCCACATGGGGACAGTGTGGGTTGCGACGGTAGCGTTCATAATCGTCTTCGTTGCGAGCATCATGTACCTGTGGAAGCAGACGCGCGGGTGGGACATACTCGCCTATTGCTCGGCCGAAATCGGGGTGCTGTTCCTCACGATAACGATACTCACGGGGGCCATCTGGGCAAAGCCGATCTGGGGCACGTGGTGGACGTGGGACCCTCAGCTCACGACGACGTTCATACTCTGGATCCTCTACATCGTATACCTCATACTCCGCTCGTCTGCGGGGACAAACACGCGTAGGGCGAAGTTCGCTGCTGTATTCGGCATAATCGCCTTCATCGACCTCCCGCTTGTGTATCTGTCAGTGCGGGTCATGCGCGGTATATCCCCGGTCGTCTTCGGGCCGGGAGGGGGCGGCATAGAGCCCGAGATGATGCACGCGCTTCTCGTGAACCTGGTAGCGTGCTCGCTCCTTTTCATAGTGCTCCTGCTCGAAAGAATGGATCTCGAAAAATTGGGCGACGTGCTGGCGCGCCTCCGAACGAGAGAAAGCTGATTCCCTGCGCGCTTCGTTCGGCCATGTGCCATCCGCCCACGTAAGACAGGACCCGAATCACAAAACGCGGAGACGCGGCCCAACGGAGAAAAACCAATATGCCGACCGGCGGAAACGCTGACATCCTTTTCTACTACGCAGCGATTGCGGTAGCGGCCGGCCTCGTCGAATGCTTCTTCGGCTATAGAATCTTCCGTTTCATTCTGGGCGTCGCGGGGTTCGTCGCGGCGGCGGTATTCTTCGGCAGCCTCGGCTACGAGCTCTCCGGGGGGAGCGAGCCTGTCTCTATAATCGCTGGCCTCGCGGGCGGCGTCCTCGGCGCGTGTCTTTTCTACTACCTCTACGTAATCGGCGTCTTTTTTCTGGGGGCAATACTAGGCTTTACGATCGCGATGTACGTCTTCAGCCTTATGAACATGGATGTCATCCCGGCCGTCCTCTACGGCGCGGCTATAATCTCGGGCGCGCTCGCAGCCGTCTTCCAGAAGCCGATGCTGATAATCGCGACGGCGTTCGGCGGCTCGTTCGCTGCCGTCACGGGCGGGGCTTACATGCTGTACAGGAATTTCTACCCGCTCGACCCGGGCTTTTTGGGGAATCTCGAAGAGGACCAGCTATACAGGATGGCGATGATATGGTTCGCCCTCGGGGTGTTCGGCCTCGTCGTGCAGCTCATGATACTGCCTCGAAAGGCGGCGGTTGCGCCTTCAACAGGGGGAAATACACCTGTTCCGGATAAGGATTCTTCGGAGCAGGATGAGGAAGACGACGAGCCGTCCGGAAACAAAACCCCGGCTGATGACGAGACGGGCCGGGCTTAAAAGCCGTCGCCGTACCGTCTCAATCACAAGCTTTCCCCCATTTCGCTATCACGAAAAAAAGTCCCCCCAGGCACTACATTAAATTGGTTCTATTAACTAATTGTAGATTTGTAAACCTGCGGGTATTCTATAATTTCGCCAATCAAGAAGCCCATTATGAGATACGTAACGCTTGGCCTATTTCTGTCTTTCGCCTGGGTGCTTTCGGGCTGCTTCAGCTCGTCGGAAAAGGAAAATTCGGTCACTATCTTTCCAACTTCAAGCACGGAAGACGTGGTCGACGGCGAGGCCGTCGAATACGACGCCGGGGCGTCTTTCACAGGCAGCGACGGCTCCATACTCGTAGACACCGACAAACCGGTGACGCTCACGCTCTTCACCCCGGACCCGTCAGATTTAAACCACTCTAGAATCGTATATAAAGCCAGGCTGAAAACCGAAGGGCTGACCGGCACGGGCGAGGAAAGGGGGATTGCGTATCTGGAGCTCCACGCACAATACGCAAACGGCGAGGACGTCGTCTCACGCGGCCCGCGCATACCGCCCTCGGGGACAAGCGACTGGGTGCCGGCCGAGACGGACCTTTACCTCGACACGGGCCCCGAGCCCGAGAAAATCACGCTCGCTTTGGGCGTCGAGGGGCACGGCAAGGTATGGATAGACGACGTTGTTCTGGAATCGCGTCCGCTCAGGATAGATTATCTTTTTTGGGGAAGTGCAGTTGTCTGGATAGCCCTGATTATATATATTTATCATTTGTTTACGAAACAAAGGAGCCTCAAGCGAGAGCTCGAATCAATAAGGACCGGCGCGTAGGGAGCGCGCACCTGTCCAATCGTGTGAGAGGTGGGTGTAAATGCTTAAAGGAAAGATGAAGTTCATTATAGCGATAGGCGCGATAGCTTTCGCGGTCGCCTATCTCGTATACGGCGGTGTGAGGGAGACGATGGTCTACTACCTCACAGTAGAAGAGCTCCACGCCAGGGTGCCGGACGTTTACGGAGAAAGGGTGCGCGTATCCGGCAACGTAATCCCGGGCACTATAAAGCACGGCGCCGACGGCGCCCTCGCGTTCAGCATCTCGGACGGGGCAGGGGCCGTGGACGTCAATTACAACGGCATAGTCCCCGACGTTTTCAAGGATGACGTAGAAGCGGTGGTCGAGGGCGTGTATTCCGAATCGGGCGTTTTCCAGGCAGACATTCTTCTGGCCAAGTGCCCGACGAAATACGAATCGACCGACGTTCTCTATAACGACCAGGGCGCGCCCCAGGGGACCTCATACTAATGGCCGAGACCGGATACATATCTGTACTGGTAGCCTTTGTCCTGTCGATCTACATCGTATTCGCGTCGGTATACGGCGCGAAATCCGGCAGGCGCGATTTCGTGGACAGCGCCCGTAACGCAGCGCTGGCGATATTCTTCCTTCTTCTGATAGCGATACTCGCTCTTCTGCATTCACTCGTAAATCTCGACTTCAGCATTAAGTACGTCGCGATGAACACGAGCACCGACCTTCCAGTGATCTTCAGGATGACTTCGCTCTGGGCGGGGCAGGCAGGCTCGCTCCTTCTGTGGGCTTTCGTACTTTCCATTTATATGGCGCTGGTCGTGATGTCGACAAAAGGCAAGTCGCGAGAGCTGATGCCCTACGTCATAGCGACTCTCGGCGCGATAGCAATATTCTTTACATTCATCGTGGCATTCGTGGAAAGCCCCTTCGAAAAGCTCGCCGTGGCGCCGCTCGAGGGCAGGGGGCTCAACCCCATACTCCAGAACGCATACATGGCGATTCACCCCGTAACGCTCTACCTCGGCTACGTCGGCGTCGCCGTGCCGTTCGCGTTCGCCATGGGCGCGCTTCTTAGCGGAAAGCTAGGCGATGAATGGATAAGGTATTCCCGGAAGTGGACGCTCTTTGCGTGGACGTTCCTTAGCATCGGCCTCATACTCGGCGCGAGGTGGGCTTATCTCGAGCTCGGATGGGGCGGCTACTGGGCGTGGGATCCTGTCGAAAATGCGGCCTTCATGCCGTGGCTCGCGGCGACGGCGTTCGTTCACTCGGTCATGATCCAGGAAAGAAAGGGCATGCTCAAGAAGTGGAACATGTCCCTCATCATACTGACATTCTTCCTGTCTATTTTCGGCACATTCATCACGCGTAGCGGCGTCATATCGTCCGTCCACTCATTCGCGCAGTCAGACATCGGCCCGATGTTCCTCGGGTTCATAGCCTTCATACTTCTCTTTTCCTTCTCGATGTTCCTCTACAGGATGAAGGACCTCGAATCGGAGAATAATTTCGATTCCATACTCTCCCGCGAGAGCGCATTTATATTCAACAACCTCCTCTTCCTGGGGGCCGCGTTCGCGGTATTCCTGGGGACGATTTTCCCGATATTGTCAGAGGCGATAACGGGCGAGAAGATACTCGTCGGGCCTCCGTACTTTAACAAAGTGAATACGCCGATAGCCCTCGTCCTCGTGCTTCTGATGGGGGTAGGGCCGCTCATTTCGTGGCGGAAGGCGTCTAAGGAAAACCTGTTCAAGAACTTCTTCGTTCCGACGGTGGTTGCAATAGTTACGGGCGTTCTTCTTTTCGCGCTCGGCATCCACGATACCTATGCGCTCCTTGCGTACTCGCTCTGCGCTTTTGTGGTGGTAACGGTGTTCACCGAGTTCTTCCGAGGCATTCGCGTTCGATCGAAGAGGGGCGAAAACCCGCTTGTTGCATTCGGGCGGCTCGTGTCGAAGAACAAGCGCAGGTACGGCGGCTACATTGTCCACATCGGCGTAGTGCTAATCGTTATCGGAATCACTTCGTCGTCCGTATTCGTTACGGAAAAACAGGTCACCCTGTCCAAGGGAGAGTCCGTGACCCTTAACGACTACACGTTCACATTCAACGGAATCAACCAGTATACGACCAACGCCAAGAACGCGACGGTCGCGACGCTCACGGCGTTTAAGGGCGGAAAAGATATAGGCATTATGTCGCCCGAAAAGAACATCTACAAATACGAAGGTAACAGGGAAATAAATCAGGAGACTGAAGTCGCCCTGAGGTCGACGCTTACCGACGACCTGTATATAATTCTCATGAGCTTCACCGACGACGGGGGCGCCACCCTTCGGATCATATTGAACCCGCTCGTAAGCTGGATATGGGCCGGCGGAGTGGTTCTCGTCCTGGGGGCGATCATTACCATGCTCCCCGACGGGCGGAAGAGCAGGGAAGAGGTTTTCGTTCGGTATACGCTCGGCGAAAAGGACAGCGCGCTCAAAGTATAATCTCCCCGGCTTGAGCGCCGATTCGGAAACGAGATGGAATTGCAGCTTATACTGCCACTGGCGATAGCTCTACTCGCCGCAATATTTATATCGCTACCGTTCTTCAGACGCGGGAAAGACAGCGCTCTGGAAGACGACGCGCTCCGGCCCGACCCCAGGGCCGAGCGGCTGCGGACGCTCCACGTCCGTAAGGACACGCTCCTTTCGGCGCTGGCCGATATCGAGTTCGACCACGGGCTCGGGAAGCTCTCGACCGCGGATTATAAAGACCTAAGCCGGAAGTACCGCGCCGAGGCCGCTGCGGTGCTAAAAGAAATAGACGAGGCCACCGGCCGGAACTGGGACGCCGCCTTCGCCGACGAGCTCGAAAACGAAATAAAATCGAAGAGAAAAAAGCTCGTCCTTAACGACTACGAGGACGAGGAGATAGAAAAGGAAATAATCCGTGCGCGCGAAAGCGCGTGGGGCTCGGCCGAAACGGCCGCGTGCCCCGAATGCGGCAGCACCTGCGGCCCGGACGATCTTTTTTGCGCCCGCTGCGGCGCCAGCCTTAAAGGAGGCCCAGAAGATAAAAAGGCTAAATCGGTTTAATAATCACGTTTTATTCCTCGCGGCGGTAATGACAGCGCTTTTGATGCTCGCCGTTCCGGCCCGCGACTCCATTGCCCAGAACCCGCACGACATGCAGGAGCTCGGCGGCAAGCTATTCATAGAAAACGGATGCGTCAGGTGCCACACCATAGGCAGGGGGCGCTTCGTCGGCCCGGACCTTAAAGGCGTCGGCCAGCGTTATTCCCCCCAGGATATTGTCCGCTGGATAACAGACCCGCAGGAGATTTACAGCAAGGAAGGGAAGATGCCCATAAACGAGGGATATCCCCCCATGCCTCCGCCTCAGGACGTTCATCCGATGGAAGCCAGGGCGATAGCCGAGTACCTGATGAAGGCAAAGGCCGGGAAGGTGAATCCCGAAGGCGGCACGATAACCGGTAAGGTCGTTAATAAAACGACGGAGGTTCCCGTGCCGGGAGTAACCGTTTCGCTTAAAGCCTTCATGGGTGACAGGGAAACCGGGGACGAGGAGGCGGAAACCTCAGCCGACGGCACGTTCAAGTTCGACAAGCTCGCCTGGGACAGGAGCTACTCCCTGACGCTCGCCTATAACGGCGCCGAATACGCGACCGACAAGATGGTCTTTCTCCCGGACGAGAATGTAAAGACTCTCGATCTCCCCGTTTACGAGCCTACTCTGGACGATCCCGGCATAACGGTTAAGGAAGCGCACACCGTTGTCGAGATCTCTGAAAACGGCGTCAACGTGGGTGATATAATGATATTCAATAACCCGGGGGACAAAATCTTCGTGGGCAATGCCGACATAGCCGAAGGCAAGAAAGAAACCCTCCGGTTCGACCTCCCTCCGCATGCAGCTAACGTCACCTTCATGCACGGCCTCGACCCCGAGTCCGTCGTAACGACTGAGCACGGCTTTTCGGATACCGAGAGCGTGATGCCCGGCGAGAAAAGGGTGATCTTCGCCTACAGCATGCCCACCGATTCGGGTGCGGTAACGATAGAAAAGAATATTATCTATCCGACCGACAGCTTCCTGCTGCTCGTGCCGGAAACGAAGAACGGCGTCGATGTCACGGGGCTCACCGCCGATCCCGAGCCTGTACAGATGGAAAAAGTGAATTACTTCAAATGGCAGGGCAAGGACCTTAAGCCCGGCGACAAGATAATGATAAAGTTCAAGGGGACCGGCGGCATCGCTGCTTACCTCGACGGTTACATAAAATGGGCAGCACTCGGGCTCATCCTCCTTCTGGTGGGCCTCGGGATACTCTATTCCTCGATGGGCAAGGGAGGCGCGGCGAAGGAAAAAGAATCCGGAGAGCGCGAGAGAAAAGAGCTCCTAGATAAACGGAGCCAGCTTATACGCGACATAGCGGCACTCGACGACGACTTCGAAGCCGGAAAAATAGACGAAAGCAGATACCACAGGTTGAGGGATTCGATGAAGGAAGAGCTTGTAGAAATTACACGGAGACTGCGATTGTGATCACAAGTCTCCATGTTGAAATTGGATTATGGAGAGAACCGCCAGGCTAGCGGTCTCTGTCCTTAGAATCCTGGGACCCAGACCCAGGGATGTAAAACCCATTTCAATAGCAAGGAGGACTTCGTTTTGCGAAAATCCACCTTCCGGTCCTATCAATACTATAATATTCTTGGCACCTTGTAAAGTATTCCTTATAAATTCTTTTATGGATAGGCTCGATTCGGCGTGAAGTATGATAGCCAAGTCGCTCTCACCCTTATATAATAGCGCCTCTTTGAACTCTAAAGTATTTTCTATAAGGGTAGGTTTCGTCCGTCCGCACTGTTTCGACGCCTCGAGAGCTATCCTCTCCCATCTCTGATGCTTCCCGGTTTTTCTCACCTGGGACCTCTCCGTTACGACGGGCACTATCCTCGTCGCCCCGAGCTCGGTCGCCTTCTCCACGATATAGTCCATCTTCTCCCCCTTGGGGAGGCCCTGGAGTATCGTTATGTCGATCACGGGGTCGGCCGCGATCAGGCGGCTACCGGTTATATCGACAACCAGCTCGCGGCTCCCGACTGAAGATATCACCCCGGTGTACTCACGAGAGTCTTCGCCGAAGAGCGTGACCTCGTCACCAACTCCGAGCCGTAGCGCCTTGACCATGTGCCTGTAATCGGCGCCGCTTATCACGGCCTTATCTTCTTCGATTCCCTGCGGGGGTAGAGGAATTCTGGGCATAGTGGGAAATATATTACATGATGCTAAAGGATTGCAATACAAACCGGAAGCTGTTTGGAGAGGATGTCAGAAGCGGCTTTACACAAGGGGGCCTTCTATGAAGAAGTTTCGCAGGTGTCCGGTCACGTTTATAGAACTTACTTAAGGTCTTTAAAGTAATCGGCTACTGCTTCTGCAAGTCCGGCAGCAGTGTACTCGGCCGGCACGACGGCGGCCTTGTAACCCAAATCGGTAAGTGTCTTTGCCGTAACCGGGCCTATGCATGCGAAAACGGGCTTACCGTCCGAAATTGGTATCTCACCGACGGTTTCGAGGAAGTTCCTCACAGTAGACGAGCTCGTGAACGTGATGATGTCTATGCGACCTTCGGATATCTCTTTCTTAAGAGCGGCGGTTTTCGTCTTCCCCGCCTTCTTCGTCTGGTAAACCGGCGCGACGTCTACGTGCGCCCCCATCTCGCGAAGGCTCTCGGGCAGTATCTCGCGCGCCTCCTTCGCCCTCGGTATGAGTATGCGCTTGTCCTTGAGGTCCATTTCGCGGAAGAGCTCTATCAGCCCCTCGGCCCTGTAGTCGGCGGGCATCATATCGACGTTAATCCCGTGAGCGCCGAGCTCCTCTGCCGTTACCTCGCCTATCGCCGCGACCTTCGGGCCGTGCATCTCCCTTACGTCGAGGCCGAGATGCCTGAGCCTTTCGAAGAATCCCCCGACGCCGTTTACGCTCGTGAAAATTATCCAGTCGTAAGATCCGAGCGCCTTCATTGCCTTGTCGAGGACCTTGTAGCTCGCAAGAGGCGCGATCTCAATAGCGGGGAACTCGATGACCTCGGCCCCCATCTCTTCGAAGAGCGCCGACAGCGGACGGGCCTGCTCCCTCGGGCGGGTGACTACTATTCTCTTCCCGAAAAGCGGCTTCTTCTCGTACCAGGAAATCACGTCCGAGAACCTTACGACCTCACCCGTGACGACTATGGCTGGGGATGATAAGTCCTCCCTCGCGGCCGCCTTTTCGGCTATGTCTGCTACTGTCCCCGTGACGCTTGCCTGTGACGGATAGGTCCCGCGCGCGATCACCGCCGCCGGGGTGTCGGGGCTCATGCCGAACTCCATTAGCTTCTTCATGTTCGCGGCCAGGTTCGTGACGCCCATAAGGAACACCACAGTCCCCATGCGCGCGACCAGGTCCCATTCGATGCCGGATTCGCCCTTGGCCGGGTTCTCGTGCCCGGTGACGACGGCGAACGAAGAGGCTATCTTCCTGTGGGTGAGCGGTATCCCCGCGTACGCGGGCACGGCCGCGGCCGACGTCACGCCCGGAACAATCTCGAACTCTATCCCCTCGGCGGCGAGCACTTCGGCTTCCTCGCCCCCGCGCCCGAAGATGAAAGGGTCGCCGCCCTTTAGCCTCGCGACGGTCCTCCCGCCGCGAGCCTTTTCGACGAGGAGTGAGTTGATCTCATCCTGCGGCATGACTGTGTGCCCGGCCTTCTTCCCGACGCATATGAGCTCTGCGCCCGGCTTCGTGTACGACAAAAGCTCGAGGTTTACGAGGAAATCATGGACGACAGTGTCGGCCTTTCCGAGGATCTCTTTTCCCTTGACCGTGATGAGCCCCGGGTCTCCGGGGCCGCCGCCTACGAGGTACACCTTTCCGTATTTTTTCGTCATTGTATTGTCGGCCTGAATCTAAAGAAAACCGAAGCGCCGCCGGGTTGTCAAGGAAGCCCCGCCGCCTTCTGGAATGTGTTCTAATAAAGGGTATGATTATTTACGTCAAAGCCTTATGCACGGCCCGTTATCCTGTTATGATATGGCTGGCTTAAGCAGAACGAGACAGGAGGCAACGAATGCTTGTCAAGGATTTCATGACCCCGGACCCGAAAACCGTATCGCCCACAGACGACGCCGCGGCAACTCTCGATCTCATGAGGAGTCTCAACTTCCGGCAGTGCCCGGTGGTCGAGGATGGAAATCTGGTCGGAATAGTTACGGACAGGAATTTGAGAACGGCGCTCGCCGCGGGCGGGAACCCCAAAGTTAAGGAGATAATGGCGGCGAACCCCGTGACGATAATCGACTATACCTCCATAGAAGGCGCGGCAGAGATAATACGCTCGGGCAAGTTCAACGCCCTGCCGGTAGTCAACAGCCGGAGCGAGCTCGTCGGCATCCTTACGGTAACCGACCTTCTCGACGCGCTGCTCAAGATGATGGGCTTTCACGAAAAACCCGTCAGGCTCGAAGTGCGTATGTTGGACGAGACGAACATGTTCGACATACTCCACGCCATACAGCAGAACTCGGACAAGGTCATTTCGTTCAGCGTCGCCCCCGAGGACCGGAAGCTATACTACTTCTGGGTGGTGAACTGCAACTTCGGCGAGCTCGAAAAGGCTCTCAGGGAAGACAACATCCAGATTAGCACGGTCGTATCGTAAGCGGCGCTCCGCATCCGGCTCGTTCATCCCCGGGGCGTGGTCGGCTAAGGCAGCTCTGGTATACTACCAACCAGAGGCCGCGCACGCCAAGGACACTTACACGAAATGGAATCCGAGCACTACGAGCTCATACTCGACCACTTCAAAAATCCGAGGAATTACGGCACACTCGAAGACGCCGACGTCTCTTACGAAGAGGGCGTGCCTTCGTGCGGCGACCTCGTCCGCCTCGACGTAAAACTCCGGGACGGCAAGATTGCGGCGGTGATGTTCAGCGGCAAGGGCTGCGCGATAAGCCAGGCCTCGGCATCCATACTGACCGAGAAGGTTACGGGGATGGACGTTTCCGAGATCATGAGCCTCAAGGACGAGGAAGTCCTCGAATCCCTGGGCCTCACGGTCTCACCGACTAGGTTCAAGTGCGCGCTACTCGGGCTGAAAGTGTTGAAGAAGGCCCTCGTTCAGAACGAGCGCGACAAGACCGCCCCCGCCGAATAAAGCCATGGAAAGCATACCGAGAATAGGAAAGAGGCTCGACCCGATAAAGTTAAGGGAAGACTTCCCTGTGTTCGAGCGGAAGATAAACGGAAAGCCGCTCGTCTATCTCGACAACGCCGCCACCACTCAAAAGCCCCGCGAGGTCCTGAACAGCCTCGTCGATTACTATCAGGCCCACAATTCGAACATCCACCGCGGCGTCCACACGCTCAGCTACGAGGCCACGCTCATGTACGAAGCCGCCCACAGGAAAGTGGCAGGATTCGTCGGCGCGACCGACTGGCACACTATAGTCTTCACGCGTAACGCTACGGAATCCATAAACCTCGTCGCATACGGCTGGGGGCTGGGCAATCTCAAACCGGGGGACGAGGTGCTCATCACGATAATGGAGCACCATTCGAACTTCGTCCCGTGGCAGATGCTCCGTGATAGGCTCGGCATTACACTCAACATCGTGGGCGTAGACGCCGAGGGCAGGCTCGACATCGCCGAATTCGACAGGCTCCTGTCCGAAAGGACGAAGCTCGTCTCGCTGGTCCACGCGTCGAACGTCCTGGGGACCGTAAACCCCGTAAAGGAGCTCACGAGTAAGGCTAAAGAGTACGGCGCGCTCGTCCTCATCGACGCGGCGCAGTCGGCCCCACACATAAGGCTCGACGTCCAGGACATCGGCTGCGACTTTCTGGCAGCTTCGGGGCACAAGATGCTGGCGCCGACCGGTACAGGCTTTCTCTACGGCAGGGGCGAGCTGCTGGAACGCATGGATCCCTTCCTCTTCGGCGGCGACATGATAGAGAAGGTCACGCCCGAGCGCTCGACGTGGAACGAGCTCCCGTGGAAGTTCGAGGCCGGTACGCCCGACATAGGCGGCGGAGTCGCCCTGGGCGCGGCAGTCGATTACCTGAGCACGATAGGCCTGGACGCCATAGCCGCACACGAAGAAGTTTTATTGAAGCATGCCTTGCAAAGGCTCTCAGCGCACGGTTGGGTCCAGCTTTACGGCCCGTCCGAAGGCGAGAGGGTAGGGGTCGTGTCCTTTAACGTAAAGGGCGTTCACCCCCACGACGTCGCCGGGATGCTCGACGAAGAGGGCATTGCGATACGATCCGGGCACCACTGCGCCCAGCCGCTCATGGACAGGCTAGGGATGGAGCACGCCGCACGGATGAGCTTTTATCTCTATAACTCCACAGAAGAGATCGACCGCGCCGTCGATACCATCGAAAAAGTTAAGCGCCTCTTCGGCTGATCCGTCTTAAATAACTTTTTCCAAGTCATTTTAACCAAACCACGCTTTGTGCGGCGTCAAAGCGTGTATTGTCACGCACATCAAGCCCGGCTTCTCGAAAATTCCGGATAACACTTGTCTCCCCGGCTGTTCGCCGTGTATTATTGAGTGCCCACTCAATGAGTGAGCGCCCACTCATGTTGTGTACTGTTTTAAGACACTCGACATCGGCCGGTTTCGGCCGGTCAATGATTACGGCAGGTTAAGAGTGGCATAAGGATTTCATAACTATTTGTGCAAAGGAGGTAGTAAATGTCAGACTCAAACATCATCCTCACGCCGTTAAAAGCCCTGACGGCGGTTCTCGTCGCCCTCACGGTTTTCTTCATGCTGGCGCCCGTTACGCTAGGGCAGTCGGAAGCCGAAAAGGGCAAGCAGCTCTTTCAACAGAAAACGTGCGCGGCCTGTCATACGATAGGCGGCGGCAAGCTTGCCGGCCCCGACCTTGCCGGAGTAACCGAAAGACGGGAAGAGGAATGGCTGAAGAAGTGGCTCAAGTCCCCCGATACGATGGTAATGACCGACCCGATAGCAAAGGAGCTGCTCGGTGTTTATATGGTGCCGATGCCGAATCTGGGCCTTACCGACGAAGAAATAGACGCCCTGATCGAGTATTTGGAGTCCGAGGATGCGGCGAAAAAATGACGATAAAGGGAAATCCCCAGGGAATTCCCATATGAGGAGGTTATCAAGATGAGTGGATATACAGGATGTAAAAGGTATGTGAGATATCTGGGCTTGTTTTTTCTGCCCATACTAGCATTCGCGGTTTTTATGGCCGGATGCAACAATGAAGGCGGGGAAAACGAGGGCAAGCCGGCGCAGCTGGCCGCCGGAGTCCCCGACAGCGTCAAGAAGATCGCCGAAGAGAGGGGGCTATCGGAAAAGGACGTAGAAGCCGCCCTCAAAACGTACATACCGTCGGGCAAGTTCGACGATTACGTTCTCTTCGCGTCGGGCGGGCACTCGGGGCAGGTTTTCGTAATCGGCGTTCCGTCGATGAGGCTCCTTAAGACTATTGCAGTATTCACGCCCGAGCCCTGGCAGGGATGGGCGACCGGTTCGGCGGAGACCCACGAGATACTGACGAGCGGCGACATGCCGATCGGCGAAGACAGGACGCTCAACTGGGCCGATACCCACCACCCGGCTTTAACGGAGACGAACGGCGACTACGACGGTCAGTTCCTCTTCATAAACGACAAGGCGAACGCCAGGGTTGCGGTCATCGACTTGAGGGACTTCGAGACCAAGCAGATAGTCAAGAACCCGAACACCATATCCGACCACGGCGCCACCTTCGTCACGCCGAACTCGGAATACGTCATAGAGACGACGCAGTACGCGACCCCGTTGCCGTTTTACGAATTTGCGTCTCTCGACGAATACAAGGAAAAGTACAAGGGGCTCGCCACCCTCTACAAGTTCGACAGGGAGAAGGGACGCATCGACGAATCGGCGTCCTTCTCGATAGAGCTCCCGCCTTACTGGCAGGACCTCTGCGACGCCGGGAAGAAGGTGAGCGACGGATGGATATTCTGTAATTCCATCAACGCCGAAATGGCTACGGGCGGCATCAACGAAGGTAATCCGCCGTTCGAGGCCGGAATATCGCAGAGAGAGGCCGACTATCTCCACATCATCAACTGGAAGAAGGCCGAGGAAGTCTTCAAGGCCGGTAAGACGAAGGAGCTTAACGGCGCGCACATCATACCTCTCGATACGGCCATAGAAGAGGGGATTCTCTACTTCGTAGACGTGCCCAAGAGCCCGCACGGAGTAGACGTGACTCCGGACGGCAACTTCATCATCGCATCCGGCAAGCTGGACACGCACGCCACAGTCTATTCGTTTAACAAGCTCATGGACGCCATAAAGAAGGGCGCCCCCGAAAAGGACGAATTCGGCGTGCCGGTGCTGGCTTTCGACGACGTCGTCGAGGCGCAGGTCGAGATTGGCCTCGGCCCGCTCCACACTCAGTTCGATAGCGATGGCAACGCCTACACGAGCGTTTTCATCGAGAGCACGCTCGCCAAGTGGAGGCTCGGTCCGCCGATCTATAACGGCCCCGATCCGTGGACGCTCGTCGAGAAGATACCTGTCCAGTACAACATAGGCCACGCCGTTTGCGCCGAGGGCGATACGGTCAGCCCCGACGGGAAGTACTGCGTCGCGCTCAACAAGTGGTCGATAGACAGGTTCCTGCCTGTAGGGCCGCTACACCCGCAGAACTTCCAGCTTATCGACATATCCGGGGACAAGATGGAGCTCCTCTACGACATGCCGATAGGCGTCGGCGAGCCGCACTACGTGCAGATGATAAAGGCCGACAAACTGAAGCCGTGGCTCGTGTATCCCGAAGTCGGGTTTGACCCGGCTACCATGAGCGTCGATCCCGAGGCCACAACTGTCGGAAACGAAAAGATCGAGATCGACGGCAATACGGTGCGGGTCTCGATGTCGGCTATCAGAAGCCACTTCAACCCCGAGCACATAACGGTGAACCAGGGCGACAAGGTGACTATGTACATCACGAACGTCGAGCGCGCGAGGGACGCGACGCACGGTTTCGCAATCGACGGCTACAACATAAACCTCAGTCTCGAGCCGGGCGAGAGCACCAAAGTGGAATTCTCCGCTGACAAGCCGGGCGTGTTCCCGTTCTACTGTACGGAGTTCTGCTCTGCGCTCCACCTCGAAATGATGGGTTATCTCCTGGTCAAGCCCGGGCCGGGATCGTAAGTACGGGTAGTAAGAGGCGCCCTTCCCGGACATCTTCCCATGGCGGTCCGGGGAGTGGCGCCGTTATCATGGAAAGCGCTCGATGGAGGCGGCTCAAATGAGTCTTTCGAACACAAAATCCGGAACCATCCGTCTTGCCTGTCTGGTTTTCGCGCTCGCAGCCGTATACGCGGCCGGGGCTTTGCAGGCAAGGGCCGACGAGTCTGACTTCTGGAGGAATAATGCCTCCGTCATGAAGTCGGAGGCTGCCGAGGCCAGGGAAGTCGCCGCCGGGGTCTCATCCGGACTCGCGCACGCCGACAGGAGAAACGAGATCGTGAGCGGCCTGATATCGCAGGCGGAATCCTATCTCGACCGGGGAGACGATTTCACCTCCGCCGCCGACAGCTCGATGGAGGAAGGAAAGTACGAAAGGGCATACAGGCTCTACAGCACGGCGAAACTTTATTATACGGGGTCGGCTACAGCCGGTCTCAATGCAAAAAGCGTTCTCCACAGCATCGAAGGCCCGAGGAACAAGCCGACCGGTATGGAGAACGGAAAGCTTTATACCACAGAGGAGATTGTAAAATGAAGGAAAACGAACTCATACTCGGACCGCGAATCCCGCCAGAGCTCTGGCAGAAGGAGAAGAAGAGGTTTCTTCTTCCCTCGCTGGTTCTCGCGGGGGCGGCCATGCTCCTTCTCGCATCGGTATTCTTTCCCTACTGGAAGATCACACTGTTCGCGCCACAGTACCCCGGCGGCCTCGAAGCGTCCATGTACGTAAACAGGCTCACGGGAGACATACAGGAGATCGACGGGCTCAACCACTACATAGGTATGAAGCCTATGGGTGATGCTGCAGTGCTGGAACGCACGCTGAGTGTGTTCATCGTCATAGGCATCGCGCTCCTTTTGCTCGCGGCCGTGTACGTGCATAGTCCGCTGGCGCTGATCCTGTGCATTCCCGCCATCCTGTACCCGGCGTTCTTTCTCGGGGACCTTTACTTCTGGATGCGGAATTTCGGTATGAATCTCGACAAGAGGGCCCCGCTTTCGAACTCCATAAAACCGTTCGTACCGCCGCTCCTGGGGGACGGCAAAATCGGACAGTTCGTAACCACCGCCTCGTGGGAGATGGGGCTATACATGTCCATAGCGGCATCCGTGCTTATGCTCGTCGGGATCTATCTCCACAGGCGCGCCTACAAGCCGCTCATCCTTAAATCCGGGGGTGGGTGAGGTAACCCCGAAATGACTTTACGCCCGACCATATCCTCCATTCTCTTATTCTGCCTGCTGGCGCTCACAGCGCCGCAGGCAGGCACTACTGAATCCGCTGCGGGAAAAACCGTGAGGGTCTCTCCCGGCGCGCCTCATAAGACAATCTCCGGGGCCATAGCCTCGGCCTCGCCCGGCGGCGAAATAATCGTCGAGGGGCCCGGGGTCTACAAGGAACACATAGTCGTGGACAAACCCCTTACAATCACAGGCGAGGGCCGCCCGGTAATCGACGGCGGGGGCTCGGGCACAGTCGTCACGATAACCGGCGAGGGCACGGTCTTCCAGGGGTTCAGGATAACGGGATCGGGCTCTCATCTATCGGCAGAGGACGCAGGCGTACTCGTCGAGAACGCGCCTGGCGCCACCGTAAACGACAACAGGCTCGACGACGTCCTCTTCGGCATATACGTCAAGGGCTCTAAGGGAACGGTCGTAAGCCGTAACGTCGTAACGGGCAAGGACGCTCCTCTGCCAAAGAGGGGAGACGGCATAAGGCTCTGGTACAGCTCTGGCACGAAGATCCTCGACAATCACGTCTCCCACGTAAGGGACGTCGTAATATGGTGGTCGAGCGACACGCTACTGAAGGGCAACGTCGTCGAGGGAGGCCGCTACGGGCTTCACTACATGTCGAGCAACCATAACCGGTTCGAGGACAATGAATTCAAGAACAACTCCGTCGGCGGGTTTTTGATGTACAGCGTGGACATAAAATTTTTCAGGAATAAGTTCACGGGCAACCGGGGCACCGGCACTGGATACGGCGTCGGCTTCAAGGACCTCGACAGCGTAGTCGCGAGGGACAACGTCATCGCGGACAACCGCATAGGAATATTCCTCGATAACTCGCCCTACCTCATCGACGCCTGGAACGATATAAACGGGAACGTCATCGCCTACAACGACATCGGCGTCTCTGTCATGCCGTCGATCCGGCGAAACGCTTTCGTCGCGAACAACTTCACAGGGAACGACGAGCAGGTCGAGGTGAGGGGCGGCGGGGTCCTTTCCGGCAACGTGTGGTCGAGGGACGGACGCGGCAATTTCTGGAGCGATTACGTCGGCTACGACGAGGACGGCGACGGCGTGGGCGAGATCCCGTACAAGGCCGAGAGCCTGTTCGAGAGCCTCGTAGACAAGAACCCGTCGCTCCGCATATTCGCCTACAGCCCGGCGTCGAAGGCGCTCGAGCTCGCCTCGAAGGCCTTCCCGGTGATTAAGCCGGTGCCGAAGCTCACGGACGAGCACCCGCTCGTACGCCCCGGGGTCGTCATGGAGCCCGAAGGGCGGTCCGAGACGCCGCGCGGGCTTCTCCTGGCTTCGGCGTCGATGGCCCTCCTGCCGCTCGTCTTCTTCGGATACACGGCGCTTGGCGGGTATGGAGGCAAGCATTGATAGAGATAAAGAACGTCACGAAGCGCTTCGGGAAGCTGACCGCCGTCGATTCCGTGAGCCTCACGGCCAGCGGGGGCGAGGCGGTTTCGCTACTCGGGATGAACGGCGCGGGAAAGAGCACACTTCTGAAATGCGTGCTCGGCCTCCTCGACTTCACCGGCGATATAACCATAAACGGGCTCAGCGTCCGGGGCGGATCGAAAGAAGCCAAGGCGCTCATCGGCTACTTGCCCCAGGAGCCCGTATTCTACGACATGCGGGCGATCGAAGTCGTCCGCTTCTTCGGCCGCATAAGGCGCGCCGGGCCGGATGAGTGCGAAGCAGTCCTCGAAAAAGCCGGCCTCTCGAGCCATGCTCAAAAATTCGCCTCCGAGCTTTCGGGCGGCATGAGGCAGAGGCTCTCCTTCGCGGTGGCGCTTTTGTCGAGCCCACGCTACCTCCTCCTCGACGAGCCTACGTCAAACCTCGACGCGGGCGGAAGGACTGACTTCCTTCGCCTCATAAAGGAATACAAAGAAGAGGGGAACACCGTAATATTTTCCTCTCACAGATTGGGCGAAGTGGATTATCTGGCCGACAGGGCTGTCGTCATGAGGAACGGTAAAATAGTCTTCGACGGCGAGCCCGAAAACCTGAGGCGTGTTTCCGGAGCAGGTACGAAAGTCAGCGTGAGGGTTCCCGAAGGCGATATGACGCGCGCCGAGGAGGCGCTCGCACGGGCCGGCATAGCGGTCCGTTCCCGGAACGGAAGCGGCCTCGTGATAGATGCCGAGGAGGGCGGCGCGGCCGTCCCCGTCACGGTGCTGGCGGAAAAGGGCGTCCCTGTGCTCGGGTTCGGCGTCGAGGAGCCCACGATGGAGAGCATACTGGAAGGAGCTGGCGGAAATGGAAGCTAGAAATGTTCTCATGCTCGCGGGCAGGGAAGCGCGGGAATCCGTAAAGAACAAGTGGTTCGTCCTCTACACGATATCCTTTTCCGCGCTGGCAGTTCTCATTCTCACGATCGCCCCCGAAAAGGGAGCGCTCACGGAAGGGGCGGGCTACGGCAGGACGGCCGCGAGCCTGATTAACCTCGTCCTTCTGTTCGTGCCACTCGTATCCCTCATCACGGGCTCGGGCGCGATATCCGGCGAGAGGGAAAACGGAACGCTCCAATACCTCCTCTCGCACCCTGTAACGAAGGCCGAGGTATTCGCCGGAAAGTTCGTCGGGATATTCATCCCCATATGTCTCTCTATTTCGCTCGGATTCGGGCTCGCGGGGGTAGGCGCGGCCCTCCGCGGCGGGGGCGGGGATGCATCGGGATTCCTGATGACTGCCCTACTCTCGGCTCTTCTAGCGGCGTCGCTGCTGAGCGTCGGGCTGCTTGTGTCGGTGTATTCGCGGAAGGCGTCCCGGGCGACGGGCATAGCCGTCTTCCTCTGGCTCGTTTTCATCATACTGGGCGACCTCGGCGTCATGGGCACGGCGGCGGCGATGGAGCTCGGCATAAGGCAGGTGTTCGTCCTGGCGCTCCTAAACCCCGCCGAGGTGTTCAAGATAGCGTCGGTCTTGGCGCTCAGCCCCCGGTACGAGATACTCGGCCCGGTCGGCGTCTACGCCGTAAGGACGTTCGGAAGGGAGGGGATGGTGCTTTTGCTGATGTCGATAATGGCTCTCTGGACGATAGCGCCATTCGGTCTGGCGCTCGCGTCATTCAGCGTATTCAGGAGGGAAGAACCATGAAATATATTCTCTTTCTTTTGTTATTGGCGGCAGCGTTCACGGCGTGCGGCGACAAGCCCCCGACCGGCCCCGTGGAAGTCCACTACGGCGAGGACGTCTGCGAGAGGTGCAGGATGATAATCAGCGACCAGAGATTCGCCGCAGAGTACGTGACGAAAAAAGGAGAGGCGAAAAAGTTCGACGACATAGGCTGCCTTGCCGCCGAGCTCAAGACAGACGGCGGAGAGGATATCGCGTCCGGGATATACGTTGCCGATTTCGCCGCCGGCGGATGGATCGACGCGCGTAAGGCGCACTATATGAAGAGCGCGGATATCGCCTCGCCCATGGGTTACGGCATCGCGGCGTTCAAAAGCGAGGAGGCTCTAAAGGCCGATCCGAATTACGGCCCCGATGCCGAAATTGACGGATTCGGCGACATCATGGAATAATATCAGGATACTTTCCATGAGCAGAAAGATCACAGAACCCGCTGAACGGATACGAAACGCCGCGCTTTCGCTGTTCATAAAGAACGGAATCACCGGCACGACGACGAAGGAAATCGCCCGGGAGGCAGGGGTTTCAGAAGGTTCCATATACAACCATTTCGAAAACAAAGGCGACCTCGCACTTAAGCTCTTCATGGACTGTATGTCCATGTTCAGGGAAGTGCTCGATAAAAATTCACAGGAAGCCCAAACACCGTCCGGGAAGCTCGAAGCTGTCATCCACGGGTTCTTCGACTTCGCCATACGGGAGCCCGAGGTCTATGCCTACATCATGGTGGGCCATTTCACCGAGCTCGGTAAGATACCCAAGACCGTTAAGAAGCCGGTGGACGTTTTCTCGACGATCATAAAAAGCGGGATAAAATCGGGCGAATTTTCCGGCCTTAACGAAAAGCTCGGGGCGGCTTACATAACCGGCATGCTGACGCGGGCGATTCTGTTCCACAAAACCGGCGTGGTCAAGATGTCTTACAGGGCCATCGTCAGGGAGACCGTGAACTCTTCGCTCAAAGTTCTCGGCTCTGACGGGCGCGTAAAGAAGTAACCGGCGTTTGTCTTGCTCCCTTTTTTTGCCGGGCCGTTTAGCACCCGCCGCCTTCTTCTGATAAAATATTCCCCAAAACTTTCCCTGGTGCGGACGGCGAAAGAGACGCCTGCGCAGTGTATACTTTTTATATATATTTCTTGGCAGAAAGGGGGGAATATGCTGCTCGTAAAAGACAACATGACGAAGGATCCTTTCACGGTCCCTCCGAGCGAGGACGTCCGCGTTGTTTTCAGCAGGCTCACTGATCTGATGATCCGTCAGGTCCCGGTGGTCGATGGAGGGAAGCTCCTCGGCATAGTGACCGACAGGGACCTCCGCCTCGCGGTCGCCGAAACAGTAGCCGGCCCCGGGCTCACGGTGGCCGCCGTGATGACGCCCGAGCCGGTGACGGTCTCCCCCGAAACGACCCTCAAGGACGCGGCGCGAATAATAAGCAGGAACAAGTTCAACGCTCTGCCCGTCGTCGGGCCCGACGGCGCGCTCCAAGGGATGCTGACCACGACAGACATATTGAACGGCCTCGTGAAGGCGCTCGACCACGCTCCCAAATGAAGATGCATAACCCGGGCGGTACCCCCGGCGAAGGAGGATACGAATGAAGATAGCGAAGATAATGTTCCCGACAGATTTTTCCGAGGCGATGAGCGCTGCGAAAGATCACGCCCTTTATCTGGCTGAAGCCCTTGGGGCCAGGGTGTCCATACTCCACGCAATCGAGCCGCTGGACTCGGACGGCATAGACGACGAAATAAGGGACTTTTACGAAGCGCTCGAAGCGAAGATGGGCGAAAAGATGACGGACGAAAGGGAAGCTTTCGAGGGCAGGGGGATAGAGGTCGAAACTGATATCATAATCGGCGAGAGGTGGAAGGTGATAAATAATGTCGCCTCAGAAAGGGGTATAGACCTCATCGTAATAGGCTCCCACGGGATTACGACCTCTACGGGCGAGATTTCCGTAGGAACGACGAGCCACAAGGTTATGTTCACGTCCCCGTGCCCGGTGCTCGTCGTAAGGCGCGACATGACGCACGACGCCCACGAGGAATAACGCCTACCTTTCGGGCTGAAACGGGTATAAAATGTGTAATCACACAAGGAGGTATCTCCGAATGGAGTTAAGCTCGAATTTCTCACCATGGTGCTTTGCAGTATTTGTTTTTGCACTGTTTATCATTTCCGGAACAGCCGTTCAGGGCTCGTCCTCCGCGGCGGCGCAGGAAACCCAAGCTCCCCCGAAAACCACTGAAATAAAACCCGTGATCGACCCCGAGGCGGACAATCTGCTTAAGGCGATGAGCGCGGTCCTCAGCAAGGCCAAGACCTACACCGTGTCCGCCGACGTCAATTACGACAGGCTGATGCCGTCCGGCCTTCTCCTCAAGTTTTCAGGGACGGTCGATGTGACGGTCGAGAGGCCCAACAAGGTTTACGCCTCGTTCGACGGGGATATCCAGGACCGTAAGATATGGTACACCGGGGGCGAAATGACGGTTCTCGATCCCGACAACGGCTTCTACGGCGCGCTCACGACCCCGGATACTATAGACAAGACTATGGATTTTCTCATCAACAATTACGGTATGACCATACCCCTCGCCGACATACTCTCGGCGGACCCCTACAAAGCCTTCATGTCAAACGCAGTCGCCGGGGTTGTAGTGGGCGAAAGCACGATCAACAACAAGACTTGCACGCATCTGGCTTTCGTGCAGAAGTACATAGACTGGCAGATATGGATATCCGACGCGGCCGACAAGCTCCCATGCAAGCTCGTCATAAATTACAAGACGGTTCCAGGCGGCCCCCAGTACTCTGCCGAATTCTCGCACTGGAGCATAGACCCGTCCGTAGACCCGTCTCTGTTCGAGCCGGAGATTCCGGCCGAGGCCGTGAAAATCGATTTCCTCAAAATGCAGCAGGAGAATAAATAGGAAAGGGCATTAAGGGAGGCAACATGAAAAAAAATAACATGAGAGCGATAACGAGATTATTTACGTTTACGGCGGCAGTGCTGCTTACGTTCACGCTGACGCTTCCACTCGACTCCTACGCAAGGGGCGGCTTCGGCGGCGGGCGCGGCGGCGGTTTCGGAGGAGGGGGCGGTTTCGGTGGTGGCGGGGGCAGCGTGAGGTATGGCGGCGGCGGGGATTACCGGGGCTTTCAGGGCGGCTCTTACGGGGGCGACAGGGGGGATTTCGGCGGAGGCTCCTACGGCCAGAACAGGGGCGACAGCTTCAGCAGCCAGGGCAACCGTAACTTCGACAACACCGACGTAAACCGCAATATAAATAACGACAACGTCAATAGAAATATCGATAACGACAATGTAAACCGGAACGTCGACAATAACAACATAAACGACAATTACAGAAACAGCTTCAATAACGACACCGTAAACGTTTACAACAACAACCACTACAACGACTACTGGAACGACCACTGGAACACGTGGGGCGGATACTATTCCGGCTGGGCGTTCGCGGGCGGGCTCGCGGTAGGCGCGGCCGTCGCATCACTGCCGGCGTCCTACTCGACGGTCTACGTATCGGGCGATCCGTACTATTACACCAACGGCGTCTATTACGCGCCGCAGGGCACACAGTACGTCGTCGTGCCCCCGCCTTCGGGGGCTGTTGTGGCTTCCCTTCCGCCTTCTTGCTCGACTGTCTACGTGCAGTCGTCCGAATACTACAACTGCGGCGGCGCATTTTATTCGAATTCGTCTCAGGGATACCAGGTTGTCAATGCGCCGATAGGGGCCACCGTGCAGACGCTTCCCAACGGCGCGCAGTCGAAGACGATAAACGGGACTACGTACTACATATTCGGCGGGGCGTATTACCAGCCGTTTTACAGCGGCAATAGTGTGATCTACCAAATAGTCCCCGATCCGACTCAGGGCTGATCGGGCGGGATTGACGGGTGGCTACTCGGACTTTCCGAAGGGCTTCAGCGCCTGCCCTGTTACGACGGGCAGAATGCTCATGGCGAATACGATCGTCCATCCGTTTCTGTCGGGCGGGATTATGTTCATTACTTCTGCGAGCGGCTTTATGTACACGGCCGCCGCTATAAGGAGCGAGCACAGACCGAGCGCCCCCCACACGTAGGGGTTCCGCGTAATCTCGTTGTTTACAAGGGCCGAGCCCCTGTCCCGCATGTTGAACACATGAAATAGCTGCGCGAAGGCGAGCGTCAGGAACGATACCGACACCGCCTCTTCGCTGCCGTACCCGAGCCCGTGTATCGCATATAGCAGAGCACCGAGGACCGAAAGCGTTATCACCGCGCCGTATCCCGCTATGCCGAGCCATCTTCGCCTCGACAGAAGAGGCTCTTTCGGGTTCCTCGGCGGCTCCTTCATTATATGCTCGTCCCCCTCTCCCATGCCGAGCGCGAGCGCCGGGAATATGTCCGTGACGAGGTTTAGGAACAGTATCTGGAGAGGGAGTATCGGGAGCGGTATCAGCGCGAACGACGCGAACGCCACTATCATTATCTCGCTCACGTTGCACGATATGAGATAGAAGATGAACTTCTTTATGTTCCCGTAGATTATGCGGCCCTGCTCGACGGCGCTGACGATGGTCCCGAACGAATCGTCCTTCAGCACGATGTCCGCCGCCTCGCGGGCGACCTGCGTCCCCCGGAGCCCCATGGCTATTCCGATGTCCGCCTGGCGGAGGGCAGGGGCGTCATTCACGCCGTCCCCCGTCATGGCGACGACGAGCCCGCTTTGCTGCTTCATCTTCACGAGCTCTAGCTTCTGCTCGGGGCTCACGCGCGCTAAAATGAGCGAGTCCGAGACAACCTCGGTGTCCTCGTCCGAAAGGCTCTCGACCTTCTTTATCACGCTCCCGTGAAGGGGCCTGACGTTCCTGTCGTCCACGAGCCCGACGGCAAGCGCTATGTTCTTCGCCGTCGATGGATGGTCGCCCGTCACCATGACGACCTTTATCCCGGCCTCGATACATTTCTCTATCGCGTCCTTCACGTCCGGGCGGGGCGGGTCCAGGAGGCCCACGAGGCCCAGGAACGTAAGCCCTTCGTAGGGGTTTTCAGGCTCTCCGGCCGTCTTCTTCTCCGCGTGGGCTATAACCCTGTATCCCTTCGCTGCGAGCTCGTCGTTTTTCTTCCTCCACACTTCCCTGTCCTCGCCGGTGAGTTCCCTTTCTCCGTCGGGGGTTAACAAAAACGCCGACGCCTGGAGGACGGAGCCGGGCGCTCCCTTGACTGCAGTTCTGTAGCCGCCGTCCGCCCCATGGACCGTGGCCATCATGTTCACCGCACTGTCGAAGGCGAAGAGCTTCGTCTCGGGGAATCTTTCGAGAAGCGCCGGCTTCACGATGCCGGCTTCCCTGCCCGCCGCAACAAGGGCCGTCTCCATCGGGTCACCTGCCGTTACGCCCTCGCCGTCGTAATCTACCGGGACTGTGTTGCATAGTACGCCGATCTCGAGCGTCCGCCGTATGGCCTCGTTCGAGGCCGGGTCCGCCTCCGAGCCGTTTACGAGGAACCGTACGCCGCCCTCGGCGCGCTCGATTTCGAGCTCGGCCCCGTCGGCGTCGATTATCTCGACGGTCATTTTGTTCTTGGTGAGAGTGCCTGTCTTGTCGGTGCATATGACGGACGTCGAGCCGAGCGTCTCGACGGCGCTCAGCCTGTTTACGAGGGCGTTCATACGCGCCATTCGCATCATCCCGCGCGCGAGTGCGATGGTCGCCACGACAGGGAGGCCTTCGGGTATAGCCGCGACGGCGAGGGCTATCCCCGTTTCCAGCATCAGGAATACATCCCGGCCCCGGAGTATTCCGGCGGCGATTACGACGGCGGCCGTGATGAGTGTCGCCCATATAAGGTGGTTCCCGAGCTTGTCGAGGCTCTTTTCGAGAGGAGTCGTTTCGTGCCCCGCGCCCTCGACGAGCTTGCCTATGCGGCCGAGCTCGGTTTCCTTCCCGGTCGCCGTAACGGCCGCCTCGGCGGAGCCCCTCGTAAGGGCAGTGCCCATGTAAAGCATGTTCGTCCTGTCGGCGAGCACCGGCTCGCCCGAGAGGGCTTCTGAATTTTTGTGAACCGGGACTGATTCCCCGGTGAGCGAAGATTCGTCGGCATCGACGCCCGACGCCTTTACGAGCCTCGCGTCGGCGGGGACGACGTCGCCCGCTTCGAGTATCAGAACATCGCCTGGGACGAGCTCTTCGGCCGGGAGGGTGAGCGTCCCGCCCCCTCGCCTTACGGTCGTTTCGACGAGCACCATCTTCCCGAGGGCCTCCATCGAACGGGCCGCGCGGAGCTCGGTGAAAAACCCGATACCGGCGTTTATGATTATGACGACGATTATGGCGATAAATTCCGGAATATCGCCGAAGGCGAGCGATACCCCGCCCGCGACGGCCAGGAGGAGCACTATGAGGCTCCTGAACTGGTTCAGTAGTATGCCCCACGCGCTGGCGGCCTTCGCTTCGCCGACGCGGTTCTTGCCGAACTCCCCGAGGCGTTTTCCGGCCTCGTCCGGCGAAAGCCCCGACTCCGGCGCTACGCCAAGCTCGGCAAGCACTTCTTCTACGGTGTGGTTGTAAGGTTTTTCAGGAAGATTCATGGAAGACCGTTCCGATGCGTCAGGCTCTATTCATGACGGTACACGCATATAACTTCTATGCAAGCCTTCTCAGACCTTTTTCTTTATAATGTCTTTAAAAAGCCGAAGCAAGGCTTCTTCCGGCTCTCTGTCGGTATCGGCGCTGAACAGCCTTCCCGCGCCCAGCTCGTCCGGCCTCTCGAAATCGGCGGTGAACCTCTCCAGCATCCCGGGCCCGGCGTCCGAGACGGAAGTGCCTTCCCTTTCCCGTTTTGTGAGCCTGCCTCTCAGAACTTTTCCAGGCGCCGTGGTCTCTACGAATACGACGCCGAATCCGCCGTCGGCCGATTTCTCAGACACCATGCTGCGCCATCTCCGCTTCGAGAAGCTCGCGTCGAGTATGACAATGTTGTGAGCCTCGAGCGCCTTCATCCCGCGCGATATTATTTCTTCGTATGTTCTCACTGTCGTTTCCGGGGAATATATCCCGCCCTCGTATCCTTCGCGCCTCCTCTCCGTCTCGCCCGTCCCGGTGATCTCCTTTCTCACCCTGTCTGACGATACGACGGGGCACGAAAGCTCCTTTGCCAGCATTTCGGCGAGAGTCGATTTCCCGGAGCCGATGACGCCGAACGTTACTATCACTGTGGGCGAAGATCCGAAGAGGGCATATCCGAGAGCGAGGCTAAAGTATCTCCTCGCGGTCTCTACCGCCTCTTCTCTCTCGTCTTCCGGGACTCCCTCGCCGACGGACGTCAGGCCGCCTACCTTGCCGCGGACGTACGCCCTGTAGCACTTGTAGAAATCGAGGACGCCGGCTGCGGATTCCCCGAGAGCGTCTGCCATGTCCGCGACGAACTCTCTCCCGAGGCCGAAATAGCCGTTGAAGTCGAGGTCCATGGCGAGGAAAGCCACGTCCGACGCTATGTCTATGTGCCTGAACCTGTCGTTAAACTCTATGCAGTCGTAAATGCATATGCCGTCCGGGCCGATGTTTATGTGCTCTAAGTGGAGGTCGCCGTGGCAGTCCTTTATGAACCCTTCGTCCCTGCGCGAGGCGAAGAGGTCGGCCTTTTCGGCGAAGAACCTTTCGTTAAAAAAATGTATCGCCTCCCACGACGTCCGTGAGATCGTCTTTCCGATAAAATTGTTGACGGTGCGCTCGTTGTCGTCGATTATGCTCCTCACCTTCTCGGGGGAGCCGTTCGATGTCACTTCTTCGTCGGGCTTCTGTCCGCTGTAGAAATCCGCGAGCTTCCTCGCAAGGCGTTTAAAATCCTCCCCCGAACATTTCCCATCCCGGAGAAGATTTTTGAGAAACCTGTCCTCGGGGAGCTTTCTCATCCTGACGGCATACTCGGCCGTTTCCCCGCCGCCGCCGAATGAAAACCCGCCCGGGCCGAGCTTTATCTCCTCGACGCCCAGATATGTGCCTGAGCATAGTCGCCTGTTGAGCTCGACTTCGCGCTCACAGAAATACTTCCTTTTTTCGAGTGTGGTGAAATCGAGGAATCCGAAATCGACCGGCTTTTTGACCTTGTAAACGTAGGGTGGGGCGACGAACACGTCCGAGGCGTGCGTCTGGAGGTGAGTGACCTCCCCAGGGTCGTGCGGATATGACTTCGCGGAGCCTAGAAAGCGGATTAACCCCTGCCTGTCTTTGCTCTCGCTATTGGACATGTCGTACCGCTGAGTACTTTATGGCTTGAGCGCTATCACGGAACAGGGCGACTCGGGGATGAGCCTTTCGGTCACGCTCCCGAGCACGAACCTTTCGATGCCTGTCCTGCCGTGCGTGTGTATCACGATAAGATCGGCGTCGTTCTCCTTCGCATACTGCGATATGGAGAGGGCGGGGCTTATGCCGTGCACGACGTCCGTAGCCACCGGCCTCGACAGCTTGACGCCCTTGGATTCTTCGTAGCTCTTGCTGAATTTGGCCGCCGTTTTCGCGAGCTCGGAGTAGGATTCCCTGATAACTATATCGAGCGCCCCCGCCGGAATGTCCTGGGCATACATGTCGAGCCTGAGCGCGTATACGGCCGTGACCTCTGCCCCCGTGAGCTCGGCGAGGTCGAGCGCATACGTAAACGCCGATTCTGCCTCGTCGGAAAGGTCCACGGGGACGATTATTCTTTCTATGGACCCGCCGTCGAACTGCTTGTCCCTCTTGGCCGCCAGCACAGGAACGTGCGAGCCGCGGAGCACCTTGGACGTCTCGCTGCCGACGACTACCTTCTCGAGGAGGCCGTGTCCTCTCTTGCCCATTACTATCAGGTCCGCCTTTCTCCTTTCGGCGAAGGCGATTATTTCCCCCGCCGGCTCGCCCCGGACGAGCACGCCCTCGAACGGTATGGCAGATTCTTCGAGCTCCTTCTTGGCGTCGGCGAATCTATCCTCGGCCTCGGCCTCGATGCCCTGTTGCCATTCCTCGAACGATGCGTCCTTTTCCCTGAGCGCTTCGAAAAAAAGCCCGCCGGGAAGGGGGATTACGTGCAGCCCGATGATTCCCGCCCCTGTGAGCCCGGCCAGGTATTTCGCGTATCCGAGCGCGAGCTCGGCCTCCTGCGATCCGTCCGTGGCCCATAATATCGTGTCAATTTTCATGTGTTTTTCTTCCAGTTTCCGTTTGTGTCTCCGTACCGGCCATATGGCGGACGGGTGAAGATAATATTAGCATAACGAGCCCGCTTCGTCAGCGTCCGTGCCTCTCGACGCCCACGCCCGCCGCGTCAGAGGGGCCTTACGGTTATTACGGGGCAGTGCGATTCCTGAACGACTCTTTCGGTCACGTTCCCCAAAAAGTCTTCCTTCCTCATCTTGTAGTCCCCGTATGTCGTCATGACTATAAGGTCTATGTCCTTGTGTCTGGCGTAATTGACGATCCCCGTCCAGGCGTTCCTCGCGGTTTCGACTACCGTCTCGACCCTGTCTTCGAGCTTTGCATCCTCGACCTGCTCGGTGAGCTTGTTATACGCGTCGCCCCTGGCGAGCTCTATAAGCTTCGGCGGGTATTTCCCCTCGCCTGTGACGACTATATTAAGGCTGTATATGTCGGCGTCGATTTGCCTCGCGATGCTGAGCGTCACCTCGAGGTCCCGCGACAGTATGCGGTAGAGGTCTGTCGGGACAAGTATCTTCTTTATCTCCCTTGTCGGCTCCCCGCCCTTCGCTATGTATACGGGTATCTTCGAGCGGCGGAGCACCTTGAGCGCCGTCCCGCCTATGACGTTCTTTTCGTGGGACTTTCCCTTGCCGATCACTATGAGGTCGGCCTTTTCCTCTTCGGCAGTCTCGACTATCCTGTGGTAGGGGACGCCCTGTTTTATGCGTGTCGTGAAATCGAGCCCTTTTTCACGCATCTCGGCCGCGATGCTGCTGAGCCTGTTGCTCCCCTTCGATTCCTTTTCTTTTATCCAGCTTGCCAGGAGATCTAGCCTCTCGGATTCGAACTCGTCTATTGTGCTGACCTCGAAATACTCGGGGATGACGTAGAGCCCCACTATCCCGGCGCCGAACATCCTCGCCAGATTCTCCGCGTGCGACAGCGCATGTATGGAGTCATTCGACCCGTCCGATGCCCAGACGATCTTCTTAATCACTTTAAAATCCTCCTTGGTTTCATTACAGAGCCGGTCTAATCCTTCGAGAATAATAATAAATTAAATTATTACGCCGAGCCGAACGCCCATTACAACGCCGCCTGGTTTTATTCGTGGAAAGCCGTCACATACATTATACACAAAAAACGACGCTATATTGCGAGTTTATAGCACTTTTTTCGGGAAATTTTCATGTTTCGTCATATGCCGGCCCGCATTCCGCCGCGTGCACTATCCGGGTAAAATAGTAAAATAAACATAGGCTTAACACTCAGAAAACGCCGGGTTGATGTTATTCTATTACTCATCTCTAAACGCGCGGGGATCGGGCAAACATTTCGCGCTCATAAACGGGCGATATACGGGCCCTCGGGGGCGTATGCGCATCTCCCCCGGACGACAGGACAGAGCATGACGAAGATCGGCCTGGGCCGCGGTACGGGACACTGACTATATGAATAGAAAATATTTGATCATCGGAGGGATTCTCCTCGCGGGGGGGCTTCTGTACTTTCTGGTTTTCGCGGGGAACGACGGCACCGGGGTCGAAAAGGCCGAGAAACGGCGCTACATAAAGTCCGTTTACGCCTCGGGATACGTGGACAGCATCGGCAAGGTGCAGATAAAACCCGAGGTCTCTGGATATATACAGCAGATATTCGTCGCCGAGGGGGATGAAGTTAAGAAGGGCGACGTCGTCGCCATCATCCGGAACGACAAGCTCGAAGAGCAGCTCAAGGAAGTCAGGGCGAAAAAGGAGCTCGTCGAGAACAGGATGAAGCAAAACTCGCCATTTCTTAAAGCGCTCCGTGACGAGATAGACATCTGGAAGATGAACACCGAGATCGAAAAGGGTAATTTCGCCCGGAGGGAGTCGCTCTACCAGAAGGGCATCATATCCAGGGAGGCCTACGACCAGGCCCGCCAGAGCGTCGAAGTCACGGAGAAGACTTACACCAAGTCCATCGAAGCTCTGAAAGACCAGCTCGCTTCCCTCAATTCCGAGCTAGATTCGCTAACCGCGTCCGAGCAGGCGGTCGCCGAGGAGATCGAAAAGCACAAGATAAAGGCCCCTGTGGACGGCAAGGTCCTGAGGAAGTTCGTAGAAGAGGGCGACTACGTAAACAGCGTCTTTAAAGACGACCTTCTCTTCTCTATAGGCGACACGGGCAAGCTCGAAACCGTGCTTCAGGTGGACGAGGAATACGTCCCTCTCCTCAGGCCCGGGCAGAAGGTGCTCGTCACGACCGACGCCTACCCCGGCGAGGTATTCGAAGGGAAGCTTACTGTCATAGAAAGCGAGGCCGACAGGGTGTCGAGGACGGTCAAGGTCAAGGCCGAAAACGACTATCCCCCCGGTATACCGGTCGGCATAACGGTCGAGGGCAACATCATCATCGACGACAGGGAAGGGGTTTTCGTCAGCGAAGAAGCGGTGGATGAGGGATACGTCGAGGTGGTCAGGGACGGAAAGAAGGTGAAGGTCCCCGTCGAGGCCGGGGCCAACACTGACGGGGTCGTCGAGATCAAAAAAGGCGTCGGGGAGAACGAGGAGATAATTACGCGTTGAGCCCCATAGTATTCATAGCGCTCAAGCTGCTGACCGAAAGGAAGCGGCAGGCGCTCGTTTCCACGCTCGGGGTCGCGATAGGCGTCGCGGCCTTCATATCCATGAGCGCCGTCATGAACGGCTTTCAGCTCTATTTCATCCGTCAGGCCGTCGATATAAACGCCCACATCACGCTCAAAGTACAGGAAGAGGACGACGAGGGCAGGATAATCCGCGCCGCTTACGGCGACGACGTTGTCGCCGACGTCCTCGGCTCGCGTCCGAAAGATCTCAAGGACAAGATAATCGGCTACAACAATTTTCTTAAGCAATATTCCGCCGACCCCCGCATAAAAGGCATAGCGCCCCATCTGACCGGCGAGGGGATAATAAACTACGGCACCAAGGACAAGGGCGTAAGCATGATAGGGGTCGATCCCACCCTCGAAAGGTCGGCCTCCGTCGTCGATGATTATCTCGAGCACAAGAACCTCGACAAGCTTATCACCGACCGTAACAGCGTCATACTCGGAAAAGAGCTCGCGAAGGACCTGGGCATCAAGGAGATCGGCAAGAAGATAACGATAGTCTCCCCGGCCGGCGGACTCTACACTCTCAAGGTTGCGGACTTTTTCGACTCGGGCATAACCAGCATCGATAAAACCAGGGTCTACTTCAACATGCGGACGCTCCAGGCGATACTCGACAAGCCCAACGAGGTGAACGAGCTCATCGTAAAGCTCGTGGACGTAGACGACGCCGAAAGCATAGCCACGGAGATGTCCCGCGACACCGGCTACTACGCGGAAAGCTGGCAGAGGGCGTTTCGGAACTTCCTTCAGATATTCAAGATGCAGAACATGATCACGTACATGATCGTCTTTGCGATACTCATCGTTTCGGCGTTCGGAATATTCAACATCATGATGATGACCGTCCTCGAAAAGAAAAAGGACATAGCGATACTAAAAGCGATAGGCTACGAGGACAAGGAAATTACGAGAATTTTTGTCATACAGGGGATACTTGTCGGCTTCATAGGGGCGCTCCTAGGGTGCCTCCTCGGCTATCTCATTCAGGAGTGGCTCGCGTCGCTCAGGTTCGACATAGTCGGCATAATAAGGACGAAGGGGTTCGTCCTCGACAGGAGCCCGGCGTTTTTCGTGTACGGTTTTCTATTCGCGATGCTGTTCTCGTTCCTTGCGTCGTTCTATCCGTCGTGGCGGGCTTCAAAGCTCTTCCCCGTCGATATATTCAGGTCAAGCGTATGAGCGTAATACTGGAAGGCCGGGACCTCCATAAGTCCATCGGCGAAAGCAGCATACTGAACGGCATATCGATAGCCGTCGAGGGGGGGGACTTCACTTCCATCGTAGGCTCGTCAGGCTCGGGCAAGAGCTCGCTCATGTATGTCCTCGGGCTTCTGGACTCGCCGACCTCTGGGGAAGTTTTCGTTGACGGACAAAAGGTCGATTTTGCGGACAGCAAATCTCTTTCCGATATCAGGAACCGTAAAATCGGATTCGTATTCCAGTTTCATTATCTCATTTCCGAGCTAACGGCCTCGGAGAACGTAATAGTCCCCATGCTGAAGCACGGCATTAAGCGCCCCGAAGCCAGGGAAAGGAGCTTTTCCCTTCTCGCGGACCTCGGCCTGAAGGGCAAGGAAGCCAGGAAGCCGTATCAGCTTTCGGGCGGCGAGCAGCAGAGGGTGGCCATCGCGAGGGCCCTGGCGAACGACCCCGAGATAGTCATGGCTGACGAGCCCACGGGCAACCTCGACTCCAGGAATTCGGCCATGGTAATGGACGTATTCTTCGAGCTCAACAAGAAGGGAAGGGCTATACTTATGATAACCCACGAGCCGGATCTCGCCGAAAAGACCGACAAGGTCTACGAGATAAAGGACGGCCTCATCGTGGACCAGTAAAAAGCCGCCGGGGAGGATGATGCCTTGAAAGCGATGATGATAACCGAAGTTAAGCCGGTGGGGCGGAATACCCTTCCGCTCGTGGCGGCCGACCTCCCGGTTCCCGTCCCCGAAGGCGACGAGATACTGATACGCGTCTCGGCCTGCGGCGTCTGCCACACGGAGCTCGACGAGATAGAAGGAAGGACCCCGCCGCCTAGCCTCCCGGTTATCCCCGGCCATCAGGTCGTGGGAACGGTCGTCGATACGGGCGAGGACGTCACGCTCCACCGCCCGGGGGACAGGGTAGGGGCGGCGTGGATATTTTCCTCCTGCGGCGAGTGCGCCTACTGCACGTCGGGCGACGATAACCTCTGCCCCGAGTTCCTGGCTACGGGGAGGGACCGTAACGGCGGATACGCCGAATACATGCTCGCCCGTGACGCATACGTATACCCCATACCGTCCGTCTTCTCCGACGCCGAGGCCGCGCCTCTTCTGTGCGCGGGCGCAATCGGGCTGAGGTCGCTCAGGCTGTCTAACCTCTCTGACGGCGGGGCCCTTGGCCTCACGGGCTTCGGAGCGTCGGGACATCTCGTTTTAAAGACCGCGCTTCATCTCTACCCCCAGTCGCACATATACGTTTTCGCCCGGAGCGAGGCAGAGCGCGAGTTCGCCGAAAGCCTGGGCGCGATATGGACGGGAGATACCGGGGACACTCCCCCCGCCCAGCTAGACGCGATCATCGACACTACGCCCGTATGGAAGCCGGTTGTAGAGGCGCTCAGGAATCTGGCCCCGGGCGGGCGGCTAGTCATAAACGCGATACGTAAAGAAGAGGCCGACAAGGACTACCTCTTAAAGCTCGACTACGCGCGGGATATATGGATGGAAAAGGAGATAAAGTCGGTCGCCAACGTCAGCCGCCGCGACGCCGCCGACTTCCTCAAGATCGCGGCAGAGATAAACCTCAGGCCCGAGATCGAGGAATACCCCCTCAAAGATGCGAACGAGGCGCTCATTCAATTAAAAGAAGGGCGCATAAGGGGTGCGAAGGTACTCAAGCTGTAAGTCTTTATTTCCCTACTCTTGCAGTCCTGTAACGAATGTAATCTTCCATAAGGGCCGGCGCCGACGCGCCGAACATGCGTATGCGCCCCGTGTGTAGCAGTAGCAGCAGCCCCGAGGCGTGCGCAAACACGTCCACCATAAGGAGGTTCGCCTCGTCACGCGGCGCTCCCATGGCCTCCGCCGCTTCGGCTATCGGATGGAGGGCTGCCTCCAGCCCGGCGTTAAGGGCCTTGTCCCGCTCGCGTCCGAGCCCGACGGGCTTCATCCCGCCCCTGAAGAGGTAAAACCCCAGATCGAGATCACGAGGATTGTCGGCGTAGAATTGGTAGAACGCCATTGCCGCCGCCCTCAGGCGCGTCTCGGGTGTACGCGTGCCGGACACGGCCTCGTCAACCGCCTCGCCAAGCTCGGACAGCGAAACCCTCAGGAGCTCGGCGTAAACCGCCTCTTTCGAATCGAAGTAAAAATAGAGTGCCGCGGCCGTGTAACCGGCCCGTGCCGCAATGGCCCTGATGCTGGCACCCTCGAGCCCTTCCTTCTCGAACACCTCGCGCGCTGCTTTCAGTATCAGCCCGCGCTTGTGCTCGCTCACGGCCTCCTGCCGTCCCCTCCGTCTCCGTTTTTCCGGGCTCTCTTTTTTCTTCGTAACAGCCATCGTCTACCTTCCGATATTACAGTTGACAATAATTCTAACACTGTTAGAATTTAGTGCAAGTACTCGGCACAGGGGGAATGTCATATGCTGATGACGGCATCCGATTACCGCGAATCCTTGCGCGCTTATAAGCCGCGCGTGTTCATAAACGGGAGCGCTGTAGAAAGCGTGCCGGACGAGCCCCTTCTCGCGCCGGGCATTAACGCGATCGGCATTACGTACGACTTCGCTCACGTGCCCGAATACCTCCCGGTAATGACTGCCCTTCAGGGCACCTCCGGAAAGACGGTCAACCGGATGGTTCACATCAACGAAAATTCGACCGACCTACTCAACAAGCTCGAGGCCGTCCGGCTCGTATGCAAGGTATCGGGCTGCGCCATGCGTTACCTTACGCACGATGCGCTCAACGGAATCTTCCAGGCGACGCGGCGAACGGACGACGTACACAACACCGATTACTCCCAGCGCTTTCTCAATTATTTGCATTATGTACAGGAGCGCGACCTCACGCTCGCAGTGGCGATGACGGACGCCAAGGGCGACCGCTCGAAACGCCCCGGCCAGCAGCCAAACCCCGACGTATACGTTCACATAAAAGAGCGCCGCCCGGATGGCATCGTAATACGCGGCACCAAGGCAATAGTTACGGGCGCTCCATACGTCCACGAGTTCCTCGTTATGCCCTGCCGCACTCACACGAAAGAAGACGCGGACTTCGCCGTCTGCTGCGCTGTGCCCGTGGACGCGCCCGGCGTCACGATTGTCGCGCGCCCCGCGGGGCGCCCCGGCGAGGCTGCGGCGAAATTCTCTGCGAAGTACGGACAGTCCACCGGAGTCGTCGTTTTCGAGGACGTGTTCGTCCCCCACGAAAGGGTTTTTCTTGCGGGCGAATACGAAGAGGGCGGCTTCCTCACTACGTCCTACGCCACGCACCACCGCCATTCCTGCATAGGTGCGCGCGCAGGATTCGGCGATCTCCTCATCGGGGCGGGCGCGATCATGGTCGAGGCTAACGGGCTCGACCCGGACAGGCACGGACACATACGCGAGCAGATGGTGGACCTCATCACGATCACAGAGAGCTTTTTCGCGTGCGGCGTGGCGGCGTCTGTCTATTGCACCGAGGACCCGGCCGGCTCGGTGATGCCGGACACTGTATTTTCCAACATCGGAAAGCTCCTTCTGGCGACGAAAATTTACGACATGCAACGGATTGCCCATTACGTTTCAGGCGGACTTATCGTAGCTCTGCCCGGCCCGGACGAAGACCACAACCCCGAGATGAGGGCCTCGTTGACGGCCGTGCTGGGCGGACGCTCCGATATTCCTATGGAGCAGCGCATGGAAGCCGCGCGTCTTATAGAGGACCTGACGGTCTCCGGACAGAGCGGCTGGTACTCGGTGATATCGCTACACGGCGGCGGATCGCCCGAGGCGATGAAGCGTGAAATCTGGCGCAACTATCCCGTGCTGGAAAAGGCCGAGCTCGTCCAGAATCTCCTAGACAGGGGGGTGCTGACGGGCGGGCAGAGCGCTTCGAAGCAGCCCGGACGATGCTGCGCAACGGGGTGTCAGGTCCCAAAGCCACCCGGCCCAATGCCCGAGCCGAAGTAATCCCCGGCACTCACTCGTATGCAGCTACTTGAGGAACCGGACTGTGCAGATGCAATTAATGTACTGAAGGTATGCAAACGCCTGCACTGGTTACAAAATAACCAGAAAGTTCACGCAATCTTAATATTCCCTTAATAATTCCGTAATATAATGCTTATGGTCCCGAAGATGTCCATGCATCCGAAGACGCCCTTAACGGGAGACCCGGGGGACCAAAATTCCGGAAACAGGGAAACGGTATTGCAAAAAACGGAATATTATTCTATCTCTGACCCGACGCGGTTTGACGAGATAAAAGCGGCGCTGGAAGGGGCCTTCTCTATCTCGTCCGGGGAGGCCTCGACGGTGAAGGAGACCTACTACGACACGTTCGACAGTGCGCTCTACAAAAGCGGCTGGTTCCTTACGAAGCAGGCCAAACGCTTTCATCTCCGGGAAAAAGGGCGCGATGCGGTCTCGACGGGGGCGGTTCCACAAACCGGCGCCACCTATCTGACGTGGGCCGATTTCCCCGATGGCCGCTTGAGAGATGTGCTCCGCGAGGCCGGCGAGATAAGGGCCATCCTCCCACTGGTTACGATCACGAGACACACCCGGTCATGGGCACTTCTCGACAGCGAGGAAAAAACACTAGCACGCTTGAGGCTCGTCGAATCGGTCTCGGACGATGACTCCGCACCGGCAAGGGCGGCGATACTCGAGGCCGAGCCTATACGAGGGTACGGAGCTGAATTCGAAAAGCTAACGAAGATTCTGTCGGGCCTCGGGCTCGAGCCCGGCGAGGACGACATACTATCCGCTTCGCTCAAGGCCAGGGGCGAGACCATCGGCACGTATTCGTCGAAGGTCTCCGTTTCGCTCGACCCCGACATGCCGTCGGGTAAGTCTATCAGGAAAATATTGAAGACGCTCCTAGAAACGATGAAAAAGAACGAGGACGGTATGCTCCGCGACATCGACACCGAATTCCTCCACGACTTCCGCGTATCGGTCAGGCGCTCTCGCTCGGCCCTTACACTCACGAAGGACATATACACGGAAGAAGAAAGGGAGCACTGGAAGGATGCCCTGCGTACGCTCGGCAAGATGACCAACCGTCTCCGCGACCTCGACATATACCTTCTCGGAAAGGAGAAGTACGCGGCTATGGTTCCCCCGTCGTTAAGTCCCGGACTCGACTCTCTCTTTGCGCTCATTGCGGACGAACGCGAAAAAGCGTTCCGGGAATTCAAGGCCTTCGTCGAATCGGACGAATACCGGCGGATACTCATTTCGTGGGAGGTCTTTCTCGATTCCCCGGAATCGTCGGGCACGGGTGAGAATGCCGTAAAGCCGGTCATAAAGCTCGCACGGAAACGCATAAGGAAGCGATACAAAAACGCCCTCGCCCTTGGCGGCGCTATCACGGATGATTCCCCGGACACAGACCTCCACACGCTCAGGATAGAATGCAAGAAGCTCCGGTACTACCTCGAATTCTTCGAATCGCTCTTCCCCGGCGACGAGACGAAGCGGGCGATAAAGCAGTTAAAATCCCTCCAGGATAATCTGGGGGACTTCAACGACCTACACGTTCAGCAGGGGAGCATTCAGGACTTCCTTTCGCTCGTGCCAGCGGGCTCGGCGGACGAAAGAGGGATAGTAGAAGCCGCGGGAGGGCTCATCTCGTGCCTCTACTCCCGTCAGGAGGAACGCCGCGCCGAATTCGCGTCGCGATTCGCTGAATTTTCAGGCCAGGAAACGAAGGACCTGTTTGATAAAATGCTCTCGGGTAATTAGAGTATGGTCTTATGATTACGATCGCCCTTTACAGCATGAAAGGCGGGGTTGGTAAAACAGCGGCCACCGTCAACCTCGCACACCTCGCCTCGCTAGACGGCTTCCGAACGCTCATATGCGACCTCGACCCGCAGGGCGCGAGCTCGTGGTACTTCCGCATCCGCGCCGGGAAGAACTTCAACTCGAACAAATTCATCAAGGGCGGGCGGAGCATCGACGAAAACATAAAGGGGACGGATTACCCGGGCCTCGACCTCCTTCCCTCGAAGCTCTCTTTCAGAAATCTCGACCTCGCGCTCGACGATCTCAAAAAATCGAAGACCCGGCTGAAAAAGATATTCTCCGAGGTGTCCGACGAATACGACTACCTCTTTCTCGACTGCCCGCCCGGTATCTCGCTCGTCTCCGAGAACGTCTTGAACGCGGCCGACGTAGTCCTCGTCCCGCTCGTCCCGACGCCGCTTTCGATGCTGACTTTCGAGAAGCTGGGCACATTCCTCGACAAAAAGGAGTTCGACGCGGCCAAGATTTATCCCTTTTTCTCGATGGCCGAGCGGCGAAAATCCCTTCACCTCGAAACGATGGAAAAGCTGTCTTCCGAAAACCGTAACGTGCTCGTGAGCGTCATACCTTACAGGTCCGAGGTCGAAAGAATGGGTGTATACCGGGAGCCCCTCACCGCTCATACGCCGGACTCCTTCTCCGCGAAGGCGTACGCCGCTCTCTGGACCGAAGTGAAAGAGCTCACCGCAGTGAGTGCGAAGGAATCTCATGGCTGACGAAATAGAGCTCAAATTCCTCGTAAAACAAATGCCCGACAAGCTTTCGGACTTCGAAGTCCATCAGATAAAGCAGGGATACGTTTCTCTCGGCGAAGACGGGACGGAAGTCAGGCTCAGAGAAAAGGATGGAAAGTTCTTCCTGACCGTTAAGTCCGGCGGCAATCTGGAACGGTACGAGGTCGAAATACGCATAGGCAAAAAGGATTTCCACGCCCTCTGGCCATTCACCGAAGGCAGGCGGATCGAAAAACTCCGTTACGACATTCCCCACGGCCCGTACATTATCGAGCTAGACGTCTATTCCGGTAAGCTCGAAGGGCTCGTCACTGCCGAGGTCGAATTCGAATCTTCCGAAGCGTCCGCCGCATTCACCCCGCCGAAATGGATCGGCAAGGACATCACCCGTGACAAGCGGTACAAGAACAAAAACCTCTCCCGGAACGGCCTCCCGCTCGACCTTTAAAGAGCCGAAACAGATTGTGGATTACCGCTGTTTTTAATACTATAATCATTACAGGCAGTGATGAAGGGGTGAGAACGGGGTAGTACTTTTTTATGGAGGAAGTTGACCATGAACCGGAAGCTGCTTTATACACTGACTATTCTATCGATCGGAATTATTATCGCCGAATTGCCGGAGCCTTCCCGCGCTGAAGATTCGTCGAGCCGCTTCGGGGCGATAGCTTTTTCGCCCTCGACGCGCATGTACGGATACGTTTTCGACTACGCCGACAAGGATTCCGCCCGCAGTGGGGCTGTCGAGGAGTGCAAGCAGCGCGCAGAGAAGAAGGACTGCAAGGCTGTCGTAGATTTCGAAAACGGCTGCGGCGCGCTGGCGGTAGGCGACATAGGCTACGGCACCGGCTGGGGCGACTCTCTCGGGACGGCGCAGCACAAAGCACTCGACTCCTGCAGGTCGTGGACGGGCGGCTGCCATATTGTCAGGTGGGTTTGTACGACTAACGCAGTCAGCCCGGAATAGGGTCCTTGGAAAATGCAGCCTGTATTATTCACTCACCCGTTCGCATCCTACTGTCAGAAGGTTTTGATTTCTCTCTACGAGAACGGAACGCCCTTCACGCCGCGCATACTCGAACAGTCCGATCCCTCGACTTTTGCAGAGTTCGAGGCGCTCTGGCCGATGAAAAAGTTCCCGCTGCTACTCGACGGCGGACGGGCTATCGCCGAAGCGACGATCATTATCGAGTACCTCGACCTTCACTACCCGGGCCCGGCGCGTATGATCCCCGCCAACGGGAAAGATGCTCTCGATGTCAGGTTTATGGACCGCTTCTTCGATAACTACATCCATACCCCGATGCAGACTATAGTATTCGACGCCATACGCGAGCCGGCCTCCCGCGACGCCAAGGGGGTGGCGGACGCCCGCGCCATGCTCGATACAGCGTATAAATGGCTGGAGGAACGAATGGCGGATCGTGAGTGGGCGGCTGGCGGTGGCTTCAGCCTCGCCGACTGCGCGGCGGCCCCGGCCTTGTTCTACGCCGACTGGGCGCATCGTATCGGCCCGGACTTCCCGAACGTCCGCGCATACAGGGGCCGCCTTAACGCCAGGCCATCGTTCGCCCGTGTGATCGTAGACGCGCGGCCTTATCGCCAGTACTTCCCGCTCGGCGCGCCGGACCGCGACTGACCGCCTTCCGAATCAGGCTGCGGCCTTCCTTCTCCTTACGGCGAAGTACCCCGCTATCCCTAGCGCGCCCGCAAGGGCCGCGAGTCCCATTTCCGATACGGTGGGTATCGAAGTAATCAAAGAGCTGAGCCAGGATATCTCCGCCCGGTTCGATTCGACGAACACGCTTCCGTTCAGGTAACTCGCCCCAACGGTGTCTGTCCCGGGCGCGTCGCCGAAGTAAGTCCAGCTTACAAGCCCGCTCCCGTCCGTCGTGCAGTCGTCGTTCGGGAAGCATTCTCCATTCCCGGGGTTGCTTGTTTCGCCCGCATTAGGCCCGGATTCGATGGCGAATAAGACGGGGATACCCGAAGCGGGCGACCCGTTTATGGTCACGAGCGCTGTGACTGTTTGTTCGCTGTCTACTCCATTGGTGGAGTCCTCGGGGTCGATTACTATCGACTGAAGCGGTATATTGCACGGGCAAATAGAGCGCCGTGAGCTTCCCGAAGAGCATGCGACATTCTCTGCGTCCATGCCGATTCTGTGCTGGTCGGGACATGCGGCGCCGGCCGAGCAATAGATCGGAGCCTGTAGTCCTGGTCCATGCGGCTCGTCGGTATCGTCGTCTTCAAGACATGCAAAGAAGTAGTCGTTAAAATCGACCGTGTCTCCAAGGCCGAAGGCCCGGCTTATCTCAATACACTCCTGTTCTGTGTTCTGGGCTTCCCACCAGGCGATCGAATCCGGGATCGGGGTTGTAGCTATGGTATTGCATACATCGTTACACGGCTGTCCGCATGCGGAAGGATTGTAACACCACATGAGGCCGTTGGCCTGTTGGCAGTTAAGCTGCTGGGCCTGAACATGTGTGGCCAGAAAAAATATAGCGGTGATTATAAAGATTGAAGCCAGGAAAGCTCTGGTCATTTCATCCTCCTTTAACTTCTTTAAATAAGTGCTTGTGCAACGATTTTACACCGAATGAACGATAAAACCAATTTTATTTAGGAATTAAATGCAGCTGCAAGTAAGAGTGTGTATGCACAAATGTGTATCGTGCTTCCGGAGAAAAGGTGAAGATCCGAAGTGATTAATCCTGTTATTCCGAAAACGGATCTTTCATTTCCGGGTGCCAGAGCTTGAAGTGGTCCCTGTGCATCTCCGTGTAGGCGCCTTCGGCGTAGTACTTGTCATAGAATTCCAGGTCCAGGTGATGCGCCTGGAAAACGAGCCTCGTGAACATAGGGTCGAGGAACGCCGGGAACCTGCCGTAATTCTCGTAGACGTACTCGCAGAAGTCCTTTACGATCTCGATCCTGACCTCGCTCGGGTGATACTCGTCCGCGAGGATGCCTCCCGGGTCGAGGTAAGGGTAGGGGTTCTCCTCTTCCCAGAATCTGCCCCTCATGGCGAGGAACCTGTCCACGGCCTCCCGCATGTCCGAGACGTACGGCGGGCACAGCGCTTCGAATACTCCGTCCCTCCCGACTGGCACAGGGGGCTTTGCGCTACGGACGGTCTTATCGGGGTGCGTGAACCGAAACCCGAGCCCCTTGTAGTCCGGATGCACGCCGAGGGCGTAATGCGGCAGGAGCCCGGTGAACGCCCATCCGCCTAGCCCGAGCGTCTGAAGTGCGAGGTTCATGTTCTGGCAGATAAACGCCTGCTCGACGTTGAGGGTCGTCAGAACCCTGAGCTCGAGATCGAACAGAGAAAGCTCGACGTCTTTCCGGATATATCCCTTCTCTATCCACTTGTCGAGCCCGCACGACCTCCCGCCGTTTAGCTCGTCGATGATGTTGAATCCGTACTTAGCGCCGAAGTAAATAAAGAGGAGCACCATGTACTCGACGGTCGTGTTAGTCACCGGCACGAAGAACGTCGTCCCCGGCTGGTTACAGTTCCACGCGTTAAAGTCGAAGAGCCCCGGCTCGCCCTTGGGGAGGTCGGCGCGCCCGTCCTCCAGCTTTAACTGGTTCTTCCGGAAAAGGCTCAAGACCTTCTCCAGCTTTTCCTCTTCGGACTTCCCGTGGAATATGGACGTCTCGCCCGGCCCGGGCATGGCGTGGTGGAGCTTCACCATATAAACGCCGCTGTCGTTCGTGTAGAAGAGCTCCGTCGAATGCGAGTTACACGAGCACGGCCAGCTCCGCCCCGTCCACTGGAAGAGCCACGATATGCCCGTCCTCGGCAGGTCGCCCAGCGAGAGGCCGGTCATCCCCGTCCCGGCCCATATGAGAAACGCCTCTTCCAGCTCCGTCAGCGGCACGGGCTCGTGGCGCGACTTATGCGCGAGCGTCCCCTCTTTTATCTCCATCCCCAGGCCGAACCGCCTCGACCGCCTCGTGAATATAGCGTCCATGAATCCGAATCCAAGCGCCTTTTCGAGTCCCTCGGGGATGCTCATATGCCGGTCTCCTTGTAAGGTAACATTGTGCTAAGGGGTAATATAGCCTGAACGGGAATCCGGCTCAACAGGCCGGTTGCAAAGGCGGCCGGGGGACGAACGGGGTTCGCATGAAACGTTACAAGAACCTCTCGGGAAATTCAGGGGTCACGGCCTACGAAACCGGGCCGGATTATATAAAGGTGAGATACCGCGAAGGCGGCGTTTACCTCGCCGTCACGGGTAGGTACAACGTCGAGCGGATGAAAACACTCGCGGAAGAGGGCATGGGCCTCAGCACGTTTATAAGCAGGTATGTGAGGGAGAGGTACGCCGAGAAATTATAGTCCCCTCACGCCACCATCCTGCTGTATAGCCTGCTGGCGAGGATGACCAGCGCGGCGCATATCACGAATAGAATAGCGAAGTCGTACAGTATGCCGAACTGCGAATGGGCGCCGTTTATCATGAGCGCCCTGAGGGCGTCCACCTGGTACGTCAGCGGGTTGAACGTCGATATGGTCTTCAGCCAGTCCGGCATGAGCGCGATCGGATATATCGCGTTACTCGCGAAGAAGACCGGCATCGTTATGAGCTGTCCTATGCCCATGAACCTCTCCCTCGATTTCACTATACATGCGATGGCGAGAGAGAGCGTCGCGAACAGGCCGCACCCGAAACCTATGAGCGCCATGACGCCCAGGATGTTGAGCGGCGACAGGTTGAGGTTCGCCCCCATGAGCCAGGCCACGACGTAAACGACGCCGCCCTGGAGCATCCCCCGGACGCTCGCCGCGAGCCCCTTCCCTATGACGATCGCCGACCGGGGCGCCGGGCTCACGAGCATCCTGTGGAGGATTCCGAGGTCCCTGTCCCATATGGCGGATATGCCGAAAAATATTGCGACGAAGAGCACGCTCTGCGCTAATATCCCGGCCGAGAGGTAGTCGAGGTAGCTCATGCCCTCGGGCGCAAGCCCCCTCACTTTCAACATTACTACGCCGAAGAGGAGCAGCCACAGAAGCGGCTGCACCGCCCTCGTGAAGAGCTCTACCGGGTCGTGTCTTATCTTCTGGAGCTCGGCGCACAAAACCCCGTACACCTGCATCGTGTAGTCCGTGACAGCCCTCGTCAGCCTAGCCGCGGGATGCGACAGATCTGCGGTTACGACGTACTTCACTATAATTCCCTCCCTCTGAATTCTCTTCGAACGAGCTCATGTATTTTGCAAATACGTCGTCGAGAGTCGCCCCCTCGCCGACGCCTTCCTTAAGCCTGTGCGGGGTGTCGATGGCCACTATGCGCCCGTGCTGAATGAGCGCCATCCTGTCGCAGAGCTCTTCCACCTCGTCCATGTAGTGTGTCGTCAGTATTATTGTCATACGGTACTTTTCTTTCAGCTCGCGGACGTGATCCCAGACGGCTTTTCTGGCCACCGGGTCGAGGCCGACCGTCGGCTCGTCCATGAATATGACGGTCGGGCGGTGGAGCATGCTCTGCGCTATCTCGAGCCTCCGTATCATGCCGCCCGAGTAGCTGCTTACCAGGCGGTCGGAGAACTGCCCGAGCCCCATGAAGTCGAGCGCCTCTAGTATGCGCCCCTCCTGCTCGGCGCGCGGCACGCCGTAGAGCCTCGCCGAAAGCAGCAGATTCTCCCTCGCCGTGAGCGCCCCGTCCGAGGACACGAGCTGCGGTATGTACCCGATGCTCTTCCTTACCTCGGTCGGTTGTTTTACGACGTCGTGCCCCGCCACACGAGCCATTCCCGACGTTGGCGGAAGAAGGGTCGTCAGCATCTTGATTATCGTGCTCTTGCCCGCGCCGTTGGGGCCGATAAGGGCGAAAACTTCCCCCTTTTCGACGGCGAACGACACGCCGTCGACGGCCGTGAACGTTCCGAAAACCTTCTCCAGTTTTTCGACTTCGAGCGCGGGCTCTATCCCGTTTTTTCCCATGTTCCTTTGTTAACCCTCTATTAATTCAGAGTATCTCTACTGTTAAAAGGATGCAGGTAAGAAACGGGATATGCTATCGATATTTTGCCCGCGGGCTCAAACCTGGAACGCCCCGCCGTCTGCCTGGAGGTCCGTTCCCGTGACGAAGCTCGAATCGTCCGACGCCAGGAAGAGAGCAGCCGTTGCTATCTCCTCGGGCCGCCCGGCGCTCCCCCTCGGGATCAGCGAAACGAAATAGTCTTTCGCTTCCTGCGAAACAAGCTCCAGCATCGGCGTATCGATGGTCCCGGGGCTGAGCACGTTGACACGGATGTTCCTCGACTTAAGGTCCGTCGTCCACGTGCGGACGAACGAGCGCACCGCGGCCTTGCTTGCGCTGTAAACGCCGAACCCGGGGAATCCCTTTATGGATGCTATAGAGCCGTTCAGTATTATCGACCCTCCGTCGTTAAACAGGGGCAGGGCTTTCTGCACGGTGAACAGAGTTCCCCTGACGTTGAGATCGAAGATCTCGTCGAAGTGCTCCTCCGAAACCTCTCCTATAGCGGCAAAATCTCCTCGCCCGGCGCTCGCGAACAGGATGTCTATATGACCCTTCTCCTTCCGGACCGTCTCGTAAAGCCGGTCGAGGTCTTCGAGGCTCGCGGCGTCGCCCTGAACGCCCGTCACGTTTCTCCCGATCTCCGCGACGGCCCTGTCGAGCCGCTCCTTGTCGCGGCCCGTTATGAACACGTAAGCCCCTTCCTCGACGAACAGCTTCGCGGTTGCGAGGGCCATGCCCGACGTGCCGCCGGTAATCACAGCTACCTTATCTTTAAGCTTCATGATGATTCTCCCGTAAACCGTTTAGGGAATTTGATAGGGGAAACTTTAGGAAGGATTCAATCCTGCGGGGCGTATGCCCGATTGGAAAAAGGATAAAACTATAGGAGCCCGCTGTTTATAATCGCGGCTTTGATACTGGTTATTCAGGTGGGGTGGAAGGCCCTGTCAGTTGCTTCTGCAGTCCTTGCAGATGCCGTTCAGAAGAACCGAGTAGCCCTTTATCTGGTAGTCGCCGAGCGTCTTGTCCGATATGTCGAGCGTCGTGAACGAATCGTCGTAAACATCCTCGACCCTCTTGCACTCGGTGCACACGATGTGGTTGTGCGGCTCGAGGTTGGCGTCGTAGCGGGCGGCGTTGTAAAGAACATTCACGACCGAGATCAGACCGAGCTTTTCGAAAGTCTCGAGCGTTCTGTAAACGGTCGTCAGCGAAATATTAGGATAGTAGTCCTTTATCTTCTTGTAGATGGTCTCTGTGCTCGGGTGCTGGTCCGTCGAGGCGAGCTCTTTATATATAGCTATCCTCTGCGGGGTCACCTTTAGACCGAGATTCTTGCTCCGGTCGATGAACTCGTTTATCCTGTCCTTTATCATTTCGCCAGTAATATCGCTCATATGCTAAATACCTCACATAATTTTACATGACGAGGTAGCGAATATCCATAGCCCATCGATATAATTTGGAAAATAGTAATCATTATCATTAAAGATCGTTTTTCATACATGGGATTCGGACTTGAAACCCGGGCTTCCCGTCTGTAAGGTAATGCTGTGAATCCGCTCAAATTCATCAAAAAACACAAGGTCATATCTGTCATCCGTGCGGAGAACGAAGCGCTCGCGCTCGCCTTCGCCGAGGCGTGCATCGCAGGCGGCCTCAGGCTTATCGAGGTCACGTTCTCATTCCCGGGGGCGGAAAACGTAATCCGGAGCCTCTCGGAGAGAGAAGGAATACTCGTCGGGGCCGGCACGGTACTCGACATCGACATGGCCGACAGGGCGCGCGAGGCCGGTGCGCGTTTCCTCGTTTCGCCCCACACAGACGAAGCACTGATACATTTCGCCAGGGCAAACGACATGGCCGTCATCCAGGGCGCGTTCACTTCGTCCGAAATAGTAAGGGCGTGGAAGCTCGGCGTAGACATGGTGAAGATATTTCCGGTGAGCGCTGTCGGCGGGCCTTCATACGTAAAGGCGATGAAAGAGCCGCTGCCGCAGATCGAGATAATGACGACAGGCGGGGTAGGGCTCGATAACCTGGCCGACTTTCTCAGCGCCGGGGCGTCCGCCGTAGGGCTTTCGACGGCGCTCACGGGGAGGGGCGGCGTCATAGACCCGGAAACGATAACGTCCAACGCGCGACTGTTCGCCGACAAGCTCGAAGAAATAGGTCTCGTCTAGCCCTTTCAGGGGTTAAAATTAATCCGGGAGATACGTATGAATATCCTCTTCGTCGCCTCTGAAATGGAGCCCCTCGCAAGGGTGGGCGGGCTCGCCGACGTAATCGGCACGCTCCCCAAGCGGCTCTCGGCGCAAGGGGCCGACGTAAGGGTGGTGCTGCCTTATTACTCCCGCGTGAAGACCTATCTCTCCGCGGCCGGCATAAAACCCAAGGACGTCGTAAAAGATCTCGTCGTATGCATCGACTGGCTCCCTGTTAGGGGCACCGTCAAGGAGATAGAGCTGAGCGGCGTAACTGTCTACCTCGTCGAGCAGGAAGAGTTTTACGGAAGGAAGTACATCTACTCCACGCCCGCCGCCGACTACGAGGACAACGACCTCAGGTTCGGGTTCCTCTCCCTCGCCGCGCTCGAGGCCGTAAAGACGCTCGACTTCAAGCCCGACATCATACACTGCCACGACTGGCAGACCGCTCTTCTCCCGATATGCCTAAGGTGGCGTAAGCATCTTCGCGACGACGAGTTCTTCAAGAACACCCGCGTCGTCTTCACTATACACAACATCTCGTTCCAGGGGCAGGATGACAGGACGATACTGGACAAGTTCGGCCTGCCGGAATTCCTCTTCACCTCGCAGGGGCTCGAATTCTACGGAAAAGTTAATCTCCTTAAGGGCGGAATACTCTACTCGGACGTCGTCACGACTGTAAGCCCGACCTACGCCGAGGAGCTCCGGAAAAAGGAATACGCATACGGCCTCGACGCCGTGATGAAGTGGGTGTCCCGGAAGCAGGACAACCTTGTCGGGATACTGAACGGGATCGATTACGACGAATGGGACCCCGAGACGGACCGCTATATATACAAGAACTACGGAACCCAGAGCCTCGCGAAAAAACCCGTCAACCGCGAAAAGCTGAGGAAAGAATTCGGGCTCGACACATCGGTCGATAAACCCGTTCTGGGCGTCGTCTCCAAGCTCACAGAGCAAAAAGGCACAGACCTTCTGCTCGAATCAGTCCCGCAGATAATCGATCTCGGCTACCAGATCGTGATCGTCGGCGCGGGCGACGAAAAGTACGAGCAGGCCGTAAAGCGGGCCGGGAAGAGGTACGGAAAGAACCTCTCCGTCAGGATCGCCGTCGATGACACTTCGCTCGAAAGGAAGGTCTACGCGGGCTCCGACATGTTCCTCGTGCCGTCGCGCTTCGAGCCGTGCGGCCTCGGGCAGATAATCGCGCTCCGCTACGGCACCGTCCCCGTCGTGAGGGGAACGGGCGGGCTCCTCGACACAGTACGCGATTACACCGAAGACGCCGACGACGGGAACGGCTTTATCTTCTACGAATTCTCCATGGTCAGCATGCTCGACGCGCTCCTCCGCGCGATAACGGCATACGAGGACAAAGCCGCCTGGAGGAAGCTCCAGACGAGGGCCATGCGCGAGGACTTTTCCTGGAAGGCCTCGGGCAAAAAATACCTCGGCCTTTACAAGGAAGTCTTGGAGCGAAAACCCGCCGTATCCGGCATGAAACGCTAGATATTTTCTGCCCGGTTGTATATGCGCCCCATCCCCTGATTTTAGCCCTGAAACATTTTGTACTTCCCGCAGGTTTAATATGGTAGTGTTGTATTTACAGGCGAGAGGTAAACAAACATGAAAAAAAAGCTGGCTGTCATAGCTCTGGCATTTGCACTTTTCATAGGGTTCGCGGCGGACGAAAAGGCGCGCGCGAACTCTGCCGTTAGCTTCAATCTCTTTTACAGCTCACTTGCCCCTTACGGTAACTGGGTCTCGATGGACTACGGATACGCGTGGGCACCCACTGGGGTCGGCGCGGGATGGCGTCCCTACATGGACGGCCAATGGGTATGGTCCGACCTCGGATGGACATGGTCTTCCTACGAGCCCTGGGGCTGGGCTACATACCACTACGGCAGGTGGGTGATGGACCCGTATTACGGGTGGTTATGGGTGCCGGGCACGACGTGGGCCCCGGCCTGGGTTTCGTGGTACCAGACCCCGGGATACGTCGGATGGTCGCCGCTTCCGCCCGACAATAACTTCTTCCTCGAAATAGGCCTCGGCTTTGGAGGCGGGGGTTATTACGGTGGAGGCTACTACGGCGGCGGTTATGGTTACTACCCCAGCTACGGCTACGGCGGCAACTATTTCAGCTTCAACTATTACGACTACGACTATTACGGCGGCCACAAGCACGGTAATCACCACGGCAATAAGTACCGCCACCACGACAAAGGGTATTACTACGACAACGATTACTACGCGCCGGGCGATCACTGCGTCTTCGTTCCCGAGGACAAATTCGGGCACAAGAACTCCAAGCTCGTCGCCGTAGACATAGACAAGAACCGCGACCTCGTCACGAACCGGAACACCAGGAACGTGACCAACATACAGGTCGATAACGGCAAGATCCATAACCTCGGCCCCAACAGGAGCGTTCTCGAAAACTCCGGAGGGGCTAAGATAGAGCGCGTGAGCCTTGTCGATTCGGATCTCACGACCGTAAGGAACCGCGGCGCACACGGTGCTTCAGCCGCCGATAACGGCAAGTTCGCGGTCTACAGGCCCAGCATAGAAAACAAACCCGGCGAGAATCCGTTCTCGGCCGACGCCGTTCACAACCCCGGCCGTAACGGCAGGAATATAAATAACGGCTCCGGCACGGACCGTGCGTCTCTCGACAGCAGGGCGAACCCCGGTCAGGGCTTCGGGCCCGGCCAGGGAGACAGGAACGGCCCCACGGGCGGCGTCAGGAATCCCGTTGACGGGAACTCCCCTTACGGCAACAACAGCCCGAGCGAGCACGGCGTCCTAAGAAGGAACGGCCCCGCGAACGGCCCGGGTGAAGGTCAGCAGCTCGGCTCCATGCGAAACGGCAGCGACAGGCCCGGCATGCCTTCGAACGGCCTGGCCCCGAACAGCGGGCCCATGCGTCCCGAAAGGGGCAACCTCGATTCCGGCGGCGCAAGAGGCAATGCTTCGACAATGAACAGGCCGCAGAATTCCGGGCCCGGGATGAACCGCCAGTCCCTGAACAGCGCGCCGAATTACGGCCCGCGCCAGGAAGCGCTTTCGAACCCGGGTATGAACGGCCCGTCCGGCCGGTCTATGGGCGGTCCCCGGAATTACCAGCCTTCGATGAACGGCCCCCGTGGCGACGCTCCGACGATGAACCGTCCCTCGGTCGAGCGGTCCCAGCCTGTCAGGCAGGGTAACGGCTCGCGGAACATGATGAGGCCCCAGAATTACTCCCCCGACGCGGGCAGGCCCTCGATGAACCGCCAGCAGAACTACTCGCCGAGGATGGCCCCGTCCCAGGGAAGGCAAGGGAGCGGCCCGGCAATGAACAGACAGAGCGCGCCCTCGATGATGAGAGGGCCCGAAAGGCAGTCTCCCCCCTCGCAGATCAGGAATAACAATTCCGCGCCCCAGCAGCGCCAGAGCTACAACAGGGGTGGCGGGTCAAACCAGGGCGGGCAGAGCGTCCAGCCCCGAAGCTACCAGCGGCCTTCGTCGGGCAATGTCCGCAGCAGCGGCGGTAACACCGGTTCGAGATCGAGCTACAACAGGGGAAGCACGGGCTCGTCCGGCGGCTCCGTGAGGAGCGCTCCGAGCAGCAGCTACAGGGGCAGCAGCAGCGGTGGCGGGCAGTCCTTTAACCGGTCTTCCGTCAGGGGCCGCTAGAACAGCGGCTGGCATAGCCGGGGGTGAATTCGCCTTCAGCGTCTGCTAGAATATCAGCCGTGAAAAGCAGCGCTAAACCCGAAGTTATCCACATATCCGACATAGACGAGAAGGCTGCGTCTCTTCTCCTCGAATCAGTGCGCGGAGTGATAGGCCTTCGTATCTCGCTCGCGGATGACGAGGGAAGCATCTCCGTTTCGGTGTTCAACCCCGGAGCCGACACCATCCCAGCCGAAGGCGTGGACTTCGATCTCTCTCCCTGCGAATGCGCGGGGCTAGAGGACGGCGGGGCAGGGCTCTTCGTTTCAACCCCGGTACATACGAGCTCGGCACGCGAGTTCTTCGACCTCATGCTCGCCGGCTATCCGGCGCTCGAATGCCTTATGTCCTTTACAGGGAATGCGTGGAAGATACTCGTTACGTCAGCGTGCGAAAAAGCCTGAACAGACGCGTACCTCTCCTAACGAACTTTCTCTATTTCTGGATTATTACAGCAATTAATTGCAGGTTCGTATCAGTAACGCTGCACGACCTGATAGTAGGTGTCTCTCCGGGCAGGGACGAATCCCGAAGACTTTATCATGTGCACGAGGTCGTCCACGGTGGAACGGAGCTTGTTCTCGGCGCAGCAGAGCACATTCTCGTCGAACAGCGTCCCGCCGAGGTCGCTTGCCCCGTAGTGCATAGAGAGCGTGCCCATCTTGTTGCCCTGCGTAAACCACGACCCCTGAATGTGAATGAAGTTGTCGAGATATATCCTCGAAAGCGCGAGCACGCGAAGATACCTGTCGCCGCTCACCTCGTTCGGGAGCTTCCTCTCGAGGAATGTGTTCTTTGGCTTAAACGTCCAGGGAATAAAAGCGAGAAAATTGCCCGTCTCGTCCTGAAGCTCCCTCACGCGCTCCAGATGCTCCAGTATGTCCTCGTCCTGCTCGAAGTGCCCGAACATCATCGTGGCCGTCGTCTTGAAACCCTGAAGGTGCGCCTCGCGCGTAACCTTCATCCACTGGTCGGCGTCGATTTTGAGCGGGCTTATCTTCTTTCTTACGCGGTTCGAAAGCACCTCCGCGCCGCCGCCTGGGATAGTCCGGAGGCCGGCGTCCCAGAAACGCCTCAGTACTTCTTCGGTGGTGAGGTCCGAATACTTCGCTATGGCGGTTATCTCGGGGGCCGAAAATGCGTGAAGGTGAAGGCCGGGGATTTCCTCCCGCGTCCTTCTTATTATTTCGAGGTAATAATCGAGTGTAATTTCCTTGTTATGCCCGCCCTGGAGGAGAACCGTAGTCGCCCCGTTATGGTAGGCGGTCCGCATCGTCTCTATCATCTTGTCGACGCTGTGGGTGTAGGCGTCGCTGGCCCCTGCCGGACGCCAGAATGCGCAGAAAAGGCACTCTGTATCGCAGACGTTGGTATAGTTCGGGTTGGTGTCGGCGACGAATGTTACGAGCCCTTCGGGGTGGTGCTTCCTCCTCACGGAATCGGCCACGGAGCCCATCTGTATAGTGTCGGCGTTTTTAAGAAGGTACAATCCTTCGCCCCCGGTTATGCGCTCTCCGTCGAACACCTTTCCGAATATTTCCATTGCGTCCATATCCTGTTTAGTGAACCCTAAACGCGTCTTTCTGTCAATCGATTTTTAAAGACTGTTTACGGTCGTTTACGAGTAATGACAGTATCTACTGACAAAAACTGAGGGAAAGCCCGGACGGTTTATCCTTCCTGCGGGCGCGCCGTGCGGACGAGGTGAAATGCGGCCACTGCAAGGGACGATCCTATAAACGGCGCGGAGAGATATATCCACAGATATTCGAGCCTCATCGACGCCAATGCCGGTGCGAGCGACCGCGCCGGATTCATCGACGCCCCGGATACCGGCCCGGCGAAAAGCGCCTCCAGCCCGACCACGGCACCTATCGCGCAGCCGGCCATAACCCCCTTCTCCTTGCTCCCCGTCGCGACGCTCAGAATCACGAACATAAGATAGAACGTGAGTATTATCTCGACCACGAACGATTGAATAGCCGGCCCCGAGGGCACGGTCATCCCGAGCCCGGAGCTATTCGTAAACAGCAGGCTCAGCACGAGGCTCGCCAGTATGGCCCCGATGCACTGGCTCATGATGTAAGGCGCGACGCGCTGGCCCTGAAAACGGCGGGCCAGCCAGAATCCGACAGTGACTGCGGGGTTCACGTGGGCCCCGGATACGTCGCCGAAGGCGTATACGACCGTCATCACCACGAGCCCCCACGCGATCGCGACGCCCACGTGGGTGATTATTCCGCCGTAGAGGCCGTTCACTATCATCGCCCCAGTCCCGGCGAAGACGAGGATAAATGTCCCCAATGCCTCGGCGAAACAAAGCCTGAGATCGTTATTCAAGGAATCCTCCGTGAAACTGGAATGGAGCGCGTTTCTATAAAACCAGGCAGTCAGGAGCGCTTCTTCGGAATGTCATACGGCCCTCTGCGTCTCCCCGGCGTCCAGCTCCGAAAGCCATCCGGAGATCTTCTCCTTTATGGCTTCCCGGATTTCCCTTATCCTGTCGAGCTTTTCCCCGTCGCTCCCTGTGAACGTCGAGGGGTCGGGGAATCCCCAATGGAGCCTCTCCCTTGTCCCCGGAAATATGGGGCACGATTCCGCCGAGGCCTCGTCGCATACGGTTACGACGTATGTGTAAAACTTCCCATCCTTAAGAAGGTCGAACGCGGATACGGTCTTCTTGCCCGAGATGTCTATCCCTTCCTCCGAAAGCGCCTTCACGACGAGCGGGTTGATAACGCCTGGCTCGAGCCCGGCGCTTGCGACGTCGAACCTGTCCCCGGCCATCTTCCGTAAAAGCTCCTCGGCCATCTGGCTCCGCGCCGAGTTGTGAATGCATATGAACAAAACCTTTTGCTTGATCATTTAACGGCCTCCTTTTCGTTTTATCGGAACGAAGCAGCACTCGGGATCGACGGCCCCGCTTCCCGTGCAGCATTCGGAGAATAAAAACCTGAGCAGCCCCTCCATCCCGCGGCTGTTCACCATATATCTAAGGTAAGTCCCCTCGCGCCTGACGGTCACGACGCCCGCTATCTTGAGCTTCTCCAGGTGATGGGAGAGGGTTGAGCCAGGTATTCCCAGCTCGTTCTGGATATCTCCCGCCACCATCCCCTCCGGATGCGACTCCAAAAGGAGCCTCACGATACGGAGCCTCTGCTCGTTTCCCATCGCGGACATCATTTCGGCATAATGCACGACTTCGTCATTCCTGTCGGCCACTGTTTCCATATTACTAGAATACTCGAAATATATAACCCGACAAGAGCCCCTTAAACATTCCCAGTGGCATAGGTTAAAAATGTTGAGAGAGTGTCCCCGGGTGTGTAGATTATTAGTTCGAATGTACTTACGCACAGCGCTCCTGCTTCTCGTTCTTTGCACTCTCCCCTTATGGAATATCTCCGCCGGGGCCGAGGCCGCAAACGAAACCGAAACCATGTCGATCTATTCCGGCGGCCAGAGGGTCGGGGCTTCCGTTTACACGATTAAAAAAGAAGGCGATTCTTCAGAGGTTTTCGAGAAGAGCTCCATCAGGATAAAGCTTCTCGACAAAGTTCAGGACATAAACACGGAAGGCACGTATCACCTTGCGGGCGGCGAGGTAAAGTCCTTCGAGTACGAATTCGACTCCCCTTCGGGGGGGATGAAGCTCACGGGCGAAAAGGCGGAGGGCGGCTACAATATAAAGACAAACTCCGTTTCAGGCAGAAGCGAGCTCTTCTTTAAAACCTCTTCTTCCCCTATACCGGCGGCCCTGATCCCCGAATGGCTTTCATCTCGCGACCTAAAGGCCGGGGCGGAATATAAAGTCCCGGTGATGGACCCGCTTACGATAGTAACGGGCGGGGACGAGAGCGCGCTACAGACAGTGCACAGGGTTAAGGGCAGGGAGAAGGTCGAAATCCCCGGGCTCGGCAGATACGATGCGTGGAAAATCGTCTCCGACATCTCCGGCATGGAGATGACCTCCTGGCTCACGGATTCGGGACTTGTCGTGAAGCAGGAGATGCCCCCCGGACTCACGGCGTATAAAGACGCCGAAGGAGGGAGCGCCGGCGGCCTCGAGATCTTCGACATCACGAACCTGACTTCAATACCTTCGAACGTCAGGCTCGCCGACCCGCGCGGGACGACTTACCTCAGGGCCGAGATATCGGGCCTTTCCCCGGAGGACGGCTTTAATCTCTCGGACGGCTACAGGCAGTTCACGAACGGCGATACTCTAGAAATAAAAGCCGAAGGCGCGGACGGCCGCGGCTCTTACGAAACACCCTACAAAGGCGGCCTCCGGGAGTACATGACCCCGGGCCCGCTCATCGACAGCAGCGCCCCCGAAATCACCGCCGCCGCGGCGGAAATCACGGGGAGCGAGAAGGACGCGGCAAAGTCGGCTGCCCTCATAAACGACTGGGTCTTCCGCAACATAAAAAAAGAGGGGACGGCCAGCGTGCCCAACGCCCTCGACGTGCTGAAAACACGCTCCGGCGACTGTAACGAGCATTCGGCCCTATATGCCGCCCTGGCACGCGCAGCGGGGATTCCCACGAAGACGGTGTCAGGTACAATATACATCGACGGCAGGTTCTATTACCATGCGTGGAACGAAGTCTACATCGGCAAATGGGTGGCGGTCGATTCGGCCTTCGGCCAGATGCCGGCGGACGCCACGCACATTAAGCTCATAGAGGGAAATTTAAGCGATACCTCCCGAATAATGAAAGCCGTGGGTAAAATTAACCTGAGTATTCTGGAAGCATCCTGATGACCGAAAGAAACGGAAAGAAGCTCCTGACGGCGGCGCTGGCGCTTTTCCTGCCGCTGGCCGCGCTCACAGCCTGCGCCCCTAAATCGGCGAAGCGAATAGACCCGATGAATCCCGAGGCTCCTTTCGTCTCGGACGAGCCGTCGAAGAACGACGCATATTACCACTTCGCGCTCTCGCGTATGCTCTATCTCGACGGCCAGAACGCCGACTCGCTCCGCGAGCTCGAATACGCCGAGCTCGCCGACCCGAAATCCGCATACCTTAAGTACAACCTCGCACTCATGTACATATCCGAGGGCAGAATGACGGACGCCCTTACGAAGCTCGAAGAATCCATCGAGATCGGCCCTGATTTCGCGCCTTCCTACACGCTCCTCGGAAGGGTGTACGCCTCCTCTCAGGACCCGGCTCTCAAGGAAAAATCCGTCTCCATACTCAATAAAGCGGTCGAGCTCGACCCGACCGACGCCGAGTCGCTCCTGTTCCTGGCCATAATGGACACCGAGGCCGGCAACCTCGACGCGGCCGAGGCCAAATTCGAAAAGATCACCCAGCTATATCCCGATAGCGAAAAGGGGTATTTCTTCCTCGGGCGGCTCCTTTACGAAAAGGGCGACTATGCCGGCGCCGAGGCGAGCTACAAGAAAGCGCTCGAAATCAACCCGAGCTTCGGCTCGGCCCTGGTAGAGCTGGCCGTCGTATACGAGCAGCAGGGGAGGATAAAGGAGTCCGAGAATATATACAGGGACGTCATCGTCCTTTACCCGAACAGCCTCGAGTCCTACGTCCGCTACGGCAACTTCCTCTTCCGCGTGAACCGCGTCGAGGACGCCCGCGAGCAGTTCGAAAAGGCCGAAACCCTCGACTACCATAACCCGGACCTAAAACTCCGTCTCGGCCTCCTATATATAGAAAGCCAGGACTTCGATAAGGCGATTGAAGAGTTCAGGCTCATACTCCTCGGCAATCCGGACGACGAAAGGGCCAAGTACTACCTCGCCCTCGCTTACGTCGAAACGGGCAACTACGAATCCGCAATCCAGCTCCTGGACGCAATCGGGCCCGGGTCCGAATTCTACGACGCGAGCCTCGTCCAAAGGGCCTACGTCTACGAAAAACAGGGCTCGCTATCCGAATCGCTCGGCTTGATGGAGCAGGCCTACCAGCGCGAGCCGCAGAATGAAATCATAGTTAATTACCTTGGAAGCGTCTATAGAAAGATGGGCCGCGACCAGGACGCCGTCGGGCTTTATAAAAAGTTCCTCGAAGCCAACCCCGAAAGCGAAACCATATACTACTCACTCGGGGTTACGTACTACCTCCTCGACGACCGGAATAAATCGATCGAGACCATGAAGGAGCTCATCAAGATAAACCCAGAGCATGCCGACGCCCTTAACTTCGTAGGGTACACATACGCCGAGAACGGCGAGAACCTCGACGAGGCCGAGGCGCTGGTTAAAAAAGCGCTCGCCCTTTCCCCCGACAAGGGATACATACTCGACAGCCTGGGCTGGGTCTACTACCAAAAAGGCAGATACGACGAAGCTATTACGGTCCTGAGAGAGGCGGCCGAAAAACAGCCCGGCGACCCGGCCATATACGAGCATCTAGGCGACGCATATTCCGCCGTGGGCGATAACGAAACTGCTCTCACATATTACCGCCAGGGCCTCGACCTCATATCCGAAGAAGAATCGCCCGACGCCGACGAAGCCGAGCTCAGGGCGAGGCTGATGGAAAAGATAGAGCGTATCACCCAGGTCCAGAGGATAAGAAGCGAGCTGTGATCCTTAAACCCCGCATTATTCTAGGAATGCTACTGCTGGTTATGGCCGCATCCTGCGCGCCAAAGGCGCCGACCGAAGGCCTGGGCGAGATGACCGCGGGCGAGGCTGCTTCTAAAGCCGCGCTCCTCAACAGCAGCGTAAAATCCGTCAAAGGCCTGGCGCGTGTAAGCATCTCGGCGCCCGGCGAAAAGATCTCCTACACACAGGTCACGGTGGCGAACGAGCCCGACAGGATAAGGCTCGAAGCGCTTAACCCGTTCGGCAGCACAGTTGGATTCATATCCTCAGATGGCGAAAATATATACATAATATCTCCCTCTGCCCGCGAGACCTATGACGGAGGGGAAGAGTTCAATCTCGCCGACATCTATCCGGGGCTCGACCTTACGGTAACCTCCGAAAGCCTTACGAGCCTCGTTCTGGGGAGGCTCCCTTATAACGTGTTCTCATCCGGGAGGACGCCCGATATGAGCACGGACGGCCAGCTTATCAAGCTCACCTATCCGGGCGCCCCTGGCGGCGGAGAGGACGTCGTATGGCTCGATCCGTCAACGTTCAAAGCCAGGAAAGCCGAGTTCTCGCTCGATGGCGGCAGGAAAGCAAAGGTCTCCTACGAATATTTTGACGGTCTGATCGCGGGGCATTATTTCGCCCGGAGGATAGAGTTCGAATCGAAGGGGCTGTCCATTACGATCGTCTACGAAGACGGTGTCGAGGTGAACGTTCCGGTCGATTCCTCTCTATTCCGGCCTATGGCGTCCGCCGGGGCGATTGAAAATGTGCGTGCTCAAAACTATAATTAAGACGAGACAACCGGGCCCATTCTAGTCGTCATATTGGAAAAACTCATATCCTAGCGAGGTCACCACACAGTGCCTGAAAAAGAATTGGCAAGGGAATTCACCGTTAAGAACAAACTCGGCCTCCACGCCCGGGCCGCCGCCGCTTTCGTCAGACTGTCCGGCAGGTTTTCGAGCGACGTCAAACTCTCGAAGGACGGCTACGAGGTCGACGGTAAGAGTATTCTCGGCGTGCTTTCGCTGGCCGCGGCGAAGGGAAGCACAATTAAGGTTGTAACGAGGGGGGATGATTCCGAGAGCGCAATGGATGAAATAGGGGCGCTCATAGAAAGCGGATTCGGAGAAGGCGTATGAGGGTTGAGAGAAAGGCTATCCCCATCTCGGGCGGCATCGCCCTCGGGAGGGTCGTACTCTTCGACAGGTCGAGGATGATAGTCGAGAGGAAGCAGATAGACCCTGCCTCAGTCGAATCCGAAAAAGATAGATTCATGACCGCCGTTGGCCGCTCCAAGGCCGAGCTGCTGTCGATAAAAGACGGCATGAGCTCAACGGAAGAGGGCGACCATCTCCAGATACTCAATATCAATATTATGATGCTCGAAGACGAGCTCCTTTCGGGCGAGGTCATAAAGCTCATAGAGTCCGAGGGGGTAAACGCCGAATGGGCTGTGAATTCCGTCCTGTCGAGGAAGAGCGAAACCTTCCGTAACGTCGAAGACATTTACATGAAAGAGCGCCTCGCCGACATTTACTACCTTGGCGAGAGAATACTCCGCAACCTTCGCGGGGCCGGGGGCGAAAAGCTCCGCCTCGGGAAAGACTCGATCCTGATAGCGCACGACGTGTCGGCCGTGGATGTGGTCGAGTGTGCAAAGAACGGCGCGCTCGCCATAGTGACCGACATAGGGACCTCCACCTCGCACAGCGCGATCGTCGCCAAATCCGTCGGCATCCCGGCCGTGATGGGCCTCGAAGACATCACGCTAAGGGCCTGCCCGGGCGATAGAATATTCGTAGACGGCTTCAGCGGCACCGTTATTCTAGACCCGGACGAGCACGAGCTCGAAGGGTTCCGTAAGCTCAAGTCCGACTACGCCGCCCTCGAAAAGAAGCTCCTCGAATACGCCAAGCTCCCCGGGAAAACCCTCGACGGCAGGGATGTCCGGATTAACGCCAACATCGAAATAACCGACGAGCTCGGGCACGCTTCGTGCTTCGGGGCGGAAGGCATAGGCATGTACAGGACCGAGTTTCTTTTCACGAAGTCCGCGAGCTACCCCGGCGAGCAGGAACAATACGAAAACTACAAAAAAGTCATCGAGTCGCTCGATTCGCCTATAATGACCATACGAACGCTCGACATCGGGGGCGACAAGTTCCCCGCGGGTATGGAGCTTTCGAGAATGCTCAACCCGGCCCTCGGGCTTCGCGGGATAAGATATTCGCTAAGGGACGTCGAAACCTTCAAAACCCAGATAAAGGCCATTCTGCGGGCGTCCGCGTCCACCGGAAAGAAGGTGAGGATACTCCTTCCCATGATCTCCGGGATAAGCGAGCTCCGAAAGGCAAAGGCTATTATATCCGAAGTCGCCTCCGGGCTCGGCGAAGGGCCGTCCTGGGCGGTGGGCGTGATGATCGAAACCCCTTCTGCGGCTATAATGGTCTCCGACATCGCAGCCGAGGCTGATTTCCTCAGCATCGGCACAAACGACCTCATACAGTACACCCTGGCCATCGACAGGGTCAACGAGCACGTGTCTTACCTATACTCCCCGTTTCATCCCGCGATCCTGCGGCTTATAACCGGCGTCGTCGATGCGGCCCGCCCAAACAACATTCCCGTCGCCGTCTGCGGCGAAATGGCAGGCCAGCTCCCTTGTGTGCCGCTCCTCGTCGGGCTCGGCGTGGATGAGCTCAGCATGAACACGCACTCGATACCCAGGGTGAAAAAGCTCCTCGGCTCCATAACCGAAAAGGAATCCAAAGAGATTGCCTGTGCCTCTCTCGGGCTCAAAACGGAAGCCGACATAAGGGACTACGTCACGAGAGAAGTCATAAAGAAATGGGGCGACAGCCTCCCTCCCGAATTCATAGAAGAGATAGTCGTCCCCTCTTAAAGCACCGCTGAAATACCTGCTGGCTGCAAATAATTCTCCACCTGTTTTTGTATAAATTCTTACACCCGGGGCCGCTCCCAAGCATCCCCCCTCCATAAACCCCTGTCATGTCTCGTTTCCTTTTTCCGGCACGGTACTTGCGACTATAAATCATTAAAACGATACAGGAGGAAACGGCTATGCATTCACTACACGACCTATTCATGAATCAGCTACAGGACATCTACTACGCTGAGAGGAAGATGACGAAAGCCCTTCCGGAAATGGCCGGGGCCGCTGCGCAGTCCACGCTCAGAGAGGCGCTGGAGTACCACCTCGAACAAACCGAGCGGCACATAGAAAGACTGGAGCAGGTCTTCGAGATAATGGGCGAGAAAGCGTCCGGCGAGAAGTGCGACGCCGTCGAAGGCATCCTCGAGGAAGGGAAGAAGTTCATACATAACGGGAAAGATCACGCCCCCGAAGTAAACGACGCCGGACTCATATCGGCTGCACAAAGGCTCGAGCATTACGAGATAGCGGCCTACGGCACGCTTAGGGCATACGCCGAGCACCTCGGGCAGGATCGGGCTGCAGAGCTTTTCCAGTACTCGCTAAGCGAGGAAAAGCAGTCTGACAAAAAACTCACGGGAATTGCCGAAGCGACAATTAACCAAAAAGCGGCCAGCCATCTATAAAGCAAAAGCAAAAATTCAGGGAACCCATACCTCATGCCTCAGCCGGAGCAGATGACCCCAAAGCGCGGTCTTCTCCTCCGGCGCTTTTTTAACAGGGCACGCAAGTATTTTCCGTCACTATTTCTATGCCGTACACTCATAAGTTACTCCAATATAACTAGAGTATGTAAGGCTCTCTGCCGCGATAGGAGGCCGCTGTCTCCCGGATACGGGCAAAGGCCGGATTTTCCATGTATATTAAGTGCCTTTGGACATGGATTTAGTGTATTTCATAAAAGGCATCATCATCGGCATAGTCATCACAGCCCCGATCGGTCCGGTGGGGGCGCTCGTAGTTCAGCGCACGATCAACAGGGGGAGGGGCGCAGGCATACTTTCGGGCCTCGGCGCGTCCGTCGGCGACGCCATATACGGCATCATCGTCGCCTTCAGCCTCACATTCGTATCGGACTTCCTGATGTCGCACGAAATATGGGTGCATATCATCGGCGGCGTCATACTGCTCATCTTCGGTATAAGGGTATATTTCTCGAAACCGCGCTCGCTCGAGCCCGGTAAGCCAGGCAGAAGCCACTTCGGCAACTTCGGCTCCGCTCTCCTGCTGACGCTTTCAAACCCCATGGTCATACTCTCTATTCTGGCGCTGTTCGCGATACTCGGAATCACGGAGCCTGCGGACTATTACAGGACGGCGAGCATACTCGTTGCCGGAATATTCACCGGGTGCTTCGTTCTCTGGACGGCGCTCTGCTATTTTATAGCGAACCTCAGGGGGCGGCTCAGCGAAAGGAACCTCGTCCTCATAAACAAGATTACGGGAATACTCATCCTCGCCTGCGGCGCCTACGCGTTCCTCAGCCTGATTAAGCTCCCCCCGGCTTAAGGTTCGCCGCGCAGCCGAATTATTCTCCTTCGCCCAGATCGTCGGGCTTCTTGCCCCTGAATATAACCAGGAATATGACGCCCGTTATGATCGCGGCCCCTCCGAGGAGCTTTATCACGGACGGTATCTCGTGGAATATAAAATATGAGAGTAGGACGACGAACAGGCTTTCGAGCGGGAGAACCGCAGTCGTCCGTGAAACGTCTATCATCTTGATAGCCTGGAACTGGCAAGCCTTGGCGATGTACGCCCCCGTGATGCCGCCGAGCGCCATGAACGCGATATCCACAGGCCCGGGAGTCCTGTATGTCCCCGTCGCCAGTATGTATAGAAGGAGGCATATCGCGACGCCGAGCGCCCTCATGTTCGCGACCGTCAGCATGTTGAGCTCCTGCCCGACCTTCTTCACGCTGAACGATAGGCACGAATAAAAAAACGCCGCCCCGAGGGCTGTAAGCGTCCCCATAAGCAGCGTAAAGTCCCTCTGGTACGCGACCACAACGCCGCCTGCTATTGTTATCACGATGCCGACGGTCTCCCCCTTGTTGAGCCTTTCCCCGAGGAATATCATCCCGAGGAGGAGCGAAAACAGCGTCTGTGCCTTCATCAAGAACGACGTTAGAGGTATGCCGATTGTCTTGATTGACGATATCCAGAGCGCGGCTCCGATGGCCGTCAGCACCGAGGTGTAAATGAATATCTTCGTATACTTCGGCAGGTGCTTTAGCTCGGCCCTCTGCGAGGGTATCGCCATCACGACGAAGATAGAGCACACGAACGCCCCCCCGAACCAGAAGAACGTTATGAGGAACGGATCGTAGCTCCTGTCTATAGCCCTCCCGAAAACATACGAAAGCGCGGTAAAAAGGGCCGTCCCGACGAGGAATAGATACCCCGCGAGCGGGAACTTGGCGGATGTTTTCTTGACTGCTCCTGCGCTCATACGCCGCTCCCGTCCCTAGCCGGATTTCTTCTCCACCACCATGCAATGGCCGAGCCCGATATGTTATGCCATACGCTGAACACAGCCCCCGGGAGAGCAGCGAGCGCCCCGAAGTGTACGTTGGCCAGCGCGACCGCCAGGCCAGAGTTCTGCATGCCGACTTCCACCGAAACCGCCCTTGCGCTCGTGACGTTCATGCCCGAAAGGCGAGCTAAACCGTATCCGGCCGAAAGCCCGATGGCGTTATGTATGACGACTATTAGCGCGACCTCGGCCCCAATGCTCGCGATCGAGCCTGCGTTGGCCGCGACTATGACGGCCACAATAAACACTATGGATATAGCTGATAGACTCGGCAGCACAGGCAGAACGTATTCGATTTTGTCTCTGAGTATGGCCCGCGCTACGATTCCGAGCGCCACGGGGAGCAGAATGATCTTCACCGTCGATATGAAGAGCCCCGAGGCCGGAACGTCGATCCATCTCCCGGCGAAGATATACATGGATGCCGGAATCATTATCGGGGCGATGAGCGTTGTCGCCGAGGTGATCGTGACGGAGAGCGCGACGTCCCCCCGGGCGAGATAAGTGATCACGTTAGAGGCTGTGCCGCCAGGGCACGAGCCGACGAGTATCACGCCGGACGCCAGCACGGGGTCGAGCCCGAAAGCCCAGGCCAGCACAAAGCCGGCGGCGGGCATTATGCCGTACTGCGCGGCGACGCCGACGCCGACGTCCCTCGGCCTCTTCAGTATGCGCCTGAAATCCTCGGCCCTGAGGGTCATTCCCATGCCGAACATAATCACGCCCAGCACGGGCACTATCAGCCCGGTGAGCCCGGCGAAAGGGGAGGGGGCGTAAAACGCAATTACTGAAAAGAGAATAATCCAGAGCGTGAACAGGCTCGTTACGGCCGAATTAATGAACGAAAGGTATTTCAATCAGGCGTCTTCTGGCTATCGGTATTTAGAACGCCTAAGCTACATAAGATTTCACATGCTGTCAATCCTGCGCAGGCAGCTCCTGAAGGAAATCGATATAGCATCGACGATGCGATTCCGAGCAAGGAACCGCGTCTAGGTATACCATAAAAAAAAACGGGCCGCCCCAGGGAGTGAGACGGCCCGCCAGAATGGGCGTAACCGGGTGAGTTATTCGCCTGTGTTGTCCGTCTCGTCCAGAAAATGTTCAATAACACCTACACCACCGTCGTCTGTCCCCCGGGTCTGGGAAAGATCGAAGGCAGCATTTCTCAGTGTGTCGGCTTCCGAAATATCGATCGCTTCTACACTGTCGCACTCTCCCTCGATATCCACACCGAGCGGAATATCCACCAGAACGAAGTCGTTAACCTGGAATATGCTCCCGCCGGCTACCCTCACGCCGTCCCCTGATGCCTCGAAGAGCAAGTCATCGACCAATGCTACATCTATTATCGAGAGATCCGCACTTACAGGGACTGCTCCGGCGACTATTACGGTTGCATCGGGGACCATGTCGGCCATAGCTATGGCAACTTCGTCTCCTGTAGACGTGACGCCTAAAATGATATTGTTCGGCTCGTCTATAAAGATGTACAGAAAGTTCGAGAAATTGCTGTTAAGCGGCGGCAACTGACACGCGGTCGGCGGGGCCGTAGGCGGCGCTGTTGGTGGCGCCGTCGGGGGAGTCGTGGGCGGCGCCGTAGGCGGAGTTGTCGGCGGGGCGTCGGTCGGCTGGCCGCCTCCGCCGCCACCACCGCCGCATCCTCCTACGATTCCTATTCCCGTGAACACAAACAGAAGCGATACTGCCAATACTCTTAGTACTCTCATGAATACCCTCCTCTTTAAAGATGTTTTATAAAACTCTGCTATCGCCACACATCAAAAGAAAGTAATCTATAATACATTAGTTAACGTATTATAGAGCAATAGGGGATGGCTGTAAAGGGTATTCCGATAATTATATAGTTATTGAATAAACGGCATACTTAGAACGGATGTAACTGTCCGTTTGTATTGGAGATATTGTACGTGTAGGGAAGGGAGCCTTGGAAATTCCGGGCCCTTTAGCTCTATTTATTCTTGTCTTTTGTCGTATCCGGCGGGGATGCCTGGTCGACCGCAATGGCGATCTTGCTGAGTCCTTCTGTCTTCACGGTGTCCATCACCTCGACCACCTTGCCGTGGGGAACGGTGCTGTCGGCCCTTATAATAATGATGGATTCCTTGTTCTTCACTTCCTTGAGCTTTTCCGCTAGGCCCGCGAGATCCACGCTCTTGTCGTTATAGAAGAGCTTCCCGTCTTCGGTGAGGTTGACGGTAATCTCCTCCTTCTCGACCGGGTCTGCGGAGCTTGCGGACGGCAGCTTCACGTTTATCCCGCCCGACGTCGCCGCGAAGCTTAGCGTCACGGCAAAGAAGATGAGGAGGTTGAAGACCACGTCCACGATAGGCGTCAGGTCGAGCCCGCCGCTTCCGGATTTGGATCTCTTTACCGGTTTGAATTTCATCTGAGTATGTCCCTCGTGCTCTCGGCCCGGACGAGCGCGCGCTCCTTGGCCTCCGTGATGTATTCGAGCATCTTCCTGCCTTCCTCTTCCATGAGCGAGATGAGCTCGTCGGCCTTGCCCACGGAATACTTGTACGCGATGAACGCCGGGATGGCGACCATCAGCCCGAACGCCGTCGTGTAAAGCGCCTCGGATATGCCGCCCGCGAGCTCAGGCGGGTTGACTATCGGCTTTAGCGCGATGACGTCGAATATCTTGATCATACCGGAGATGGTTCCCAGGAGCCCGAGCAGCGTCGCGACGTTACTTATCGCGCCTAATCCCTCTATATACCTCAGCAGGTCGAGCGACTCCTTTCTCCCGGCCTCTTCGATTGTCTCGGCCAGCCCGTCCTCGGGCTTGTCCGCGTTTTCCAGCGCGGCCGAAGCTATCCTCGCCGCCGAGGAATCGTTGGCCCTCGCGAACGTCTCAGCCTCCGACAGCTTCCCCTGCGCCAGCATCCTGTAGAGCTGCCCGAGGAAGTTATCCGGGATAACCCTCTGCGGCCGGAGGGTCCACATCTTCTGCAGGAATATCCCGAGCCCGACTATGGAGCTCAGGAGTATCGGATACATGAAGATTCCGCCCTTTGAGAACGTCTCGAATATACCGGTGTTGAAATCCATCAATCCCTCCGTCAATGTGACTGAACAATCTGCAATACGGCAGAGAGCCGCGGGGCCCCGCCGAAGCGGCGGATTCAGTGAAATAGGATAACCCGCTGCCCGCCCTGTGGTCAATTATAATCTGCATTATACGGCGGCCTTTAATAATCCGGCGATATTGCATTTAACGCCGGAATCGGTAATTTATTCGGCTAACGTGAGATACTCAAATTACTTCATACCGACACTAAAAGAAGACCCTTCCGACGCCGAGGTCGTAAGCCAGAAGCTCATGATCCGCGCGGGGATGATAAGGAAGGTGGCCGCAGGCGTTTACAACTACCTCCCGCTCGGGCTGAGGGCTATATCAAAGGTCGAGAGCATCGTCCGCGAGGAGATGAACAGGGCGGGGGCCATCGAGATACTTATGCCGGCGGTCGTCCCGGCCGAGCTCTGGAAGGAGAGCGGCCGCTGGGACTATTACGGCAAGGAGCTACTCCGCTTCAAGGACCGGGCCGAGCGCGAATTTTGCATCGGGCCGACGCACGAAGAGGTCGTGACCGACATCGTCCGCCGCGACGTAAGCTCGTACAAGCAGCTCCCCGTGAACCTCTACCAGATTCAGACCAAGTTCCGCGACGAGATACGCCCGCGCTTCGGCGTCATGCGCGCGCGCGAATTCATAATGAAGGACGCCTACAGCTTCGACGCCTCGGTCGAAGGGGCCGAGAAATCCTATCAGCTTATGTACGACGCCTACACGCGCATATTCGAAAGGTGCGGCCTCGAGTTCAGGGCCGTTCTCGCCGACACGGGCAACATCGGCGGCAGCTTCTCGCACGAGTTCATGGTTCTCGCCCCCACGGGCGAGGACGTCGTAATGAGCTGCGGCAAGTGTGGTTACGCCGCCAACCTCGAATTGGCCGAGATAGACTGGCACACCGAGGGCGTAAGGCCGCCCAACGGCTCGAAGACGATGGAAGAGGTGCACACGCCCAACCTGAAAACAGTCGAGGAAGTTGCCAAGTCCCTCGGCGTACAACCGTCCGACCTTATAAAGACCATGATTGTCGAGGCAGACGGCACCGCCATAGCCGCCCTCGTACGGGGGGACGCCGAGCTTAGCCTGACGAAGCTACGGAAGGCCCTAGGGGCCGAGATAGTCGAGCTCGCCACTGCCGACAGGATTCGCGAGGTCACGGGCGGCATGATGGGATTCAGCGGCCCGGTCGGGCTCAAGATACGCGTCATCGCCGACAAGTCCGTCTCCGCCATGGGCCCCTCCGTAACGGGCGCGAACAAGGGCGATTACCACCTCGTCAACGTCGTCCTCGGAAGGGACTACGAAGTGAAGGAATTCGCCGACATAAGGGTCGCAACGGACGGCGACAAATGCCCGCAGTGTAAGGAAGGCACCCTCGTTTCTACGCGCGGCATCGAGGTCGGGCACGTCTTCATGCTCGGGACGAAATACTCCGAGGCCATGAACGCGACTTTCGTCGATCAGGACGGCAAGGAGAAGCCGTTCATCATGGGCTGCTACGGCATAGGCATCGGCAGGACGGTCGCCGCCGCCATAGAGCAGAACCACGACGAGAGCGGCATGATATGGCCGCCGGCTCTGGCCCCGTTCCAGGTGACGGTGCTCCCGCTCAAGGTGAAAGACGCCGAGGTCATGTCCGCCTCAGAGAAGATTTACGAGGAGCTAAAGGCGAAGGGCTACGAAGCGATAATCGACGACAGGGACGTCGGCCCGGGGTTTAAATTCAAGGACGCCGAGCTCATAGGCATTCCGGTGCAGGTGGCGGTCGGCCCGAGGACTATAAAGGAAGGCGAGGCCGAGCTCAAGGTCCGCCGGACCGGCGAGTCGCGGAACGTCAAGCTCGAAGAAGTCGTAAAGGAAGTAGAGCCCCTGCTCTCGTAGTTTATAATTACACCGCCCTGATCATTCAGGCTCCTTTACGGGGGCTTGTCGCGGCGAAGGCGCGAGCCGTAGCCGGAAAGGATAGGATGGGGGTAACCATAATATGCCTAGACCGGACCTCACACCACACGAACGAATCATCCTCGCGCTCGATTTCTCCGAGCTCAGGATAGCCAGGGTGTGGGTCGAAAAGCTCCGCCACAGGATAAAGACCTTCAAGGTCGGCCCGATACTCTTCCTCGACGAAGGGCCCATCGGGATAAAGGAGTTCCGCGACATGGGGGCGGACGTGTTCCTCGACCTCAAGTTCCACGACATCCCGTCCACCGTCGAGCACTCCGCGCGCCAGGCTGTGCGCTACGGCGTCAGCATGTTCACGATCCACGCCTTGGGCGGGCTCGACATGATGAAGGCCGCGGAAGAGGCCGTCGCCGACGAGGCCGAAAGGCACGGGAGGAAGAAGCCGCTCGTGCTCGCTGTAACTGTGCTCACCAGCCACGACGACGAAAGCCTGAAAGGTATCGGGATCGACTCGACCACGAGGGACCAGGTCTTGAGACTCGCCGCGCTGGCCGACAAGGCCGGGGTAGGGGGGCTCGTATGCTCCGGGATGGAAGTGGAAATGCTGAGGAAGGAATTCGGCGACAGGTTCACGCTCGTGACCCCCGGCATACGCCCGGGCACGGCGTCACACGACCAGAAGCGCGTGACCACGCCGGCAGCGGCAGTCGCCGCAGGCTCGGACTACCTCGTCATCGGCCGAGCCATCACAGAGGCCGAGAATCCCATACAAGTCGTAGACTCGATAATCTCGTCTATTTCCTGAATTTTTGTGTAGTCATCCTGCTTGTCCGGCGTAGCTTTAGCGTAGCGGGAAACTTGATTCAGGATCTCGTCTTTTGTCATTTCGAACAACGATTTCGAGCGAGCGAGGAATCGGACACACTGAGCCAATTGCAAGTAAGCCTATCTGGTACTGCTCTGAAATACCCCAAATTAAAACAGTGAGAAATCTTCTTTTGGATTTTTTTGTAGAAGAAGAGGAAAAACACAGGGGATTTAGCCTGAAAGGCTTATCTTTGAAATTCAAACACAGGAGTTTCCAACAACCGTTTGGGCTTCTTCTTGCTCCAAATGGTTTCCTGAATCTTTTCAACAGTTTCCGGTGAAAAGTACTTCTCACCCGTTTCGAGACAAACCCTCGCGGGTACATTCTCGATTATAATAAGTTTCCCCTCCAATTCGAGGACATAGGTGACATTTTTCTCAACCATCGTTTCGTTATACATATATCTATAGTTTAATTCCTTCGATATCTGTTTTCAATCCACCTGTCTCCGTCAGGCTCGTATATGGTCACTACCTTTACGATATCCCTGGAAGGGTAGCTGCAATGAATATGTATCGGCCTTCTATGCTTAGTAAATCCCAAAATCAAGCAACTAGGTCCGCGATTGTCATCTGGATAGTCTTCAATAACCTCACCCGAAGCAAAAGCCTCACGAACCTCCCTGACACTTATATGGCGAATTATGCTCTGATTCAATGCGTGCTCGGAAAATTCAAATCGGTCATCTTCGATTTTCGATTTCAGGAGTGCGATATCCAGTTTCTTAACCATGCCAACATTAAGTAGATAAAGAAGAACTCTCTGTCAAATCTGCGGAAGTCAGTCGGGCACTCCCCCGTCTCCGAGGGAGTGCCTGGATTCATTCTCAATTCAACCGGCTTTCCTTCTTCTCTTTCTTCCCGCTCGGCTGCGAACCAACCTCTTTCGTCAGTATAAGCTCGTTGTCCTTGCCGACGTCCACGACCACGTGGTCTCCTTCCTTGAAGGTGCCGCGCAGTATCTCCGTGGCAAGCGGGTCCTGTATCATCTTCTGTATTGTTCTCTTGAGCGGCCTCGCGCCGAATACCGGGTCGTATCCCTGCTCGGCGACGACCTTCTTCGCCGCCGGTGTAAGGTCGAGGGTTATCTTCCTCTCTGCGAGCCTCTTCTTCAGGTGCTCGAGCTGAATATCGACTATCTCCGCGATCTGCTCCATGCCGAGCGGCTTAAAGATTATCGTCTCGTCGATTCGGTTCAGGAACTCCGGCCTGAATGTAGAGCGCAGAAGCTCCATGACCCTGTCTTCCATAGTAGCGGGCCTGTCGATGTATTCCCTTATAATGTCGCTTCCGAGGTTGGAAGTCATGATGATGATCGTGTTCTTGAAGTCCACAGTCCGTCCCTGCCCGTCCGTCAGCCGTCCGTCGTCCAGAACCTGGAGCAGGACGTTGAACACGTCAGGGTGCGCCTTCTCTATCTCGTCGAACAATATGACGGCGTAGGGGCGTCTCCTGACGGCCTCCGACAGCTGCCCGCCTTCCTCGTACCCGACGTACCCCGGGGGCGCGCCTATCAGCCTCGCAACGGTATGCTTCTCCATGTACTCGCTCATGTCGATACGAATCATCGCGTGCTCGTCGTCGAACATGAACTCGGCAAGGGCCCTGGCGAGCTCGGTCTTGCCGACGCCCGTAGGCCCGAGGAACAGGAACGATCCTATCGGCCTGTTCGGGTCCGACAGCCCCGCGCGCGACCGCCTGAGGGCGTTCGACACTGCAGTGATTGCGTCTTCCTGCCCGACGACGCGGAGGTGGAGGTTATCCTCCATCTGTATCAGCTTTTCGACCTCGCCTTCGAGGAGCTTCGATACCGGGACGCCGGTCCACTTCGAAACGACGGCGGCGATGTCCTCGGCGTCCACCTCCTCCTTCAGCATCTGCTTTCCTTTCTGTATCTCTGAAAGCTCCTTCCCGAGCTCGTCGAGCTTCTTGTTAAGGTCCGGCAGCCTCCCGTAAAGAAGCTCCGATGCAGTGGACAGGTCGCCCTTCCTCTGCGCGATCTCGGCGTCGGAGCGGAGCTGGTCTATCTCGGCTTTTATCTTCCTCATTTCCGAGATGTGGTCCTTCTCGCGCGACCACTGCGCCTTTAGCGTGTCGGCTTCCTCTTTCAGGTTTGCTATGCTCTTCTCGATCTCGGAGAGCCTCTCCTTGGACGAAGCGTCCTTTTCCTTCTTGAGTGCCTCGCGCTCGATCTCGAGCTGCATGATGCGCCTCTGGACGTCGTCGATCTCCGCCGGAAGGGAATCTATCTCCATCTTGAGCTTCGCCGCCGCCTCGTCTATGAGGTCAACAGCCTTGTCCGGGAGGAACCGCGCCGTGATGTAGCGGTTCGAAAGGACGGCCGCCGCTATGATTGCCTCGTCCTTTATCTTGACCCCGTGGTGCACCTCGTACTTTTCCTTGAGGCCGCGGAGGATGGATATCGTCTCCTCGACGGACGGCTCATCGACGTAAACCTGCTGGAAACGCCTTTCGAGCGCCGCGTCCTTTTCTATATATTTTCTGTACTCGTCGAGCGTCGTGGCCCCGATGCAGTGGAGCTCGCCCCTTGCGAGGGCGGGCTTAAGCATGTTCGAGGCGTCCATTGCCCCCTCCGAGCCGCCCGCGCCGACGACGGTGTGTATTTCGTCGATAAAAAGTATTATCTGGCCGGCAGATTCGGTGACTTCTTTAAGTACTGCTTTAAGTCTTTCCTCGAACTGCCCCCTATATTTAGCGCCAGCTATCAGCGCCCCGATGTCGAGCGCAATGAGCTTTTTGTTCTTTAGCCCTTCGGGGACGTCGCCGTTCACTATCCTCTGGGCGAGCCCCTCGACTATAGCCGTCTTGCCGACGCCCGGCTCGCCGATCAGCACAGGGTTGTTCTTAGTCCTGCGGGACAGAACCTGTATTACGCGCCTTATTTCCTCATCCCTCCCGATCACGGGGTCGATCTTCCCCTCGCGCGCGAGCTCCGTGAAGTCGCGGCCGTATTGCTTAAGTGACTGGAGCGTGTCCTCGGGCGACTGGCTGGTGACGTTCTGGCCGCCCCTTACTTCCCTCATGGCGTTCAACACGCTGTCACGCGTTACGCCGAGCCGCTTGAACTCGTTCTTAAGCTCGCCCGTCGCGTCCGCTACTATCCCCAAAAAGAGGTGCTCCGTGCTCGTGTACTCGTCCCCGAGCGACTTCGCCTCCTTCTCGGCGGTGTTAAACGCCTTACTCAGCTCGCGGCTGAGATACACCTGGTCGTCCTCTCCCTGCACCTTCGGGAGCTTCGAGACCTCTTTTCTCGCGATCTCCCTCAGCGTGTTTACGTTCACGCCGAGCTTGCCGAGAATCTGCGACGGTATGCTTCCCTCGGCCAAAAGAGTTTCGAGCGCGTGCGGAATGTCGATTACCTGGTTGCTGTTTTCACGCGCAAGGGCCTGTGCTTCCGAAATAGCCTCCTGCGCCTTGATCGTTAACTTGTCGAATTTCATAGATTATTTGATCTCCACGGTTGGATTTATGGCTGAAAATTAAAAGCCGTTATCCTAATAATAGTAATCGGTTAGCCGGTTTTCAACCCGGCTTCGCCAAATAAATTACGTCTCACCAGGGGGTTTCGGGCATCCAATTCCCCGTTCATTCGGACGCGGTGAGATGCCCCGGCCTGCGGGGCGCCTCTTCCGCCCCGCCGGAGGGCCCTTTTTTCTAACTCGATAACGACGTTTAGAGTGCGAATTACTTGACTTTTTTTTTCGGAAATAATAATATGGTTCTTTGTCTGGTAAGAAACCAAATACACAGGACACAGGAGGCCGAAATGAGTCAATTAATAACTGACGATCTCCCAAAGGCCGGTGACGTAAACGTACTGGATACGTTTGAGTCCATAGGCCTTAGAAGATCGATTAGGTGGTACGAACCGAATCAACCCGTCGAAAGATGGAAAGTACAGGCGATGCTCGAGGCTTCGAGGGTTGCCCCTTCTGCCGGTAACTTCAACGGTCAGAGGGCTATCGTAGTTTACAGGGATGAAGACCCGGAGATTTGGGAGTTCATTTCCGACTGGAGCCAGATCACCACGCAGATGGCTCCGATTCTTATTTTCTGGTGTTACGATCTGTCGGCATACGACACGCAGGGACAGCAGCTCCACGACCTTATGAGGACTGGTGCTCTCGACAAAGCACACGGCTGGGAATACGAGCGCGTTAACAAGCTCTTCCCGCTGCCTGCGATTCTGCCCGATTTCGTTCTTCACAGACTCGCTTGCATCGACCTCGGTAACGCAATACAGAACGCGATCCTGACGGCTACGGCCCTCGGGCTCGGCTGCTGCCTCAACGGCGCAAGCGGCGGCGCAAGGCGTAACGTAAAGGACAAATTCAATCTTCCCCCGTCATACGTATTCTGCTGGCTGATGACCGTTGGTTATCCGTCCGAGAACCTCGACGGCGGCGGCACCAGGGGGCGCCCCCCGTTCGAAACCATGTTCTACAAGGGCAGGGTCGGACAGCCGTTCGAAAGGGATCCGAAGACCGTTGAGCTCCTTAAAGAACTCAAAATGATCCAGCAGCCTGGACCGACGCCGGGAAGGCTCGAAGAGATCAACAAGCTCACGATCAGGTTCGGACTCGGCGAAGAAGCCCTCACCGACTGGAAGCTCACTCCTTCGCAGCTTGACGACCCAACAAACGCCGTCGACAAGAAAGTAGAGCCGCTCAGCCCCGAGGAAGTCAAGGCTTCCGCAGCTGGCGCAACAGAAGGCGACTTCAAGCTCGTTCCGACGGTCAAGAGGGAAGTCCTCGACCAGTACAGGAAAGATAAAGGCATCGGCGACGCCGACTAAGGTAAGAAAACCAAGGAGGTTTTACAATGGCAGAAGTCACGATTCAGATACCGGATCCGATACTGAATATAATCAAGAAAAGGGCCGAGTTGACGAAGACCACTGCGGAGCAGCTCATAGCCACGACGGCTATCCTTTGCTACGCGTCGGCTCACTACGATTCTTCGAAGTGGCTCAAGTTCCAGGACCCGACCAAGGACGAAATGACGGCACCCTGGAAGTAAGCATACTTCGCGGTATTATCGGAAACCCGATAACAATTTAAAAATAAAAACGGCGGGGAGCATCGAAAGGTGCTCTCCGCTTTTTTTTGTTTGTGATACACTGCCCGGATTCGTGTAGAAGCGCAGCCGGGATCGGCCTTCCAGCGCAGTCTTTGGCTCTCTAATCGCGATTTATAAGTTGTGGCTGGTGAGTAGTCTGTTGGGGAAGGAAGATCGGCGGGGCAGGGCGCCCCACCGACCGTTTAATTTCATTCTATATTGTTGGAGATAGCCTAGATCCCGAGCTCTCTCGCTATGACGACGTGCTGAATCTCGGAAGTTCCCTCGGTTATCGAGGCCAGCTTGGCGTCCCTGTAGTATCTCTCCACCGGGAATTCCACTCCGTACCCGTACCCTCCGAGCACCTGCACTGCCTCCGTCGCGACCCACTGCACTATCTCGGCCGCGTAGAGCTTGGCCATCGAAGCCGTCTGGAGCGCTTCCTTGTCGTCGCGGCTGTAGTGCCAGGCCGCCTTGTATACGAGGAGCCTTGCCGTCTCGATCTTCACGGCCATCTCGGCGAGCTTGAAGCTTATGGCCTGGAACTTCGAAATCTGCTTGCCGAAGGCCTCGCGCTCCTTCGAATACTGGAGGGCGAACTCGAAAGCGGCCTGCGAAAGCCCTACGGACTTCGCCGCGTGTGTGATCCTCGCGCCCAGCAGCGTGGCCATAGCGCCGTTAAAGCCCCCTTCGCCGACGAGGAGGTTCTCCTCCGGAACTTCGCAGTTCTCGAACACCAGCTCCGCCGTGTCGGCCGAGCGGTGCCCTAGCTTATGTATCTTGTTCTTTTCGGTAAAGCCCGGCGCGTCGGCGTCAACTATAAAGAGGCTGATGCCGGTGCCTTTCTTCGTCTTGTCGGTGTAGGCCGCTACGATTACGAAGTCGGCCATCGTCCCGTTGGTTATCCACGTCTTCACACCGTTAAGCACGTAACGCCCGTCCTTCTTGGCGGCGGTGCAGCGAATGTTGCGCGCGTCGGATCCCGCATCGGGCTCTGTCAGTCCGAGCGCCCCGATCACTTTCCCCTCTACCCCGGGCAGAAGGTACTTCTCTTTCTGGGCATCCGTTCCGAACTTATATACAGGCACGCACGAAAGGCTCGTATGGGCGTTTACGCACATGGCGATGCCGGCGTTGATCCTGCCCATTTCCTCCGCGAATATACATTCCGTCACCTTGTCGAGGCCTACTCCGCCGTACTCCTCGGGAAACGAGATGCCCAGGAATCCCATCTCGCCCAGCTTTGGGAATATGTGCTTTGGGAATTTTTCGTTCTTTTCCGCCTCTTCTACGAGCGGCGTTATTTCATTTTCACCGAAGTCCCTGATGGTATCCCTGAACATTTGCTGCTCTTCGGTAAATTCAAAATCGATAGGCATGTAACCCTCCTTGACGCTGCAAAATTATCCGTTCCCCGACCCCCCGTTTTTTTTGTGGAATTCATTATAGCATGATTATAAATTTTGTGTAAGGAAACGGCCCCCGACGGGCCAAATTTACCTTGACTTTATTTTTAAATTTTTATTATAGTAGTAGTAGGCGTGAAAACCACACAAGGAGGTATTGATTATGGCTGTCGCAAGAATCACGGAGATAATTGGATCGTCCCAGAAGTCGTGGGAAGACGCAGTTAAGAACGCGCTTGAGAGGGCGAACAAGACCCTCCGAGGCCTTACCGGAATCGAAGTCACCAAAATGAACGCTGCCATTGGCGCCGACGGCAAGGTATCCGAGTATAGGGCTCACGTCAGGATAACCTTCATACTCGAAGGATAAGCTTCGTACGGCGGACCGGTAAAACGGCCGCAATGTTACGTAGAGAACTCCTCGGGGAAGGGCGGGCAACCGCCCTTCCTTATATATATACAAATATGTCGAGGCCTCTTACCCCCAGGGCCCGGCCCCCGGTTGACAAAATACCCCCCGAATTATAATAGTAATTAACTATGCTCAGGGAGGCGTGCAATGGCCGGAAAAGATAACCCCTTCAGCGAATTCATTAAAATCCTGGAAAACCAGGGGAAAGAAATCGAAAAGATGTTAAAGCCCATACTCGAAAGCCAGAAGAAGGCGCATGAAATGTCCGAGCCCGCGCTCGAGTATCAGCAAAAACTCTTCATGGAATCCATTGAGCTCCAGAGGGCCCTCATGGAAAACATCATGGACACCACCAAGCGTATGCTCCGGATGATGTCCACCGAGCCCGCCCGATACAATTTAGGCGGCGCTTTCCCCGGGAGCCAATTCATGGACTATATGCGGACCATGCAGACCATACAGGACAACTGGATGGACCAGCTTAAATCCACCTCTTCGCTCTTCGAAGATTTTATGAGCGGGGGAAAAGGCAAGAAATAAGTCGTCTTTGACACTCCTAATATATATATAATTTCGCCCGCCCCGGGCGCAGAGGGTGATTTGCGCCGTTCCTTTGCCTTTCCGCCACTCCGCTACGGCCCGGAGCCAGGCCCCGAAATACAAGCGAATGCGTAATATTTATTGCCGTCTAAATTGGATATTCATAGTCTACAGCCACTTATGTCACTAAAATTCTTCGCAGATGCGTACATTTTCTCTTGACAACCTCTCTTAAGTTGTTATATTACTATTAAATCGCAAACAGGAGGTCATGCAAATGGCAACCAAAGCAAAACCTTATGACGTAAAAGACTTCACTGAGCCGGTTAAGGAATTCTCGAAGCTCGTAAAAGAGACTTACCTTAACACGATAGACTTCTCCCACTCGATATCCGAGGAGAACAAGAAGATGTTTCAGAAGCAGCTCGACTACGCGCTCGACGCAGAGAAGGAATACGTCAGCACGGTAAAGGACCTCTTCGACAAGCTTCCGAAGGAAGAAATGCCCTTCGTAAAGATGGATGCGAGGGCGTTCGACGACGGCTGGATCAAGGCGCTCGAGTACAGCAAGCATGTAATCGATTCGCTGAAGACCATGTCGGACAATATGACCGACGGCAGCCACGACATGGCGAAGAAGAACGTCGTGAAGGCATTCTCGATTTTCGATGAAGCCCTGGATTCGTTAAAAATATAAGCTCTGAAGATCAGACATCGGCGGGGTGGCCCGAACGGCCCCCCCGCTCACATTTGCCCGGTTTTCAGTCCTTAGCCCATTCTCTATAAACTCGCATTCCATTCACATACCGGGATTTACAGGTACCCTCATATCCTATAAGGGTTTTGAAGGAGCCTGAAGCTTTGACCCTCGCAAGGTGCAGGCTTTGGGCGTCACAAAGGGGATTATGAAGAAGTCAAAGGAATATCTTAAGCCTGCTCCTGACATCAGGGCGCTCGAAACGCGCGAGTCCGAAGTAGACTACAATGAAGTCGCTCCGTTCGAGGACGAGGACGGGGGCGAGAGCCTCCAGTTCGACGACGATACCGGGGCCGAGTTCGATCCCGGAACGCCGCGAAGGAAACGGAAGAAAAAACAGGGGGCTTCGAAGCTCGAAGAGCACCTCCGCCTTCTTCACGTCTACTTCCGCGACCTCGAGCATGAAACGTCTCTCCTCTCCCCGAAAGAAGAGCTCCGCATCGCGGCCAACATCCGTAAATGCGAGAACAAGGCCGAGGCCATAAAGACAGTCCTCACGGAGCTTTCCGAGGGCAAGCTGCCTAAGAAGCCCCAAAAGGAATATCCCTTCTACGACGGCGGCGACATGCTGGATTATGTCCAGAGGATGAACACACTGTCCAACGCCTATATGAAACGCTCGAGCGAGCTCAAGAACCGCTTCATAAAATCCAACTTAAAACTCGTAATCAGCATCGCCAAGAACTACATGGGAAGGGGCCTCCCGCTCGCCGACCTCATACAGGAAGGCAACCTCGGCCTCATGCGCGCCGTCGAAAAATTCGACTACACTCTCGGTTATAAATTCTCGACCTACGCCAGCTGGTGGATACAGCAGGCCGTGTTCCGCGCCCCGTTCGAAAAAACGAAGACGATCCGTATTCCCGTCTATCTCTACGAATGGGCCGGGAAGGTCAAGGCCGTAACCGCCATGCTTTCGAAAGAGCTCGACAGGGAGCCAACGTGCGAGGAGATAGCCAAGGAGCTCGAAATCGCGCCGTCGGTAGTTAAGAGGATTATACAGACGGCGTCGGACGTGATGAACAACGTGCAGTCCCTCGACGCCCCGATATCCAACGACGATCAGCGCACCTACATAGAATTCGTCGAGGACTCGAAGATCCCGCCCCCCGACACAGCCATACTCAAACGATCGATACAAAATAGAATAGAAGACGTCCTCTCGACGCTAAGCCCCAAGGAAGAAGAGATTATAAGGATGCGTTTCGGGATAGGTATCGAAACCACCTACACGCTCAACGAGATCGGCGACAAGTTCGGCGTCACGAGGGAGCGCATCAGGCAGATCGAAAAATCCGCCCTCGACAAGATAGCCGCTTCCTACCTCGGCGACTACCTCCGCGACCTGGTTTAAAACACTGCTCAAACTTTTCCCCGAAATTACGAACGACGGTTCCGAGAGAGCGAGAAATCAACCCTCTAGTCTGTCATTCCTGCGGAGGCAGGAATCCATTCATTGTTCCACCAGCAATAAATCAAGAGACCTAGTCATTTTGAACGAATGTGAGAAATTCTGTCATTCCCGCAACGATTTCGAGCGAGCGAGGAATCGGACGGACTCGGCCGACTGCACGAAAGTATCTACTGTACAGCTCAAAAGTAACTCAAATCAAAATAGCGGGAATCCAGCACGCCAAGCGTGCATGAATCCGATGACGCAGCACCTCCGCGACTCCACCCATCCGTCATCCTGAATTTAATTCAGGATCTCGCCTTTCTCTTTTTGTCATTCCCGAATGCCTGTATCGGGAATCCAGTCTTTCCCTTTTATAATCCCCCTTAGAAAAAGGGGGAATACAGGGGGATTTAATCTTTACTATCTGTCATTCCGAACAAAGCGAAGCAATCAAGACATACTACGGCACAGTCCCGTTCAGCAAATACGTCCCCCACTCGGCGACGTACGCGTCCAGGTCGAAAGGCGGTGTCCAGTCCTGATCCACGGTGACGTAGAGCACCTGCCCAGGATAAATCCTGTTCGGGTTCCGGATCGTTCCGGCGTTATCCTGATATATTCTCACCCACTGCCTCGGGTCCCTGTAGTAATACCCCGCGAGCAGGTGAAGCTCCTCGGCGCGCTTTACCGTATGTGCGATAACCCTTTTCGGCGGCTCCGGAGGGAACTCGATGGAATTCGCCGCTCTGAGCGTAATGCCGAGAATAACGACAAATATCGGTGCTATAAAAAGTTTTCGCATGTTGACCCGCCCCTATATATTGAACACTATCTATCCTGATTATAATACATATTAATCTTAATATTAATCATTCTACTTCTTCCCGCTAAGAAGCCGGTAGAGTTAAGCCTGTAAAATAATATTTGAGTAAAGTGGAAGAAAGCATAATCATGAGTTTTACAAACAGGGAGCGGTACATACACATTATCTTCTCATACGTATCTCCTCAGATTGTTTTGTTCCCCGTATTGTGCTAAATTGGGGATTATCCTCTACTTACGGTAGGATACGATAGAAAATTGGCGTTGGGGGATTGGAAGATGAAACTTGGAAGAACAATATATTTGGCGATGTTTACGCTGTTGCTGTTTTTATTATCTTTTACATTATCAGGCAATAAAGCGAACTCCCAGGAATTATACGTTACCAGCTTTAGCAGCTCCCAGGTCCTCGGGTATAACGGCGCAACGGGCGCTTTCATAGACGCATTCGTAACGGCGGGGAGCGGCGGACTTGATTCGCCTGAGGGTCTCGCCTTCAGGCCCGACGGCAACTTATACGTAGTAAGCCTGGGTAATAATCAAATCCTCAGGTATAACGGTGCGACCGGCGCTTTCATAGACGCATTCGTAACAGCGGGGAGCGGCGGCCTGGATGCGCCGCGCGGTCTCATCTTCGGGCCCGACGGCAATCTCTACGTAGCTAGCACAGGTAGTGACCAAGTCCTCAGGTATGACGGTGCGACCGGCGCTTTCATAGACGCATTCGTAACAGCGGGGAGCGGCGGTCTGGATGCGCCTTTTGATCTCGTCTTCGGGCCCGACGGTAATCTATACGTATCAAGTGCAAATAACGACCAAGTCCTTCGGTATAACGGCGCGACCGGCGCTTTCATAGATGTATTTGCCAGCGGCGGCGGTCTGGATTCGCCTACGGGTCTCGTCTTCGGGCCCGACGGCGATCTATACGTATCAAGCGTAGATAACGACCGAGTCCTCAGGTATGACGGCGCGACGGGCGTGTTCATTGATGCATTCGTAACAGCGGGGAGCGGCGGTCTCGATGCGCCTATTGATCTCGTCTTCGGACCCGACGGCAATCTCTACGTAGCAAGCGCAAATAACGACCAGATCCTCAGGTATAACGGCGCGACGGGCGCTCTCATAGGCGCATTCGTAGCAGCTGGGAGCGGCGGCCTGGATGAGCCTGTATTTTTAGTTTTCAGGGATTCTGAACTTACCAGAAACATCCCGACGCTATCAGAGTGGGGGCTGATTGCAACGGCAGGCATACTGGGAATAGCCGGGTTTATGGTTTTAAGAAGAAGAATAGCGGCGGCCTGAATTATATTGCTCTATTGTAATCAAAGGCTTTCGATCCGGAAATAATCTTGAGAGCAATAATCCAGCGTGTAAAAGAAGCCAGGGTCGATGTAGACGGCGAAACCGTCGGCAAAATAGGGGAGGGGATGCTAGTCCTCCTCGGGGCGGAGAAGGACGATTCCGGTGTAGACACGGAGTATCTCGCGGAGAAAATATTGACGCTCCGCATATTCAAGGACGGCGAGGGCAAGATGAACCTCTCTGTCTCGGATACAGGCGGCTCTCTCCTGGTCGTCTCGCAATTCACGCTCTACGGCGACTGCCGTAAGGGAAGGCGTCCCTCATTCGACAAAGCCGCCCCGCCCGAGGTTGCCGAGGCCCTCTACGAAGAGTTCGTCTCGAAGCTTCGCGCCCGCGGCGCACGCGTCGAAACGGGCCGCTTCCGCGCGATGATGGACGTCCACCTCGTAAATTGGGGGCCTGTAACGCTTATGTTGGACAGTAAGAAGGAGTTTTAGAACCAGGTTAAACAGATTCCATGGTTCGTTTCGAATTGATCCGGCAGAATGTGCCAGGCGTTCTGGCAGGACGGCGGCCGAATATTGGACATGAGCTCCAAGATGGTGATCCTGTATTAGCTGCGTGAGATTATTGCCGCCCGGCAAAAAACCTTTTGGAAACATTACCCGCGCGGGCTATCCTAGTTAATTACTTGAGCCTTCTCTATGTCAGCCCTGAATCTATATCAAATATTGTATTGCATAGACACTCATGAAGGAGAGTAACGATGAAGAAAAACACTATCTGCCTGTGGTATAACCATGACGCGGAAGAAGCAGCGCACTTTTACGCCCAAACCTTTCCCGACAGCAAGGTCGGCGCGGTGCACCGGGCGCCGTCCGACTTTCCGGGCGGTAAAGCGGGTGATGTCCTGGTTGTCCATTTCACTGTGTGCGGCGTGCCGTGCATCGGCCTCAACGGCGGGGACGTGTTCAAGCACAGCGAGGCGTTCTCTTTTCAGATCGCTACCGACAACCAGGAGGAAACCGACCGTTACTGGAACGCGATTGTCGGCAACGGCGGCGCGGAAAGCGCATGCGGTTGGTGCAAGGACAAATGGGGTCTGTCGTGGCAGATCACACCTCGCGTCCTGACAGATGCAATGGCCGAGGGCGGCGACGTGGCGAAGCGCGCGTTCGAGGCGATGATGGATATGCGGAAGATCGACGTCGCCAGGATCGAGGCGGCGGTGCGCGGGTGAGGATCGCATCTACAAGCCGGTGCGCCTTTTTGTCATTTTTCGAACCTGGATTTTCTCTGACATCGAGGAGAACTACGAGGCCGGCATCGAGCTCAAGGGCTTCGATTTTATTCGTCTCTTAAATAGAAGTCTGAAACAACGCGATGCAACAACAAGTTAACGAGGAATCACGTCACTTCCCGAACGCCTTGCCGTACGTTTTCATGCATCCTTTCACGTAGCTGTCTACAACGCCTTCATCGGTTGAAAATCCCATTTCCTTAAAATGCTCTTCCCACAGTTTATAGAATAACTCCTTGCATTCTACTTTCGCCTCGTCGGGCTTGTATTCTGTGTCATCGGCCGCTATAGCTTTCCCACCTTGCTCTCCGAGGATTTCCGCCCTGAGCTCGCTGTCGCTATCGGCGTAAGAAGGGTAGGCAAGGAAAAATACGAAAGATCCCAATAGAGTCATCAAAATTATCTTCATCTATTTCCTCCTCAGTTCTTGGTATCCACATCGTAACGCGCTGCTCTGTCCGCCGAACCCCGTTCACGCATCAAACCAGATTCCGCATATTTAAAGATTTCTGTATGTACAAAGATTATTGAGAAGAATTTATATTTATGATAGCATGGAACATCGTCTGTAAAAAGGAGAGGCAAGATGGAAATTAAAAAGGGCAAATCGATATTGTTTGCCGGGCTTATCGTTTTTGGTTTCCTGGTTTCGGCTTTGCCGAATAAAGTTCATGCGGATGATGGAAAATACGTATCCGGTTGTTGCCAGTTCTTTATGGATAAAAAGCCGGGGTGTTTATATCCATCCTCGCCTGATCCATGCGCCAATAACATGAACGGGAAATTTCTCGAGGGCGAGAAATGCGACATCGATACGGGCTATTGCTCGGGATATAAGGCAGACGAGCCAACCTCATCCGAATGAACATGGTTTATGCGTCTTATTTGTGAATCCGGCTAAAGCCTGTCTCTTTCCAGGTAGGAATGTATCTGCGGGGGCCGGTTGATTTCCCTCCGCCAGACATTATATTACCCCCATGGAAAAGGTGGTCTGCACTCATCCGAGGGCAAAACGCGATTACGACATAGAGGAAAACTACGAGGCCGGCATCGAGCTCAAGGGCTCCGAGGTCAAGTCCCTCCGCGCTAACCAGGCGAGCATAAAAGAGAGCTTCGCCATGATCAGGGACGGCGAAGTTTTCTTGATAAACAGCTACATCGCCCCGTACGAGCAGGCGAACCTGTTCAATCACGAACCCCGCCGCGATCGAAAGCTCCTCTTAAACAAACGCGAGATAAACCGCCTAATGGGCAAGACCCTCATCCGCGGCTACACCCTCGTCCCGCTCAAGGTCTACTTCAAAAAGGGCAAGGCCAAGGTGGACATAGCCCTCGGCAAGGGTAAAAAAGTCCACGACCGCCGTGACGACATCAAAAAGCGCGAGGCCGACAGGGAGATGGAAAAGGCCATGAAGCGCCGCTACTGACCTGTGGCGTCCGCTCCGCTCATCGTGTATCCTTTTATTCCTCCGGGCGGCGCCCGGGGTTGAAATCGGCGTAACTGTAATTATTTTATTTAAAGCGACTTACGCTGTATTACTCAAGTTTGTACTGTTCTTTGACATGGGGGCGACATGGCTTCGACGGGGAATGGGATAGTTTGTGCTGCATGCCGAGCTTCTACTAACTCGTAAAACTGGTGGAGCACACACAAGTGCCGAAAATGACTTTGCACTCGCTGCCTAACTGAGCGGCGACAGCTCCTTAATGCGCGCTCGCGGGATTAAGAGGGCTGACGACTAGCGAGCTGGTCCGATGGCGACGCACTGGACACCTGAGGATAAGATTTCATTCGGTGCTGGCGGTGAAAACCCTGTCTATCGGTAACTTCACTGCGAGACTAAACGATAGACTAAGCATGTAGAGGCCTTATGAGTCTCTTTCTCGGACCCGGGTTCGATTCCCGGCGCCTCCAGACCTCACAAAGTGAGGTCTGCCGCGGCGTAGCTGAAAAGCGAAGCCGGGCAGTTCCGTGTAAAGAATATAGATCTAACGATAAAGCTGTGACGCCGGATTCATCCGATTTCCACTATGTATATATATTAGTCAGCGAAACCGACCCGGATCGTTATTACATCGGCACGACCGAGAACCCCGAGACAAGAATCAAGTATCACAATCAGGGAAAAGCGCCGCACACATCTCAATACAGACCGTGGCGGATTAAGAATGTCATATCCTTCAGATCGAAGGAAAAGGCTCTGGAATTTGAGCAATACCTGAAATCTCATTCAGGACGTGCATTCGCCAAGAAACACTTTTAACGAGTTTTTAGTCCTCTCGTTTTACAGCGTCTTCACGAACTCGACCAGCTGATCAAGCGCCGCTCCCCATCCGTCGTGGAATCCCATTTCCTCATGCTGCTTTCTGCCCGCTTCCGTCGGGTGGAGGGCGATAGCCGTATATTTAGTTCCGCTCCCGTGCGGCTCGAGTAAAATCATAGCCGTGAAAAAGCTGCCCAGCATGTTGTTCGACGGCCGAGATGACGGCCTGTAGCCCGGTGCGAGCGCGTCCGTCCAGACGAGCCTCTCCTCCTCCACGACCTCAAGGTAGCAGCATTGATACGGATAGTCCTCTCCCTCAGGGGAGCGCATTACAAAGTAGAAGCCGCCGCCGGGACGGAGGTCGATTTCGCAGTCTACAGTTTGCCACGGCGCGGGCGTAAACCACTTCGTCACGTATTCAGGCGTCGTCCACGCCTTCCATACGAGCTCCCTCGGCACGTCTATGACGCGCTCCAGCATAAGGTCCAGCTTCGGATCGATATTATATTTAGTGCTTGCCATCATTCTTTCTCCTTGAGTTCATATAAGAAATTGTCGAGTTGATCGAGGCGCTTTTCCCAGAGCACCCGCTGTCTTTCAATCCACGTTCCCGCCTCTTCGAGTGGCCCCGGAACGATCCTGTAAGTCCTCACGCGTCCCTTTTTCTCCGAGCTTACGAGCCCGCATTCCTCCAGCACCCCCAGGTGCTGCGTGAACGAGGGCAGAGCCATGTCGAACGGTCTTGCAAGCTCGCTCACCGCGGCAGGCCCGCTACCGAGCTTCGCCAGAACCGCCCTCCGCGTCGGATCCGACAGCGCGTGAAATACCCTGTCGAGATGTATGTTATTGTTAGGCATGCGCCTAAGTATCTACGACGGCAATCCGTATGTCAATCGTAATTTTTATACTCACTTTTTTATTTGATACTGGTCTTGCGGAAAAGTTGCGGTGCTGCCCGGGCATCCCGTCTGAAGAACGCCTGGCATATAATCCGGTAATATAAATTTAATAACAGAAGCGGGGGGTACGCGACCATGGAAAAGAGAAAACTCGGAAACACGGACTTGTATACGGCTCCCGTAGTTCTCGGCGGCAACGTGTTCGGCTGGACGATAGACGAGAAGCAGTCGTTCGCGGTTCTCGACGAATTCGCCGGGCTCGGCTTCAACACCGTAGACACGGCCGACGTTTATTCCAGATGGGTACGCGGCAACGAAGGCGGCGAATCCGAAACCATCATCGGCAAGTGGATGAAGGAGCGCGGCAACCGCGACGATATACTCCTCATCTCCAAGGTCGGTTACGATATGGGCGAGGGAAAAAACATCAGCAAGGATTACATCCTGAGGGAAGTGGAGACATCACTCAAGCGTCTTCAGACGGACCATATCGATCTCTACTTCACACATCTCGACGACGACGTAACGCCCGTCGACGAAACGCTCCGGGCGCACGAGGAGCTCATAAAGGCAGGAAAGGTGAGGTGGATAGGGGCTTCCAACATTTCGCCCGAAAGGCTCGAAGACTCGCTCGCCGCGAGCGCCACAAATGGCCTCCCGAGGTACGAAGTCTTCCAGCCCGAATACAACCTCTACGACAGGAAGGGATTCGAAGAGGGCGTCGGGCCGATATGCAAAGAGCATGGCCTCGGCGTCATAGTCTATTTCGCGCTGGCGAGGGGATTCCTCACGGGCAAATACAGGAGCGAAGACGACCTCGGCAAGAGCGTACGCGGCAGGGGAGTAAAAAATTACCTCGACGAGCGTGGCATACGCATCCTTAAGGCCCTGGACGAAACCGCCATAAAGCACGGCGTCTCGCAGGCCGCTGTCTCGCTCGCGTGGCTCATGGCAAAACCGCCGGTAACTGCGCCGATCGCGAGCACGACCAAACGCGAGCATCTGGATTCCTTCGCCCAGGCGGCGGCGCTCAGTCTAGGCGCCGACGACATGTCGCGCCTCGACGAAGCGTCGGCATATTAATCCGCCATTAAGCCGCTTGAAAACCGCAGTTGATGCTGCATCCTTTATAGCTTGCCGCGATACAGAAAATTATTAGCAAAGTGCATCTTTAGGCGGTGGGAATACTCAAATAACGTATGGATAACGCGATCGTCGTCGAAGGGCTCCGAAAGTCTTACGGAAAGCTGAGCGTCCTCGAAGGGATAGATTTCTCGGTCAGGCGGGGCTCCGTCTTCGGGCTCCTGGGCCCGAACGGCGCGGGGAAGACGACTACAGTCCGCATACTCAGCACTTTGCTCAAGCCCGACGGCGGACGCGTCACCGTAAACGGCCACGACGTCGTCGCGGACGCGCATAAAGTGAGGGCCAGCATCGGCCTCACAGGGCAGTACGCGGCTGTCGACGAATATCTCACCGGCGAGGAGAACCTTCTCATGATGGGCCGGCTCTACAGGCTCAGCATGTCCGACACGAAGCGCCGGACAGCCGAGCTTCTGGAGCAATTCGGCCTCGTCGATGCGGCCAGGCGCCAGCTCAAGACCTACTCGGGCGGCATGCGCAGGCGTCTCGACCTCGCGGCGAGCCTCATTGCGTCGCCGTCCGTGATATTCCTCGACGAGCCGACCACGGGCCTCGACCCTCGCAGCAGGCTGATAATGTGGGACATAATAAAGGAGCTCGCCGCCGGCGACACGACGATCCTCCTCACCACCCAGTACATGGAAGAGGCCGACAGGCTTGCCGAAGACATCGTCGTCATCGACAAAGGCACGGTCATATCACAGGGCACCCCGGACGAGCTCAAGGCCCGCGTGGGCTCCGAGCGCATAGAGCTCGTCATAGCCGAGGGCTCCGACTTCGCCGCCGCCCAAAGGGCTATATGCGCCGAAGGCGATTACGTCGATCCGAAGAAGCGTACGATAAGCGTCGCGACAAAGGGCGGCGTCGCCGAGCTGAAAGATATACTCGACAGGCTCTCCCGTGACGGGGTTGAAGTCGAAACGCTCTCGCTACACCGCCCGACGCTCGACGACGTGTTTTTAACACTAACGGGACACGCGGCGACGTCCGCCGAAGCGAACGGCAATTCCGATAAAGGCGAAGCGCCGGATGCCCAAGATACGAAAGAAAAGGAGAGGATAAAATCATGACGCCCCTTCCGCAGAAGGTCGAGCCCGCCCGCCATTCAGAGCTCTACTGGATGCTGAGCGATTCGTGGGTGCTCACGAGGCGGAGCATAAAGCACATCACGCGTAACCTCGACCAGCTCCTCTCGCTGATAATAATGCCCGTGATGTTCCTGCTGCTGTTCCGCTACGTCTTCGGCGGTGCGATAGACACGGGCGGGACGACGTACGTCAACTTCCTAGTCGCCGGTATTCTCGTCCAGACGCTCGCGTTCGGCTCAAGCAACACGACGGTGAACCTCGTCCTCGACCTAAGGCGCGGCATCATCGACAGGTTCCGCTCGCTCCCCATGTACAGCTCGTCGCTTCTTACTGGGCACGTCCTGGCCGACCTCTTCCGGAACACGATCTCGGGCCTCATCATGGTTGCCGCCGGCCTCGCGGTAGGGTTCCGTCCGACCGCCGATGCAGGCGAATGGCTCAAGGTGCTCGGGCTTCTCCTTCTCTTCACGTTCGCCATATCGTGGTTCTGCGCCATTCTGGGCCTCCTGGTAAAGAGCCTCGAAGCCGCACAGTGGATGAGCTTCATATTCATAATGCCGCTCACGTTCGCATCGAGCGCGTTCGTCCCGACGGACGGCATGCCGACTGCGCTCAAGGTATTCGCCGAGAACCAGCCGTTCACTGTAGTTATACAGGCCATGCGCGCATGGCTCGTCGGAACCCCCATAGGCAACGACGGCTGGCTGTCCGTCGTCTGGTGCATAGGCATAACGGCCGTGTGCATGCCTATAGCGGCGTGGCTCTTCAGGCGCCAGGCCCGCTTCCCCGCTCTTTAATCCTTTTACTCCCGAATCCTTGCAGGCTCGTCCCGAGGCAGGGGAGGGCTCCGTTCAAATATTTTCTGTATATTCTTCGCCCAACGCTTGACTGGCCATTTTTTCCCTGAACAATTACCCTATTCGATTTGTTAGCTCTGATAAAGGTACTCGCCACGTTTAAACATATATTTCAGCCAATCATTATCGTATCGAAGACCGACGTAAACACAGTCCGCCCGCTCCCCAGCGGTTGATTACGGCGGGCCGGAAACCATGCCCGGCGCAAGATTCGACCCGTTTAATCCACTCGTTCACAATAGCAACGGAGAGCGATGCTTAAACCCAAGCTGTTTACGACACTCGAAACGTATAATAAAAAATCATTCATGGACGACCTCTTCGCCGGCCTGACGGTCGGCGTCGTCGCCCTTCCTCTCGCCATGGCCTTTGCCATAGCGAGCGGCGTCCCGCCCGAGCGCGGCCTCTTCACGGCCATCATCGCCGGGTTCCTCATATCCTTTCTCGGGGGTAGCCGCGTCCAGATAGGCGGGCCGACCGGGGCCTTCGTCGTAATAGTCGCTGGCATCATGGCCGAGCACGGCTACGACGGCCTCGTCTACTGCACGATAATGGCCGGGTTTTTCCTCATAGCACTCGGCTTCAGCAAAATGGGCGGACTCATAAAATTCATACCGTTCCCGGTCATAACGGGCTTCACGTCCGGGATCGCTGTCGTCATATTTTCGACGCAGATAAAGGACCTCCTCGGCCTCCAGATGCCGAACCCGCCGGCGGAATTCATCCCGAAATGGATCGAGTACGTAAAGAATCTCGGCACTTTCACGCCCGCGGCCGCAGGGCTCGGCATAGGGACGATACTGGTCATCGCCGTCACGCGGAGGTTCGTCCCGCGTCTGCCCGCAATGCTCATCGGCATGGCGGCGGCCACGCTGGCCACCGTCCTCTTGGGGCTGGACGTCGAGACGATAGGCAGCCGCTTCGGCGACCTCCCCCGTATCCTCCCCGCGCCCGAGCTCCCGGCGTTCGATATAGAGAAGATGAAGAGCCTCATAGCGCCGGCATTCACGGTCGGCCTCCTCGCTGCGATAGAATCGCTCCTCTCGGCGACGGTCGCAGACGGCATGATAGGCGGGCGGCACCGCTCGAACATGGAGCTCGTGGCCCAGGGCGCGGCCAACATCGGCTCGGCCGTCTTCGGCGGTATTCCGGCAACGGGCGCGATAGCCCGTACGGTGACGAACATAAAGAGCGGCGCTAAAACGCCCGTCGCGGGCATCATTCACGCCATATCGCTTGCGCTTATACTCCTTCTCTTCGCCCCCTACGCCAAGATGATCCCCCTCGCCGCGCTGGCGGGGATACTGGTAGTCGTCAGCTACAACATGAGCGAGATCGAAAACTTCCTGGGGCTTCTCAAGGCCCCCAAGAGCGACGTCATGGTTCTCCTGACGACGTTCGTTCTCACGGTGTTCGTCGATCTCACTGTAGCCGTCCAGGTCGGCATAGTCCTCGCGGCGCTCCTCTTCATAAAGAGAATGGCCGAGGTAACGAACGTCGGCGTCGTAACGCGCGAGCTCCAGGGCAACGGCGAGGACGACAGCGGCGACCCTAACGCCATAGCAAAGCGCGAGGTGCCGCACGGTGTAGAGGTATTCGAGATACAGGGGCCGTTCTTCTTCGGCGCCGCCGACAGGTTCAAGGAATCGGTCGGTCTCATAGAAAAGCCCGTCCCGGTCATAATACTCCGGCTCCGTAACGTCCCAGCGATCGACGCGACAGGGCTCTACACGCTAAAGGACTTTGTCCACAGATGTAAGCGCGACCATACAACCCTCATCCTCTCCGGCGTTCACACACAGCCCCTCTTCGCCATAGAGCGCTCTGGTCTCTGGAACATTATAGGGAAGGAAAACATATTCGGGAACATCGACGACGCCCTCGACCGCGCAAGGGAAATACTCGGCCTGCCGAAGGCTGTCCACCCGTTGCCCTTCGTTCCCGTTGTCGAAAGAGAGACGGAGAAAAAGCCGGAATAATCTCGCCCCCGCCCCCTCCCGGCTATTAACCGCCGCCCCATACTCGTATATAGTATTGTGCTTAAAACGAAAGGGCGAGGTGAAACGCATGAGATCAGGAGGAAGGGACTGGGACGAGCTCAGGCCCATAACAATAACACGAGGCGTCATGAAGTACGCCGAAGGCTCGGCGCTGATAGAGACCGGCGAAACGAAGGTCCTTTGCACGGCGACGATCGAAAGCAGGGTCCCGCCGTTTTTGAGAGACACAGGGAAGGGCTGGGTGACTGCCGAATACTCGATGCTCCCCCGCTCGACAAAAGACAGGATTACGCGCGACAGCGTCAAGGGCAGGATAGGCGGCCGCTCGCACGAGATACAGCGCATCATAGGCCGCGCGCTCCGCTCGGTGATTAACCTCGACAAGCTCGGGGAGATGTCTATAACCATCGACTGCGACGTCCTCCAGGCCGACGGCGGAACGCGAACCGCGGCCATCACCGGCGCGTTCGTGGCCCTTTCGGACGCAGCGATTCATCTGGTAAACACAGGAGTACTGGCCGACACCCCCATAGAGGATTACATAGCGGCCGTGAGTGTAGGTATAGTCGAAGGCAAGACGGCGCTCGATCTCGATTACGAAGAAGACTCCACAGCCGAGGTGGATATGAACGTCGCCATGACCGGAGCGGGCCTTCTGGTCGAGGTGCAGGGTACGGCCGAGGGCAAACCCTTCAGCAAGAGAAGGCTCTCACAGCTCGTCACGCTCGCCGAGAAGGGAATAACAGAGCTCATTCAGAAGCAAAAAGAAGCGCTAACCGAATAACCCCTAACTGGAAATAACCGATGATCGACGAAATAGTTCTGGCCACAGGCAACAAGGGGAAGGTAAAGGAATTCGAAGGGCTCCTCCACGGCATTGCGCGGAGGATAATCGGGCTCGGCGACCTCGAATCGCCGCCCGAAGTCGTCGAGGACGGCGAGACCTTCAGGGATAACGCGCTCAAGAAGGCCCGCACAATCGCGGAATATTCCGGGAAGCCAGCGCTAGCCGACGATTCCGGGCTCGCGGTGGACGCGCTCGGCGGAAGGCCCGGCGTGTATTCCGCCCGCTACTCGGGTGAGGACGCAACCGACGAGAAAAATATAGACAAGCTCCTCGGCGAGCTAGGCGATGCCGAGCACCGGAGCGCAAGGTTCGTATGCTTCCTGGCCCTGGTCACCCCCGACGGCAAAGAGATAGTAGTCAGCGGAAAGTGCGAAGGAGTCATACTCACCGAGCGAAGAGGCAGCGGCGGGTTCGGATACGACCCCGTCTTCTACCTCCCCGAATACGGGAAGACGATGGCCGAGATTCCGGCCGATCTCAAGAACCAGATCAGCCACAGGGCGCGCGCCGCGGAAAAGCTCGTCCGCATTCTGAAAGGTGAATAACCCGGCGTTACGCCACGACTGACCGGCCCCGGCTAGTCCGGCTTACGCCCCGTGAATACCGCTATAGGGAACGTGAACTTAAGCCTTCCGTTTTCTCTCCGAGCGTTTATGCCGAGCGCATCTACTCCTATGTCGCCATCCAATATCGCTATCACCTTGGCCCTGTTCGCGGGCTCGTGAGAGGACGCATCTAGCAAATGCTCCACATCGGCGTCGAGCCCGTAAGCCCCGTACTTAACATCCTCCAGGCCCGATTCCTCGAACAGCCGGCTGAATTCCGGCCCCGTGAGTGCGTGGGCGTGCGAATCGTCCCTCAGCTGCTCCATACGGTCGTATTCTGCGGAAGACTCCTCGGCGACGCAGACGTCTGCCACGAGCAACCTTCCGCCCGGCTTGCACACGCGCACCATCTCGCCGAACACGGCCTCGGGGTCGAGGAAGTGATGGAAGCTGTAGCGCGTGATCACTCGCGAATACCCTGCGTCCGGAAACGGCAGCGGGTTTGCGTTCCCGATAACCCAGTCCACGTTCGTAAGCCCCTTTCCCTTCGCGAGCTCGCGCCCCTTTACTATCATGGCCTCCGTTATGTCGAGCCCGGTCACGTGCGCGGCGCTCTTCGCAAACTCGCATGCCACGAGCCCCGGCCCGCACGCGACGTCGAGCACATTATCATCCGAGCCGACACCGGACATCTCCACAAGCATGTCCATCGCATTCATGTGTATGTCGAGCCTGGCGAACGGCGCCGCCTGCTTCGAGAACTGGTCTACAATCCTTTCGAGGTGCCCCCTTTCTGCATCACTCATCTCAATCGCCTCCGGACTAAAAAGGTATAAGCGGAATAGGCTACACTCCGAGACTGCCGTGTAAACAATTAATGTCCCCACCCCCGATTGTGGGCAGCGCGGAACCCTCGAATTCCCGCTGTATTCCGACTGTTTTTGTCTCAGGAAATTTTTTAGGGGTGAGGGCCTTGCAACAGCTCCGGCTTTCGAATATATTAGTAAAGACCTACACGGTCCCACCGTTAATTTTCAAAAATTGTTCTCTGAGGTCATAGATATTTGAAGACTAAATTCATATTCGTAACGGGTGGTGTTATGTCCTCTTTGGGAAAGGGGCTCGCCGCCGCATCTATCGGTGCGCTCCTCGAAAGCAGGGGGCTTGAGGTCACGCTCCAGAAGCTTGATCCTTATATCAACGTTGACCCCGGCACAATGAATCCCTTCCAGCACGGCGAGGTGTTCGTCACGGACGACGGCGCCGAAACCGACCTCGACCTCGGCCACTACCAGCGCTTCACCAACGCAAGGCTTTCTCAGAAGAACAACTTCACGACCGGGAAGGTCTACCACTCCGTCATCATGAAGGAGAGGGAAGGGAAGTACCTCGGAAAGACAGTGCAGGTAATCCCGCACATCACCGACGAAATCAAGTCCCGCGTGCTCGACGTTGCGGGTGATAACGACGTCGTAATAGTCGAAATAGGCGGTACGGTCGGCGACATCGAAAGCCTCCCGTTTTTGGAGGCCGTAAGGCAGCTCCGGACGGAGCTCGGCCGCGAGAACACGCTGTTCATACACCTCACATACGTCCCCTATCTCGCGGCGGCGGGCGAGCTCAAGTCGAAACCCACCCAGCACAGCGTAAAGGACATGCTGCAGATCGGCATCCAGCCCGACATCCTCCTCTGCCGGACGGACAGATTCCTGCCGAAGGAGATAAAGGAGAAGATCGCGCTCTACGGTAACATCCGCATGGACGCCGTAATCACGGCGAAAGACGTCGAAACGATTTACGAAGTCCCGCTTATTTTCCACCAGGAAAAGCTCGACCAGATAATCACCGACTACCTCAAAATGTGGACCCGCAAGCCCGACATTTCCGCCTGGGAAGACATCGCCTACAGATTCTCGCACCCGAAAACGGACGTCACGATAGGAGTCGTCGGGAAGTACGTCAGCCTCAAGGATTCGTACAAGAGCCTCCACGAGGCCCTCTCGCACGGCGGCATGGCGAACGACTCACGGGTGGAGATCAGGTATGTAGACTCCGAAGACATCGAATCCCAGGGCGTCGATTCGCTGCTCTCGGGCGTTCACGGCGTCCTCGTCCCGGGCGGCTTCGGCAAGAGGGGATTCGAGGGGAAGATAGAGGCCGTAAGGTTCGCCCGTGAAAACAAGGTCCCGTTCTTCGGCATATGCCTCGGCATGCAGATGGCAGTAGTCGAATACGCACGTAACGTCTGCGGCATTTTGGGCGCCGGGACGCGCGAATTCGGCGACGATGTTCAGGACCCTCTAATCGACCTCATGGCGGAACAGAGGGACGTGAACGACATGGGCGGGACGATGAGGCTCGGGGCCTATCCCTGCATACTGAAAAATGACACGCTCGCTTTTTCGGCCTACGAGACCGACGAGATATCCGAAAGGCACCGCCACAGGTACGAAGTCAACAACGCCTACAGGGCGGCGCTCGAGGAAAAAGGGCTCATACTGAGCGGGCTTTCCCCGGACGAGAAGCTCGTCGAAATGGTAGAGCTCGCGAACCATCCCTGGTTCCTCGGATGCCAGTTCCACCCCGAATTCAAATCCACACCGCGCGACCCGCACCCGCTCTTCAGGGATTTCGTCAAGGTCGCTATGGAATACAAATCCTCGCGTAACGCAGCCTAAGGTATATGGGCCCGCTCCGGCTGCGCCTTGCTTACAAAACTGATCTTCCCCGGATAGTGCCGCATTCAAAAATTACGGTATGGTGACCGATACGCATGCTATCTTTATATAGAGTTGTTTTCTATTAACAGTGAACTATGCGAGGTCCCAGTCAATGGAAGAAAAACTGCTGAAAAATAAAACCGTTCCGATTATATGTCTTCTTTTCTCCGCTGCATTATACGCGCAGCCTGCATTGTCCGACGTTCCGCCGGATCAGAAACCCGAGGTCGAATTCCTGATAGAGACAGTCCGCACAACCAACTGCACATTCGACAGGAACGGCAAGAAATACAACGGCGAGAAGGCCGCAAGCCATCTCGAGCGAAAATACAATTACTACAAGGACGAGATAACATCGACCGAGACGTTCATAGAATACTCCGCGACAAAGAGCATGCTGTCCGGGGCAGACTACTATATCATTTGCCCGGGCGAAGCCCCCGTAAGGTCCCAGGATTGGCTCCTCGAAAAGCTTTCGGAATACAGGCAAAAGAATAAAACCGAATAAAAACCCTGTATTTCCGCCAGTTTCGCAAAATTTTTTGTAAATCTCCCCCGCTCAATTAGAATAGTTACCCCATGATTTTAGAGAAACTGCCAAAGGCAGGCGAAGTCTTACTATTCAGAAAACGTCAGGAGCCGTCGCTCGGAATATTTTCACACCTCGAAGGAAACAAGGCCGCCATCTTCTCAGAAGAAGGGCGCGAAGTGACGGTGGACCCGGAAAAGATAGCATTCGCGAGCTCGGTTTCCATCACGGGAGATCTCACTCAGTCCGAGAAAAAACTCGCGCTTAGAGACCTCCGCCGGAGGCTCGACGAAGCCCGCGAGCAGATAGACCTCATAACCGTTTGGGAGTGCTTCGAGGGCGAGACCCGCGAAGTTCCGTATAAGGAGCTTGCGGAGTTCTACTACGCGGGCGAAGAGGCCGGGGGGTTCGATGCGCTTGCGTTCTTCTGGTCGGTCGACAAGAACGACGTCTACTTCAGGCGCGGCGCGGCGGGCTACGAGCCCAGGACACGCGACGAGGCGGACGAGATAATCCACAAGAACGAAGTCGAGCAGAAAAAGAAGGATGAGAGGGAAATGGCCGTCAGATGGGCGAAGGGGGTCATCTCCGGCCGTGTGGAAGACCTGCGCGATTTCGCTCCAGACGCATACATCGAGCTCCTTCGCGGCTACGTCATACACCTGGACAAATTCAGCCGCGCCCCCGAGACCAAATCCTTCCTCTCCGAAATAGGCATACGCGACCCCGAGGGCACGATAGAATTCCTCATCAAGGCCGGAGGGTGGGGCGAGGACGAGGACCCGATGATAAAGAGGTTCTATGTCCGTGAGGATTTCCCCGCCAAGGTCCTTGCCGAAACCGAAAGGATAATGTCCGGGCCCGTCCCGAAAGAAAGCTACCGAGACCTCACGCACCTCGACATCTTCTCTATAGACGACGAGAACACCGAGGACATAGACGACGCCCTTTCCATAGAGGAAACGCCCGGCGGCGGTATGACCGTGGGCATCCACATCGCCAACGTCGCGGGCCTCGTGCAAAAATGGGGCGACGCCGACGAAGAGGCGTCCAAGCGGGGCGAAACGATTTACCTCCCCGAAAAACGAATACACATGTTCCCCCCGGATTTTATAAGGGAAAGGCTCTCGCTCGTCGAAGGCACCGAGCGCCTCTCGCTCTCGCTCATGGTAAACGTAGATCAGGACTTGAACGTAAAGGGGACCGAATTCGTTGCGTCCGTCATCAAGGTCAGGCGCAACATGACCTATAAAGAAGGGACGGAATACTTCCTGAACGACCATGTGGGGATGAGAATGAGGGAGTTTGCGCTCAGGCTAAGGAATTCACGCCTCGAAGCCGGTGCGCTTATCGTCCAGCTTCCGCAGCTAAAGGTGAGGACAGGGGAAGGCGGGGCTATCTCCATCGAGAAGAACCCCATGAACTCCGAGGCCCACGTCGTCGTCGCGGAGATGATGATCCTCATGAACAGAACTGCGGGGAAATTCCTCAAGGACAGGCGCATCCCGGCGATCTACAGATCCCAGCCTGAGTCCGTCTCCGAGGACGCCCGCGTGCTCGACAATACGAACCCACTATATCCGCTCCAGATCGTGAAGTTTCTAAGGGCCCCCCGCATCGGGCTCGGCCCCGACGTCCACAAGTCGCTCGGCATCGACGTCTATACTCAGGTCACCTCTCCCATTCGCCGCTACGCCGACCTCGTCATGCAGCGCCAGATAGTATCCGAGCTAATGGAGGGCGAGCCTATGTACACCGAGGACGAGCTCGAAAACCTCTACCCGATGATCGAAGTCGGAATACGCGACAAGAAAACGATCGAGAGGAACCGCGAGAGGTACTGGCTATACAAGCACCTGAAGTCGCTAGAGGGTACTGCCATAAACGGCATCATCAGCTCGACGTCAGGAAGGAGGATAGGGGCCTATCTGCCGGACTACCTTTTCGAGACTTCTGTAAGCAACGGGCCGGATACCCAGGTCACTGAGGGTGACCATGTGCGTCTATTCGTGACGAGAGTCGACCCTTTGAGACGAATTTTGACTCTAACATTGACCTAATCGGTCAATCCGTTCGGATCATGCGATGTTACAGCACGGCCTGAAGTCTTGTTTCGCACCCACTAATACTTAAAGCAAGATATTAGATATTAAATATCACAGTAATATTAGCAAGATAGACACTAGTATTTAAAGTACCTTCTAAAGCCGAAACCTCTAGCTTGAACTCTATTCAGGACTGTTTTTAAGGGCTTCAAGTATTTCCTCAAGTGTTGTGAACTTGAGTCTCGGCCTCCCGGCAGCCTTTCCGCGCTCGATTTCGAGCGTGTCCAGCTTGAGCCAATCCTCATATGTAATGAAGTCGGGCTGGGCTTCCCTTACGAACGCTTCGAGGCTCTGCCTGTCCGGGCTCTCCGGCTTATGGAGCTTCCCCGAAACGATATCCTCGACTATGCACTCGACTGTCTCGCCCGAATCCTGCTTGTTTGTGCCTATAACGCCCGACGGCCCGCGCTTGATCCATCCCGTTGCATAGAGCCCGTCTACGTGCTCGCCCGTCCCGGGGTCGGTCACACGTCCCTTTTCGTTGTGAATCACGCCCCACTTCTCGTGGAACGGCACCTCGGGGAGCGGCACTCCCAGATATCCTATCGAGCGAAAGACGATCCCGGCCTCGAGATCCTCGTACTCGTCCGTCGAGCGGGAGCGTATATCTCCCTTCTCGTCCCTGTAGAGCTCGTTCTTAACTAGCCTGACGCCCCTGACCCTGCCGTTCTCGTCGCCCAGTATCTCCACCGGGGAGACGAGGAACCTTATATGAAGCTGCCTCTCTTTCACGTGCCCGGCCGGGTCACAGTACGACTTCAGTATCTCTATCTTGTTTATGCTCGACTGGTCCTTCGACGTTTCTAGCTCGGCCTTCGTTTCGTCGTCGAGCTCCACCTCGTGGGGGAGAGTCACGGCGTGGGCGCCGATCATCTTCCCCAGCTCTCTTACCTCGGGGTTGGTGAAGGCGGCCTGCATCGGGCCCCTCCTGCCCAGTAGATAAACCTCTCTTATCTCGCTTTTCTCCAGCGCGTCGAGGGCGTAATCCGCAATGTCCGTTTCCCTGAGCTCGGCGTCTGTGCGGCACAGTATGCGCGCTACGTCAATCGCGACGTTCCCGACGCCCACGACGACGGCCCTCTTTACCGAGAGGTCGAAATCTAGGCCCCTGTAATCCGGGTGCCCGTTGTACCAGGCTACGAACTCCGTCGCCGTATGGCTGCCCTTGAGGTCCTCGCCCGGTATGCCGAGCTTTCTGTCCGTCTGCGCGCCGGTCGCGAAAATGATAACGTGGTAAAAGCGCTTCAGATCCGAAAGGTGTATGTGCTTTCCGAACTCGACGTTCCCATAGAACCTGACCTTCGGGTTCGCCGCTATCTTGTCGTAAATCTTCGTTACTGATTTTATCTTCTGATGGTCCGGCGCGACGCCCGACCTTACCAATCCGTGGGGCGTCGGCAGCCTGTCGAATATGTCTATCTCGAAGGCATGCTCCGTTTTTTTCAGCAAATGCTCGGCCGCGTAGAAACCGGCCGGTCCCGAGCCGATAATGGCGACTCTTATAATATCGTTCATGTTCACTGCTCCATTGGGCTAAATAGTTTTCTTCCTGTAGATCCGCATAAAAAGAGCTTCAGTCTGGAAATGGAAGTTCCCGCGGGGCCACGGGATTCTGAAAATTTCTTTGACTAGTTGTGCATAGTTCTTTTTACCGAGTATTATAATTTAATGGAATAAATATACCAAAAATCCGGGCGGAGGGGTTAATGCCGGCCACGCCGCAGCCGCCGCGGTTATTTATACCATAACGAGCCCGGTTTTCCGGGCCCGATGCGTGCCCGAAGACAGCCATTCGCGGCCGTCCCCTTCGGAAGCGCATTCGAGAAAGCAGGCAAAGAAAAGCATCCGGGGATCCGGAGCCAATTAGTTACCGGTAAAGAAATAATGCATGCCAAAAACCGGCCAGGCACATCCGCTAAGAAAACCATAGACAGGGCGGATTTCCATCTAAAAATCGTTCAGGAGATAAGCGACCTCGTCAACACATCGACGGGGCTCAACATCATCCTCAAAAAGGTCGTCAACAAGATCGCCGTCTCGCTCAGGCTGGATGTCGTCTCGGTATATCTGTGGGACTCCGAAAGAAAGGTGCTCACGTTAAGGTCAACCAAAGGCCTCAACATCGACCCTCTAAGGAATCCCATCACCCTGAGCCCCCAGGAAGGACTCACGGGCCTCGTATACGAGACGTCGCGTCCGATAACGGTCATGCCGGCCTCCGAGCACCCGCGCTACAGGTACTTCCCAGAGATCGGCGAGGAAGAATACGAAAGCTACATCGGCGTCCCGATACTGCTCCAGAACCGCTGCATAGGTGTCCTCGTCGGCCAGACAAAGGAAAAACGCCTCATCAATCCGGCCGAGGAAACGCTCTTCCAGATAATCGCATCGAGGCTCGCCGGGCTTCTCGAAGTAGCCGACAGGCTCGAGAGGCTCAAAACCCCCTCGATCGTAAAGCACGAAACGAGGACGTACCAGGGCAAGGGCGTCTCGAACGGCGTCGCCATTGGCAACGTCTTCATCTTCCGCGGCCTCTTCCAGCAGGTAAACACAGAGAAGCTGACACCGTCCTCGCCCAAGGTTGAAAAGAAGCGCCTCGAGAAGGCGTTCCATGACGTCGAGCTCGACCTCAAGAGCCTCATAGAAACGCTCGACTCGAAGTCCGTACTCTCGAGCGAAGAGATAGACATCTTCCGCGCTCATCTCCTTATACTCCGGGGCTCGACGCTCCGTAAAGCCGTCATGGGCAAGCTCGAAGCCGGCGATATGGCGGCGGAGCTCGCAGTAATAGAGGGGATAGAGGCAATAGCGCAGCAATTCGAGGCAATGAGCGACAGGTATCTACGCGAAAAGGCGCAGGACTTCCGCGACATCGGCGAAAGGCTCCTCCACGAGCTCATCAAACACAGCACCGGGAGCAAGACCGCAGCCGAGCCCAAGGAAGGCTCCATACTGGTTGCCTACGAAATCGGCCCGTCGTTCATATCGATGCTGCTCAAGAACAAAGTCTCTGGCGTGATAATAGAGAAGGGGGGCGAAACCTCCCACGCCACAATAATAGCGAAATCCCTCGGCATTCCCGCCGTGGTCGGTGTGGATAACATAAGCATGCTCCTCCGCTCGGGCGAAAAAGCTATAGTGGACGGCAAGACCGGGTTTATCTTCTCGAACCCGGACGAAAGCCTCATCGCCGAGTATCAGAACACATACTCACGCCTTATTAAGGTAAAGGAAGAGATCGAGCTGGCCGCCATGGATGTATCCAACAACTCCAGCCTCGGCATCCGGATATCGGTCAACATCGGATTTCCGATAGACGTTCAGCTCGCCAAGCAGTACGGCATACGCGACGTCGGCCTTTTCAGGACGGAATTCGCCTTCAGCCAATACGTGAAGTGGCCTGGAGTCCGCCAGCAGGCGCGAATCTATAAGGACATAGCCGACAGCTTCGAGGGGTACGTCACTATAAGAACCCTCGACATAGGGGCCGACAAGCTGCTCCCGTATTTCGAGTTTCCGAGGGAAGACAACCCTCTCCTCGGCCTCCGGGCCATAAGGTTCTCGATGGAATACCTCGAGCTCTTCAAGGACCAGCTCAGGGCCATTCTTCTCGCTTCGAAAAAGGGCAGCAAGCTCCGGATACTCCTCCCGATGATAACGAACCTCTGGGAGGTCGAAACGGCGCGAGACATAATCGACGACCTGGTGAAGGAAATCGGCGTCCCCGAGGCCGAGATACCTCCACTCGGGATAATGATGGAAGTCCCGGCGATACTCTACCAGCTCGACGACTACAAGGATATCATTGACTTCGTCTCGGTCGGCACGAACGACCTCATACAATACATACTTGCCGTCGACAGGAACTCGAACGTAGTCGGGCACCTCTACTCGGGCTTTCATCCGGCCGTCCTCCGCGTGCTCGACGACATCTACTACAAGACGAGGCTCTCCGGGATGGACGTCTCCGTATGCGGCGAGCTTGCCGGTACGCCGTCCGGCGCTCTCGGCCTAATGGCCCTCGGTTTCAAACAGCTGAGCGTCTCGCCTTCGAATCTTCCCTACGTAAGATTCCTCAGCGGCAAGGTGGACAGGCTGCTCCTAAGCTCGGTGAGAAGAGACATTCTAAACCTCAAGAAGAACAGCGAAATAGAGCGCTATCTCATAGAAACGCTCGAATCGATCCACCCCGCCCTGATTGAGATCGAGTAGCCTATTCGCCGTCCTCACTTCCAATTTCCCGGCACTGGTGTAACTTTTACTCCCTGTCCATGAAGCCCCGCAAGATACATATAATCCTTTTTGTGCTGACGGTTCTGACGACGTTCCTCACCGGGTACGGCACATGGGGGAACTACCTCAGCGCCGCGCTCTTCTCCGGGGGGCTGCTTTTTATACTCGGCTCCCACGAAATGGGGCACTATTTTTACGGCAGGAAATACGGCATAGACATCACGCCGCCGTACTTCATCCCTGCGCCGCCGTATATATCTCCCATAGGCACATTCGGCGCATTCATAAAAATAAAGTCCCCTATATACTCCAAGAAAGCACTTTTCGACATAGGCATCGCGGGCCCTCTCGCGGGTATAGTCGCGACGATACCCATAACGATAATCGGAATATCCCTCTCGACATTTGTAGATTCCGGGACGTTTAACGGAAACGGCGGATACATGCTCGGCACGCCGCTCATATTCGGTTTCATATCAGAGATATTCCTTGGCTCCCCGCCCGAGGGGCAGACAATACTCCTTCATCCCCTGGCATTCGCCGGGTGGGTGGGGCTGTTCGTGACGGCGCTCAATCTGATTCCGAGCGGGCAGCTCGACGGCGGCCATATCGTATATGCCCTGTTCTCGAAGGGGTTCCACAAAGTGGTCTCGGTGCTTATGATCGTCGTGCTGTTCGTGTTCGGCGTCGGAACCGAGCCGCTCCTCTTCCTGGCGGAGAAATACGGCGGCCCGGCGCTCGCGCCCTACCTCGCTGGCGTGCCCGTCTTCGGCGGCTGGCCGGGGTGGGTTCTCTGGGCGGCGCTCCTTACCCTCATGGGGCCTAAGCACCCCCCGACCTACTACGAGGACGGCGGGCTCGGGTCCGGAAGAATGGCCCTCGGCGTGCTTTCGCTTCTCATATTTATAGGGAGTATTTCCCCGGTTCCGATCGCGCTGGCGTATTAAGGCATGACCCGGAGCAAGGCTTCGGGCCACCCGTCCGGGCACCATTTGCAGGGCTCTATATAGCCCATAGTCGAAATTTCACGGAATATTGAAAATCTCCGGAGTTAGGGTAAGTTTACTTGTCCGCGACCGCCGTCCGTTCCGGATTGTGCTCCATTTTTTAGCTTTACACAACTTGGACAATAAAAAGGAAACCAGCTAACAGGAGGATTTACAGTGGCACAAAAAGATACATTAACCATAACCGATAACCGGACTGGTAAATCGTACGAGTTACCGATCGAGCACGATACCATTCGGGCAGCTGACCTCAAGCAGATAAAGGTCAACCCCGACGATTTCGGGATGATGAGCTACGATCCCGCATTCGGCAACACAGCCGCCTGTATAAGCCGCGTCACCTACATCGACGGCGACAAAGGTGAGCTCATCTACAGGGGCTACCCCATAGAAGTCCTGGCGGAAAAGAGCAATTACCTCGAAGTTGCCTATCTACTCCTGAACGGCGAGCTTCCGACGAAGGCCCAGTATGACCAGTGGGTCCATGACATAACGCATCACACGATAGTTCACGAAAATATAAAGAGGTTCATGGACGGCTTCCGCTACGACGCGCATCCGATGGGGATGCTCCTCGGAACGGTCGGCGCGCTATCCACCTTCTACCCCGAAGCAAAAGACATATTCAATAAAGAAATAAGGGATATCCAGGTCCACAGGCTCATCGCGAAGATGCCGACAATGGCGGCCTTCGCCTACCGCCACGCCATGGGTATGCCGTACGTTTACCCGGACAACGAGCTTTCCTATGCAGGAAACTTCCTCAACATGATGTTCAAGATGACCGAGCTCAAGTACGTGCCCGATCCTGTGATCGAAAAGGCAGTGGACATTCTCTTTATACTCCACGCCGACCACGAGCAGAACTGCAGCGCGAGCGCGATGCGTAACGTCGGCAGCTCCCTGCCTGATCCGTACTCGGCGACGGCCGCTGCGATCGCGGCGCTCTACGGCCCGCTCCACGGCGGCGCTAACGAGGGCGTTCTCCAGATGCTGAAGGAAATCGGCTCCGTCGAGAGGATCCCCGAATACATCAAGCGCGCCAAGGCCGGCGAGTTCAGGCTCATGGGCTTCGGGCACCGCGTCTACAAATCCTACGACCCAAGGGCGAAGATAATCAAGGAGGCCGCCTACGAAGTGTTCGAGGCCAAGGGCAAGAACCCGCTCCTCGACATCGCTCTCGAGCTCGAGCGCATAGCTCTCGAAGACGATTACTTCGTACAGCGCAAGCTCTATCCGAACGTAGACTTCTACTCCGGTCTCATTTATCAGAGCCTCGGTATCCCGGTCGAGATGTTCACGGTGATGTTCGCCATTGCGCGTACGTCCGGATGGCTCGCCCAGTGGATAGAGCTCCTCGAAGATCCCGAGAGAAGGATTGCCCGTCCGAGGCAGATTTATCTCGGCGAGATGAACAAGAAATATGTGCCGATAGAAAAGAGAAAGGGTTAACGCCGGCGGGGATAGACGGTCGGGACGCAGCCTAAGTGCTGGAAAAATGCTTTCCGATCATGCTGGTGTGATAATAATTGATCATGTGTTCTAGGGAGGCGATAAAGATTCTTATCGCCTCCTTTTTTATTTCATCACTCTTCAGGAACTCTTCCCTTTCATCGTCAGACGGCAATTTCGCGATTATATTTTTCATCGCATCGGCGAATGACTCTGCCAGGTCTTTTCTGTCCTGCTTGAGTATTGCTTCGATGAAACCTTCGTCCTGAAGGTCGTATTTTCTGGCTATGATTTCCTTCCTCAGCTCATCTGCAAGAGTAGGGGACCCGAGCCCCGGAATCTCTTCGAGAGCCCCTTCAAAAACCTGAACAAGTTCGTCTATATACGTCATGAGTTGAAATATAACCTGAGATGAAAGGGGGGACAATACGCGGCGGGCCATGCCCGCAGGAATCCGACGTAGCGGGAACGATGCTATATCCACCTATAGTGCGTCTTGCATATTATCACCACTCACTTGAGAGCAGTTCAAAAAGGGAATGAGGCAATACTTCTATTCTGTCATTCCCGAATGCCTGTATCGGGAATCCAGCTCAAATCTAATCCCTCCCCGCCTTCTCCATTCTCGCCTTCCCCTCGATGCTCCGCATCATCCTGATAGCGTACTTCCTGTTCTCCTTCCAGTCGGGGTAGAAGGACGGCTTCTTGTCCTCGACGAGCAGCGTAAGCTGCTCCATCGCCATATCGAACTTCTTCTGCTTTATGTAATTCGCCGCCAGATACAGCCGCGCCGACGAGAGGTGCGGGTCCACGCCGAGCGAGCGCTTGAGGTATATCTCCGAAATGTGGAGGTCGCCGCCGAGGAGTCCCGGAAGGTAAAAATAGAGCGCGCCGTTCATGGCGAGCCCCTCGGGGTGGTTCGGGTCGAGCTTGAGTATAGTGTCGAGCTCACGCCGCACCTCGGGCAGCATGAAGAGCGAGTTGAAGAGTCCCTTTGTGTCCCCGAGCGAGGCGAGGTTCGCGACGTAGAAGAAATGCGCGTCCGGGTTGCCGGGCTCCAGCTTAACCGCCTTCTCCCCCTCCTTCATACCATTCTCGAACGCCCGTATAAGCTCGTCCTTCGTCCCCGCCTCGATGTAACCGTACGTAAGCCACGCACGTGACAGGAAGAGAATAGTCTCCACGTTATCCGGATCGGCCTTGGAAACCCCTTCGGCGATCTTTATGGATTCCAGGATATTCCCGGGCTTCTTGTCATAATCCGAAAGAAGGCCCCACGCCTCGTCGAGCCCCGGGGGCAAGGCGGTCTCCGCGCCTGACGGCGGGGCGGTATCGGGGTCTTCCGCGTACGAATACGTAAAGGGGAGGGCGGCTGAAAGAAGTATCAGCATAACGCCCGTTTTAAAAGCCGTCATACTGAAATAGTGTAGCCCACGGTTTAGTCCAAACCAAAGGTTCCGATGTCTTCTATGACAGCGTAGAGAAGGTTGATCGTGTGTGTGATGTCCGTCTTGTATGCGAGGCAGCTCGGGCTGTGGAGATACCGGACAGGCACTGATACCGACGCCGCGCGCGTGCCCTTGCCCGAAACCTGCATGGCCGTCGCGTTGGTGCTGCCGGCTTTTTTGACCGTTATCTGGTAGGGGATGTCGTTCTTACGCGCCGTGTCCATTATGAAATCGCTGAATGGCCTGTGCGCCACGAGGAACCTGTCAGAGAGCCTCACTTCGGGCCCTTTGCCGCAATTTGCGAGCGTCTTGTGCTCGGAGACGCCGGGCACATCCATCGCGACCGTCCCTTCCAGCGCAATAGCGAAATCGGGCTCGACCGCGGGCGTTATGATATGCGCGCCCCGGAGGCCCACCTCCTCCTGCACAGTCGCCGTCAGGAAAAGGTCGCAAGTCTGAACCGGGTTTTTCCTCATGGCCTCTATCATGACGAAGAGCCCGACCCTGTCGTCTATGGCCTTTGATATGAACGACTCTTCCGTCTCCTCGAACGGGTAGTAGAACGACGCCACGTCGCCCACGCCTACAAGCTCCTTCACCTTTTCGGCCGAAAGCCCGAGGTCAACGACGCAGTCTTCAATCTCCGGGACTTCCTTGTTGTTTGTGTTACGGCTGATGTGTGGCGGGATCGCGGCCACTGTTCCGACGAGCGGCTTCTTGCCCCAAACCAGTATGCGCTGCCCGTAAAATACCCTAGGGTCCATGCCGCCGAGGGATATGACACGCAAAAATCCGCGGCTGTCGATGTGGCTCACCATGAAGCCGACCTCGTCCATGTGCGCGTCCACGACCAGCCTTGGCCCGTCGCCCGGCACGTGTGCGATAACGTTGCCCATCGCGTCTTCGGTTATCTCGTCCGTAAATTCCGAAAAGAGTCTCTTGATTATTTCCCTTACGGGGCCTTCGTGGCCGGGAAGGCCGGTGGCCTCGCAGAGTTCTATAAGGAGTTGAGTGTTCATCGGGAAATTGATTATAACCAAAGACGGGCGGATTTCCAGCCCGGCGCTGTCCCCATGGACAGGGCGGAGCTGCAACCTTAACGGAAAATTCACGCCGTGTTAACCACTTATTTACCGGGCCCCGGCATTATCTCCGAAACGTTTTAATAACTCAAAGGAGGAAGAAAATAGTGAGGACAAATTTCAGACAAAAATTGTTATCAGGCCTGACGCTTCTGGCCCTGGCGGTCTTTCCGGTGACGGCAAAGGCAGGGCTCGATCTTACGGCCATAGGCACATACGAGACAGGCGTTTTCGACGGCGGAGCGTCGGAGATAGTAGCGTTCGACCCCGAGACGGACAGGCTTTTCGTTATTAACGCGACGGACTCGGTAGTAGACGTGCTCGACGTCTCCGATCCCTCGAACCCAGTAAAAATATTAACGATAGACGTGACGAACGACATAGGCGCTAACGGCGGGGTAAACAGCGTCGACGTAAAGAACGGCCTCGTGGCGGTGGCTACCGAAAACGCGGACAAAACCCTCCCGGGCTACGTCGTGTTCTATGATACTGCAGGCGCATACCAAACGCATGTGGGGGTCGGCGTTCTTCCGGACTCAGTAAGGTTCTCGCCCGACGGCCTGACTCTGGTCGTCGCAGACGAAGGCGAGCCGGTCGAGGATGACGACGGCAACCTCATTGCCAACCCTCCGGGCTCGATAAGCGTTATAAACATCTCGAGCGGCGTTCTGTCGGCAGTCGTTACGACGCTCGGATTCGAGGCTTATGACGGCAGAGAGGTAGAGTTCACGAACAAGGGGCTCAGGCTCCAGCCCGGCGTCCCGATGTCGCTTGAGCTCGAACCCGAATATCCGGCCATATCGCCGGACGGCACGCTCGCATACGTAACCATACAGGAGGCAAACGCATTCGCCGTGGTCGATCTTGTAGACCCGGCGATAATCGATCTCCTTCCGCTTGGGTTCAAAGATCATTCCGCTGGTGCGCCTTCGCTGGAAATGTTCCCATTCAAAAAATTCCCCAAGCTCGGCAAGGATGCTAACGGCGTCAAGATCGATATGGGCGGATTCTCCGGCCTCTGGTACGATGGCGCTGTGAAAGACGGCAGGTTGAGGTTCCTGACAATCGGAGACAGGGGCCCGAACGGCGCGGACGTAGTGGACGGCTCACGTACATTCAACCTCCCCGACTATCAGGCGAGGATAATGACCTTCGAGGCAAACCCCAAGAAGAAGAAAAACGAGGCTGAAATAATAAATGGACAAACGATATATCTCACGCGCGAGAACGGCAAGACGCCGATAACCGGTCTTCCGAACATACCCGGCCACGACGAGATACCGGTCGATGCGGCTGGCAACCCCGTAGGCTATGATGCCCTGGGCGCCGACCTCGAAGGCATCGTAAGAGACCCCTCAGACGATTCCTTCTGGATGGTCGACGAATACAGGCCCGCGATATATCACTTCTCCTCCAAAGGAAAGCTTATAGTCAGGCTCGTTCCCGAGAATACGCATCTTCTCGGCGACGCTGCGCTGAAAGAGGCCGAATTCGGGCCGGATGCGAATTCCCCCGGCTTTTACGGCGAGGAAACGCTCCCCGAAGTCTACAGTCGGAGGATGTCCAACCGAGGTTTCGAGGGCGTGGCGCTCGACCCCGGAAAGAGGCTCCTCTATGCCTTCATACAGTCGCCGATGGAAAACCCGGACAATTCGACGCGCAGCTCGCTTCTTCTACGAATACTTGCCGTTGACGTGAACGAATCGTCTCCGACCTACCTCGCCCCGGTAGCCGAATACGTTTATGCGCTCGAAAGGCCGGTGCTCACCCCGAGCGACGTCGATAAAATAGGCGACGCCGTATTTATAGGCGACGACAAATTCCTCGTCATCGAAAGGGACAGCTCCTTTGAAAGCGACGGAAATAAGTACGTATTCGAAATAGACCTCACGGGTGCGACCGACATCAGGAATCTTCCGATAGCAGACGAAGCGGCTACCGGGACTCTCGAGCAGCAGACGCCCGACACTCTCGCCGACCTCGGCATAAGGCCGGTGTTCAAGAGAAAGGTTCTCAACCTTCCCTCTATCGGATACACGCCGAGCGACAAGGCGGAAGGAATCGCCATGCTCCCTGACGGCAGAATAGCGGTCATAAACGACAACGATTTCGGCATCGAGGCGGCCGAGGGTCTGGAGCCCGTTCTCGGGCTGATTTCTCTTGGAACCAACTACGCGCTCGACGCCTCCGACAGAGACGACACGATCAATATAATCAACCATCCGGTGCTCGGAATGTTCCAGCCGGACACGATAACGGCTTACGAATTCGACGGGAAAACATATTACGTCACCGCCAACGAGGGCGACACGAGAGACTTCGAATTCTTCTCCGAAGAGGAAAGGGTTAAAGACCTGACGCTAGACCCGCTGGTTTTCCCGGATGCTGCCGACCTTCTGCTCGATGAGAATCTCGGCAGGCTGAAGACAACGAATATCATAGGCGACTTGGACGGCGACGGCGAAAACGAGAGGATATTCACATTCGGCGCGAGGTCGTTCTCGATATGGGACTCGTACGGGAACCTCGTATACGACAGCGGCGACGACTTCGAGAAGGTAACGGCAGAGCTTCTGCCAGACGACTTTAACAGCGACAACGCCGAAAACGATTCCTTCGATTCGAGGTCGGACGACAAGGGCCCCGAGCCGGAAGCCATAGAAATCGGCAGGATCGGAGACAGGGTTTTCGCCTTCATAGGGCTCGAAAGGATAAGCGGCGTCATGGTTTACGACGTGACGAACCCCTTCGCTCCGTTCTTCGTGAACTACGTCAACAACAGGGACTTCTCGGTCGATGCGACTGACCCGGCCGCGGGAGACATAGGCCCCGAGTGCATAAAGTTCGTCCCCGCTGAGGACAGCCCGAGCGGCGCCCCGATACTCATAGTCGGCAACGAAATAAGCGGCACGACGACCATTTACAGCATAGAAGAAACAGACTGAAAATCGGCACCCATTACCATATCTCTTCTCATCCTTTAGCGCCCCCTCCCCCGCAGGAGGGGGCGCTTTTTTATTTACATCAGGTTGTTTCAGAACACCCGCCGCGCCCCGTTAATCCTCCCATGAAAGCATCCCGCTCCTGTACTCGGTAACCCTGGTCTCGAAGAAGTTCTTCTCCTTCCTGAGGTCGATTATCTCGCTCATCCAGGGAAAGGGATTCTTCGCATCGTAGACCTTCCCGAGCCTTATACGTTCGAGCCGTCTGTCGGCTATGTACCTCACGTATTCGCTTACGAGGCCGGAGTTGAGCCCCAGTATGCCCTCGGGCAGGCAGTCGCGCGTGTATGTCATTTCGAGCTTTACCGCCTTCTTGATGTTCTCTGTGAGGAGCGTTTTGAATTCGTCCGTCCATATGCCCGGGTTCTCGTCGACTATGGTGTTTATAAGGTCGATGCCGAAGGCGAGGTGCACGGACTCGTCCCGGAGTATGAACTGGAACTGCTCTCCGAGCCCCGTCATCTTGTTCTGGCGGAGGAGCGACAGTATCATCGCGAAGCCGGCGTAGAAGAATATGCCTTCCATGATGACGTAAAACCCGACGAGGTCGTGGACGAAGCTCCTTATCCTGTCTTCGGTGTCCGTCGTAAAGGCCGGGGCGAGGACGTTCTTCGTGAGCCTCACGACGAAATCGTCCTTTTCCCTTATCGTCTCGTTGTTTATATACATGTTGTAGACCTCGTCCGGGTCGAGCCCGAGCGTGTCGCAGCAATATATAAAGGTATCGGTGTGGATTGCCTCCTCGAACGCCTGGCGGAGGAGATACTGCCTGCACTCGGGGTTGGTTATGTTCCTGTAGATCGAGAGAACGATATTGTTAGCGGTCAGGCTCTCGGCAGTCGAGAAGAAGCCGAGGTTGTAGATTAACATCCGGCGCTCGCCCTCCGAAAGCGCGGACGCATCCTTCCACATCTCGACGTCCTTTTGCATGTTCACCTCGTCCGGCACCCAGTTGTTGGCGACGCCGACCTTGTAATACTCCCGCGCCCACTTGTACTTGATGGGTAGTATCTTGTTCGGGTCGGTTACGGGGCAGTTGATTATGCGCTTATGCCCTCCGTCGTTCTTTCCGATGCTACCATGATGTCCGTTCCTGATTTCGTGTTTGGTTACTGACATGATTCGCATCCCTCCTCGAGATTGCACGCGTTGAGTGTTTCCTCCGCCTCGCGGCCGGCCCCGGCCGATATATGTCCCCCGGCTTCTATGGTGCTCTTTTCGACGCCCGACGCACCGAACGAACGGAGGTAATAGGTCGTTTTGAGGCCCGATTTCCAAGCGCTCAGGTACGTTTCGGATATACGCTCGCCCGAGACGGTATCGACGAAGATGTTCACGGACTGGCTCTGGTCGATCCATTTCGACCTGTAGGCCGCGTGGAGTATCACCCACGACGGGTCGATCTCGAACGCCGCCCTGTACTTATCCCTGAGCCCGTCGGGGAGGTCCCTTACGCCGATGATGCTGCCGTCCGTCTGCTTCAGCTTTTCGAGCATGGACTTGTCCCAGAGGCCAGCTTCCCTGAGGTCGTCTATGAGATATTGGTTCACTATAGTGAACTCGCCGCTCAGGTTCGATTTTACGTAGAGGTTCTTGTATATCGGCTCGATGGACGGGTAGCAGCCCGCGATGTTGGCTATGGTCGCCGTGGGGGCTATAGCGAGGCAGTTCGAGTTCCTCATGCCCTGGCACTCGACCTTGCCCTTGAGCCCGGCCCAGTCGAGGCGTGAGTCCATCCGTACCGACGTCGGCACGCCGCGCTCCTCTTCGAGCATCTTCATCGTGTCGAGCGGGAAGAGTCCCCTCTGCCACTTCGAGCCTTCGTATGACGAATACCTCCCGCGCTCGGCGGCGAGGTCGGAAGATGCCGATATCGCGCGCCACGATACCGTTTCCATAACGAGGTCAGAGAATTTCACGGCCTCTTCGCTCCCGAAGTTGAGACCTGCCTGATAAAGGGCGTCCTGGAATCCCATTACGCCGAGTCCTATCGGCCTGTGCGCGAGATTCGAGCGGCGGGTTTCCTCGGTCGGATAGAAGTTGAGGTCGATGGAGTTGTCGAGCATCCGTACAGCCGTCTTTATGGTTTCCGCAAGCGTGGCCTCGTCGAGCACGCCGTCTTTTATATGAAGCGCGAGATTGACCGAGCCGAGATTACATACGGCGAACTCGTCGCGCGAGGTGTTGAGCGTGATCTCCGTGCAGAGGTTCGAGCTGTTGACGACGCCCTGGTGGTCCTGGGGCGAGCGTATGTTGCACGGGTCCTTGAACGTGAGCCACGGATGCCCGGTTTCGTAGAGCATGGTTATTATCTTCCGCCAGAGCTTGAGAGCCGGGACGCGCTTCGAGAGCCGTATCGCCCCCCTCGCGGACATGCGCTCGTACTCCTCGTACCGCCTTTCGAACGCCTTCCCGTAAAGGCCGTGGAGGTCGGGCGTCTCGTCGGGCGAGAAGAAAGTCCATTCGCCCCTTTCGATGACCCGCTTTACGAAAAGGTCGGGCACCCACGCCGCTATGTTGAGGTCGTGCGTCCGCCGCCTTTCGTCGCCCGTGTTCTTCCTGAGCTCCAGAAAATCCTCAAAATCGTAGTGCCATACTTCGAGATACGCACACGCGGCGCCGCGCCGCTTCCCGCTCCGGTTTATGGCCGAGGTCGTCGAGTCGAGTATCTTCAGGAACGGTATCACGCCCTGGCTATTTACGTTCGTGCTCCGTATCATCGCCCCCGTGCCCCGGATGGCCGTCCAGTCTATCCCTATGCCGCCAGACCACTTGGCGAGCTGCGCGACGTCGCCCATGGTTTTGAAGATGTTGTCGAGCTCATCGGCGCACGTGAGGAGATAGCACGAGCTCATCTGCGAATTGACCGTCCCCGAGTGGAAGAGGGTAGGGGTCGAGGGGATGTATCTCATCGCCGAGATCGTGTCGTAAAATTCGGCCGCCTTATGCTCCCTGTCCTCTTCGTTTAAGGCAAGGCCCATGGCAACACGCATCCAGAAGTACTGCGGCACTTCGAGTATGTTCTGATCGTAGTCCTTCATGAGGTAGCGGTCGTATAGTGTCTGGAGGCCGAGGTACTTGAGGAGGCCGTCGCGCGAGGGGGCCAGTGCGTGCGATATGGCGTCGAGGTCGTAATCCGCGAGCCTCTCGGAATAGCGGCCCTCCGCCACGCCCTTCGCGATACTCTTTTTGAACGTCTCGCGGTAGGCGGCCTCGAACCCGTCCTCGTATTCGTACCGGCCTATAACGTCCTTGTAGAGGTCGTTGAGCAAGACCCTCGCAGCGAGATATGAATAAGTAAGATCCGTTTCTATACGCGAGCGGCACACCATGACGACAGCCTGGTTAATATCCCTCGTCGTTATTCCGTCGTACATGAGGGACTTCGCCTCGTCAATTATCTCGTCCACCATTGCGGGCTCTTCCGCGCCGCTGCAGCACGACCGTATGAACCTCTCTATCTCGTGCGCGTTAAACGGCTTCACAGCGCCGCTCCTCTTGCGGACGCTGATGAGCCCCTTGTTTACCCTGTCTATGAGCTCGTGCTTCTTGTCGAGGCGCTTCTTTTTGTGGTCCTCCCGGTAGAGGATATAAGCAGTCGCTACCCTCAGATAACCGTGCCCGGCTATCTTCTGCTCGACGAGGTCCTGGATGTTCTCGACGCCTGGCACCCTTTCGGCGAAATGCGCCTCTGTCTCCTCCAAAACGTCGTCCGTTATGTTCCGAATCAGCTTTTCGTCGGACTTGCCCAGGGTCGCGACGAAGGCCTTCGATATCGCGGACTCGATGCGCACCCTGTCGAACTCGACAATGCGCCCGTCCCTCTTCTTGATGAGATTGATATTGCCCATAATCCCTCCTTGCTGCGCCTCTGGGTGGCGCGTTGAATTTCAGGTTCGGGGGCGGCCGGCGATAAATCAGCCGCGGGCAGGGGGCATCGTGAAAAACAGACGGATAGTGCAATCCCGGTCGTGGCCTTCATCCGGTTCTGTATGTGATTGTGGTGCGTAAACGGACACGAGGCTCTCCCTGCAAAATACTCTCACAGGGCTCCCCTCGCATTATGAATTGACTTAGGCGAGACTACTGTGTCCGTTACCATATCGCGAGTAACCGAACACGGGAAGATCTGGCTTATGCAGTGGATAAAGCCCCTGCAATCACAGTTGCGCGACAGCGCGGGATTCTAACCCGCTTCCTCCCTGTGGATTAACTTTTAAGCTATCACAAAGGCATAGCTATATCAAGACGACGGTAATTTAAAAACCAGATGCGTCGAGGTCGATGTTAATAAAAAGAGATGCTTGCGGGCGGGCCCGCCTACAATCCCCAGCCGCCGCTTACGATTATATTCGTACCGTTAACATACGAGGCCTCGTCCGAGAGGAGGTACATAACCGCGCCTACGGCGTCCTTGGTTTGGCCGACATATCCGGCGGGGATCGTTTTCGTGATGTCTTCGAGGTCGTTCAAGATGCCGTTCCCGGAGTCGATAAACCCAGGGGATACCGCGTTTACGGTGATGCCGTCCGGGGCGAGAACGCGGGCGAGCGAGCGCGTGAGCATGAGCACCCCTGCCTTCGCTATGTAGTAAGGCGTGATTTCCGTCCTCGAGCCTAGCCTGTCCGCCCCGGCGACGGAGAAGTTAACTATCCTGCCCCATTTACGGGCCTTCATACCCGGCGCCGCCGCATGGCTCATGTAGAAAACGTGGTGGAGGTTGTGGTCGAATATCCCGCGCCAGCCATCGGGGGTTTCCTCCAGCAGGTTCACCTTGCGGTACGGCCCCGCGCAGTTTACGAGGGCGTCAATGCGCCCCCATTCGGCCTCGACGTCCCTGACGAGCTTCGTTGCGGCCTCGGGGTCGGAGACGTCGGCCTCGAAGCATAGGCCCTTCACGCCCTCCGCTTCTACTGCCTTAACGGTTTCGAGCGCCTCGTCCCTGCTTGTCCTGTAGCATATCGCCACGTCCCAGCCCGCGCCGGCGAGCGCGACGGCGGCGTCCCTTCCTATCCCTCTCGCCCCGCCTGTAATTAACGCGACCCTCTCGGGCATGGCTTTCCCTCCGTACGGTTTTCCACAATTATCATATACGGGATGCGGCTGCTGTAACAAGCGGCTTTCTTATTGGGGGGCAGGTCGTGCCGGACACTGGGCCGGTTATTCCGCGGTTCTCTTTCCGGGCTTCCTGGCAAAAACGCCGGCCAGGTCGAGCGAGACGAGCCTTAGTGCAGGGATTACGAACACTATTGCAACGGCCGAGAACAGAACGCCGAAGCCGAGCGAGATCGCCATTGGCACGAGGAACTTGGCCTGCGTGGACGTCTCGAATATAATCGGGACTAGCCCGATGAACGTCGTGAGCGACGTGAGCATTATGGGCCTGAATCTTCTCTTCGTGCCGAGTATCACAGCGTCTTCGAGGGTATTCCCGTCCTCTTCGTGATACTGGTTTATCGCGTGGTTGAGGACTAGCCCTCCGTTCACCACGAGCCCGCAGAGTGCTATCATGCCGAACACGCTGACTACGCTGAGCTCGTATCCCAGCAGGACATGTCCGAACATGGCGGCCGCGGCCGCGAAGGGGATGCTCGTCATTACTATCAGCGACTGCCCGTAGCTCTTGAACACGATGGCGAATATGGCGAATATGGCGAGCACCGATATGACGAACCCGTACGTTAGTTCGCTCATCGCGCGGCGCTGCTCCCTCGTCCTGCCCTCGAACGAAAACGAGAGCCCGGGATATTGGGACATTAGCCTCGGCATGACATTATTCAAAAGCTCTAGCCTCACGTCGTTAATATTTACGACTTCGGGGATGGTATTGGCTTCTACGTTTATGACCCTGTTGCCGTCCACCCTGTTGATCTCGATGAACGACCTGCCGTAAACCAGCTCGGCCGCCTGCCTGAGGGGTATCTCTCCACCCGTCGGCGTCTGTATGACCAGGTCTTCGAGGTTGGCGAGCGAGCGGCGCTCGCCTTCGGGGAGCCTCACCATTACCTTCGTTTCGTATCTCCCCCGCTGGAATCTCATTGCCTCCGAGCCGTAGAAGGCGTTACGCACCTGCCTGCCGACGTACTCCGGCGTAAGGCCGAGAGAGCGGCCCTGGGGGGTTATGTGGAAGTCGATCTGCGGCTTCCCCTCGGCTATGCCGTCGTCGATGTCCGTCACCCCGGCGTAGGTGCTCATGATGCCCGCGAGCTCTTCCGCCGCGATCTCGAGGGTTTTAGTATCGGGGTGTGAGAGCTCGACGACGAGCCCCGAGCCCGAGCCCGGGCCCTCGTTATATTCGAAATAGAGCGATTCGATGCCGGCGACCTCGCCGACTTCCTCCCTCCAGACGCGGAGGAATTCTTCTTCGGTGAAGTCGCGCTCGTTCTGAGAGACGAGGACGAAGTTGACGTCGGCCCAGTTTTCCCCGAGCCTGCCTACGATGTTCATACGCCCCTCGAGCACCTCGTCCTCCCCGCCGAAGCGCTCGGCCGCGCGTACGCCCGCCTGCTCGATGTGATTGGCGATGCGAATTGTTTCCTGGAACGGGGAGCCGTAGGGGAGAAGTATCTCCGCATCTACCCTTTTCCCGGTGATGACCGGGGTGAAATTGAATTTGACCCTGCCGCTTTCGTAGTAAGCCCACGTGAGGACAAGAAACGACAGCCCGGCCGCGAGGGTGAGGTAGCGCCTGTTCATCGCGCCTTCGAGGAACGGCCCGAACCTGTTGTCAATAAAATCGTCCAGCCAGAGCGCTATTGCCTTTTGTTTCCCCGTGATCCACGCGAGTACGCCCCTGCCGCCTTCGTCGTCTTTAGCGGCGTGTGCGAGGTGCGCCGGAAGGATAAAGAGCGCCTCGACGAGCGAAACAACGAACACGGCTATGATAACCGCAGGCAGGTTCTCCATGAAACGCCCCGTTTCGCCGGGGACGAAGAGGAGCGGGAGGAACGCGATTATGTTCGTAGCGACGGCCAGTATGACGGGCACGGTCATTTCCTTCGCGCCCTGGACGGCGGCCTCCATAGGGGGCACTCCGTTTCTGAGCTTGTAGAAGACGTTCTCGCCTACTATTACGGCGTCGTCCACCACTATTCCGAGCGAGACGATGAACGCGAAGAGCGAGATCATGTTTATGCTCGCGCCGAGCGCAGGCAGCAGCAATATAGAGCCGACCATCGTCGTGGCTATTCCGACCGCGACCCAGAACGCGAGCCTCGGCCTCAGAAAAAGCCCCAGCATGAGCAGCACGAGAAGGAGCCCCACGGCCCCGTTCTTGATCAGGAGATCGATCCTGTCCCTGTATTCCTGCGAGCTGTCGTTGAATATGCCGACGTGTATGCCCTCGGGCAGTGTGGTGTTGAGGTCGTCTATATAATTGTAGATCGTGTCGGCCAGGTCGAGCGGCTTCTGATCGCCTATGCTGTTTATGCGTATGAAAGAGGCCCTGCCGCCGTTCCATGTGTTCCTGACGTTCTGGTCGACAAAACCGTCGCGTATGACGGCGATGTCTCTCAATCTGAGCTTCGAGCCGTCCTGGTTGCTGACGACTACAATGTCGCCGTATTCGCTCGCGAAGTCGCGCCTCTCGCTCGTCCTGAGAAGGATCTCGCCGCCCTCGGTTTTTATCCCGCCCGCCGGGACGTCGCGCGCCGATTGCCTTACTATGCCCCCGACCTGGTCGAGGGTGAGCCCGAGCGCCCGGAGCGTAAGCTGCGGTATCTCGATGTGTATCTCGGGATTGCGGACGAACCTTACGTCCACCTGCGTTATGTTCGGGAATTGAATTAAATCGTTCCTGATTTTTTCCGTGAGCTCGAAGTGCTCGTTCTCGTCGAGCGGGCCGTATATGACGAGGTCTATAACCCGGCTCAGCTTCTGGTTGAGCCCTATGACAGGCCTTTCGGCGTCCTCGGGGAAAAACGAGATCCTGTCGATGCCGTTCTTTATGTCCTGGAGGGCGCGGTTCGGGTCCTCGCCCTCGACCAGCTCTATCTCGAGCGTGGCGCTCCCCTCGCTGGCGACAGAAACCATCCTCTCTATTACCTCGAGGTTCCGAATCTCTTCTTCTATGGGGATGATGATGCCGTCCTCGACCTCTTCGGGCGAGGCGCCGGGATAGTCGACGGACACGTCCACGATGTCGAGGAGGAACGAGGGGAATATCTCCTGCTTGATATTGAACGCAACGACTATGCCGCCCACGATGAGCGTGAGCATGATTATGTTGGCCGCGACGGAGTTCCGGGCCATCCATCCGATCATGCCGTCGCGATCCCGGTTTTCGTTTCTCTTTTCGTCCATTATTCCTTACCGCAGAAAGGCTCCGCGCCCGCCGATGCGATCTTTTCGCCGGCCGGCTCGGTTTCCTCCTCGGTCTTCCTTATCGTTACGTCCATGCCGGGAATAACCGAAGACAGGTGCGAATCGATTAGTCTGTCGCCCTCGCCGAAATCGGCGTGAACATAAACGTCATCCTGGTATCTCCAGGCTATTGTGACGGGCCTGATGCGGAGCTTATTGCCATTGTCCACTACCCATATCGTGTTGTTCTCACGGAGCCCCCGCCTCGGTATCCTGTAGACGCCGGCTATGGTGCCCGTCGAAATCTCGGCCCTTACGTAGCTGTCGAGCGGTACCGACTTTTCATGCGCGGCTTCCTTGAGGGATAGCGGGTCTTCTATGGATATGAGGACCTTTCCCATCCTGCCTTCGGGGTCGAGGTTCCCGAGCTTTCGTATGACCTTGCCGCACCTGAGCACCGTGCCGCCGAGCCCGGTATCGAGGTATACCGAAACCGGGGAGCCGTGGCCGTTATCCTCGGGAATAATCCGGTTGAAACTGTCGAGCGGGACGGACGCGCTTACCCAGAATTCTCCCGTCCCTGCGATCGTCGCGACGCTGGTTGTGGGCCCTACGCGCTGGCCGATATCGACCGACTCCTCGAGGACTATCGAATCGAAGGGCGCGCGTATAGTCGTCCGCGAAAGGTTGAGCTTCGCCTCGCCGAGGTTGGCCTCCGCGCTTTTCACGTCGGCCTCTGCCTGCGCAAGCTGGGGTTTACGCAGCGCAAGCTCGCCGGAAACCTCGGCGTCCATGGTGTTGCCGAAAACCTCCCATTCACGCTTGGCCACTATCTGGCGGCCCTTTTCGAGCTCGAGCTCCGCCCTGGCTTCCCTGAGCCCCGCTTCGGCGCGCTCGACCGCGAGCTTGTAATCGGAATCGTCGATGCTGAGCAGCATGTCGCCCTCTCTCATCAAGCCTCCCGGCTCCATCTCGGGATTCATGGACACTATCCTTCCCGTCACCTCGGGGGTTATCGTCACCTGCTGCGAGGGGAGGACGTTGCCGAAGGCCTCTACCTTGATGTCGTATTCGCCCTGCTTGAGCGGCATCGTGCCCACCGTCGGCACGGCGCGGGCCGGCTCCCGTTTTTCCGTTTCCGGGGACGTGATTATTATGAACGCCGCTACGAGCGCAGCGGCTGCGAGAATAAGAACGGGCAGTAATTTCCTGTTGCGAAGCATCTTCATGAATCGTTTCTCCCGGGGGCGGAGGCCAGGCCTTCGGATGCTGCCTCGACGGGTCCCCCGATTGCCCGGAAGAGCCTGATTCTGTAGCCCACCAGGATGCGTTCCTCCGTTAATATATTCCTCTCTATTTGCCTAAGCTCCTGTACCGCCGTCAAGACGGGGAGATAATCGGTCAGTCCCTGCATGTACCTGTATCTGGTTTCGTTGGCCGTCTGCTGTAAGACGTCCTTACGCTGTCTTAATATTTCGAGTCTTTCCGCCTGTTTCTTTTCGAGGAAGAGCGCGTTCTCGACGTCCTCTATCGCCCTGATATATGCCTCGGCGAACCTCGCCAGGCCCTCTTCGTAAAGCTCCCTGTTCTGCCTGACGCGCGCCTCTCTCAGCCCCCAGTCGAGGAGCGGCTGAACGAGAGAGCCGAGGAAGATCCCCAGGGGGCCGTTCGGGCCCGAGCCCGCCGCGTATATGTAGCTCCCAGTGATCGTAAAATTCGGGAGCCTCTCGGCGATCGCCTGGCCTATGCGGTTGTCGGCCGCGACCAGCGAATACTTAAGCGCCCTCAGATCGGGCCTGTTAAGCAAAAGCTCGCTCGGTATGCCGACAGGCGGGGGGCTGCCCAGCACCGGGAATTCGCCGTCTTCGGGCGTTTTGAACCTGCCGTCGGGGGCCTGCCCGGCGAGCACGTCGAGCCTGTTCTCGAACACGACATATGCGGCCTCGCTCGACGGGATGAGGCTCACCGTATCGTCCAGCTGGCTCCTCTGCTGGAGCACGTCCACAGCCGACGACACGCCCTGCGCGAACCTGAGCTCTGTCAGGTCGAGAAGAAGTGTGTCCCTCTCGCGCTGGTCTCTCAGGAGCTCCAGTTTCAATTTTTCCTCGATAGCCGAATAGTAGGTTTCGGCTATTTCCGCCGACAGCGTGAGCCTCAGGGCGTCGAGCTCCTCGGAGCTCGCCTGCGCCTCCGCGCTGAAGGCGCTTTCCTGGTAGCCAAGCCGGTTGAATATATCCACTTCCCAGAAGAGCGCCCCGCCGAGCTCGGTGAAATCCCTGAAATTCGAGTCGTCGATCTCGATCGCCTCTTCGGCCACTGCATCCACGGACGGGAACCTGAGGGCCCTGGCTTCATCGGTCAGCGCGAGAGAGCTCTTGTACCTCGCGGCGAGCTCGGCGACCCGGTAGTTGGTGCCGAGTGATTCTTCGATGAGGGCGTTCAAATTCTCATCGCCGAATGCCTTCCACCAGGGAGACGGCAATGGCGAGGTGACTCCGGGCGGATCCGTATATTCGGTGTATTCCGGCAGCCGTCCCTCGGGCTCTTCGTCTACTTTGTGGAGCGCGCATCCGAGCAACAGGAAGGCCGCCAGGGGTGCGATCAGGTATGCGGATATACGCATAGTGTTTTATAGTGTACGCACAATCAGCTTTTAGAACAGAGGTACTTTTCAGAAAATCGAATATGTTAACGCCATGTTAACAGGCAAGAGCCCTTCGGAGGCGGCGTCAGCCGATAGACGGCAGGGGCGGGCGGCCGTTATTCGCCGAGACGCGGCTCCCCCATTCGAGTAGCTCCTTACTGCAGTCGTCCCTGTCCACGATTACCTCTATAAGGCTGAGCCCGTCGTGGGACAGGGCTTTTTCGATGGCGGCGTCGAGGTCTCCCTCGGTCCTGACCTTCGCCGACCAGCCGTTGCCCTCGCCGGCGTTGAACACATCCACGAGTCCTGCGTAATCCCAGTTCTTGATGTTGTTGTAAGGGCCGTCGTGTATCTCTACCTCTATAGTATATCCGCCGTTATTTATAAGGAAGATTATCGGCGAGAGCCCGTAGCGTATCATCGTCGAGACCTCCTGCGCCGTAAGCTGAAACGAGCCGTCGCCTATGAATGCCACGACCCTCTTCGTCCCGCCGCTCCCCAGCGTGTAGCCGAGCGTCGCGCCGACCGACCAGCCAATCGAGCCGTACTGCATCTGTATCTCGTAGCCGCATCCGTCCGGAAGGCGCATCTTCATGGTGTTAAACCACGAATCCCCTGTTTCGGAGAGTACGGTCATGTCCGGGCTCAGCATCTCCTCTGCGCGCTCGAAGAGCCTTCGGGTCGTTATCGGGGCCGATTCCTTCGTGGGATGCCTGGGGGCGAGCTCGAGCTTTATCCGTTCGTACGCGACGAGCGAGGCGTCGTTGGGCTTTACCTTCTTCGAGAGCTCCTCCAAATAATCGGATAGATTAACGCCGTCGTAAAGGGCGTCCGGCAGCTTGACGAACCCGGGCCCCGCGTGGATGAGCTTCGACGGGTTTATAAGCGTCGAGTATCCGGAGGTCGTGTAGTCCGTGAACACTGCACCCGCGAAGAGATATATATTCGCCGATTCGACTATCTCCGCCGTACCGGGGCTGCTGACCGGCCCCCAGTACGTGCCTATATAATTGGGATGGCTTTCGGGGATTACGCCCTTGGCTACGGGCATCGACGCGGCGGCGAACTTCGATGCATCCACCATATCCATGAAGGCATCCACAGCGCCGCAGTGCTTCAGCTTCCCTCCGGCGACGAGTACGGCCTTCGCCGCGCCCGAAAGGAGCTCGGCCGTCCTGTCCACGGCCTCGGCCAGGGTGTCCTCGTGGCTGAGGTCCTTTCTTCCGAAGCTCCTTTTCCTGGGGGCGGGGATCTTCCGCCCTGCGAGATTGCACGGGACTTCGATATAGACCGGCTTTCGCGAGGAGAGGCAGGCTTCTATCGTCCTGTCTATGAGGAAAGGGGCGTCGGCCAGGTGGCGAATGACTACAGCCGCGGCAGTCACCTGCGCGAATATATCCCTCTGGTAGCCGTAGCGCACCTCGCCGCAGGTGTGGTGGAGTATCTGGTTTTCCACCTGAGAGTTCGTGTTGGGCCCGCCCGAGATTATGACGAGCGGCAGGTCTTCGGCGTATGCGCCGGCTACGGCGTTCAGCGCGGAGAGGCCGCCCACCGAGAATGTCACCACCTGCGCCGCGGCGCCGTGCGCCCGCGCGTAGCCGTCGGCGGCGTAACCGGCGTTTAGCTCATTACAGCAGCCTACCATCGTCAGCGAAGGGTTTTCTAGAAGCTCGTCCAGGAGAACGAGGTTGTAGTCCCCCGGCACGGCGAAGTAATGCTCGATCCCGATTTCGGAAAGCCGCGCCGCTATGTACGCCCCGACAGTAACCTCTTTTCTCCCGTCCATAATATAGAAACCTCCGCTGTTTTTCCGTCCGTCCGCGGGCCAATTTCGGTCGCCTGCCGCATCCGGGCCGTATTTTTAAACATATCACCAAATAACCGCCCGGGCAGGAGCGGCGGAAGAATTTTCGGGGGCCGGTTCATCCCCCGCCGGTTGCGGTATAATGGCAGAGAGGGCCGGCGCGCAGGCTGAAGAGGGCATACGGAGGAATTCGAGGATTCGCGGGAGGAACTGGCATGGGAAAAAAATACGACGCGATAATAATAGGAACGGGGCAGGCTGGGCCGCCGCTTGCGGGAAGGCTGTCGGATGCGGGAATGAAGGTTGCGATCCTGGAGCGGAACCTGTTCGGAGGGACGTGCGTCAACACCGGCTGCACCCCGACCAAGACCCTCATCGCGTCTGCCCGCGCCGCGCGCGTCGCCAGGACGGCGGGAAGGCTCGGCGTACTTGTGGACGGGAATGTCACCGTTGACATGAAAAAGGTAAAGGCGAGGAAGGACGAGGTCGCGGGGGCCTCGGCCGCGGGCGTCGAGGAATGGATCCGGGGGATGAAGAACGTAACCGTTTACAATGGACACGGGAGGTTCGAATCCCCGCGCGCAGTTAACGTGAACGGCGAGCTTCTCGAAGCGGACAAGATATTCATAAACGCGGGCGGAAGGGCGTTCGTCCCGCCCGGCGGCGAGGAAGAAGGGACGCCGTGCTTTACGAACTCGACTATTATGCACGTCGATTTCCTCCCCCGGCATCTGATCGTGATCGGCGGGAGCTACGTCGGCCTCGAGTTCGCCCAGATGTACCGGCGCTTCGGGAGCGAGGTGACCGTCATCGAAAAGGGCGAGCGCCTGGCAGGGCGGGAAGACGAGGACGTCTCAAATGTGCTCGCGGAGGTAATGGAAAAGGAAGGGATTAACGTCGTACTCGGGGCGAACTGCATATACGCGAGGAAGCATCCCGAAGGGGCGGAAGTGACGACGGAGTGCGAAGCGGGCGAGGAAACGGTTACGGGCTCTCACGTCCTATGGGCTGTGGGCCGCGTGCCCAACACGGACGACCTCGGGCTCGAAAAGGCGGGGGTGGAAACGGACGAAAGGGGATTTATAAAGGTGGACGATTACCTCCGGACGAACGTCCCCGGGATATGGGCCCTCGGCGACTGCAACGGGAAAGGGGCGTTCACGCATACGTCGTATAACGACTTCGAGATCGTGGCCGCGAACCTCCTCGACGGAGACGACAGGAGGGTGAGCGACAGGATAACGGCGTACGCGCTGTACACGGACCCTCCGCTCGGAAGGGCGGGGATGACCGAGAAAGAGGTCAGGAAATCCGGCAGGAAGGCGCTTATCGGGACGAGGCCGATGAGCCGCGTCAGCCGTGCGCTTGAGCGCGGGGAGACCGACGGGTTTATAAAGATACTAGCCGACGCCGGGACCAAAGAGATCCTCGGTGCGTCGATAATCGGCATCGAGGGGGACGAGGCGATACACTCCATACTGGACGTCATGTACGCGAAGAAGCCCTATGCAGCGCCGCTGTGGCGTACAACGGTGATCCAGCGCGCCGTCCACATACACCCGACGGTGTCCGAGCTCATACCGACCGTGCTCGGCGAAATGAAGCCCCTCGATTAAGCCCGCGCTGTGGGCTACCGAATCCAAAATCTGTTATATTTAATGAGAGAGTTATGAGGGGTCCGATGATAGAAGAGCTTAGTAAAAGGATAGAAGAGCAGAGAATGCTTCTGGCCGGTATATGCTGCCCGTCGAGGAACGTGAATACCGCGACCCTGGAGAGCGTCCTCAGCCTGGGAATCGAAATAGCCCGCGAGGGAAGGGAAGGGCGAAAGATCGGGACGATGTTTATAATCTCCGACACCGAGGAGACGCTCAAGCATTCGCGCCCGCTCATTCTCGACCCCCTCTACGGCCACCCGGACTCGCTTAAAAGGGCGAACGACCCGAACATGCGCGAGACGGTAAAAGAGCTCGCCCAGATGGACGGCGCGTTTATCGTATCCGACGACGGCGTTTTCGTTTCGGCGTGCAGATACATCTTCCCGGCCTCACAGGACATAGACCTCCCGCTAGGCTTCGGGAGCCGCCACCTCGCCGGGGCGTCGATAACGAAGAAGACGAACTCCGTCGCAGTGGTCGTATCCGAGAGCTCCATGGTGAGGGTCTTTGACAACGGGATGGTTGTAGGTGAAATTATCCCCGAACTCTGGCTCTTGAGAGAATACTCGATGGACAGGAACGGCGCACTTGCCGGCAGCGCAGCGTCGTAAAGAGACAGCCAGGAAATATGAAGATAGTTTTCATCGTAGACATCCACGGCAATTCAGCGCCCATAGATTTGCTGAAGGACCCGCTGACAGACGCCGACCTCGTCCTTATAGGCGGCGACATAACGCACTTCGGCGGGGAGGACAAGGCCCGCGAGGTCCTGGATAAGGTCAGGTGGTACAACCAGAACGTCCTTGCCGTCTCGGGGAACTGCGACACGCAGGAAGTGGACGACTACCTTTACCGCGACAACATAAACCTCCACGCGAGGAGCTTCAGGCAGAACGGCATATCGATAGTCGGTGCGGGAGGCTCCCTCCCGGCCCCGAGCCCGACGCCCAACGTCTATTCCGAAGAGGATTACGCGGCGATCTTCGAAAGGGCGCTCGAAGATTGCGACATGACGGTGCCCATGATAGTAGTATCCCACCAGCCCCCGATAGGCACCCTCAACGACACGATATCGAGCGGGGCCCACGTCGGCAGCACGGCTGTGAGAATCTTCATAGAGCAGTACCACCCCCTCGTATGCTTCACGGGGCACATTCACGAGGCACCGGGCATAGACAAGATAGCCGGCAGCAAGATAGTAAACCCCGGCCCGCTCGGCACCCGGTCCTACGCGTACATGGACGTTACCGACACCATCCGGACGCTCGAAATAAGGAAGTTCTGAGCAGGGCGGGGCTTTTTTTAAGTCTCCGAACCGAAAATTATCCTTACGCATTCGTCTTTAAGCCGCGTATATTTTCAAATAACGTTAGTGTATATTATCTGCTTTCGGAGCTTTACTTTACAAAGACCCTAAACGACATCATACCGGGGAGGTATTGTAGTAATGAATGGTTATAAAACCCAATATTTGAAAAATTGCTTTATGTATATTCCCTGTCTTCTGTTCGTGGCTGCGTCAATTTTTGCGGCTCTTCCGGCAAGTGCGCAAGATCCGGCGCTTCACCCGCTCGAAAAATACTACGTGAAATACAAGGCCGAGGGCAACGCAACAGGAGAGAAAATCCAGTTCTCGCAGGATTATGGAAGAAAAATTTGCTTAAAGGAAAACCTGCAAATTACAATGCCCGAGATCGGCAGCGTCAAACGTAACGAGAAGATGGTTTCCTGGATAGAAAACGGAGAGCGCTGGATAGTAGTCGTGAACCTCGATGACAACACCGGCACGAAGTTTAAGGACCCGACATTCGCCAAGATAAGCGAATCGCTGAAAGGCAAGGACCCCAAACAGTTCAACCAGCAGCAATTGATGAGCATGGGGGGAACAGTCACAGGCAAGAAAACGGTGAGCGGAGAGCAGTGCAGCACATGGAGCTTCCCGCAAGGGATAGAAATGTGCATCACCGACGACTTCATAATGCTTGAGACTGTGGCTAATGTGCAGGACCTGAAGGTTCATGAAACCGCGGTCGAAGTGAACAGGAGCTCGCCGGAGCCCGCGGGCCTGTGCGATTTAACCGGCGTCACTATAACGGAGAGAGACATCAACCAGATGATGCAGCAGCAACAGGCGCCTCAGCAGTAGGCGGAATAACCGGTATCGAAAATAAAGGGGAGGGGGCATAACCCTCTCCCCGCAATTGCAAGCCTTGTTTACTATTTTTTGTGAATGCCTTCCACTTCGAGGATTACCTTAACCTTGTCGCCGACCACGAACCCGCCCGAGTCGAGCGTCTTGTTCCAGTTAATATTGAAATCCTTCCTGTAAATCTCGGCCTCGGCCTCGAACGCCGTGCGCTCGTTGCCCCAAGGGTCGGTCGTCTTGCCGCCGTACTCGGCCTCGAGCTCCACCGTCTTCGTAACCCCGTTTATGGTGAGGTCCCCGACGATTGTATAATCCTCCGGGTCGTCCTTGTCGTCCCTGAGCACGCCCTTGCTTACGAACGTGATGTCGGGGTTCTTTTCAACGTTAAGAAAATCTTCCGACCTCAGGTGCTTGTCGCGTTTGGCATCGTTCGTGTTGACGCTGGCCGCTTTTATCGTGACCACCACCCCTGAATTCGAGAGGTTTTCCGGGTCGAAGGTGTAGGTGCCTTCGAATGTGTCGAACCTCCCGGTAACAGTGCTTATGCCGAGGTGCTTTACCTTGAACATTATCTGCGTATGAGCCGGGTCGATCTGGTATTCGGCGGGCTCTGCTATGGACTGCGAAGCGCCCGAGATCCAGAGCGCGGCGGCAGCGAGAATCGAAAATGTAATTGTGTTAAAAACCTTCATGATGAACAGCCTCCTTGGAGTATCTTTGAATTTTAAGAGGCCCTAAAAGGGCATAAAGTTTCAGGAAATGAAAAAATACCACACGAATTGTCCGTTAATAAGTTTAATTTTCGTGCCGGGCGAAGCGGCAAGCCCGGCGCACGAAACGGCAATGAGCCGAAAGGACTATGCATAATCCCCGTCCGGCCTCATAATATATTCATGGTTATCTATAAAACACCTGGAGAAGCGAATGCAGAAAACATCCGTGCGGAAAGCTAGAATCGAAGATGCGGACAGGATGGCCGAGATACTGAGAGAGATCGGATGGTCGGACAGGCGGAACGCCCTTCCGCTGGAAGAGGTTTCAAAACCCATAGAGGATTTAATCGGGCATTGCATAAACGACAGCCAGGGGCACTCGATGCTTGTCGCCGTGGAGGGCACGGACAGGGTCCTCGGCTTTACGTGCGTCCACTGGGTCCCGTTCGTCATGCTGGGGAGCTGGGAAGGTTACGTATCCGACATGTTCGTCAGCCCCGAAGCGAGCGGCATGGGGGTAGGGACGACTCTCATAGAGCAGGTCATCGAAGAAGGGAAAGAGCGCGGATGCATGAGGCTCATGGTCACGAACGGAAAGGAGAAGGCGTCATATAAGCTCGGGTTTTACAAGAAGCTCGGCTGGACAGAGAGGCCGCTCGTCGCGAATTTCGTTTATTATTATAGGGAGCCCTGGTCGTAGCGCGGGCGGGGGACGGAATGAAAACGAAGACGCTTATACTCGTAAGGCATGCGAAGTCGAGCTGGGACGAGCCCGGGATCTGCGACAGGGACCGCCCGCTCAACGACAGGGGCAAGAAGGACGTCCCTCGCATCGGGAAGTTCCTCTCGGACAAGGGCGTAAGGCCCGGGCTGATAGTTTCGAGCCCGGCGCGAAGGGCCAGGAAGACAGCCGAGGGCATCGCCAAAGAGCTCGGCTTTAAAAAATCCGAGGTCAGAATAGACGACAGGGTCTATACGTTCGACGAAGACGCTCTTTTGAGGGTTATATGGGGGTTCGACGACGGCCTCGACGAGATAATGGTCGTCGGGCACAACCCGGCGGTTACGGCCCTCTTGAACCGCCTGACGAGGGCCGGGATAGATAACGTCCCCACATGCGGCGCGGCGGTTATCGAGATAAGCTCCGAAAGCTGGGCCGGGGCCGACGACGGTGCGGGCAAGCTCGTCTCGTTCGATTATCCGAAAAATCTCCCCTGATTCCCACTTGATATTTCATTCCTTATCCGGTTAAATCCCTATCCCTAATGGACATATCCACACCCGACCTTTGCGACAAATACCCGGGGCTCGTCCGTATCGCCGAGCCCGTATTCAAAAGCTACGGCGGGCGCGCCGCGTTTTCCGGCGCCATAGTCACAGTCAAATGCTTCGAGGATAACTCCTTCGTAAAGGAGCTTGCCGGCAAGGACGGCGCGGGCAAGGTGCTCGTCGTTGACGGCGGAGGCTCTTTAAAGAAAGCGCTCCTCGGCGACCTCATAGCCGCGAGCGCCGCCCAAAACGGCTGGGCCGGAATCGTCATCTACGGTGCTATCAGGGACGTCGAAGAAATAGGCCGGACAGACCTCGGCGTCCTGGCCCTGGCGTCGATACCCCTCAAAACAGAGAGAAAAGGAGCGGGCGAGACGGGCATACCCGTTACGTTCGCTGGCGTTACCTTTAACCCCGGAGAGTACCTATACGCCGACGGCACGGGGCTTATCGTGTCTCCCGAGCCGCTTACGCCCTGAGCACGAGCGCCAAAACTGCTATCAACACACAATTTTCTTGATTAAAATTCCAAAATATTCTAGAATGGAAATACCGGATAATTGTTAATCCTTATAAAGGCATTAAAGGCGGCTCTCCCTCTCGGGCGGACTATAACCCCCGTGATGGAGACGATGGGAGGACTTGATGAAACTTCTTCTTATCAACCCCAGGTTCCCGGAAAGCTTCTGGAGCTTCAAATGGGCTGTCGATAACATAATGCCCAGGGGAATAAGGACCATCAATCCCCCGCTCGGCCTCGCCACTCTGGCAGCGCTTTGCCCCCCCGATTGGGAAATCGAAATAGTAGACGAAAACATCGAATCCATTCCGCTCAACCCCAAGGCCGACCTCATAGGGATCTGCGGCATGGGGGTTCAGTTCAAAAGACAGAGCGAGCTTTTAAAATTCTACAAAAGCAGGGGGCACTACGTCGTCGCGGGCGGGAGCTACGCATCCCTCTGCCCCGAGTATTTCGAGGACCTCGCCGATACGGTAGTCGCGGGCGAGGCCGAATACATATGGAAGGAATTCTGCAAAGACTTCGACAGCGGCGCGCCGAAGAAGCTCTACCAGGAGACGGGCGAGGTGTCGCTCGAAGACTCGCCGACCCCGCGCTTCGACCTCCTCAAGCTCGACAGGTACCAGGCCGTCAGCCTCCAGTTCTCGCGCGGCTGCCCGTACAGGTGCGAGTTCTGCGACATCATAGTCATGTTCGGCAGAAAGCCGAGGGTGAAATCCACTGAGCAGGTGGGCCGCGAGCTCGACGAGCTAAGGCGGCTCGGGATAAGGAACGTATTTTTCGTGGACGACAACCTCATCGGCAACAAGCCCGTCGCCAAGAAGCTTATGGCGTACCTCAGGGACTATCAAAAGGAGCACAGCTACACCTTCCTTTTCGGCACCGAGGCGTCGCTCAATCTCGCCCAGGACGACGAGCTTTTAAAGCTCTTCGCCGAGGCGAATTTCGGCTGGGTGTTTATCGGCATCGAATCGCCCGACGAGGAGAGCCTCAAGGAAACGCTCAAGTTCCAGAACACGCGCTCTGACATACTGACCTCCATAAGACACATATACTCCTACGGCATAGAGGTGCTCGCCGGATTTATAATCGGATTCGACAACGACACGGTAAGGACGTTCGACCTCCAGTACAGCTTCATACAAAACTCCGGCATACAGGCGGCCATGATAGGCCTCCTTACGGCCGTCCCGAAGACACCGCTTTACGAAAGGCTCGAAAAAGACGGTCGGCTCATAAAAGAAGCTAGCGGAACGGACAACACGAAGCTCGGGACGAACCTCATCCCGAAGCAGATGTCCTACGACGACATGGTCGAGGGCTACAGGCAGCTCTACTACAAGCTCCTCGACGACCGCACGATCGCCGACAGGATTCTCAACAAAACCCGCTACATGAAAAACCCGCTCTTCAGGAGCACGTACGACATCTCCGACCAGCTTAGGTCGTTAAAGGGTTTCCTGTTCCGTGGCATATTCCCGGGCGGGCCCGCGAGGGTATATCATTTCCTAAGGACGTTCCCGATCGCCCGGCCGAAGATGATACCGCTGGTAATCCAGGACTGGACTATCGGCATATCGATGCGTAACTACATCGACCGGCATTTCATAACCGTCCGGGAAGGGGAGGAGAGCCTAGCGAAGAACCACTTCGAATCGTTCGAAAGGTCCCTCGGCAAATATCTCAGCAAGGGTATAGTCGAAGTGTCGTTCGACAAATACAAAAACGCGGCGGCCAATCTCCTTATATCAATAAAGCGTAAGCCCGACGGCGAGTTCTTCGAGAACGTCGCGCCGCACATCGAAAACATGCTCAAGAACACCCCCTCGTCCATCACCTTGAAAATAGAGGAGTTCCACGACGAGCACCACCGCCACCTCCAGGGGCTGTTCAAACGCCTCTCCAGGTACGGCGACAGGATATACATCGCCGTCCACGAGAAGCTCCGCGACAAGGTGCATATCGATTCCTCCGTTTTCAATCTTGTGCTCGAGAGCTAGGCTATACTATATGGCATGCCCGCCGTCCTGACTTTACCAACCGCACAGATATAAAGGAGTCTTAAATGGCTGCTAATCTCGATCCGTCTGCAATACTGAAGATAGCGTTCGGCTTTTGGGAGTCGAAGGTCCTTCTCACCGCCGTAAGGTTCGGGCTCTTCACAGAGCTCGGCGACCGTGCAATGACCGGAAAGGAGATAGGAGAGGCGCTGTCGCTCCACCCGAGGGGCATTTGGGATTTCCTCGACGCCCTCGTCTCGATGAATTTCCTCGAGCGCCACGGAGACGGCCCCGGGGCACTTTACAGGAATACCGTTGAGACCCAAAGATTCCTCGACAAGAACAGCCAGTTCTACATAGGCGGCATGATCGAAATGCTTGACGCACGCCTCTTTAAGTACTGGGACGGGCTTGGCGAAGCCTTAAGGACAGGACAGCCCCAGAACGAGACCAGGCACAGCGGCACGTCTATTTTCGAAGAGCTCTACCGGGACGAGGCCGGGCTCGAGCAGTTCATGGATGCCATGGCCGGGCTCTCGCGGGGGAATTTCGAGGCCCTGGCGGAGAAGTTCGATTTTTCGAAGTATCATACCCACTGCGACATAGGCGGGGCGACCGGGCTTCTGTCCATACTTGTGGCCGAAAAGCACCCCGGCCTCAAAAGCATCTCCTTTGACCTGCCGATGGTCGAGCCTATAGCGAAAAGGCACATCGAGCGAGCCGGTCTCTCCGGCCGGGTTTCCACGGCCTCGGGAGATTTCTTCAAGGACCCGCTCCCCAAAGCGGACGTCATAACGATGGGCATGATACTCCACGACTGGAACCTCGAGAATAAAAAGCACCTTATCAGGGCCGCTTACGATGCCCTTTCGAATGGGGGCGCATTGGTGGCAGTCGAGAATATAATCGACGACGAGCGGAGGACGAACACATTCGGCATGCTGATGTCGTTAAACATGCTGATCGAATTTGGGGACGCCTTCGATTTTACAGGCGCTGACTTTAAGGAATGGTGCAGCGGGGTCGGGTTCAAGCGGTTCGAGGTCATACATCTGGCCGGGCCGTGCAGCGCCGCTGTGGCGTACAAATGAGAGCCTCGACGCCTAGATCTCGCAGAGCCGACTTGCCACGCCATATTATTTCACCATATAGAACACTTATCCGGCATAGTTAATGTAATATCTCATATAGGCACAACCTGTTTGCGACAACCGTCCTTTATCAACACTTCAATTCAGAATTGAAGAATTCCAATTAACAGTGATCAAAAAAATATGTTATTATCGGACTTATATAATACATGTCGGATAATGTAAGGAGGACGACGGATATGTTGAATTCGCGATTGAATTCGATAGTTACTGGATTTCTCTTTATATTTGCCGCTTTTCTATTTTTTGGCGCCTTGCCTGCCACGGCGCAGGTCGTTTTCTTCTCCAACGAGGCCTTGTTTAACGGTTCCAACCCGGGCCTGTTCTTTCAGGATTTCAGCGACGGCAACGTCGGTCCGGGCGATGACGTGCTGTGCTCCCTGCCTGTGGACGAGAACAGTAACGACGGCTGTTTCGATCCGGGCGACATCCTGCCCGGGATAGCGTTCTCAACCAGCCCGCTTGACGGATTGATCCTCGTGGGCCCGAGTTTCCCGCCCGATTTCAACGTGCTAGTTGCCGCTGATCAGCCCGACACCATCGAGATATTCTTTTCGGACGGCACTGTATTGGCCGCCGGGTTGAATGTAGGATGTTTCGCGATGGGCCCTTGCAACAGCTCCGTCACAGTCCGTGTTTTCGGCCCTGGAGACGATCTTATAGCCTCCACCACGGTCAACGGCATCACGGATTCTTTCGATACCTTTATAGGTATGAGCTCGACAGTCCCGATAACGAGGATAAATCTTTCGGCGCCCGCACAGGTCTTCGATGGCATAGCGAGCGTGAGCTTCGGCACACCGGGGCCACGGGTCATACCAACACTGACGGAATGGGGTATGATAGCGATGTCTCTCGCGCTTGCCGCGGCGGGCTTCCTGGCTATAACGAGAAGACGCAGGATACGGGCGTCCGGACGGTAAGAAAGGCTCCAGAAACACAGCCCCGGCCGGGCAAGAAAAAATTACGCCTAAACATTTGACAACATGGCATAATCAGGAATAATCTTCTCTTCTATACAAGCGGGAGGAGTACATCATCATGCAGGCAGTAATTAAAACGGGCGGAAAGCAGTACAGCGTATCGAAGGGTGATGTTATCACCATCGACCATCTGGCCGGCAACCCGGGCGACGAGGTCGAGTTCAAGGACGTCCTTCTGGTATCGGACGGCAGCGGCGGTGTAAAGGTCGGCGCGCCCGTACTCGACGGCGCAAGCGTAAAGGCAAAGATAGTCGGCGACAAGAAGGGCAAGAAGCTCATAGTCTTCAAGTTCAGGAGAAGAAAGAACTTCAGGAAGAAGACCGGGCATCGTCAGACTTTCACCACTGTCGAAATAACCGACATAGTAAACTAAAGAGGGATAGAAAATGTCAACAAAAAAAGGCGGCGGAAGCAGTAGAAACGGAAGAGACTCCAGAGGCAGGAGGCTCGGCCTGAAGAAGTTCGGCGGCGAGACAGTCAAGGCCGGGAACATTCTGGTCAGGCAGCGCGGCACCAAGTACCACCCGGGGCTCAACGTGGGCCTTGGCCGCGATCACACGCTCTTCGCGCTCAAGGACGGCGTCATAAAGTTCGACACCGGCAAGAACAACAGGACGCGTGTGAACGTGGAAGTGTCCGCCGAATAAGCGGCCGTCTGGGAAAGGGGAGGCGTTCGGCCCCTCCCGGACTGATGTCCCTTCATCGGGGGAATGTGTCTGCCCAGCCATGCCGGTAAACCCAACGACTCAGCGCGGGCCGGTAATTTGCCGAAGCGCTGAAACCCATCGGTAATCCCCCGGGAATTTTGTTAAGGTCGCATGAAAAACAGGCTTTACTAGTTAAATTTTAGCCAGTATTATGAATTAAGGCTTGCCGATTTTTCATCGCCATGACCTGTGCATTTCGGCCTCCGAAGTGCATTACGCCAATCAACCGGAGAAACGAGATATATGGAATTAAAGTCCAGGATCGGGAATTTCTATTCAGGAAATACTGTCATTCTGGCGGTCATATTAATCCTCGTAGCGGTTCTGGTTTCGGTCTTCAACGCATACTACTATACTTCCACACTCAACGATCAGCGCGGCCAGGAATTGGCCCAGCTCTTCAGCTCGTCGAACAAGGGCTTTTCGGATACCGCGAAGGACATACTTGATACCCGCAGCGACATTCTATATATAAAGCTCACGAACCCGGACGGCGTCTTAATCGAAAGCTACGGCGACGGCGAGAACCAGACTGCCGAAATCTTCCCGATAAGAACCCCCGACAACAACACGATAGTCCTCGGCGTGACTCCGCGCGAGTACAAGAGCCTCGCACTTTCGGCGATTATGTGGAGCGCGCTCATTGGCATAGCGTTCACCGTTTTCTTCGTGTTCATAGGCTCCTTCTTCTCGACTGGCAAGAACGACTCCATCGAAAAGCTCATAGCAGCCATGAAGACAGTGGCCAGGGGCGACCTGTCAGCAAGGCTCAACCCCGACTCTGCCGACGACGTGTCCGTCATAAGGGCGTACGAAACATTCAACCAGATGCTCGACAGGCTCCGGAAGAGGGACGACCTCGAAATAGAGGACGACGTGCCGCCGTTCCAGCCGACCCTCATAACGTCGAACATTGTCGTAGAGGAAGAGGATATTTTCCCAGTCAGGGAAAGGAACGTTATAGTCATAGTCGCCAAGATAGCGGACTTTCAGGACCTTTCGTCCACTCTAGACCCGGCGGAGTTCAACGCATTCCTCGCCGATTACAGAAAAGCGGCCTCAACGATCATATCCAACTACGGCGGCGTAATCGAAGCGCTCCTTAAGGACGAGATTGTGGCTTTCTTCAACGCCCCCGAGGAGCAGGACAACGCCGAGCTCAAGGCCATATGCGCGGCTGTAGAGGTGCTTCAGCTCTTGGCCAGCATCACGCGCGAGAGGAAGATCGAGGGCAAAACGGCGATTTCCGGCAAGATAGGCATAGCGATGAAGGCCGTTTCCGTCTACGACGAAACGGGCGTCCCGCACGGCATAAAGGATATAACTGAGGCCGCGAGGAAGACCTCCAACGTCGCCCCCGTCTGGAGGGTGATAGTGGCGGCCGACATCTACAATGTCGTGAGCGATTTCGTCGACGCCAGGGAGCTCAAGCTCGGAAACGACTCTTACTACTCCATAGTCGGCGTCGAGGAAGGCGTAGTTTAAAAGACGCTTTCTCCCGACGATAATCCTGCCTCGTCTCGTCATTTCATAATTTCCCAACACAATATATTTTTATACATCATGGCAAGTAGTGAGGGTGATATGCCGCTACGTCGATTTCCGGCGGACGTTGTCCGGACGCGTAGTGTCATTTTTAGACGCAGCACCGGAGTTACTGAAAACCACCTTAAGCGCGGCAGGTGCTGATAGCGATAGACTACTTCGAATTCCGGCGGACGTTGTCCGCCGGGTATCGTTTGGGTAATATTTTTTGGATAACCATGAATAATAAGAGAGTAGTTGTGGCGATGTCGGGCGGAGTGGACAGCACTACGACGGCGGCGCTGCTGAAGAATGAAGGCTGGGACGTCATAGGCGTCACGATGCAGCTCCTCGACTATAAGGACGCCGAGGGCGGATGCTGCTCGTTCGACCACGTCATAGACGCGAGGCGTGCCGCCGCACAGATAGGCATCCCGCACTACGTCGTCAACTTCGTCGACCAGTTCAAGACGCACGTGCTTGGGGATTACATCGATAAATACAAGTCCGGGAAGACGCCGATACCGTGCGTTCTCTGTAACAAATACGTGAAATTCGACCTCCTCATGACGAAGGCGCTCGAGCTCGGCGCCGGGTACCTCGCTACCGGGCACTACGCGCGCATAGTCGAGGAGGGCGGGCAGTTTTCGCTCAAAAAGGCGCTTGACGAATCTAAGGATCAGTCCTATTTCCTCTACACGCTCACGCAGAAAGAGCTTTCGAGGCTCATGTTCCCGCTGGGGTCGCTGCCCAAGGAAGAGGTCAGGGAAATTGCCCGCGGGCTGGGGCTCATACCCGCCGAAAAACCCGACAGCACCGGTGTGTGCTTCGTACCGGGAGGGGATTACCGCGACTATCTCGCCGCCCAGGCCGATCTCGTCCCAGAAGAAGGGGATATAGTAGACGGCGAGGGGAAAGTGCTCGGGAAGCATAACGGCGTATTTTCATTCACCATCGGGCAGAGAAGGGGCCTCGGCATAGCCCTCGGGAAACCGGTTTACGTAACCGGCATCGAGCCCGTTAAGAACCGCATTGTAGTCGGAGGACAGGATAAGCTATATGGGACAAAGCTCGTCGCCGAGAACATAACATGGATTAATAGCAGCAAGTTAGACGACACACTTGAAGTCAATGCGAAGGTCAGATACAGGCATCGTGAAAGCTCCGCGGAGGTTCACATGAGCTCCGAAACGGACGCCACGGTCGAGTTCCGCGAGCCTGTGCGGGCCATTACCCCCGGGCAGGCGGTGGTTTTCTACAAGAACGACAAGGTCCTCGGCGGGGGATGGATCAAAGAGGTGGTCCGGCAGTGAAAAGTATTTCGGTCGTTACGCTCGGCTGCAAGGTCAATCAATACGACACCGCGGCCATCCTGAACAGGCTTCCCGAAAGCAAATACAAAACCGTTCCGTTCCCCGAAAAGGCGGACATATACGTCATCGACACGTGCACCGTCACGCATAAGGCCGACTCCGAGGCCAGGCGGTGCATATCGCGCGCCCGGAGGTCTAACCCCGACGGGATAGTGATCGTGACAGGGTGCTACGCGCAGGTCTCGTCGGACGAAGTGAAGGAAATAGAGGGCGTCGATTACGTAATCGGAAACTCGCACAAGTTCTCGTCGCTGCTGAAGGCCATAAGGGAAGGGCAGGCGCAGGATGAGCCGAAACTATTCATCTCGGACATTTTCAAGGAGAAGAAAAAGAGCTTCGAGACCCCGGGTATAGAGCGCTTCCCCGGACGGACGAGGGCATTTTTGAAGGTGCAGGACGGGTGCAACTATGCGTGCACGTTCTGCATAATCCCGAGGGCCAGGGGGCGCTCGCGGAGCCTCGAGATAGACGAGATAATAAAGCGCATGGAGACCCTGGCCGGCGCCGGATACAAGGAGATAGTCCTCACGGGCGTTCACATCGCGAGCTACGGACGGGACATAGGCACGACGTTCCCCGAGCTCATCCGCCGTATAGACAATGCCCGCGTCGTCGGGCGCGTCAGGCTGACGTCCCTCGACCCGGCAGACATGGACGAGTCGTTCGTCCGGCAGATCGCCGCGTCCAAGACGATATGCCCGCAGTTCCACGTCGCCCTTCAGAGCGGCGACGCCAACATCCTGAAAAGAATGCGCCGCCGTTACGCACCAGAAAGATTCCTCGAGATGACCGGCCTCATACGTGAGACGATGCCAGACGCCGCGATAGGGTCCGACATTATGGTGGGCTTCCCCGGCGAGACCGACGAGGAATTCGCCAACACGTGCGAGACGGCCGGCAAGTCCGCGCTCACATACTTCCACGTGTTCCCGTACTCGCGGAGGAGGGAGACCCCCGCGGCCGCGATGCCGGATCAGGTCAGGCCCGACGTCATACGCGAGAGGAGCAAGGCCCTCCGCGCCATAGGCGTCCGGAAGAAAAAGGAATTCTACTCCACGTTCATAGGCAGAACGCTCCCCGTACTGGTCGAGTCCGGCAATACGGGCACGACTCACAACTACATCTCGGTCCGCATCACTGGTGGGGATTTTGAGGTCGGTGACGAGGCCCTCATGACCATAACGGGGCTCGACGGAGAGGAAGCGCTCGCCGCCCCCATCCGGGAAGCACGCAACTGACGTATATTATAGGTGTCATGACGCGAGCCCTCTTGCCATTCATAGCGGCGGTCCTCATCCTGGGGTCGTCCTGCCGCATCGGATATACTTCCGGTAAGGAAATGCTCGAAGCCGACTGGTTCGATCCGATAAACACGCTCACTGTTTGGGTGCTCGCCGACATACAGCCCACCAAAAAAAGCCATAAGGAAGCATGGGAAGAGGCCGTCAGTGACATGAACGAAAACGTCCCTGGGATAGACTTCGCCATCGTCGCCGGGGACATCGTCAACGACACCGAAGAGGAAACCTTCGACTGGTACGTCGACACGCGTAACGGCTCGTACATCGAAGAGTGGTACGAGATAATCGGCAATCACGACCTCAAAACCGACAGGGGAGAGCTCTTCAGGGAAAAGCTGCGTAAGGAAACGGATTACGCGATTCTGAAAGGGAACATCCTCTTTATATTCATGTCGGATTCCGAAAGGGGGAAATCGACGGTGATAAGCGACGAGACGTTCGAGTGGTGGAAGGACCTCGTCATAAACAACCAGGACAAGATAATCGTCGTCGTGACGCATGCCCCGCTCAAGGGGAGCGGCATTTCGTTCTCTGCGTGGAAGGGCAGGAACATCGTCGGCTCCAGGAGATTCAGGCAGGTCCTTAAGGATTACAGGGTGGACCTCTGGTTCTCGGGGCACCTCCACATCCCGCACGGCATACTGAGCACCACTGCCAAAAAGGAGAGCCTCGGGGGAACAGTATTCATTCACGTCTCGTCCATACGGCCCGAGGCGGCGGGGATGAAGGAATCGGAATCGCGAGTGATGACATTCGTATGCGGATCGGACAAGGTGCTTGTAAGGGTGAGGAACCACGAGAGGCACCAGTATGTGACAAACCTCGACGAAGTTTTTACGCTGTCGAAGCCTTATGAGTGCAAGGACGTAAAGCCCGTGGCCGGGCCGCTGACGCCGGAGAAGACGGCTGGTGCGGAATCGCCGGGAACCGCGCCCTAAAGCACCTTCTTCTTTCTCTTGAGATAATCGACGAGCAGGTATTTTCCGAGCTGTGAGGGGGTGGTGAAGAACGCCCGGCCCTTGTTTATGCGGGTCATCTCTTCGACGAACCGCCGAAGCGACGCGCTGTCGTCGAGCATGAATGTGTTTATCTTGATTCCCATACTGGTTACGCGCTTCACTTCCTTCAGCGTCTCGAACGTCGCCCTCGGCGAAAGCCCTCCAAAGAACATCGGCAGCTCGACCTGGAGATAACCGTCCATGTAGTACGCTGTAGGCTGGCCGTCCGTGATCAGGATTATCTGGCGGTTCGAGCTCCTCTGGCGCGAGAGCAGCTTTGCCGCAGCCGAAAGGGCCTCCTGGATATTCGTGAAGGGATCGTTCGAATCCCAGGCCGTGACGGCGAGCTCGGGGGTCGTGAGCCTCCGCGCGCCCGTCGAAAACCCGATAATGTACAGCTCGTCGCGGGGATAGGTGGTGCGTATAAGGTGATCAAGCGCCAGCGCCACTCTCTTGGCGGCCGGGAACCGCCCCTGAAAGCTCATAGACCAGGAAAGGTCGAGCAAAAGGGCCGTCGCCGCATGGGTGTGGTACTCGGTGTCATATACCTCGAAATCCCCGGGCTCTATCCTGAGCCCGCCCCCCGCCGACTCTCGGGCGAGGGATTTTTTGAGCGTGTTCACGATGTCGAGGTTAAACGGATCGCCGAACTCGTACTGCTTCGTCTCCTCGGGACGCGCCGAGCCGGTGCCCCTCTGGCCGGTCTCGTGCTCCGAAAGCTTCTTCCGGTCGAGGGACGAGAATATGTCGGTGAGCGCCGTCTCTCCGAGCTTCCTTATGCCCTTGGGCGTGAGCTCCGTCCGCTCGCCCCTGGTCGCGATAAGTCCCGACTTTTCGAGCTCCGACTTTAGCCCCTTTAAAAGCATTAGAGAGTTCACCCCGTCCGGGTTAAGCATGTCCTTCATTTCCTCGGGGTCTATGTCGTCGAGGCTCCCAGACGAAAGGAGCTTTTCCATGCGCTCGAGGTTATCGAGCTGCTCCATGAGATCCAGGAGCTCTTCGAAATCGACCTCGTTCTCGCCCGTAAACCTCTCGCCGTAACGCTTGACGAACCTCTCGGCCTTTTTGATGTTTTCGAGGACCTCGGCAAGGCTTTCGTAGCGCATACGGGCCTCGCTGTCGGCAAAGTCGTAATCGGAAAGGGCTTCTAGCGCGAGGCTCAGCCTGCCTTCGAGACTCTTTAAGAATTCTTCTTTCCGCCTCAGCTCCTCGGAGCCTTCGGGGAATTTCTCCCTCAGGGTTTCGAGCTCCTTTTCGATTATTTCAGCCAGCTCGTCCCTGAGGTCGGAGAGCGAGTTCTTAAGGCTCGCGGAATCGTAGAGGCTTTGTCTAAAGGACGATATGCGCGAGCGGAGGTCTTCTATCCCCATGATACGCGACTCCTTGCCGCGTATGCCCTGCTTGAGAATCCACTGGTACGCCTCGTCGGGCGACCATCCTTCCATCAGGTAATCGGACAGACCGTCGAAGAGGTCCCCCGTCCTGACGTCGAACCCCTCCTGCGCGCCGTCCCACCGTTTGTACCTGTAGAGCGTCATTTGTATACCATCTTCCCGCCGACATTTTCCTTGTTGAGCTTATTGCTCAGGTGAAGCCCTTCGAGCGTGAATTCGACTGCCGACGCTATCTCGGCCGGCGAGTCGCCGGCGCCGAGCACATCTACACATTTACGGAGCCCCGGCACCTCGCCGAGCCCTGTCATGTATTCCTCCGAGTGCATGTAGTCGGCGACCTCGACGTAGCCCTTTTCGAAGCTCTTTACGAGGTCGGTCATTACGTCGAGCGAGGGGAAATAGGAATCGAAGACCGTCTTCACCGCGCGCTTTATGAGCTTCTCGACGACCCCCGTCTCCGAGACGTCCTCGCCCAGGTATTCGAGCTCTATCTTCCCTGTGGTTGACGGGATCATAGACGGGAAATCCGTGATCCGGGGCGAGACGACCCTTTCACCGAGCCTTATAGCGCGCTTGCCCGATGCCGCTATCACGCTCTCGTAGTTTGCGATCGTCGTCCTCACGCTGACGCCCGAGCGCTGGTTTATGTCGGGCGAGGTGCGCGCCTGAAACGATATCTCGGCAACTATCTCTTTTATGAACGAGGGCACGCTGTAAGTGCAGCCGTCTATATCCGGGACGTCAGCCTCCTGCTCCATAATCAGTATCTCGACGTCCCTCGTCTTCGGGTAGTGGGTGGCTATCTGGGCCTGGAACCTGTCCTTGAGCGGCGTGATTATCCGCCCCCTGTTCGTGTAGTCCTCAGGGTTGGCAGTGGCGACGATGCAGATGTCCAGAGGGAGCCTGATCTTGTAGCCCTTAATCTGGATGTCCTTTTCCTCCATCACGTTAAAGAGGCCGACCTGCACCTTTTCGGCCAGGTCCGGGAGCTCGTTGATTGCGAAGATGCCGCGGTTCGTTCGAGGAATAAGGCCGAAGTGAATCGTGAGCTCGTCCGAGAGGTAGCGCCCCTCGGCTACCTTTATCGGATCGACCTCGCCGATGAGGTCCGCCACCGAAACGTCAGGGGTCGCAAGTTTCTCACTGTAACGAGAATCGCGGCCTATCCATTCGATCTCGGTGTCGTCGCCGTACTTGCTTACGAGGTCGCGGCTCGATCGGGATACGGGGCCGTACGGGCTGTCGTTGAGCTCGCCGCCCTTTACGACCGGGATCTCTTCGTCGAGAAGGTTCACGAGCGTCCTTATGAGCCTCGACTTGGCCTGACCGCGCTCGCCGATGAAGATAAGGTCGTGCCCTGCGAGCACCGCCGTTTCGACCTGCGGTACGACGGTTTCCTCGTACCCGAGAATGCCGGAAAAGGGCTCTTCCCCGCTCCGGAGCTTTAAGATGAGATTCTTCCGCATCTCGTCCTTCACAGAAAGGACTCTGTATTCGCTCGCCTTGAGCTCACCGATCGTACGGGGTTTGGATTGCATGGATAAAATCCCTCCGGACAGGTTTTGGCGGCCTGGGAGCGGCTTCCGGGGGGCGGGGCACGGCAGGAATCGCGCCCCGGCACTCAACATACCCGGGCGGAAAGCCCCATCACCGCTTCAAGTAAAGTGTACTCGGAAATTATAGCAGTATCGGATTTTATTTTGAACCTGTTGCGTCAAAGCCTGTAAAAACGGGCCCCGACTTTAAAAAGGGAAGCCCGGGATATATAATAAAATTCCTGGATATAAGGTTATCCGAGTCCCGGAGCCTTTTATTTCATCTAACAGTATAGGCAGGCAGTTAGAGAAGGAGATAGCAACAAATATGGTCATATGCAGGGACGTGGTAGAGAACATCATGGATTACATAGACAACGAGCTCGACCTAAAGACGCTCCAGGAGCTCGAAAAGCACATGGGGGAGTGTCCTGAGTGTCAGGCGTTCGTCGATACGTACAGGCGGATGCTCGATCTCTCCGGGAAGATGAAGGAGCAGACCTTCGTAACGCCCGAGGTGAGGGAGAGGCTGAAGAACCTTTTAAAGTCCAGAATGAAACCCTGCTAAGCCATCCGTTTATACATCCCGCAATTTGCGCACATCCTTAATCAAACGCGCGCTTCTCCGTTTTTCTCCTTTATTTCTTACTCGAATGTAATATAATTGTTACGGGTCTTCACGGCCTGGAGAAAGGGATATGGATAACGATACCGCTCAGGAGAGCGTCAAAAGGATTTCTGCGAACTTTGAGCTGGAGCTCCTCCGGCTTATTAAAACTCTCAACCTTATTTCCCAGTCAAAAGAGCTTTTCCGCACGCAGGCCGCGGGGATGGAAGCCTTCACTGCCGGGCACAAGATACGGCTTCACGATCTGAAGGCGAAGCTGGCCCGGGCCGGTGAGCCGGGGGCCCCGTCGGGCGACCCGTTTGCGCCTCCAGCCGGAAGGCCGCACGTCCCGGATTACCTCTTCGACATTACCGACGACATCGAAAGCTACCTCAACGAGATAGGCTCCGACCTCGAAAAGCTGAAAGCCGAGTATCTGGGGAAGCTCGACACGGTCTACTCGGTTTATAATATCGAGCTTGGCGCGTCGCAGACCGATCTCGACACGCGGCTTAGGGAGCTGGAAAAGGAGCTTATCGGCGTCCTGTCCACGGCGCGGGCCGCGAAAGCACCCGAGCCGGAACCCGAGCCTGCAGCACCGGAGGAATTTACGCCTCCCCCCGCCCCCGAGGAGAAAGCACCCGAGGCGGCGTTCGTGCCGAGGGTCGACTACATTGGCCCCGACCCGACGGTTGACAACATCACGACCGTAATGCCGTCCGAAAAGAAACCGGAAGAGCCGGCGGCAAAGGCGCCCGAGAAGGAAAAGAAGGAAGTAAAGGCGGCAACGCCTGTGGAGCAAACCGCGCAGGCGGGGTTCAAGAGCCCGTATGTCATGAACGCAGTGCTTCTTTTCATGGGCCTCATACTGGGCGTCATTTTTTACGACGCACTGATGAGGACCTGGGGCATCCAGGACTATACGAACGGGAAGAAGATGGAAGCGAAGGCTCCCGTCAGTGCGCCGGTTGAAGAGACTGTGCCCGCAGAGCCCGAGGCCCCGGAGGAGAAGGCGGCCGTTACGGCCGAGAAGCCTAAAGCGCCGCTTGCCGCGCCGAAGCCCGCCGAGCCCGCAGTCCCTGAAGAAGCTCCTGCCAGGGCCGAGGTGAAGGTCCCGTCCGCACCCGCGCCGGAAAAAGCGCAGCAGCCGGAGACGGCCGAAGTCGAAACGGACACCGCGGAGCCTACCACGGAAAGCGCGCCGGAAGAAGCGCCTTCCACCACCGTTGCCACTACCACAGGTGCGGCGACCATGTATACGGTGACAGGGCCCGGCGCCAATATCAGGAGCGGCCCCGGGATGGGATACGACGTCGTGACAGAAGTCAGGGGAGGGGAGACCCTTGCCTCTACCGGTGAGGTTCGAGGACGGTGGATGCAGGTCTCCGTGCCGGGCGGCGGCGAAGGATGGATATCCTCCAAGCTTTTAAGGGAAGCCCGGTAATCCTCGTGGGGGCTTCCGCCCCCTTCATTCATTCACAAGTGTATAACGGAAGGAGTTATTCTGCGGGCGCGGGATTCGTGTTCACGGCGGAGATACCGGGCTGGGGAACGAATCCGGTGCCGTAGAGGTTCTGGTAAATTTCCCTCGCTTTTTCAGGCTGCCCCATTTTCTCGTATGAAAGTGCGGTCTGGAGCTTCGACTGTGAGCCGTACGGGCTCGACGGATCGTTGTTTATGATCTCGAAGTAGTCTATCGCCTCCTGCCATCTTCCCTGCCTGTAGCGGGCTATGCCTTTTTTTAAAACGGCGGCCTGAACCAGAAGGCGCTCGGTGTTCTTTGAATTGGTGTACGTATCGAGCATCACGACGGCTTCGTCGTAATTTCCGTTCTCGTACTGTATCAGCCCTGCATAATAGGCCGCGAGTGAGGCGGCCGGAGTGTTCGGATATTCGTCTCTGATGGCGGCGAACTCCGTAAGGGCTTCTTCGCTCGACCCGGAGTTATACTGCGCGACGGCGGCCGAAAACTTCTGCCCGGCTATGTCGCCCTTCTTGCCGGACATCCCCGCGATGATGTATCCGATAATTATGAGGACGATGACGATCCCGACCCCGATCACTATTTTTTTCGAATGGTCGGCGAAATATTCAAAGCCCGAAACGACCGTAGAAACAAACTTGTCGGGCCCTTTGAGCTCTTTTTCAGTGTATTTGATACGTTTTGCCATGCGGGAAATTATAATCAGGGGCCCGAGAAATTCAAGCGCGGGAAACGCGCTTCCCGCTGCATTACGGAAAGAGGCTTTCCTTGCGATTGACGGGCACTGTGGCTAAACTTGTTTGGACTCCTTTACCATGATAAGAACCGTATCGCTGTCGCTTATAATCCTCTCATTTTTCGTTTTTTTCGCCGGTAGGGCGCTCACACAGAGTCCGCCTCCGGAAGTGGGCGAACAGGAACCTGCCGGGGAACGTACTCCGGGCGAGGTCTTGGTCCTCGAGATAAACGGGATGATCAACCCCGCGACGTTCGACTACATCAGAACGGGGCTCGAAACGGCCGAGGCAAGCTCCGCCGAAGCCCTCGTGATACTGCTCGACACGCCGGGCGGCCTCCTCAACTCTACAAAGGAAATCGTAAAACTGTTACTGAACTCCCCCGTGCCGGTGGTCGTCTACGTGTCGCCCAAGGGCGCGTCGGCGACTTCTGCAGGGGTCTTCATAACCCTTGCGGCCAACATTGCGGCAATGGCCCCCGGTACTAGTATCGGGGCGGCGCACCCCGTGTCGCTTGCGCCCGGAGGCGGCGACGAGAAAAAGGAAAGCCCCGGCGAGAAACCGGCGGAAGGCGATAAAAAATCCGCCGGGGAGAAGGAGCCTTCTTCCGGGGATAAATCGAACGAAGGGATAATGGGGGAGAAGCTCGAAAATTACGCCTCGTCTTTTATAGAGAGCATCGCCGAGGAAAGAGGGCGAAACGTCGAATGGGCCGAGGAGGCCGTAAGGAAAAGCGACTCCATAACGTCCAGCGAGGCCCTTGAGATGAATGTCATAGACATCGTCGAGCCCGACCTCCCGGCGCTCCTTGCGTCGATAAACGGATGGAAGGTCAAGGTTTCGGACGGGGAGAGGACGCTCCTTACCAGGGACGCCCCCGTTAAGAACGTCCCCATGACGGCAAAGCAGAAATTCATAGACATCATCAGCACGCCCGATATAGCGTTCCTCCTGCTTTCGCTGGGCTCGCTCGGGCTTCTTCTCGAATTCTACAACCCGGGGCTGATATTCCCGGGCGTGGCCGGCGTCGTGTGTTTATTGATGGGATTCGTATCGTTCCAGGTGCTGCCGTTCAACTACGCCGGCATCGCGCTCCTCGCCGTGGGGATAGCGCTCTTCATCGCCGAGGTGTACGTCACGGGATACGGGCTCCTCGCCGTGGGCGGCCTGGTCAGCTTCGCGCTGGGCGCGCTCCTTCTTTTCGACACCCCGGAGTCGGACGTCCGTGTAGGCTTCGACGTCGTCATAGCGTCCACGCTCGCGTTCGGGCTCTTCTTCGCATACGTTATATTCTATTTGATAAAGGCGCAGAGGCTCGCGCCCCAGCTCGGCTTCGAAGGGCTCATGGGCGAAGCGGGCGACGCAGTATCCGACATACACGAATCGGGTAAGGTGTATATAAACGGAGAGTACTGGGACGCCGTCAGCGACGAGCCCATAGCCAAGGGCGAGAGGGTAAGGGTCGTCGAGTCGCTCGAAGGATTCAGGCTCAAAGTAAAAAAGGCATGATCTAATATGATTGAGGAGGCCCGCACATGTTTTCACCGGTCGTAATATTCATAGCGATAATCGCGATACTCATTCTATCGGGTGTCAGGATCCTTAACGAGTACGAAAGGGGGGTCGTGTTCAGGCTCGGGAGGATCGTCGCGCCGAAAGGCCCCGGCTTTAAGTGGATAATCCCGATGGTGGACAAGATGGTGAAGATAAGCCTCAGGATCATCACCATGGACGTCCCGCCCCAGGACATCATCACCAAGGATAACGTCTCGGTGAAGGTGAACGCCGTCGTTTACTTCCGCGTCGTAGACCCGGTAAAGGCCGTCATACAGGTCGAGAATTACCTCTATGCAACTTCGCAGCTCGCACAGACCACGCTCAGGAGCATCCTAGGCCAGGTAGAGCTCGATGAGCTTCTCGCCGAAAGGGAGACGCTTAACATAAAGCTCCAGGAAGTCCTCGACAAACATACCGACCCATGGGGGATCAAGGTTACGCTGGTGGAGGTAAAGTACGTCGATCTTCCGCAGGAGATGCAGCGCGCGATGGCGAGGCAGGCAGAGGCCGAGAGGGAAAGACGCGCAAAGGTCATCGCGGCCGAGGGCGAATTCCAGGCGGCGGCCAAGCTGTCCGAGGCGTCCGACATACTGTCCAAGAACCCGATGGCGCTTCAATTGAGATACCTCCAGACGATGTCCGAAATGGCGTCCGAGAAGAGCTCGACGATAGTGTTCCCGCTCCCGCTCGATCTCATTACGCCGCTCATAAAGAAGCTGTCCGATTAATGCATACAAGAGAAACCGGATAAGGAGAGAAATCTTGAGAACCGCATCACTCTATACAGCCCTGCTTTTGCTGCTCGTGCTCACTGCCGCTTCGTGTAAATCCGGCGGAGACGAAAACAAGACCGCGACGAAAGAGGATAGCGCCGCTACTTCGGAAAGCCCGGGGGCCGATTCCCAGGGAGGCGAGCCCGTCGAGGGCGACTGGCTCATCTATCACATCGGCGCCGAGCCCGGCACCCTCAACCCGATCGTCGCGACCGACGCCTACGAGAGCGTCATCAACGGCGGCAACATATACGAAACCCTGATCGAGCGTGACAATGCTACGCTCGAGTTAAAGCCTCTCCTTGCCGAATCGTGGGAGATATCCGAGGACAAGCTCACCTACACCTTCAAAATAAGGCAGGGGGTAAAGTGGCACGACGGTGCGCCGTTCACCTCGGCCGACGTGGTGTTCTCATATAAAACGATCATGGACCCCAAGGTCGACGCGCCCCAGCTCCGGAGCTATTACCAGGAGATAAGGGACGTAGAGGCTATAGACGACTATACAGTGAAGTTCACGTACGCAAGGCCGTACTTCCTCGCGCTCGAATTCTGCGGCGGGATGCCGATAGTCCCGAAGCACATTTTCGAGAACGGCGACTTCAACACCAACCCCGCCGGCAGAAGCCCCGTCGGAACGGGCCCGTTCAAGTTCGTGAAATGGACGACGGGCAGGGAGGTCGTCCTCGAAAAGAACCCCGACTACTGGGGCGAGAAGCCGCACCTTAACCGCATAGTCTTCAGGATCATCACCGACTCTTCCGTGGCCCTCCAGGTGCTTAAGCGCCAGGAGCTCGACGTAGCGAGCCTGACGCCCATACAGTGGGAAAAGCAGACTAATTCCCCAGACTTCGAAAAACACTTCGACAAGTTCAGCTACTTCACGCCCAACTACAGCTACATAGGATGGAACTCCAAAAGGCCGTTCTTCGCCGACAAGCGCGTAAGGACTGCGCTCACACATCTCGTAAACAGGGAGCTCATACTGGACAAGGTCATGTACGGCCTCGGGGCCATCGTGACGAACCCGTTCTACATTAACAGCCCCGAGTACGATAAATCCATCGAGCCAATTCCGTACGACCCGGCGGCCGCAAGGAAGCTGCTTGAAGAGGCCGGATGGGTGGATCACGACAACGACGGCATAAGGGACAAGGACGGCGTAAAGTTCTCTTTCGAGTTTTTGATCCCGGGAGGCTCGGAGACGGGCGAGAAGATTGCCACCATCCTCAAGGAAGAGCTCGACGGGATAGGAATCGACATGACCATCAGGAAGACGGAGTGGGCAGTCTTCACGACGAGGCTCAACGAAAGGAATTTCGACGCGGTCACCCTCGCCTGGTCCATGGGCATCGAATCCGACCCGTACCAGATTTGGAGCTCGACGCAGGCCGAAGCGGGCTCCAACTTCATAGGTTTCAAGAACGCCGAGGTAGACAGGCTTATCGAAGAGGCCCGTAAGGAATTCGACAGGGACAAACGTATCGAGCTCTACAGGCAGTTCTCGGAGATCATCCACGAGGAGCAGCCCTACACATTCCTCTTCTGCCGGAAGGCGACCGTGGCCGTGAACAAACGGTTCGAGAACGTGACCGTTTATCCCCTCGGCATAGAGCCCACCGAGTGGTACGTGCCGCTCCCGCTCCAAAAGTACAAGGAATAGCCGCTTCGCATCCGGCCCGTGAGGCTTCCGGCCCGGAAGAGTGCGGAATATCGAAAGCCCTATATCCGCCGGGCCGGGAATAAGTATAATTGTATTCTATATGCCGAAGCTGTACGGTTTAAACGCATACAATTCCCTTTGACCCGGACATGAGAGATTATTTAATAAAGCGGCTTTTGCTCCTCATACCCACGATGCTGGGTATCACTATCATTACCTTCTTCATTATCCAGCTCGCGCCCGGAAACCCCGTCGAAAGGAAGCTCCAGCTAGACGAAGGGATAAAGTCCGAGGCGATAACGCAGCAGATAGTCGAGGAGACAAAAAAACTCTACGGGCTCGACAAGCCCATATACGAGCGCTACTGGATCTGGCTGAAGCAGATTGCCACGCTCGACTTCGGGAGGTCCTACAAAGACCACAGGCCCGTCATCGACAAGATAGCCGAGCGCCTTCCCATCACAATCACGCTCAATATATTATCTATATTTATTATATACCTTATAGCCATTCCCCTGGGGGTGTACTCCGCCGTCAAGACGGGGTCTTTCGTGGAGAGGTCTACCACGTTCTTCCTCTTCATACTGTATTCGATACCCAGCTTCTGGATGGCTATGATACTGATATTCTTCCTCGGGGGAGGGGAGTACTGGAACATCTTCCCCGTCTACGGAATACTCTCGCCCGGTGCGGATACTTACCCGTTTTACAAAAAGGCCCTCGACTTCCTCTGGCACATCGTCCTCCCCGTCTTCTGCCTTACGTATGGGAGCTTCGCCTACCTTTCGAGGTTCCAGAAGGGGAGCCTCCTCGAAGTGCTGAGGGAGGATTTCGTCAGAACAGCCACGGCCAAGGGGCTTCCACCGTCCAGGGTTATTCTGCGTCACGCGCTCCGTAACGCGCTCATCCCGATAATTACAATACTCGCGGGATTATTGCCCGCGATGATAGGCGGGAGCGTCATAATCGAGACTATATTTTCGATACCCGGGATAGGGCAGCTCGGGTTCGAGTCCGTCCTCGCGAGGGACTACCCGATGATTATGGCCATAGCCACGATATCTGCCTTTCTCACGCTTCTCGGGATACTCATATCCGACATCGTATACGTCCTCGTCGATCCGAGGATAAGCTTCGGAGGCAGGCGTTGAGCGAGCCCAAGAGCCTCGGATTCTGGGGGAGCGTTTGGGATAAGTTCAAGCGCGACAGGTTTGCGTTGGGCGCTCTCCTTATCATCGTCATTCTTTTCGGCATAGCGGTCTTCCAGAACTTCCTCGCCGGAAGCAAACCCATAGTGCTGAAGTACGAGGGCGAATATTATTTCCCCGTCCTCTTCCAGTACCCCGAATTTTTCCAGACGAATTTCAAGGACCTCGCCAAGGAGCTCCCCGAGGGGGACTTCGCCGTATTCCCGCCCGTCCGCTACAGCCCGACGGAGAACGACCTTTTGTCTATTCTGAACCCTCCTTCGTCCGAGCACTACTTCGGGACGGACGACAGGGGCAGGGACGTTCTCTCGCGGATGATACACGGGGCCCGCATATCGCTTTCGATAGGCTTCATAGCCGTCGGCATATCCGCGATCATCGGGATCATACTGGGCGGCATCGCGGGATATTACGGCGGGAAGACGGACTTCATCGTCTCCCGGCTGTTCGAGGTCATGATGACGTTCCCTGTATTCTTCCTCATCCTGACGATCCTCGCGTTCAGGGACCCGAGCATCTACAACATAATGATTGTAATAGGCGTTACGAGCTGGACGGGAGTCGCGAGGCTGATCCGGGGCGAATTCCTCAGGCTCCGAAAATACGGATACGTGGACGCCGCCATAGCCCTCGGAGGGACCGACGCGCGGGTGATGGCTAAGCACATGCTCCCGAACGCGCTCGCCCCAGTGCTCGTGGACTGCACCTTCGGGATTGCGGGCGCGATTCTGGTCGAATCGGCGCTAAGCTTTCTCGGGTTCGGCGTGCCGCCCCCCGACCCAAGCTGGGGCGACATACTCTCTCAGTCGCAGAGGTACGTGGATTTCGCGTGGTGGCTTGTCCTATTCCCCGGCGCGGCTATATTTGTAACAGTGACGGCTTTTAACCTCGTCGGCGAAGGATTCCGTAACGCCGTAGACCCGAAATTCACAGGAGACAGTTAACGGAGCTAGCGGAACAAAGGCATAACCGGAACCAAGATTAACTATGAACAGCGCGCTCGAAATAAAGGATTTGAGGGTTTCATTCTCGGCAAGGGGTAAAAAGCTCGAGGTAGTAAGCGGCGTCTCGCTGACGGTGCCGAAGGGAAAGATCATAGGCGTCGTCGGGGAGAGCGGCTGCGGCAAGACAGTGACCGCGCTTTCGGTCATGCGCCTCATTCCCGAGCCCCCCGGCAGCATAGACTCCGGTAAGGTCATATTCGACGACGGGAACCTCCTCGAATATAGCGAGAGGGATATGCGCGCCGTCCGCGGGAACAGGATATCGATGATATTCCAGGAGCCGATAAGCTCGCTCAACCCCGTATTCACGGTCGGCGACCAGATAGGCGAGGCCCTCCGGACGCATCTTAAGATTTCGAAGCGAGAGGAGAGGGACAGGGTCATCGAGCTATTAAAGCTCGTCGGCATCCCGGCCCCCGAGAGGCGCATGAAGAACTACCCGCACGAGATGAGCGGCGGAATGTCGCAGAGGGTGATGATAGCCATGGCGCTCGCGTGCAATCCCGAGGTGCTCATTGCGGACGAGCCGACTACAGCGCTCGACGTTACGATCCAGGCCGGGATCCTGGAGCTGATAGACGACCTTCGCGTCAAGATGGGCATGGCCGTCCTTCTGATTACGCACGACCTCGGCATAGTAGCCGAGGTGGCCGACAGGGTATATGTAATGTACGCGGGGAAGGTCGTCGAGGACGCCGCGACTGAAGACATCTTCGCCGACCCGAAGCACCCCTACACAGTCGGGCTCCTGCATTCGATACCCGACTTAAGGGACAGTAAGGAAAAGCTCGATGCTATACCCGGAGTCGTTCCGAGCCCCGGCAGCTTCCCGCCGGGATGCAGGTTCCAGGACCGCTGCCCGCTCGTCATAGACAAGTGCCGGGCGGAAGAGCCCCCGCTCGCGGAGCACGCCCCGGGGCATTTGTCGGCATGCTGGCGTGCGGACGACGTCGAGCTAAAGGTGTGACAATCGTATGAAAGAACTTCTAAAGGTAAACGGCCTCAAAAAATATTTCCCCATAACCTCGGGGATACTTTCGCGCGTTTCTAACTACGTGAAGGCCGTCGACGGAATAGACCTTACGATAGGCCGCGGCGAGACGGTAGGCCTCGTAGGCGAAAGCGGCTGCGGCAAGACGACCCTCGGCAAGACCATAATAAAGCTCCACGAGCCCACAGAGGGCGAGATAATATTCGAGGACAGGGACATCACCAACCTCTCGACGTCGAGCATGCGCCCCGTGAGGAAGCGCATGCAGATAGTCTTCCAGGACCCGTACGGCTCGCTTAATCCCAGAATGAAGGTCGAGGACATCGTGTCCGAGGGGCTCGTCATACACGGCGTCTCCTCTAATTCAGAGAGAAAAGAGGCCGTAAGGGAAACGATGCGGACGGTCGGGCTCAGGGAAGACGCCCTTTCGCGCTACCCGCACGAGTTCTCGGGCGGGCAGAGGCAGAGGATAGCCATTGCCCGTGCGATAGCGCTAAGGCCCGACTTCATCGTCTGCGACGAGCCGATATCCGCCCTCGACGTTTCCGTCCAGGCACAGATAATAAACCTCTTCATAGAGCTGCAAGAAAGATTCGGCCTCACTTATCTCTTCATATCCCACGACCTTCGCGTCGTAAAGCACATAAGCGACAGGGTGGCCGTGATGTATCTCGGGAAGATAATCGAGCTTGCGGCCAGTAGGGAGCTCTACAAAAATCCGCTCCATCCGTACACGAAAATCCTCATATCCTCGGTGCCGGTGGCAGACCCGACGCGTAAAAGAGAGGCCACCGTCCTTAAGGGCGACGTCCCGAGCCCCATCGATCCGCCCGGAGGCTGCGCCTTCCATCCCCGCTGCCCGATAGCTGTCGAAAGATGCAGCCGCGAGGAGCCCGAGCTCCGCGACGTAGGCGGCGGGCACATGGTCGCCTGCCACCTTGTCTGACCCCTGGTCACCCTTAACTTGCAAATGGATTATCTTGTATTATTATTTAGTTCCGTTAAATTCGAGGTAGTTTTCTTCGGCGAGTTCGGGCAATGAAAATCAGGGTATCGGATATTGGGGACGAGGGTCTACACATTGAAACACACAGAGACCCTCGGTGGCTGCATAATATCCCCGAGCTCTGGTCAGGCAAAGAAGAAATGAGGCTCGTCTCCGATATCGATGTCGATATCGAGCTGACGAAGGTGCTGAGGGAAGTGTCCGTTCTGGGCAAAGTCTCTTTTACTATAGAGGCCCCTTGTTCCCTTTGTCTAGAGCCCGTAAGACTTGACATTAGCCCGGAGATTAGGCTAATACTTTCGCCGTCCGAAAAGATAGATGATGACGACGATCTCGAACATGAAACGTACAGGGGAGAGGACGTCGACCTCGGGGATTATCTGCGGGAGCTTATAGCGGTATCGCTCCCGTTGAAGGTTACATGCCGCGACGACTGCAAGGGGCTTTGCCCCGAATGCGGCACTAACCTCAACCGCGAAACGTGTGAGTGCAGCAAGAAGTGGAAAGACCCGAGGTTTGCGGGGCTCGAAAAATTTAAATTATGAGGAGTTAAGGGAGAAAGAGATATGGCACTGCCTAAAAGAAAACATTCCAAGTCCAGATCCAGAAAGAACAGAACCCACTACAAGATAGCGGCTCCCGGCGTATCCGTATGCCGGAACTGCGGCGAGAACAAGCCGCCGCACAGGGCATGCCCCAGCTGTGGCTTCCACAAGGGCAGGACGTTCATAAAAGAGAAGCAGGAAGAGATTCAGCCCTGAACGGCCGCGGCCGTAAAGGAATAAGGTCTACATGATTGCATTCGTGTTCCCCGGACAGGGCTCCCAGTACGCGGGCATGTGCAAGGAGCTATACGACGGCTTCAGCGCCGCAAGGGAAGCCTTCGACGAGGCGGGAGAAGCGCTCGGCATCGACATGGCGAAGCTGTGCTTCGAATCGCCGCAGGAAGAGCTCTCGCTTACGTTTAACGCCCAGCCGGCGATTCTGACGGCCAGCGTCGCGTGCCTGAGGGTCCTCGGGCAGGAGACCGGCCTTGCGCCGGACTTCGTGGCCGGCCACAGCCTCGGCGAATATTCTGCCCTCGTGGCCAACGGCTCCATGGATTTCGCGGACGCCGTAAGGGTCGTAAGGAAAAGGGGCGAGTACATGCAGGAAGCCGTGCCGGTTGGGGTGGGCGCCATGTCAGCAGTCCTCGGCCTCGATATAGAGGACGTGGAAGAGATTTGCAGGCAGGCGTCGGACGACAAATTCGTTGTAAGCCCGGCCAACCTTAATGCCCCCGGCCAGACGGTAATATCCGGCAATAAAGAGGCTGTTGCGGCTGCGTCAGAGGCGGCGAAAGCCAGGGGCGCGAGAAGGGTTGTGCCGCTCGACGTGAGCGCACCGTTCCACTGCCCGCTCATGAAGCCGGCCGCCGAGAGGCTCGCCGAAACTCTTTCGGAAATAAATTTTTCTCCAATGTCGGCTCCGATTGTGATAAACTGTGACGCCGCGGTGAATAACGATTCGGGAAAGACGATGGACATACTAGTACGGCAGGTAACGAGCCCTGTAAGATGGTACGAATCGGTGGAGACCCTCGGGAGGGAAGGAGCGACGAGATTTATAGAGATCGGCCCGGGCAATGTCCTTTCGGGGCTTATCAAGAGAACGCTCTCGAACATGGAAATCAGCAACGTCGAAAATACAGCACAACTGGAGTCACTCAAAAATGGCAGAGAATGAGCAAAAGGTAGCGCTCGTGACAGGGGGCTCAAGGGGCATAGGGAGAGCGATAGCACTAAGGCTCGCGGCGGAAGGCGCATACGTCGTGGTCAATTACGCGAAAAACCGCGAAGCGGCTGAGGAAGTGGTGTCCTCAATCGAAAAGGCGGGGGGGCGCGCCAGGGTGAGCGGTTTCGACGTCTCCGATTTCGACACCGTACAGGAAGAAATCGAAAACATCGTAACCGAGCTCGGCGGTATACACATACTGGTAAACAACGCCGGCATCACGCAGGACACCCTCATAGTCCGCATGAAGAAAGAGGACTGGGACAACGTCATGACCACCAATCTCAACGGCGTATTCAACTGCACGAAGGCCGTTGCGAGAATCATGATAAAACAGAGGCAGGGAAGGATAATCAACCTCACTTCCGTCGTCGGCGAAATGGGGAACTCGGGGCAGACAAACTACGCTGCCTCCAAGGCCGGGATAATCGGATTCACCAAGGCCGCTGCAAGGGAGCTCGCGTCGAGGGCGATAACCGTAAACGCCGTCAGCCCCGGCTTCATAGAAACCGACATCACGCAAAACCTTACAGACGAAATCAGAAAGCAGTACATAGACAAAATTCCCCTCCAGAGGTTCGGCTCACCGGAGGACGTGGCGGGTGTAGTGTCGTTCCTCGCGTCCGACGAAGCGTCGTACATCACCGGGGAGGTATTAAGGGTTAACGGCGGTATCTATACTTAAAATTGAACTCGAAAGGAGGTATTTGTAATGGCTCAGGAACAGGAAATACTCGCCAAGGTCAAGGAGATGGTCGCAAGCCAGCTCGGAAAGACCGAAGATGAAATCGCACCGGAGTCTTCTTTTATAGAAGATCTCGGAGCTGACTCGCTCGATCTCGTCGAGCTTATCATGTCGATGGAAGATGAATTCGGACTCGAGATATCCGACGAGGACGCGGAATCCATCATCACGGTTCAGGATGCGGTAAACTTTATACTGGAGCGCAAAAAGTAATGAAAAGAAGGGTAGCGGTTACGGGCATAGGCCTTGTGACCCCTGTCGGCATAGGGAACGATGCCACATGGCAGGCCGTTTGCGAGGGGCGCTCGGGGGTACACAGGGTCACGAAGTTCGATCCGACCGAGCACAAAACGCAGATAGCCGCCGAGATCAACGGCTTCGATCCCGAGCTCTACATGAACGCCAAAGAGGCGAGAAAGACCGATACTTTCATACAGTACGCGGTCACGGCGGCGAAGTTCGCCCTCGAGGACTCGGGACTCGAGATAACCGAAGAGCTCTCGCCCAGGATGGGCACGATAATCGGATCGGGCATCGGCGGCATGGAGACATACGTCAACACCGTCCTCATGATGAACGAAAAGGGGCCGGGACGCCTTTCGCCCTTTTTCATAACCAACATCATCAACAACATGGCCGCGGGATACGTATCCATATTCTTTAACGCCAAGGGGCCCAACTGCTGTACGACCACGGCATGCGCCGCGAGCGCTCACGCCATAGGCTACGCGGCCCAGGCGATACGTAACGGCGAGGCGGACGCAATGTTCGCGGGCGGCACGGAAGCCCCCGTGATACCGCTCACCTTCGCCGGGTTTAACGCCATGAGGGCGCTCTCTACGCGTAACGACGAGCCTTCCAAAGCCTCGCGCCCCTTCGACAAGGAGCGTGACGGCTTCATCATAGGCGAAGGCTCGGGGATGCTTATCCTCGAAGAGCTCGAATCCGCGAAGAAGAGGGGAGCCCGCATCTACGCCGAAATAGTCGGCTACGGTATGAGCAGCGACGCGAGCCACATCACGGCGCCGTCCCTCGACGGGCCGGAGAGGTGCATGAAGGCTGCCCTCCATGACGGCGAGGTCAACCCGGACGAGATCGACTACATAAACGCCCACGGCACCTCGACGCCTCTTAACGACGCCAACGAGACGAACGCTATTAAACAGGTGTTCGGCGAAAGGGCGTACAAGATCCCCGTAAGCTCGACGAAGTCCATGACGGGGCATCTTCTGGGCGCGGCCGGCGCTGTCGAGGCGGCATTCAGCGTGCTCGCGCTCGAACACGGCATACTTCCGCCCACGATAAACTACGAATTTCCCGATCCGGAATGCGATCTCGACTACGTCCCCAACCAGGCTCGGGAGGCCGGGATAAGGACAGTCCTCAGCAATTCATTTGGATTCGGCGGAACCAACGCCTCGCTCATATTCAGGAAAATAGATTAAATCACGGGCCGCTAACGCCCCTCCGGGGCTTACATAATGCGGCCCGTAATCTTGATTTGTCCCCATTCAACTGTACAATGATTGGGGAAAACCTTCCTTTTAACCATCTATAAGCTAAGGAGAATTTGTATGAGTGAAATAAGAGATGACCTGAAAGCGGTTTCTACGCTAAAAACCAGCTCGGGTGACGTAAAATACTATTCCCTGAAGGCCATAGAGGCCCGCCTGGGGGTGGATATTTCGCGCCTCCCCGTGTCTATAAAAATACTCCTCGAGAACGTCGCCAGGAACTACGACGGCAACACCATACACGACGGGCACCTTAAAGCGCTCGCGTCGTGGAGCCCCGGCAGCGGGGCTGCCGAGGAAATACCATACTGCCCCGCGCGCGTCATTCTGCAGGACTTTACGGGAGTGCCCTGCGTCGTGGACCTCGCGGCCATGAGAACGGTAGTCAACAGGCTCGGCGGAAACCCGGACAAGATCAACCCGATCGTCCCCGTGGACCTCGTCATCGACCACTCGGTGCAGGTCGACTACTTCGCGAGCGACAAGGCTTTCACGCTGAACGTAGAGCGCGAATACGAAAGGAACGGCGAGAGATACGCGTTTTTGAGGTGGGCCCAGAAGGCGTTCGATAACTTCAGGGTCGTCCCCCCGGGCACGGGTATCGTGCATCAGGTCAATCTTGAATGTCTGGCGAGCGTCGTCGGCTCAAGGATCGTGGACGGCGAAACTCTGGCATTTCCGGACACGCTCGTCGGCACGGACTCGCACACGACAATGATAAACGGCCTCAGCGTTCTCGGGTGGGGCGTCGGCGGTATCGAGGCCGAGGCCTGTATGCTCGGCCAGCCGCTCTATATGCTCGTCCCCGACGTAATCGGATTCAAGCTCCACGGCCAGCTCGCCGAGGGAGTTACGGCCACCGACCTCGTCCTCACTGTCACCGAGATGCTGAGGAAAAAGGGCGTCGTCGGTAAGTTCGTCGAGTTCTACGGCCCCGGGCTTTCGCAGCTCGCGCTCTCGGACAAGGCGACCATAGCCAACATGGCCCCCGAATACGGCGCCACGATGGGCTTCTTCCCGGTGGACGAAGAGACGCTCACGTACCTCAGAATAACCGGCAGGGACAGAAACCTCGTCGAGCTCGTCGAGGCATACACGAAAGAGCAGGGCCTATTCAGGACAGACGACACGCCCGACCCTGTATACACAGACACTTTAGAGCTCGACATATCGACCGTCCAGCCTTCGATGGCCGGGCCGAGCCGCCCGCAGGACAGGGTGCCGCTCAAGGATCTTAAAGAATCATACGAAAACGTACTCAAGACTAAAACGAACGACCCCGAAGGAAAGGGCATCGGCAAGAAGGTCACCATAACGATGGAAGACGGCAAGGAAGCCGAGCTCGGAAACGGCTCGGTCGTGATCGCGGCCATTACGAGCTGCACCAACACCTCGAACCCGTCCGTAATGGTGGGCTCGGGGCTCGTGGCCAAGAAGGCCGTCGAGAAGGGGCTTACGGTAAAGCCGACAGTCAAGACCAGCCTCGCTCCCGGGTCTAGAGTCGTAACAGATTACCTCGACGCCGCAGGGCTCACGCCCTACCTCGACGATCTCGGCTTCGACCTCGTCGGATACGGCTGCACTACATGTATCGGCAACAGCGGCCCGCTCCCCGGCCCGGTAGAGGAAGGCATAAAAGCCAACGACCTCACGACGGCGGCCGTCCTCAGCGGCAACAGAAACTTCGAGGGCAGGGTGCACCCGTTCGTAAAGTTCGCATATCTAGCTTCGCCGCCGCTCGTCGTGGCTTTCGCCCTCGCGGGCACGGTGGACATAGACGTCTACAGCCAGCCTATAGGCACGGGCAAGGACGGAGAGCCGGTTTATTTGAAGGACATATGGCCGACGCAGAAGGAAATCAAGGACACGGTCAACAGCGTACTTAACCCCGAGATATTCAGGGCGCAGTACAAGTCCGTTTTCGACGGCGACGACACGTGGAAGAGCCTCGACGTCCCCGAGGGGAACCTCTACAAATGGGACAAGTCCTCGACCTACATCCAGAACCCGACATTCTTCGAAACGTTCAAGCTCGACCTGCCCGAAACGGGCGACATCAAGGGCGCCTATGTCCTTGCGCTCCTCGGCGACTCGATTACGACGGACCACATATCCCCCGCGGGCTCCATACCGAAGGACGGCCCCGCTGGGAAGTACCTCGTAGGACACGGCGTCGAGCCGAGGGACTTTAACAGCTTCGGCTCCCGCCGCGGTAACCACGAGGTCATGATCCGCGGCACATTCGCCAACATCAGAATAAGAAACCAGATGCTCGACGGCGTCGAGGGCGGGTATACGAAGCACATCCCATCCGGAGAGCAGATGTCGATATTCGACGCCTCTATGAAGTACCAGGAGGCGGGGCTCCCACTCATCGTTATAGGCGGCAAGGAATACGGCACTGGAAGCTCCCGCGACTGGGCCGCCAAGGGCACTGTGCTGCTAGGGGTCAGTGCCGTCATAGCCGAGAGCTACGAGAGGATTCACAGGAGTAACCTCGTCGGCATGGGCGTTCTCCCGCTCCAGTTCAAGGCCGGGGAAAGTAAAGACACCTACGGGCTTACCGGATACGAGCGCTTCGACATAGGCGGCATAACCGAGGGGCTCGCGCCGGGCAAGGACATAACCGTAACGGCCACCAAACCCGACGGCGAGAGCTTCGATTTCCATGTGACCTGCCGTCTCGACAGCCCGGTCGAAGTCGAGTATTACAAAAACGGAGGAATCTTGCAGACAGTCCTCCGCCAGATGATGGAGTCATAATTAACCTGTCCCCATAGGGGACGGACCATCAAGAAGCAGTGATAATCAGCCAATACGGGCTGCGCCGGCAACCTGCGTAATTTTAGTGCTAAGGGGCCGGCGGGCCCGCCGAAAGTTGAATTCTGCTCGATTTTTATTTATATTTCAGACCAAATTTTTATATATAGGAGTTTCAACAATGTCATCCCGCAAACCCGCTTCGGGTGAGAAAATTCAGATAGATACAGCCAGCGACAGACTAATCGTGCCGGACAATCCTATTATCCCCTTTATAGAAGGAGACGGCACGGGACCCGACATATGGAATGCGTCGCAGATCGTATTCGACGCCGCCGTCGAGAAGGCTTACGGCGGAAAACGCAAGGTAGCCTGGCATGAGGTACTGACCGGGGAAAAGGCCTTTCAGGAAAAAGGCGAATGGCTCCCCGACGAAACTATAGAAGACCTAAAGGAATACATAGTCTCCATAAAGGGGCCTCTCACCACCCCTATAGGAGGCGGAATAAGGAGCCTCAACGTAGCACTCAGGCAGATACTCGACCTCTACGCGTGCGTAAGGCCGGTCAAGTACATCAAGGGAACGCCCTCGCCAATCAAGAAGCCCGAGGATATGGACATGATCATCTTCCGTGAAAACACGGAGGACGTCTATTCGGGCATCGAATGGCAGAGCGGCTCTAAAGAGGCGACCGATATAAGAAACTATCTCGTCGAAAAATACGGCGTAAACATAAGAGAAGGCTCGGGCATAGGTATAAAGCCCATAAGCCCCTTCGGAACGAAGAGGCTCATGAGAAAGGCCATAAAACACGCCATAGACAAGGGAATAGAAACTGTCACTATAGTGCACAAGGGGAACATCATGAAGTTCACCGAGGGCGCTTTCAGGGACTGGGGCTACGAGGTGGCCAAAGAAGAATTCTCCGACGGAGCGATAACAGAGGACGACCTCTGGGACAAGTTCGGCGGCAAGGCCCCGGCGGGGAAGGTCGTGATAAACGACAGGATCGCCGACAACATGCTCCAGCAGATCCTTACCAGGACGAGGGAATACAACGTCATCGCCACGTCGAACCTAAACGGCGACTATCTATCCGACGCCTGCGCCGCGCAGGTAGGCGGGCTCGGAATGGCCCCCGGCGGCAACATCGGCGATTATCTCGCGCTCTTCGAGGCGACGCATGGCACCGCGCCGAAATACGCAGGGCAGGACAAGATTAACCCCAGCTCGGTCATACTCTCGGGCGTCATGATGTTCGAATACCTCGGCTGGCAGGAAGCGGCCGACCTTATCGTCAAAGCGATGGAGCTTACTATCCTCGACAAGACGGTAACATACGACCTCGAGCGCCAGCTCGAAGGGGCCAGGCTGCTGAAGTGTTCCGAATTCGGCAAGGCAATAGCGGCCAACATGGACAGGGTAGAAAAATAAGAATCTTAACTAAGAAGGCAAGGGCGGGGGAGATTTACCTGAGCCCCCGCGAGGCGGTACCGGAAGCTAACTAAACTCCCCGAAAATTACGAAATCAATAAGAAATACAATAATACGTGTAAGGAGTGGTTAAATGAGCAGACCAAAGATTTCAGTTATAGGCGCCGGAAACGTAGGCGCAACGACCGCGCTAATGCTCGCGCAGCAGGAGCTCGGCGACGTCGTCCTCGTTGACATTGTGGAAGGAATGCCGCAGGGGAAGGCGCTCGACATGATGGAAATGAACCCGGTTTACGGTTACGACGTGAACGTCACGGGCACGAACGGCTACGAAGAGACGGCGGGCTCGGACGTCGTCGTCATTACCTCAGGCATACCGAGAAAGCCCGGAATGAGCAGGGACGACCTCATCGCTACCAACACCGCAATCGTTACGGAAGTCACGAAGAACGTAGCGGCCAAGTCGCCGAACGCGATACTTATTCTCGTTACGAATCCGCTCGACGCAATGGTCTACGTCGCGCATAAAGTCAGCGGATTCCCGAAAGAGCGCGTAATGGGTATGGCCGGGGTGCTCGACGCCGCGAGGTTCAGGTCTTTTATCGGAATGGAGCTCGGCGTATCGGTCGAGAACATCCACGCTTTCGTTCTCGGCGGACACGGCGACGACATGGTGCCGCTCACGCGCTGCACGACGGTTGCCGGCGTACCTGTGACCGAGCTTATCCCCGCGGACAGGCTCGAGGAGATCGTCAAGAGAACCCGCGGAGGCGGCGGCGAGATAGTTGCCCTCTTGAAGACGGGAAGCGCCTTCTACGCGCCGGCTGTATCAGCGGTCGAAATGGTAGAGGCAATACTCAGGGACAAGAAGAAGATCCTCCCGTGCTGCGTCCTCGCCGAAGGCGAATACGGCGTTGACAACACCTTCGTCGGCCTTCCGGTAAAGCTCGGCAGAAAGGGCATCGAAGAGATATTCGAGGTCGCGCTTTCCGACAAGGAAAAAGAAGAAATCAAGGTTTCCGCGAGCCACGTAAAAGAGCTCTGCGACCATATCGACAAGACTACCAAAAACTGAAAATAATTTAGGCCCCGGGCTGGCGGGCTCTTTTCTTGACTAGCCCGGGGCATTCATATAATATTACACGCACCGATTTTCCCCGAATCGATGACGGCAACCCCGTGCAACCAATAAGAATAAGATTAGAGGCAAGTTAGGAGACACAGAGATGGCGAATGGAACTGCTCAAAGCTCGATTACCATGCGTAAGGATGCTTGGTGGGCTGCGCCGCTTGTGACGGCGACTATTCTCACGGTTTTCGGTCTGTACTCGACATGGCGCGCGTTTTCGAACGCCGATTTCCTCGTCGAGCCGTATCTCTCCCCGTTCTACTCCCCTTATCTTCTGGCATCGTGGTGGCCGCTGTCGCCGGCGCTTCTCATACTCTGGGCCCCGCTCGGGTTCAGGGCGACCTGCTACTACTACAGAAAGGCGTATTACAGGTCGTTCTTCATGGCGCCTCCCGGATGCGCCGTGCGCCCGCTCGGCAAGGAAGGCAGCTACACCGGGGAAACCAAATTTCCTTTCATTCTGCAGAACATACACCGTTATTTCTTTTACGCCGCCGGCGTAATTCTTCTTTTCCTCTGGATAGACGCGCTTCACGCATTTAAGTTCCAGGACGGGTTCGGTGTAGGGGTGGGCACTATAGTACTCTTGATAAACGCCTTTCTCCTCAGCATGTACTCGCTCTCCTGCCATTCCTTCCGCCACCTCGTTGGCGGGAAGCTCGACGTATTTTCGAAGTGCCCGACGCGCTTCCGGATCTGGGGGAAGGTCAGTGTGTGGAACGAGCATCACATGTTCTGGGCTTGGGTGAGCCTGTTCAGCGTTGCTCTCGCCGACCTTTACGTTTTCCTTCTCGCAAAGGGAATTATTACCGACATCAGGATCATATAAGAGGTAACAATAGATGGAAATCGAAACACATACACATGACGTTATTGTCATAGGCGCCGGGGGAGCGGGGCTCAGGGCGGCTATCGAAGCATCGGCCAGGGGGGCATCGGTAGGGCTCGTATGCAAATCTCTTCTGGGAAAGGCCCACACCGTCATGGCCGAGGGGGGCGTTGCTGCCGCTCTGGCCAACGTTGACGCCAAGGACGACTGGAAGACCCACTTTCACGATACGATGCACGGCGGAAAGCTTCTCAATAACTGGCGCATGGCACAGCTCCACGCACAGGAAGCCCCCGACAGGGTGAAAGAGCTCGAGCACTGGGGGGCGCTTTTCGACAGAACGAAAGACGGCAAAATAATGCAGCGCGCCTTCGGGGGGCACACCTGGAAGAGGCTCGCACACGTCGGCGACCGCACCGGTCTCGAAATGATAAGGACCCTCCAGGACAAGGGCATACATTCCGGGATCGACGTATACATGGAATGCACTATTACTCATCTTCTTAAAGACGGCGAGAGGATTTCCGGCGCTTTCGGCTACTGGCGGGAAAGCGGCAGATTCGTTCTCTTCAAGGCAAAGGCCATTGTGCTCGCGACGGGCGGCGTAGGGAAGTCCTACAAGGTCACCTCGAACTCCTGGGAATACACCGGGGACGGGCAGTCGCTGGCGTACGACGCGGGCGCCGAGCTCATAGACATGGAGTTCGTCCAGTTCCACCCGACGGGCATGGTCTGGCCGCCCAGCGTAAGGGGCATCCTCGTAACCGAGGCCGTACGAGGCGAGGGCGGTATCCTCACCAACCGTAACGGCGAGAGGTTCATGGAAAAGTACGACCCCGAGAGAATGGAGCTTTCGACGAGGGACGTCGTCGCGAGGTCCATATACACCGAGGTCATGGAAGGAAGGGGCTCGCCCCACGGCGGCGCTTTTCTCAACATCGCTCACAGGGGCGCCGACTACGTCAAGAAGAAGCTCCCGAGCATGTATCACCAGTTCATGGAATTCGCGCTTATCGACATCACGAAAGAGCCGATGGAAGTCTTCCCGACGACGCACTACATCATGGGCGGCGTAAGGGTGGACGCCGACACCACCGGAACGACGGTCCCCGGGCTTTTCGCCGCGGGTGAGGTAGCCGGCGGTATGCACGGCGCCAACAGGCTCGGCGGCAACTCGCTTTCCGACCTTCTCGTTTTCGGCATGAGGGCCGGCATGGGCGCCGCGGAGTATGCAAACGAAATCAAGGACAATGCACTTAAAATAGACGACAAAGACCTCGAGCTCGCGGCCCAGGAGATGTTAAGGCCGTTCGAGAGCGAAGAGGGCGAGAACCCCTACACAATACACCAGGCCCTTCAGGAAACGATGGGCAAGTTCGTCGGCGTTTTCCGCACGAAGGAAAAGCTCCAGGAAGGACTCGACGAGCTCCAGGTGCTGAAGGAAAGGGCTTCCGACCTCAAGATCGAGGGCTCCAGGATGTTTAACCCCGGCTGGCATCTCTGCAAGGATTTAAAGTCCATGCTCATCGTCTCCGAAGCCATAGCCAGGTGCGCGCTTCAGAGGGAAGAGAGCAGGGGAGCGCACAGCAGGGTTGACTTCCCCAAGTATAACGACGAGGTATGGGGCAAGGTGAATTCCGTTATATCGGTCGACGGCAGCGGCGAAATGCAGCTTGGGACTTCCCCGCTTCCGCAGATGCCGGACGAGCTAAGGAAAATAGTAGAGGGAGGTTATAAATAATATGGCCACAGCCAAGATGAGGGTATACCGCGGGGACTCTAACGGCGGCGGGGAAGTAGAATACGATGTGCCCGTTGAGGAGGGGATGGTCGTCCTCGACGCGATACACTTCATACAGGCGAACTACGATGGGGACCTTGCGGTAAGATGGAACTGCAAGGCGGCCAAGTGCGGCTCGTGCAGCGCCGAGATAAACGGCATGCCCAAGCTCACCTGCAAGACCCGTATGGATTCCCTCCCGCTCGACAAACCTGTTACCGTTTACCCGATTAAATCCTTCCCGGTCATTAAGGACCTCGTCACCGACGTTTCGTGGAACTACAAGGTCAGAAAGACCATTCCGCCTTTCAAGCCGGCCAAGGACACGAAATGGATCATGTACCAGGAGGATGTCGAGAGGAGCCAGGAATTCAGAAAGTGTATCGAATGCTTCCTCTGCCAGAACGTCTGCCATATTCTCAGAAACCATGACAAAAAAGACGCGTTCGCTGGCCCGCGTATGATGATTAAAATCGCGGAGCTCGAAATGCATCCGCTCGACACCGACGACAGGAGAGCCTACTTAAGGACCGACGCAGGCGTCGGATACTGCAACATCACCAAGTGCTGTACCGAAGTCTGCCCGGAGCATATACACATCACCGACAACGCTATTATCCCTCTCAAGGAAAGGGTGGTCGACGCATACTTCGACCCGCTCCAGTGGATAATTAACAAGTTCAAGGGAAATTCGAAGCAGTAACAGGCGAAGCCGCTTTTTATTAAGGAGGATTTACGAAGTGAACATACACGAGTATCAGGCAAAGGAACTTTTATCCCTTTACGGTGCGGCGACGCCGACAGGCAAGGTCGCGTTTAACGAGGACGAAGCGCATCAGATTGCGCAGGATTTAAACTCGGGCAAATTCGTAATCAAGGCGCAGATTCACGCCGGCGGCAGGGGCAAGGGCGGCGGCGTCAAGCTCGCGAGCCTGCTCGACCAGGTCAAGGAAATAGCCTCCGAAATAATCGGAATGATACTCGTCACACACCAGACAGGCCCCGAGGGCAAGCTGGTTAAGAAGGTCCTCGTCGAAGAGGCCTCGGACATAGACAAGGAATTTTACCTCGGGATGGTGATCGACAGGTCGAAGGAAGAGATAGTAATAATGGCCAGCCGCGAAGGCGGTGTCGAGATCGAAGAGATAGCCCGCACCAACCCTGAAAAGATACTCAAGGAATATATAGACCCCGTCGTAGGGCTCCAGCCCTTTCAGTGCAGGAAGATTGCATACTTCCTCGGGCTCGACGGGAAGAGCGTGGGTAAGGCCGTTAAGTTCGTATCCGCCCTCTACCAGCTCTTCACGGACAAGGACTGCTCCCTTGCCGAGATCAACCCCCTCATACTCACCAAATCGGGCGACCTCATAGCGCTCGACGCCAAGATGAACTTCGACGACAACGCCCTTTTCAGGCACCCGGACATCGAGAAGTACCACGATCCGGACGAGGAAGACCCGACGGAGCTCGAAGCCAAGAAGTGGGGCATAAGCTACGTCAAGCTCGACGGCAACATAGGCTGCCTCGTGAACGGAGCCGGGCTCGCAATGGCGACGATGGATATCATCAAGTACCACGGCGGCGAGCCGGCGAACTTCCTCGACGTGGGCGGCGGCGCCAGCACCGAGCAGGTCACGCAGGCCTTCAAGATGATCCTCAGCGACCCGAACGTAAAGGCGATATTCGTCAACATATTCGGCGGCATCATGAAATGCGACACCATAGCCGAGGGCATAATCGCGGCTGCCAAGGAAGTGGGCATCCAGGTGCCCCTCGTCGTAAGGCTCGAAGGGACCAACGTCGAGCTCGGAAGGAAGATGCTCTCCGAATCCGGCCTCAACATCATAACCGGCGGCGACATGCGGGAAGCCGCGGCCAAGGTTGTGGAAGCCACCGGCGTCTAACCGTAAAAATCAAAGCCTGTGGCCCGTTTTGACAGAAAAGCGGGCCTTTTGAGGCTTTATCCGTCCAAATCATAAGAAACACATCAAAAATTAGCGCTTAACACCCTGATATTACACTGAATTCTTGTATCCGCCAGAATGCCTCCTACCCCTTGACATTTCCCGGATGATGATTAATTTTGCAAAAGGAGGTATGAAAATTGACGAATGCAATAGCAGTTAGAGAGCCGATGGGAATATTTCTCAGGGAAATCGAGAAATACCCGGTTCTGAGCAGGGACGAGGAACATGCCCTTGCCTTGAGGTACTACGAAGACAAGGACCTCGAAGCTGCGAACCAGCTCATAGTGTCGAACCTGAGATTCGTCGTTAAGATAGCCTCGGAGTACGTCTCCTACGGCTTTGCGCTGACGGACCTGGTTCAGGAAGGCACTCTCGGGCTCATGAAAGCCGTAAAGAAATTTAACCCGCACAGGGGCTACAGGCTCATATCCTACGCGGTGTGGTGGATACGTGCGGGCATACAGAACCACATCATGAAGTTCTGGAGCCAGGTGAAGATCGGCACGACGCAGGCTGAAAGGAAGCTCTTCCATAAAATAGGAAGGGCCAAGCGGCAGCTTCATCTGGACGGCGGAACCCTGTCCGAAAAGGACGCGGGCAAAGTGGCGGAGCTGTTCGGCGTAAAAGAGAAGGACGTCATAGACATGGAGCTCAGGACGGCGGCAAGGGACTTTTCGCTGGACTCAAACGTCACCGACGACAACTCCATAACCTACATCGACACGCTGCCCGTGGACGGCCCCTCGCAGGAGGAAGTCCTCGAGAATATCGAGACGAACGTCCTTGCACACAGGGGGCTCGAAGAAGGGCTGACCAAGCTCTCGCCGCGTGAGAAGCGCGTCATAGAGAGCAGGTATCTTTCCAGCCCGCAGGGCAAGCTCCGCGAGCTGGGCGAGGAGCTCGGCATATCCAAGGAACGGGTACGCCAGATCGAAGTACAGGCTCTAAAGAAACTAAAGGGCGAAGTCGAAAGCTCCATAGATTCAGGGGAAGTGGGGCACGCTTCCGTCGACTGAAACGAACATAAAAAGCACAGGAGGTAGTAAACATAATGGCAACAAGCGGAAAAATTATAGGTATCGACCTCGGAACGACTAACTCGGTTGTGGCGATAGTCGAAGGCGGCGAGCCCAAGGTTATCATCAACGAAGAAGGGGCTCGTACTACGCCCTCAGTCGTCGCCTTTACGAAGGACGGCGAAATACTCGTGGGCGGGCCGGCCAAGAGGCAGGCAGTCGTCAACCCGGAGAACACCATCTTCTCCGTAAAGAGGCTCATGGGACGGCGCTACGACGAAGTCCAGGACGAGGCCAAGATACTTCCCTACAAAGTAGTCAAGGCAAAGAACGGCGACGCATGGGTAGAGGTTATGGGCAAGCAGTATTCACCGCCCCAGATTTCCTCGCACGTTCTGATGAAACTCAAAAAAGCAGCCGAGAACTATCTCGGAACCGAAGTAAAGGAAGCCGTCATCACGGTGCCCGCATACTTTAACGACAGCCAGCGCCAGGCAACCAAGGACGCCGGAAAGATAGCCGGGCTAGAGGTAAAGCGAATCATCAACGAGCCGACGGCCGCTGCGCTTTCGTACGGGTTCGACAAGAAGAACGAGGGCACCATAGCGGTGTACGACCTCGGCGGCGGTACGTTCGACATATCGATACTCGAAGTCGGCGACAACGTCATCGAGGTTAAGTCCACGAACGGCGACACTCACCTCGGCGGCGACGATTTCGACAGGATACTCATGGAATACATCATCGCCGAATTCAAGAAGGATTCCGGCATAGACCTCGGTAACGACAAGATGGCGCTCCAGAGGCTCCGCCAGGAAGCGGAAAAGGCCAAGATCGAGCTTTCGAATACGCTCGAAACGGAAGTGAATCTACCATTCATAACGGCGGACGCCACCGGGCCGAAGCACCTCGTGATGAAGATTACGCGCTCTAAGTTCGAGCAGCTCATCGAGGACAAGATCAAGGGAACGCTCGAGCCCTGCAAGCAGGCGCTCAAGGACGCCGGGCTCAAGGCTTCGGACATCAACGAGGTCATACTCGTCGGCGGATCGATCAGGATACCGCTCGTACAGAAAGTGGTTACCGACTTCTTCGGAAGGGAGCCCCACAAGGGCATCAACCCCGACGAGGTCGTGGCCATGGGCGCCGCGATCCAGGGCGCGGTCCTCGGCGGCGAGGTCAGGGACGTTCTTCTTCTGGACGTCACCCCGCTCTCGCTCGGTATCGAGACCCTGGGCGGTGTCATGACGAAAATAATCGAGAGGAACACCACCATCCCGACGAAGAAGAGCCAGGTGTTCACGACGGCCGAAGACAACCAGACATCCGTCGAGATACACGTCCTTCAGGGCGAGAGGCAGATGGCGGCCGACAACAGGACGCTCGCCAGGTTCATACTCGACGGCCTGCCGCCCGCTTCGAGAGGCGTGCCCCAGATCGAGGTCACATTCGACACGGACGCCGACGGTATTCTCCACGTCTCGGCCAAGGACATGGCCTCGGGCAAGGAGCAGAAGGTCAGGGTCGAGGCTTCGAGCGGGCTCGCCAAGGACGAGGTCGACAAGATGGTCCGCGACGCCGAGGAGAAATCCGAGGAAGACAAGAAGCGCCACGAGCTCGTAGAGAACCGCAACAGGCTCGACGAGCTTATATACAGGACCGAAAAGAGCTTTAAGGAATTCGAGAGCAAGCTCGAAGAGGCCGACAAGAAAGATCTCGAAGAGGCGCTCGAAGAGGGCAGGAATGCCATAAAGGGCAACGACGCGGACGCCATTGCGGCGGCCACGGACAAGATAACCAAGGCTTCGCACAAACTCGCCGAGCTTATGTACAAACAGCAGCAGGCAGATGGCGGTGCCGAGCAGCCGGGCGGCGACGGCGCAGAGCCCGAGGCCTCCGGGCCCGAAGAGGGCGCCGGGGACGAGGGCCCGAAGGATGACGGCGACGACGTTATAGACGCCGAATTCACCGAAAAATAAGAGAAAAAACCGGATTTACGGCGGCTAACCCCGCCGAACGCGAAAAAGGCGGCTATACAGGCCGCCTTTTTTGTTTTCCCGGCCACGGTTTCACTTGCTGAACCGCCATTTAAATGTTAATTTACTATTAATAGACAGGGGCTTAATTTATTTCATCATACCTACGTTTTCACGTAAACAGGAGGCTGTAAATGAAGGCGGATATACATCCGGAGTATAAAGATGTCACCATAAGCTGCTCTTGCGGAGCGGTATACAACACGAAATCGACGCGTTTTGAAGACTTCACGGTAGAAGTTTGCTCGAACTGTCACACGTTTTACACAGGCAAGGAAAGGGCTGCGGAAGCGAAGGGCAGGGTAGAAAGGTTCAGGAAGAAGTACAACAAGAACTAAGCCTTTCGCTGGGTAAATCGGAACACGTTCACCTTAAACCGGTATTTATCTATAGGGGAGACGAACAAGTTGACAAGGATTACCGTCAATAACAGATTAAGGAGGTAACTCCACATGAAGGAGTACAGTAGAGACTGTATAAGGAATATCGCGCTCGTCGCACCCCACGGAGCCGGTAAAACATCTCTGGCTGAAGCTATACTCTACACCCACGGTGCTACCGACAAGCTCGGCAAGGTCGACGACGGGTCTTCGGTGCTGGACTACGAACCGGAAGAAAAGCACCGCAGGATGTCCATTAACTCCCACATTACTTTCTTCGAAACCAGGAGCCACCTGGTTAACCTCATAGATACACCCGGATTTTTAAACTTCCTGTACGAAGCCGAAAACGCCGTAAGGGCGGCTGACGGTGTCGTGCTCGTCGCGGGCGCAGTGGGCAGCGCCGAATCCGGGCTCCAGTTAAAAAAATACTGGGACATTGCGGGCGGGCTGCCCTCCATGATCTTCGTCAACAAGCTCGACAAGGAGAACACGAGCTACGAAGCGACGGTAAGCGGCATCGCAAAGGAGCTCTCCGGTGTGAAGGTCATACCGCTCACGCTACCCATAGGCGAGCAGCACGACTTTAAGGGAATAGTCGATCTCGTCGACATGAAGGCATACGCCTACGACGGCACGGGCGGGGCCCAGGAGATTCCCGTTCCGGACGACATGATGGACGCTGCGGCGGCCGCCAGGGAGGAGATCATAGAGACCGTCGCCGAGCTCGACGACGACCTCCTCGAAAAGTACCTCGACGGCGAGCCCGTGGATGAGGATAAGATTACGACGCTTCTTCACGAAGGGATTCTCGACGGACGTGTCGTGCCTGTGTTCTTCGGCTCCGCGACCAGCCTCGTCGGGCTCAACGTGCTATCGGGCGCGATCACCAGATACATGCCGTCCCCGCTCGAAAGAAAGCCCTTAAAGGGGCTCCTCCCCGGGGGAGGCGAGGCGGATATCGCCCCCGGAGAAAAGGGGCCGTTCTCGGCATACGTGTTCAAGACCATTTCGGACCCGTACGCGGGCAAGATAAGCATCTTCAGGGTGTATTCCGGCACGCTAAACGGCGACGGTGGCGCTTATAATGCGACAAAGGGGAACAAAGAAAAACTCGGGCACTTCCACAGGCTCCTCGGGAAAAAGGAGTTCCCGCTGAGCCCCGCATCGTGCGGGGACATTGTGGCCGTCAATAAGCTCAAGGACGCCTCGACGGGCGATACGCTCACGGACGAGGCCCATCAAATGATAATACCCTCGGTACCTCTTCCGGCCGCGGTGCTGTCATACGCGATCGAGGCCAAGACGAGGAACGACGAGGACAAGCTTATGCCGTCACTTGCCAGGATCCACGAAGAGGACCCAACCATACACTACAGAATTGACGAAGAGACAAAAGAGTTCCTGCTTTCGGGGACGGGGCAGTCTCACGTCGAGGCTACGGTGAACAAGCTCAGGGATACCTACGGTGTTAACGTCGAACTCAAGACGCCGCGCGTCCCTTACAGAGAAACCATACGCGGCAGGGCCAAGGCGGAAGGCAAATATATAAAGCAGACCGGCGGAAAGGGACAGTACGGGGACGCATGGGTCGAGGTCGAGCCTCTGCCGCGGGGCGGGGGGTTCGAGTTCGTAAACAACATCGTCGGCGGCGCGATACCCAAGAACTTCATCCCGTCCGTCGAAAAGGGCGTCGTCGATTCGATGAAGAAGGGCATACTCGCCGGCTACCCGGTCGTGGACGTAAAGCTGACGCTCTTCGACGGGAAGTACCATACCGTGGACTCCTCGGACATGGCGTTTCAGATCGCGGGCTCCATGGGTTTCAGGAAGGCGATGGAGGACGCCTCTCCGGTGCTTTTAGAGCCGGTAATGAAGATGGAGATAACCATACCGGACGAGTGCATGGGCGACGTCATAGGCGACGTCAACGCCCGGAGGGGCAAGGTGTCCGGGTTCGATTCGCTTTCCGGGACGAATATTATCCGCGCGCTCATACCTATGGCCGAGATACTGACCTACGCGCCGGATCTCCGGGCTATAACGAGCGGACGCGGGACGTTCTCGATGGACTTCTCGCATTACGAGGAGCTTCCGGATCATATTGCGTCCAAGATAATCGAGAAGGAGCACACGGCAACGGCCGAGGCGCACGCCGGGCATTAGACGGATCGTTCACGAGGGCCCGGCATGCGAACCTGGCGTGCCGGGCAAAAATCTAATGCAGCCTTCACGCGGCATTTCCCAGGCTGCGTTAAAACCGCTTTATTTAGCCGCATTTCGTGGTATAAATTTTGTCATATCCAAAATCGCCCGGAGGCGGAAAAGAATTTTGCATCCCCTCTAACCCGCGGCGCCGAATAGCTGTAAAATTGAACATACGCCAATGAGAATAGCTTCGATAGACATAGGGACGAATACATTCAGACTCCTCGTCACAGAGCCCGGCGAGGGGAATTCGCTTCACAAGCTCTACGTAGGCCGCGAGATAACGCGGCTCGGCGAGGGCTCAGGCAACGGAACGAGGCTCATAAAGCCGGGCGCTATAGAAAGATCGCTCAAGGCCCTTACTGGCTTTTCAGAGATAATACGCGACCTCGGCGTCGAGAAGATGCGCGCAGTGGCGACGAGCATGGTCAGGGAATCCCGTAACGGGCTCGAGTTCGTAAACCTGGTGAAATCCCAGACGGGACTTCCCGTCGAGGTTATCACTGGGGAAGAAGAAGCCCTTCTGACGGTCAGCGGGGTCATGAAATCCGTCACCTTCGACACGCCTGATTGCCTCATATTCGACATTGGCGGCGGCAGCACGGAATACATTTACGTTAAAAACGGGACGGTCACGAACCTTACGAGCACGAGGCTCGGGGTCGTGTGTCTTACAGAGCGCTTCCTCTCGGAGGAGAAGGAATCCGAAGCCGCCCTGGTGGCCCTGGGCGCGCATATAGAAAAAACCCTCGCCGAGGGTCTTTCCGGGTTCCCCCCGGGCGGGGAAGGGCTCACGGTCATAGGCACGGCTGGCACGCCCACGAGCCTTGCGGCTGTCGAGCTCGACCTTGTAAAATATGACGCGAATCTCGTAAATAACTACACACTTACTCGTGGCGGAATAGTCAATATTCTAAACAGGATACTGCGCACGCCGAGGGAAAAAAGGGCAGCCATTCCGGGCCTCGAAAAGGGGCGGGAAGACCTCATCGTTTCGGGGACCGAGGTGGTTCTCAAAACCCTCGACAGGTTCTCCGTCGGCGAGATGGTCGTAAGCGACGCAGGGCTCCTCGAAGGGGTGGCCTACGGGCTTCTCAGCTAACGAATAGAACTGCCTCACCAGCCCCCGCGCCTCGTTGACAAACCCCGGGTCGATTATTATATTTTGCGTAGGTCGGGATTAATAAACTCATATTTCATACCAAAGCTTAACTATCGTGCTTAACCGGAGTATAATTATCATAAATTTTTATGCATTACGTGTGATTTAACATCAGGAGACAATAATGAATTCCGAAGACAAGAATGACAAGACAGGACAGATCGAAATCAGCGAAGAGGACGAGATGAACGAAGCGGCAGAGGACATGCGCGCCGAGGGCGGTGACGACAAAAACTACAAAGAGCTTTACCAGAGATATGTCAGGCTCGCGGCGGATTTCGAAAACTATAAAAAGAGGCTGGCCAAGGAAAAGGCCGACATTATCGCTTATGGAAACGAAGAGCTCATAAAGGCTCTTCTGAACGTGCTCGACAACCTGGAGAGGGCGCTTTCGCATGCCGAAGGGCCCGAGGAAGATACCAAGGCCGTTCTCGAGGGCGTCAGGCTCGTTCACAAGCAGTTTCTGAGCCTTCTCGACAAGTTCGGCGTCGAGCCCGTGCCGGCAGAGCGCGGGCTGGAGTTCGACCCGAGGGTTCATCAGGCTATTGAGCGCGTCGATTCCATGGACGTCGATTCCGGACGCATAATTTCGGAGATGCTGCGCGGATACATGCTGAAAGACAGGCTTCTCCGGCCGGCGCTCGTTTCCGTATCGAAGGGCAGGGGGGAGTCCCGGGATACCGGCTCCTCGGCAGATAAAAACAATGGAGGGGACGGCGGCAATTCCAGCGGGATATTCGACCTGACAGACTAGGGATAAGCCGCGCGTAAGACAAGAACATGGCTATAGTAGGAATAGACCTCGGTACGACCAACTCCTGCGTTGCAATAATCGAGGGCGGGAGCCCGGTCGTTATCCCCAACGAAGAGGGGAGCAGGGTAACGCCGTCGGTCGTGGCGTTCACCGAAGACAACTCGAAGTTTGCGGGGGCGGTCGCCAAAAGACAAGGCGTCGTAAACCCGACTACGACGATATTCGGTGTAAAGAGACTCATCGGCCGCCGCTGCGACGCGCCCGAGGTGGCAAAGGCTATGGACTTCGCCCCCTATAGCATAGTCCCGAACGATTCCGGCGATGCGTGGATAAATATCAATTCCCGCACTTACAGCCCTCAGGAAATTTCCTCCATAGTCCTTTCTAAAATGAAGCAGGTGGGCGAGGAATACCTCGGATACGAGGTGACGGACGCAGTCATAACGGTTCCCGCGCACTTCAACGACCTCCAGCGCCAGGCGACGAAAGACGCCGGCAAGATTGCCGGGCTTAACGTCAGGAGAATAATAAACGAGCCCACAGCGGCTGCGCTCGCATACGGCTTCGACAAAATAGGCGACAAGAGAATAGCGGTGTTCGACCTCGGGGGAGGTACGTTCGATATAACGATCCTTGAGATTGCGAACGGCGTCTTCGAGGTAAAATCGACGAGCGGGGATACGTTCCTCGGCGGCGACGACTTCGACCAGAAGCTGGTCGAGCTCGTCCTCGAAGATTTCCAGAAGCAGCACGACATCGACCTTCGCGAAGACAAGATGGCGCTTCAGCGTATAAGAGAAACTTGCGAGAAGGCCAAGCACGAGCTGTCCTCCGTAGAAGAAACGATTATAAACCTCCCGTTCATCGCGGTTGACCAGGCGGGGCCGAAGCACCTTAACTACAAAATCACCAGACCCGAATTCGAAGAGCTCGTTTCGGATCTCATCGACAGGCTCGGAATACCGTGCAGGCAGGCGATAGAGGACTCGCGCCTCGACGTCTCGCATATAGACGAGGTCGTCCTCGTCGGCGGTATGACCAGAATGCCGAAGATCCAGGAGAAGGTAAGAGAGATATTCAAGAAAGAGCCCCAGACCAGGATAAACCCTGAAGAGGTAGTCGCCATAGGTGCCGCCGTGCAGGGTGGGGTGCTCGAAGGCAAAGTGGACGAGGTCCTTCTTCTGGACGTCGTACCCCTTTCGCTCGGTGTCGAGACGAAGGGCGGGCTTTTTACGAAAATTATCGAAAGGAACACCACCATTCCCACAAAGCGAAGCCGCGTCTTCACAACGGCTTTCGACAACCAGGACTTCGTCGGCATACACGTCCTCCAGGGCGAAAGGGAAATGGTGGACGACAACATATCGCTCGCCAACTTCAACCTCATCGGCATACCTCCGGCGCCGAGGGGCATGCCGCAGATCGAGGTATCGTTCGAAGTGGATGCGGACGGCATTCTGCACGTCTCGGCCAAGGACCTCGGAACCGGCAAGAAGCAGGCGATAAATGTTGTCACTTCCGGTGGACTTTCGGACAGTGAAATACAGAAAATTATAGAAGAGAGCAAGGAAAGCAGCGACACCGACAAGAGAAAGCGCGACCTCGCCGTTTTGAAGAACGAGGCCGAGGGGCTTTTGTATTCGGTGAAGAAAACGCTTGATTCCTACAGCGACAAGATCGACCCTGAGCTCAAGGAGCACATAGAGGGATCGGTAAGGGAAATGAGGGAGTCGCTCGACGGTGACGATTACGCCTACATAAAGGAAGCGCTCGACCAGCTCAAGAACGCATCCTATAAATTCGCCGAAGTCATATACTCCAGGCACGAGAGCTACTCCGAAGCCTTTAACGAAAACGAATAGCCTCCCCGAGACAGGTATTATATTACTCTTATGAGCACTATCGATTACTACGAGATCCTCGAGGTCGAGCGCAGCGCCACGACCGACGAGATAAAAAGGTCCTACAAACGCCTGGCCTTCGAATGGCATCCGGACAGAAACCCGGGCAGCCGCGATTGTGAGGAGAGGTTCAAGGTCATCAACGAGGCCTACCAGATTCTGAGTAACCCGGACAAGAGGGCCCGCTACGACAGCTTCGGGCATATATCGTCCGAGGGGCTCTTCACCGAATTCGATTTCGAGGCCGGTTTCGGAGACATATTCGGCGACCTCTTCAACGAGGTATTCAGCGGGGCCGCGAGGCAGAAATCCCGGAGGGGCAACGATCTCAGGTATTCGATAGACCTCACCTTCGACGAGTCGCTCACCGGATGCGAGAAGACGATAAAGGTCCCGAGGCAAACGGAATGCTCCGAGTGCGACGGTAGCGGCGCCGCCCCCGGGGGCGACATCCCATGCCAGTCGTGCGGCGGCAGGGGCGAGCTCCAGTACTCGCAGGGCCTATTCGCCATAAGGCGCACATGCCCCACGTGCGGGGGCTCGGGAAGGCGTATCGTCAAGGGCTGCATCGAATGCAACAGCCTCGGATATGCGGTTATAGAGCACGACATAACGGTAAAGATACCGGCGGGTATATCGGACGGCGCGAGGCTGAGGATGCGGGGCGAGGGCGATGCGGGCCAGAAGGCTGGCGCCAACGGAGACCTCTACATAGACGTTCACGTCGACGAGCATCCGCTCTTCCGGCGCGACGGCGACGACCTTCACTGCACTGTGCCCATAAGCTTCGTTCAGGCCGCCCTCGGCGACGAGATAGAGATTCCGGTGCCGGGAGGGAAGAGCACGATAACCATCCCCGCGGGAACGCAGTCGGGGCAGACTTTCAGAATGAAGGGCAAGGGGATTCCCAGGCTCGAAGGCAGGGGCGCTGGCGACCTCTATATCGACATACACGTCGAGGTCCCGGTAAAACTCAGCCGGACTCAGAAACTGTTACTCGAGGAATTCGCCAGGGCGAGCGAGGAAGAAAACGTCCCGATGGCGAAAAGATTCATTTCCAAACTGCAGGAACTTATCAACAAATAATCCGAATAAAAAATCCCGAGGGCCGGCAGTGTAGAAAATACCGGCCCCGGTATGGTTACGTTTAACGAGAAATACTCTAGGTGAGGGCTTACGCGCGGCCGCCCGCGATCGCGGGGATAATGGACACGACGTCTTCTTCCTTGAGAGCGGTTTCCTTACCGTCGAGGAATCTTATGTCTTCGTTGTTTACGTAGAGGTTGATGAACCTTCTGAGGTTTCCGGACTCGTCGCAAAGCCTGTTCTTTATTCCGGGAAACTGCGACTCCAGACTCTCGATTAGTTCATTCACGTTTGCGGCGCTTATGGAAACCTCGTCCTTGTCTGCGGTGAGCTTCCTAAGCGGGGTTGGTATGCGAACTGAGGGCATCTTGCGTACCTCCTTTTTCTTCCTGATTCTTTATTTTTGAATACAGCTCTTCGAATTCATCGAGCTGAGCGTCGATTATGTAAGGACGCGCAACGCTGTCGGCTATCGCCTCCTGCGTCTTGAGCCCGTTGCCTGTTATGCAGATCACTATCGTTTCGTCTTTGGGCAGCGCACCCTGCTCGATGAGCTTTTTCGTCACGGCCATCGTAACGCCGCCTGCCGTTTCGGTGAATATTCCTTCCGTCTCGGCGAGGAGCTTTATGCCGGCAACAATCTCGGCGTCAGAGGCGTCTTCGCCCCAGCCTCCGCTCTCTTTCATCACACTCATGGCGTAAAATCCGTCCGCCGGCGTGCCTATCGCGAGCGACTTTGCAATGGTGTCGGGCTTAACGGGCTTGAATATCTCCCAGTTGTTCTTGAGCGCGGTCGTTATAGGCGAGCATCCCGTCGCCTGCGCGCCGTAGATCTTCGTGCCGTTCCCGGGGATTATCCCCAGGAGCTCGAACTCCTTTATGGCCTTCCAGACCTTCGTCAGAAGGGAGCCGCTGGCCATCGGCACTACGACATGCTTCGGCGCCTGCCATCCGAGCTGCTCCATCATCTCGAACGCGAGCGACTTCGAGCCCTCGGAGTAATACGGGCGGAGGTTTATATTCACGAATCCCCATCCGTACTTCCCCGCGACCTCGCTGCAGAGCCTGTTGACGTCGTCGTAGGCCCCCTTTACCCCTATGAGATTGGCCCCGTAGACGGTGGTTCCGATTATCTTCGCCTGCTCGAGGTTAGATGGAATGAATATGAAGCTTTCGAGCCCGCCCTCTATCGAAAGCGCGGCGACGGCGTTGGCCAGGTTCCCAGTGGAGGCGCAGGCCGCCGTTTCGAACCCGAACTCCTTCGCCTTCGAAAGAGCGACGGAAACGACCCTGTCCTTAAAGGAAAGGGTAGGGTAGCAAACCCCGTCGTTTTTGACGTATATCTCCTTCACGCCGAGTGTGCGTGCAAGGTTGTCCGCCTTAATGAGCGGCGTATAGCCCACGCTTCTCCCCACCGCCGGGTCGGCGTCGACCGGCAGGAGCTCCCTGTATCTCCAGATATTCCTGTCGCGCTTTTCGATCTCCTCACGAGTGAGAACCTTTTTTATCTCATCGTAGTTATAGGCCGCCTCCAGGGGACCGAAGCACGTTTCACATACGTGAAGCGGCTCCTTGGGGTACTCTTCCCCACATTCCTTACACTTTAGTCCCTTAACAAAACTCATATTTTACCCCGCATATATTGAATAAAATAAAGAAGTTACCCATTCCCCGGCGGGTTGTCAAAGTGCCTCGCCCGGGCGGGAAACTTTAAGGCCAGTCGTCGCGTTTTTCTATTTCCTCGTCTTTTTTGTCCGGTTCCAGGACAATCCTCTCGTACTGCTCGGATTCTATATAATTGCCGTTTTTCCTGTAGATACCGCCGACGACGATATAATCGTCGTCCTCGAGGTCCCAGGTCCCGGGCATTTCGATGTTTATAAAATTACCCTTGAGGTCTATCAGCCTGAAAAATGTCGTGGGCCCTTCCGGGTGCTCCTCGTCGATTTCGAGCTTGTTCACGATGCCCTCGACGGCGACGAGCCGTCCATCGTACGCCAGGGGCGAGAAGAGTATCCTGTATATAGGGGCCCTGTAGCCCTGAACGCTGCTTCCCGGTATGTATTCTGGTTTTTTATTGCACCCGGCGGCGAAAATGGCGATCAGGAACAGAAAAAACGCCGAGGACGCGAAGATGCGGCGCACGGGGGGGCGAGCCCTCCCGGCGCGGCTTGAGTTCTCTATATCCTGACCCGCGTCCGACATAGGGATATATTTTACCCAAACGGGAAAATTTTACCGGTTTTGTGGCATAATTATCAGTTCTCAATAAACCGGCCGGACGCTCCGGCAGATGGAGGTAAAGGAAATAGTGGAGACATTCAGCGGAGAAGGATACGGAATTGGAAGGATTAAATCAGAGAATAGCGACAACAACTACAGCTACGTCGTATGGTGCACGAAAACGTCCGACTGCATCGTCATAGACCCGAACGACCCCGTTCCGGTGCTCAACTATATCAGGGACCGCGGGCTCAGCGTTAAGTACGTAATAGACACCCACTGCCACCCGGATCACATACTCGGGAACGACCCTGTCATCAAAGTTACCCTGGGGAAGATACTGGTACACCCACTCGGGTTCGACCTCGTATCCCCGAGGAGCGCGACGGTCGAGGACGGCGAGGTTGTTAAGTTCGGCGAGCAGGAGATCAGGGTCGCATACGCCCCGGGGCACACACCCGAGCACATCCTCCTTCTCATGGACGGCGAGGCGTTCACGGGCGACACACTCTTTTTATCCGGCGTCGGGAACTTAAAGCACGGCGGCGTCGCGGAGGACCTCTTCGACACAATCGAGACGAAAATAATGACGCTCCCCGACGACACGCGCGTATGGCCGGGGCACGATTATGCCGAGGCCAATCTCAGGTTCGCCGTCGATGTCGAACCCAAGAATAAGGACGCGAAGAAGAAGCTCGCCGACGTCCAGAAACTCGCCAAGAAGGGGAAGGACCCTGCCCCCACCACCATAGGTGAGGAGAAGACATATAACCCCTTCTTAAGATTCTCCAGCCCCGAAATAGAAAAAGGGATAGAGAAGAAAAACCCGGAATTCAAAGGCGGCTCTCCGTTTGCTGTCTTCAGCGAGCTCCGGAGTCTCAGGGACGGCTGGAAGTGAGCGCGCATAGCTTATCCTTGTAAATTATTGAAATAAAATCATTTTGGTATACTAAACTCACCATGACAAAGATTAAGAAAGATTCGGCGCGGCAGCTCCGCGAGCTGCTCGGGGAAAGGATTCTATTCCTCGACGGCGCCATGGGTACGATGATCCAGCGCTACGCTCTCGAGGAAGAGGACTTCAGGGGGGATAAATTCAAGAACCACCCGGTGGATCTTAAGGGGAATAACGACCTCCTCTGTTTCACGCGCCCGGAAGTGATCACCGAAATACATACGAAGTACCTCGAAGCAGGCGCCGACCTCATAGAGACGAACACATTCAACGCCAACCGCATCTCGCAGGCGGACTACAACCTCGAAAGCATAGTGCCGGATCTGAACCGCGCTGCGGCCGGTGTGGCCCGCAAGGCGGCGGATGATTTCATGGCCGTGAATCCCGAAAGGAAGTGTTTTGTCGCCGGGGCGCTCGGGCCGACTACGAGAACCGCCTCGATATCCCCCGATGTCAACGACCCCTCGGCGAGGGGGGTTACGTTCGACCAGTTGACGGAGGCTTACTACGAGCAGACGGCGGCGCTGGTCGAGGGCGGTGCCGACGTCATACTCGCCGAGACGACATTCGACACGCTCAACCTGAAGGCCGCAATATACGCCGTCTTCAAGTACAGAAGCGATTTCAAAAACGACATACCACTCATGCTTTCCGTGACGATAACGGACGCCTCGGGGAGGACCCTTTCCGGGCAGACGATAGAGGCGTTCTGGAACTCCGTCCGCCACGCGAAGCCGCTCAGCGTCGGCATCAACTGCGCCCTCGGGGCCGCGGAGATGCGCCCCTATATCGAAGAGCTTTCGCGCATCGCAGACTGCTACATCAGCTGCTACCCGAACGCCGGGCTACCTAATCCGCTGAGCGATACGGGCTACGACCAGAAGCCGAGGGACACGGCAACTTACCTCGAAGACTTCGCCGAGAGCGGCTTTCTGAATATCGTGGGAGGCTGCTGCGGGACGACGCCCGATCATATCAAGGCTATAGTAGAACGTGTGGGGCACTATCCGCCTCGCCGAACACCCGAGATTCCCCCGGCGACCCGCCTCAGCGGGCTCGAGGCGCTCAACATAGGCGAGGGCGCGCCGTTCGTGATGGTGGGCGAAAGGACGAACGTCACGGGCTCGCCGAAGTTCGCGAGGCTCATAAAAGAGGACGACTTCGAAGGGGCGTTATCCATAGCGAAGCAGCAGGTCGAAAACGGCGCGAACGTCATTGACGTCAACTTCGACGAGGCGCTTCTCGACGGCGAGGCCTGCATGACGAGGTTTCTCAACCTGATAGCGACCGAGCCCGACATAGCCCGCGTCCCCGTGATGATAGACAGCTCGAAGTTCACGGTCATCGAGGCCGGTCTCAAATGCATTCAGGGAAAGGGAATCGTAAACTCGATAAGCCTCAAGGAAGGCGAGGAGAAGTTCCTGGGCAGCGCGCGAGAGATAATGCGCTACGGCGCTGCTGCCGTCGTCATGGCGTTCGACGAAAAGGGCCAGGCGGCGACCAAGGAAGACAAGATAAGGATTTGCGAGAGGGCGTACAAGCTCCTGACCGAAAAGGCCGGCATGGACCCCTCCGACATCATCTTCGACCCGAACGTGCTGACGGTCGCGACGGGCATCGAGGAGCACAACAACTACGCCGTAGATTTCATAGAAGCCGTAAGGGAAATAAAAAAGGTTTGCCCCGGCGCGAAGACGAGCGGCGGCCTCAGCAACGTATCCTTTTCGTTCAGGGGGAATAACGTCGTAAGGGAGGCGATGCACGCAGCGTTCCTCTACCACGCTATACAGGCCGGGCTCGACATGGCGATAGTCAATGCCGGCATGCTCGAAGTCTACGAGGAGATAGATAAGGAGCTTCTCGAAAAGGTCGAGGACGTCCTCTTCAACAGAAGGCCCGACGCCACCGAAATTCTGGTGGACTACGCCGAGAAGGTAAAAGACTCGGGCAAGACGAAGGACAAGGAAACCGAAAAGTGGAGGGAGGGGACTGTAGAGGAAAGGCTCTCCCACTCGCTCGTAAAAGGCATAGTAGATCACATAGACGCCGACACTGAAGAGGCGCTGAATAAGTATCAGAAGCCGCTCGACGTCATCGAGGGGCCGCTCATGGACGGCATGAAGGTCGTGGGGCAGCTCTTCGGCGAGGGCAAGATGTTCCTGCCCCAGGTCGTCAAGAGCGCGCGCGTCATGAAAAAGGCTGTCGCATTCCTGGAGCCCTACATGGAGCTCGAAAAAGCCAACGCCGCCGGCGGGTCGTCGCGCGGGAAGTTCGTTATCGCGACCGTTAAGGGCGACGTCCACGACATAGGCAAGAACATCGTCTCGGTCGTCCTCGGATGCAACAACTACGAAGTGATAGACCTAGGCGTCATGGTGTCGTGCGAGAACATACTCAAGACGGCCAAAGAAGTGAACGCGAACATTATAGGGCTCAGCGGTCTCATCACGCCTTCGCTGGACGAGATGGTCCACAACGCCTCCGAGATGGAGCGGCAGGGTTTCAAAACGCCGCTGCTCATCGGCGGGGCCACGACCAGCAAGGCCCACACGGCCATAAAAATAGCGCCGCATTACAGCGGCGTCGTGAGCCACGTCCAGGATGCCTCGCTCGTCGTCAACGTCTGTAACAGCCTCCTTAACCCGGACAAGTACGAGGCGTTCGCCGAGGAAACCAGGCGCAAGCACGAAGAGCTCCGCGAGCTTCATTCGAAATCAAAAAGCGCGGCCGAGTTCATACCGATCGAAAAGGCCCGCGAGAAAAAATTCACCGACGACTGGAAAACTGCGCACATAGACGTGCCCGAGAGGCTGGGCGTCGAGGTTATAAACAATATAAAGATGGAGGACATCGTCCCGTACATCGATTGGTCGCCGCTCTTTTGGGTGTGGGGGCTAAAGGGTGTTTTCCCCGCCATTCTCGACCACAAGAAATATGGCACGCAGGCGAGGAGCCTATACGATGACGCCGAAAGGCTGCTCGGGCAAATAGCAGCCGAGAAGAGGTTCGCACCGAGGGCTGTGCAGGGATTCTGGCCCGCCAACAGCGTCGGCGACGACGTCGAGATATATGCGGACGAGAGCCGGAAGGAGGTCGTCGAGACGTTCCACTTCCTCCGCCAGCAGAGGTCGAGGGGCGAAAACGAGACGTACCTCTCGCTCGCTGATTTCGTCGCCCCGAAAGACTCGGGAAGGGCCGATTACATGGGCGGGTTCGCCGTCACGGCCGGAAAGGAGGTCGAGATCTTCGCCGACACGTTCCGCGAGGCTGGCGACGACTACTCGGCGATAATGGTCCAGGCGCTCGGCGACAGGGTTGCCGAGGCGCTGGCCGAGATGATGCACAAACGCGCCCGCGACACGTGGAATTACGGGAAGGAAGAGGACCTCACATACGAGGACCTGATAAAGGAGAAATACAGGGGCATAAGGCCCGCTCCGGGATATCCGGCCTGCCCGGACCACACCGAAAAAGCCGCGCTGTGGAAGATGCTGCGCGCGAAGGAGAACATCGGCGTCGAGATAACGGAGAACTTCGCGATCTACCCGCCGAGCTCCGTAGCCGGGTTTTACTTCGGGCACCCGCAGTCGAAATACATGCACATAGGCGATATAGACAGGGACCAGGCCGAGGACTACGCCGAACGGAAAGGGATACCCCTTTCGGAGGTGGAGAAATGGCTGAGGCCGAACCTCGGCTACTGACCGGATTTCGCGGGGAACGGCTTTCCCGCGGCGACGTCGGCGAATATCTTTTCGACGTTCATCGCCATCCACGAACGGGCCGCGACGAGGTCGTATCCCGCCTCCGCCGCCTTTTTCCTGAGATCAGTTTCTACGTGCGGGAGGAATCCTATAACGCGCGCGCCGGAGAGGGCGGGTGTTTCCCTTATCTCGCTGATTACAGCAAAAGGGTCGAGCCCCTTGGTGCCGAGGTCAACGATAAAAAGCGCAGGGGAATGAGAGGCGAATTTCCCGGCGAATCCATCGCCGGATTTTACGAATTCGAGCCTGATTCCGCTTCTTTTCGCAGCCTCTCTTATCCGCGAGGCAAACATGAGATCGCGGACAATGACCGCTGCATATATGTCTTTGGTGCTCTCCTTCACCTGTTACTCCTTCCGAAAATAGAGTGTATATTAAAGTCTTCATTCAGACAAAGAGAGACTTCAGAATGACAAACGGAAAGATCACGACCATATTCTTCGACGCCGCAGACACGCTCTTTTTTATTAAGGAAGGGCTCGGGAACACGTACGCCGGAGTGGCCCGTAAATACGGGGCAGACCCCGACACGGCAGCGCTGAGGAGCGCCTTTTCCAGGGCGTTCAGGGGCGCGCCGCCGCTCGCTTTCGGCGGGGTTTCCGATGAAGAGAGAAAGGAGCTCGAAAAGAGCTGGTGGAAGAAGGTAGTCACCGACGTCTACACCGAGGTCGGAATGTTCCCCGGCTTCGACGAGCATTTCGACGAGCTCTTCGAGGTATTCAGGACCGAGGCATGGACCCTCTTCCCCGAAACCGTCCCCGTGCTCGAAGCGCTCAAATCGAAAGGCTACAGGCTCGGCATAATATCCAACTTCGACTCCCGCGTTTACGACGTGATGGAACGGCTCGGGATTTCCGGCTACTTCGACACGTTCGTCATTTCGAGCGAGGCCGGTTATGCAAAGCCGTCCCACGAGATTTTCCTCACGGCCCTCGACAAGGCCGAGGTGAACCCGGAGGAATCCATACACGTGGGCGACGATCTCAAGAACGACTTCCATGGGCCGCGCGCACTCGGCATCCGCGCGATCCTGCTCGACAGGGAAGGGGAGTTCGCGTCGCTCGAGCGTATGGACAGGATCGATGACCTCACAGAGCTCGAGATTTACCTTAACGGCGAGGAAGTACCCGGACTGAAAGCGAAAGGCTGAAACGCTGTCCCTTTAAAACATCCCAATATTTTCTGTAGCTGTCGGGTAATTTCGGAAATAAATCCGATTAGACGTTCTCGAGTTTTTCGGACTCCCCCGCGCCCGAGGTGAAAAAGATAAAAGCCATCGTCGGCCTCTTCGAGGAATCCCTCACTACGAAGTGGATACCGTCGAATATCCATCCTTCGCCTGCCCACTTATTAAGCGCCTTCTCTATCTCCTCGTCCGTGACGAGCGAGAGCTCGACGACTTTATAGTGGGGATTGCCGGCCATCTACTTCCCCCGGCCGCGGAGGATTTCGGCGGCTTCCTTTGCGTGGTAGGTGATTATTATGTCTGCCCCGGCCCGCTTTATGCTGGTCAGTATCTCCATCATCACGAGCTTCTCGTCTATCCATCCGAGCTTCCCGGCGGCCTTGACCATCGAATACTCGCCGCTCACGTTATAGGCGGCCAGAGGGTGGTCGAACTCCTCGCGCGCGGCGCTTATGACGTCCAGGTACGAGAGCGCAGGCTTCACCATCACGATGTCCGCGCCTTCCTCGATGTCGAGGGCTATCTCGCGGAGCGCTTCCCTCACGTTCGGCGGGTCCATCTGGTAGCTTCTTCTATCGCCGAACTGGGGCGGCGATTCGGCGGCGTCCCTGAACGGGCCGTAGAACCCCGAGGCATACTTGGCCGAATACGACATTATCGGCACCTTGTCGAAACCCGCGTCGTCGAGGGCCTCTCTTATCACGCCGACCCTGCCGTCCATCATGTCGGACGGGGCTACTATGTCGGCCCCGGCCTCGGCGTGCGAGACCGCCATCTTGGCCAGGTATTCGAGCGTCTCGTCGTTGTCGACGTCGCCGCCCTTTACAATCCCGCAGTGCCCGTGGCTCGTATACTCGCACATGCAGACGTCCGTCACGACGAGAAGGTCGGGCGTCTTATTCCTGAGCTCGCGGACGGTCTTCTGAATGATGCCGTCCTCGGCGTAGCCTTCGCTCCCCGTCTCGTCCTTGTGCTCGGGTATGCCGAATAGGAGGACGGACTTTACTCCAAGCGCCTCGGCCTCGCGGGCCTCCTTGACGATGTTGTCTATCGACTGCTTGTATATGCCGGGCATGGAGGGGACTTCCTCCCTTACGCCCTTGCCCGGGGCCGCGAACATGGGGTAAATGAGCTCGTCCGCGGACAGCCTCGTCTCGGAAACGAGGTCGCGGATAGTCTTCGATCTTCTCAGTCTTCTCGGTCTGTATGCGGGAAAATACATAATGCGTAATTGTAATTGCTTAGGCGAGGTTAGGCAACATATTCGCTGTAATGAGCGGCAATGGCCAGGCCTTTGATTTTTTCTCAGGTCGTATAATATTAATCCCCGGAGACATCGGGAGAAGGGAAACGGAATGGAAGAGAACGGAGAGAAGAGAAGCCTCGACTTCATACGCACGATAGTCGAGGAAGACAACGAGAGCGGCAAATACGGGGGCAGGGTTGCGACGCGATTCCCCCCCGAGCCCAACGGCTACCTCCACATAGGTCACGCCAAGTCCATATGCCTCAACTTCGGCATAGCCGGGGAATACGGCGGCATATGCAACCTCAGGTTCGACGACACGAACCCGGCCAAGGAAGACACCGAATACGTCGAGGCGATAGAGAACGACGTCAGGTGGCTCGGCTTCGACTGGAACGGGCTCTACCATGCCTCGGACTACTTCCAGGCCCTTTACGATCACGCCGTAACGCTGATCGAGGCCGGGAAGGCCTACGTAGACAGCCTGTCGGCGGACGAGATACGGGAATACAGGGGCACCCTCAGCGAGCCCGGAAAGAACAGCCCGTACAGGGACCGCCCGGCCCGGGAAAACCTCGGCCTCTTCCGCCGCATGAAGGACGGCGAATTCCCCGAGGGGGCGCACGTGCTCAGGGCGAAGATCGACATGGCCTCGGGCAACATCAACATGCGGGACCCCGTCATGTACAGGATAATCCAGGAGCCACACTACAGAACCGGGGACAAGTGGCACATATACCCGATGTACGACTACGCGCACTGCGTCTCCGATTCGATAGAAAAGATCACACACTCCCTCTGCACGCTCGAATTCGAAGACCACCGCCCGCTATACGACTGGTTCCTCGACGAGCTCGCTATATACCACCCGCAGCAGATCGAGTTTTCTAGGCTCAACCTCAACTACACCGTCATGAGCAAGAGGCGGCTTTTGGAGCTCGTCCAGGGCAAATACGTAAACGGCTGGGACGACCCGCGTATGCCGACGATCTCGGGGCTCAGGAGAAGGGGATACACCCCGGCTTCGATACGAAATTTCAGCTCCAGGATAGGGGTTACCAAGCAGGAGAGCGTGATAGACATATCGCTCCTCGAGCACAGCGTAAGGGACGACCTCAACAAGACGGCGCTGAGGGTAATGGCTGTTCTGAATCCGCTCAAAGTGACGATCACGAACTACCCCGAGGGCGGGTCCGAGGAGCTCGACGCCGTCAACAACCCGGAAGACCCTTCGATGGGTACGAGGAAGGTGCCGTTCTCGGGCGAGCTTTATATAGAACGCGACGACTTCATGGAAGACCCGCCGAAGAAGTTCTTCAGGCTCTCGCCCGGCATCGAGGTCAGGCTCCGCTACGCCTATTTCCTTAAGTGCGAGAGCGTGGTAAAGGACGAGAACGGCGAGATAACGGAGCTCCTCTGCACATACGACCCCGCGACAAAGGGCGGCGACTCGCCCGACGGGCGGAAGGTCAAGGCCACGATTCACTGGGTCTCGGCCCCGCACGCCGAAAAGGCCGAGGTCAGGCTCTACGACAGGCTGTTCACGGTTCCCGAGCCCGGGGCCGACGGCTCGGATTACAAGGAGCACTTAAACCCCGATTCCCTCACGGTGCTGAAAGACTGCCCTGTCGAGCCGGGGCTTGCCGACGCCGAGCCGGGCGTGAACTACCAGTTCGAGAGGCTCGGTTACTTCACTCCCGACGCCCGGGACTCGAAAAAGGGCGCCCTCGTATTCAACAGGACCGTCACTCTCAAGGATTCGTGGGCCAAGGAAAAGAATAAGCCCTGATGTGACGCCAAATCGGGCCAATTAATTCATCATTACTGTAGGTTACGAAGCGTATTTAAAGTGTTTTATAGGTGTGATATGGGCTACGATCAGGCACCTTCCATGGCGTAACCAGCGGGACCGAGCTTCTTTCCGTCAACGTATAATGCCCCGTCCCCGTCGATCCCAACCCTTCCTTTGGCCACGAGCTCGTGAACGGCGAATGGAAACGCCTTCCACTCGGCCTTTTCCCTTATTTTGGCCCCCATTGCGTCCTTGTCAGCCTCGGTGAAGCCTGCGAGAGATACGGGGGGCGACTGCACTAGGGCCGTGCCGAACCTCTCGCCGAGGCGTTCGAGATACACCGTGCAGCGGAGGCTGTCCTCCCCGGCCTGTAACGCCTGTACGCAGGCGTCCACCCCGCGTACTAGATAATCCTTCGTGATGTCGCCGGGGTAGAGGTTAAGTATCCTGTCGCTGTACCTCTCGATGAAGGCTCTGCCGAGCCTCCGCCTGTAGCCGGCGAGGACTATAACGTCGGGCGTGCAGACGCTCTCTATAAGCGAAATAGCCGCGGCGTCGTAATAGTCCCTCATTTCTTCGTCTTCGGGGCTCTTGCCGAGAACTTCGAAATATTTTTTCGAGCCGATCGAGAGAACCGGTACGCCGTACTCCGCCGCCTTCTTCGCCCCCTCGCATCCGGGGGCGTTCGTGAATACGGCGTCCGTCCTGCCGTAGAGCCTTTCGCCCGAGCGGGCGAGCCGTCTTTCCTCTTCGGCGATGGCGACGAAATTGGTCCCCGAGCCCGAGAGCAAAACGGCGACGCTCATCGGCTCCCCGCGCGGCTCGAACAGCGGTTTTATGTCGGATTCACTCATAGTATTTGCAATAACCGTCAGGTTATGGACATTATATCTATTCGACCGATATGAGCAACTTCTGGCAAAGGATAGTCACGGCTGCTATAGCCATCCCGATACTCTACGTCATATTCAGGATAGGGGGAGTCATATTCCTCCTCTTCATCATGGCGCTCGTCCTCACGGGGCAGATAGAATACCAAAGGCTTCTTCAGTCGAGGGATCTCCCGTATGCGCGGGGGTCGGGGATAATACTGTCCCTCCTGATAGCGGTCGCGGCGTACATGGGGCACGTAGACTTCTCGCTCATGTTCACGCTGTCCGTTCTGCTCGTCTTCATATTCAACCTCAGAAAAACCGGCGAGGAGAGTGCGATCATAAGGGGAGGGGCAACCCTCTTCGGCATCGTTTATCTCGGCTGGCTCCTCTGCCATGCAATACTCCTCCGCAATATAGAATCGCGCGGCTCGATAGGATTTTACGCCGAAAACGCACAGGGCCTAGCGGATCCCGGCTTCTTCTTCATATTTTTCACAGTCGCATGCACGTTCCTCAACGACACGGGGGCTTACTTTACGGGCCTTAAGCTCGGGAAGAGGAAGATCGCCCCGGTCATAAGCCCGGGAAAGACGGTCGAGGGCACGCTCGGCGGCGTCATCGTGTGCATCGTAACGGGTCTTATAGTCAATTACGGATTCGGCTCGCCGCTCTCGTCCGACTGGACGATCCTCTTCGCCATATTCGTCTCGGCGGCTGCGGTGTTCGGCGACCTGGTGGAATCGGCGATAAAAAGGGGCGTCGGCATAAAGGACTCGGGCGGGATCGTTCCCGGCCACGGCGGGGTACTCGACAGGTTTGACAGCCTCATATTCGTCTTCCCCGTCTCCTACTATTTCGTCCTCGTTTACTACTCCATGCACGGCGTCGCCGTCGGTTGAGGGCGTTTCACTTCCAGAACGAAGCAGTCCTTATCTCCTCCACCTGCTCCTGCCTTATTAGCATCCTGAGACCGACGAGTATTACGAGGTTGAAAAAGAGTCCCGCAAGCGCGGCGAACTGCTCCTTGTAGAATACGAACACGTACGTAAGCAGTATCGAGACAAGAAGGGCGCGCTCGAACATCATATAGGCCTTGAGGCGCGATCGGCGCATGTAGTAGACCCCGAAGAAAACGAAAACGCCGGACAGGGCCGACGACAATAGCCGGGCGATATCGACGAAGGAAAGGTCGTCTACGTCGAGGTGCGCCCGCTCGAGGGCGGCGAAACTCAGATTCGAGCCCAGCCCGAAGCCGTAATAGAGAGTCAGGAAAAGGACATATCCGAATGTCGCCACCAGCTGGACAAGGAAGAAGACGACCAGGCCGCGCCTGAACACCGCCGTCCCGGCTATACTCTCGTAAAAGCCGCCGAAACGGTCCTTGAGCCTCCTGTAGAGCCCAGGCGAATGGTTGGGCAGGGGCTCCGCGTTAGTTATGAGATCCCTCACAGCTGGAGTGAGCGGGTTGTCCGGGTCGCTCCTGTCGAGGTAAAGAAGCACCGTTTTCTTCTCATCTTCGTCCAGGTCCGATAGCGCCGCCTCTTCGAGCCCCTTAAGTGCGTTTACGAGATATTCCCTTCTGGTGAACGTCCAGCCGAACCTTATCATGTGGAGAGCCAGGATTATGAGCACTATCACCACGTACATTATCGCGACCGAGGGCTCGAAGAAGTAGTCGTTGTCCTTCGTCACGAACTTCCCGACCTCGTCTATGAACGTCCCGAACCCCGCGCCGCCGAGTATCGCCGCCCAGAGCTCTATGCGCTTCCCGATGAAGGAGAACAGCATCATCAGGGCCGCGAGCATGAGCAGCCCGCCCCACAGCATGTGCGCTATGTGGAGGGTGCCGTTCCCGACCTGCGGGTACCCGGTCATGTGGAGGAACAGGCGTATGCCGAGCACAGCCGACACGGCGCAGACGAGGAACACCTCGGCGTAGTAGAAGGCGTCCAGGTTTCTTACAAAATCAGGATTGCTTTTCATAATTGACTCCGAGGATTATACTATGTTAATCTCAGTTGCAATTCTACCGCATTCGGCCATATTTGCAGGAATCGAAAACATAGCCACATCGGCTGCGCATATATGAACAATCCCGAAAGAGGTTCATCACCCCCTTCGTTCGAAACGGCAAAGGACGGGAAGGGCACACTCACACTCAAGCCTGGCGGTCGTCTCGACGCATACACCACGTCCGGCATCTGGGACAAAGCAGAAGACGCCCTGACCAAAGAAAAGCCTGAAAATGTCGTGATCGACGCCTCGGGTATCGATTACATGGACGCTTCGGGGATGGCCCTCCTCATAGAGCTCAGGCTGATGCAGGAAAAAGCCGGCGGCGGCTTCGAGATAACCGGCCTCAAGGACGACCTCCAGAAGCTGTTCGCCCTGTTCGACCCCGAGAGCTTCGCCCAGCCCAAAGAAACCGCGCCAAAAGAGCGCATGGGCATAATCGAGAACATCGGCCGCGTGGCCTACGACCTGCTCGGGGAGCTGAAGATCCACGTTATCTTCACGGGGCAGGTAACCGTCGGGCTGATGAAGGCGCTCCTTAACCCGTTCAGTATAAGATGGGGAGAGGTCTTCACGACCTGCGAGAAGTTCGGCGCGAACTCCTTTTTCATAATAGCCCTCGTGAATTTCCTCGTGGGGCTCGTAATCGCGTTCCAGTCGGCCATGCCGATGCAGCAATACGGCGCTCAGATATTCGTCGCCGACCTCATTGTCATAGCATACTTCAAGGAGCTGGGCCCGCTCATGACGGCCTTCGTCGTAAACGGCCGGAGCGGATCGGCCTTCGCCGCCGAGCTCGGGACGATGAAGGTGAACGAGGAGCTCGACGCCCTCGACACCATGGGGCTCGACCCGGTGAACTTCCTCGTCGTCCCTAAGGTAATAGCGGCCCTCCTGATGCTCCCCTTGCTCACGGTATTCGGGAACCTCTTCGGCCTTTTGGGCGGCCTCGTCGTCATGCTCTCTCTGGGGTTTACATTCGGCACGTACATGAACCAGATAACGGCGTCAGGGACGTATGTCATGCTCCTGGCCGGGCTTTTCAAAACGCTCTTTTTCGCGGTGATAATAGCGGGGGTCGGGTGCCTTTCCGGTATGAGGGCTTCACGCGGCCCGTCGGCCGTCGGCGACGCTGCGACCGAAGCCGTCGTCATAGGCATAGTTCTCATGATATTAACGGACGGCATATTCGGGGTGGTTTACTACGTTCTCGGGATCTGACATGAGCGGGAATAACGTCGAAAACAAAAGGGAAGTGATAATAAAAGTGAGGGACCTCACGGCGAAGTACGGTGACAACACCATACTCGACAAGATAACGTTCGACGTCTACAGGGGTGAAATATTCGTGATTCTCGGCGGCTCGGGATGCGGGAAGAGCACGCTTTTAAAGCACATGATCGGGCTCTACAAGCCGGCGAGCGGGAACGTCGTCATAGAAGGCCGCGACATCTCCACAGCCGAAGGTGACGAAAGAATAGAAATACTGAAGCGTATAGGCGTCGCCTACCAGCTCGGGGCGCTTTTCGGGTCGATGACGGTCCTTCAAAACGTCATGCTCCCGCTCGAGGAATATACCGAGCTTAACGGCGAGGCAAGGGACCTCATAGGAAGAATGAAGCTCTCGCTCGTGGGCCTTACTGGCTCCGAGCAGAAGATGCCGTCCGAGCTCAGCGGGGGCATGATAAAGCGCGCGGCGCTCGCCCGGGCCATGGCGCTCGACCCGAAGGTGCTGTTTTTGGACGAGCCTTCGGCGGGGCTAGATCCCATCACATCGGCCGAGCTCGACGAGCTCATAAAGCAGCTTTCGAGGACCCTCGGCATCACATTCGTCGTCGTGACCCACGAGCTCAACAGTATTTACAATATTGCGGACAGGGTTATCATGCTCGATAAGAGCGTTAAAGGTATAATTGCCGAAGGGAAGCCCGTTTACCTGAGGGATCATTCGACCATCCCGGTCGTTCAAAAGTTCTTCAGGCGTCAGACGGACGCGGAGCTCGGCGGTGAAGAAAATAAAGGGGAGTCCCGCATATGAAAAAACCGAACTACTTCAAAATTGGGCTTTTCGTTATCGCCGCCACGCTGCTGCTTGCAGCGGCGATAATAATTTTCGGCGGCGGGAAGTTCTTCGAGAAGAAGACTACCGTCGAGACCTATTTCGATCAGTCGGTTCAGGGCCTCGATGTCGGGGCCTCGCTCGAATTCCAGGGGGTCCAGATAGGTAACGTCAGCTACATCGGGTTCGTCTTCAACGAGTATCATACGAAGAAAACATACGTCCTCGTAAGGGCCGAGATATACCTCGACAAAGTAGCCGGGGAGGGCAATAAGAGGCTCTTCGAAACCGATGAGGAAAGGATGCACGGCTATAAGCAAATGGTGCAGAAGGGCCTCCGGCTCCAGCTCGCCTCCCAGGGCGTCACGGGCATAGCGTTTCTGAACGCCGTCTACCTCGATCCCCAGCGCTATCCTCCACTGGATATAGACTGGACTCCGGAATACGCATACTTCCCATCGGCGCCCGGCACCATAACGCAGATAACGCAAACGATCGAGAACCTCTCCAAGAGCATAGAAAACATCGACATACAGAAAATAACGGAGGGCGTGGAAGACCTGGTCGCGTCTCTTAACAACGCCGTCGAGCAGGCCAAGGTGGGCGAGCTCAGCGCCGACCTCCGGCAGCTTGTTAATACGCTCAACACTACGACATCGGAGCTCGACAAGCTGCTCAAGAGCAAGGAAACGAAGGAAACGCTGGCAAACGTGGTGGCGATTACGGAAGAGGTCAACAGGACGCTGAAGCGCACAGACAGGCTCCTGTCCAACCGGGAACACGACATCAAGCTTACTCTTAATAACGTAGAACGCATAACAGAGGACATGAGGGAGTTCATGGAGACTGTGAAGAAGTACCCGTCGTGGGTGCTCTTCGGGAGTCCTCCGCCGCATATCGAACCCGAGGGGGAAGAAAAACAATGAGAGCACGGTTCCTTATATTGATATCCGCTGTCTTATTGGCCGCATTGGGCGCGGCCGGATGCGGAGGCATATCCAAGTCCTACCCTGAGCGGAGCTATTACATGTTCGAAGTTTCCCCTCCGGAGAAGGTCGCGGCCCCCGTCGAGGGCGCCGTTGCGCAGGTGTGGAAATTCAGCGTATCCCCGGGCAGCGACGGGAAGGAATTCGTATACAGGACAGACGACATCAGCTACGAATCCGACTTTTACAACCAGTTCTTCAGGAACCCCGGCGCGCTCCTCACCGAAACGACCATACGCTGGCTCTCGGACACCGGGCTCTTCGAGGACGTCATGAGCTCGCTCGGACAGGGCTTTGCCAGTTATTTCATACAGTCGAATGTGGTCGAGCTCTACGGCGACTACAGGGGCGAGCCGGCTGCCGTGATGACTATACAGTTTTTCCTTCTCGAATATACGCCCGAAGGCGAGTACGGCGACAGCACCGGGATAATCTTCAACAAGACCTACAGCTCTCACGTTCCAATTCCGACTGCTTCCGCGCCCGACCTCATGAGGGGCTGGAACACCGCGCTCGGCGAGATATACGGCGAGTTTCTCGAGGACCTCAAACTGTACGTGAAACCATTCTCGCAGGCGGCCACCGTCAATTAACGCCCGGGCCGATGCCGACTACTCGCTCCGGCCCGATGCGGGATATGTTAAGGTTTATTCACGCCCCGCTATTGCATAAGCCGCGGCGGGGGAAATATAATTATCCATTGTCAGAAGCCAGCAAGGGAGAGTGATATGAGGGTTGTATCCGTAATAATAATTGTCCTGGTCATAGCCGTCGTCGGGATGTCCTACAGGTTCGGAATGGACACGGAATACGTCTATAACGACCTCATCGATCAATATACCGAAGGCGGCACATTAAGCGTCGTAAGCAGAAGCTACGACAAAGGCATACTCAGCTCCAAGGCGAGGACCGTCTTTGCCGTCAATAATATGGGCAAGGAAATAGTAAGGCTCGACGAGACGGATACGATATACCACGGCCCGATCCCTGTCCTCGCCATATTCAAGGGAAAGGCCGGGCCCGCGCCCGTGCTTTCGGTGCTGGACTCCCAAATAAAAATTGTCCCCGCAGAGGGGAACGCCAATGCTGAGCTATTCGAGAAGATTCCTCCTGTGGATGTTCACACGGTTATTTCCTTTGGCAACAAGGCTGTGGCTGACTTGTCCATGCCGGCCTTCGAGCTCGACCTCGAAGAGGGCGACAAGCTCTCCTGGCAGGGGTTTACAGGGAGGGTCGATTACGACACGAACGAGTTTCACAGCATAAGCGACCTCGAATCTCCCGGTCTCAAAATAGACGGGAAGGATTCGACTCTGACTATCACGGGAATTAAAGTGTGGTCAGAGCTTTCCCACCCAACGCCCGACGCCGAATACCCGACCGGGGATGTGAACTTCACCATAGGTAATTTCGATTTTCTGGCGAAACCCGGCGCGAAGCTCAAGAATCTTACGATTACCGGAATCGAGTTCAAGGGACAAAATTCAGAAAGAGCGGGGCTTCTCGACAGCTCGCACAGCATGGTCTTCGATGAGCTCACCCTCGGGGGCGATAAATACGGCCCGGGCGGGTACGAGCTCTCGATAAGCAACATTGATTCGAAATCGTGGAAGAAGCTCCAGGCGCTCATAAACGAGAATCGCGACTCCGAGGAAACCGACGAATGGAAGGCCCGCTTCACAGGAGAGCTCGTGAATCTCCTGCCCGGGTTCGTAAGCAAATCACCCAAAATCGAGCTCAGGAAGCTCTCGCTCGAAACGTCCGGCGGGAAGCTCGAAGGCCACCTCGGCATATATGCCGACGGTGAGGGCCTCGAGGGTGTAGACCTCGCTCAGAACCCCGTTCTCATGCTGGCCGCTCTTACGGCAGACGCGGGGGTAACCGTTTCGAAGGAGTTATTCATGTCGGCCCTCATCGACTACAAGAAAGAAGAGGTGCTCGATAATATGAAAGCCGCGGGTGACGACCCTCCCACGGACGAAGAGCTCGCGGAGCTTGCGAGCGGGGCGGCAGAGGACGAAATAAATCTCCTAATCTCGGGGGATATACTGGTTGAAAAGGACGATTCCTATACCATAGAAGCCGCCTACAAATCGGGGCAGGTTATTATAAACGGCCAGCCGATAGACCTCGGGGCGCTCCTCCAATAGCCCGCACACGTAGTGTGTTTTTCGGCGAAGCAAGTACGGCGATTCAAATTGATTGTCGCGCGAAGGGAGCTAACCGTGCCGCCCGGAGCGGGGGAATACCTCAAACCCGTTACGTCGATGAAACCGTGAACTTCTTTTCGAGCGCCCTGTATCCGGGGACGTCCACCACGGCCTCGAACTCCTTGAACGTAAGCATATCCGAATAGCCGTATGTCGAGCCGTTTTTCCTGAGGTAGGTGAGGCACCGCTCCATGGCCTTCGTGGCCGAAAATAGCCCCGACAGGGGGAAGACAACTATCTTGAATCCGAGCTCGCCGAGCTCGGCCGCGCTCAGGAGCGGCGTCCTTCCGCCCTCGACCATGTTCGCGAAAAGAGGGGCGTCCGGAAACGCGGCGGCTATTTCCCGGAGCTCTTCGACAGACTGCGGGGCCTCGATGAAAATGACGTCCGCCCCGGATTCGTAGTAGAGCCTTCCCCTGCGTATCGCATCGTCGAGCCCGTTCACTGCGCGGGCGTCGGTCCGGCCTATGATAACGAGATCGCTCGCCCCACGGGCCTCTGCGGCGGCCCTTATCTTTTCCGAGTGCTCCTCGGCCGTGATGACGCGCTTCCCCTCGAAGTGCCCGCACTTCTTGGGCCATTCCTGGTCTTCGAGGATAATGCCCGCGGCCCCGGCGGAGACGACATCTTCGACCGTCCGTATGACGTTTAACGGGTTGCCGTACCCGGTGTCTATGTCGGCGACGACTGGGATTTTGACGGATGAGACGATGCGGCTAACGCTCGTCAGCATCTCGGTCGCCGTAAGGAACCCGAAGTCCGGCCGCCCGAGGGTTGACGCCGATATGCCGAAGCCGCTCGTGAACGCGGCCTCGAACCCGGCCGCCTCGGCGAGCCTCGCGCTTATGCAGTCGTGCACCCCCGGAAGGACGAGCACCCCGTCGCCCGAAAGCACCGCTCTTAGCTTCTCTCCGTTAGTCGTCATATGGTCACCCCCGTTTTTAAAAGAAAAATAATTGAGCCCGGGCGGGTGTCAAGCGGGATTGAACTCGCGCGGGCATTTATGATATTCTGAGGGTGTCGATCATTTGTACGTGCATTTTTCTACGGACCCCGAGCGTGAAAAACAAAGCGGCGAAAGAGAGGGGCACAAAAGAGCCCCAGGTCAGGGTCGAATCCGGGCTCAAGAGCAAGGACGTCATAAAGCTCATCGAGGCCCTCGAAGGGGTGAGCCTCGATTACGACCACCTTTACTACTACGAGCACACGGGGCTCATAGTCCCGAGCCTTAGGTCGGCGCAGGGGAGGGGGGTTCCGAAGCTCTATTCCACGGAAGACTTTATCATACTCAGATGGCTCGTATCGCTTCAGAAAAACGGCATAGCCGTAAGCCGCTTTCGCGAGGTGCTCAATTTCCTTAAGGAGAAGATGCCCGAAGTGCTGGCCGAGCCCCACAACTGGGTGCTCATCACGGACGGAAAGTCGATACGGTTTTTCGACAAGGTCTCGTCGAGGGCGTTCGACGTGCTGCGCGACACGGGTCAATATCTATTCTTCTTCCCTATCGGGAAAGTAGCCGACGAGAGCAAGAAGGCTGTGAAGAAGCTCGGGGCAGGGAAGAAAAAGGACAAGAAATAAACCCCGGGGCTATTTTTTTTCGCCGGGTGTACGTAGGGATTTTTTGGGCTTTATAACGTCCGGTATGGACGTGAAGGAGATCCTCAGCGGGGCAGCATCCGGGGCCGCGTGCATCGATCCGTAATATATGCTGTTGGTCCCGAACTTGTCGTTGATGCTGTCGAGCGCTGCGGCTACGTTATCCCTCTTCCTTTCCCCGGGCAGGAGCGGCAGTGTGCTTTCGCCCGCCGGGACGAGGTCGATGAACGCGACCGACACCCTGAGCGGCCTGCGCTTCCGGGGCCTGTCGTCCCAAACGCTCATGAACGCCTCTATCATTGTCTGCGTGTCGTTCTTGAGATCTATGCCTATGCTCTTCCTCCAGCTCTGATAATCCCCGAAATAATCTATCCCGACTGTCATCTTCCGCGTGAGGCAGCCGAGGCGCCTCAGCCTGAAGGCAGCCTTGTGGATCAGGTTCACGAAGACTGCCCGGACGCCCTCGTCCGTCCTCTGAGTGGGAGGGAGCACGTGGGAATGGCTTACGCTCTTCCGTTCGGTTTCGGGCTCGGGGATGTCCTCGCCCCTGAGGAGCGCGTACCATCTCTTCCCGACGACGCTCTCCCATATGCGCCCCATCCTGCTTTCCGAGAGTCCGCAGAGCTCCTCGACGGTGCCTATTCCGTTTGCCCTGAGCCGCGCATTCATGCGCCGCCCTATCCCGGGGAAGTCGGTCAGTGAAAGGGTGTAGAGCCTCTCGGGGAGCTCCTCCTTTTTTATGACGACGAAGCCGTCGGGCTTCTGCATGTCGCTCGCCACCTTGGCGAGGAAACGGTTGGGCGCTATGCCGACCGAGCACTTAAGGTACTCGCCGGCCTGCTCCCTGATGGCGTCTTTTACCTTCCGGCCGAGCGCAACGGCCTTGTCGTGCTCCGTCTGCCGCCCCGTAAGCCTGCACGACATCTCGTCTATGGAATCGACCCTGTGGACGGGGAGGACCGAATCCACGGCAGTGCGTATCTTCCCGTGCATCTCGATGTATTCGACCGGGCGCGATTCGACGAGCACGATGCCGGGGCACATCTCCCGCGCTGCGGAGACGCGCGTCCCCGTCGTGACGCCGAACGCCTTGGCCTCGTAGCTCGCCGCTATGCAGCACGTGCTTTCGGCCATGACGGGGACGACTCCTACCGGCAGGCCGCGAAGCTCGGGGCGGAGCTCCTGCTCGACGGAAGCGAAGTAGGAATTCATATCGACGAAGAGCCAGTTAAGGGGCAAGCTGTCCACAATTGAAAAGAATAACACAATATGAAACCCCGAAAGTCCCCGGATTAATGTGCTAGAATATGGCTATGGAACGGAGCTTCGACTTCCTTTTCGCGGGGGCGGGCATACTGGGCTCGTCCGCCGCATACGCGCTTTCGATGGAGCTCGAACGAAGGGGCGAGAGGGCTAGCATCGGCGTAATCGACCTCGACCTCGAAGGCGAGCATTCGTCTACCCTCAAGAACGCGGGCGGCGTCAGGGCCACATGGCGCAGCAGGGCGAACATCGAGCTCTGCAAGTACTCGATAGACTTTTACGAAACAATTTCCGAGGTCATACAGTTCCGCGAATTCGGATACTACTGGATGCACGACAGCGCCTCCTGGAAAGAGGTAAACGAGAACCATCCGCTCTACGTCGAGTACGGCCTTCCGGTCGAGCTCCACCGGCCCGAAGACTTAAAGCGCATTATCCCCCTCGTCACCAACACCGAGGGCGTAGCCGGGCTTTCGATATCGCGTAAGGCCGGGCTCATCGATCACTACTCACTGAGGGAATATTACAGGGGCTCGGCGAAGGCGCGGGGGGTGAAGTTTATAAGCGGATTCTTCATCAACGGGGTAAAGGTCGAGGGCGGCAGGGCAGCCGCCGTAACGGCCTACGACCTCGGCGGGCTCGGCAAGGGGCAGGGCGGATACGGCGACGCCGCGAGGGAGATTCTGACGAAAGGCGCGCCCGACAAAGACCTTCCCGTCGCCGAATTTAAATGCGGGACGCTCATAAACACCGCCGGTGCATGGGCCCCGGTCGTATCGCGGCTCTACGGATTCGAAGACGACGCCATTAAGCCCCGGAGGCGGCAGATGGTCGTCATCGACGCCCCGGACGTAGACCTCTCCGAGTACGGCATGGTCATTGACACCTCCGACGTCTACTTCCACCAGGAGGGGACGGGCATACTGGCCGGGTACTCGAACATGGACGAGCCGGCCGGATACAATTTCGACTTCAGCTTCGGCGGAATGAGCGAGGAGAGCCGGTTCGTAAAGTACATCTGGGAGCCGCTCTATAGCCGGATTAACGGGTTCGAGAAGGTGAGGCTCGTGAGGGGCTGGGCCGGAATCTACGCCGAGACGCCGGACAGGTCGGGCTACCTGGGGAAGGTGCCGGGATACGGGAATATTTATGAATGCGCCGGGCACACCGGAAGGGGGCTCATGATCTCCTACGGGGCAGGCGTCGCGTTGACGGACATAATCCTCAACGGGAAACCCAGAAGGGAATTGAAACACGCTTCGGATCTATCGCGCGAACGAAAGGCGGGCCCTCTTTATGAAGGGCTCCATCTCTAGCATACGCCGGGCCGGGAATTCAGAGCCATCGGTCTCAATCCTCTATCATGTCTATGGCCTCTTCGAACTCTTCCGCCATGCCCGGGTGCCCGTGCCTCGTCGCGGCCTCTATCCCTTTGAAGTATGCCTCGCGGGCCATTTCGGTATCGCCGACGTTTAGATAACACTCGGCGAGCATCCGGTAGACGGCCCCCTGGTCATCCGCTATTTTGATGTATTCGTTTATCTCGGCGATCGCCTCATGGTAGAGCCCAACCTTGTAGTATTCGTTCGCAAGGCTGTACCTCGCGAGCGGGTTATCCGGATTCTTCGCCACCGCCGCCTTGAATCTATCTATCCTGTTTACTTCGTTCATTCGATTTCACCCGTTTCCATTCGCTCCTCCGGACGATTCGCCCGGAACAAAAATATTAACACAGTAGAGTAAAGGAATACAAAGCCCCTGCCCGAAGCGCGGAGTTGAATGTTTCCGGCTATACTGGATACTCTTTGACGGCAAAGGAGGCGGCCCACAGATGTGCAGAATCATGAACTTTCTCTTTAACGCAATCGCCGTAAAGGAATTCCTCATTTTTTCTGGATGCTATTTCCTGCTCACTGCAATATCTATCTATTACACGGACGAGCTCGTAAGGCCGGCGGGCTGCGCGGGCATTCTCTCGCTCGAGCTCGCGTTCACCAAAGGCGCGTTCATGGATATCGTAAACAGCTGCGGCGAGAAAGGCGTCCGTTCGCTGATCATACTCACATGGATAGATTTCCTCTTCATCATCGGATATATCGGATTTCTGGCGAACCTCCTGGGCGCTCTCGTGAAGGGACTCGAAAGGGGAACGGCGCTCAAGCTGTTCAGTATTCCCATAATTGCGGGCGTGCTCGGGGTCCTCGAGAATTCGATCTTCCTCACCCAGCTCGCCAACCCCGAAGGCGCGTCTGGGGCGGCCATTTTCCTCGGCTCCGCGGCGGCGGCGGCGAAACTCACGCTCACGGCGATAACCGTTCTGCTGATCGTCTACTATCTCTACATCGCCATCACAAAAAAAACCCAGGCGGCGCCTTCGCAGCCTTGATTCCGGCGGGTTCTTTCTAACTTTTTTTATTCTTGACCCGGGCGTCGTCAAATGATTATAATTCGTATATGACGCCGCGTAAGGAATTGAAACGAGGGATATCTGGATGAAATCCATGCGCCGATGGATCGCCGCCGCCGCGCTTCTGTTTTTTCTGACGGCGCCCGCGCCGGGCGTTCGTGCGCAGAATAGTCCCGAGACCAATTCCGCAACGCTATTCCGGAATGTCCGTATCTTCGACGGCAAGAGCAGCTCGCTTTCGCCCCCTTCCAACGTACTCGTAAAAGGCAACATAATCGAGAGCATCTCGACGGCGGACATAGACACCGGACAGGGGACGATAGTGATCGACGGCGGGGGGCGCACACTGATGCCCGGCCTGATCGACGCACACTGGCACGCGATGCTGATCCGGCCAAACCCTCTGCAGTCAATAAACGACGACGTCGGCTATAACAATCTCCTGGCGGGCGACGAAGCGAATGACACGCTGATGCGCGGCTTCACCACAGTCCGCGACGTCGGGGGGCCGGCATTCGGCCTCAAGCGCGCCATAGACGAGGGGGTCGTCAACGGCCCGCGCATATATCCCTCGGGGGCGATAATCACAGTTACTAGCGGGCACGGGGATTTCCGCCAGCTGTCCGAGCTGCCCCGTAAGCCCGGCACGCTCAGCCGCATGGAGGAGATCGGCGGCAGCATGGTCGCCGACAGCCCCGACGAAGTGCGCCTCCGCGTGCGCGAGCAGCTCATGCAGGGCGCGTCCCAGATAAAGCTTACGGCAGGGGGCGGCGTGTCGTCGCCTTTCAGCCCGATCGACGTATCGACCTTCACCGATGCCGAGCTTCGCGCGGCCGTCGAGGCCGCCGATAACTGGGGGACCTACGTCACCGCTCACGCTTTTACTACGAAGGCTATCCAGGGGGCCGTCAACGCCGGGGTGAAAGTCATCGAGCATGGATTCCTGATGGACGAAGCGACCGCCAGGCTTCTCGCAGACAAGGGAGTTTGGCTCAGCCTCCAGCCGCTCCCGGAGGAAATGCGGACCGGCCTTCCGCCCGGCTCCGTCCAGCGCGCCAAGGCCGACGAGGTCTGGCCGGGAATAGACAAGACATACAAGCTGGCAAAGAAGTACAAGATAAAGACGGCGTGGGGCACCGACGTCCTTTTTTCCCAGGCGCTGGCCCAGCGCCAGGGCGCGATCCTGGCCTCGCTCGCCCGGTGGTACACCCCTGCCGAAGCGCTCGCCATGGCGACGAGTACCAACGCCGAGCTCCTGGCTTTATCCGGCAAGCGAAATCCTTATCCAGGAAAGCTCGGGGTCGTGGAAGAGGGCGCGCTTGCGGACCTCCTGCTGGTCGACGGAAACCCGCTTGAGAACATCGAGCTAGTCGCGGACCCGGACAAAAATTTCTTGATAATCATGAAGGACGGAAAGATATATAAAAACACGCTGCCAGATTGAGGACCGCGGCGCCGTTGCGTGCTCGTGCCGCAAATCGTGAAGGTAGTAAAGCCGCGCGTTAGAAATGCGGATTGAAATCTTCGCTACATCTCCAGACAGAGCGTTCGACGTGATCGAGAACCCGCTCTACAGAGCCAGCTGTCAAACCTGGACGACCACAGTGGACTTACAATCTTCACCGCCTCCTGATTTTGTACCTATATAAAACCAACACATTCATAAAACTCAATGTAAATACAGATTGAAATCATTTAAAATGATCTTGTCCGATATTGCAAAGACATTACAAATACGTTACTCATTTATAAAGTGTTAGGTTTTTAATTTAATCGCACTCGAAATCTATGATGAATTGTGCTACTTATGATTTATTCCTTAACGGATAACAACTATGGATAAACCGATAAATTTTGAAGCTCGTGATCAAAACATAGAGAAAGTTCTTTTCGGAACCGAAAAATTTAAGATTCCTCGATTTCAACGCCCTTATACATGGACTGAGGATAATATTTCTGATTTTTGGAATGATCTCATAACAAATGATCAGCCGTTTTTTATAGGTTCATTAATTTTTAATCATGAACCGTTAGCAGAGACAGGATTCATTGACATTATAGATGGACAACAAAGATTATTAACTATTACGATTTTCATCGCTGTTTTAAGGGATATTGCTAAAACTATAGATAAAGAACTAGCCAAGCGATTTCAACGCCAAGATATAGCTATAGAAGATCGACAAGGTAATTCTACCTATAGGCTGATCCCAGGTGATAGTGCAAAAGATTTTTTTCTCACTAATATCCAACGCCCTGAGGCAAATATTAAAGATTCAAAGCCAACAACCATCGAAGAAGAAAGAATAAAGAATAACTACCTCTTTTTATTCACTAAAACAAATGAGGAAATATCAAAATATCAGGACAACTCGAGTAAAGTTAAGTTATTAAACGACTTGAGAAGCAAAGTTTCTAAATTAGTTGTAATCTACGTACAAATAGAAAGCGAGGAAGATGCATACGAAATTTTTGAAACCACAAATGCGAGAGGAGTCGATCTTTCAATAGCTGATCTTCTTAAGAATCTAATATTTAAAAAAATGCCCGAACAAGAAACTAGGGATATTGCTAAGGATGCTTGGAATGATATCTGTAACAATGTAGAGTCAACGAACACAGAATTGAAAAAATTCCTACGATACTATTGGATTTCAAAATTCTCTTTTGTGCCTGAGAAAAAATTGTTCAGAGAAATAAAAAACAAAATTACGAAATGGGAGGATTTCCTAAATTCGATCTGGACGAACTCCGAGCTTTACAATTCCTTATTATAATTGAATGAAGATGATTGGAAAGAAATAAAAAACGGTAGCAAAATATTTAAGTCATTGCAGGCCATTGAACTTATGAATGTCTCTCAATGTTATGTATTATTTCTATCAATTCTTAGAAATTATGACCATCTATTTACTGATCCTACAAGAGTTTTTCACACGATTGAAAAATTTACTTTCTTATATTCTGCTATCTGTAAAATGCCAGGCAACAGACTAGAGAAAATATATTCCAGTTACGCAAGAAAATTAGAAGAAACGTTAACCGAAAATCAACCTTTTGATCAATCAAATGCAAAAAAAATAGCTGCTAAAGTAAACTCTATTTTCGATAATCTTATCAATGAATTAAAACAGGAAAAACCTACAAAGGATTTCTTTATCGGCTCATTTAATGATTTTAGTTATGGAAGATCAGAAAAAAATAGGAAGCTTATCAAATATGTTTTAAGCGAGATAAACTATATTAATTCCACTGGTGAGCACAAAATAGATTTCGATCGAGTAAATATTGAACACCTTTTACCACAAAAACCATCAAAGAAATGGGGACTAACAAAAAAGCAAATCAAAAACTATGTGAATAAGTTAGGCAACCTAACTTTGTTATCAAAAAGGCTCAACTCTACAGTTTCAAATAAAATAATAGAAGATAAAATTGACGAGCTGTCCAAATCAGAAATAGCAATAACAAAGAAATTAGTCGATGATCTCAGATCTTCAAATTACAAATGGGGTGAAGACGAAATAAACTCAAGACATCTTGAATTGGCGGAAATAAGTTATGACAAAATATGGAATTTCTGAGCATTCGTCATACTGAGAATAAATTAATGGTGCCATATTATGTGTCTCCGCCCTCTACCCCAACCCCTTACGCATCGAGTATTTCACGAGGTCTACGAGGTTATGTATGTCGAGCTTCTTCATGATGTTCGCCCTGTGGGTCTCGACGGTCTTGATGCTTATCGAAAGCTCCTTGGCGATGGCGCTGTTGCTTAGCCCGCTCGTTATCAGGCCGAGCACCTTCTTTTCCTTCCCGCTCAGCATGCCGAACTTATCGAGCTCGTTCTCGCCTTCCCTCATAAGCTCGCCCGGCTCCAGATAAAAGGGGCTCTTGTACACCGCCCCCCGCTCGACTATCGTCGGGTGGGTCCTGAATATCGCCAGAAGCTCCTTCGAGCTTATGCGCTCGATGTTGTGCTGCGTCAGCATTATGACGGGCTTCTCCAGGCTGAGCTTGTTAAGGGATGCCTTTATCCACATCCGCTCCGACTGCGTCAGAGAGAAGAAAGGGTCCGTGTTGAGCGCCATCAGCACGCGCAGCGGCCTCCCGCCTCTCTTCGAGGCTTTGTCGAGGCTTTTTTCTATTTGCGATATGAACGCGTCGGGCCTCTTCGGCTCTTTGAGGTAGTTCCCGAGCACTATCTCCTCGAACGCCTTGTTCTTGCCCCCGTGCCTTACGCCGTGCCCTTCGAGCCTTTTCAGAAGATCCGGCGGGGCCGGCCTGTCGGATATATAAATACACAACTTGCCTGCCTTAATGCCGTGAAGAAAGTAATTCGCCGCGATCTCGAAACACTCCGAATCGTTTTCGTAAATGTGGCAGACGTGGTCGTGTTCCACGAATGAGTTCAGATGCAGAAATACGGAATTTTCCATTTCTCTAGAGTTCTTCTATCGTGTCCTTGATTATCATCGCCGCATGCCTGATGGCCTCTATCCTCCGGAGCGTTTCGCTGTCGTGCTTGTCGGCTCCTTCTTCGAGGAAAACCTCGGAGCTCCCGATTATGGCGGCGAGCGCGTTCTCCGTTTCCGCGACGAGCTTTCTTTCTATCCTGTGCTTGTGAATCGCGATTTCGATCGAGGTGAAGAAATCGGTCTCCTGAAATGGCTTCAGTATATAACCGTACGGCTTTGCGGTCTTCGCCCTGTGGAGGGTCTTCTCGTTCGAGAACGCCGTTAGGAAAATTATCGGTATGCTGTAATTCCTCCGTATCCTCTCGGCGGCCTCGATGCCGTCTATCTCGCCTTCCAGCATTATATCCATCAGCACTACGTCGGGCCGTGGAGATTCGCCGGACAGTCTTATCGCCTCCTCGCCCGAAGACACTATTCCCGTCACCGCATAACCAAGGCTGAGGAGCGTGTCCTCGATGTGTCTTGCGACTATTATCTCGTCCTCGACGATCAAAACCTTTATATCTTCCATATTATCCTTCCACTATATTAATTCAGGAACGGAACTCCAGCCTGAATTCCGTTACGTCTCCGCTGGACATTTCGATCGATCCCTTGAGCTGCTTTGCGAGCGATGTGACGAGCTCAAGGCCGAGAGTCGCACTGCTGTTAATGTCGACGTCCTCCGGGAACCTTTCCCCGTCGTTCGCCACCGTCAGAACGTACTTCTCGCCGTCCTTGCCGAAGCTGATTTTAATATTCCCCTTCGTTCGTCCGGCGAACCCGTGCTTAATCGCATTCGAAACCAGCTCGTTCACTATCAGCCCGCAGGGAATCGCCGTATTGATGTTGAGGTACACCTGGCCGGCTTCGATATCGACACTTATGTCGCTGTTCCTGACCCCGTACGAACGGAGAAGGTGGTTCGTCATGTTGCGAATGTGCGCACCGAAATCTATCCTCGATAAATCCTTCGAGCGGTAAAGCTGCTCGTGAAGCGTCGCTATCGACTGTATGCGGTTATTGCTTTCGAGAAAGGACGAGCGCGCATTTTTGTCCTTTATCTTTCGCGACTGCAGGTTCAGAAGGCTCGATATTATCTGGAGGTTATTTTTCACCCGGTGATGGATTTCCTTGAGGAGGACGTCCTTTTCGGCGAGCGACTGCTTGAGCTCGTTCTCGACGCATCTACGCTCGAGTATTTCCTTAATGAGAAGTGTGTTCGACTTCTGAAGCTCGGATGTCCTCTCCCTGACGCGCTCTTCAAGATCATCCTTCGTTTTCCTGAGCGCCTCCTCGGACATCCTGAGCGCCTCGGTTTTGCGGGCATTGTTTATCGCCGTTTCAAGCTGCTTCGCCACAATTTCGAGGAGCTTCAGGTGGTCTTTCGTGAACGCGCCTTTTTTAAACGAATGTATGTGAATGCATCCAACGGTATCGTCCTCGAGCTTGAGCGGCATCGAAACGTAGCTTGCCGCGCCGAGGTCCCTCGCCGCCTGACCGAGACTCGGGTCTTCGTCGGCGTCTGGTATGAACCTCGCCCGGCCCTCTATTATAGTCTTCCAGGTGGTGCCGCGAGGGTAGGGGATCCTCTCTACCTTGTCGAGGAAGCTCCTTTCGTGGCCGCGCTGTGCCTTGAGCACGGCGTATGAGCCGCTGCCGAAGCCGGGCTGATTTCCGCTCTCGACGAGATATATGAGCACGTGCTCCGCCTCGCGAACCTCCTTGTGAAGGCTCTCGACCGCGTTCTCGAAAACCTCGCCCAGCCTGAGCGACTGATGGAGGCTCATCGTAACCGTGTTTATGACCCTCTCGTAGCGGTTTTTTCTCCTGAGCTTTGCGATATTATCCCTTAGCTCTTCCTTCGACTTCCTGAGCTCCTCTGCCTGCCTGGCGTTGTTTATGGCGGACTCTATCTGCCCCGCGACCTTTTCGAGTAGGTGAAGCTCGTCCTTTCCGAAGGCGTGCTTCCGCACCGAGTTCACGTTGATGCTTCCTATCGCTTTACCCGCGTGACATATAGGCATGCATACATAGGACATGGTCCCGATCTCCCTGCCCTTGGGCCCTATCAGCGTATCCTCGTCCACATCTGGGCAATGAATTGGCTTTGAATCAATTATAGTCTTCCATGTAAAGCCCCTGGGGCGGGGTATTACACCAAGCAGCTCTACCATATTGCTTGTATATCCCCTGAAGGATTTTAAAACAGCGTTATTGCCCTCAACCATGTATATGCAGACGTTTTCGGCGGACTCGATGTGCTTGTTCATTTCCTCGATGGCTATGTTTATTACCTCACCCGGGTCGAGCGAGCGGTGAACACTCTGTGTAATGATACGCATGATTTTCTCATATCGACTCATCTTCTCGTAGCGCCTGAGGCTGTTGTAGATAAGCTCCGCGTGCTCTGCCGATAGCACATCGCCCTCCGGCACTTCCCCAAAGGCTATAGGCATTTCCATACCATCGTTTACAAGGTTCTCAATCTCGGAACAGAGGATTCTGAGTTTTTCGCTATAGCCCCTGTGACTAGATAGGCTTTCTTCAAGCTGCTGCACCTTCATACGGAGGGCCTCTATTTCGTTTTCAGCCCCATCCAGTGGGGACAGCTCCTGGTGCTCTGCATTATTTTTTCGCTTTATCCGGTTCACTAGCCTGACGCCTTCTCACCGGTCTTGGGTTCTTTACGCCGGCAATGTACGGCCTGGGATAGTTTATAATAATATATCTACCCGCTTTCTTCCAGTGTTTCCGCAGTATAATAATTAATTAAGAGCCCTAAAACCGTTTTCGTATGTCTCTATTAACAATGAATATTTCTTCGTGAACCTACAGTATCACCCTAAATGAAATACAGTAATCACCCGATTGCGCCTGTCCGGGGATTTTGTTATAAAGTAAGGGTATCCATAATTTCAGCAATTTCTTATTATCTAACAACACACAGCGGGTTCGGTAATATATGATTATACATTCGAGAGAACACGGCCCATTCTTCGGGCCCGGCGAAGGCAGCGGCGAGCCCGTGAGCGTCCTCGTCGTAAGCCTGCATCCTCTGATGATAAAGGGCATAATCGGGATGCTCGCGAACGTGCCGTCGGTGAAGGTTACGGGGCAGTCGATGGGAAGGGTCGAGATGATGCTCAAGATATACGAGACGGACCCGGCGGTCGTCATCATAAACGACGACGACAAAGACATGGACTCCCCAGGGACGCTCGAATCCATACGCTCGGCAATCTCGGAATTCCCTAACGTAAACGTACTCACAATTATAAAAGCTCACGATTTCGACAAGGAGCTGACGATGCTCAAGATCGGTGTAAAGGGCGTTCTTCTCGAGAATTTCGAGCAGGAGACGCTTGTAGACGCCATAAACTGCGTTGCCGAGAACGGGCTCTGGCACAGTAGGAAGATCATGGAGAAATTCATCAGCGAGCAGCTCTTCTTCTACAAATCACGCGAAGCCGATAGGGATGAGCTTTCGATACCGTCCTTTACCAGGCGCGAGCTCGAAATAATGCAGCTGGCAGGGAAGGGCAAGAAGAACCGCGAGATAGCAAGTGAGCTCTATATTAGCGAGAAAACCGTAAAACACCACCTGTCTAAGATATTCAAGAAGCTCAATATCAACAAGCGGGCGCACCTGAAAAACTTTTTGTAAAACCTGTAGGGTTATAAATTAAGCGGGGAAGGATCCAGGACGTCCGCGAGATAGCGAGGATTCGTCACCGCCACCGGAACGGCATTTTCCATACACAAGGAGAGCTTTTAGCTTTCGAGCTGTTTCTCTATATCGAGCATTAATTCGAAATCGGCGCTATCTTCGGTGTCGCTACCAAAAAGAGTTACAGTTTTAAGGTGCTTTTTGCCGAATACTTGAGAAAATGCTTTAATTATATTTTCCTCGACACCGGCCATATCGACCTCGTCCTGTCTTGCCTGCCACCTCTGTATGGAGGTCATCCTGACATCCTGAATACCGCACGGAACTATGAGGTCAAAATATGAAAGCTCAGTATTAACATTGAGCGCAAACCCATGATAAGTAATCCATTTTTTCACACCAACGCCTATTGAAGCGATCTTGTGCCACTTCGCCCAGACGCCCGTTACGCCCTCGATGCTCCTTGCGGGTATGCCGTAGGACCTCAGGGCAAGGATTATGGCGTCCTCGAGCCTCCGGAGGTATTTATGAACGTCCTTTTCCGCGGAAAGATCGAATATCGGGTAGCCGACGAGCTGCCCCGGGCCGTGGAACGTCACATCCCCCCCGCGGCTTATCACCTCGAAATGAATGCCCCTTTCGGCCAGGAGCTTATCCGAAACGAGCAGGTTGGCCATGTTGCCCCTGCGCCCGGTCGTGAGCGTTGGAGGGTGTTCCAGGAGCAAAAGCGTGTCCCCGATTTCCCCGTTTTTCCTCTTTTCGAGCATGCTCAACTGTATGTCGAGCGCCTTCCTGTAGGGAACCATGCCGAGCTTATAGACTTTAAAAGTGTTCATTATTTTATTATATCCGGAGTGACGGGAATGTATACAGGATCTCACGAAATCCTTTCATGCCTGCCCCGAAAGGCGCCCTCAGATATTCCTGGCCCGACCCATAGCCGCAAGCGCGGCTTCCATCACGGCTTCAGAAAGCGTGGGATGCGCGTGGGATGTTATCGCTATTTCGAGCGGCGTCGTTTCCAGGGTCCTTCCGACGGCTATCTCAGCGATGAGCTCAGTCGCGCCGTGGCCGATGATATGAGCACCGAGTATCTCGCCGGTCGCCTTGTCGGCGATGATTTTTACGAATCCATCCGTCTCGCCCGTGCCGACGGCCTTGCCCGCTGCCTTGAACGGGTACTTGCCGACGCTGTAGTTATAGCCGAGGTCCTTCACCTGCTTCTCGGTCATGCCGAGCATGGATATCTCGGGCTGGCAGTATACGCATCCTGGGATGTTGTCGTAATGGACCTTGCTCGTGAGCCCGGCCATCATCTCGACCGCCGCGACTCCTTCTTCGGATGCCTTGTGGGCGAGAAGAGGAGGGCCCGCAACGTCCCCTATGGCATAGACGCCAGAGCAGGTCGTCATGTAGGAATCGTCGGTCTTTATAAACCCGCGCTCGTTAAGTTCGATGCGGAGATCGCTAAGGCCGATGTCCGCCGTTTTCTTGTAGTAGCTGAGAGAAGTCGGCGCGTCGTTCGCTATGGGGCGCCTTCCGACGGCCACCAGGACCATAGCGGCTGAAACCGTAACCTCACTCTTGTCAGAGAGCTTTTCGAGGACGACATCTACCGTCTTTTTCTTCTTCTTTACCTCTTTGAATTTCGTCCCTGTAAGGACGTCCATACCGGCCTTCTTGAAGCTCTTTTCAAGCTCTCTCGATACGTCCTCGTCGGCCCCCGGAATGAGGTGGTCGAGCATCTCGACTATGGTGACCTTGCTCCCGAAAGAGTTGTAGACGTAGGCGAATTCGGCGCCGATGTATCCGCCGCCAATGACGACGACCGAAGGGGGCACCTCTTTATAGAAAATCGCCTCGTCGCTCGTCATGATGAGCTTGCCGTCCACTTCAAGGCCCGGAAGCGTTACCGGGACGGAGCCCGTGGCTATCAGTATCTTGTCCGACTCGACTTCGATCTGGCCCTTTTCCTGGGTGACGCCTACTTTATTATTGGCAATAAGTTTTCCCGTGCCGCGTATGAGCGTGATCTTGTTTTTCTTTAAGAGGAATTCGACGCCCTTGGTGAGCGTATCCGAAGCGCCCCGGCTCTTGTCGATAACCTTCGAGAAATCATACTTGAGCCCGGTGTGCTCTATGCCGAATTGCTCAGAGTGTTTGAAGTACTGATACACTTCGGCGCATTTGAGTATGGCCTTCGAGGGTATGCACCCCCAGTTGAGGCAGACGCCCCCCGGCCTGTCCCTCTCTATAACCGCTACGTTCATTCCAAGCTGTGCGGCCCTGATGGCGGCGACATACCCGCCGGGGCCCGTTCCGATGACTGTCAGATCGAATTTTTCCATAGTGGAACTAGTATATATTTTATTGTTATAGCGTCAATCGTTTTCGCCCTAAAATAATCGATTTTAACGCCCCGTAAACCGAATTCACGAGTCCGTGCAAATAACGCTATCCCGCGAACCGCCATAAGCACCGCAGAGGTTAAATCGGTTGACTTGAAGACGCGGGGTGCTTTAATATCTAGTGTACCCGAGACGCCTAAATTCACTCGACCAGAGGTCCCGCCGATGCCTGAAAAATCCGACGACAGAAAAGCGAAGCTCGAGGAAATAGAGAATAAAGAATGGCTGGATTCCCTCGACTACGTCCTCGAAACGGGGGGCGAGGATCGGGCCGCGAAGCTCATAAAGATCCTTCAAATACACGCACAGAAAAAAGGCGTCAGGCTCCCGTTCACTGCCAACACTCCATATATAAACACGTTCCCGGTCTCGAAGCAGCCGCCTTATCCCGGCAGGCAGGACATCGAATGGAACATACGCAGCATCATCCGCTGGAACGCGATGGCGATGGTCGTCCGCGCCAACAGGATCGAAGAAGGCATAGGCGGGCACATTTCGACCTACGCCTCGGCGGCGGCGCTCTACGAGGTCGCGTTCAATCATTTTTTCCGCGGGCCCGACGGCAGGAGCGAGGGCGACATGGTCTACTTCCAGGGCCACGCGGCGCCCGGCATATACGCGAGGGCCTTCCTCGAAGGGCGCCTATCGATCGAAGACCTTCAGAACTTCCGGCGTGAGCTCTCGCCCAACGGAGGCCTTTCGTCCTACCCACACCCATGGCTCATGCCGCGCTTCTGGCAGTTCCCCACGGTGTCTATGGGCCTCAGCCCCATAATGGCGATATACCAGGCGCGGTTTAACCGCTACCTCGAAGACAGGGGGCTCAAGGAGCCGTCCGACACGCGCGTTTGGGCGTTTTTAGGCGACGGCGAATGCGACGAGCCCGAAACCCTCGGCGCCATAACGCTCGCTTCGAGGGAGAAGCTCGACAACCTCATATTCGTCATCAACTGTAACCTCCAGAGGCTGGACGGCCCCGTAAGAGGAAACGGCAAAATAATCCAGGAGCTCGAAGCCATATTCCGTGGCGCGGGATGGAACGTCATAAAAGTCATCTGGGGCAGCAACTGGGACCCTCTTCTCGCAAAGGACAAGGACGGACTCCTCGTAAAACGCATGGGCGAGGCTGTAGACGGCGACTACCAGAAATACAGCGTCGCAGACGGCGAATACATACGTAAGCACTTCTTCGGAAAGTACCCCGAGCTTCTGGAAATGGTGAAAGACCTCTCCGACGAGCAGCTCCAAAAACTCCGCCGCGGCGGTCATGACCCCGAAAAGATCTATCCCGCTTTCAAGGCGGCCGTCGAGAACGAAGGCTCGCCGACCGTAATACTCGCGAAGACTATAAAGGGTTACGGGCTCGGAGAGGCCGGCGAGGGCAGGAACGTCACCCACCAGCAGAAAAAGCTCAACGAAGACGAGCTCCGTGAATTCAGGCGGCGGTTCAACATCCCCATTTCGGACGAGGACATCGCCAAGGCCCCGTTCTACAGGCCGCCCGACGACAGCCCCGAGATAAAATACTTAAAGGAAAGGCGGCGCGAGCTCGGCGGGTTCCTCCCGCAAAGGAAAGTGCTCGCGGGCCCGATGGAGCTTCCTTCTCCCGAGCTATTCGAGGAATTCCACAAGGGCTCCGGTGGAAGGGCCGCCGCTACTACAATGGCTATTGTAAGGCTCCTGGCCAAGCTCCTCAAGGACAAAAATATCGGAAAGTACATGGTCCCGATCGTACCCGACGAGGCCCGCACGTTCGGCATGGAATCCCTCTTCAGGCAGGTCGGCATATACTCGCACGTGGGCCAGCTCTACGATCCCGTGGACGCCGAGACGCTCCTCTTTTACAAAGAGGCCAGGGACGGCCAGATACTCGAAGAGGGCATTACCGAAGCGGGCTCTATGTCGTCCTTCATCGCCGCCGGGACGTCCTACGCCAACCACGGCATCAACATGATCCCGTTCTTTATCTTCTACTCGATGTTCGGGTTCCAGCGCATCGGCGACCTCATCTGGGCCGCCGGAGATTCGCGGGCGAGGGGCTTCCTCGTCGGCGGCACGGCAGGGCGGACGACGCTTGCGGGCGAGGGGCTCCAGCACCAGGACGGGCACAGCCACCTTCTGGCATACCCCCTTCCCAACCTGAAGGCCTACGACCCGGCGTTCGCTTACGAAATAGCCGTCATCGTCGAGGAAGGCATCAGGCGTATGTTCGGCGAGCAGGAAGACTTGATGTACTACATAACGGTCATGAACGAAACCTACGAGCAGCCGCCTATGCCCGATGGCGTCCGCGAGGGAATACTGAAGGGCATGTACAAATTCAGGCCGTCCGGGCTCAAGGACGGCGACCTCAGGGCGCAGCTCCTCGGGAGCGGGACGATACTGAACGAAGTGCTCAAGGCGCAGAAAGAGCTCGAAGAGAAATACGGCGTAGGCGCGGACGTGTGGAGCGTCACGAGCTACAAGGAGCTCTACAGGGACGGGTACGAATCCGACCGCTGGAACATGATGCACCCGTCCGAAATAAAGCGGACTCCCTATGTGGCAGAGTGCCTCAAGGACGCGCCGGGCGTGCTGGTCGCGGCGTCTGATTACGTGTCGGCCCTCCCGGATTCCATATCCCAGTGGCTGCCAAGGCCGCTCGTGTCCCTCGGGACGGACGGCTTCGGAAGGAGCGCGAGCCGGCAGGCGCTTAGAGACTTCTTCGAAGTGGACTGGAGATACATCACCCTCGCGGTCCTCGCGTCGCTCACGTGGGATAAGAAGATCGGCGCGGGCGTCGTCGAGAAGGCGATAAAAGACCTCGGCATCAACCCCGGCAAGGCGAGCCCGCTAGTCTCGTAAGGGCGGCGCGGAGGGAAAAGCTCCTTACGCGGCGGCGCGCTTTGTGTTAGAACAGTTATAAAGACAGGCAAGAGAGGCGACACCGAATGGCTATAGAATTTAAACTCCCGGACCTCGGCGAAGACATAGAGACAGGCGACGTTACGACCGTATACGTTTCGGCCGGAGACAAGGTAACGAAGGACCAGGCCTTGATGGAGCTCGAAACGGACAAGGCCGCGCTCGAAATACCTTCGCCCGCTGACGGCGTGATAAAAGAGGTACACGTGAAGTCCGGCGAGACGATAAAGGTAGGACAGCTCCTCGTCACTATAGACGACGGCGAGGGAGGGGGCGAGGCCGAAGAGAAGGAAGCGCCCGAAGAGAAAGAGGCCGAGCCCGAAAAAACCGAAGCGAAGAAAGAGGAAAAGAAGGAGCCCGCCAAGGAAGAAAAAGCGGAGGAGCTTGAAGAGGAGCCGGCAGAGGAAGAAGAGAAAAAAGAGTCCGAGGCCAAGGAAGCACCGCCTAAGGAAGAGAAAAAGCCTGAAGCCAAGGCAGCACCGGAACCTAAAGAAAAAGAAACCGGAAAGGAAACTCGGCCCGCGCCCGAAAGCACAGGTCCCGGCGGCATAATCCCCGCGTCCCCGACTGTAAGAAGGCTCGCCCGCGAAATGGGCGTGGACATAACGAAGGTAAAAGGCTCGGGCTCAGGAGGCCGCATAACCGAAGACGACCTCAGACGCGGCGAAGAGAAGAAACCGGCAGCCGAAGGGAAGCCCCGCGCGCCCGAGTCAGCCGAAGAAAAACCGGCGGCGGCGCAGGCGGAATCAGGATCCGACAAGTGGGGTCCCGTCGAGAGCGTTCCCATGACGAAGGTGAGGAAGCTCACCGCCGAAAGGCTCACGGGGGCATGGAAGGCCCCCCACGTAACGCAGCACGACAAGGCGGACATAACGGAGATGGAAAAGCTCCGGAAGCAGTACGGGAAGGAAGTCGCCGAGGCCGGCGGCAAGCTGACGATGACGTCCATAATCCTCAAGATCATCGCCTCGGCTTTGAAAACATTCCCGCAGTTCAACGCCTCCGTCGATATGGAAAATAACCGGATTATATACAAGAAGTATTATAATATAGGGGTCGCCGTCGATACCGACAGGGGGCTTCTGGTCCCGGTCATAAGGAACGCCGACAGGAAGAACATAGAGGAGCTATCGATCGAGCTCAGCGTCCTCTCCGAAAAAGCGAGGACGAAGAAAATCACGGTAGAGGAGCTTCAGGGCGGAACGTTTACGATAAGTAACCTCGGCGGTATAGGCGGGACGTACTTCACCCCGGTCCTTAACGCGCCCGAGGTCGCGATACTCGGCGTTTCACGCGCCGCGGTCGAGGCCGTGTACATTGACGGACAGTTCCAGCCGAGGCTGATGCTCCCGCTCTCCCTGTCCTACGACCACAGGCTTATCGACGGCGCCGACGCAGCAAGATTCGTAAGGTGGATCGCCGAAGCGCTCGAGGAGCCGTTCAAGCTCTCTCTCGAAGGATAGTGCTTCCCGTAGGTGCAAAAATGCGAATCCTGAAGGGAATAATCAATTGGCGAATGAAAACGAAAAAACGCAGGTAGCCATAATCGGGGCAGGCCCGGGCGGTTACCCGGCCGCGTTTCTGGCGGCAGACCTCGGCCTGGAAGTTACTCTCATAGACCCCGAGGAATTCCCCGGCGGCGTCTGCCTCTACAGGGGCTGCATTCCGTCCAAGGCGCTCCTTCACGCGGCCAGGGTGGTAACCGAGGCCGCGCAGGCGTCCGACTGGGGCATCACGTACCCGAAACCCGACATCGACGTCGGGAAGCTCCGTGCGTGGAAGGACGGCGTCGTCGAGAAATTCGTGAGCGGCCTCGGCCAGCTCTCGAAGATGCGGAAGGTGAAGTACATACGCGGCCTGGCGTCGTTCACCGATTCCCGCACTCTCGAAATAATAAAGTCCAACGGAGACACGCAGAAGCTCTCCTTCGAATACGCCGTGATCTCGACCGGCTCGCGCCCGGCGGGAATACCCGGCATAAATATTACGTCCCCCCACATACTCGACTCCACCTCGGCGCTCGACTTGCCGTCAGTCCCCAACTCGATGCTGATCGTCGGCGGGGGATACATAGGGCTCGAGCTCGGCACGGTGTATGCCGCGCTCGGGACGGAGATCACCGTAGCCGAAATGGCCCCCGGGCTGATGCCTGGCGCCGACAGAGATTTAGTCAGGGTCCTTCAAAAAAGGATCGAGGGCATATACAAGGCCGTGATGCTCGAAACCAGGGTCACGAGCCTCAAGCAAATAGATAACGGCATACTTGCCACGGTCGAGCAAAAGGACGACAAGCCTGTCGAGATGGCTTTTGACAAGGTGCTCGTTTCCGTCGGCAGAAAACCCAACAGCGAGGGCATAGGTCTCGAGAATACGTCCGTCGAGAAGGATGCGAAGGGCTTCATTAAGGTAGACGAGTACCGCCGCACGAAAGATCCCCACATCTTCGCCATAGGCGACGTCGCGGGCGAGCCGATGCTTGCCCACAAGGCGACCCATGAGGGTAGGGTGGTTGCAGAGGTGCTTGCCGGCAAGAAGTCCGCCTTCGAGCCCAACGCCATCCCGGCCGTCGTCTTCACCGACCCCGAGATCGCCTGGTGCGGGCTCACCGAAACCGAGGCGCGCGAAAAGAAAATCCCTTTCACCATCGCGAGATTCCCCTGGGCCGCGTCGGGGAGGGCGTCTACGCTCGACCGCCCCGACGGCGTGACGAAGCTCGTCCTCGAGCCCGGAACGGGCCGCGTGCTCGGCGTCGGGATCGCGGGGGTAGGGGCGGGTGAGCTCATATCCGAGGGCGTCCTCGCCGTCGAAATGGGGGCGCTCGCCGAGGACATAGCGCTGTCGATACATCCGCATCCCACCCTTTCCGAAACCTTCATGGAGGCCGCCGAGTCCTTCGTCAGCTCCAGCACCCACTTCTACAAAACGAAAAAATCCTGATTCAAGAAAGAGAAAATACATGAGCGAAAAAGAGATCGCCGAAGTTACAGACGAGCCCGAAAGACAAATCGCACACATACGCATAACGCCCGAGAAGAGCCACATAAAAGCTCTGATCGATATGGTTACGGGCATCGCCGTTTCAAACGGCATGCAGACATCCGCCGCCGAAAGATTGGACAAGGTGCTTGCCGACATCCTGGAAAACATAGTTACACACGGCTTCGAGGGCGACACCCGGAAGACCGTCGAGGTAATCATCTACAGGCGCCTTCACTCGCTCGTGATAGCTGTCGAAGACAAGGGCCTTCCTTTCGATTACGACAAGCTCGAAATGGGCGAGGAGAAGAGGTTCAAGTCCTACATGTCGCGCCACTACGCCGACGAGGTCAGGTTCAAAAGCCTCGGCAAGGGCGGCAACAGGACAGAGATCGTGAAGAACCTCCCGTACGTGGACGTGAGGGAGGTTATGGACATCGCGGATCATCACGAGCACGTCAAACTCCCCGAGGCCCCCCGCGATGAAAAAGTGGGCGTCGCCATGCTAAACATGAACGGCGTTCACGAGCTCGTGAGGCTCGTGTTCAAGTGCTACGGCTACACGTACGCGAACGACTTCATGTACGTGCCGGAGCAGATAGAGTCCCTCCTAAAAAGCGGCCTGATGCTGTCCTCCGGGGCCTACAACAGCAGGAACGAGCTCATAGGACACGTTGGATTCATATTCAGCGCGCCGGGCGCCAGGGTGGCCGAATCGGGAGAGGCGGTAGTCGATCCCAGGTACAGGGGGCGCGGCCTGTTCCAGATGATGAAGAATTACTTAAAGGACTTCGTCACGCAGCAAAACGTGGTCGGCATATACGGCGAGGCCGTGACGGTGCACCCATTCAGCCAAAAGGGCAGCATAGAGCTCGGGGGCAGGGAGACGGGATTCCTACTGGGCTACAGCCCCGGGACAGTGAAGTTCGAGAGCATATCCGAGGACGAGAGGACGAGGCGGCAGTCCGTCGCGTTTATGTTCACGCCCCTCCTCGCGAGCGGGCCCGAGACGATATACGTCCCCGAGGCGTACGAAAAAATCCTGGCCGAGATATATGACCGGCTCGAATACAAGAGGAACATAATCGCCGAGAACGGCGGCACTGGCATAAAGGGCAGGCACCCCGGCGCGGCGTCGGTTTCGATACGGCACGACCACAACCAGGCGCGAATCATCATCGAGAGAATCGGCCGGAAAACGATAGACGAGATACGTTTTCATCTCAAGCACCTGACACTCGAAAGATTTGACTGCATATACGTCGATATACCTCTAAAGCAAAAGGGAGCGGGATACATCGGCTCGGTCCTCCGGGACATGGGGTTTTTCTTCGGTTGCGTGATACCCGAGTACGGCGACGGCGACGTCTTCAGGCTCCAGTACCTTAACAACGTGGAGATATCCCGGGACGACATTAAAACGGCGTCCGACTTCGGTCAAAAACTCCTGGATACGATACTGGAGGATATGGAAAGGGCGGGTTCGGGATTTTCCCCAAAATAAATCCGTAGGGCTTTCTAAGACTTTCCGAACACGGGCACGAACGCCCCGCTCACGGACCTTGCTTCTTCAGAGGATAAAAACGCCACCACCTTGGCCACGTCGGACGTCGGGACCCATTTCGAATAATCGGCATCCGGCATGCCGGCCCTGTTCCCCGGGGTGTCCATGGTTCCCGGGATGACGGCGTTTACGGTTATGCCGTGCTCACGTAGCTCCTCGGCCATCGACTGCGTAAGGTTCAAGACCCCTGCCTTCGACGCCCCGTACGCGCTCATGCGCGAAGAGCCCTTCAGGGCAGGGCGTGCGCCGACGTTTATTATCCTCCCCCATTCGTTCATTATCATGACGGGTATGACGGCCTTCGAGCACAGGAAGGCGGACTTCAGGTTCATGTCCATCATGGCGTCCCAGTCGTCCTCGCCCGTGGCCCCTATCGGCCCCATGGTGAATCCGCCGACGACGTTTACCAGTATGTCGATGCGCGAGAAGGTCTCCTCCGTTTTGGATACGAGCTTGGCGACGTGCGGCTGCCGCGCAACGTCGGCCTTCCCGAAGACGACCCTGTCTCCGAAGGACTGCCTCAAGGCGAACGAGGCGTCGAGCTCCTCGTCCTTGAGATACGTGCACATGACGTTCGCGCCGCGCGTCAGCAGCTCGAACGTAACGGCCCTTCCGAGCGCGCCAGTGCCGCCTGTGACTATCGCAGTCCTTCCCATTAGCTGATTCATCTGGCCTCCGTGGATATAGCTGTAATTATTAGGTCCGTCCGCGGCCAAAATCAATACCGTTTCATCCCTCTTGACTTCCCGTCTCGTCTAGCCATACAATAAATCCTGGCCCGGATATCCGGGCCGAGCTCACGAGATACCGTATGGAATTATTCATATCCATGAAAGCCGAAAATCTGAACAAGGGCATCTACTTCAAGGAAAGTAATATCATGCAGATGCCCACGGCGCAGTCGGCCGGATTTTTCATTGCGGAGTATAGAGAGGGCGACCCTGAAAAGCTCCTTCTCCTGCGCAGATATTCCGGCATGCTGAAGTCTAGGCTCACCGGCGACCAGGAACATTTCCTCGAGGAAACCCCCATAGGCTTTAAGCTCTACAAGAAAGTTGACGAGGGCAAGGAGTACATGGCGGAGTGGGAAGACTGGGTCATATTCTCGCGCCAGCTCTTAAGAGAGCTTAAGGAGCTGGTCGAGAAAGACTAGCCCCGATTCTTGCATTTCGCCCTATCTGAGCTACAATTTTCCTTCATCTCGAACGACGAAGCATTTCTCTATCTCACCCAAGCCATTGAATATTATAGGAATAGACGAGGCTTTCGGGGCTTAAGGAGCAAAAGCACCAAATGTCAGAGGCCAAGAAGATAAATTATAAGGACACGCTTAACCTTCCGCGTACGGACTTCCCGATGAAGGCCAACCTCGCACAGAAGGAGCCTGAATTCCAGAAGCGCTGGAAGAAGATCGATCTCTACGGCAGAGTCAGGGAAAAATCCAAGGGCAGGGAGAAGTTCGTCTTCCACGACGGCCCGCCCTACGCCAACGGCCCCATACACCTGGGGCACCTCCTGAACAAGGTACTTAAGGATATCGTCGTAAGGTCGCGCACGATGCTCGGGTTCGACGTCGATTTCGTCCCCGGCTGGGACTGCCACGGCCTCCCCATCGAGCACAAGGTGCTAAAGGAGCTCGGGGAAGAGGCGAAGGACCTCTCGCGCCTCAAGATAAGATACAAGTGCCAGTCGTACGCCGAGAAGTATGTAAAGCTCCAGGCCGGGCAGATGCAGAGCCTCGGGACAACGGGAGATTATGAAAATCCCTACCTCACGATGGTTCCCGCATACGAAGCGGGCGTGCTCGAAGTCTTCGCCGAGCTTTTAAAGCGCGGCATCATATACAGGGATTTGAAGCCCGTCCACTGGTCGATAGAGAACAGAACTGCGCTTGCCGATGCCGAGCTCGAATACTATGAAAGGGTAGACAAGAGCGTCTACGTTTTATTCGAGGTAGATAATGTCAGCGCGCTGCCTCCGGGGCTGAACGTTCCGGCGGCCGGAAAGCCTTCGCTCCTCATCTGGACGACTACCCCATGGACGCTCCCGGCGAACCTCGCCGTGGCCATATCGCCCGACGGCGTCTACGGCCTTTATAAAGCCGCGAAAAACGGAAAAGAAACTCTGGTCATACTGGTCGATAACCTGGCCGAGACGGTTTTCAAGAAGGCGGGCGTCGAGGATTATACAAAGCTCGGCGACGCAAAGGGCAGGGACATCGCTGCCTCGGGCGTAATGTACACGCACCCCTTCGCCGGGCGTACGAGCCGCGTGGTAACGGCGGATTACGTCCTCTTCGACGAGGGCACGGGGCTCGTCCACACTGCCCCCGGCCACGGCGTCGAAGACTACCAAACCGGGCTCAGGGAAGGACTCGACATATACTGCCCCGTCCTCGGCGACGGCACGTTCGACGACACAGTCCCCGAATGGCTCCGCGGAATGGGGGTATGGAAGGCGAACGGCGTAATCGCCGGGCGTCTCGCCGAATCCGGGCACCTCTTCCACGAAGAGGAATACCCGCACAGCTATCCCCACGACTGGCGGAGCAAATCGCCGACGATATTCCGCGCGACCGAGCAGTGGTTCGTCGCGGTGGACAAGAAGGTGGACGAGTTCGGAGGATCGCTCCGTGACCTCGCCCTCAAATACTGCGAATCGGGGATAGACTTCTACCCCGAGTGGGGCCGGAACAGGCTCAGGGGAATGCTCGAATCACGGCCCGACTGGTGCATAAGCCGCCAGCGCGCGTGGGGGCTTCCGATACCGGCGTTCCTTAACGACAAAGGTGAAAGCCTTCTCACGCCTGCCTCCGTAAAGGTCATAATCGAAAAAATAAGACAGAAAGGCTCGAACGTCTGGTTCCAGGGAACCGACGAAGAAATACTGGAAGGATACGACCCGCTCTCCGACCCCGACGCCCCCGAATGGGCCAGGGAAGGGGGCGCTCTCTCGAAGCTCACGCGCGGCATGGACATATTCGACGTATGGTTCGAGTCGGGCTCGTCGTGGCATGCGGTCCTCGAGCAAAGGGGCATAGGCTTCCCGGCCGACCTCTACCTCGAAGGCTCGGACCAGCACAGGGGCTGGTTCCAGCTCTCGCTCCTCCCGGCGCTCGGAGCCCGGGGGATACCGCCGTTCAAGGCGCTCCTCACGCACGGCTTCATGGTAGACGCACAGGGCAGGAAAATGAGCAAGTCCGGCGGCAATGCGCTCGAGGTCGAAGAGCTCCTCAAGCAGCACGGCGCCGACATATGCCGGTGGTGGGTAAGCTCGCTCAAGTACACGAACGATATAAAGGTAGACTGGGAATTCTTCCGCGTCGCAGGGGACGAATACAGGAAGGTCAGGAACACGATAAGGTTCCTACTCGGTAACATCAGCGACTTCGACCCCGAGACGGATGCCATTGAGTTCGGCGAAGAGGACAGGCATTCCCTCGACGCCTGGGCCATGGCGGAGCTCGCGAAATTCACACGCGAGGCGGTCGAGGCCTACACAGGGTTCCAGTACAAGCTGGCCAACGAAATAATATTCAAATTCTGCTACGACACACTCAGCGCCGTCTACCTCGCGGCGACGAAGGACAGGCTCTACTGCGAAAGGGCCGACAGCCGCAAGAGGCGGAGGTCCCAAACGGCGATGTACCATATCACGGACGCGCTCGTAAGGCTCCTCGCCCCCATACTCGTCCACACCGCGGACGAGGCGTATCTGTCCCTTAAAAGGCTCCCCAGGGAGTCCGAAGAGAGCGTTCATCTGGCCGGGCTTCCCAAGGCCGTGGATGTTCCGTCCGACCCCGCATGGCGGGATGCCCTCGACTTAAGGGCCAGGGTGCTTAAGGCGCTCGAAGACGCCAAGGAGGCCCAGGGCATATCCAACCCGCTCGACGCGGGCGTCACTGTCACGGTGGACGAAAAGCTTTATAAGAAGCTGAAACCGTTCGAGCCCGAGCTGCCCGACCTCGCGGGCGTGAGCAGGTTCGAGATTCTCGAAGGGAAAGAGGCGGGCATCGAAATCACCGATCTTTCCGGCGAGCCCCGGTGCGAGCGCTCGTGGAAACGCGACGGCACGGTAAAAGAACGCCAGGACGGCGGCCTCCTTTCCGACAGGGACGCAAAAGCGCTGGGCATGGATTAACCTCGCTGCCGAGGCGGCAGGTCGCACGAAAGCCGGAACTCTTCTATATGCGTAATCCTGCACCTCCGGATTACGTGGAGAACTCTAAGCTGCGCGAATTATTGAATCGGCTTTCGAGCGAACGGGACTGCGTTATCCCGGGGGCCACGTCATCTGGCGGCCGCCGAGTATGTGAAGGTGAAGGTGGCTCACTTCCTGCCCGCCTTCCTTGTTCGTGTTGACGACTATCCGGTATCCCGAATCCGAAATGCCCTGTTCCTTCGCTATCTCGGACGCCTTCAAGAGAAGATGCCCCAGTAACGGCGCGTCCTCTTCGGCAACGTCGGCCAGGGATTTTATTTCCTTCTTCGGAACGATAAGTATGTGCTGCGGGGCCTTCGGATCGATGTCGCGGAAAGATATGCAGTGGTCATCCTCGTAGACAATGACTGCCGGGATCTCCTTGTTTATTATCTTCGTAAAAATCGAGCTCATATTACACTCCCTTGATCGGTTTCTGGTCTCGCAGGTATCCAAGCATAACACGACGAACTGGAGCGGGCTAGAATTTTATGCCCGGCCAGGCTTCTATCGGCTCCGTCGAGCGGACTATGTGCATGCCCGCGGCCGCGAATTCTCCAAACGCCCTGTCGGCCTCGTCCGTGTAATCGATCACGCCCGGGACGACTACCGGCGACGTGCAGTCTTCCAGGAGATAGATCTTCCGGACGTGGCTCGCGTCCCCCTCGTGCGCACGCTTCAAGAGGTCCGCAATGGTCCACGCGACGCAGTGGCTCTTTGCCTGCCCGGCGATCACGACTGCGTCGAAGTCCAGAAGCTTCCCGTAAATCGCCGCAGAGGCCATTGGCCTCTGGAAGAGCGATTCCTGTCTCTGCTTGAGCGGCTCTCCGTCGGGCCCGGTCGTGACCTCGGGCGCGATGACGGAGTAGTGCTCCGTCATCGGATTATCCCCCTTCACGTGAATGTCGGGCTGGCTGTGCCGCGCTATCGAATGGAAGAAGACGGCCTCCTCGACGGACGCCGCGAGCGCGTGCCCGATGCCGCCCAGCATCGCGTGATAGGGCCATACGGTAAGCTCGTACTTCCCCGACTTCCGGAGCTCCTTTACGTAATGGAGGATATGCCTCTCGACATACTCGTCCGGGTAGGCGAGGTTACGGCTCAGCATCCTGTTGAACTTCCACTTGCCGCTCTCTATGTCCTCGACCGATATGCTCGTGTAGGGCGCGGGGTGCTCGCCCTCGTCGTTTACGAAAAATATGCCGTGGAATATCTGCATGGCCTGGTGCGTGTCCATCGTCGGCGCGATCTCGGTTATCGTCCCGAGGTTCCTGTATATGAACTCGCACAGCCTCCGGTTGTCGTCCACCGCTCCCGTGCCCGAGCGGCCTCCGACAAAAAGCTCGAACCCCGGTATGCAGAACGTGTTCTGCGCATCGACGATGACCAGCGCGACGCGGTGCTTGTCGCCCGAGGCCGGGCCAAGCCCGTGCACATCGGCCCATTCCCTTGCAGACCTCGCCATCTCTTCGTACTCGACGCGCCATACCTCGCCGGTCCTTTCGGGCCTGAAGTGAGAGGGCAGCGGCAGCTCTCGTTTATGCATTGAAAATCTCCGTTTCCGTTAATGACATCTCCCCGTTTCCCCGACTATAAATCTAACAGACAGGGCCGGGTTCGCCTAACCCCGGGTTTGAAAAAAATTCGGTGATAGACGATAATGAAATAGTCCGCTGCCGGCGGACGCGAGTGTGATGAGAGCTAATCTATTTATCACCTGCCTCGTGGATACGTTTTTCCCGCAGGTAGGGGAGAGCATGGTCAGGGTGCTGGAAAGACTCGGCGTTGACGTACGTTTCCCCGAGGAGCAGACGTGCTGCGGCCAGCCCGCGTTCAACAGCGGCTACAGGGCCGACGCGAAGGCAGTCGCGGAGAGGTTCGTTTCGGTCTTCGGCGAGGCGCTTTCAGGGGGCGAAGACGAAGATTCCTACGTCGTCTGCCCCTCCGGATCGTGCACGACCATGGTTAAAGTATTTTATGAGGAACTGTTCCATAATGAGCCTCAAATGCTCGACAAACTCCGCCGGATTACGGACAGGACATACGAATTCTCGGAATTCCTGGTAAAGGTCGTCGGAAAAACCGACGTCGGGGCCAGATACGACGGCGTCGTCACGTATCACGACTCGTGCCATCTCCTCCGCGAGCTCGGCGTAAAGGACGCCCCGCGCGAGCTCATATCGTCCGTAAAGGGGCTCGAGTTCAGGGAGATGCCGCTTCACGACTCGTGCTGCGGCTTCGGCGGAACGTTCTCCATAAAATTCCCGAAGGTCTCCGTATCGATGCTTGACGAGAAGCTCGACTCCATAACCGGGACGGGGGCCGACACGGTCGTATCGTCCGACATGGGATGCCTCATGAACATAAGCGGGGCGCTCGGAAGGCGCGGGATTCCCGTTAAGGTGATGCATCTCGCGGAGCTTCTGGCAAACACCGGGAAAGGGTAGGTACAGAAAATCAGCCACGATAGAGTGAACTTCGAAAGGGACTCGGCGCGGGCCGTCGATGACAAAAATCTACAACGCGCTCTCATAAACGTCACCGACCGCTTCAGGGCCGCGAGGAAGCGTGCAAGCGACGAGACCCCCGGATGGGACGACCTCAGGGGCCGAGCCCGCGAGATAAAAAAACACACGATAGCCCACCTGGACGAATATCTTCTCGAGCTCGAGAGTAACGTCCGGAAGGCCGGCGGCCATGTCCACTGGGCGAGGGACGCCGAAGAAGCCCGAACGATCATAATCGGCATCGCGCAGCGTAACGGTGTAAAATCCGTCGTCAAAAGCAAGTCCATGGCGACTGAGGAGATAGAGCTCAACGACGGCTTCGAAGCCGCCGGCATAAGGGCTGTCGAGACGGACCTCGGCGAGTATATAATTCAGCTCGCGTGCGAGCACCCCTCGCACATTATCGCCCCGGCGATACACAAAACCCGCCACGACATATCCGAGCTCTTCGCCGAAAAGCTCGGCGTCCCGTACCTGAGCGAGCCCGAGGAGCTCACGAAAGTCGCGCGAGAGAAGCTCCGTGACGAATTCCTCGGCGCGGGCATGGGCGTCTCGGGGGCCAACTTCGGCGTCGCCGAGACGGGCACTATAGTCATCGTCGAAAACGAAGGCAACGCCCGCCTTACGACGACCGTCCCCCCGATCCACGTCGCCCTCATGGGCATCGAGAAGCTCCTGCCCCGGTTCGGCGACCTCTCGCTGTTCCTGCCGCTTCTGGTGAGGAGCGCGACGGGGCAGAAGACGTCAACCTACATATCGCTCATAACTGGCCCCCGGCGAAGGGACGACAGGGACGGCCCCCGGGAATTCCACCTCGTCCTTCTCGATAACGGGCGCTCGGGAATACTCGCCAACCCTGAGACACGGGAATCGCTCTACTGCATACGCTGCGGCGCATGCCTCAACAACTGCCCCGTTTACAGGAAGGTAGGCGGGCACTCCTACGGATGGGTATATTCCGGCCCTATAGGCGCGATAATAAACCCCCAGCTCATGGGCATCGACAAGGCCCCCGAGCTCCCCTTCGCGTCGTCCCTCTGCGGCGCGTGCAGGGACGTCTGCCCGGTGAAGATAGATTTCCCGAAAGTCCTTCTGGAGCTTCGGAGCAAGGTCGTCGCCACGAAAGAGAAGGCCGGCGGCGCTGCTGCTATAATGGAAGCGCTCTCGTTCAGGTTCTGGCGCGCTGTCGTCACGCACAGAAAGATATACGAGCTCTCGCTCCGGCTCTCGCGCTACGCCCAGCGCCCGTGGAAGAGGGGAGGGGTGCTAAGGTCGCTTCCGTATCCCTTTTCGAGATGGACAGACGAGAGGGATTTCCCGGCCGTGAGCGAAACGCCCTTCAGGGAAAGGTGGAAGGAAATGAGCCGCAAGGGAGGCCCGCGATGACAACAGGCTCCCGCGAAGAGATACTCCACAGGATAAGAAAGGGCCTCGGGAAAGGGGAGGGCGCGCAGAAAGATGCAAACGCCCCCGGGTCGGGGACTTCGCCCGAAAACGGCGGGCTTTCCAAAGACGATCTGGCCGCTGTTTTCGCTGAGTCCCTGGCCGGAATCAACACGTCCGTCTACACAGCAAGCGGGGAAGGAGTTCTTGAATTCGTAACCGGGTTTATCCGCGAAAGGGGCGCGGAGTCGTTCTCTATATGGGAGACGGAATACCTGAAGTCGCTCGGCATCGCCGGGTCCCTCGAAGACGGCGGGCTCGCACTCGCACCCGCCGAAGACAAGGCGGCCATCGCGAACTCAGGCGTCGGAATCACGGAGGCGGACTATGCACTGGCCGACACCGGATCGCTCGTCCTTATTTCGTCGCCGGATAAACCCAGGGGCGTCTCGCTCATCCCGCCCGTTCATCTGGCGATAGTGAGGAAAGAGAATATATTGCGCGGCATAGGGGAATTGTTCGGCCTGCTCAATGAAATTTACACCTCTCCCGAAGCCATTCCCGCCTGCACCACGTTCATCACAGGCCCCAGCAGAACGGCGGACATAGAGCTCAATCTGACCCTGGGCGTCCACGGCCCGAAGGAGCTCCACGTCCTCATAGTCTCATGATTCGATTCCCCCATCCTTAAGGCCCGGGGAATTCGACGTAGGGGCCTTCCGGGGTCTGATCCGGGGGAAGATATTTAGGCATGAGCTCTCCTGCCGGCCCCAAGGCCTTTACGAAATAGTAGATGTCGGAAAGGTCCGACTCCTTCATTTCCCTGAGAACATACCACGGCATCGGCGGAAGCCACTTCGTGTTGTGCGCCATATGGACCCACTCCTCTTCCGTCAGCGAGGCGATGAGCAGTCTCAGGTTAGAGGCGTATGTAGTCCCCCACGGGCCGCGCCAGCCAAGCGGGCTTCCGGTGAGCCATTTTTCGACCGGCATGTCGCCGGCAACGTCCGCGTATCCTGTGGTGTGGCAGTCGTTGCACCCGGCTATTCTGACTATATACTCACCGTTGGCGTACCTCTCCTGCTCCGTCCTTTCGGTGCTCACGGGCACTTTCTCGTGCGTGCAGGAAACGAAAAAAGCCGCTCCCGAAAGGGCTGCGGCCGCGATCAACAAGCTCAAGATAACAGATCTCACTTTATGCATCCTCCCTACCTTCTTTTACGCATTTACATTCGCTGTGCGGCTGCCACGCCCTGATGACACAGGCCGACGCAACTCACCTGCGGAAAACATAACATTGAGGAAATAAGAAATAAAGGCGGTGCAAAAAAACCTGATTGTAGGCCTGGAATCGAATTAAAACGCCGTTAACACAGCCTTGGAAAGCGCCGCCGGATACTCAATTATTCCTTGTGCTGAACTGTGTCTTGAAACGGATGTGAGTTAGAGCGGCGCAGGAAAGTTAACTGGTCTTTATCCAGTCTCTGGCGTTAAATTCCTTCCCGTTGTCGCCGGCAGATTCGTCCGAGGCCAGATAAACGAACACGTGTGAGATATCTTCGGGGGTAGGAATGGTCTCGGGGTCTTCGTCGGGGTAGGCGTCGGCCCTCATGTCGGTCCGCGTGCCGCCGGGATTGACAGAATTTACGCGTATCCCCATTTCGGAAAGCTCGTCGGCGAGGACCTGCGTCAGCCCTTCGAGGCCGAACTTCGAGGCCGCATAAGCGCCCCATTCGCGCTTTCCCTTTCTGCCGACGCTAGAGCTCACATTTATAATCGAGCCCCCCGGCAAAATGAGAGGGATCATCGCTTTCGTAACGTAGAACTGCGCGTTCAGGTTTATCTGCACGACCTCGTCCCAAACATCTTCCGGGTATTCGGCGACGGGCGCGCGCACGCCGAGAATACTCGCGTTATTGACCAGAACGTCGAGGGCCCGCCACCTTTCCGCGACGGCGGCGGCCAGGTGCCTGACTTCGTCCCTCACCGCGATATCGGTGACCACATAATCGATCTCCCCCGCGCCGGAAAGCTCGTTACAGGCTGATTTCAGGTTTATCTCGTTACGCCCGCATATGAGCACGGACGCGCCTTCCTTCAAATACGCCTTGGCTATGCCGCGGCCGATTCCCTTGGCCCCGCCCGTAATCAGCGCCTTTTTGCCCTTGAGCTTCATGCTACTCAATTCTACCTGTTATGCGCCTGCGGTCGAATCGTTTCTTTCCGGGGACGAGCGGTCCACAAAAGAACCTTACGAGCCCGCCTCGACGGGCTTCGTCTTAAGCAGCGACACTACCACGCCCCCCGCGAGGAGGACAAGCGTCACGGTCAGCGACACGAGCGGATCGACCTTGCCGACGAAGTGGTTCCAGAAGATCTTTCCACCTATGAAGATCAGCACTGCCGACAGGGCATACTTCAGATAAATGAACCTGCTCACCATCGCCGCCAGGGCGAAATAAAGCGCACGGAGCCCGAGTATGGCGAATATATTGCTGGTATATACTATATATGTGTCAGTGGTTATGGCGAAAATGGCCGGTATCGAATCAACGGCGAACACTATATCCGCCCCCTCCACCATTATCAGCGCCAGGAAAAGCGGGGTCGCGCACCTCGCGATCTTGCCGGTATCCGGGTTCTTCTCCGCCACGAAGAACTTCTCGCCGTGGAGCCTGTCGGTAACGGGTATGTGATTCCGGAGGAATTTGAGGAAGGCGTTGTCCGTCATGTCCGGGTCGTGGTCGGCCGAAACCAGCATTTTTATTCCCGTGAGCACGAGAAAGCCCCCGAATATGAAGAGTATCCACTCGAATCTTTCGACCAGCGTCGCACCCACGCCTATCATTATCGCGCGGAGGATGATCACCCCCAAAATCCCCCAGAAAAGCACCCTGTGCTGGTGGAGGCGCGGTATCCCGAAATACGAGAAAATAAGCGATATGACGAAGATATTGTCCATCGAGAGGCTCTTCTCGACAAAATACCCCGTCAGATAATTTATCCCGGGCACCTTGCCCATGGACCACCACACCCAGGCGCCGAAAAGGAGCGCGATCATAATGTATCCGGCGCTCAGTATAAGGCTCTCCTTCATCGAAATCTCGCGCCTCTCCTTATGAAGCACGCCGAGGTCGAGCGCAAGAAGCGTCAGCACCAGGGCGAGGAAAAGAATCCACATCCAGAGATCTTTCCCCATTACATCGACCGTTAAAGCTCCCGCCAGAAATTCCATATAGTTTATCGTCTCCCTTTGTCGATTATTGCCCGTGCCGGGCCTATAGTCCTACGGCTCAAACTCCCGAGCTTGTCATAGGGGGGCACGCGCAAAGCGGCGCATGCCCGGGTGAAGGGTATGCGTCAGAAACCGGTAAATATGATACATGTTTCCCGATGCAAAGTAATCATAAATTTAGGCCTCCGGGATGCGCCCGGCCGCCGTGTCATGCTATAATCTTTTCACGAACTTCTGAACCTCTGGAGACGTAAGCCACTTGGCATCTTTCAGCTTTATACACACGGCCGACATCCACCTCGACAGCCCTCTAAGGGGGCTCGAAGGCATGGAGGGCCCGGCAGTCGAGCGCATACGTACGGCGACGCGCAAGGCCTTCGCGAACCTCGTCACGGAGGCCGTGGAAAGAGAGGTGGACTTCGTCGTAATAGCGGGCGACCTATACGACGGCGACTGGCGCGATTACCAGACGGGGCTCTTCTTCGTTGCCCAGATGGGCCGCCTCGCCGGTGCGGGGATCCCGGCGTTCATCCTATTCGGCAACCACGACGCCGAGAGCCAGATCACAAGGCGGCTCACGCTCCCCGGGAACGTGAAGATATTCTCCGCGAAAAAGCCCGAGACGTTCGTGCTCGAAGATTTAGGCGCTGCCCTCCACGGTCAGGGATACCACAAACGGGACGTCACCGAGAACCTAGCCGCCGCTTACCCGGACCCCGTCCCCGGGGCATTTAACATCGGCGTCCTGCATACAGGGCTGGGAGGCATGGAGGGTCATGCGAATTATGCGCCGTGCGCCATAGGCGAGCTCGTAGCCAGGGGATACGACTACTGGGCCCTCGGCCACGTCCATCAGGGAAGCGTGATCCACGAAAGGCCCCACATAGTCTTTCCCGGGAACCTCCAGGGGCGGCACATCCGCGAGACAGGCCCCAAGGGCGGGCGCCTTATAACCGTCGAGGACAACGAAATAACCTCGTTCGAGCCGCTCAGGACGGACGTCGTCCGCTGGGAGATATTGAAGGTCGATGCCTCGGGCTGCGAGCGGATGTCCGACGCCGTCGAGCGCGTTAGAATTGCGATTGAGGAAGCTATAGACGGCGGCTCAGACGGCCGCATGCTCGCGTGCCGTATAGAGCTCGGCGGCGCAGCGGTGATACACGAAAGCCTCATGGTATCCGCCGAGCAAATCCTGGCCGAGGCCCGCGCTGTGGCGCTGGGGTTCGGCGGGGAGGCCGCGTGGATAGAGCGCGTCGTCGTATCCACAGAGCCCCTTCGCAGGGAGGATGCCGACGCCGGGGAGATACTAGGCGACCTCCACGACATACTGAGCGGGGCCGCGGCGGACGCGGATCTCCATAAACTCCTCAGGAGCGATCTCGGCGATATGCTGGCTAAGCTCCCGGCAGACCTCAGAAACGGCATAGACGACGCTGTTTTGAGCGCCGCCATCGGTTCCGACTACCCTGCGCTCGCAGAACACGCACGCGAATACCTGAGCGCCCTCCTCAAGGCGGGGGAAGACTGAGCCATGCGCATACGTCGCCTCGACCTCATAGGTTTCGGCTGCTTTACCGGAAAGGCCATCGAGCTCCCTTCGGGCGAGATGGACATCCACATCCTGTTCGGCCCGAACGAGGCCGGGAAATCGACGGCGCTCCTCGCGATAGAAAACCTCCTTTTCGGGATCGACAAGAGCTCGCCATACAACTTCATCCACGACTATAAAGATATGCGGATAGGGGCCGTGCTCGAAAACGGCTCGGAGAAGCTCGAAATACGAAGGCGGAAGGGCAACAAGGACACGCTTCTCACGCCGAAAGACGCTCCCGTACGGGGAGGGGAGGGGGCCCTTGCGCCGTACCTGGGCGGGGCGGACGAGGAATTCTTCAGGCGCATGTTCAGCCTCGATCACAGGCGGCTCCGCGAGGGTGGAAAAGAAATACTCGACTCACAGAACGAAGCGGGACAGGTGCTCTTCTCCGCCGGGACCGGGCTTTCCGGGCTCAGGAAGAAGCTGGAGGAGCTAAAGGCCGAGGCCGACTCTCTCTGGGGCCCGAGAAGGGCTGCGCACAGGGAATACTATCAGGCCCAGGAACGGCTCGAGGAAGCCGAGAAGGCAATACGCGAGCATACCGTCACTGCGGCTAAATGGCAGGAGCTAAGGCAGGCGTTCGACGAGGCCCGGAAAAACTACGCCGCGCTCGACGAAGAGAGAAAAAAGATATCGCACGAGCTTACGAAGCTGAACAGGATACGCCGGGTCTATGCCGACGCGGCGAAGCTCTTGGACATCGAGAGAGGGATTTCGGAATCGCGCGGCGTCGTAAAGCTCCCCGAGGAAGCGCTCGAACGCTTCGAGAACGCAGAGCGCGAGCTCGAAAAGTCGTCGCGTCTGGCGGACGCCTTCGGGCTCCAGATAAAGGAAGCCCGGGCCGAGCTCGAAGGGATGAAATTCGACGAGGAGCTCCTCCTCCGCGAGAGCATTATTCTGTCGTTCCGCGACCGCCGGATAGAGGTCAGGAAGGAGAGGGCGGACCTCCCCAACCGCGAGGCAGAGCTCGCCGTCGAGGAAGCCGATTTCGGGAGGTTGGCGCGCGAAGCCGGCTGGAACGGGGACGACGTAGAAAGCCTCGTCGGACGCTTGCCCGAGAGGCTTAAGGTCGCCGCAGCGAGGAAACATCTCGGCCTTCGCGGAGGAATTCTCTCCGCAGTCTCCGGCGCGAAAAAAGCTCTCGAAGAGGCCGAATCCCAGGCCGCCGGTATTGCCCGCGAAATAACCGGCATGGGCGAACCCCGTGACGCTTCGAGCCTCGAAGCCGTCGTAAAGGCGGCCCGTGCAGGCGGCGACACGGCCTCTCAGATCCAGGCCGCCGAAATGGAGCTCGCATCTGCAAGTGACGCCGTCGGGCGTCGTCTGAAGTCCCTCAATCCGCAGGCGGGAGACGCGGACGTTGGGGCGATCCCCGCGCCTCCGCGCGAAGCCATGCTGAAGAACCAGAGCGACAGAAACGCCCTCGACCGGAGGGTCAAGGAATGCGCCGATAATATAAGGAGCACGGAGCGGGATATAGAGCAATACGGAAGCGCCCGCAACCGTCTCGTAGAGGAAGGAGACGCTGTCTCGCCCGAGGAGCTTGCCAAGGCCCGCGAACGTAGGGACGCCGGGTGGAACCTCGTAAAGCGGTACTACGTGGACGGCGGGCCCGTGCCCGATTCCGACATAGCCGCTTTCACCGGCGAGCGGAGGGACATTCCCGCCGCCTACGAAGAAGCCGTCTCGGAGGCCGACAGAACGGCCGACCGCCGGTTCGACAACGCACAGTCAACCGCGGAAATAGCCACCATATCGCAGCACATAGACGACAAGGAAAAGCAGCTCGCAAAACTCCGCGAAGAGGAGAGGGCGCTCACCGCCGAATCGGAGGCTCTCGATAATGCATGGAAGTGGATGTGGCAAGGTGCGCCTTTCGACCCCTTGCCGCCCGAGTCGATGCTCGTATGGCTCGACGACAGGAACGAAATAACGAGGCTCTCGGAAGAGCGCGCAGCGGCGGCGCGCAAGCTCGATGCACTACAGAAAAAAGAAGCGGAGACGAAGGCCCTTATACTCGGCGAGCTTTCGCCGCTCGGCGTCGAGATAGGGAAGTTCGAAGACAAGCCTCTTGGCGTCGTCATAGAGGCGGCTGCTGATGTTCTCGCGAACCTACGCGAAGACGCGGTGAAGAGAAAGGGGCTCGAAAACAGGCTCGGGGAAACGAAGGCCGAAGCCGAGCGCAAGCAGCGCGATCTTAAAACGGCGGAGGAAGAAAAAACGCGCTGGGAAGCGAAATGGAAGGAAGCCGTTCAGGCGCTCGGCCTTACCGAAAGCACCAGCGCGGCCGAGGCTGCATCCAGGCTCGATGCCATAGAAGAGATGAGGGAAAAGGCCGTCAGGATAAACGAGCTCCGCCACCAGCGCATCGAAAAGATTAAACGCGACATAGAGAATCTGGCAGAGGACGTTAAAAAGTTCGTGAGTATATCCGCTAGAGATCTTGCCGGCGAGGGAGATACCGAGAACGCCGTAATCGAGCTCGAGCGCCGTCTTGCAGAAGCGAAGCGCACCGACGAGCGAAGGAAAGAAAAGGAAAAAGATATAGCGCAGCTCGAACGGAAAATTAAAGAGGCAGGAGACTCCGCCGCGGCGGCTCGCGAAACTATTAGCTTCCTTCAAAGGTCAGCCCGGGCGGAAAACCCGGCGCAATTAAAAGAAGCGATCCTGAAATCGAACAGGCTTAGAGAGCTCGAAAACGAAAAGCGAAGCCTCACGGATGGGCTCGTCCAGGACGGCGACGGGCTCACGCTCGAAGAGCTCTTGAAGGAATGCAAAGAGGCCGATATCGCCAGCGTCAGAAACCTTATAGACGAGCTGGAGGAGCGGCGAACCGAGCTTGACGAAAAGATTAAGAATGCCGCTGGTGAGCTGTCCCGGAGAAAAGACGAATTCGAAGCCGTCGGCGGTGACGGACGCGCCGCCGAAGCCGCCGCCCGGAAGGAATCCGCGATCGCCGAAATGGCGCACATCACAGAGCGGTACGTCAGGATACGCTCGGCCGCGACGATGCTCGAATGGGCCATTGAGCGCTACAGGAAGGAGAACCAGGACCCGATGATAAGCCGTGCGTCCGGGCACTTCGCCGCGCTCACGAACGGGTCGTTCAGCGGCCTCGACACCGAGATCGACGAGCACGACGGCGTTCAGATCATCGGGCTCAGGCCGGGCGGAGAAATGGTCGGCATCCCGGGCATGAGCGACGGCACGGCGGACCAGCTTTATCTGGCGCTTCGTATTGCGGCCATAGAAGACTACCTCGAAAGATCGAACGCGCTGCCATTCGTTGCAGACGATCTCTTCATCAACTTCGACGACATGCGCTCGGCGGCAGGACTGAAACTTCTCGGTGAGCTATCCCGAAAGACGCAGGTGCTTTTCTTCACGCATCATGCGCACCTGGTCGAGCTTGCAAGGGAAACACTCGGCAAGTCTCTAAACGTCGTTTCGCTCCGGGAATGAGACATCCTCCCCACAATGTCCTGCATGAGGATCGAGGGTATCAGGGCTTCAAAGCCCGGAAAGCCCGGGAATACCCACATTTCCCGCACCACAGACTTAGCGTCCGATAATATATATTATGTTAACTTACAAATTCTGCTACATATACACCGTGTTTAAACCGTAAAGTCCGCGCTTTGATCAGCCCTCTTCGGCAAGGCCTGCGGGTAAACCGACCCGATACACTAGCCATGCTTCACCAAGTTAATAATCGCACTGCAAGAGTAAGCGAAACAATCCGCAAGCTGCTCCTTAGCTTGAAATATCTCGTGAAGGAATTATATTAAATTCAAAAACCGAATATCCTTTCAGAGGTCACTGGCATGCCGATATATGAGTACGAGTGCAAGAAATGCGGTAAGATAACCGAAGCTCTTCAGGGGTTTAACGATCCGCCATTAAAGAAGTGCAAGCATTGTAAAGGCAAGCTCGAAAAGCTGATCTCGCTATCGTCGTTCCAGCTTCAGGGCACCGGATGGTACTCCACGGACTACGCCAAGGGGCCTGGAATTCCGCCCCACGCGAATGACCTGGGCACAGCGCCAAAAGACGTAGCCGAGACCAAGGACGCAAAGCCTGTGGCTGGCCTCCCGTCCGAGGCCGCTGCCGTATCCGGCGCATCCACAGTAGAATCGATAAAGAAAGATACGGAAAAGGCCAAAACGAAGGCAAAGAGCACCTGAAGGCCGAATTAACTTGCCCTACCCCTGTTTTAAAAGTTAAAGCTAAATATTAAAAGCTAAAATATTGACAAATAATTGAGTGATTATATGGACTTGCATCTGAAAGATAAAGTAGCCATTGTGGCGGCATCCAGCAAGGGGCTGGGCCGCGCAATAGCCCTTGGGCTCGCCCGCGAAGGCGCAAGGCTCACAATATGCGCCCGCCGCGAGAGCGAGCTCGAAGAGACGGCCCGGGAAATCAGGGACGAAACCTCCGCCGAGGTGCTTGCCATCCCGGCCGACGTCTCCAAAACCGGCAACATTCATAAGGTAGTCTCCGGCACGCTCGATAAATACTCCACCGTAGACATACTCGTCAACAACGCCGGCGGCCCTCCCGTGGGAGGCTTCCTGGACTTTTCGCTCGAGGATTGGCATAAGGCCGTCGAGCTGAACCTCTTCAGCACAGTAACTTTCTCCCGCGAAGTGCTCCCCCTGATGAAGGAGAAGAACTGGGGCCGCATCATAAACATCACCTCCGTCGCCGTAAAGGAGCCCATAGACGGCCTCATCCTGTCGAACTCCGTCCGCGCAGGCGTCACGGGGCTCGCCAAGTCGCTGTCTAAAGAATTCGCCAGGTACAACATAACGGTCAATAACATCTGCCCGGGGAGGATACTCACGGACAGAATAATTCAGCTCGCAACTATACGCGCCGAGAAGGAAGGCAATACAGTCGAAGAAGCCCTAGAATCGATGGGGAGCGACATCCCCGTCGGAAGGATCGGAAGGCCCGAGGAGCTCGCAAACCTTGCAGTGTTTCTAGCTTCAGAGCGCGCGGGCTACATCACCGGAACGAGCATCCAGGTTGACGGCGGGCTCGTAAAGGGTCTACTCTAACCGCCGCCGGAGACGATATGCCGGGCGAAGCGAATCGCCGCAGCAGTGCACGAAATTCAGTCTTATACCTCGCTCTTCTATGCCTCGTTTATTACCTGGCCTCAGTTTACGGGGGAGACGCCCCCTACCCTGTCCGGGAAGTTAAATCGCCCGCCAACATCTACGTAGAAGTCGAAGACGAAGGCTCCTCCACGGTTCACGTCCTCAAGGCCCCTTCTGAAGTCGATAAGTTCCGCGCCGAATACGGGATCGATAAAGAGATCGGAAACGGCCTCAAATTATTTTTGACCGACGGCTCGGTAGACGGTTACGGCAGGATAAGCGGCCTCAGGAGCATATCCCTCGGCGCCCCCGTGGGCCTCAACTCAGCCGGGCCTTCGGACCTGGCCGCCCTTCCGGGAATAGGCGAAGAGCTCGCCGGGCGCATAATCTCCTACAGGGAGGAAAACGGCGGCTTCACGTCGGTTTCGGAGCTTATAGAAGTAAAGGGCATTGGCGATAAAAAATTCGCCGGTATACTAGGGCTGGTAAGCCTGGACTAATTCCTCATGAGGAAGTCGATTTCCGTTTCGCTCTCGCTCTTCCCCTTCTCGTAATCGGCCGGATAGTAAATGCCCTCCGGGCTCTTTATCATCTCCTGCCCGTTTATCATGACGCTGTCACGTATGGAATCTATAACGCTGTGCCTGAGCGAATCCAGGCTGTAGGGGATGCTCCCGTAAGGTGTGCTTACGACCTTTATGCCCGACGGCTGCTTGAACGAGCCGCCCGGATACTTGGCCAGCGCGTCCTCCATATAATCTATCCATATCGGGAGCGCAGCAGCCGAGCCCGACTCCTTCTTTCCAAGGGGCTTATGGTCGTCCCTTCCCACCCAAACGGCCGTCGTGATCCTCGGGCTGAACCCGACGAACCAGGCGTCGGTAAAGTCGTTCGTCGTTCCGGTCTTGCCGCCGAGCGGCGCGAGCGATGTGAGCTTGAGCGCCCTCCTGCCGGTCCCCTCGCTGACCACTGCCTGCAAGAGGTCGGTCATAATGAATGCCGTTTCCGGGCTGAGCGTTTGCTTTGCGTTTCCGGGAGACGTGAAGTCCGCGGCCCCGCTCTTTATGAGCTCCAGGAATTCACCCGGCGAAAGGAATGCGTACTTGTCCGGCTCGGGCGCGGTCTTGCTCGTGAGCTCCTCTTCCTTTATATACTCGGGTGTCTCGATGCTGCCGTGCCCGGTCTTCCGGGCGATTTCGTTAAGAACATCCAGCCGCGCGTTCTCGCGCTCGACCTTTAGCGCCTCTTCCTTCGAGAGGAATTTCCCGCCGGTATTGTCCTCTATTATTATTCCGTTCCTGTCGTATATGCGGAGTATGAACTGGGGCTCGACGAGCTTCCCGCCGCTCGCGAACACGTTAAAGGCCTTGGCCATCTCGACGACCCTGACCTCGGACCCGCCGAGTGCGAGCGAGGGATAGGGATTCAGCTTCGATGTAAACCCGAAGTTCTTCGCGTATTTGACCGCGTACTTCGGATCGATGTCCATTATCAACCTTATGGTGGCGAGGTTCCGCGACTTCGCCAGCGCCTTTCTCAGGAGCATCGGCCCGTCGAACGAGCCGTCGTAGTTTTGCGGGGCCCAGTCCTTCACGACGACCGGCATGTCGTACAATATCGACGTCTCCGTGTATCCCTTGTCGAGCGCCGCAGAATAGATCATGGGCTTAAACGACGAGCCCGGCTGCCTTAGGGCCTGCATGGTGCGGTTGAACTGCGACTGATCGAAATCGTATCCCCCGGCCATGGCCCTTATCTTCCCCGTCGATTCCATGGATATGAGGGCGCCCTGGGCTACTGGCTCTATATCGAGCGCATACTCGAACCCGCCGTCCGAACTTTCTTTCGCTAGGACCTTCACGATGTCCCCGACCTTAAGCTCCACGGGCGAAAGGCTTACGCCGTCGTACCCGCCCGCCGGGGCGTACTTCTTCGAATATGTCGTGTCGAACCCGGGCACGGGCTTTCCATATGGCGAGCTCACTGCGAATATAAGCCTGCCCTCCACATCCCCTATGCCGAGGCGCGCATTGTATACGGGCCTCGCCGTTTCTTCCTTCGCGGATTTATCGTCTTTTTTGGATTTCTTCGCGGGCTCGGGATTGTCGACGTTCACCACCCTGGTGACGACAGCCTCGTACACCTCGCCCGGCTGAACGCTCTTTATGCCCTGCTTGTCCCTGAACTTTCTTATCTCGCCCGCGCTTCCGAGATTCCTCGATACGACCTTCCTCCCGTGGCGCGCCTCGACGTCGAGTATCCCTCTCCTTAAAGCCCACTGCGCTTCGAGGTTAAGGTCGATGTCCAGCGTCGTGAATACCGTGTACCCGCCGTTTATGAAGTCCTTTACGCCGACCTTGTCCTGGAGGTATCTCCTCACGTGCTCGACGAAATAAGGGGCTATGTCGTTATTGATCCTCTGCCTGGGAACTATCTTCACCCCCTGGTCGAGCGCGTCGAACCTCTCGTCCCTGGTTATGAATCCCGCCTCTTCCATCTTGCTGAGTACGAGCTTCTGCCTTTCTATCGCCCTGTCGAGGTGCTTCCTAGGGGAGAAGTACTCGGGCTTCTTCGGGAGCCCCGCGAGGAGCGCCGCCTCGCCGAGCGTCATGTCGCGGGCGGGCTTGCCGAAATAAGACCTGCTGGCCGCCTCTATGCCGTAGTTCCCGTCGGCGAGGTATATGTGGTTAAGGTAGAGATAAAGTATTTCCTGCTTCGAAAGATTGTTCTCGATCCTGTGGGCGAGTATCGCCTCTTTAATCTTTCGGGTCATCGTCCTTTCGGGCGTGAGGATGATGTTCTTTATGACCTGCTGGGTTATGGTGCTCGCGCCCCTCACCCAGTCGCCCTCCTGTATGTTCTCGAACACTGCGCCGAGGATGCTCTTGATGTCCACGCCCTCGTGCTCGAAGAAGCGCCTGTCCTCGATAGCTATGAACGCCTCTATGACCTGAGGCGGGATGTCCTCGTAGGCGATGAGCTTCCTACGCTCGGCGGCGAATTCGGCGATGAGCGTGCCGTCGGACGAATAGACCTCTGTTATAAGCTTGGGCTTGTAACCGGTTACCGCCCTGAAGTCAGGCAGGTCGCGCGTGTAGTAGAGGTAGCCCCCGTAGAGAGCCAGCGCCGCTGCCGTGAGCAGTATGAAAAAGGTCAGGAACAGAAACGCCAGGAGCTTGCTTTTTGTGCGCTTTGTTTTAAATTTTACTTTCTTTTTTTTAGCCATTGGGCCAGGCTCATCCCCCTGGAAGCGGCTTACAGATTGACTTTTTAATAATTGAGGATAATTATACCTGAGCCGTAAACATTAATTAAACACGATTTTCAAACTGGACTAATATTCGATAAGCTAATAAAATGGAAGAAGAAACGCTGGATTCATACATAAGGAAGATGGAGGACCAGGAGCTTAAGGGCCTTTTGCTCAAGCTCAAGAACGAGCTCAGGAAGCCCGAAGCCGCCTGGGACCCCATAAAGCAGATATTGACAACAATCCGCCGGAAAAACAGCGCTGCTTTCACCGAGATATCCGACCTGATTTTTTAGACTGTTAGATAATATGGAGCTTGATTACAAGGCAGCGCCGGTAACGGAGCTTCCAGACAAAGACACACCCCGGGGAGACGGAAAAATAGGGAATCTGGTAGTAGATAACATACTATCCCTCATTGGGAGTACGCCCGTCGTAAGGCTGAGGAAAGTCGTGCCCGACGGCTCGGCCGACATATGGGCCAAGCTTGAGAGCTTCAACCCTGCCGGGAGCATGAAGGAGCGTATCTCGCTCGCCATGCTGAACAAAGCCGAGGAAGAAGGGCTCATCGAGCCCGGGCGGAGCGTCATAGTCGAGGCCACGACAGGCAACACCGGCATAGGGCTCGCGCTCGTATGCGCGGTGAAGGGATACAGGCTCGTCCTCACAGGCCCCGACGACATGAGCCTCGAAAGGAGGCAGACGCTTTCGGCCTATGGCGCAGAGGTCGTCCTCGTTCCGGCCGGCCAGATGGAAGACTCCCTCGCGAGGGCCGATGAGGTGGCGGCCGAAATCCCTGGCGCCTTTATTCCCCACCACTTCGCGAACCGCGAGAACCCCGAGACCCACAGGCTCCACACCGGGCCCGAGATACTCGAGCAGGTGCCGGGCGTCATTGACGCGTTCGTCGCCGGTGTAGGCACGGGGGGCACGGTAACCGGCGTCGGAGAGGCGCTCAAAAAAGAAAATCCGGACGTTATAATAGTCGCCGTCGAGCCCGAGGAATCGCCCATACTTTCGGGAGGCGAGCCGGGCGCGCACGATATCGTGGGAATAGGCCACGGCTTTATCCCGGCGACGCTCGACAGGAATATTTACGATGAAATAATAAAGGTCAGCACGGAAGAGGCCCGGAGGCTCACGAGAGAGCTCGCGAAACGCGAGGGCCTTCTGGTCGGAATATCCTCCGGCGCTGCGTGCGCCGGGGCGCTAATCCTCGCCGAGAGACTTGGCAAGGGCAAACAGGTGGTTACAATGTTCTGCGACACGGGGGAAAGATATCTCAGCACGGGGCTTTTCGGGTGACGTGAAAATGAACCCTTTATATAATGTAATCATGCTTCATAATTACGGAATCTTAGTTGAAAACACCGCCTTTGTGTGCTAACATACTAAAGTATATTTCTGCAGTCAATTTCAACTAAACTGAGGTACGAGTGAACAGCCAGCTATTCAAAAATTTGGTGCTATGGTTGGTCATATTTGTAGCGATTATAGCGCTTTACCAATTGGTGCATACACCCAGGACCAACGTTCAGGAAATCCCCTACAGCGATTTTCTCGCGAGCGTTGAAAAAGGAGAGGTAAAAGACCTCGAATTCAAGGGCGAGGAAATCAAGGGGAAATTCACCAACCCTGTGGGCGAGCAAACGGCCGACGGGTTCAAAACCGTGGGCCCGGCGAGCGAAGACCTTATAAAAACGCTCAACGAGAAAGGGATCTCATTCAAGTTCGACGCGAACAACGAAGGCTCTCTCACGCACATGCTCCTCAACTGGGCCCCTCTCGTTCTCCTGATCGTCATAATGGTCATCTTCATGCGCCAGCTCCAGGCGGGCGGGACAAAGGCTATGTCCTTCGGCAAGAACCGCGCGCGCATGCTCACCGAAAACCAGAATAAAATCACGTTCAAGGACGTTGCCGGAATCGACGAGGCCAAGGAAGAAGTCCAGGAAATCGTCGAATTCTTAAAGAGCCCCAAGAAGTTCACCAAGCTCGGCGGCAGGATTCCCAAGGGCATTCTGCTCGTGGGCCCTCCGGGGACGGGTAAAACCCTCCTCGCCAAGGCGATAGCCGGCGAAGCGGGCGTTCCGTTCTTCATCATCAGCGGCAGCGACTTCGTCGAAATGTTCGTCGGCGTCGGCGCCTCCCGGGTAAGGGATCTCTTCGTTCAGGCCAAGCGCCATGCGCCCTGCATCATTTTCGTCGACGAGCTCGACGCCGTAGGGCGTCACCGCGGCGCGGGGCTCGGCGGCGGACACGACGAAAGGGAGCAGACCCTCAACCAGCTCCTCGTCGAAATGGACGGCTTCGAATCCAACGAAGGCATCATAGTAATGGCGGCCACCAACCGCCCAGACGTTTTGGACCCTGCCCTGCTCCGCCCCGGAAGGTTCGACAGGCAGGTAGTAGTGCCGAGGCCCGACGTAAGGGGAAGGGAAGAGATCTTGAAGGTCCATGCGAAGAACACGCCGCTAGACGAATCGGTCAACCTTCCTGTCATAGCGCGCTCGACGCCCGGCTTTTCGGGGGCGGATCTCGAGAACCTCGTAAACGAAGCGGCGCTCCACGCGGCCAGGTTCGGAAGGCCCCGCATTTCCATGGACGACTTCGAGTACGCAAAAGACAAGGTAATAATGGGCGTCGAAAGGAAGAGCCTTATAATCAGCGACGCCGAAAAGAAGATAACGGCCTATCACGAGGCGGGGCACGCCCTCGTGGCCAAGCTCACCCCCAACACCGACCCTATACACAAGGTCACGATCATCCCGAGGGGGATGGCGCTCGGCGTAACGCAGCAGCTCCCTATAGAGGACAAGTACACCCTCTCCCGCACGAGCCTTAACGCGACGATAATGGTCCTTCTCGGGGGACGCGCCGCAGAGGAGATTGTATTCGGCGAAAGGACCAGCGGTGCGGGGAACGACCTCGAAAGGGTAACCGAGATCTCTCGCAGGATGGTATGCGAATGGGGGATGAGCGAAAAGGTCGGCCCGATAACCTTCGGTAAGGGCGAAGAGCAGATATTCCTCGGCAAAGAGATTTCGAAGCCCAAGGACTACAGCGAAGAGACGGCCATCGAAATAGATAGCGAGATAAAGGACATCATTAAAACCAACTATTCGAAGACCAAAGCACTTCTCGAAGACCATATAGAACTCCTCCACAAGCTGGCGGAGCTTCTGCTCGAAAAGGAAGTTATCGACGGGAAGGAGCTTGACGAGCTCGTCAAGAGCCATAAGTCGAAGGATTTTTCGTCCTCCTGGGAAAAGCCGACCGGGTCTGAAGGCTCGGTCGCGCTCAGGAACAGCAACTCGAACGAATCTTGAATTTTACCGGGCGGTAACCGTCCGTTTTATAATAGCGTATAATTTGAATTAAGCGTTCCGGGCGCGGATTTGTTCGGTATTTCAAACACGTGCCACATCGGCCGGAATCCGGATTCTTATGCTGAGGACACATTCAGAAAACAGCACTCCTATAGAACTAACTTCTAATAACGACAAGGCTTTATCCAAAATAGCTCAAGAACTACTTTCGCTCCGCGGGAAGGCCCTGCCGCTCGGCGAACGGGCCCTCATAATGGGTGTGCTCAACGTAACACCCGACTCCTTTCACGACGGCGGAAAATATACTTCGACTGACGCCGCCCTCCGCCGCGCCGAGACTATGGCCGGGGAAGGCGCCGACATCATAGACATAGGCGGGGAATCCACGAGGCCCGGCTCAGAAGGTGTCTCAGTGGAAGAAGAGCTGGCGAGGGTCGTGCCTGTTATACGCGAGATACGTAAACGGCTCGACACCCCCCTTTCCATAGACACTACCAAGGCCCTGGTAGCCCGGGCTGCGCTCGCCGAAGGGGCTTCTATAGTAAACGACATAAGCGGGCTCAAGTTCGGTACGGGTCTGGCCGAGGCCGCCGCCGAGTTCGGGGCGGTCATGATCCTCATGCATACGTCCTCACGCCCGCGCGACATGCAGGAAAAAACGGAATACGAATCCCTAATTGACGACATATTAGAATCCCTCCGCGAGTCGATGCGAAAGGCCTCGGCAGCGGGCGTCCGGGAAGAGAACATCATCATCGACCCCGGGTTCGGGTTCGGCAAAACAGCTGCCCAGAACCTTACGCTTCTTAAGGAGCTGGCAAGGTTCCGCGGGCTCGGAAGGCCTATCCTCATCGGCACGTCGCACAAGTCCTTTATCGGGGCGGTCGCGGAAGGCCCCTCCGGCGGCAGGCTCGAGGGCACGGCCGCCACTGTCGCCATAGGGATAATGAACGGGGCATCCATAGTCAGGGTGCACGACGTAGGCCATATGAAAAAAATTGCACTAATGGCCGACGCTGTGAAGAATGTAAACTAAATCCGCAGAGGCGGCCCGGGCGCGAGGTTCGAGGAGAGGAAACCGCCGCCGGGAATAAAAGATGTTCGACGCAATATTCAATTACAGGTACGTATGGGACACGCTCGACATTCTGCTCGTGGCGTTCATCATCTACTACGTGCTCCGCATGCTCGAAGGGACGAGGGCGCTCCAGGTGCTCTTCGGCTTCGTTCTGCTCGTCGTCCTTTACTACGTCTCACAGCGCGGTCTCTTCACACTCAACTGGATACTCGGCCAGTTCCTGGGCTCGATAATCCTCATCGTCGTTATCATATTCCAGAACGACATTCGCAGGGGGCTCGCGGCCCTCGGACGACGGCCTTTTTTGCTGAAAATGTCGCCCGGGAAATCTAAAGAGCAATACCTCGAAGAGGTGGTCAAGGCCTCCAGCTACCTCGCCAACCGTTACATAGGCGCGCTCATAGCTATCGAGCGCAATCAGACCCTTTCCGACTACATCGAAATAGGAATGAGGGTGGATGCGCTCGTTTCGAGAGAGCTTATAATCAGCTTGTTCAATCCCTCGTCGCCGCTTCACGACGGCGGAATAATAATAGTCGGGAACAGGATAATTTCGGCGGGGTCGTTCTTCCCGCTCACGACCGACCCCGACCTCGAAAGAGAGCTCGGCACAAGGCACAGGGCGGCGCTCGGGCTCTCGTCCGAAACGGACGCCCTCATCATAGTCGTCTCGGAAGAAACGGGAATAATCTCTCTCGCCATGGGCGGCGAGATAACTCGCGGCCTCGACGCCACGTCGCTCCATAACAGGCTCATGGACGCGCTCGACATTAAGAGGCCGACGGCGAAAAAGCCCGGCCTCGTAAACAGGCTCATTCGCAAAGAGGAGGACGAGGACAAAATCCTCTAGACGGCTCCATGAAACGCTGGCTTAGAAAAAGAGAGTCGTACGGCGACCGTGAAAGGGAACCCATATACAAAGACTGGGGCAAGAAGGTGCTCGCCCTCCTCATCGCCATATCGTTGTGGCTCGTGGCCAATCTCCAGCACGACGTCGAAAAGAACGTCGCGATAGATATCAACTATTCGAATCTCCCGCCGGGGCTCGTCGTCCTTAACAACCCTCCCGAAAAGCTCAACATACGCGCACGCGGGCCCAGGAGCCAGCTCTCGTCCGTTTCGCCCGACGACATGGTGTTTACCATCGACCTGTCCAACGTGAGCGAGGGGGCTTCCACCTTCGAAATAAGGACCGACATGATAATCCCCCCGAGAGACGTCCAGGTGACAGGCGTAAGCCCATCCGAGATCAGAATAGAGCTCGACAAGCTCGCGCAGAAAGAAGTCCCGGTCGCGCCCAGGATCGGCCCTCCGGACACAGGATACGAAATCGTCGGAGAGCCCGAAGTCTCCCCGGCCAGCGTCAGGATCAGCGGCCCCGCATCCCTACTGGAGAAGATTAAAGATATCGGCGGCGACCAGATATCGCTCGAAGGAGAAAAGTCGAGCTTTACGGTCGAAATTCCCCTGAGGACCCCCTACTCTCTCGTGAATATTCTCGGGCGGAATACCGCGCGCGTCACTGTAGACCTCAAGGAAACGATTCTCGAAAAGGAGTTTAACAACCTCGACATCAACTTCGTCAATTTTGGTAGTCTCGATTATCAAACGGAGGGCAACGTAGAGACGGAAATAGCGTTCGAAGGTCCTTACAGCATTATTAACAAACTTAACAGTAAGGATATAGAATTATACGTGGACGGCTCGGGCATAACGGAGGGCGGGGACAAGAAGACCTTCAAGCTCGACGTGAATGTCGAGTACCCTCACAAGGGAGTGCTCAAAATGACAAAGCAGTCGCCCAAAACCATAAACGTAAGGCTGAATTAGGGAGGAGTCGGGAATTTTGAGCGACAGGATGAAAAGACTTTTTGGAACGGACGGAATAAGAGGCGTAGCGAACCAGGAGCCCATGACGCCCGAGATGAGCCTCAGGCTGGGCAAGGCGCTCGCGTATCTTTTAAAACAGCGGACGAAGAGCCCGCACCCGCTCAAGATAGTAATCGGCAAGGACACGAGGCTCTCGGGATACATATTCGAGCAGGCCCTCTCGGCGGGCATAGCGGCCATGGGGGTCGACGTGCTTCTGGTGGGCCCGCTGCCGACCCCGGCTATAGCCTTCATAACACAGAGCATGCGCGCCGACGCAGGCATAGTGATCTCGGCCTCGCATAACCCATACGAAGACAACGGCATAAAAATATTCGACAGATACGGGTACAAGCTCCCGGACGAGGAAGAAATACGCATCGAAGAGCTCATGCAGAACGGTGAGAGCAACCAGCTCCGTGCCTCGCCCGGCGACATAGGCAAGGCGCACAGGATAGACGACGCCCCCGGCAGATACGTCGTATTCGCCAAGAACTCCTTCCCGCCGAATCTCACGCTCGAGGGAATAAAGATCGTCCTCGACTGCGCCAACGGCGCGGGGTACAAGGTCTCCCCTATTATATTTCAGGAGCTGGGGGCAGACGTTGTAACTATAGGCGTGAACCCCGACGGTAAGAACATCAACACCGACTGCGGCTCGCTCAATCCGGAGCTTTTAAGAAAACGCGTCCTTGAAACCGGGGCAGACCTCGGCATAGCCCTCGACGGCGACGCCGACAGGGTCATTTTCTGCGACGAGGCGGGCGAGATAGTAGACGGCGACAAGGTCATAGCCATATGCGCCGACGAGATGATTCGGAACGGTAGCCTCAAGGGCAACACCGTCGTCACGACGCTCATGAGCAATATGGCCCTTGAGAATTTCATTAAGAACAAGGGGGTCGATTTTGTAAGGACCGAGGTCGGCGACAGGTACGTTTCCGAAGCCATGCGCGCCCGGGGATGTAACCTCGGCGGCGAGCAGTCGGGCCACATCATCTTCCTAGACCACACCACCACAGGCGACGGCACGCTGGCCGCGCTCCAGGTGCTGGCCATAATGAAAAGGGAAGCAAAACCCCTCTCAGGGCTCTCGAGGATTATAGATCTCTACCCGCAGCTTCTCCTTAACGTAAGAATTAGAGAGCGTAAAGATCTCAGCAAGATCAAGAATCTAAACGGCCTCATCCGCTCGAACGAAGACAGGCTTTCGGGCAAGGGGCGTATAAACATCAGGTATTCCGGCACGGAGCCCATATCGAGGGTCATGGTTGAAGGCGAGGACGTTACTCTCATTAAAGAGATAGCCGATGAGCTTGCGGACGCGATAAAAAAAGACATAGGAGCGGAAGCATAATGACACGGCTTAACGTCAACGTCGACCACGTCGCGACGGTCAGGCAGGCGCGTGGAGGCATAGAGCCCGACCCTGTACTGGCTGCATATCTCGCCGAGCTTGCCGGCGCCGAGGGGATAGTAGTTCACCTCCGCGAAGACAGGAGGCACATCCAGGAAAGGGACGTTTGGATGCTTCGGGAAACGGTCAAAACGAAGCTCAACCTCGAAATGGCCCCCACCGACGCCATGGTTAAGATCGCCGCCGACATAAGGCCCGACATGGCCACCCTCGTGCCCGAGAAAAGGCAGGAGCTTACGACCGAGGGCGGTCTCGATACGGCGGGGAACCCGAAAGAAATAAAATCCGTCGTAAAGCGGCTCCAGAAGGAAGGCATATTCGTCAGCCTCTTCATCGACCCCGATCCGGCGCAGATAAAGGCGGCCGCCGCCACCGGGGCCGATATGGTCGAGATACACACCGGGGCCTACGCCGACGCCCCCGACGAAGCCGGCAGGGAGGCCGAGCTTTCCCGCATACAAAAGGCCGTCAAAAAGGCCTACAGCGCAAGGCTCAGGGTATCCGCCGGCCACGGGCTCAATTATTTCAACGTCGTTCAGATTGCCGAGATAGAAGGAATTGAAGAGTTAAATATAGGTCACAGCATAATATCGAGGGCTATCACCGCTGGAATGGACCTTGCGGTCAGGGATATGATAGACCTCATACGGGTAGGAAGCCTCTAGGGCCGGGCAGCCGTCTACCCCACCCTCTGTATAGCCTGTATAGCCCATCCAAAGAACCAACCGTTTCAGGCCGTTTTAGCCGCCCTGCAATCGGAGCAAAGGCCGTAAATCTCCAGCTTGTGGGTCGTAAGCTGGAATTCGTTCAGCTTCGCTATCTGGTTGAGGCAGGACTCGACCTGATTGTTGGCGAACTCGTATATCTTCCCGCACTCGTTACAGATCATGTGGTGATGGTGCTCCCTTTCGGAACGAATCGGCTCGTATCGGGCCTTACCGTCGCCGAAATTCCTTTCGGAAGCTATCCCGCACTCCATGAAGAGCTTCAGGGTTCTGTATACGGTGGCGAAGCCAATGAACGGGTGGCGCTTCTTTATGTCTTCATAAAGCTCTTCAACTGTGACGTGTTTCCCCATGTAATTGCTGAAGAACTCATCGAAGATTATGTCCCTCTGCTTCGTGGACTTGAGCCGCTTCTTGGCTATATAATCGTTGAAGGTTTTTCTTCTTTCCATTTTCCTTATGGCCACAGGAGTCATATTTTAGCTCCCCGCGAAATTGATTTACGTTTTCAAATTGTAAACTAAAATGAAAGAAATAGCAAGAGGTGATTTTTATTAAATGGAAATAATTACCATAACGAGATTCCCCTGACACGTCGCCGGATTATGATAGAATTTTCGCTGTGGCAGCCCATAATATGACTATAAAAGACGCCGGCTTCTATCTCGATTCCCTCGGATTCCACAAGATAAAACCCGGCCTCGAAAGGATAAGCGCCCTCCTTCGAAGGCTTGGGAACCCGCAGGATAAAGTCCCGGCCGTCATCGTTGGCGGCACAAACGGCAAAGGCTCCGTGACGGCGGCGATCTCGTCCGTCCTGAGGGCGGAGGGCTATCTCGCCGGCGACTACACCTCCCCCCACCTCGTCAGCCTCACCGAAAGAATAAAACTGGGCGGCGGGGAGATAAGCGAGGACGACCTCGCCCGGTTCATTTTTCAGGTCAGGGATGCCGCGGACGCCGGGGGCGAATCGCCTAGCTATTTTGAAGTCGTCACTGCGGCCGCCTTCGTCTACTTCGCCGAGCGCGGCGCTGATTTCATGGTGCTCGAAGTCGGCATGGGCGGAAGATGGGACGCGACGAACGTCACGACGCCCCTCGTCTCTGTCATAACCAACGTCTCCATGGACCACACCGAATACCTCGGCCGCACGCTGCCCGCGATAGCCCTCGAAAAGGCCTGCATAATAAAACCGGGAGTGCCCGTGGTCACCGCCGCGCGTGGGGCGGCCCTCGGCGTGATCACGGACTACGCCCGCGAGATAGGCTCCCCCGTTTACGTACGCGGGAGGGACTTCAAGTCCTCGGGCAGCGATACTCAGGGCTTTTCCTGGGCCGGGAGGGAATGGAAGCTCGCCGGGCTAACATCCAACCTCACAGGGCTCTACCAGCTCGAAAACCTGTCCGTCGCGCTGGCCGCCCTCGAAGCCTTAAGCCTCGACCGCGGCGTTGTGATAAGCGAGGCAAGTGTCAGAGCCGGCCTCGCCGGCATAAGATGGCCCGGGCGGCTCGAAACCCTCCGCGAATCCCCTCCCCTCATACTCGACAGCGCCCACAACCCGGGCGGCGGCAAAGCGCTCGCAGAATCCCTCCGCGCGCTCTACCCAGGAACAAAATTCGCCTTCCTCGTCGGAATGCTCGACGACAAGCGGCACGCCCCGTTCTTAAAGGAAATAGCCGCGGTCGCCGGGAGGCTCATAATAACGGAAGTCCCGTCGTCTCGGACGATGCCCGCAGAAAAGCTGCTTAAAGCGGCTGCGAAGTATGTAGACTGCGAGGTAACCGTCATAAAGGATTACGCCGAGGCGTACGACCAACTCCTTGGTCTTGACAAGCCCTCCTGCATCGCGGGCTCCATATACCTGGCCGGCGCTATAAGGAAGCTCCTCCAAACCGGCGAGCGCGTAGACGTCCTTTGAGCCCGCCGCATAGTGTGCTACGATTTAGCACATTTCCCTTCGGAGGCCGCGCCCAATGCCAAAAGTAGGAATAGTCATAGACAAGCTCTTCGTCGATCACGATAACGGGATGGGCCATCCCGAGACGAGCGAGCGCATACTCGCTATAGCCGACATGCTGCGGCACACCGGCATGCGTGACGAGGTCACCATCCTCGATCCGAGGGACGCGACGAAAGAAGAGATATCGCTCGTTCACGCCCCCGAATACTTCGACAAAATTGCGGCTACGAGAGGAAAGCCCCGCGTATTCCTCGACGCCGACACGACCACCAGCCCGGCCTCGTACGATGCGGCATTGAGAGCCGCCGGAGGGATGCTCTCGTCCATAGACGCCATACTCGAGGGCAGGCTCGACCGCGCGTTTCCGTTCGTAAGGCCCCCTGGCCACCACGCCGAGGCCGACAGGGCGATGGGATTTTGCCTCTTTAACAACGTCGCCATAGGGGGCGCGTACCTCACGCAGTTAAAAGGCGTCGAGCGCGTGCTCATCGTCGACTGGGACGTCCACCACGGGAACGGCACACAGCACATGTTCTACGGCAGAAGGGACGTCCTCTATTTCTCGACCCACCAGTTCCCCTTCTACCCCGGCACCGGGGCGCTCGGCGAAACCGGCTCGGGCGAAGGCGAGGGCTACACCGTCAACGTTCCCCTGAGGGAAGGCATGGGCGACGCCGAATACCTCAAAATATTCTCGGAGATACTGGGCCCGGTCATCGAGCAGTACAAGCCCGGCTTCATTTTAGTCTCCGCCGGGTTCGACACCTTCTTCGACGACCCGCTCGGCGGGATGCGCGTCACCCCCGAGGGCTTCGCGCTCCAGGCGCGGTTCATGCTCGACGCCGCCGAGAAACACTCTGGCGGCAATATAGCGTTCATCCTCGAAGGCGGATACAACCTGGACGGCCTCTGGATTTGCACGAAGGAAGTTCTGGAAGAGCTCCTCGACAAGAAGCGGAGCGAATACGACACGGCCGGCGAGGCGACCGCCGCTGACGACGTAATAGAGCAGGTGAAAAAGGAGCACTCCCGGTACTGGGAGTTCTAGAGCTGTCAGGCCTTACGGGCCTTCTTCCTGTAATCCTTCCCTTCCAGGTATAGAAACTCGCACATCTCGAACAGGCGCGACGCGATCCTCTCCCCTACCCTGGCTTCGAGTATCTCCGTAGTGTCGCCCCTCTCGCGGGCGATCTCGCGCGTCACGTAATTGGTCGTCGCTAGCGTCTGCCGCGATGCGTTATAGCGCTTCGATATGAGCTGGTCGAGGATGTTGAGCTCCCACTCGCTGCTCCTCCCCTTGCCGAGCTCGTCTATGACGAGCACCTCGGCCTCGACGAGCGGCAGAATGACGTCGTTCTCGGGGGTGCCCTCGGAATAGGCCTGCTTTAACTCCGACAGCAGATAGAAGAAGTCCTTGAACATGCACTTCACGCCGTGCCCGAGCGTGAGCTCCGCAATCGTCCCGACGGCCAGATGCGTCTTCCCGAGCCCGGACGCCCCCATGAGAAGGAATCCTTTCTTGGTCGGGAACTTCTTTACGAACTCCTCCTTGGCGTATATGAGCGCCTTCTGGAGGGATTCGTTCATGGATCCGGGAGAGAGCCCGGCGTCCACCTGATGGACGTGGTAATACTTGGCCGGAATGCCCGCGCCGTTATAGAGCTTTACGTTCTGCCTCACGACGCCGCACGCCGAGCACGAGGATATCTTCTCGTATCCCTTGTCGTTCCGCCTCATGACGTTGCCGCTGCCCCCGCACACCTCGCACTCCATCACGCATTCGCAAAGCACAGCCCGGGCGTAATTCCCGTTCGTCCTGACCGTATAGCCCGCGTGATGGCAGTCGTCGCACCCGGCGGATATTTTCTTCTTTCCCTTAAGCATCGAACCCTATACCACGCTCTTTATCGAATACCTCTCGCTCAGTATCTCGTTCCTGAACGACGCCACGCTCTCGGCGTACGCCTTCTCGGTCATGCGCCTCGCCCGGCCGCCGAGTCTTTCCCGCGACTCTGCCTCAATCTTCTCCCTCTCCTCTTCGGGGAGCGAGCCGAATAGCTCGTCCATCGCCTCGCCTATGAGCTCCGAGAGCGGTTTGGACGCCGCCCCTTCGCCGCTGCCTTCCGACCGGAGGATACCCGCCCTCAGGCTCGTATAATATCTCCTCACCGGCTCACGCTTCTCGGCGTCTATCAGCCGACCGAGCTTCTCCGCCGGCGAGAGCCCGCTCTCGTATGCGGCGCTCTCGTCACGTGCGCTCCCTTTCACGGTAGGCGCAGCATGGCCGTATTCGGCGGCGCATGTTTCGACGTACTCCGCGCACTGCCTGAGCCCCCTTATCTGTCCGCCCGGAATACGCTTCGGCCCCTTGTCGCCGAAGGCCCGGCTTATCCCCCTCATCACTATCTCCTCCGGAATATTGCCGTCCCTCCATCCGCGTATGAGGTCGTAGTCTATGGACGAAAGCATTATCCCCTCGCCCGCAAGCGAAAGGAAATACTCTTCAATATTCTTTATATAACTTGCCCCCGGGTTCATACCTGGCATATCAATTCTAAACCAATTACGGCTTTATCGGAAGCGCCGGGTTCCGGCCGGGCGAGAACTAATCGCCCGCAACGGTCTTCTTCATGAGGGAAATGGTCTCGGCGTAGCTCTCCGTGTGGAAGATGCCCGAGCCCGACACTATGGCGTCGGCGCCGGCATCGGCTATTACCTTTATGTTGTCGAGCTTTATGCCGCCGTCCACTTCTATAATAGGCTTATGCTCCGAGCTGTCTATTATCTCCCGGAGCTTTCTCACCTTCGGCACCATCGACTGTATGAACTTCTGCCCGGCGAATCCCGGCTCGACCGTCATTATCAATATCATGTCCACGTACTCGAAGACCTCTTCGAGCGCCGAAAGCGGCGTCGTCGGGTTAAGTGCTATCCCCGCATGCACGCCGCGCGATTTGATGGCCGAGATAGTGCTGTAGAGGAGCTTGCACGTCTCTATCTGGACGGTTATCCCGCGTACGGCGTCGCCGCCTGCGTCGATGAACTTTTCGGCGAACTCGTCCGGGTTGTCTATCATAAGGTGTATGTCCATCGGAGGCGGGTCGCACCTCGCCAAAGATTCGACGACGGGGATGCCGATGCTTATATTCGGCACGAAATGCCCGTCCATGACGTCCACGTGGATCCAGTCGGCCCCGGCCTCCTTGACCGCGCGCACCTCGTCGCCCAGCTTGGCGAAATCCGCAGAAAGTATTGAAGGCACTATCAATTTTTTCATTTTATCCTTCCCGTATCCTTTTTTTCGAGCCCGCCTGCCCCGGATTTAAGGCTACGGATTATACCATGCCCCGCACCCATGTGAAAAAATCACGCCTCCGCCGGCCCGAATCCGGGGCGAGGGCGCCCTCCCCGCCCCCGCCGGGGCTCCTTGACAGAGCTTTTAAAACTATTTACGATATCCGCTTTTGTTGTCAAATACTCTTTCCATACAAAGGACTTAATACATGTCTCACGAGAATTTCATCTTTACCTCAGAATCAGTAACGGAAGGCCATCCGGACAAGATGGCGGATCAGATCTCGGACGCCGTGCTCGACGCCATGCTTTCGGGCGACCCGCACAGCAGGGTAGCCTGCGAAACGCTCCTCACGACGGGGCTCGTGGTCGTCGCCGGCGAGATAACGGCCAACACCATAGTAGACCTTTCGGAAACGGTCAGGAAGACAATCTCCGAGATCGGATACACAGACAGCGCCATGGGCTTTGACGCCAACACCTGCGGCCTCATAATCGCCGTAGACAAGCAGTCCCCCGATATCGCCATGGGCGTCGACTCCAGGGAAGACAAGGAGCAGGGAGCGGGCGACCAGGGGCTCATGTTCGGATACGCGAGCGACGAGACGCCGGAATTCATGCCGACGCCCATAGTCCTCGCGCACAAGCTCGCAAAGAGGCTCTCCGACACGAGGAAAGAGGGAATACTCCCCTTCCTTCGCCCCGACGGCAAGACGCAGGTCACAGTCCGCTATGAGAACAAAGTCCCCGTGGCGATAGACGCCGTCGTCGTGTCCTCGCAGCATTCGCCCGACGTCGATACGAGAACGATATATGAAGGTATATACGAAGAGGTAATCAAGCACACTGTGGGCGGCGACCTCCTTTCGGACAAGACGAAGATATACATCAACCCGACGGGCAGGTTCGTCACGGGCGGCCCGGTTGGCGACGCCGGCCTCACCGGCAGGAAGATAATCATCGACACCTACGGCGGATGGGCCAGACACGGAGGGGGCGCTTTTTCGGGCAAGGACCCGTCCAAGGTCGACCGCAGCGCGGCCTACATGGCGCGCTACGTGGCTAAGAACGTCGTCGCCGCGGGTCTCGCAAAGGAGTGCGAGGTGCAGCTCGCCTACGCTATAGGCATTCACGAGCCGGTTTCGATAATGGTCGAGACGTTCGGCACGGCGCTCGTACCCGAAGAGAAGATTTCGGCGGCCATCAGGGAGGTATTCAACCTGAGCCCCTCGGGAATCATCTCCTCTCTTAATCTCCTCAGGCCCATATACAGGGAAACCGCATCGTACGGGCACTTCGGGAGGAGTAATCCCGAATTCACATGGGAAAAAACGGACAAGACGAAGGACCTGGCCAAGGCCGCATCCTGACGTCTTCAGAACCACCTTATAGACACACCAAACGGAGGCAATAAATAATGACCTACGACGTAAAAGACCTTGCACTGGCAAAGGAAGGGAAGCTCAGGGTAGAATGGGCTGCCGAGGAAATGCCCGTGCTCGCGCTCATACAGGAAAGATTCAAAAAAGAGAAGCCGCTAAAGGGCGTAACCATCGCAGCGTGTCTTCACGTAACGACCGAAACGGCGAACCTCGCCATAACCCTTAAGGACGGGGGCGCCAACGTAGCGCTTTGCGCATCGAACCCCCTCAGCACACAGGACGACGCCGCGGCCTATCTCGTAAAGGATCACAAGATTTCGGTCTTCGCTATAAAGGGCGAGGACACGAAGACCTATTACAAGCACATTAACAGCGTCCTCGACCTCTCGCCCCAGATCACGATGGACGACGGGGCCGACCTCGTTTCGACCCTCCACAAGGATAAAAGGGACAAGCTCAAAGGCCTTATCGGCGGCACCGAAGAGACGACGACCGGCGTTATACGTCTAAGGAGCATGGCCGAAAGCGGGGTACTCGAATACCCGATAATCGCTGTTAACGATGCCAAGACGAAGCACTTTTTCGACAACCGCTACGGCACCGGGCAGAGCACGCTCGACGGCATCATCAGGGCAACCAACAGGCTCATATCCGGGACGACCTTCGTCGTCTGCGGATACGGATGGTGCGGCAAGGGGCTCGCCATGAGGGCCAGGGGCCTCGGCGCCAACGTCGTCGTAACGGAAGTCGACGAGCTCGCCGCGCTCGAAGCCGTCATGGACGGATTCAGGGTCATGCCGATGGCGGACGCCGCGAAGATAGGCGACTTTTTCTGCACCGTAACGGGTAACATTCACGTAATAAGAAAAGAACACTTCAAGCTCATGAAGGACGGGGCGATCATCTCCAACTCCGGCCACTTCAACGTCGAGCTCGACCTCGAAGGGCTCGCCGAGATAGCCAAGGGCAAGAGGAAGATAAGGGAGTACGTTGAAGAATACACGCTTGCCAAGGGAAAGCGGATTAACGTTCTCGGTGACGGAAGATTGATAAATCTCGCCGCCGCCGAAGGCCACCCGTCGAGCGTTATGGACATGAGCTTCGCGAACCAGGCCCTCTGCGCCGAATATGTGGTGAAGAATGCCAAGAAGCTCGAAAAGCGCGTTTACGACGTCCCGGCAGCGGTGGACCAGTCCGTCGCGCGCATAAAGCTCAAGGCCAAGGGCGTGAAGATAGACAAGCTCACCCCCGAGCAGAAGAAGTACCTCAGCTCCTGGGAAATGGGCACCTGATATAGTAAAATGATTTCAAATGGATGACCTTCTCGACTCATTCCTTTCGTATCTCGTGGTTGAAAAAGGTCTTTCTGAAAATACGCTTGAATCTTATGGGAGGGACCTTAAAAAGTTCCTCCTTTTTATTAAATCCAGGGGCACAACCTCGGCCCGCGAAATCAAGTACGGCGATATACTCGACTTTATGGCCCGTTCCCGCGAGGAAGGGCTCAACGCAACGACCATAGTCAGGAGCATGGTCTCGGTGAAGCAGTTCTTCAAGTACCTTCTGTCCGAGAAGGTCCTCTCCGAGGACCCGACCGCTCACATCAAAACCCCGAAGATGAAAAAGGCGATACCGGGCGTCATTTCGCTCGACGACGTCGAGAGCATCCTCGGCGCCCCCGACGAGTCCACGCACGAGGGGCTCCGCGACGCCGCCATGCTCGAGATACTCTACGCCACCGGCATAAGGGTGTCCGAGCTCATAGGGCTCAAGCTGAACGACGTCAATTTCGAGCTCGGGTTCGTCGTCGTTTACGGCAAGGGGTCCAAGGAGCGCGTCGTTCCCATAGGCGACAAGGCCCGGGAGAAGCTCTTATCATACCTCCGCGATTCGAGGCCGGCGCTCCTCAAGGGCCGGGAAGCGAAGGCCCTGTTCGTTACCAGACGAGGCGGGGGAATGACGCGCCAGGGGTTCTGGAAGATTATAAAGGCCCAGGCGCTAAAAGCCGGCGTCACGAAGAAAATAAGCCCCCATACGCTCCGGCATTCCTTCGCGACCCATCTTCTGGAGCGCGGGGCGGACCTCCGGACCATACAGGTCATGCTCGGGCACTCCGACATTTCGACAACCCAGATTTACACCCACGTCGAGAGCGAAAGGCTCAAGGAAATACACAAAAAATATCACCCGAGATCGTAATCTCCCCGGAATCGAGTATATTATTGTCCATCTGTAACGACTCACACAAACCATGAATTTCGACTTTCTCAAGAACATAGATCTGCTTTTGATACAAGCCCCGGTGATACTTCTGTCCCTCACCGTGCACGAATATTTCCACGGCTGGACGGCCAACAAGCTCGGCGATCCTACGGCAAAGATGCGGGGGCGGCTCACCTTAAACCCCATAGCGCACCTCGACATACTGGGGACGATACTCATGTTCATAGTCGGCTTCGGGTGGGCAAAGCCCGTCCCGATAGATCCCCGGAATTTCAAGGACCCGAAGAAGGACACTATACTCGTCGCGATAGCGGGCCCGCTTTCGAACCTCGCCATGGCGCTCGCGGCAGGGCTCGCGCTAAGGTTTATGATCCCCAAGCTGGTGAGCGGCGAGATAAGCTCTGAAGGGATTTATTCGGTAATTGTAATAATTCTCATACTGACCCTCGTCTACGGCATCGCCCTTGCCGTATTCAACATGATTCCGATACCGCCGCTCGACGGCTCGCGTGTGCTTTACGGGATCCTCCCCGACCGCTACGCCTACGCCTACAGCAGGTTCGAGCCCTACGGTGTCTTCTTTCTCTTCGCGCTCTTCATATTCGGCGGCGGGATATTCAAATACCTCCTCGTCCCCCTCTCTTATCTATCCGTTATGCTCTCGGGGTACACTTACAGCACGCTTTGGGGTATTATAAGCGCATTGCTGAAATGAACCGGAACCCAGAACACGAAGCGGAATCGATGCAGACCCGTGAGCCATGCCTCGTAAGGGTGCAGCTCTTCGAGGGCCCGCTCGACCTCCTGCTCCACCTCATCAAGAAAAACGAAGTAGACATTTACGACATCCCTATCGCCGTAATCACGGAGCAGTACATCGAGTACCTCGAATTCATGAAGGATATCGATCTTCAGGTCGTCGGAGAATATCTCGTCATCGCGGCCGAGCTTAGCCTGATTAAATCACGAATGCTGCTCCCGAAGCCGGTCATCGAGGAGGACGAAACCGACCCCCGCGCCGAGCTCGTAAAGAGACTCATCGAGTACCAGAAGTATAAGGACGCGGCGTCCGACCTCATCGAAAGGCCCATACTCGGGCGCGACGTGTTCAAGAGAGACTTCGACGGCTCCGAGGTCATCGTCGAGGAAGAGATAGAGCTCGTCCCCGTTAGCCTCTGGGCGCTCATAGAGACCTTCCGCGAGTTTTATAACCGGAGGAGCCACCTCTGGACGGAAGATATAGTCTACGAGGTCGAGAGCGTCACGATCGAGGAAAAGATACACGAGATAACTTCGAGGCTCCGCGAGAGGCGCACCATGAAGTTCACCGAATTCCTCGACGACTGCTCGTCGAAATTCGACCTCGTCCTGACGTTCCTGGCGATACTAGAGCTCGCGAGGATGGAGAACATCTGGGTCTCGCAGGAAGGCCACGAAGGCGACATTATACTATCCCACCACAGCGGAGAGAACGAGTTTGGAGCCTAACGACACCACCGACATCAAAAAGGCCATAGAGGCCGTGATATTCATATCAGACCAGCCCGTCACAGTAGACAAGCTTATGCAGGTCTTCACGGAGATCGAGCGCGCCGACATCAAAAAGCACGTGAAGGAGCTCATAGAAGAGTGGTCCGAATTCGGCCGAGGGTTCAGGCTCGAGGAAGTGGCCGGCGGCTTCCAGTTCAGGACCAACCCGGTCCACTCCGAATTCATAGCGAGCTTCAACAAGAAGGTCCGGAAGTTCAGGCTAAGCCGCGCCGCGCTCGAAGTGATAGCCATAATCGCCTACAAGCAGCCGGTGACGAAGGTCGAAGTCGAGAGCATAAGGGGCGTCGATTCCTCCGGCGTCATCAACGCCCTTCTCGAAAGACGAATACTCGAAATAAAGGGACGGAAAGAGGTCATCGGCAAGCCCTTCCTCTACGGGACGACCGAGGAGTTCCTCGAAGTGTTCGGGCTCAAGAGCCTGAGCGACCTTCCTACGCTTAAGGAAATAGACGACATCAGCAAGAACCTCGACCCGGGCATATCCCAGAACCCCGAGGTCGCCGCCGAATGACGCGGCCCGGCATGGAGGCGTAGTCCATGGCCCGGGACGAAACCTTCGGCGGGATAAGAGAGCTCCTCTCCGAATCCGGATTCAACATATTCCTCAAAATAAAAGCCTCGGATTACGACGGCTCGATTGGGCCTGACAGAAAGGCCGGCGCTATCATGACCGATGCGAAATCTATCATACTTGTCGGCTTCGGCGGTAATTCCTTCTGGAAAATTTTCAGCACGTATCTCGACAGAAATCCGGGCTTCCGCGAGAAACACACGGACCTCATCGACACCTACACCGTCCTCAACGTGGCCCGTGCGGGTGAGACGCTCGGCGCGGCCGGGGTACGTTACACGCTCGCATACCCCTTCGGCGAGAACGCCCTATGCCTCGACTTCGCCGCGCTCGGCAGGCTCGGCGGCGCGGGCGTCGGCAGCCTCCTCGGAATACTGATTAACCCCGTCTTCGGCACGTGGATGTCCCTACGGGCCGCCATAATCACAGACGCCGAGTTCGCCGAATACGACGGCCCGCTCGAGGGGTTCGACCCCTGCCCTTCCTGCGACAAGCCCTGCATTGCGGCCTGCCCCGCGCACACGGTGTCCGAAAACGGATGGGACTGGCGGGCGTGCATGGAGTGGCGGCTCGATACGGACGTCTGCTCCGAAAGGTGCGCCTCGCGCGTCGCCTGCCCCTGGGGGAGCCGTGAGAGATACAGCCCCGAGCAGATGGCCTATCATCATTCCTTCGTTTTAAAGAGCGTCCGGGCCTGGTTTGCGAAGCACCCCGGGGCATAGACGCCCCCGGAAAAAGACAACGCCCTAAAATACCGGTAGAATTAAGCCGGTTAAATAACCTGAATCCATAAATAATAAAAACGGAAAACACGCCGCGCGTCCGCGACGGACAAGCGGGACACGAAAACCCACATGAAAAAGAATAAAGCCGCGGCCGAGCGCAAGAACCTTCCGCTCGTCGCAATAATCGGAAGACCGAACGTCGGAAAATCCACACTCTTCAACCGCCTCATTGGCGAGAGAAAGTCCATAGTCGAGGACATCCCCGGGGTCACGAGGGACAGGATATACGCCGACGCCGAATGGGACGGGAGGGAATTCAGCCTCGTCGATACTGGCGGGTTCGACCCCGAGGACGAGGAGCTATATCCGTCTCTCATAAAGAACCAGATAACGATAGCGCTCGACGAAGCCGAGGTCATAATCTTCGTCCTGGACGGCAAGGAAGGCGTAATGCCGCACGACTCCGACGTCGTCGGGCTCCTCCGAAGATCGGGGAAGCCCGTCATCTACGCGGTAAACAAAATAGACCACGCAAAGCATGAGCAGGCTGCCCTCGAATTCCATTCGCTCGGCATCGAGGACTACATCGAGATATCGGCCCTTCAGGGCCGGAGGATAAACGAACTCCTCGACAGGATCGTCGAGCTCCTCCCCGAGGGCGAAGAGCCGGGGGAAATAGAAGACGACGACGGCACGATAAAAATAGCAGTCCTCGGAAAACCGAACGTCGGGAAATCGACGCTCGTTAATAAGATCATCGGCAAGGAAAGGTCAATAACGAGCCCGATTCCCGGTACGACGAGGGACACCATTGACACACTCATCGAACGCGACGGAAAGCCCTATCTCATAATCGACACGGCAGGCATAAGGCGGAGGTCGAAGATAAGCTTCTCCGTCGAGCGTCACAGCGTGTTCCGCGCGATAAGGGCGATGGAAAAGGCGGACGTCGCGCTTTTGATGATAGACGCCGAGGAAGGCCCGACGCACCAGGACGCTCGCCTCGCGGAGCTCATAGCCGACAAGGGACGCGCATGCATAGTGCTCCTGAACAAATGGGACCTCGTCCCGCGCGAGATAGCCGAGACGCCCGACATCGAGGGCATACTCATAGAACGCCTCCACGCCGTCTCGTACGCCCCCATCATGATAGTATCCGCGCTCACGGGAAGAGGCGTCGAGAAGATATTCCAGAAGGTGAACGAGGTCTACGAGAACTTTTCGTGCCGTATTCCGACCAAGACCCTCAATCTATTCCTTAAGCGAATAACCGGCTCGAACCCGCCGCCCATCTACAAGGGAAAGGAGATAAAGTTCTACTACATTTCCCAGCCGCTAACTCAGCAGCCGACGTTCGTCATCTTTACGAACGATATAAAAGGAGTCCCCGACAACTACAAACGCTTTCTCGAATCGCGTATGCGTGAGGAATTCACCCTCGAAGGCACGCCGGTCAAAATACTGTTCCGCTCGGCGCGCAACAAAGACTAAAAATAGAAAGGCTCCTTACCTATTTTTAAGGCGTCCCGCCCAGGGCGAGGAATATGTTCTTCTCCACCTCGCGCGCGACGGCCTCGGCGGAGAATTTCGCGATCACGCGCTCGCGCCCGGCTTCGCCCATCCTCTTTCTGAGGTCCGGGGCAATGGCGAGCTTCGCTATAGCCTTTCCCATCTCCTCCGTATCCCCCGGCCCGCAAAGTATCCCCGTAACGCCGTCGTCCACCGCCTCGACTATGCCGCCCGCCGCCTTGAACGCGACCACGGGCAGCGCGAAAGACATCCCCTCGATGACCGAGCGCGGGAACGGGTCGGGATAGTTCGACGGGATGACGAACACGTCGAAGTCCTTAAGACACGGCCTCACGTCATCCCTGTACCCGGTGAATATGAAATTCTCTTCGAGCCCCTTTTCGGCGACGAGCTTTTTCAGGTAAGCCAGATGATCGCCCTCGAAGAAGTAAGGGGTATCCCCGACGATTACGAATTTGAGCCCCCCTTCCCTCCCGCCGTATTCCCTTATCGCAACGGCGGCTGCCTCGATGAAAAGGTCGTACCCCTTCCGCGGCACTATCCTCCCAGTGCTGCCGACGACTACCGTTCCTTCCGGGATGTCGTACGCATCCCTCAGCCCCCCTACAGTCTTGACCGGGTCGTAATCGCTTACGTCCGTCCCGTTGTAGACGACCGTTATCTTGTCCCTGCCGTACGGGAACTGCGCGGCGGCCGCGCCGGATACGCAGATGATGCGCTTTACAGACGGCAGCGCAGCGAGCGAGTTGATTATGGTCCCGAGGAGCCGCGTCTGCTGTATGTTCCTTACGTGCCACACGACTGGCCTCCCGTTTATGAGCCCCATTATCGCCCCGACCACCTTTGCCTGCGTCCCGTTGCAATATATGACGTCTATCTTGTGCCGCCTCAGCCACACGGGCGACGTGACGACGAGGGACGCGAGGTCGAAGATGTTCAAAACGAGCGACGCGATGCGCGCAAGCACGCCCCCGCCCGAGAACCATGGCCGCTTCAGATTCTCGGGGAACCTCCCGTCGATAATGATATTTTCGTAGAGTCCCGCGGCCTTGAGCCGCTCCGAGAACACGTCATCCTTGGGTATGAGAACGCACGGCATCAGCTTCCCCCTGTCGATGAACTTCAGGATATAATAAAGGCTCTTTCCGGGGCCTCCGTCCCTTATCGAATGGTTGATGAAAAGTACTCTCGGGGATGAATCCATGAACGCACCTTCTTACAAGCTATGCTATCGTACCATGAGATGCACGGTGCCGCTAATGACCCCTTATGAAATTTACGGACGTGTGGGTATAATATAAAATTAAGGAATTTGAGGATTTACCGGCCGGAAATAAAGGAGGATCAATGTTTAAAGGCTGCGGAAGGATTCTACCCAAAGGGGTGATTGCCATCCTCGCGATTGCGTTGTTCGCCATAGGCGGCTGCGACGTGGAATTCGGAGGCGGAGGCGACAACGGCGGAGGCGGAGGCGGTGGCGGTGGAAGCGAGATAGAAACCATCCAGGGCTCCGTAGTGGATGTAATCCCGGACGAGCCCCTCGAAGGCATCATCGTGGACGTCTCCGTGGACGGCATCGATCTCGAAACAGGCGTTACGGACGACGGGGGTTTCTTTTCGATCGAGGGCCCCATAGCCGGAACGGCGCTCCTCGAATTCACGAGCGAATCGGGGATGCTCCTCGGTTCGTACGGGGTCGAGATTTTCCCAACGGCCATAGTCGAGCTGGGCGACATCACGCTCGAAAACGGCGTAGTCAAGCTCGATAATACCAATCCCGAAGTCACCTTCGACGCCGAAGTAACACAGAACAACTGCACCGGTAATTCCGGCTCTATGCAGGTCGAGGCCAGAAACGACCAGGGCACCAGGGTTGCCGTAGTTCAGATATCCAACTCGACTGACATAATAATAGACGGCGACGAAGTGGACTGCGAGGATATAATAGTGGGACGAAATGTCGAAATACAGGGCGACCTCATATCCAGCAGCACAGTAGACGCTTCCCGCGTCGAAATCAACTAGTCATGAGCAGGTTTAAAACGGTGCTGAAGACAAAACACCGATCGGTTAACCGGTGAACAGGAATTACTTTTCGTCGAGGGATTTGACCTTCTTCTCGAGCTCCTTGATTTTCTCCATAAGAAGATCGACTTCGTTCACCTTCTCCGCGTAGGGCGTGGCGGCCTTGTGTTCGGCCGCCGAATCCCCGTCGGGTTTTTGAGAGCCTGCGCCCGGCATGAAATCACCCGGCTTGAAGTTCTCCATATCCGGCGGCATCGGCATACCGGGCGGGAACCATCCCATCTCCTGCCAGAGCTTTACGTTCTTCTTGAAGTTCTCCTGGACCGAGAAATAAGGCTGGAACATCATAAGGAAGTAGTTCTCGAAGAAATCCTTGGCGACCTTGTTGCCGTACTTTATTAGCATGTGCAAAAACGAAACCGGAAGTATATCTTCCTTGTTCTTTTCGCTTTCGAGAACAACCTGAATAAGTATGACTTTGGATATGTCGGCCCCGGTCTGGGAATCGATGACTTTTACCTCGTTCCCATCGCGAATGAGCGCGGCGATATCTTCCAACGTAACGTAGCGTTTGTTGGTCGAATCGTAGAGCCTTCGGTTGCTGTATTTTTTTATAGTAACCTGGCCGGGCGTTTCGCTTTCCTGTTTACCGGGCATAAGTATTATAATTATTCGAAGAAACGGCGCACAGTCAAGAAACATGAAAATTAGACACTTGACAATTTCCCTGAAAAAAAGGAATATTTTATACAATATACAAATACCAGGCAGGTGTGACAGGAGCATTCGGCATGACCGGCAAGCCTTATCAGATATGGTTCGATGGTGAGTTCGTCTCGTGGGAAGACGCGCAGGTACACGTACTTACTCACACACTTCACTACGGCGTCGCGGCCTTCGAGGGGATTCGCGCATACAGATGCACCGGCGAACGTTCGGCGGTGTTCAGGCTTCCGGAACATGTGGACAGGCTCTACGCATCGGCGCATATAGCCCGTATAGACATACCCTTTTCGAAGGAAGAGACTCATAACGCAATTGTTGAGCTTCTGAACGTAAATTATCTCGAAGAGGCGTATATACGTCCGATAGCCTACATCGGGGGGGGCAAAATAGGCCTTCATCCGGGCGACAATCCCATTCACCTTGCCATCGCGGCATACCCGTGGGGGACGTATCTGGGCGAAGGCGCGCTTTCCAAGGGTATAAGCGCCAAGGTCTCGTCCTATACAAGAATGGGCGTAAATTCGTTCATGACCAAGGCCAAGCTTAGCGGCAACTACGTCAACTCGGTCCTCGCCAAGGTCGAGGCCACATCCTACGGCTCGGACGAAGCCATACTGCTGGACAGCGAAGGCTACGTTGCCGAGGGCTCCGGCGAGAATATATTCATAGTCCGAAACGGCAAGCTCAAAACCCCTCCCCTCACATCCATACTAGAGGGCATAACCAGGGATTCCGTAATGAAAATCGCCCAGGACGAGGGCATAGAGGTCGAGGCAGAGCGTTTCACGCGCGACGAGCTCTACATTGCGGACGAGTCTTTCTTCACAGGAACTGCCGCCGAGATCACCCCCATCAGGGAAGTGGACAAGCGCACGATCGGCAAGGGAAAGCCCGGCCCGATAACCAAGAGGCTCCAGTCCAGGTTCTTCGACATCGTGGAAGGAAAGGACCCCAAGTTCATCGACTGGCTGGAATTTTTTTCGGCGGCTCCCCCTCTCAATATCAAGAGCGAATCCAAGTAACAAGGGCCCGGACAGATAAACTTCTCAGGGATATGGAAATACAGTAGAGTTGTGCCTTGTGGGGTTTATTTGACGTCGATTTTGTACGGCATGACCGCAAAGAAGCTCTCCCGCGTGAGCGTCTCCGCAAGATCCATAAGAAACGCAGCCCGGCCCGAGAATGCCCCGGCCCCATATAACGAAGCCAGCCTGAGCCCGCGCTCGACGGAATAATACTTTACGTGCGTGCTCCTCACGTCCTCTATCCCGGCTTCCTTCGAGGCGATCTCTATGGCGTCGTGAAGTCCGCCGAGCTCGTCTACGAGGCCGAGCCCCTTCGCCTGCGCCCCGGTCCATACCCTGCCCCCGGCGGCAGATTCGGCCCGCTCCCTGTCCATTCTACGGCCTTCTGATACGGAATCGACGAATGTGTCATAGTAGGTCCTCAGCATCTCGTCGAGCCTCTTCTCCTCGTCCTTGGTAAACCCCCTGGCCGAAGAATACATGAGAGAATGTTTCGACGACGGCAGCAGCTCGGTGCTGATTCCGAGCTTCTTCTTGAGCCCGCTCACGTCGAACTTCCCGTAAACGATGCCTATAGAGCCCGTGAGCGTCATCGGGTCGGCGACTATAGAGCGCGCCCCGAGGGAAATTAGATATCCCCCCGACGCCGCAACGTCCGACATGGACACTACTACCGGTATCTTCTCCGATATACGCTTCAGCTTTTCCCTTATCACGTCTGAGGCGATGCCCGAGCCGCCAGGCGACGATATCCTCAGGACGAGCGCCTTTACGCTTTTATCCTTCGATAGCTGCCCGAGGAGCTTCAATACGGGGCCTGAACGAATGGTTTTCGCGCCAGATCCCCTTCCGGAGCCGCTGGTTATCGCGCCAGTGCAGGCTAGGACGGCAACCACGGGCGAAGAGCCTGCGAACACCCTTCCAAAACTTGCAAGCTTTTCTTTAAGTTTAATATATCTATTGTATTTACGGGTAGATACAGCGCGCACTTCAAGTCCCGTTTCATCCCCGGCCCTGTCCCTGATATCGCCCTCATAGGCTATTCCATCGACGAGATTCTCCGAAATAGCCTCTTTCGCGGTGTATGGCGCACGGTCCATCTTCTTTTTTACCTCGCCCGGACCCATGCCCCGCCCCTCGGCCACGGCGCTTTCGAGTTCGACCGAAAGGCTCCCCAGTATGGATTCCATCATCTCCCTGTGGGCAGGCGACATGGAATCCCTCGTGAATGTGTCCTTGGCGCTTTTGTAATCGCCCAGGCCCTTTATTTGGGCGTCTATGCCGAGCTTCGTAAGGGTGTCCTTAAAGAACGAGACTTCCGCTGCCAGGCCGACCAGGTTCAAGGTCGCCCATGGGGAAACGTAGATCTTATCCCCGGCCGACGCCAGCAGATATTCGACGTTACCGCAGTCTTCGAGGTATACGATTATCTTTTTTCCTGCTGATTTTAACCCGGCGAGCCGTCTACGTATGGAATTCGCACGCCCGACGCCTATATTGAGCGTCTTGATGCGTACTATGACGCCGCGTATGTTCTCCGCCTGTTCGGCAGCCGCGAGTATCCGCTCGATGTCTCCCGAGGAAAGCGGGAGCTCCCCGCCTATAAAGCCGAGCATCTTTTTCCCGGGCTCGTCCGGGATATCGCCCGAGAGCTCGAGATCCAAAAAGTTATAGCGTCCCACAGGACTCAAAGGATTCATACCTGTACCGTCCGTAACGAAAACTTGAGAGTATGTATATTAGTATGCCGGACTAATCCTAAAGACCGAGGATATAATCCAGTATCGTCCTCACGCCGAACCCCGTCCCGCCTTTCGGGTAGAACTCCCCTTCCCTTTCCGCGTAGGCAGGCCCGGCAAGGTCGATGTGTGCCCACGGGGTCTCGCCAACGAAGTTTTCGAGGAACATCGCCGCCGTTATCGCGCCGCCCCACCTGCTGCCGGCGTTCTTTATGTCGGCGACGTCGCTCTTTATCTCCGGCCTCAGCTCATCGTCCAGCGGAAGCTCCCATATCTTCTCGCCGGCCGCCCTCGAAGCCTCGAGTATCTTCGCCGCGAGCTTAGGGTCGTTGCTCATAAGGCCGGCCGTATAAAGGCCGAGGCCCACGATGCAGGCCCCCGTAAGGGTCGCCATGTCAACGATCTCGGCCGCCTTCAGCTCGACGGCGTACGACAGCGCATCCGACAGAACCACCCTTCCCTCGGCGTCGGTGTTTATGACCTCTATCGTCTTTCCGTTGTACGCCTTGATGACGTCGTCCGGCTTATAGGCCTTGGGGCCGGTCATGTTCTCGCACGACGCTATGAGCCCGTGGACCCTGACGCCCGGCTTTAAGGCAGGAAGGGCCTTCATCACCCCGAGCACCGCCGCCGCGCCCGCCATGTCCATCTTCATCGTACGCATGCTGTCAGCGGGCTTTATGCAGAGTCCGCCCGAATCGAACGTGATGCCCTTTCCGACTATCGCTATGGTCTTGGTCGGTTTTTTAGAGGGCTCGTATGTGAGATGAATAAACCTCGGCTCCTGGTCGCTCCCGCTCGTTACCGCCTGGATGCCGCGCATCCCGCGCCTGTCTATTTCCTCCGGGCCGAATATCTCGCACTTAAGGCCGCCCTCTATGGCTATGCCCTCGGCGGTCTCGGCGAGCTTCGTCGGGGTCATGTAAACAGGGGGCTCGTTCACGAGATCGCGAACGAGATTCGTCGACTCTCCTACTGCCCTTGCGAGGCCGGTCTCCGTGGCGAGCCGCCTTTCGGTGAGACCGTCCGAGGAGAGCACTATCTCCTTTAGCCTGCTCCCTTCCTCGCCGTTCGTCTTGTACTTACCAAACTCGTATGCGCCGAGGTAGAGTCCTTCCGAGAGCGCCCTCACGTAACCCGATTTGTTCGAGAAACTCGGGCTGAAGGCTATAGACGCCGACGATTTCCTGAGCCTCTTGGCCGATACGATCCCAGCTTTTCTTAAAGTGACCCCGCCCAAACCGCGCTTCTGCCCGAGCCCGACAACGAGGACGCGCTTTGCCCCTATGCGCCCGAAGGTCGAGCCCAGAAGGACCGCTTTCCCCGCTTCCCCGTCGAATTTCTCTGCCTCGATCAGCGTCTTCAGCTCGCCGCCCAGGGCTCTATCGATTTCCTTCAAATCGCCCGAGATACCCTCGCCCTTTGGCATCCCCAGGACTAGAGCATCTGCTTTAACTTTCTTTATGTTTTCCTTTCCGATTATAAATTTCAATTGTTATATGCTCCTTCGCTCTATATATTATTTAATAGCAGAACGGATTATCTAATCTTAGCATACAGGTACATAATTGTAAGCCCGTGGAGCCAAACCCGATTTTACCGAAAACCCTTTATTTTTCGAATGTATGAAGCAGGTTTGATGTGTCTATATACAATAAAAGTTATTTAATATACCGAATTGAAAATTTCGCTGGCTCCGGCTACTAATATTAGGTAAATTAATACTGAACATAAAATCTTTAAATTTAGTAAGGAGGTAATTGTAATGGGTTGCCCGTACAAAGCAATTGCTGATGATACGAGAAGGAAGATCCTCGAGTTTTTAAGCGAGGGTGAAAGCGCTGCGGGAGATATCGCAAGCAAGTTCGATATATCCAAGCCTGCCATTTCTAATCATCTCAAGATTTTGAAGGAAGCCGATATTGTCAACGAGCGCAAGGTCAGACAAAACCGGCTATATTCCTTGAACAGCGAGAAGATAGATAACATGAAGTTCTTTCTCACCTCGCTGACAGGGAAAGACAGCCAGAATGTGAGAGCTTGACGGCCGGAATACAAGCGCATTGCGAAGATGCGTTCGCTCTACGGCTTTCAATCTAAATTCAATCGACGATAGGCCGTTTCCGGTACGAGCTCCCGGAAGCGGCCTTCTATCTTTAAGGCCCGCGAAGGCAGCCGCCGCTGCCGAACGGAACCAGCTCGGCCGACCCCGGAGAAGTGTTATGCCCGGAATAGTATCTGCAGGGACCAGTGACGCTCCTCATGCGTACTCACAGACGGAGCTCAAGAAGCTTGCGCGAGCGCTCTTTCTCAAAAAAGGCCGAGATTTCGGAAGGCTTCTCGACGTCTTCGAGAACTCCCTCATAGACTCCCGCCACTTTATAAATTCGGCCGAATGGTTCGAAACGCCGAAGAGCTTTAAGGAAAGGTCGATAACTTACGCCGAGAACGTAGCCGCGCTGTCGGTCCCGGCGATAAAAGCCTGCATCGAAAGCGCCGGGGCCAGCCTCGGCGACTTCGATCACATAATCTTCGTCACCAGTACCGGCATCTCCGCCCCCTCGGCCGACGCTCTTATACTGAACCGGCTCGGGCTCGACAGGCACGTCAAACGAACCCCTATCTGGGGGCTCGGGTGCGCTGGCGGCGCGGCGGGCATGAGCAGGGCGTTCGAGTACGCCAGGGCATTTCCCGAAAGCGCCGTCCTTCTCGTGGCGGCCGAGATGTGCAGCCTCGCCTTTCACGGCGACGATTACTCGAAGAGTAACGTCGTCTCGCTCGCCCTCTTCTCCGACGGGGCGGCGGCCGTGCTCGTTGCGGGCGAGAAGCACCGCCTCTACGGGAAATCGAAGGTGCGCATGACTCGCACCCTTTCGACCACCTGGCCCGACACGCTGGGCATAATGGGCTGGGAGGTCGTTGACGACGGCCTCCGGGCCATATTCAGTAAAGAGATACCGGGCATAGTCAGGGGCAGGATCAGGGAGAATTTAGACGAGCTCCTTGGTGCGGGCGGTTTTTCTGTTTCGAGCCTTGGCCACTTCGCAGTCCACCCGGGCGGGCCCAAGGTGCTCAGCGAATACGAGACGGCCCTTGGGCTCGACGAAGGCGCTTTCGAATATTCGAGGAAGGTCCTTCGCGAGCACGGCAACATGTCTTCCCCGACGGTACTCTACGTCTTAAGAGAGATCCTCGACGGAGAGGATTTCAAGGAAAACGAGTACGGCGTTATCTCGGCCCTCGGCCCGGGGTTCAGCTCCGAGCTCGTACTTTTCGAATCCGCATGAAGATATTCCTCCTGTTTCTCACATTCGTGATCCTCCAGCGGCTCAGCGAGCTCATGCTCGCGAAGAGAAATGAGAGGACGGTACGCAGCGAAGGGGCCGTCGAATACGACGCCGGCGGCTACAGGGTCATCGTCCTCATGCATACGGCGTTCCTCGTATCGTTCGCGGCAGAGTACCTCCTCCTTGGAAGGTCGCTATCTCCTTACTGGCTCCCGCTCGTATGCGTTTTCGTCGCTGCGCAGCTCCTCCGGTACTGGGCCATACGGAGCCTCGGAAAATTCTGGAACACGAGGATTCTGATAGTGCCCGGCGAGAGGCTCGTCACGAAGGGCCCCTACAAATATCTAAGGCATCCAAACTACGTATCGGTCGTGATAGAAATCGCGGTCATACCGCTTATATTCTCGTGCTACATCACGGCAGTGGTATTTACCGTGCTTAACCTGCTCGCCCTCCGAAGACGGATACGCATAGAAGAGAGCGCCCTTTCGAGCCTCGATAAACCCCTATAATCCCATTCCAGGCAATGACTCGGAGGTATGCCCGGGACGTCCCGAACAGGCGATTTGCCCTATGCGAAATACCCGTCATATATGCGCTTTGAAAGATAAAACATATATACCTTATAGCTTTGATATGGGGTTGATTGAGGATGTAATTATAGCCCGGATATACGCTCTATGCTTTTCCGGCCGATTTGGGCCTATTTTTCCTTTAAGTTTTTCGCAAAACCTATACTTTACATTAGGGGGCACTTATCTTGTAATTACAGAGGGTTATTCAGAGTACCTGTTTTCCGTCTTTAAAATCAAAACCGGGAAATATTCAAACATAAAGAAGCGCAAAAACAGTTAACTACAACACTTAAGTTATTTATTGGTGCAATTATAGGCTATTACAATCACTGATTAATGTATTTTGTGAGATTGTTTCCACCTCTAAAGTTCCACATTAGCTACCCTAAAGCGGCATTTCAAGAGATCTTCAAGTGTTGTATAAGATATGCCCCACTCATCGGCAATAACGGCAATGAAAAATATTATATATATCTACAATATGTAATAAACCCTATCGATACTCTTGGAAGTGATACTTACTCGACTCGCCTTTGAGTATAACTCCTCCCCAGCCCTATTAATCACTCAACGGTTCCCTTTCATTTCAGGATTTGCACAAGCGGGATAAGTGCCGAGAACCTGTGAACGGAGCGGCATCCAATGTATCTGCAAGATAAAATACGGGGATCCCCCAAGAGATTCCGGATGATCGGCTCACTTGAACATTGACGCCGAAATAATATAGACTCTATTCAAGAACTGCTTTTGGGGAGGCACCTATGCTGAGGGCTATATTTCGGACGGACGACGACGCAAGCGCTCTCGTCGCGAGGCTTGCGCTGGGTATTGTGATTCTTCCTCACGGGCTCCAAAAACTGCTCGGGATGTTCGGCGGTGCGGGCTTTACGGCAACCGTTGATTATTTCGTCAGCAGCGGACTGCCTGCCTTTCTCGCGGTTCTCATTATCATAGGCGAGGCCCTCGGGTCCCTGGGGCTTATTCTGGGCTTTCTCAGCCGCGTGGCTGCGCTCGGGATCACTATTATCATGCTCGGCGCCATTTTAACTGTGCATATAAAATTCGGGTTCTTCATGAATTGGGCTGGGACGCAGGCAGGTGAAGGGTTTGAATTCCACATCCTGGCCATAGGGCTCGCCCTCGTCGTCCTCATTAAAGGCGGAGGGCTATGGTCCGTTGACGCCGCCATAACCAAGTCCTGACGACGGGCGCGGTCTCCCCCTCCGCGCGCCCGGCTTCTTTGGACAAAAAACGGCTGGATACCCTTTTCCCGCTTTATTGACAGGGGCGCGAGATTGTGGCATATACATGCGAGCTAATAGCCGATAATTTGATTTCCTTCGAGCTATAAATTAGAATAATTTCTAATTTAGCCAATCCGGAATTATGAGGGGGATGTATATATGGGATGCAGCTTTAAAGCATTGAGCGACGAGCGCAGGCGTACAATCCTCGCCATACTTGGCGAGCATGACGCATCCGCCGGCGAGATAGCACGCAGATTTTCTATCTCGCAGCCAACAGTTTCGAATCATTTGAAGATACTCAAGGAAGCAGGACTCATCACAGAGCAGAAGATCAGACAGAACAGGATTTATTCCCTCCACAAGCCGGGCATCTACAGTGTGATAGAGACTCTTAAAAGCATAGTCAAAGAAGCCTAGAGCACTTCAGACTGCCTGCGGACAAATCATCACTATTAACGGCGAAATCGGATAAGCGGTTTTGCCTTGTGGTGTTTTGCGCCTTTTCGGCCTCAATTCCGGGAGTGTAAACTTCTCCTCCACAGCTGCGCCCGTTACGTGGCGCGTTTCTAAAGTAACGGCACTTGAGTTATACTGATACAGCCAAAAACAACCGGGACTAAGCCATGATAGATAAAAACAGAATGACAGAGCATGCAATGGAGCTCATCAGGATAGACAGCCTCTCCAGGATGGAAAGGGAGGTCGCACTCCGGCTTGAGAAGGAGATGAAGGAGCTCGGCGCCGAATGCTTCTACGACGACGCCGGGGAAAAGGTCGGCGGTAACGTCGGGAACCTGATAGTCAGATTGGAGGGCAACAAGAATGGGGCCCCTCCCCTGCTTCTCTCCTCCCACATGGACACGGTCGGGCCCGGAGAGGGCATTAAACCCCGCGTCGAGAACGGCGTTATGAAAAGCGACGGCACCACGATCCTCGGAAGCGACGACAAGAGCGGGATCGCCGTCATCGTCGAAGTTTTGAGAACGCTCAAGGAAAAGAATATTCCCCACGGCGATATAGAAATCGCGTTTACAATTTGTGAAGAAATCGGCCTTCTCGGGGCAAAACATATAGACATAAAAAAATTCAGATCGAAGCACGGCATAGTCCTGGACAGCAGCACACCGGCTAGGCTCGTGCTCAAATGCCCCTCGGCAGCGAAGATGGAATTCTTCGTCCATGGGCTCGAGGCGCACGCGGGGCTTTGCCCCGAAGACGGCATAAGCGCAATAGAGATCGCGAGCCGAGCCATAGCGCAGATGAGGCTCGGGAGGATAGACGACATCACGACCGCCAACATCGGAATAATCGAGGGCGGCCGGGCGACGAATATAATCCCCAACCTCGTCCACGTCGTCGGAGAGGCCAGGAGCCACAGCGAAGAGAAGCTGGATTTCCAGGTCAGCCACATGAGAGGGTGTTTTCACGATACGGTTTCCAGGTATGAGGTCACACTTCACGACGGCCTTTCGGCCGACGGCATTACGTATACCGCAAGGCTCGACGAGAAGATCGAAAGAACGTACGACAGGATGGACGTCCCCATCACGTCTATACCGGCCAGGCTCGTGACGGACGCCGTGAACAACCTCGGGTACTCGATAGCCCCCCACACGAGCGGCGGCGGATGCGACGCGAATTTCTTTAACAAAATGGGCGTCGAGTGCGTAAACCTGGGGACGGGCATGTACGAGCTCCACACCGTAAACGAGCACCTGGTGCTCGATGAATTCTACAGGGCCGCCGAGATAGTGCTCGAAGCCGTCAGGCTCAACACCGTAAACGGCGTGTAGCGTCCGCACTGCTTATCCGTCCGGCCTGCACCTCGGACGCCCGAAGGAAAAATGAACAGAAAAGCGCTCATAATCGTGGATCACGGGAGCACCGTAGGCGAAGCCAACGACATGCTGGCCGAGGTCGCCCGTCTCGTGGAGTCGAAGGAAAGCGGCTTCGACATAGTGAAATACTGCCACATGGAGCTGGCCGAGCCCACGATAGAACAGGCTTTCGACGCCTGCGTCGAAGAAGGCGCCGGGAGCGTCGTGGTCCATCCGTACTTTCTCTCGCCGGGTAGGCATTCCACAAGGGACATCCCCGCAATGGTAAAAGCGGCGGCGGAGAAACACCCCGGCGTCGCCTACAGGGTCACCGAGCCCCTCGGTGTGCACGGCAAGATTATAGAGGTCATCCTCGAAAGGTCCGGAGAGGATTAGGGCCCGGCCGATCCCTGGAGACCGCCCGACGGAGATTTCATGAAAAAATACGACGTACTTTTCTTCGACCTCTTCGATACGGTCGTAAACTTCAGCTTCACGAACCTCCCCCTCATCGAGCTAAGCGGCGTAAGGGCAAGGACGACCAGTAAAGAAGTATACGAAGTATTCCGAAGGCTCCATCCCGATGTGCCGTTTCCCGAGTTCTACGATCACTTCATATCGAGCTACAGGGAGTTTCAGGATTTAAAGCTCGCCGAGAATAGGGAATACCCCAACCGCGACAGGTTCCTCATGATGCTTTCGCATATGGATCTGGCTGGCGGCGAGGACGCTCCGGCACTCGCCGACGATATGGTCAAGGCGCATATGAAAGGGCTTGCATCTGCCGTCTCGTTCCCGCCCGAAAACGAATCGGCGCTTTCGGCTCTCAGTGACGCGAAGTATAGAATGGCGATAGTGTCCAACTTCGACTATGCCCCAACGGCATACTCGCTCATAGAAAAATTCGGGCTGATGAGGTTCTTCGAGAAGGTGATAATATCGGAGGAGGTCGGCTGGAGGAAGCCCAGCCCGGTTATATTCGAGGACGCCCTTAAAGCCATGGGCGCCGATCCCGGCATATCGCTCTTTACGGGCGATAATTTTCAAGCCGACGTCGCCGGGTCGAAGAATGCCGGCATGGATTCCGTCTGGCTCAACAGCCGGAACGAAAGCCCCGAGGGGCTCGACCCCGAGCCCGACTACATAATCCCCGCTTTTCCCGGCGTGCTCGAAGTGCTCGGGCAATCCTGATTCATTTGATTGTGTAGTAACCGATTCTCAGTGCACGTGGTTCGCCGCATTTATGATCTTGGTAAAGCGCATCATTTTAAAGCGGCAGGCGCACGAATGGCGCTTCAAATCTCAGACACAACTACGCCGATTTCCTGCGTAAGTGGTGCGCCCCCCATTCCCCGGGAAGGGAATGAGGGGAGTTAAATCCAGTACTTCAGTGTTTCTAGCCTGCTACTTCGATTCCAGTGTACGCTTTACGACGAAGCGGCAGACCGAACTATATCGCGCCACCCGCACCGGGGGCTATCGCCGCACCGCCTCCGCTACGCCGATTGCCTGCGGACGCTGTCCGCGGCCGCTTTTCGACATAGCGCCTTAGTTGCCTAAAACCGCCGTAAGCGCGGCAGGCGATAATGGCCATACGCCGCCACTTCGATTTCCTGCACGCGTGGCGTGCTATTCGACCTTGAGGTCGAAGTCGTACTTGTTGGCCGACGTCTTGGCAGGCGCAGCGCCCGGCTCGACGAGTATGTAAACGACTTCCTGGTCTTCAGGTGCGGTCCAGTCGAGCCTTACTATCGCGCCTGCGTTGGCCGAGCCCTTCTGTACCTGCCTCACCCTGTCCTGATCGTAAATCGTTATCCCGAATCCGGTTTCGGTCTCGGGGGTAAGCTTGATGCTGAGCTTCTGCTCCGCTGTCATCGGTATAGTGTAATAGTCCTTCTCGTCGCTTCCCCACGGGCCCGAGAGATAACCAGTATGCTTACCGGGCTCTATGTCCAGAGTATCGTCGAATGTAGAGCCGGCATCCTTCCCGCTGCCGATGTCGAAATTGTCATCGATCTTTATCGAATAGGAAGTGCCCTCGTCGATAGTATCGTATTCGTTCCCGGCGCTGACGTAATAGGTATACTCATCCTCTCCCGAGGCTGGCATCCAGCTTATCGTCTTCTGAACGCTCTTGCCGCCTATGATGGCGTCCTTAAGGAGCTGATTCCCTCCCTGGTCGAAAATCGCCGCCCCGGCGTAACCATTGCCGGCGTCCGAAGTCCTGAACGTGACGCTCAGCGTCTGGCCGGGCTTCACCGTTACGGCGAAGTATTCATGGGCGTCCTTCCCTATCCCGTGGCCGGTCACATAATCTCCGGGCTCGAGCGCGACGGCGCTGTCCGTCTTGTCGCCGCCCGTCGGTAGTATGTTATCCTTCGGCTCCTCTACCACTTTCTTTACTACGACCTCCTGCTCCACTTCGGCAAGTGCCTCTTCGAGCTGGGCGGTGCTGTCGGCGGCGAAATACTTGCCTCCGCCTGCCTCGGCTATGCAGCTCAGCTGCTCCTTCTCCTTGTCGCCGACGTCGAACCCGACGACGTGCACCTTAACATTGATACCCTTCTCTTTCAGGCTCTTCACCAGCGCGCACGGGTCACCCTCGCATGTCTCCTCGCCGTCGCTTACGAGTACGACGGTCGTCTCGTCCTCCATTGCGGCGAGCTTCTCGCCCGCTATCTCGAACGATTTGGTTATGGGGGTTTTGCCCATCGGCTTTATCGAATTTATTTTCTCTATGAGAGCCGCTTTATCCGTCGGACCGACCTCGGCCAGCGTTTCTATGTCGTCGCAGTCGCCCTTGCTCCTGTGCCCGTAAACCTCAAGCCCGATGTTCACGTCATCCGGGAGCCCCTTAATCGCGTTAATCATGACCTCCTTCGCGACGTCCATCTTGGGCTTGCCGTCCATCTGACCCGCCATGCTGCCCGAGCCGTCCAGTATGAACAGAACTCCGCCGCCTCCGGTGGAGGCCTCTTCGGACTGTGCCCGCGTTTCCAGGCCCGTAACCGGGCTCAATAAAAATATCGCCGTGATAACCAGCCATGCGGCGAGCCTTGTGCATCCCTTATGTGTAATCATTAACCATCCCTCCATTTCATTTAATAACAGTACTTTATACACGAGGTATAAGTATTTTTCACGGTGATGTCAAGCAATATTTCGCTATTTATCGAGTGATTTAAGGCCATTGGCCGGTTTATTTTAATCTTGTGGCTATGTCCCACATCCCCCGTCCGGTTTTCACCCGCGACGCCCCCGGCAATTTTTCCCGATTCTTGGATTCGATTTCGGCGACTTATATAATTCATAAGCTCCGCCCCGTTGGGCAAACAACCAGGGGTACCGGGGCAAGGAGCCAAGAGAGCATGATAACTGTATTTCTACTTGTGCTTTCCAATATCTTTATGACCGTCGCCTGGTATGGGCACCTAAAATACACGAACTTCCCGCTCTGGACCGTGATAATTGTGAGCTGGCTCATAGCCCTCCCCGAATACTGCTTTCAGGTCCCGGCCAACCGGCTCGGTTACGGCCAGTTCTCGGGTGTCGAGCTGAAAACCATTCAGGAGATAATCTCGCTCACCGTCTTTTCGGTCTTCAGCGTCCTCTATCTGAACGAGCAGTTCAGATGGAATTACCTCGTCGGGTTCGCGTTCCTCGTCGTCGGGGCGTTTTTCATTTTCAGGAAATGACGATATCCTGACAACGATGGCTAAACACACTAGGCCCGCGCGAAAGGTTCCCGTACTAAGAGACAGCCTCGGGATCGGCACTCTCCCCGAGCTCATCGGCAGGAGCGTGGACATGTATCCCGAACGCACGGCGTACGCCGTGCCCGCCGGCGGGGGCGGGGTTTCCGAGATTACATACGCAAGGGTCTTCGAGCTGGTCACGAAGCTCGCGAGGCATTTGAAGGACCTCGGCATAGAAAAGGGACACCACGTCGCCATACTCGGCGAGAACCGGCCCGAGTGGGGAATATCCTTCTTCGCCCTGTCGTGGATCGGCGCCGTCGCCGTGCCGCTCGACGCAAGGGCCCCAATCGAGAGCCATAAATTCATAATGTCGTTCTCGTCATGTAAGGCGCTCATAGCCTCGGGAGGGTTCACTGTAGGAATAGAAGCCGTAAGACACGAGCTCCCCGGGCTAAGGCACATTATCCCCATGGAATCCATAGAAGGACTTTCGGTGAAGTACGCATGCGGGGCGGCGCTGGAGAACATCTCCCGCGGCGACCTTCTCGAAATACTCTTCACCTCCGGGACCATGGGCGACCCCAAGGGCGTCATGCTCACACACGGGAACGTCATCTCCAACGTGGACGACATACACAGGACAATAGAGTACTTTCCCACAGACAGGGCATTTTCCATACTCCCGATCCATCATTCGTACGAATGCACGGGCGGGCTGATTACGACCTTCGGAAGCGGCATGAGTGTATTCTACGCGCGCGGGCTCAAGCCGAGGGAGCTACTCGAAGACATGCTCTCCACCCGGCCAACGATATGGCTGACCGCTCCTCTCATCCTCGAAAAGCTCTACCTCAGAATCCGGAGGGAGATAGCCCAGCAAACCGGGCTCAAGCGCATAGCGGCCGGAATCATGCCGCGTCAGATTCTCCAGCGCAAGATACGAAAGAGCCTCGGCCTCGACCGGATACGCATGATAGTCTCGGGGGGCGCCGCGCTCCCGGATTGGGTGTCTTCCGGTCTCTCCGAGTACGGCATCGATGTGATACAGGGGTACGGGCTCTCCGAGGCGTCGCCGCTCATAACGGTGAACCCCCTCTCCCGCCCGAAGCCCGGCAGCATAGGCATGGTTATCCCCAGCGACGAGGTGGAGATACGGGATGTGAGCGCCGAGGGCGTGGGAGAAATAGCGGCGCACGGCCCGAACATTATGCAGGGCTATTACAAAAACCCTGGCGCTACCGGGGAGACACTCACCGCAGACGGGTGGCTCCTCACGGGCGACCTCGGATACTGCGACGAGGACGGGTACCTCTACATCACCGGCCGGAAGAAGGCGGTCATCGTGACCCCGGGCGGGAAGAACGTCCATCCGGAAGAGATCGAGGAGAAGCTAACGAAGTCGCCGCTCATAGAAGAAGCGCTAGTATTCAGCCCCGACGATTCGGACATACACGCCGTCATATTCCCTTCGTTCGAGGAGGCCGGGCGGAGGCTCGCATCGAAGGGCCTGGCCGGGACGCACGAAAATGTATGGGAGCTACTCCGGGATGAAGTCCGTCTGGCGAACGCCGGGCTCGAGCCATACAAGAGGGTCAGGCATTTCGCCATAAGGACCGAGGAGTTCCCGAAAACCACCACGCGGAAAATAAGACGCTATCTTTTCAAGGACTTAAGACTCACGCCGGACACCAGGATTCTTTGACCGCCGCCCCGAAAATTAATATACCGGATAGCCGAAATATAAGTTTGACATTATAATAATGGCTGGCTGATTCGGCGTAAATCTTATTCACAGCGGCGTAAATATCAGCTAATATTAATTTTACGGGGTTATAAAATCACTTTGCACAAGTGGTCTGATTTATACAGGCAGTCATTTTTAAAGGATAAAAAGATGGGGAGATTTCGGCATATAACCGGAAAAGGGATTTTTGTACTGATACTCGCGCTCTCGATAAACGGGCTGTTTTTGGCGTGCGCGCCGTCGGGCCAGAAAACCTCTACCGAAGACCTTCAGGACACGGCTGTCGCCACACCCTCTCCGCACGACAGGAATTATCTGACCAACGCGATAAACCAGAAGGTCACTAGCTCCACAGCCGCCCGCAGCATAACAGTAAGCGGCACGAACATGAGGCTGAGCCCCGCCCTTCCCGCTTTTTACCAGAAACGCTCTTATGAAGCGGTATGGATAGACGAGAACGGTAACCCCCGCCAGGCCGACGAGCTGGTCGAGGCTATAAAAGCGAGTTACTACGAGGGCCTCAACCCCGAAGACTATGGCCTCACGCAGATGGAAGCCGTCCTCGCGAAGGTGAAATCGGCAAATGGCAAGGCCGACATCGCGGACCTCTCCGAGCTGGATGTCCAGTTTTCAAACTCATTCCTTACCTATGCGAACGATCTCTATTACGGTCAGGTCACGCCAGAGCAGATCGACCTCGAGCTCATATTCGGCGAAAGGCGAATCGACCTCGGGGACCTCATGGCCAAGGCCGTTTCGGAAGGCAGCGTCACGGAATCGCTGAATGGTCTCCTCCCGAAATACCCCGTTTACGGACAGCTTAAAACAGCACTCGAAAGATACAGACAGCTCGAAGCCGCTGGCGGATGGCAGCCTATCCCGGCGGGTCCGAAGTTCCAGAAAGGCGCCCGCGGGCCCAGGGTCACGGCCCTCAAGCAGAGGCTCGCCGTCACCGGCGAGCTCGACCAGGCCGACCTATCGAACGATATCTTCGACCAGACCCTCGATCAGGCCGTAAGGAAATACCAGGAGAGGAACGGTCTCTACGTAGACGGTGTCGTCGGCGACTCGACTTTCGAGGCGCTCAACGTGCCGGTCAGCGTAAGGGTGAAGCAGATAGAGCTCACCATGGAAAGGTGGCGTCTTCTGCCGCAGAGCCTCGGGACAAAATTCGTTCTCGTCAACATAGCGAATTTCCATCTCTACGGCGTCGAGAACAACCATGACAACCTCGACATGAGGATAGTCGTCGGGAAGCCCGATTGGAACACACCCATATTCAGCGAGCAGATGACCCACATCGAGCTCAACCCCTACTGGAATATTCCGACAAGCATATTCAGGGACGACATAGCTCCAAATATCAAGGCCGACCCCGACTACATGAAGCGTAAGAACATCCAGGCCGTGGGGCTCAAGTATCACGCCCCGGAAGAAGGGGCCGACGAGACGGAAGTCGCATCGGCCCAGGAAGAGTACATATCGAAGGTGCTCTCCGGGAATTACAGGCTCAGGCAGAACCCCGGCCCTGCAAACCCGCTCGGGAGGATAAAGTTCCTGTTCCCGAACAAGCACTCTGTTTATCTACACGACACGCCTAACAGGGGCTACTTCAAGCGGGCACAGAGGAATTTCAGCCACGGCTGCATCAGGGTGGAAAGGCCCTACGAGCTCGCCGAGTTCGTAATGGCGCCCGATCCCGAATGGAACCACGACTCTATAGAAAAGGCGATAAGATCCGGCAGGACGAGAACCCTTCACCTCGCAACCCCACTGCCCGTCTACATCCTTTACTTCACGGCGTGGGCTGACGACGACGGCACCGTAAATTTCCACAAGGACATCTACGGGCTCGATCAGGTGCTCCAGAACGCGCTCCTCCAGTCGAAGGGGAGAACCGCCGGCGTCGCGAGCAGCGTCAATTGACGGCTGCCGTTCCGTTCTATAAGCGTTTGATCATTCCTTTATAATTTCAGTCTGATTATTGATGATGACCATGTGAACTTCGGCCCTCCGGCCGTCTTCGAACTTCACTAGGTAGGCCTTCCCGACCATTTTCGTCACGCTCCCCTCGATCTCCCCCATGAGGCCCGAGGCATATTCCTCTTCGCCGAGCTTTATCGGTAACACGACCTTGAATTTCGTTCCGGGAACGTACATGCATTTTCTCCTATGGCGGCAGCCTTTATATGTGGGCCGGTGATAGTTAGAGTATAAATAAAAAAAAGCCCGGGCCGGCATTTTAGAGGAAAGGCCGTGGCCCGGGCATTTGAAAAATTTTTATATTCTCAGTTTTTGGTCGTATCCGTGAGGCCAGCCTGAACCCGCTCGCACTCGGCGTAGATATCCTTCGCGATGCCGAGCATCTTGTTCGCGAGCTCCTCGGTCGGCTCCTCAGCGGCGAGGTCCTTCAGTGTGACCGATATATTGAGCCACTTCTGATCGGTCTCGCCCGTCCTTACAAGGAGGTTCTCGAACTCCCACATCGTCTGCTCCGTCGTGAACGGGTCAACGAGCTTCGTATAAAGCGGCACGTGGGCGCTGTCCGAGCATGCGCGGTAAGACTCCCTTATCGAGGCCGCGTAGTCGCTGTGCGACAGAAACGCCTCGGCCTGCTGGATCCGCTTTTCGGCTGTGGCGAAGTCGGGCACCTTCTCTTCGACGGTAGCGCCGGCGCACTCGCCCTTCATACCCTTTAAGAGCTCGAACTTCTTGTTCTCGTGTCCCCAGTCCTCATAAAAAGTGGGGTCTTCCTCGAATGATGGAATGTCGGTGAACTGCGTTATCTCTTCCTTTAGCCGGTCGCGCCCGAGCCTTTCCATAACGACGTCGAAATGCTCGTCGCCCTCTCTCTCGTCCCTGTAAAGCTCTATCAAGTGCTTTACGACCTTGGGAGCGTTCCGCGTCGGGACTTTTATTATTGAAGTCGCAAGGCGCGTCTCGTCTCCGTAAAGCCCGCCGCCGATGAATACCTGCTCGGCCGGGACGTTCTTTCCGTCCTTTGTGAGCGAAGCTCCCTGAAAGCCTATGCTCGCGACCACGTGCTGCGCACACGAATTGGGGCAGCCCGATATCTTTATCCTGAGGTCTTTCGTAAGCTCCTTATACTCGGCAAGGCCGTTGGTCATCCGGTTCGTAAGCTCCCCTGCAAGTCCCTTGGCCGACGTTATGCCGAGGCGGCATGTGTCCGCGCCCGGGCACGCGACGACGTCCTTGAATGTGTCCGCGCCTGTGTCGGCGAGCTCCGCGTCCCTAAGGGCCGCGAACAGCGCCGGGAGCGCATGCTTCGGAACCCACCTGAAAATAAGGTTCTGGAGTATGGTCACCCTGACCTCCGCGCCTGAGAATACGTCGGCAAGGTCCGCGACTATCCTGGCCTTGTCGCTCGTTATATCGCCCAGGTGTATGCGTATGTTCACCATGGCGTATTCGGGCAAGGCGTGCGGGAGCACGTTCGAATCCTTCCATTCTATAAACTCGGGATCGTTTTCTATACCCTCTGGCGCCTGCGGGATCCGCTCGGGATCGTAAGGCGGCGGGGTTTCATTTTCGGGTATGTCTTTTAGATAATCGTTCCACGAAGGATCGGCCTCTAGAGCGGCCCTTTCTTCCTCGACCCTCTTTTTAAACTCTTCCCAGCCGAGGGACCTTATTAGGAACTTCATGCGGGCCTTCATCCTGATCTTGCGCTCGCCGTACCTGTCGAAGACTCGTATCACGGCGGCCGAAAGCGGCAGCATTTCCTCTACGGGCATGAAGTCGGTCCAGAGCTCGCCCAGCTGCGGCGCTCCTCCTAGTCCGCCGGCCACGTAAACCTGAAAGCCGCGCTCCGGCTTCCCGTCCACCTCTCTCACGCGGGCCCTGAACCCGAGGTCGTGTATCCTGACGCCGGCGTGGTCCACGTCCTGGCATCCCTCGAAGCAAACCTTGAATTTCCTGCCCATGTTCTGGCAGATCGGGTTTCTGAGCATGAAGTTTTTAAAGGCCTCCGCATATGGCGTTACGTCGAACGAGGAGGTCGGGGAAACGCCGGCCTGATGGCAGGCGGTAACGTTCCTGACCGTATTGCCGCAGGCTTCGCGCGTCGTGATGCCGACGTCCGCGAGCTCGCGCATCATGTTGGGTACGTTCCTGATGGTTATGAAGTAAAGCTGCACGTCCTGGCGTGTGGTGAGGTGGATGAATCCGCCGGCGTATTTATCCGCAACGTCCGCAAGACGCCTGAACTGTACCGAGCTCATGCCGCCGAACGGGATCTTTATGCGCTGCATCTGTACGCCTTCCTGGCGCTGGGCATATGTGCCGAGCTGAAGGCGGAACTTCTGAAATTTGATCTCCCCGACAAGACCCGCCAGGTAATCTTCTATCTTCCCCTGGTAGTCGTCGAGCTCCTCCCTTACAACCGTGGGAAGCCCTTCCTTGATCTCCCGCATAGACTTCTTCTTTACCTTAACTTCCATAACTATCCCGTTACCTCCGTTACTTTATTCGCCCTGGTGTGAAATTCTACTGGATTGACGGCCCTACCCGGAATATTCTATATAATCGCATGCATGTGAGCAAATTTATACATGTCCCGCACAAGCCTGAACATCATTGTATCACCCGGGCTTTTCCGGGCCGCTCCCGTCGGATTTCCGGCGTTACAGCCGTCCCCTGCATCACATCAGGATGATACATAAATATGTGCAAACTCCGTGCCAAAAAAGTCCGAGCACACACACATCGACCTAACTATCTATAATCACTCATATACACTTCTCACACTCCGGTTTCAATCAAAACATGAACATCATAATGGCGTATAATCGATATACAATTTGGCGTACGGGAAGTATAAAAAGTAACCGCTTAAAGCGCTTCCCCGCAGTACTTACAGTAAGACGCGTCGCTTTCGTGCCCTTCCCTTCCGCATCCCGGGCACGCTTTCGATGTCATTGCAGCCGCATGTTTCCCGAAAGCCCTCGAGAACTCCACCCCCACGATGCCGGTCGGGACGGCGATTATGCTGTAGCCGACAATCATTATCACGACCGATATGGCCTGACCGAGCGGGGTTTGCGGCGACATATCGCCGTAGCCCACGGTGGTCAGCGTGACTATCGCCCAGTAAACGCTCAGGGGGATGTTGTGGAATCCGTGCTCTGTGCCTTCGACGATGTACATCATGGAGCCGAGTATGACGACTACCGTGAGTATCGCGAACAGGAACACCGTTATTTTCTGGGCGCTGGCCCTGAGCGCGGTGACTATGAGCTCGGCCTCGCCCATATATCTCGTAAGCTTGAGCACCCTGAATATCCTGAGGACCCGGAGGATTCTGATGACGAGGAGGAACCGGGCCCCGGGAAAGAGAAGGTCCAGATAGGTAGGAATGACCGTTAGAAGGTCCACTACGCCGAAAAAGCTCGTCGCGTATTTAAGCGGACGGCTCACTGTAGCGAGGCGAAGTATATATTCGATCGTGAAGATTATCGTAAAAAACCATTCCAATACGTAAAGCAGGCGGCCGTACTTCTCCGCGATCGAGCTCACGCTGTCCAGCATCACAGCGATCACGCTCGCGAATATGCAGACTATGAGGACCTCGTCGAATAGCCTTCCCGCCCGGGTGTTCGATTCGAAAATTATCTTTCGGAGCTTTTCTCTTAAGCCGTTTTCTCTGGAAGGACTCATCCCGTCTCCTGCCCGTATTACCAATTTGAATTATAGTACCTTTGAAGGGGAGAGAAAAACAAAAGAGTATATTCGATTGGCGCTTCGGATTCCAACGGGCGTGGTCAGTAGTTTCCGAGGGAGCAGCTAGCGTGATTCGAGAGCGGTGGACGCTCGGAGAGCCAATCCGGCATAGTCCATGCTATGCCGATTTCCGGCGGGCGTGACCCGCTCTTTTCGACGTAGCGCGGGAGGCGCCATGATCTCCTTAAGCGCGGCTGGTGGTAATGGCAACATGCCGCTACTTCGATTTCCAACGGGCGTGGCCCGTTAGATGTCGTATTTCAGCCTGAACTTCTTTATGTCTTCGCTGACTTCGGGAGAAAGCTGCGTTTTTTCAGCCCGGGAGAATATCGTTCTCAGGACGTGCTTCTCTTCCTCGTCCACGACCTTGTCCTCGAGCGCGATCCTTTCCAGCATTCTAAGCTCCTCCTCGCTTATCGTGCCGTCGTTCGCGAAGACGACGAGGAAGGAATATCCCATCAGCTGCTTTGCGCCTGAATCTGAGCTCATCACCATATCCTCCGCCGGATAATTATAAATCAGCGGCAGTATTATAATCAGGAATTATTAAGACGATATTAAGGATAAAACACGAAAATATTACTTGAAGAATGCGCTTTCGACCGTCTCCCGCTCCCTTATGACGCGTGGCTCACCGTTCTCTATGAGCACGACCGGCGGGCGCGGGAATATGAACGTCCCCGACTGCGGGATGTTGTACGCGCCGACGTTTTTGACTACGAGCATGTCTCCCGGTCCGAGCGGCGGGAGGCTCGCCCTCGTTATAATGTCGGTCTGTAGACACAGCGGCCCGTAGACTATCGTCTCTTTCGGCTCGCCTTCAGGGTTGCCAATAAGCTCCACTGTCTGGTGCCGCCAGAACGACGTCGGGAGGAGATTGACTCCAGCGTCTATCACGACGGCTCGCCTTCCGCCCGGAATTTCCTTCGATGAGACGACCGTTGCGACGAGGTCGATTGCGTCGCTGACTACGGCGCGTCCGGGCTCCAGGATCAGCAGCGGCAGATCGTCACCCTTGAATCCTGAGAGTAGCGGCCCCGTGACGGCCTCGACGTACGGGCCGAGCGCACCAACCGACGGAAACCCTCCGCCCATATCGATGTATTCGACTCTTATGCCGTGCCGCGCTTCGAGGTCCTTCGCCAGGCGCGCGAGATTCTCCGCCGCCCTTCTATACGCCTCAGGGTCCTTCGGCCATATGAGCTCGATATCATGTGCGGGAGAGCCCTCCCCTCCGCCGGGCCTTATGATATAGCTCGTCAGGTGTATGTGAAGCCCGGCGACCCTTATACCGGCGTCTACGCATTCCCTTGCCGCGGCTTCAGCCTCGCCCGATTCGAGGTTAAAGCCGAACCTGTCCGGGAGCTGGTTTATGCCGACGTCCGTGCTCACCCTGATCCCGGCGGCGACGTCCCTGCCTCCCTCGGCAGCGATACGTTTCAGCGTTTCGAGCTCGTCCCGGTTATCGACGTTCACGAGCGCGCCTTCGTCTAGCGCCCTTTCGAGCTCCCCCCTTGTCTTGTAGGGTCCGTTGAATACTATGGAGGCACCGGGGACGCCGAGCCTCCGTGCGAGCTCGTACTCGAATCCGGACGCGACCTCGGCCCACGTCCCGTCCCTGTGTATGACTTCGAGGATCCCCGGTATGGAGTTCACCTTGTACGAATAGGAAACTGCGACTTTCGGATAACGGGACGAGAATTCACGCCTCAGTGTTTCGAGGTTGCCCGTAATAGTTTCGGCGGAGGCCAAGAAAAGCGGCGAGCCGTATTTTTCGGCGAGCGCGGCTGCGTCATATCCGGGGGCTTTTCTCATATCGGTTAACAGGATACCGCAGTCACGCCGCCCCGGTATACCTAGACAGGTATTTGAGCCCCGTATCGGGCAGGACGGCGGCTATCCGCTCCCGGCCCTTCGTTCCGGCCGCGTATGTGAGAGCCGCGGCGATTACAGCGGCGCTCGATTCGCCGACGAGGAGGCCCTCCCGCCTTACGAGCTCGTCCACGGTCCTACGCGCATCGTCCTCGCTCACCTGCAGCACGTCGTCTATGCAGTCAAAATCGACCACGCTCGGTATGAAGTTCTTCCCAATGCCCTCAATGTCGAAGGCCGAGGCCTCGCCCAACACCCCCTCACGGTTATACTTTTGAAACACGGACCCGACCGGCTCGACACCGATTATCCTGACGTCCCCTTTCATTTCTTTAAGATACGTCCCGATGCCGGTTATCGTGCCGCCGGTCCCCATCCCGCAGAGGACGGCGTCCACGTCGCCGCTGGTGTCGCGCCATATTTCGGGTCCGGTAGTCTTGTAATGCGTTTCTGGATTTAGCTTGTTAAAGTATTGGTTCACGTAGAACGCCCCGCGCTCGCGCGCGATCTTGTGGGCGACCTTGTAACAGCTTCTTTCGTCCGACGGCGGAAGCCCCTTCGGTGTGAGGACAACCTCCGCTCCGTAGAGCCTGAGCGCCTGTATCTTCTCGGTGCTGATGGATTCGGGGAGCGTGAACACGCACTTGTATCCCTTCACCGCGCCTACGAGCGCAAGCGCGACGCCCATGTTCCCGGACGTCGCCTCGACTATCGTATCGCCCGGCTTTAGCGCGCCGCTTCGCTCGGCGTCCTCGACTATATACCTCGCAACCCTGTCCTTGACGCTCCCGCTCGGGTTATAGAACTCGAGCTTCGCGTAGACTTCGCTTTCGAGCCCCTCCGTAACGCTGTTCAGCCTCACGAGCGGGGTGTTGCCTATAAGGTCGAGTATGCCCGATTTAAGACTCATGCCCTCCCCTTTATCCGTTCGAGTATGGTTTTCGCGCGGGCCGTTTTTCTCCGGGAGAAGAAGTCTATTAGTGCGTCTCTGTAAGCGCCGCTCTGTGCCTCGGCGATCGCCTCGGGAAGGGCCTCGCGTAGCTTAGTGAACGCCCGGAGGTCCGGCCGCGAGATGTTTAGCCTGACGAATCTCTCTGCCCCAACGTCTCCGAGCCCGTCGCCCGGGTAAACGGCTATCCGCCGCTTGAAGAGCGATACAGTAAGCTCCTGCGCCGTGACGCACGTTCCCGAAACATCTATCACCATCGAGAATCCGTACCGGGGCTCGACGGGGATCGACACGCCGTCCGTTCCGGCGACTATTTCCTTTATTAGTGCGAAATTACGCCTGATTATCTCCTGCGACCTTTTGACGTACGAGCGGTCTTCGAGCGCCGCCAATGCGCCGTACTGCGCGACGAGGTTCGTGTTGAGCCGCGTGAGCGAGGTCTTGGTTATGAGGCACGCCCTGACGAGCTCGGTGTTCCCTGCGAGGAAGCCTATCCTCACCCCCGCCATCCCGTAGCCGTGCGAAAGGCTGAACGTGCAGAGCACGTTGTCAGTATTCGTATCTTTATAAAGGGACGTCATCGGGTAGTGCCTGGCCTCGGGGTCAATCCGCTGTGTGTCGTGCGTGATGTCGTTGATTACGATAATCCCTCGGCTCGCGGCCAGCTCCGTAAGGGCGATCAGCTCTTCCTTCGACTGCACCGTGCCGAACGGGTTCAGCGGGTCGCATACTATAAGCACCTTCGTCCGGGGCGTGATGCGGGATTCGACTTCGGTGGGATCGAGCCTGTACCCGTTCCCCCTTCCGAGCGGTATCCTCACGGGCCGCCCGCCGGCCATGAGTATCGACGATTCGAAGTGAAAGTAGCCCGGATCGGTGATTATCACCTCGTCACCGGGGTTGAGTACGGTCTGGAGCGCGTACGATATTGCCGCCTGGCTGCCCTCGGTGCCTATCACCTCGAACTCTCTGCTACGCTCGCGCCCGAACTTCATTTCGGCGCAGGCGTTCCTGAGCGGCGTTATCAGGTCGGGCGAGTACGGGTTCACGTTCTCCGCCACCGTACGCTCGCGCATGGCCTTGACCGCGCTTTCCGGGGGCCCCGCGTAGCAGGTCATCCAGCCGAAATCGGCCCACTCCTCCTGGTCGAGGTCGATTCGCCCTTCCCTGTACACCTCCACCGGGTCGAGCCCGAGTATGCCTATCGCGTCCCTGTAGGTCATGTAATTCCACATGCCGTGATGGCTGTCGATCACCGACCTCACCCTGTCCGACAAAACCTTCCCCACGAGCGGCGACTCCTCTTCGCCTCCCGCCCATCCGAGCACAAACCTTTCCTTTTTCATGAATTCCTCTTTGTTGTCATCGTTATAACCCTGGCTAATTCCTCATGAGTACCACGGCGTATATGCCGTACGGGTCCATTCTTACGACGGGGTCTCTGAACCCGGCCTCCTCGGCCCAGCCTATGACGAGGTCCTGGTCGCGAAGGTGCCATACGCACGGCTCCCCGTCCTGATTCACGAGCGTCCTTGCTATGAGCTCGATCTGCTCGTTATATGTCTGCACGTTGAAGAGAAGCGCCTCGGGGGCGACTATCTCGCGAAGGTCGGCGAGGTGCTTTTTTACCAGATCGTCGTCGTGTATGATGCCGTAAAGCCCGGCCTCTATCGCGAGGTTCGGGCGAACGGGGATAGCCCGGAGGCTTTCGGTGTCGAGGGCGTCCCCGACTTCGAAGCTGACCCTGTCCCTGAGCCCGCTGGCGAGCGCCGTCTCCCGGCTCTCCGCGAGCGTTTTCTCGCTTATATCCCTCAGAAGAACCTTCACATTCTCGCCCGCGTCCTTGAGCACCTCGTATATGTAATCGGCCCTGCCGGACGCCAGATCGACAATGAGCGTTTCATGCTCGGACCGCTCATTTATGAACCCGGATATCGCCTCAATCTGTATCTGCTTTACGGCTCGGAAGGCCTTGCACGTGGTCTGATCGAGAAAGGCGTCGTCGAGCCACCTTCCGATAAAAGACTTTCCGTGCGGGACATTTTCATATATGTAATTCATTATCATTCCCGAATCGAATCCGTACCGGAATCCGGTATCTATGCCGTCCGAGAGGCGTCCTACGGTCCTCAAAAAAAGCCCGGCGGCGAGATAAAAATATTTCTTCGGGTCGCGCCCGACGAGGGGCCGCTTAAGCTCCTCGAAGGAGGGTATGCTTTTACGAGACATACCATTTGATCTCCTCGTCTTCCCTGTCGGCGTATATCTCGTCGGCCACCTTCTTCACGTCCTCGGCCCGCTTTTTGAGCTCCGGCGTTTTGGCGTTCTCGGCGAAATATTCTTCTAGGTACGCGAGATGCTCTCTCACATCCTTATGCACCTTTTCTACTACTTTCTTGCTCTCCGGGTCGGCCGCGCTTTCGTACACATCCAGAAGCGCCGAGAAATGAATCAGCGACCCCCAAGCGTAAGCCATGTCGTCGAACGTATCGTCGTAGGCTTCGAGTATGTCGTATATCTTCTGCCCTATGGCGGGAGGCGCATAGGTTTCCGGCATCTCCCCGAGCTCGCGCGCCCTGTCCGAAAACAGCTTTGCATGCCGTGCATTGTCCGCGATTATGCGCGTGGCGACGAGCTTCGTATCGAGGTCTTTTATCGACTTCAGCTTCCCTCCGAAAAGGTCCACCCACGACAGCATGCCGTACGTATGCCTGCTGAACGCGCGTGCGAGGCGCTTCGGATCGGAAAGAACTTCTTTTAACCTGTCGGGATTTCTTATGCTCATTCTTTATCCTTTTGCAGTATCAGTACATTTTCTTGAGTATTTCGAGGACCTTTTCGTCGCCCTTCGCGGGGACTTCCCAATCGACCTGTATCGTCTGGACGCCCTGCGCGTCGAGTGCCTCCTTGAATATGTCGAGCCCTATGTTTATGACGCGCATCTCCTGCCCGAGGATATCGCTCCCCTTCCCGGTTTTCGAGGAAGATGCGGTAACCGCCGTTTCCATCTCCGAGAGCACTGAAGCCGCCGCGTCTTCCGAGTCGGCCTCGACGACCATTACGAGGTCTGACCCTGCCGCCGCATCTATATCGTCCGTCACGAGGCCCGCATCCTTAAGCGCGAACTTGGCCTTGTCCGTCGCCATAACGGCGACAGCCTTTTTGACCCCTTCCTTTTCGGACATGCTCTTCGAGATCCGCATGAGCCTGAGGGCGTCCTGGAAGTAATTCTTTTTTATGATGAATTTCAGCACTAAATATCTCTCCCGTTTTCGTGTTTCTACTGCGCCCCTATTCGCCCGGCCGTGCGGTCTCGTAGTCCATCGGGCAGGATTGCGATACAGCGTTACTGACGAAGCAGTACCTCTTCGCGAGCGGCATAATGACTTCGAGGTCGGCTTCGGAAAGTGTGCTTATCACCCTCACGACTATCCTGCTGAATGTGAAGTTTTTCGGATCCGTATCTCCGAAAGCCGTGACCTTCATGTCATTGATGCTGACTTTCCTGTTCTTCGCTGCGTAAACGAGCGCCATGCAAAAGCACGACGCAATCGACGCCAGGAACAGCTCGGTCGGCATCATGCCCGTGTCGTCGCCGCTGTACTGCGGCGGCTCGTCTACGGGGACTTCGAACTGCCGCGCCGTCACCTCCACCTGATACTTCGTCTTCCAGACGGCATCTACCTCAAGCATGGCTTCCCGCCCTTTTGATCTTTCCTTCGCTCCTCCCCTCCAATATAGAGCCGTAAAGCTCCGCGTGCCTCTTCGCCGCGCTCTCCCAGCTATAGAACCGGGCCGTCTCGTCGCCGCTCGCCGCGAGTCGCGCCGCCAGCTCCGGGTCCTCCACGACTTCGAGGATGCCGCGCGCGAGCCCCTTATAGTCCGAGGGATCGACGAGCACCGCGTTCTCGCCGTTTCTGAGGAATTCCGTCATGGGCGGAATGTTCGACGACACGACCGGCACACCCGCCGACATAGCCTCCAGGAGCACGAGCCCCCAGCCCTCTTTCACGGACGGAAACGCGAACACGTCCGCCGAAGCGTAAAGGAGCGGCATCTTGCCCGCCGGTACGTTGCCGAGCACGATTACGTCCGAGTTCTCTTTGAGCCCGAGCCGGGCGAGCTCCGAGAAAAACTCGTGCCTGTATGCCCTGTAATCGAAGAGGGTCTCCCCTCCCCCGATGAGCCATACGAGCCTCTCGCCCTGCGTTGCTAGATAGGCCTTCGCGGCATTGTACGCATGAAGCGCGGTTATGGTATTCTTCCGGGGCTCGATGCCTCCGATGCTCAGCATCACCTTCGCCCCCTCGGCTCCGAACTCCTTCTTTGCAGATTCCTTATCACCGCCCCTGATGGAGCTGTAAAGCCCGTAATCGACGCCGTTGTTTATAACCTCCGACTCGAGTGAATATTTCGCTTCGAGCTCCTTTTTCCAGTGCTCGCTCACGGCGATCAGGTAATCCGGCTCCCTGAGGCTCTTGTCCTGACATTCGATGAGACACGCTGACGTAAAATCGTCCACGTGGTGTACAGTCCTCACGTAACTGTCGATAAGCCCCTTCTCTCGAAGATTAAGGAGCGCGTTCGCCGAAATGCAGTCCTCCGCGTGGAGAATGTCGTAATCCAGGCTCTCCGCCGCTAGGTACGACGTATATGTATCTATGTAGTCAGTAATCTTTTCGTCAATGCCCCAGTACTCTTTCACAGGGCACTGTATCAGCGTATGCGGCACCCCGACCTCCGACGGAAACCCCTTCCCCGTCGAAAGGGCGTAGACGTGCACCTTGTGGCCGAGTCGCGCGAGGCTCTCTGCCAGATTTATCGTGTGCGTGACGCCGCCCCTTGGCTTCGTCGAATACGTGAGCAGCGCAATCCTAAGCTGTTTCATCGATCTCCTCTAGCTCTATGCGTGAAATCAAGAATCTCATACCGTAATATATGCCGACCGCGGTGTCCGAGCCCGACGTCTCGCCCATTCTGACGAGCGTCCGGGATACGGCCGCCGCCTCGTCCGGGTTCTTCGAAACGATCGCGTAAACGAGCTCCCATGCCGGGGCCGGCGCTTCGCCGCGCGCGGCTTCGGCCAGGTAGCTCACGCTGTAAATGGTGGTCTTGTCCTTAGCCCTTTTTAATATTTCCGTTGCAAATGTATCTATGAATCCGGGAAGCATGCGATCCCTCTCGCAGGAGAGGAGTCCTATACCCCTTTTGAGTCCGAATACGAGCCCGGCGAGGAAATCGTCGCACGAGGGCGTAAGCCCCGGGCCTAGCCCGAGTATCTGCCCCGCATTTTCCGCCGCTCCGTTCAGGTCACCCGAGAAAAGCGCCCACATGAGCCTTTCGATAAAAGGCCGCGCCCTCTCCGCGACGGACGGCTTCTGCTCCTTTAGGAACACATCCATCGGGCCCCTGAGCTCGACGCTTTCGAGGAGCGGCACGAGCCCCTCGCGCGAGGGATGCGTATATATAACGTCGCGGAGCACCCTCATGTTGAGGTTCATTTCCTCGAGGCCAAGCCGCATTTCAGGATCGGGCGGAGCGTTCCACACCCCGGCTTCCGACAGGTCCACGGCGAAGCCGCCATGGGCGGCACGAAGCGCCTCCGGAGAGGCGGCTATCTCTTCCCCCTCTACCAGACTTGCCGACTTGAAGTCGGTATGTGCATCGCTGAAAACAGCTATAGAGGCGGGGCCGATGTAATCCTTTCCGGTAATAATCTTCACGAGTGTATCTCCTGCGCCCTTCAAATAAACCGCGTGCTCGAAGACGCCCTCAACCACCGCTCTTTCACCCTGTTTCAGTATTTCCCCTGCTCTGTATCCCGCCGCCTCGGCTTTAAAGTTAATTCGCTCTTTTGTTTCGCTCATAGCTTCTGCGGAAGGGCCCCCGTCAAACGGCGCACCCGCGAGTGTCCCCGCGGCCGAGCCGCTCCCGGCGCTCCGTCCGGAAAATCAATTATATTTCTTCCAGTGGGGCCGCTTTCCGGGATATGCGCTTAAGAGAATGATCTTCCTCCGGAGGCTCCACGGAACGGCAAGGTAGAGCGGGACGAAAATATTCCTCCAGAAAAGGGGACCGAGACCCCCTTCGCGGTAAGGTTTCGCGCACGATTCCGGGTACCGCGAAATCATCTGGTCGTCCGCGGCTTCCATAAGATATTTTTCAGCGTTCTCTCTCAGCCAGTGTCCGAATGCCATGACCTAACCTCCCGAAGCGTTTCTATGAAACCGCGTCAGCCATTCTGCTTAAGTTTTGCGAGACCGGCCTGCGCCGCGAGCGCTATCGGCTCCATAAGGGCTCCTATCGGCGGCGAGTACACGTTCTCCATCCACGCCAGCTCTTCGAGCTTCACACCTCGCTTTATGACGAACGCGAGGAAGTCGGCTCGCTCCTTTATGCCCTCGCCGCCCGACATCTGCGCCCCGAGCACACGATGCGTGGCCGGGTCTGCTATGAGCTTCACCCTGAGCCTGCTGACGCCGGGGTAATACCTAGCCCTGGATATGCCCATCGCGAATGCGACGACGTGCGGTATGCCGAGCGCCTTGTGGAGCGTCTCGCCCATCGACACGCCGCCCACCTGCACCTGCCCACCGACCATGCCCCACGGTATGAAAACCGGGTCGTATGATCGGTCTTCGCCAGCTGCATTTGCCGCGGCGACGCGGCCCTGTGAATACGCGTGGCTGCCCGAAAGCCCCTGTATCGGGATGTCGGTCACGCCGTGAACTACCTCGGCGCAGTCCCCGGCAGCGTACACGTCCTTGGCCGACGTCCGCATGTGGTCGTCCACCAGTATCCCGCCCGTCGAGCCTATTTCGAGCCCGGCCGCGCGAGCGAGCCGGTTGTTCGGCTTTTTGGGGAAAGCGACGACGACCGAGTCGCACTCTATCTCGCCCGAGGTCGTGACGACGGATTTAACCTTCCCGCCTTCGCCTTTGAATTCGAGCACCTTCGTCCCGAAGTGAAGCTTCGCCCCCATCTCTTCGAGCGATTCCTTCACGGGCTCCATGATGTCCGGGTCGGCGACCTCGGACATTATCCACGCCCCCTCTTCGACGAGGTGCGTTTCGAGCCCCCTGTGCGCGAGGTTCCCGGTCATCTCAATACCGAGCGGCGTCGCGCATACGACGACCACCTTCTTTATCGTGTCGAGGAACTTGTCGTACTCCATCGCGCGCCGGATGTTCTTCACGTAATGAACCCCTTCGAGGTCGATTCCGGGGATCTCCTGTATGTCGTACTCGAAGCCGGTCGCGATTATGAGCCTGTCCCATCCGTAAGACTCCGTCCCCGCGCTTATCGTGCGGTTAGGTATGTCTATGTTTGTAACAGTAGTCCTGAGCTTGAGGTCGATGCCTATTTTCGCGTAATGCTCGGACGTCTGGAGGAAAAGATTCTCGAAGCTCGGAATCTCCCGCCCGTGAACGAACGGTATGCCGCACGGGCTGTATGCGACGTCCTCGAATTCGGAAAAGAGTGTCACGGAAGCGTCCGGGGCCAGGGATTTCGAAGTCGAAGCTGACGAAATCCCGCCGGCGCCGCCGCCTATTATCACTATTCGCAGTTTATCTTGAGCCATATATTCTACCTTTTAATTTTTTGTCAGCCCGGCCCGCCGCCCCGGCTCCCGCCGGCCCCCCTGATAGAGGAGCCGGCCGACTGGGGTTCAGCTAAGCCTGACTGGTTTTACGAATTTCTTGAACTTGACGTTCCGGGCAAGCGCCCTTTCAAAATCGGGCAGGACCGAACACTCGCCGCAGCTCACGCACCCCGCGATGCTGCTCTTGGACGCGCTGCCGTACTTGGCGAGTATCTTCGCCGCCTCGGTGTAAACGTATGACATGATCTCCGGCTTCGGAGGCTTTATGTCCTCCATCGGCGTGCCCGCAACCGGCCTGAAAGGCACGATGAACGGATACACACCGATCTCGGCGCAGAGCTCCGTGCCGTCGAGTATCGTCTTCAGCCTCTCGCCGAGGCCGACGAGCACGTACGTGCTCACCTGCCACCTGCCGAATACCCGGACGCCTTCCTTCCACGTTTCTATATATTTATCGAGCCCTATCCTCGCCTTCCCCGGGGTCACCCTTTTGAAAACCTCGGGGTCGAAAGTCTCGATGTGAACGCCGAGAGAATCCACCCCGGCGTCCTTGAGACGGCCGAGCCACGATAGATCCTCGGGCGGGATTATCTGCAGCTGTATGGGGACGCCCGTCTCCTTCTTCACCTCGGAGCAAATCTCCGCATACTTCCGGAGCGCCTTCTCTTCGTCGGGCGCCACCCCCGATGTGAAAACGACGTTCGTTATCCCGTCGAGCTCCTTCGCCAGCTTTATAGTCTCGACCAGGCTCTTCGCATTCTTGAACCCGACCGTGCTCCTGTCTTTCAGTGTAAGCTCTATACCGCAGAACTGACACCTCCTGTCGTCGTTCCAGAAATCGCAGGTCTGGAGCAGGGTCGTCGCGAAAGTGGTCGGACAGTGAAGGAGCCCGATACGCTGCATCGGTATCCCCACCGACGTCTCGTGCCCGTGAAACTTCGCGCTGCCCATAAGCTCTACCTGAACCAGCGCGACGCCGTCCTTGAATATCCAGTACTCGTTGTTTATCTGATCGAGATGATAGGGGGACGATGCCACAAAGTCGCCTACGACGGGAACGTTCGCTTCACCGTCGGGGAGTATCTTAAGGTGAATCCCTCCCGTCGGCCCGGCCCCGCCGCTCCTGACGTCCTTCGTGTCAGGAATCCTGAGACCTAAACTCTGCAGCTCTACTTTCAGGGTTGTTGAGTCCATTTCAGCCCCCTTGGCACTTGGTTTATACGACGATCCGCAGCTTATCCGCCAGATAAACTACGAAGCGAATCCCACTACCGACTGCCTCTCCGATACCCTTATAATTAAGGATACTAGGAGTATTAGACAGTCCAAGTGTTAAAGATCATCGCTCCAGCTCTGTGGTGCTCGATCACGATATCGAGAATGTCGGTCGGATGAATCGGCACAACCCCTTCGAGGAAGCTCGATTCATTCTGTCCGAGAAGCGCCGCCGCCGAGAACCTGCATGCGAGCACTTTAATGCCCTCGCTCATCATCCTGTTCACGAGATTCGGGTAGAGCTGAATCCCTGCGCCGTAACCGTCGTCGCCCACGTTCGGCCATCCCCTGTATACGGGTATGCCGGAAGCAGGTCCGTAGAAAAGTACGGTCGTGTCGTACCCCTTCTTCTTGGTCCTGATCGCGGTCAGCATGTTGATGCCCGCGACGGAGCCTTCATAGGGAACCGAGTGGATGAGGAAAAGGGCCTTTTCTCCCTCTCTGGCTTTATGGTCGGGATAAAGCTTCTCCTCGTAATTAACTAATGCTTTGCCCTTCTCGGGTCTATCCGCTTTAACTCTGTCTACAGCCATGACGAATTACCTCCTGAAGTTTATTTGGTTTCCCATACCCGGCGGACTCGCCGGATACTCTTTATTTTCGTCGGAAACTAAAGCCAAATCCTCGTTTCGGTAAAGCTTCTTATGGTTGTTGCCGACAGCCGAAAGCCAGGCCCCGGACAGGTTAAAAAAGGCCCGGTCCCGAATACCCCTCACATTCCCCATGATATTACAATCGGCCTTTGAATTCAATGTAATAGACTCCCTCTCCATTTCGTTCATACGGGGCTCAGTGGACTATCTCCGTCCCCTCCTCTCCGTTTATCGCCCGATCTATATTTTCGAGCGAGGTTATGATCGTTTTCTTTCCGCCGGCTCTCAGGAAATTGATGGACGCCTCTATCTTCGGCCCCATGCTTCCAGGCGGGAAATGCCCTTCGGCGAAATAGCGCTCGGCCTCCGCCAGCGTCATGCGCGAGATCATCTTCTGATCCGGCTTGCCGAAATTTATCGCCACCTTGTCCACTGGCGTTACCAGCATCAATATCTCTGCGTTTACGAGGCTCGCCAGCCTCTGGGCGGCAAAGTCCTTGTCTATGACGGCGGCCACGCCCTTAAGCCCGCCGCGCGCATCCCTCACTACCGGGATGCCTCCACCGCCGCACGCTATGACGACGTAATTGTCGTTCGCCATTCTCGATATCTCGTTCTTTTCGACTATATCCACAGGCCTCGGCGATGGCACGACCCTTCTGTACCCCCTCCCGGAATCCTCCTTCATTACCCAGCCTTCCTTTTCCTGAAGCTCCTTCATCTCCGCTTCGGTGAAGAATGGCCCGATGAACTTGGTCGGGTTCTTGAAGGCCGGGTCGTCTTCCGAAACGACGACCTGCGTAATGAAGGCGGCGACGGACCTGTCCATCTTCTTCTGGACGAATATGTTCCTGAGCCGCTGCGCTATCATGTACCCTATCTGCCCCTGCGTCATGGCGTTACACACGTCAAGCGGCATGGGGGGGATCTCCGTCGAAAGAGATTCCTGCTGCATCAGGAAGTTCCCGACCTGCGGGCCGTTCCCGTGCGTGATGATGATCTTGTACCCCATGTCGAAGAGGCCGATTATCCTTCTGCACATCTCATCGGTTTTGAGTATCTGCTCGGAGTAAGTGCTCTTTCCAGTGTGGCTCATAAGAGCATTGCCTCCGAACGCCACTACAGCCGCTTTCATATATTCTCTCCCTTGTTTCTTTTCACTGCAGGCGTTTTACCTCCGGAGGCGATGTATCCCGCAGCCCTCGACGCCAGTGCATTCGTCGGGAATACGAGCACGCCTTCCGATTCCAGCTTTTCTTCCTGCTCGCGGAGCCCCTGCGGGTCCTTCGCCGTCCCGCAAACGTGCGCGACGAACGCGAGCTTCCGCCCCTTCTTCGCGGCGGCCTTTTTCGCTTCCTTTATCGCGGGCAGTATGTCCCCCGCGGGGTCCGGGCTCGCCACGTATCCGAGGACTATGTCGAGCAGTATGACGCCGACCTCGGCGTGCGAGGCCTCGCGGACGAGCCTTTCGTTCCGTAGCTGCGCGTCTATCATCGGATGAGGACGCCCTACCGTGAACTCCTCTTCCCCTAGGTCGAGGCACGTGTGGCGGACGCTCTTCCCCGAATCCTTCAGCTTGTATTCTTTATTTAACGGAGCGTTCGAATAAATGCCGCCGAGTATCGGTTCGAGCACCTTCTGCGCTTCGTAGCAGAGCGTCCCGCCGGAGAATAATCCCCGGAGGTACTTCTGCCCCGGGGCCAGGGATTTCACCAGCCTGTCCGCGCTCTTCTTCCAGCCGTCTCCACCCTTGATACTCTTGAGGTCGCCGCCCGCGATCTTTATCGCACCTATGGCGGCGTCTTCCAGAGTAGACGAGAAGAAGGTCTTCCCGTTCCCGTGATTGATGTCGCTCCCGAGGAAGCATATGACGGCCGGCTTACTCGAAGCCTCTATAGCGCTCAATATCTTTTCCGCGACGTTCTTCGAGGGAGGCTTCGAAACGAGAACCAGAAACTCCGTTTTATCGTCCGCTTCGAGGAGCTTTAAGGCTTCGAGGGTCATTATCCCGCCCACGTCCTCAGAGAGATCACGGCCCCCGACGCCTATCGCGTGCGAGATACCGACGCCAGAGTTGTTTATGAGGCAGGAGACCTCCTGGAGCCCCGTTCCGGACGCGGCTACCATACCGACCGGCCCCCTGTCGAGCACATTCGCGAATCCGAGGCCGACGCCGTTCACTATGGCCGTGCCGCACCCCGGGCCCATTACGAGGAGGCCCCTCTCTCTCGCCCTCTCCTTTAACTCTATCTCTTCGTCTATAGTAAGGTTGTCGCTGAAAAGGAACGTATGAAGCCCGGTGTCTATGGCCTTCCCGACCTCGAGCTTTGCGAACTTGCCCGGGAGCGATACCGCGACCAGGTTAGCTCCCGGAAGAGCGCCGTATGCCGATCCGAGGCTCTTGTACTTCTTCTTGAGCTCCGCCCCCGCGTCCGGCGGCGCGAGGAGCGAATCGAGCATGTTCACGGCCTCCTCGGCCTTTTCCTTCGAATCGGCTTTCACGGCCACTATAAGATCGTTCGCCGTCGCCTCGGGCATACCTTCCAGGAGGCCCGCATCTTTAAGCATCGCGAGGTTAGCCTCGGTCGCCATGATGGCGGCCGCGTTCTTAACGCCCGGAGCGCCAGAAAGCTTCTGGCTTATCTGCATCAGCTTCATCGAATCCTGATAATGATTTTTTTTAACAACGTGTACAATCGCCATTACGTATAAATCCTTTTATTCCCTATCTTATGCGGCCAGTTTATGCCGTTTCCCGAACGCCATTATCGCCTTCGTGAAGCACTCGTAGGGGGCATGGACTATCCCCGCGCCTATCTGCCCCGCGCCCGAGCTTTTGTGGACCACGGCGCTGTTTATGCTGGGCAGAATCCCCGTCTCGACGACTTTTCTCAGGTCGATGCCCGTGGGCGTCCCCTCGAAGTCGAGCGATGGGATCCCGAACTTGGGATTCTTCGCAGTCGTTATCTCCCCCATAGCCTTCGTGATGGCGACCGACTCCTGAAAGCCGCCGCCCGCGAACGACGCCATCGAAGGCGCGGCCGCTATGGCAAACCCGCCGAGGCCCATCGTCTCGATTATGGCGCTGTCGCCTATGTCTGGCGCGCCGTCCTCTGCCGTGTAGCCGGGGTTGTAGAGCGCATCCATCAGGTACGGCGAAGGGGCGATGAACCATTTGTCCCCGAGCCCGCTGACCCTGATTCCGAACTCCGTCCCGTTCCGGGACATCGCTGTCACAATGGTGGAATTTTCTACGTCCCTCGCTGCGTCCATCGCCAGCTTGGCGGCAGTCATTGTAAAATTAAGGAAAAAGTGGCTGTTCCCCGCTACGAACCTGAACGCACGAATCGCCTGATCCACGGGGAGCCCGAGCGAGAAAAGCGGCTCGGTGATATTTTTCAGGAACAGGTTGGTCGAAGCGGCGTGCCGGTTGTGGCACTCGTCCCCCATCTGTATGCCCTGGGCCAGGACGCTCCACACGGGAATGCCGCCCATCTTGGCGACGACCTTCTTCATCACCGGCGCGAATTCGTCTCGCATGAACCTTAGGCGCGTTATCGTCTCTTCCTCGACCGCACCGAACCAGAGCACCTTCCCGCCGCCCTCGTTGAACGTCGAATACGCGAGCCTGCCGCTCGCCGTGTCCTTAGTCACGATGACGGGCATCGACGCCGAGATTATCCCGGTCATCGGCCCGACCGAGCCGTGGGTGTGGTTCGAGGAAAGCTTTATCTTCTTCGATTTCACCAGCTTGTCCACGGACTTCATGTCCGGCGCGAGCCCCTCGAAAACGGCCGCTCCCCTGACAGCCCTCTGCATGGCGTCGCACATAGCGCCCCACTCTATAGGCGGCCCGGCGTGGAGTATGGTGTCAGGTGTCATGCTGGGTATCGCATCTAGAGCAGTCGCTACGTCTATCACGACCGGCTCCACGGACAGGATATTCTGCACGGCGAGCGCGTTCGCCTCGTTTATCAGCTCTGCAATGTATTTTTTCGGTTTCGCTTCCATCGCTGTCTTTTTCAATCCCTGCTATTACGACTAATTCTTATGATGGGGGCACTGCCAGTATCCACAGCAGCTTCGCCTGCTTCTTGCCGATGTTCTTCCACTTATGGTTAAGGTGGGTCCTGAAATGAAGGCTGTCGCCCTGCTTAAGGACGTACACCTTGTCGAGGACCCTGAACTCGACCGTCCCGTCGAGGCAGTAAACCAGCTCCTCGCCCGAGTGCTTCATCGGCTTCCTTCCGCTCGTCGCGCCGACGTCCACCGTCGCATACGCGGCCGTCATAATGAAGTCGCCGTATTTCTGCGCCGATATCGCCTTCAGGTCTAGCCCCCTTTTAAAGGTCAGGATCGGCTCCCTGTCTTCTGCGGGGACGAGGACGACGTCCTTTTCCTCTTCCACTTCCTCGATGAAGTGGCTCACCTTCTTTCCGAGGGCGTCCGATATCTTCATCATCGTCGTTATGGTCGGTATGATGCCGTTCGACTCTATCTTGTGTATCGCTGCGGCCGAGATTCCCGACCTCTCTGAAAGATCCTTTAACGACATGCTCTTTTCGGTTCGAAGCGTTTTTATTTTCTCTCCGAGCTTTGAAACTATGTGGTCAATCTGATTCTTTTCCTTGTTCATTCCTCACCCTTATAAAGATTAAAAACGGCTCCTTCAGATGCCTGTAAGCGCTTCATTTTCGAAATCCCAGAGGAGCCACTTCCGGGATTCGCCGTCTACGAAATAAACCTTTCCGTCGTTTGTCACCTTGCCTATCGCCTCGCACGAAAGCCCCAGCGCCGCGAACCTTTCCGCCACCTCGCCGGTCTTCCCGGGCCTTAGCGACAGGACGAACCCGTAGCTGGGGAACGCCAGAAGCCATTCGCCGAGCGGCGCCTCAAAGGGCCTCGGTATGGATTCGACGTTTATGTCGGCCCCCTTGCCCGAGCTTTCGAGAAGCATCAGCACCGATCCTATGAGCCCCGCCATGCTGACGTCCTTCGCAGTGTCCACCATGTTCTCGTCGGCCAGCGAGGAGACTGCCTCAAGGTGCTCTACGGCCTCCCTGCCTTCGAGCGTGCTGGAGGAATCCCAGAAATTAAAGCCGGATACGAATTTACCGTTCGGATTGTATATGAATACGAGGTCGTCCCCTTCCTGCGCGCCGAAGCTCGTGAGGAGGTTCTTTGCCTTTCCAAGTATGAATACGGCAAGCGAAGGATGCTCCGCGTCGGTGGTTATATGGCCGCCGACTACGGGAACGCCGTAACGCTCCGCATTGTCACTGATCCCGCGCAGTATCTCCGAAGCGTTTTCTGTCGAGTTCGAAAAGACGACGTCCACCACTGCCACGGGCCTTCCGCCCATTGCGTATATGTCGCTTATATTCGTAAGGACCGACGTGCGGCCCGCAAGGTAGGGATTTTCGGCTACGAGAGGCGGATAAACGCCCTCGCCCGCCAGGAGGAGGTAACCGTCTCCGGTCTTTATCGCCGCCGCGTCGTCGCCGAGGAGAACCTCGCTGCCATCGACGACGGAAGAGGAAGGCAAGTGGGTCCAGACGTCGCTTATCGCCCGCTTCTGAAACAGCCTCGACGAAGACCGTATGCTTTGAATGAGCTCCTGCATAATCTCCCTTTCAGCCGGAGGCAATGTCCGCCTCCATGAGTTGGTGAGGAATACCGTGATATTCCTCGGGGTCGCCAATCGGAGTCCATCCCAGTCTTTGGAAAAATCTCACATTCTGCGGCTGTACGTAAGCCAGGAACCTTCGGCACTCGTCCGTGGCTTTCATGGTCTGCACGGCGAACTTCACGAGCCCCATGCCGACGCGCCCGTTCCGGTACCCGGGAGCGGCGCTGAGCCGTCCCCCCACCCACGTATCACCCTCTATCCTGTAACACCTGACCACTCCTACCACCTCGCGCCCGGGGAGCTTCACCGAGACTATGTGAATGACTTTGTGGAACGGGTCGGTGTCGAATTCGTCTACGTCCGTCTCGCTGAAAATGCCTTGCTCGGACACGAAAACTTCGCGTCGCAGACGAAAGTAATCCTCAAGCTCCTTCTCATCCCCGGCAATTTTGAAAATAAACCTTTCCAAAAGACTATCACTCGGGACCGTTTACTATACTTGACAGCTTATCAACTTTAGTAAATTAAGTCAAGACATTTTTGGATGCCGGAAACGCCTGATAAAATGCTCTTCTGCATAGACGAAGACAAAAAGGCAATAACTCCGGAAGGTTCGGTAAATACTGTCCCGCAGCGCGAAAGCGGCTGCGAAAAATTACGGTTGACTATAAAGCCCGAATTTCCTAGAATATATAAAATATAAACTTTAGGAAACCCTATGCCTATCTACGAATATGAATGTCAAGATTGTCAAAATGAAGTAAGCATATTTTTCCTGAGTTTTTCCGACGCCGAAAACGAAGACGCCCTTTGCCCCGAATGCGGGTCGAAGAAGCTCGAGAGGATCGTCTCCGGCGTGGCCGTCCTTAAAGAAAAAAAGCCGGTTGCCCAACCCCCCTCATCCGGCGGCACAGCACATAAAGCAGAAGACACCCGGAGCCTGGCCCGCACGATGGACGACGCGGCCCAGAAATCATCGAAAGGCTACGGGGACGATTTCAAGGAAGTGAAAGGCCGCCTCGAAAAAGGCGAGTCCTCAACTTCGATCGAAAAGCGCATGCGTAAGCGCGTCGGTGAAAGCATGGATACGCCGCATTGACAAAAAACTTCAATAACGAAACGCGTCCAAGGAGGGCAATATCATGAGCGTAGTAAAGAGAAAGAAAGTTTTCGACAATCATTCGCATATAGGCCCCGTGCCCGGATTCGCATACTACGGGCTGCCCCAGGCCGTAAAACCCACAACGGACTACGACACGACGGATGCATACCTTAAAGGCATGGACGGCCACGGCGTCGACCGCGCCCTCGTCATGGCGAACTACGGCTACCCCGATTCGGCCCAGCCGTTCACGCTTAACCCGCTCGTCGGCGAAAGCGTCCAATCGACCGACAGGCTCCTCGGCCTCATATGGGTATCGGCGCTTCCGAAAGATAAAGAACGCACGACCGAGGCGCTCAAGCTCATAGGCGAAAAGGGACTCGTCGGCCTCAAGACGACATGCCTCCTCGGCGGGACGTTCGACCCCGGGCAGTGGGAGCCCGAGGCTGCGGAGATATGGAAGATGATCCTCGACGCGGCGGCCGACAACGACATGCCGCTCCACATCCACACCAGCCCGGGCGGCGGCTCCGACATAGACAACGCCCTCGCGCTCATCAAGGAATACGGTAAGAAGGTAAAGATCCACGTCGTCCACATGGGCGGCGGCGTCAGCGGGCACATCAAATTCGTCCCCCGCTTCTTCGACCTCGTCGAGGAAGGCTACAAGGTCTACACCGACTCGTCGTGGGCGGTCGGGTTCGGCTCGTCCTGGCTCCTTAAGGAGATCGAGGAAAAGGGCATCGGCGGCGACCGCTTCCTTTTCGGCTCCGACATACCGTGGAGCGACTTCGCTTCCGAGTACTGGAAGATCGAAGGGGCAGAGATTTCCGAGCAGCTCAAGGACGACATCTTCTGGAACAACGCCGAGAAGCTCTACGGCAAGTTCTGGTAAGTAGTTCCGGGGGTGGACTCAGGACTGATATTGTGATAACACCGTAAGGTATTATAAGTACCTTGCATTAAAAATCTAAAAAGGGGTGACCGCGCGTCACCCTTTTTTATTTGCATCCCCTTTTTACGAACGCAGATATCTTGCGCTTTTGAGATACCAAAGCATACAAGCAGGATTATTTCCGGGATTACTCAGGCACCTGATTTTGAACTGTGGAATAAAAGGAAGAAGAAATGGTGCCGAAGGCGGGAGTCGAACCCGCACGCCCGGAGGGCACCACCCCCTCAAGATGGCGCGTCTGCCAGTTCCGCCACTTCGGCACTCGTTGGCGTAGTTAAATCATACGAGGGAAGAGATAAATTAGCATAACGTGAGAGGATTTCAAGAGCCGGGCGCGCGTTCTAAAAAATATTCACTCCGGGCCGTCCTGAAACATCCCGGTAATACAGGCAAATTCGCGCATCACTGTGCCAGGCACCCGATCACGCCCCGTATTTCTGTAGCCGTCCCGAGTGTGCCAGGACGAGCGTCATGAGGTCGGCCGCCCTGAAGGTTCCCAGCTCCCCTGCCCTGCACGCGCCCTCGCCGAATCCGCCTTCCCCGCCGCCCTGGGTGTACTTCGAGCTTATCAGTATCGGCACGGGATGCCAGCTGTGCGCCTTCATCCTGGCCGGCGTCGAATGATCTCCAGTAACGACCAAAACGTCCGGCTTAAGCGCCATGATCTCCGGCACCAGCGAATCGAACTCCTCTATAACCCCGGCCTTGGCGTCGAAGTTCCCGTCCTCGCCGTAGCTGTCCGTCTTCTTCACATGCAGGAAAAAGAAGTCGTGCTTGTCGAAGTCCCTCTTCAGCGTCTCGACCTCGCTCTTTATCGTCATATCCTCGACTTCGAGCACCTCCATGCCGACGAGCTTCGCGACGCCCCTGTACATCGGATAGGTCGCGATGCACGCGGCGTCAAGGCCGTAAGCCTCGGAATAAGGCGTAAGGTTCGGGTGCACGGCGAAACCCCGGAGGAGCATGTAATTCGCCCTCTCCTCGTCCCTTATGACCTTCGCCACTTCATCGACGAACTTCGCTACGACAGCCGCCACTTTCCCGGCCTCTGGGTTGTTGCCGTGGGGTCTCACGGGGCTCTTCCCCTCGAGCTGCGGATCGGTGTCGTCTATGTCGTCCCCGCCCTTGGGAACAGGCCCCGGGAACGTCAGTATCACGGCTACCCTGTGCTCCATGCCGGACGTCACGTTCACCCTGACCCCGTCTATCTCCTTGATCTTCTCCGTTATCCTGCGGACGATCCTGATATTCTCCTGCGTCGGGATCCTTCCCGCGCGGCGGTCGGTGACAATCGGCTTATCGCCCTCGTACTTCACGGTGGCAAAGTTGCCGCGTATGGCGATATCGTTCGGGCCTACGACGAGGCCGAGGCCGAGAGCTTCGAGCACACCGCGCCCAATCTCGTACTTTAGCGGGTCGTATCCGAAAAGCCCGAGGTGAGCCGCCCCGCTTCCGGGGGTTATGCCGACGGCAACGGGCATGTGGAGCCCTGTCGCCCCCGCCCCTGCCAGCGCGTCAAGGTTCGGCGTCGATGCCGTTTCGAGCTCCGTTTTTCCGTCCTTAGTCAGCCCGCCGAGGCCGTCGAGGACGCAAAAAACTATCTTCGTGTCGTTCTTCTGGAGTATTTTCTTTATCACTTCCTGCATTGTGCACCTCTATTTAAGGGTAATAGAATTTTTCCAGCCTCCGGGCCGGCAATCAAGTGGCAGGCTCTTCTAAGGTAAGCTCCATGCCGTCGTAGGCGGGCGTGACGCCCTCGGGAAGCTCCGCGGAAAGCGCGTCGTAGTCTAACTCGTGGCCCATGTGGGTAAGGACCGTCAGCCGGGGTTTCAGCTCCCCGGCCGTCTCTATAGCCTGCTCCACGTTAAAGTGCGCCGGATGGGGCCTGTACCTGAGTGAGCTTATTATAAGCGCTTCGAGGCCCGTCAGCTTCTCCATGGTCTCGTCCGGGATGCCGCTGCAATCGGTCAGATACGCGAGCCCCCCTATCCTGTACCCGAGTATGGTCCAGTCGGCATGGAATATAGGCAGCGGCGTCACCTTCACCCCGTCCGCCTCGAAATCCCCGGACACTGTATTCAGTATCAGCTTGGGCTTCCCCCCGGCGGTAACCCCGCCGTCGAATATATAGCTGAAATTTTTCTTTATATTACCGATGGTTCTGGCGTCCCCGAAGCATGGGATCACCTTCCCGTTCATGAAGTTATAGACCCTGAGCTCGTCTATCCCGTGCGTGTGGTCGGCGTGCGAATGGGTGTAGAGGACGGCGTCGAGATTCGTTATGTCGTGCCTGAGCGCCTGGAACCTTAGATCGGTCGAGGTGTCGAGGAGTATATTCCTCCCGCCGGTGTTGACGAAAAGGGAGCATCTCGTCCTGTTATTTTTGGGATTGCCGGATGTGCAAACAGGGCACGGACACCCGACTATCGGAACGCCCGTGGAAGTGGCGCACCCGAGAATAATTACCTTCATTGTTATGAATTTAGCATTAAGCGACGGTTATTTCAAAAAAACACCCTTTAAAATGGGGGATCGTCCGGTAAAATGTTAAAGTAGTTTATAAAATACCATTTACAAAAGGCCAGCAAACTAATATAATATAGATTAATGTGATGAAAAGAACGGCACTTTACCTCACAATCGTTGCTCTCATTGCCATGTTTTCATCATTCGGAGATGTGCACGCCCAGGACCGGGGCGAAAAGCTCTATACCCAGACCCTAGAGCTCTACAAATCCCTGGCCGCCGACCCTTCCAAAGTCAATAACAAGGAAATATGGAACACCATAGCCCGCGCTTTTTATAGTATTTACAGTAACTACGGCAACAGCGAGAAGGCCCCCAACTCCCTTTTTCTGTCCGGTAAGATGTACGAGGAGATGGGCGACCGCTTCAAGTCCCGGGACGACCTCAACACCGCGGTCGAATATTCACGACTTTTCGTAAAACGCTACCCCGACAGCAACCTCGCCGACGACGCCCAGCTCAGGGTGGCGAGGATAATAGAAAAGGAAAGTAAGCCCCAGGCCTATGTCGAATACCAGAAGCTCATAGACGAATACCCCAACGGCGACATGGTCACGGCCGCAAAGAACAAAACAATGGATCTTGCGCCGTTTAAGCCGAAGGCGCCGATCGAGACAGCCGACTCTTCGGACAAGGCGAAATACGAGCCGGAATCGGTCGGAAGCGGGCTGGTAAAGGTAAACCAGATACGGCACTGGTCGACGGAAGACTACACACGCGTCGTCATACAGCTCGACAAGGAGATGCCGTTTAAGCCCATTTTCCTCAAGGAAGACCCCGCCAACGGCATGCCGCCACGCCTGTTCGTGGACATATACGGCACGCGCGTCGATAAGAACCTCTACGTCGAGCCCATTTCGTCCGGTCTCCTCGAAGAGATAAAATTCGCCAGGAACACAAAGGACAGCGTAAGGGTCGTTCTTTACATAAAGAGCTTTGACGACTACAAGGTTTTCGCGCTCCAGAACCCGTTCAGGATAGTCATGGACATCAAGGGCTCCGGCAAGACGTCCGAGGATTACAACATCGCCAAGAACGAGCCCGAGCAATATAAATACGAAACCACCCTGCCCCAGGACAAGGTATCGTCCCTTTCGCAGGCCCTTGGCCTCAAGATAAGGACGGTCGTAATCGACGCCGGGCACGGCGGGCACGACCCCGGGGCCATAGGACCGTCAGGCCTCAAGGAAAAGGACGTAAACCTCAAGATCGCGAAGGCCCTCAAGGAGAAGCTCGACAAGGAAGGCGGCAAATTCGGCATTACGAACGTCTACCTTACGAGGAGCGACGACAGGTTTATCCCCCTCGAGGAAAGGACCGGCATAGCGAGGAAAAAGGGTGCCGACCTTTTTATCTCGATTCACTGTAACGCCGCCCGGAGCAGCGAGGCCTACGGCATAGAGACGTTCATACTGAGCTTCACGAACGACCAGAAGTCCCTCGCCGTGGCCGCGAGGGAGAACGCGAGCTCCAACATGTCCCGGAGCCAGATGTCGAGCGTCCTCAAGCAGTATCTCCTGAGCGCAAAGATAGAAGAATCCGAGCGCTTCGCGACGCACGTCCAGAGCTCCGTCGTCGGCAAGCTCTCGGCCAGATACAAACCCGTCAAGGACAAGGGCGTGAAGAAGGCGCCCTTCGTCGTCCTCATCGGGGCCGATATCCCGAGCATTCTCGTCGAGACCGCGTTCATCACGAACCCGAGGGACGAAAAGAGGCTCAAGGACGGCGATTACATCGACCATATCGCAGACGGCATAATGGCCGGAGTAAAGCGCTTCTCCTCCGAAATGCAGACTGCATCCATTCAGTAATTCTTTCGTTTAACCCTGAAGAGATATTAGAAAAGGTATTTGCGAAGGCCGCAAAGGTCCGAAAGCGCTGTTATATCCGAGCCCGCGTCCGGTACAGGAGAGCAGCCGAATTCCCGCCTCAGACGGTCGAGCGCGTCATGCTCGGCGGCGGCGATCTCCGAGTAGCGCCTATAATTGGATTCGAGCTTTTGCGCAAGCTCTTTACGTTTCGAAAAGCCCTTGGGGAGCCTGCCCGCTGGCCGCCTTTCCTCCGGGAAGAGCACCCTGTTAACAACCACGCCCCCGACGTCGTACCCGCCCGCCCGAAGCTCCCCGCGCCACGTGGCGGCGTTCGCCATCGAGTCCTCCCGGAGGCTCGTCACTATCACGAAAGACGCCTCGGGAGATTTTAGAAGCTCGTCCGTCTTCCGCGCCCTCGCCTTCATCCCCTCGCCTACGCCCTCGAAGCCCGAGAAGAACTCCCACATGTCGTGTAGGACGTCGATGCCGACTATCTTCTCTATGAACTTTAACGAGACGGACGTAAAGAGCTTCGTGAACCCGAAGCTCAGCCGGTCCATCATGACGAACGATTTGAAACCCGACGAGTCCAGTATCGCTGCGAGCCTCGACGGGGCCGAGAGAAACCCGGAAAGGTGCTCCGCGGGCGGCGTGTCGAGTATCACGAGGTCGTATTCGCCCTCCTCGAACGACGTAAGCAGCGCCTCCCCTGCCATGTACTCGTGCACCCCGGCCAAAGACGAGGCGACGCTCCTGTAATAGTTGTTCGAGAGGATAGTACGGGCCGCATCTTCCGAAGGGGCGGTTTTCATGACGAGTGCGTCGAACGTCGCCCGCGAGTCGAGGAGCCTTACATCGAGCTCCGCCTTCGGGGCGAATCCGGCCTCACGCATCCGCCTCTCCGTAACGCGGCCGAGCTCGGCGTCCGGGCGCACGCCGAGCGACTGCGCAAGCCTCCGCGACGGGTCCATCGTAAGCGCGAGCGTCCGCCTGCCGCGCGACGCGGCTTCCAGCGCCAAAAGCGACGATATCGTCGTCTTCCCGACGCCGCCCGGGCCTATCGAGACGATAACCTTCTTATCGCTTATGAGACGCGTGAGGTCCGTCATTTCTGTCCCGCCTGATTCTCGATTTCTACCGAAAGCGCACGCAGGTCTTCGAGCGACAGGTCCTTTTTGAACACGCGAGGCGCTGTAAGGACCGCCCCCGGAAGGCTCCGGCGGAGCGTCCTCCGGTATTTCGCCGTGGCCCGCGCGCGGGATATAGTGAGATACGCGAGCCTCATTACGTCGTCATCTGCACCTTCGGCGGCGGCGAGGACAGTCTTCTCCTCGGCGAGAGTGAACGGGCTTTTGACGGCATAGTTGAGCACCGCGCCGAGCACATTTATCCCCGCCTCGCGGACGGAGCCCACTAGATCGAGCGTCTCCCCGGCCGCCATGTCCTCCGGGGCAGAAATAGCGAGAACCGCCGTCTTCCCGGGGTCCTTCAGGAACCCCTCCACCCATTCGATGTGGCTCCGGAAAGCCCCTCCCCGCACCATGTCGAGGACTCGCGACGGCAGGTCGAGTATAGGCACAGCGTGTCCCGTCGACGGGGCGTCGAATATGACCTGGTCGTATCCCCCCGGCCTGTTGCCGAGGTGCCAGACCTTGCCGATGGTTATGAGCTCTTTTAACCCCGGGGCAGCCTCGAAGAATCCGCTCACCGCCTTCGATTTGAGCACAGCGGCATAGAGCGGATAAAGCCTCACGAAACGCTCTTTAACGTATTCGTCGAGCGCGGCCGTGGGGTCGATATAATGCGCGAAGATGCCCTCGTCGATCTCGGTCTCGCCGCTCCCGACTCCGCCCCTGAAACCGAAAAACGGGGAGCCGGGCCTTACCTCCTTCAACGTGACGTAAACGGGCCTCCGCCCGAGGCGGGCGTTTAAATATGCGAGCGCGAGTGAAACCGTCGTCTTCCCCACGCCGCCCTTCCCCGTTATCACGATGAGCTTTTTTCCGAGAATGTCGTCGAGTGTCATGGTTCTTCAGCGTCCGGCCGACGGCGGCGGGGATTTCCGCGGAGAAACCGGATATCGGTTACCGGGTTATTTTACCATCCCGCGCCGCGCGCGCCTCCGTGGGCCCCCATATTGGCGGTCAGTTAGCCGGGCGGAAATCATTTTTCATCCATGTTATTATCATATTCCGAATGGGAAGAACTATAGAGAAAAATACCCCGAACAGGAAAAAATGAGCAAGAACAGAGAGATAGCAGAAATATTCGAAAACATGGCCGACATGCTGAGCATAGCCGACGAGAACCCTTTCAAGATACGTGCTTACAAAAAAGCTGCCGTGAACATATTGGAGCTGAGGGAGCCCGTCGAGGACGCGGCCGCGCGCGGCGAGCTTACGCAGATACCCGGCGTCGGTAAGGAGCTCGCCGACAAGATCAAGGAATACGTCGAGACGGGAAGCATGAAGGAGTACGAAAAACTTCAGGAGAAGATACCGCTCGATACGGTTGACCTCTTGAGGATTCCCGGCCTCGGGCCGAAGACCCTCTCCCTCCTTTTCACCGAGCTAGGCGTAAGGAATGCCGCCGACCTCGAAAAGGCGCTCGACGGGCCAGAGATTCTCCAGTTCAAGGGCATGGGCCGGAAGAAGATCGAGGACATTCGTAGGGGGATCACGCTCCTTCGCGAAAGTAAGGAGAGGTCGCGCCTCGGCGTCGTGCTCCCGCTCGGCGAAAGCCTCGTCGAGGCGGTTTCGAGGATTCCCCGAACCGAAGGAACGATACTGGCGGGCTCTCTCAGGAGGATGCGCGAGACCGTAAAGGATATTGACGTCCTCACGATCTCCGACAACCCTCCCGAGGTGGTCGAAGCGTTCACGTCCCTCCGCCCCGAAAAGGACGTCCTCGCATCTGGCGGCACTAAAGGCAGCGTAATTCTCCAGGGCGGCATTCAGGCCGACCTCCGTGTAGTCGGCCCCGAGTCTTACGGGGCCGCGCTGCTTTACTTCTCCGGCTCCAAGGCCCACAACGTCCGGCTCCGGGGGCTAGCCCAGAAAAAGGGCCTCAAGATAAACGAATACGGCGTATTCAGGGGCGACGAAATGATCGCCGGCGAAACCGAAAAAGAGATTTACGAGACACTCGGGCTCCCATTCATCCCGCCCGAGCTACGCGAAGACAGGGGCGAGATAGAGGCCGCAATGGAGGGAAGGCTCCCCGACCTCATCGAGCTCGCCGACATAAGGGGCGACCTCCACACGCACACCACATGGAGCGACGGCAAGGCTACCATCGCCCAAATGGCCGACGCCGCCGAGGAGCTCGGATACGAGTACATCGCCATAACGGACCACTCCCCGTCACAGACCATCGCGAAAGGTCTCTCGATCGAAAGGCTCGCCGAGAAAAGGATCGAGCTCGACGCCGAGGCTAAGAAGCGAAAGAAAATCCACGTCCTTACGGGTACGGAAGTGGATATAAAGATGGACGGGACGCTCGACTATCCTGATGAGATATTGAAAAACCTGGACGTCGTCGTGGCCTCAGTTCACAGCGGCTTCAAGATGGACCGCGATGCGATGACGAACCGCATCATCAGCGCCATCAAAAATCCCTACGTCCACGCCATAGGCCACCCGACCGGAAGGCTCATAAACGAAAGGGAGCCCTACGACGTGGACATAGACTTCGTCATCGAGGCGGCCGCCGAGTACGGGAAGGCGCTCGAAGTGAACGGCTCCTATCCCCGGCTCGACCTCAACGACCTTCACGTAAGAAAGGCCGTGGACGCCGGGGTGAAGATAATCATATCGACCGACGCCCACTCGACGACACAGCTCCTCTTCATGCGCTACGGCGTCGGGACGGCGCGGCGCGGATGGGTGCAAAAAAAAGACGTCCTCAACGCACTCCCGTTCGGCGACCTCCACGAGTGGCTGAAATCGGTGAGAGGCTAAGATGAAAAAAACAAAATCTCACCCCGCCCGCCTACATCTAATAAAAGCAGGTCTTGGGAATCCACGAATGAAAACCGGTAAACCGGAGCCTCGATGAACACCAAACTGACAGAAAAAGAAGCGGCCGAGCAGATAGAGAGGCTTTCGAGAGAGATCGACAAGCACAACTATCTTTACTACGTCAAGAACAATCCGGAGATTTCGGACTCCGAGTTCGACGCTATGCTGAACGAGCTCAAGGAGCTCGAAGTGCGCTACCCCGACCTCGTAAAACCCGACTCCCCGACGCAGCGTGTGGGAGGATGGGTGGCTGAGGGCTTCACTTCCGTGAGCCACATCGTCCCCATGATGAGCATCGACAATGTATCCACGGCCGAGGGAGCCTACGATTTCGACAAGCGGGTGAAGAAGCTCCTCGAACGGGATGACGTCGAATACGTGGCCGAGCCCAAATTCGACGGCGTATCGGCCTCGCTGACGTACCGGGACGGGATACTCATGCGCGGCGCGACTCGCGGGAACGGGCTCACGGGCGAGGACGTCACGGCGAACCTCAAGACCATCAACACGATCCCGCTCAGGCTCGGCGGCGACGGGAAAAGACCGGAGCTTATCGAGATAAGGGGCGAGGTGCTCTACCCTATCGAGGCGTTCAGGAAGCTCAACAAAGAGCTCGCAGACGCCGGGGAGCCCCTCTTCGCCAATCCGCGAAACGCCGCCTCGGGCGCGATAAGGCAGCTCGATTCATCCATAACCGCATCGAGGCCGCTCACCTTCTACTGCTGGGGCGTTGGCGAGGTCAGGGGCGTCGAGATCGATACGGAATGGGACCTCGTCCGGATGCTCGGCGAGTGGGGGTTCAAGGTAGACGAGCACATGCGCCGCTGCAAAGACATGGACGAAGCCCTCGCTTATCAGAAAGAGCTCGAAGAGATAAGGGACTCCCTTCCCTACGAGGCCGACGGAATCGTCGTCAAGGTGAACAGAAGGGACTACCAGAAAGAGCTCGGCGCAACGGCCAAGCACCCGAGGTGGAACATCGCCTACAAGTTCAAGCCGAGGCAGGGGACGACGGTCGTGAACGACATCACCGTCCAGGTCGGCCGCGTCGGCCTGCTCACTCCTGTTGCGGAATTAGAGCCCGTAGGTATAGGCGGCATCACGGTCAAGCGCGCCTCCCTCCACACGGACGACATAATCAAGGCCAAGGACATCAGGATAGGCGACACGGTACTCGTCGAGCGCGCCGGCGACGTCATACCCGACATCGTAATGCCGATCATCGAGAAGCGTACGGGCAAGGAGAGGGAATTCGTCATGCCCTCTGTGTGCCCTGTCTGTGGTACGCCCGTCGAAAGGGAGGGCGCGTACTTCTACTGCCCGAATCTATCCTGTCCGGCCCAGCTCAAGGGACGTATACGGCACATGGCCGGCCGCCGCGCGTTCGACATCGAAGGGCTCGGCGAAAAGATCGTCGAGCAGCTCCTCACCGAGGGGCTGATTAAAGACCCGGCTGGCGTGTTCTACCTGAAGAAGGACGAGCTGACCCCGCTCGAAAGGTTCGCAGAGAAGTCCTCCGCGAACCTCATAGCCCAGATTGAAAAGAGTAAGAACGTCCCCTTCGACAGGTTCATTAACGCCCTCAGCATCCCCCACGTCGGCGAGCGCGTGGCCCAGATACTGGCAGAGAATTTTTCGAGCGTGGACGCGCTGATGAACGCCGCTCCGGAAGAGCTTACGGAGATTCACACGATCGGCATGGAGATCGCCGAGAGCATCGTCCACTTCTTCCAGTACGGGCAGCATCGTGAGCTGATCCGGAAGATGCTCGACGCCGGTGTAGAGATAAAATACGAAACGAAAGCCCCTGTCAGCGACAAGCTTAAGGGTATGGTATTCGTTTTTACCGGCGGGCTCCATACGATGACGAGGGACGAGGCCGAAAAGCTCGTGGCCCTTAACGGCGGCCGCGCCACCTCATCAGTAACGAAGAAGACGAATTACGTCGTTGCCGGAAAGGACCCGGGCTCCAAGCTTGAAAAGGCCGAGTCTCTGGGGATAGAAATCTTGAGTGAGGAAGATTTCAAAAAGATGGTCGGCTAGTCCTGAGAGCCGGGCACCGAAAAAAGTCAGGCCCGCCCTCTCTGCCTCATAATCTCGTATATGAGAATCCCCGCCGAAACGGAGGCGTTGAGCGACGTAACGGTCCCCGACTGCGGTATCGACACGAGGAAGTCGCACTTCTCCCTGACCTTCGCCGAAATCCCCTTCCCCTCGTTCCCTATGACGAGCCCTAGGTCCACCTTCGACAGGTCCTCCTCGTAAACCGGCTTCGGCGCTTTCGCGTCGGCCCCTGCTATCCACACGCCCTCACGCTTGAGCTCCTCTATCACGTTCGAGATGTTCGTCACGCGCGCCACGGGCACGTGGTTCACAGCCCCCGCGGACGCCTTGATGACCGCCGGGGTAACGGAGGCCGCCCTGTCCTTCGGTATTACGACGCCGTGCGCGCCGAGTACGTCCACGGTCCTTATGATAGCCCCGAGGTTCTGGGGGTCTTCCAGGTGGTCGAGTATGACTACGAGCAGCTTTTCGAGTTTCGAGCGTGACGCCTCGATTATGTCGCCGACTGAGGAGTATTCCCACTCCGGCACACGCGCCGCGACGCCCTGGTGCGACGCCGTTCCCGTAAGCCGCGTAACAGCGTCCTTGGGCAGGAGCTGAACCCTCACTCCCCTCTTCTTTGCGATGGCGAGTATTTCGTGATCCCCCTCCTTCCGGGAATCCTTCGCGACTATGATCTCGTCGATCCGCGATCGCGGGTCCGCGAGCAGCTCCTTTACAGGATTCTTACCGTAGATTATCAATCGGGATCACCGCGTCAGTTCTGCGCGGCGCCGCTTTTGCCTTCGCCGAACTCTTCCTTGGCCTGCCGGATCTTAAGAAGGATGTTGTCGTTGAGCCACTTCGGGTCCCACCACTCTATCGGCCTTACGGCCACGCCGCCTACGTATACGCCGTAATGGAGATGGTCTCCTGCCGCGAGCCCCGTCTGCCCCGTCTTGCCGATGATTCCATTCTTCTTGACCTCGTCGCCGACGTTGACGTCTATAGAGCTCATGTGGCCGTATAAGGTCGAAACCCCCATACCATGGTCTATGATAACGGTATTGCCGTAAATCCCGAGCGGGCCGGCATAGACCACGATGCCGTTATTCGCCGCCTCTATTGGATAGCGCTTCGTAACGGCAAGGTCGTATCCGAGGTGATACTGCTTGTCTATAGGCTCGCCGTTATAGATGTACGTCCTCTCGTCCGCGAAGTTGGCCTCTACCTTCGAATTCGAGAGCTGGTGAAAAGGGCCCTCCCAGAGTATCGCGCTGTCCGACTTCGTCGTCGCGTCGCGGATGGTCGCGTCGTTCTCCTTTCTGAGCTTGCTGTTCACGCTGAGGAAGGCGGTCTTGGCGTCCGCGTTGGCGGAGTCGCCCGCGAGCGGGGTTATAACGTCCCTTATGAAGTTATCGCTTATGTTTATGTTGCTCTGCCTGTAGGGAATGGTCTTGAGCCTGTAGGGCACCGATGCGGTCTTCCGGTTCCCCGCCGCGTCTTCGGCCACGAGCGTTATCGTCTCGCCCGCCGGCACATTATAGGGATAGGCGAAGAACGCGAAATACACGTTATCCTCGAGGAAGTCGCTCTTGTAGCCGGGGAAGAAATACTCCCCCACCTGAACTCCGCTTTTTACCGCGTCGGGGGATGTCTTGTAAATTACGAGGTGTGACCCGCCGTGGTTGATGTTGTGATCCGTCGATATGAGATTGGCAGCCGGGGGCTCGAGATCGACACTGACCTTCTTTTTGATCTCCGTCTTGTTCCCCGAGAAGAATTTCAGCTTCGAGCCGTCTTTCACCGTTACCTTGAGCTCGGCCGGTCCTTCCTTAATGCCGAGCCTCGCCGGGTCGGCCGTGACGGTTACCCTGTCGGCCATGACGCCGTCGGGGTACGTCTTCTCTAAAAGCGTCGTCTCGCCGCTTTCGTTCGAGAGCTTGACCGTAATGCTCTTAAGCCCCTTTCCCTTGTCGCTCATCTCAATGTCGAACGGCTTCGTGCCGAGGTAATCCGTGTCGAGCTTTAGATTCACCTCGGGCGAGTGCCATTCAATATTCGGATAGATGTATATGAAGCCGCCTACAATCAGCGCCAGAATAAGAAGCGTAAAAAATTTACCCATGTGTTATAACCTCATGTTCTCTTGGAATTATTATTAACGATATACCGCGCGGTCAAAAGCGTTTTTTTATCACGCCGGGATACTCGGGGAAGTACCCCTCGATTACCGAGAGGTCGAAGCTTCCTAGTATCGCTTCCTTCGGCTCGTTTTCCAGCAGGAACTCGAAGGACTTTTTTACGAGCTCGTCCGGGGGTGTTCGCCCTTCCGAGAGCCTTTCGTAATATTCCTTTCCGAGCCTCACCTTATGGGACGTCTGCGAGCCGCCCTCTCTGACCACGACTTCGTATTCGAAGCCCCCGCCGCCCGATGTTGTCTCCGTAACAGTTATCCCGGCCACCTGAGCCGCCTTTTGCTTGTCAAAGTGAAATATTATAACCTAGTCTCCGAAAGCATAAAACGCAGCCGGCGGATAAGGATTTTTGTAATGGATATCGCGAGCTTCGACGAGACCGTGCACGATATAAACAGAGTCGCAGGGCTTATACTCTCGGCCGACGAGGTGAACGCGGCCCGGAGCTCGCCCAGCGGCTCGCTCGGGGTGATAAAGAACCTCATACGCGCCGGGAATAATTTTCTCGGCCGCGAGCATATAAGCCTCGCGCTCGACGAAGGGAAGATCGCGGGGCTCGTCATAGGATACCCCGGCCGGGGGCACGACGAGCTGGGCACTCTTTTGAGGCTCCTTCTGTCCCTAAGGCTGGGCGAGCTCGCGAGCTACTTCACGGTCGTCTCGAAGACGCTGCACGGGGAATATACCCCCGACATCGCGCCCGACGAATATTACATTAGCCTTATAGTCGTAGACGAAAACATGCGCGGCAAGGGCGTCGGGTCGTTTCTCCTCGGGAGCGCTATTGATGAGGCCAGGGCCGAGGGATGCAGGGCTATACTGCTCGACGTGGACAGGGAGAACAGCGCCGCCCGCGAGCTATATGGGAAATTCGGGTTCGAGCCTTCCGCCCGGAGCACATTCCCCGGCCCCTGCCCCGGCCCGCCGACGACTGTAACACTCGAGCTTAGGCTCGCTTGAGCAAGAAAATGGGAGATTTCAAAAACGAATTCAGCTGGTCGGTCTCGCGCGACGCGACGTTTAAGGAATGCAAACGGAAGTACTACTACGCCTACTACGGATACTGGGGCGGGTGGGACAGGAACAATGCCGACTACGTCACGAGGACGCTCTACGTCCTTAAGCAGCTCCAGAACAGATGGCTCTGGAAGGGCTCGGTAGTCCACCACGAGATAGAGCGCGTCCTCAAGGAGCTGGTCACTACCGGCAGGCTCGTGCCCTTCGAAAAATCGGTCGAGAGGGTAAGGACCATGATGCGGGAAGGGTTCAGGTATTCCCGCGACAAGCTCTACTGGGACCACGAAGGGAGCATGAAGAACAAAACCGCCCTCTTCGAGCACGAGTACGAAACCGGCACTCCCGACAAAGTGTGGAAGAAGAACTACGACGAGGTGGTCGAATGCCTTAAGGCATTTTACGAGTCCCCGGTCCTGGAGGAGATAAAAAACACGCCTCACGACAAAATAATCTCCATCGAGAGCATGAACGGGGCCTATTTCTCGTTTTCGGAAGACAAGTATTTCGTAAAGCTCGACCTCGCTTATGAAAAGGACGGAGGCATCGAGATAGTAGACTGGAAGACCGGGTCCGGCGAGGCAGACGACTTTCAGTTCAGGCTCTACACTCTCTACGCCGCCGAGGAGCTCGACGTCCCCCGCGAGACGATATCACTTACGGAATATAAGCTCCAGTCCGGCGAGTCCGCCGTACACAAATTCACGAAAGAAGATCTCGCGGCCGCCGAGGAATACATCAAGAACAGCATCCGGGAGATGAAGGACTCCCTTTCGGACGAGGCCGAGAACACCGCCGTCATGAAAGACTTCCCGAGGACTGAAGACGAAAAGACCTGCGAATATTGTAACTTCAAGAAGATTTGTTTCGACCTCGAATAGGGCGAATAACGCCCTCCCCCGCCCGCTCCGGGCTTCCGGCTCCCATGCCGGTCTTAACAGAAAATTCGGATTAAGGGTGTAAAATGATAGAATAGGAAATGGAAGGGCCATGTCCGAATTGATAAGAAAAATTAACAATTTCTTCTCGCGCCAGCTGTGGCGGATTGATACGAGCGCCCTTACACGGCCGAGGTCCATACTCGTAAACACCGTAAGGCTTCTCTACATTACATTCCGCGAATACAGGAGTAACGAGCTTGCGCTCAGGGCAATGAGCCTCGTCTATACGACGCTCCTGTCGATAATCCCTCTCCTCGCGTTCAGCATATCCCTTCTGAAGGGCTTCGGCGTCGTAGATAGCCAGCTCGAGCCCCTCCTCCAGAAATTTCTGGCCCCTCTCGGCGAAAAAGGACCCGAGATCGCCAGGCAGATAATGGAGTTCATCGGGAGGATAAACTTCGGCGTCCTCGGCGCCGCCGGGCTCGTCATGCTCATCTACACCTCCATATCCGTCATCCAGAAGATAGAGGATTCGATGAACGTCATATGGAAGGTCATCAAGGGCAGGAGCTTCGCCCGAAGGTTCACCGACTACGCCGCGGCGCTCCTGGTAGGTCCGGTGCTACTATTCGCCATGTTCGTCATCACGGCGACGCTTTCGAGCAACACCCTGGTCACGAAGATCGCCGAGATAGAGCCCTTCGGGACGATCGTAGTCGCCTCGGGAAAGGTCATCCCGTTCACGTTCGTCATTCTCATTTTCGCCTTCATCTACTACGTAATCCCGAATACGAAAGTGAGGTTCTTATCCGCGCTCGTCGGCGGCGCAGTCGCCGGCATAGCGTGGCACATCACCGGCTGGATTTTCACCGTGGCCGTAGCCTCATCCACAAAATACGCGGCGATATATTCCGGCCTCGCCGTCCTCATCATATTCATGATATGGCTCTACATCAACTGGCTCATAGTTCTCATAGGCGCCGAGGTCGCGTTCTGCCACCAGAACCTGAAATTCCTCACTCTGAGAAGAGAGGTCTTCAATCTGGGCCCGAAGCTCATGGAAAAGCTCTCGATAATCGTCATGTACCGTGTGGCGTATAACTTCTACAACGAGCTCGAGGCATGGACTCTCAGCTCTCTTATCGCCAGGACAGGGCTTCCGAGGGAGCCGGTCGTGGAAACCGTAACCGAGCTCATGCAGGAAAATCTCCTGGTCGAGACAAAAGACAATCCCCCATTCCTCATACCGACGCGAAGCATTGAGAAAATAAGGCTTAGGGAAATCTTGTCCGCCGTAAGAACGACCGACCAGACCGATCTTGTAGAGAAGAAATATCTTTCCGTGCCCGCGGTGGACGAAATCACCGACAGGGTGGAAAGCGCGGTGAACGAGGCGCTCGGCGAGCTTACGCTCAAAGACCTCGTAACCAGGGATGAAAAGGAAGAAAGGAGGGGGCAATCAACCCCCTCCCCTGAAGTTTCCGGCTAATTACACCTAAGCTGGCCTCTATCGTTATAGACGCCCTTGTTGCAGTTCTTGTATTTTATGCTCGTGTGGGAATACTTCCCGTTCCTGTTAAGGCACTCGGCTTCGAGCACGTTACCTTCGACGTATATGTCCTTGCAGGTGCTCTTGTAGCTGCCCTTGGGTAAAGAGCCGCTTCCGCCCCCGCTGCCTCCGCAGGCGAGCTGGCCGTTATCGTTCCATATATCCTTGTTGCAGTTCCTGTAATTGATCGAAGTGTCGCGCCAGCCCCCGTTCTTTTTCTTGCAGCTCGCGTACAGGCGGCTGCCCTCGGTGTAATAATCGTTGCAGCTGTTCTTGTAGCTCCCGCGCGGGACGCTTCCGCCAGAGCCCGACCCTTTACATGCGAGGTCGCCGTTATCGTTCCAGATATCGCCCGAGCAGTTCTTGTAGTTGATGTTCGTATTGTTCCAGACCCCGTTTGTCTTCTTGCACTGGGCTTTTAGCTTGTTGCCGTCGGTGCGTATGTCGCGGCAGGAATTCTTGTAACTGCCCGAAGGGGTTTTGCCGGGATTGATCGAGGAGTGTTTGCACTTTAAAGTCCCGTTATCATTTCGGATGTCCCCCGAGCAGTCATGATACTGGAGCGTGGAATTATGCCAGTCGCCGCCCACCGTCTTGCACTGAGCGACAAGATTCCCGCCGACGACCGATATCTGCCGGCACGTGTCCTTATAGCTCCCGCCGGGTATGTTCTGGGCACGGGAGTCAGTGCCCTGCATAAATATGGCTACCGATAAAGAAAAAGATAAGATCAGCACACGGATTATAAATGCAGTCATTTCCATCTCCTCCTATGTTTGGGATTCAATCATTTGAATTATACATCATCAGGGTTTCTAATAGAACGCATAATACCAAGTGTTTACGGATAATTCCGATGCGCATCCGGGCCACTTTTTTTAAAACCGGCGGTCATGTATAATGAGGAACCGGACTGTAATAAAACGGACAACTCATGACGCTATTGTGCATAAGACTGCTCGGATACATCCTCACCCTATCTATATGCACGGCGGCAATCTCGGCTCCGAAAGCGCTTGGGGCCAGCATAGGCGTCGTGTTCGATGGCCCCTCCGAAATAAACCAGAGAACGCTCTCTGTTTACGAGAAGGAAATAAACGACCTCACAGCCGGCGAGTTCACCGTAAGCTTCCCCCCGGGCAAGATAATAACCGCGGACTGGACGGCCCAGGGCGTAAGGTCTGCGCTCGAAAGGCAGCTCTCTGACCCGTCGGTCGATATAGTAATCGCCCTCGGCATAATAAGCTCCACAGAGCTCTCCGGATGGGGCGGCTTTCCCAAGCCCGTCATAGCGCCGTGGGTCATTGATCCGAAGCTGCTTGGTCTCGCGCCCGGTGAAGACGGCGGGAGCGGCATAAGGAACTTCTACTACATATCCCGCACTGCGAGCTTCGACAGGAACCTCGCCGCGTTCAAGCAAGCGGTGGGATTCAAAAAACTCGCTGTTGTCTATATGCCCATAGTAATGCAGCTCGCACCCGGTATCGAAACGGTAGTCAGGAGGAGCGCTGCGGCAAACGGCATCGATATAGAGCTCGTCCCCGCGTCAGATTCCGCCGCCGCGACGGTGGCCGCAATCCCCGCCGACGCCGAGGCCGTGTACGTAACCCCACTTCTAAATTACAGCCAGACTGAAATGAAGCGGCTTTACGAGGATATCGCTCAAAGGAAGCTGCCGAGCTTTTCCGTAGCCGGCAAGAACGGCGTTGACGAAGGTGCCCTAATGGGGCTCGATCCGGAATTCGACCCGACGCGCGAGGCAAGGCGTGTGGCCCTCGTCGTACAGAGCATACTCCTGGGGCAGGATCCGGGCAATTTCCCCGTGGTGTTCGACGCCGGGACTTCATTATCGATCAACATGGCGACCGCACGCACGATAGGGTTCTATCCCACCTGGGACCTCCTTACCGAGGCCGTCCTGGTGGACGACCGGGTGGCCGAAGCCGGCAGGAAGCTCAGCCTGGAGCAGGCCGCGAGCGAGTCGGTCGAGGTCAACCTCGACCTCCTGGCGGCCGGCGAGTTCGTAGCGTCCGGGGCCCAGGACGTTCGGCTGGCCCTCGCGCAGCTTCTTCCCCAGTCCGACATATTCGTCGACAATACCTACGTGGACAAGGACAGGGCCGAGGCGAGCCTCGGAACACAGCCGCAAAGGGACCTGAGCGTCGGCGGCAATCTGCGCCAGCTCATATACTCCGAAAAGGCGTGGTCGAACCTCACCGTTCAGAAGAGGATCCAGGAATCGAGGGAGTTCACGAGGGACGAAATCGAGCTCGACATAATCGCAGCGACGTCAATCGGATATTTGAACGTCCTCAGGGCCAAAACGATTGAAAGCATACAGAAGGAAAACCTGAAGCTCTCAAAATCGAATCTCGGTATTGCGAGGATAAGGCGCGACATCGGCGTCGCCAGCCCCGCCGAGGTTTACAGGTGGGAGAGCCAGATTTCCTCCGACAGGATACAGGTAGTAAACGCTGAAGCGCAGAGGAAAAACACCGAAATACTCGTCAACAGGCTCCTCCACAGGCCTCAGGGCGAGGCGTTCACCACGGTCGAGACAGGGCTCGATGATCCGTCCCTTCTGGTGAGCGACCCCCGGCTGAGGAAATATCTCAACACGCCTGAAACATTCAGAATATTCATGGATTTCGTGGTCTCCCGCGGTCTCGTCCAGTCCCCCGCGATCCAGGCGATAAACTCGCAGATGGAAGCTCAGAACAGGATTCTGACCTCCACGAGGCGGGCGTTCTGGTCGCCTACCATAGTCGCCTTCGGCGAGCTGAGGCAGTTCGTCTACGAGGGCGGGGCTGGAAGCAGCATCGACCTCCCGCCCGGGTTTCCGCTCGATATACCCAAGACGGACGATACCGACTGGGTGATTCAGCTCCAGGCCTCGTTCCCCCTGTTCACCGGGGGGGCGAAGATAGCCGACTACAGGAAGGCAAGGAGCGAGCTCTCGAGGCTCACCTACGAAAAAGAATCTACATCCGAAAAGGTCGAAGAGAATATTAGAACGTCCCTTAACAATGCCGGGGCTTCTTATCCGAGCATAGGCTTTGCGCTCGACGCCGCCGACGCGGCGAAGAAAAATCTCGACATAGTCACCGACGCCTACTCCCGGGGAGTGGCGTCCATAATCGACCTCCTCGACGCGCAGAACGCCGCGCTCTCGGCCGAGCTCAACGCGGCCAACGCCGTATACAACTTCCTCATAGATCTGATGAACGTCCAGAGGGCTTCGGGGAAGTTCGATTTCTTTACCACGGTCGAGGACAGGGAGGAGTTTTTCAGAAATCTCGAGCAGTATTATCAGACAGCCGGGGCCGATGTCGGTGGAGAATGAGCACGGCGCGGGGATAACAATGAAGGACGTTACGAGGAAAACTATGAGAGCCGCTAAAAACCTTACCGGGATGTGCGCAGTCCTGTTCATTGCCGCAATCGTGGCGCTTTCTGGCTGCGGGGGCGAAGAGGAATCCGCGCCGGAAGCCCCGGTTGTAAGGCCCGTAAAAACGATAACCCTCGGCGGGGATCAGGGGACGGGCAGGAGCTTTCCGGGCAAGGTGCAGGGCGCCCAAAGGGTGAACCTCTCGTTCAGGGTACAGGGGCCTCTCGTCCAGCTCCCCGTAAACGAGGGAGACGAGGTAAAAAAAGGCCAGCTCCTCGCCAGGCTAGACCCGAGGGATTACCAGATAGCCTACGACGAGGCCTACGCCCAGTACATCGAAGCTGTAGCAGACTACAACAGGTACAGGGACCTCTACGAAAGGGACGCCGTGGCGGTCGCCGACCTCGACGTCAGGAGGGCCAAGAGAGACACCGCCAAGGCCAGGCTCGATTATGCAAAGGCCAACCTCGACTACACTACCCTCAAGGCCCCCTATAGCGGCTACATCGGGGCCAAGTACGTGCAAAACTACCAGGAAGTAAGGCCGTTCGAGAACATCCTCAGCCTCCAGGACCTTACGACTGTCGAAATAGTAATAGACCTTCCCGAAAACATACTTTCTTCGGTCAAGATTGGTGACCTGGTCAGGCTGTACGCGACGTTCAGGTCGGCGCCCGGCGAAGAATTCCCGCTCACCGTTAAGGAAATCAGCGCACAGGCGGACCCGCGCACGCAAACCTACAGGGCGACCCTCAGCATGGATCAGCCCGAAACCATAAGGGTGCTCCCGGGCATGACCGCACAGGTGCACGCCGAGGCGAAGACAAACGGAAACAACAACGGCGGATATTTCATTATCCCCGCAATCGCAGTCGTTCCGGGCGACGGGCCGGATCAGTACGTGTGGGTGGTCGATCAGAACGACCGGACCGTGCAAAAAAGAAAGGTCAAGGTCGGCTCCGTAACTGGGGAGAAGGACATAGAAATACTCGGCGGGCTCAAGGCGGGCGATATGGTCGTCGTATCCGGAATCACGCAGCTAAGGGAAGGAATGCAGGTAACACTCATGGACTGACGCCTTCGTAAGAAGGTCCTCGATATGAACATAGCCGAATATTCTATTAAAAAAAGCGTAATCACGATTACCCTGACGATCGTATGCATCTACCTCGGGATTCAGTCCTTTGGCGGCCTGCCCCGTCTGGAAGACCCCGAGTTCACCATCAAGGAAGCGATAATTCTGACCCCCTACCCCGGGGCCACGGCGGCCGAGGTCGAGGAAGAGGTCACGAACGTCATAGAAAAGGCCGTCCAGGAAATGGGGCAGCTGAAACGCGTCGAATCCACGTCCTCGAGGGGCCTCTCGACGGTTAAGGCGGTAATCAAAGACGAGTACGACAAGAACGGCCTGCCGCAGGTTTGGGACGAGCTCAGGCGTAAGGTTAACGACTACCAGTCCCAGCTCCCTCCGGGGGCCGGGCCGTCCCTGGTCAACGACGATTACGGCGACGTCTACGGCGTCTACCTCGCGATCACGGGCGAGGGTTATACGTACGCCGAGCTAAAGGACTACGCCGACCTCTTAAAGCGCGAGCTCCTTCTCGTGAACGACGTCAAGAAGATAGTACTATACGGCGAGCAGCCCGAGGCTGTGTACGTCGAAATGTCGCGCGCCAAGATGGCCGCCCTCGAAATATCCCAGTTCGATATATACAACGCCCTTCGGGCAAAGAACCTTCCGGCCGACGCGGGCACCATAGACGTAGGCAAAGAATACTTTCCTATCAACCCGACCGGCGAGTTCACGTCCGTGGACCAGTTCGGCGACCTTCTCATAAGCAGCCGCGGTGGCGACAGCCTGGTCTATCTTAGGGACGTAGCCGATGTCAGAAGGGGTTACAAGGATCCGCCCAGGAATATGCTGAGATACAACGGCAAGCCCGCCATAGGGCTCGCCATATCCACGGTGCTCGGCGGTAATGTCGTCACCATGGGCGAGCAGATCGACGAGAAGATAAAAGAGCTCGAGCCGCTGGCCCCGCTCGGAATGGAGCTCGAGGTAATATCCCTCCAGTCCGAATCCGTAACGCAGGCCATAAACGGCTTCGTCATAAACCTCGTAGAGGCGATTGTCATAGTCGTGGTCGTGCTCCTTTTCGCGATGGGCTTAAGGAGCGGCCTCATCATAGGGGCGGTTCTATTTATAACCATATGCGGCACCTTCGTCTTCATGGGCATGTGGAGCATCACGCTCGAAAGGATTTCGCTCGGGGCCCTCATCATAGCCCTCGGCATGCTGGTCGATAACGCCATAGTGGTCGTCGACGGCATGAAGATAAAAATGGAGCAGGGGGAAGACGCCGTAAAAGCGGCCCGCGAGATAGTCGGCCAGACGGCAATGCCCCTTCTGGGCGCTACCGTCGTGGCGGTCCTGGCGTTCGCCGCTATAGGGACCTCCAAGGACAGCACAGGCGAGTACTGCAGGAGCCTCTTTCAGGTCATCCTCATATCGCTCATGTTCAGCTGGGTAACGGCCGTCACCATAACGCCGCTCATATGCAAATACTTCCTCAAACAAAAAGACCCGAAGGACAGCGGTCCCGCCAAAGACCCCTACGCCGGAGCTTTTTTTCAGGTTTATAAAAAGCTCCTCGTCACCGCGATAAGATTCCGCTACATAACGATCGGCGCGGTCGTCGGTGTATTCGTTCTGTCGCTCATAGGATTCGGATTCGTAAAGACCATGTTTTTCCCGACTTCTACCAGGCCCCAGTTCTTCGTCGAAGTCTACTTCCCCGAAGGATACAGGATACAGGACACCGCCAAAGAGCTTGAGAAGGCCGAAGAGTATCTAAAGGGCATCGAAGGCGTGACCGATGTAACGAGTGAAATTGGAGGCGGCGACCCGAGGTTCATTCTTACGTACGTCCCCGGTAAAGCCTCCCCGAGCTTCGCCGTCATACTGGCCTCGGTCGAGGAATATGGTGTCATAGACCAGGTATACAACAAGGCCCAGACAGATCTCGAAAACCTCCTGCCCAACGCCGTCGTGAACGTAAGGAAATTCCTCCTCGGGCCGGGGGAAGGCGGAAAGATACAGCTCAGGATATACGGCTCCGACAGGACCGTTTTGAGAGAGCTTGCCGGGGCCGCAAAGAACATACTTAAGTCGGACCCCCAGGCCAAGGCCGTAAGGGACGAATGGAAAGAAAAGCTCAAGGTCGTAAGGCCCCAGCTCGAAGAGGCGCAGGCGAGCCAACTCGGCATTTCGAGGCCCGACGTCGCCAAAACGTTCGAGGAATCCTTTTCCGGGACGACGACCGGCGTCTACAGGGATAAGACCGGCTTCGAGGGCCAGCTCCTTCCTATAATCGCCAGAGCGCCCGAGGACGAAAGACTCGACCTCGACACCATACAGAGCCTCCAGGTCTGGAGCCCGGCGGCCGGAAGGATGATACCCATAGGGCAGGTGATCTCGGGCTTTAACACCGAGACGGAAGACGCCAACATCGGGCGGCGCGACCGTATGACGATGATAAAAATTCACGCCGACCCGAGGACCGAGCTCCCGAGCGAGCTCTTGGCGCGTGTAAAGCCCCAGATAGAAAAGGCGCTCAACGTGGACGTCGGAAAGGTCACGGGGCAGAGCTTCGGACCCGATGACGACCCGTTCACGGATTTCACTCACGACGTCATTCCTATAAGGGACGCCGACATGCTTCCCCTCAAGGGAATGCCCGGTTACTACATCGCATGGGGAGGCGAAGCCGAAGACTCGGCCCGCGCTAACGCGGGGCTCGCGACAAAGCTGCCAATCTTCTTCGGGATGATGGTGCTGGTGGTTGTTTTCCTCTTTAACGCGATAAAACAGCCGCTCATAATATGGCTCACCGTTCCGCTTTCTATTATCGGCGTCACGGCGGGGCTCCTCCTGTTCAAGCAGCCGTTCGGGTTCATGGCGCTTCTCGGCCTTTTGAGCCTTTCGGGCATGCTCATAAAAAACGCCATCGTGCTCATAGACCAGATAGACAGCGAGATCAAAACCGGAAAGGACAGGTATCTGTCCGTGGTCGATTCGGGGGTCAGCAGGCTTAACCCCGTCATGATGGCCGCCGCGACGACCATCCTCGGCATGATACCCCTTCTTCAGGACGCTTTCTTCATATCCATGGCCGTTACGATCATGTTCGGGCTCCTTGTCGCGACGGTGCTTACGCTCGTCGTGGTCCCTGTCCTCTATACGATATTCTTCAAGATACCGAGCCCATCCAAATAACCCGGCCTGCTAGTGCGGGGCTTCTCAACACGGCGCTGGAAGTCTAATCTTCGCTTTCCGGCCTGAACAGCCTTTCATACGATGTATACGGCCCCACAGGTATTATGCTCACTATATCGAGGAAACCTTCTCTCACGAGCGGAAGCGCATCGAGTTTTTCCCGTACGTGGTCCATGCTGTCCGATTCCAGCGTGAGCACGACCCCTCTCCTGTCGAGACGGTGATTTATCGCCCGCAAAAAGCCCGATTTATGAAGCTCCCATGCATAGCGCACCTCTTCGTGTACGAGCGATGGATTTTCGTCGTATTTTATCCTGTCCGACAACTCCGCGATCGCAAAAAATTGCATCTCGTCTCTCCTTGTGTGATTTTCATTCCGGAGGGCCGGGGCCAAGCTTCATCCCCCGCTTCCGCGATTATCATACTGAAATTCCTTCAGTCAGACGCTTAACGATTCTTTTCCAAAACCCCGGCGTCGGCGCATACGGCCCAGGCCATGGCCCTTATCTCGCCAGGGTTCCGGTTAATATTGGTGCATTCGACGAGCCACGCGCCTTCGTCGGGGCGCGGGGCGTTAATGGTGAGGGCGGCGCTCCCCAGCGTGTTGAGATAGCCCGTGCACTCCCCTCCCCCGCCGATGAGCCTCTTCCCGGAAGGACAAGTGCTCTTTACCGAAATGCTCTTGCCCGTGGCAGCGGATACGATTTCAGATTCCTTGGGTATGAACGTGACCCCGTCCTCCGCCCCGGCGATGTGGGTGAAGCCGCCCGAAAAGTACAGCGCGGCGGCTATAAAAACTGCCGTGATTAAACGAGTATTCATGACAAACCTCCTCATTCTTTACTAACGCTTAATAATCTATCACATTATCGGAACGGTGAGGCGTAAAAATCCTTTGCGAGGCGCAGCCAAGAAAACCGTTCTTTCGGAAACCGCCCGGGTGTATAATTAAATCTCATGTTTACCGGGAATAAAACGATCCGTCTCTTTCATACTGTGCTAGCTGCTCTACTTCTTGCCGTCATCGTGTCATTCGAGGCCGCTGCGCAGGAATCCGGAGGCGAAGGAGGGGGCGAGGAGACTCAGCAGGCCGCTCCTGAAACCCCGATCGTTATCGAGGAGCAGCCCTACGAGTACTACTACTGGCCCGACGAGAACCTCAACAACTTCGGGCTCTCTTCCATGGGCCAGGGCACGACAATGGGCAAAACCCCGGAAAGAATGAGCAACCTCGAAGCCAACCCGGTCAAACCCAAACCCACCCCTGCGCCCGAGGACGAAGAGGAAACTCCATCCGACGAAGCTACAGATGCCGGTACGGCGGCGGAGCCCAATGCCGGCAGACAGACGGGCGCTTCCGGCGCGGCCTTCTATAAATGGGTGGACGAAAAAGGCGAGCTTCACATCACGAATAACATCGGCGAAGTGCCCCTCGAATACCAGCAGCAAATCTACCGGCAGGAAACTCCGTCCGGAGAATAAAAAAATCCCGGCCCCCCGGCATTGAATTGCACGCGGGATTGTATACAATCAATCCGCAAATGAACGGGATTTGCCTCGGAGCTCCATCCCCCGGGCCGAAAACGGGCAGTCATGCGGCAGTCCGTCAGGTCACGTAAAAAATTCACCTTATAACGGATAATTATCATGCGACTCATGCGACAGAAAAAATTCTTCATACTGGCAGGGCTCTCGCTCCTCGCCGTAACCGCCTTCGCCGCCTATGCCTACGCGTCTTCATCCCCATCTGCCGAGCCCCTAGCCTTCCCCGCTCCCCTCGAAAGCTATAATGATTCGGGCCTCGGCAGCGTCTCGGCGATACTGATCGACCGTATTAAACAGGAGCCCTTTAACCTGGTAGTTACGCTTATCTTCCTCTGCGCAATCATACATACGTTCCTTGCAAGTAAGTTCATGAACATCTCCCACAGGCTGGAGCACGAACACGAAGAAAAAATCAAAAGGGGCGAAGCGAAAAGGGATTCGATGAGTGTCTCCGCCAATGCGCTCCACTTTTTGGGAGAAGTCGAAGTCGTGTTCGGGCTCTGGACGGTCGTTCTGTGCGCCGTGATAACGGCAAAATTCGGCTGGCCCACCTTCGTCGGCTACATCACCCACAATGTGAATTTCACGGAGCCCGCCTTCGTGGTGGTCATCATGACGCTCGCCGCAACGAGGCCTATACTGAAGCTCGCCGAAGGCGCTATGTGGAAGGTCGCAAAACTCTTCGGTGGCACCATGGCCGCGCTCTGGCTGACGATACTGACGATCGGCCCCCTCCTGGGCTCGTTCATAACCGAGCCCGCCGCAATAACCATCTCGGCGCTCGTTCTTTCGGAGAAATTTTATTGCCTCAACCCCAGCAACAAGCTAAAGTACGCAACCCTCGGGCTCCTCTTCGTCAACATCTCCGTCGGCGGCACGCTTACGCACTTCGCCGCCCCGCCCGTCCTCATGGTGTCCGCGCCATGGAACTGGGGGACAGACTTCATGCTCATGCACTTCGGATGGAAGGCGTTTACCGGCATTATTATCGCAAACGGCCTCTACTTCCTCTATTTCCGAAAAGAGCTCGCGCGGCTGCAGGAGCAATTCTCGCTCCAGAGCCTCATGGACCAGATCGAAAACAAATACGTGCCGAAGTACCTCGTAGAAGACGAATTCGAGAAAATTAAAGACTCCGTCAAAACCGAGTCGGGATACGTCGAATCGATAAGCGAAAAGACAAGCCAGCTTCTGGCCGTCGTACAGAAAAAGATGGAGGCGGAAGTCCTGCCGAAGCTTAAGGCCGAGGGAATAAGCGAGAGCCTGATACGCCAGGCGTTCGAGAAGCGCCTCGAGCAGGTAAGGCTCGGCAAAATGAGAAGGCTCCTGCCGGGGCTTCTGCCCGAAAGCCAGCGCCCGGAATACAGAGACCCCGACTGGGACGACCGCGAAGACCCTGTACCGCTCTGGGTCACAGTAGTGCATCTGCTTTTTATGGGATGGACTATAGTCAATTCCCACAACACGCCCCTCTTCATGCTCGGGCTTCTGTTCTTCCTGGGCTTCGCACAGATAAGCGCGCCTTATCAGAACAAAATTAACCTCCAGTCCCCGATACTCGTGGGCTTCTTCCTGGCCGGTCTCGTCATCCACGGCGGCCTCCAGGGATGGTGGATCGCTCCCGTGCTGGGGAGCCTCGGCGAGGTGCCACTCATGCTCACGGCAACGGTGCTCACGGCCTTTAACGATAACGCGGCCATCACGTATCTCAGCACGCTTGTCCCGGATTTCACGGACGGTCTCAAGTACGCGGTCGTCGCGGGGGCGGTTACGGGGGGCGGCCTGACGGTCATCGCCAACGCTCCTAACCCCGCAGGTCAGGCGATACTCAGGAAGCACTTCGGCGTCGCCGTATCCCCTGTGGGTCTTCTCCTGGCGGCGCTCCTGCCGACAATCATCATGCTCTGCTGCTTCCTGTTTCTTGGTTAAGCGGCGCAATATTGGGACTGGAAGCCCGGCTCTAACTATCGGGACATACCGTCAGACGGCTGCGCTATGTTTACGGGTTAGCTCTATAAAAATTCGGAAAGGTCTGGAATATCCGGCGGGTAAAGCCGGCGGGAAGGACATGGGCTATCTGGCCCACCTTCTCCTTTCAGGGACGGCTAGTACGGGGCAAGGGCTCGTCCTCAGGATCTGCTCCGTCGTATTGCCCCTAAGCGCGTCGAGGAATCCCTGGTGTCCCTGCGTACCCATGACAATAAGGTCGGCGGGTATATCCGAAGCGACTTTCAGTATGGTCTCGACCGCGTTACCCTGAAGCATCAGATGGTTCCATTCCCACGATGCCTTATCGGGATGTTTTATTTCCGGAAAGCGCGCGGGGTCGCCGACGTAAAGAAGCGTGAAGACGCATGAGCCGTTACCTAGAAGGCCCGCGAACTTCATCGCGGCGTTGATCGCGAGGTGCGGGTCGGGCTCGACATCTACAGGGACGAGAATATTCTTCAGGTTAATGCTCCCGTCGGCCATCGAAACGAAACCATCGTTGGCCTTCTTAAGGAACAGCGTCATACCGCCAGATTCCCTCGACACCTTCTCGGCCACAGATTTACGCATCAGTCTTTCGACGCCGCTCCTGCCGTGTGTGGCGATTACAGTGATGTCGGATGGATAGGACTTAAGATAATTAAGAATGGAGCTTACTGGGTCGCTGTGTACGCCTATGACCTTACTGTAGTAAAACCCCATTTTCTGTATGTCTTCTTCCGGGTTTTCGGCGGAAATAACGTTCCACTTGATCAGCGTGTCCCTTATCTTCGGGAATTCGGGAAGAACGTTCCGGTCCTTGTCCGGGGATACGTGGAACAGGTTCAGCCTCGCGTTCGCGACAAGGGCTATCTTTAGCGCGTGGGCGAAAGCTGCGTCACTCTCGGGCGAAAAATCCGTTGGATAGAAGACGCTTCCGAGAAGGCTCGGCCTCCCCTTGGCCTTGCCGCTGCCGTTCACAGCCGCCTCGTTCCTCGCGTCGAGGAGCGCCCTCAGCGTGCCGTAGGCCTCGTTTATCTCTTTTATCTTGGTCTCGGCGCGCTCTTTGAGCCTGTCGTTATTCTCGTACTTGTCCGGATGCCAGACCTGTACTAGATCCTTGTAGGCACTTTTCAGCTGTTCGTCCGAGAAGTCGTGACCGAGATCGAAGAGATCCAGTAGCTTCCCGATATTTTTGTTGCTCATTCGGATAAGAGTATCAATTTAGAACGTTATACCCTCTGCCTCTCATGCAGTTGCGATATATTTGTTCGTATCCCTTTTCCGAATCATATACCCCTTTCGCTCCGCCCGCAAGACCCCCTATCACGGCGCCGTACGCAAGGCCTGAAACCGTGCTTCCGGCTATGGTTCCGAGCAGTGCGCCCGTACCCGTTCCGACCGCGCCGCCGATCACCGTATCCTTGGCGGTATCCTTCCAGCCGGGGGAACCCTGCTGCGCTATTGCCTTACATTCGGCCTGATCGCGATAATAGGCGTCTTCGTTGCCGACGCTTCTCGGGTCGATGACGGGGCTATATGTCTTACATCCAGCAAGAAGTGTTACAACAGCCAATAAGAAGAATATTTTTTTCAATTTTTTTGCCTCCCTTTCAGGTTTAAGAATGTATCGTATACCACTATAAATATAACCGTTAATTCCCGACTTCCCGAGCGGTTTCTACGAAGTCGCCGCCTATGGGCTCGAGGAGCTGATATCCTACGAGCGGCGTATAGCCGCCGAGCTTATAGTCCCTGACCGTCAGAACGCACTCTGCTGCTCCCTCCGCCGGGTAGCAGGAGAAAGACAGGTTCGAGCCCGCTATGCTGGACGAATCGCCCTCTACTTCCACCGAGGGTATCAGGCCGAAATTGTGAACGTCGAATCCGCCCTTGTCGTTCTTCGAGGCGCGGAAAAGGCCTACGAACTCTACTTCCTCGGTGGTGCGGGGTTCGGCGCCCTCTTCTTCTACAACCATATTCCTCGCTTCTTCGTATATGATGGGTTTTCCGCCTATTGAGCTAACCCTGTCGAGAATGTTGATGGTCACCTTCTGCACCTGTGCGCCGTCTTTGGTCTTCGTTATAACGGTAGTCGTGGTTAAGTCGAAGTTCCCGTCGCTGGCGTTCATGGGCTGGCCGAATGTCCTTGCCTTCGTGACGGTGACGCCGTCCTCTTCGCTGGTCGATACAAGCGTCTTTCCGGCGAGAAGGCTCGTGTAGATCTGCTTGAACTCCGCCGTGGTTATGTCGTTTTCAGCGGCCGATGCAACGCCGCCGAAAAGTATTAGTGCTACATATAAGATGCCTACAGTTTTGAACATTTACGCCTCCTTAAGCTGAATTTATCCCCCCTCGCTCCGCTGAAAACCATTCTAACCTTAAAAAATTTTCAATTCAAGTTAACGCTCGGGCTTCCAATAGTGCGCGGAGTGAAATCGTGCGGAATGACGGGCGGGAAATACTTATTCTCAGGTTGTCTTACGATGCAAAGCCGGATGGCGAATTGTGTCAGGTGATGTATCCCGACTCCCTTAACTTCTGTATCACGAAGCCGATCATAATGTCCCTTCTGACGTAACCGAGAATGCGCGGATCGCATGCATCCTTGACCACCGGGATCCATTTCAAATCGCGGTCGTGCATGACTTCGGCGACTACTATGCTCGTATCCCCCATGCTTGCGAGCACGGGCGACCTGTTCATGAAGCTTGAGGTCGGGGTCGTTGTCACGACGCCGTCGTCGACCGCGCGGAACAGGTCAGCATGCGTGATGATGCCCGAGAGCTTTTCCCCTCCGTCTACGATGCAGCAAAAATCCACGTCCCCCTCGAGGACGGCAATGGCCTTTTCGAAAGTGTCGTCCGGGGCGAGGACGGCCGGCACAGGCCTCAGAAACGTGCCCAAGGGCTCCCTTTCGAGAATCTCGTAAGCCGCGGGAAGGCGTTGCCAGATGTCGCTTCCGCGTTTCCTCACGGCCTCGCTCAGAAAATCCCTGAAGGGTTTCAGCGTGCCGGATATCTGCTCGAAAACCTTCTTGCCCATAACCGTAAGCTCGACGCCAGTCTTCGCCCTGATGCTCGCCTTGTGGTCCCTGCCGTCGAGGAGCGCCATCTCGCCGAAGAAGTTCCCCGGCCCGAGGACGGCGAGCACTATATCCTGTCCCGATTCGGAAGACTTCCTCAGCACCTCTACCTCCCCCAGCTCGATTATGTAGAAGTCCGTCGATGGGTCGCCTTCCTTGAATATGTAGTCACCCGGCTGGAAGTGCGCCCGCGAGACCCTCTCCGTTTTGTCGCCCTTCGGGTGGGCGAGGTCCCGCGAATAGAATATCTCCCATGCCCAGTCGAAGCCCACCTTCAGCCTGTGCGAGATGCTCGGGAGCTTGAAGAGATAAACAGAGCGCCAGAGGAACCACGCCATGAACCCGGATATGTGCATACCCAGGAACTCGGCGACGGCGTTGTGCCCTCCGATGGCGCACAGCTGCCCGAGCGGCTTGAATTTAAAGGGCTTCGTCTCATCGCCCTTTATTACGCGGATTATATTCTCCGCCGCCTGCCTGCCTTCCCGCTCGGCGAACTGCCCCGTTGTAGGGCTCATGCTCTTGTCGTAGTCGTTCACTATAAGCGCGCAGTCGCCTATCGCCCAAACATTCCCCTTGCCCGGCACCCTCATATCCGGCTCGGTAACGATCCGGCCCTTTTCCTTCGGAATGTCGAGCGCCTGGACCATCGGCGAAGGGGCGTTCCCCACTGTGCACACGATAGTCGCTCCGTTCACCCAGTTCCCGTCCGTCATCCCGACGCCCTCGGGCGTGACGCACGAAACCCGGCGCTTCAGCAGCACCTTTATCCCCGCCTTTTCCATCTCTATCCTGGCGAAGTCTCTTAACTTCGAGCTTACCTCGGGGAGGACCTGGTCGTGCGAATGTATGAGCGTGACCTTTATCTCTTCCTTGGGAATGTTTCTGTAATATTTATAGGTCGAGCGGACGAGGTCGTTTATCTCACCCGCTACCTCAACGCCGCTGAACCCGCCGCCGACTACCACGAACGACAGGTACCACTTCCTGAGATCGACGTTGTCGCATATCTCCGCGTTTTCCATCTGACGGAGGACGTGATACCTGAGCGCCACTGCGTCGCCCACTGTCTTGAGCGGAAAGGAATGGTCGGCCATGCCAGGTGTCATCGATAGATTCACGTCCGAGCCGCAGGCTATCACTATATGGTCGTAATGCATGAACCCCATACGCCCGAGGTCGTCCACGAACTCGACGCTGCTCTTGTCGAGGTGAATCTTCGTGATGTCCTCGGTCCTGCAGTAGACCCCGGGGAGCATTTGGCGCAGCGAAACCGCTACCGGCTCGGGGCTTATGGAAGCCCCCACGACCTCGGCGAGGAGCGGCTGGAATACCATGTAATTCTCGCTGTTGAAAAGGACGACGTCGGCCTCGTGCCGCTTAAGCTTTTTTCTGAGGGTTGCCGCGCACTTGACCCCCGCAAATCCGCCGCCGATTATGAGTATCTGTTTTTTCACCATATGCCGTGAGCTCCGTCCCTGAAAGTCTACGCGAGTGCGGTTAATTTTCCGTTAAGAATAACCCGGAAAAAGATAGCGGTGAAACGCCGTAAAAATAAAACCGGCGGATGTGTGAAACCGGATGCCCGAGGGCAGCCTGCGGCACAGGCCGTGGCCGGGTGAAGCCGGCCTCCACTACGAGCGTATCTTCATCCCCGTCAGCCTGCCGAGTGTCCACTTGCCCGGGCCGATGAGGGCGAGAAAGCCGAATGCGAGGAAATAAAGGAGCGCCTTTTCGGTATCCGCGAGCGAGTCGCCGCGTATGATCATATGATGAACGACCGCGGCGACGAGCATGTTTCCGGCCGCTATTACGGACGAGACGCGCGTAAAGAGGCCGAGTATGATGAGCAGCGGAAAGAGCGTCTCGGCGGATATGGCCGCGTACCCCATGACTTCAGGAAGCGGGTAGCCGCTGTCTCTCAGGTGCCCTATAAACTTCGACGGGTCCGAGAGCTTCGGCAGCCCGTGCCATGCTATCATCATCGCGCCTGAAATTACGCGGAGAAGTAAAAGTCCCAGGTCGTTCAGAAATCCCATTCATATCCTCCTGCAAGTAAACCGTTGCGTGATTATTCGGAAATATCCAGCGTAACCGGCAGCTCGACGCCCGACCGCTCGCCGTCCTTTTCGGTAAAAGCGATAAGCGTATCGAGGTTTATCTGGGTCGAGCCGCTCCCCCTGAGCCTTTTTACGAGGAACGATATCTCGGTGTGATTTTCGCCGGGCCTCGGCGTTACCGTGATGTTCTCGACAATAAGAGAATCGCCCGGGACCGGGTAAAGCGCGATATCCGAAAGCTCTCGCCGCGCGTCGAGGAGGATTTTCACGGAGGTCAGATTCTCCCGGCTGGTCTCCGTATTCACCTCTATGTCGAACGGGTTACGCGAGTCGAACTCCCCTATCGGGAGCCGCTTTTCCCATTCCGTAAAGAGAGACGTGTTTGCCGGTTCCGATTCAGCCGAGACGGGAAGCGAAATTTCGAGCTCGGCCTTTCCGGGTATGCATATCTCCTTACAGCTCACCCACGACACGACGGCCTTCAGCGGAACCTTCTCGCCCTCCGTAAGCCCTTCGGGGGCCGTGACGTTCGAATAGAGAAATAGCGAATCCTCATACCCGTAATCGACGACGTCCCCCGCGCCTACGAAAACGACCGGGACTGGCCACGCTGGCGCGCCCGCGCGAAATCCTTCGGGGAGAGTGTATTCGACCGAGGTTGGAAGCCCCGAGTCGCCCGAGTTCTTCCAGTACACGTGCCAGCCGGGCGAGACATTCAGGAGCACCCCGAGATTAAACGCCGAGCCCGGGGTGATCGACGTCACGTCGGCCACCAGCCTGGCCTTCACCGTTCTGGGAGCGGTCTTCGCCCCGGCCGGAGCGGAGAGCAATATCAAAAAGGTAAATACTAAAAGTGCAGTTATCAGCTTATATAATTTCATTCATGCCTCTCGATTTTCCGGAGCTCGGGTCGGGCCTTCTACCCATACCATTTTTCCGGCGGCACCCTCACGGCAAGCACCTCGCCCTTCGCGCAGAGTACGTCGCCCGAATAAACGCCGCATGTGACGACGCTCTTCCTGCCCTCCCTTCTTTCGACGCTCGCCCTCAAACTCACGGGGGCGCCGATAGGTGTGGGCTTATAGTAATCGACCTTAAGCGAGCCGGTCACGTACCATATGAAGGGCTCCGAGTTTAGATCCCTCCCCTCCTGCCTGTACGCGTCGGCTATGGCCGTGCATATGGAATGACAATCGACGATGGTGCAGATTATTCCGCCGTTAAGATAATTATCGGGGCCCGCCTTGTGATACGGGGACGGTATGAATTCCGATACGGCCTCGTCCCCGGCCCAGCGGCTCTTCAGATGCAGACCATGCTCGTTCTCGCCGCCGCAGCCCCAGCATTTGTTCTTTTCCCAGTAATCCTGAAACGCTTTTTCGCTCATGATTTAACAGGCTCCGGTTAAATTATATCAAGCTTTACGGCATAATCCGAAAAATTTTAGGCCGGGGCGCCAAATAAAGGGAACCCGCACGACCCGTTTTATCTTTTCACGAGCGCGGGCTCGGCGCGGCCTTTCCGGATGCGGAAGGTCTTCATCTCCCCCTTGAGGAGCACCTCCTCCGGGTCGGTCGTCGTTATGAAGATCTGCCCAGGGAATCCCGCCAGCATGCCGAAAAGAAACTTCCTTCTCCGCTCGTCGAGCTCGCTCGTCACGTCATCCAGAAGAAGCACAGGCGTCTTCCCGAGCGTCGTCTTTATGAGGTCTATCTCGGATGCCCTTAGGGCCAGCGCGAAGTTCTTCGACTCCCCCTGGGAGGCATATACCGAGGCGTCCCTCCCGTCTATGAAAAAGGAGAGGTTATCCCTGTGCGGGCCGACGGTCGTGTGGCCGCGCGCACGGTCCTTCGCGAAGGACGCCCTAAGGCTCTCGGCATATGCCGCCTCTGCATCATCCCCGGCGGCGAACGACGCCGCGTACCTCAGCGAAGCCTCCGACCGGCTCCCCGAGCTGTCCGCGTATATCCTGGCCAGGAGCGGCGTCATCTTCTTCACATACTCGAGCCTCCGCGAAATGACCCGGCTCCCGGTCTCGATCAGCTTCTCGTCCCATATTTCTAGGCTCTCGGGCGTGACGTTCCGCCCTTTCGAGAGTATGGCGTTACGCTGCATCAAAAACCTGTGGTACTTCCTCAGCTCAGTAAGATGCGCGGGCTCGAGCGAGAAAATAAGCGCGTCCAGATAACGCCTCCTCGTCTGCGGGCTCCCCTTCACGAGCTCTATGTCCGACGGCAGGAACGCGACGACGTTATACCTCCCGAGGGCTTTTGAGGCATTGTAGACGAGCTTTCCGTTGAGCTTGATGGTCCTCTTCTCCCCGCCGAGGACTATGTGCACCTCGTCGAGCCCGGCCGGTGATTCTATCTCGCCCTTTATCCTCGCCTCGGAGGCCCCGATGGTTATAAGCTCCTCGTGCTTCACCTGCCGGAACGGCCGGAAAGCCAGGAGGAAATGCACGGCTTCCAGAAGATTCGTCTTCCCCTGGGCGTTTTCGCCGTATATCAGGTTAACCCTGTCGTGGAAGGCGAAATTCTCCGCCGCGTAAGACCTGAAGTTTCTGAGTGTAAGGGAGCGCAGCTTCACAGGCGTTTAATTGTAAAGGATTTCAGAAATTATTATAAGGGCGGCCCGTTTATTCAAACTACCCTTAGGAACCCAAAATTTTCTTGACCGTAAAAATCGCGAGCGGTAATATCTTAATTGGGATTAGCCATGATATCGTTCAGGATTTGCGAGCTTCAGAAAAAGGACTCCGGCAAGGGCATCGCGCGTATAAAACCGCTCGACATGAAGGAATTGGGGGTAAGCGCGTGGGACCTCGTCGAGATAGGCGGGAAGAGGAAGACGGTGGTGCGCGTCGCCCCCCTCGACAAGGGTGCGCCCGAGCAGTCCGTTATAGAAATCGACGACACCACGCGTGAAAACGCCCGCGTCGAGCTCGACGACCACGTCTTCGTTAAGAAAGTAGGCAGCAAATCCGCGACAAAAGTCGTCCTTTCCCCCCGCAACACCGACATGCTCTATAACGGCAACGAGAACAAGTACCTTCTCGAAAGGCTCGACGGCTATCCGATAACGGTAGGCGACAGGATACGGGTGAAGCTCCCGACGACGGGGCTCGAGGACTTTCAGGTCCTGGGGGTCATCCCTTCCGACTCGGTCGTCATAAGGGGCTCCACGCGCCTCGACATCCGCAAGAAACCCAAAGCCAAGTTCGACAGCTCGCGCGTCAGCTTCCAGGACGTGGGCGGCCTGAGGGAGCAGATAGCCAAGGTGAGGGAGATAGTCGAGCTTCCGCTCAAGTACCCGCAGCTATTCGAGAAACTCGGCATAGACCCGCCTAGGGGCGTGCTTCTGGTAGGCCCTCCCGGGAGCGGCAAGACCCTCCTCGCAAAGGCCGTCGCCCACGAGACGAACGCGAACTTCCAGGTCATTAACGGCCCCGAAATAATGCATAAATTCTACGGCGAGAGCGAAGCCCGTCTCCGCGACATATTCGAGATCGCCTCGCGAAACCAGCCGTCTATAATCTTCCTCGACGAGCTCGACGCCATCGCCCCCAAAAGGGACAAGGTCTCGGGCGACGTCGAAAAGCGCATCGTGGCCCAGCTCCTGTCCCTCATGGACGGGCTCAAGCACAGGGGCAACGTCGTCGTCATAGGCGCGACGAACCTCCCCTCCGCGCTCGACCCCGCGCTAAGGAGGCCGGGCCGCTTCGACAGGGAGGTCAGCCTCGACGTCCCCGACCGTAACGGCCGCGCGCAGATACTCGACATCCACACCCGCGGGATGCCGCTCGACGACGATATCGAGCTAGAGCGCCTCGCCGACATGACGCACGGATTCGTAGGCGCCGACATAGAAAACCTCTGCCGCGAGGCGGCGATGAAGTCCCTCCGGAAGTCCCTGTCCGAATTCGAGGACGCCGACGACGGTTATCTCCTCCAAAGCGGCGAGATTACGCCCGTCAAGGTCTGCATGGGCGACTTCATGGACGCGCTCAAGGAAGTCGAGCCCTCGGCAATAAGGGAGATCTTCGTAGAGATATCCAAGATCACGTGGGACGACATAGGAGGCCTCAAGGACATAAAGGAAAAGCTCGTCGAGGCCGTGATATGGCCATTCATACACAAAGACCTCTTCGAGATAACGGACACGAAAGCCCCCAAGGGCATACTCCTATGCGGCCCTCCCGGCACGGGCAAGACGCTCCTCGCCAAGGCCCTCGCCAACCAGAGCGGGGCCAACTTCATATCCGTAAAAGGCGCGGAGCTGCTCTCGAAATACGTCGGCGAGTCAGAGCGCGCCGTGAGGGAAGTGTTCAAGAAGGCAAAGCAGGTTGCGCCCTGCATCGTATTCTTCGACGAGATAGACGCCCTCGCCCCGCCGCGTAAGGAGTCCGACGGGACCCGCGTCTCCGAGCGCGTTGTAAGCCAGATGCTGACGGAAATGGACGGCGTAGAGGATCTCCGCGAGGTCCTTATACTCGGCGCGACGAACCGCGTGGACATGGTAGATCCGGCCATTCTCAGATCCGGGAGGTTCGACCTCATCCTGAACATCCCATACCCGAGCGAAGACGAGCTCTACGAAATACTCAAGATACACACGCGCGGAAAACCGATTTCCAAGGACTCCGGCCTCAAAGAGCTCGCGTCCAGGGCCGCCGGGCTCTCCGGCGCTGATATAGAGCTCCTCTGCCAGCGCGCCTCTATCATAGCCATAAGAGAGCACCTCAAGAACCGTAAGAAAAAGCTCAGGATAACCGAGAAACATTTCGCCGAAGCCCTCGACGAAATAAAGAGCAAGATAATCGCCAACGTCGAATCCAAGAGCGAGCCGCCGGAAAGATTAAGTGTCTGAGAACTCCGCCCTGCTGTACGTCTTCGCTTTCATATTCGGCTCCGTCGTCGGCAGCTTCCTTAACGTCTGCATCTACAGGCTCCCGCGTGAAGAATCCATCGCCTTCCCGCCTTCGCACTGCCCCTCCTGCGGCAAGGCCATAAGGTTCTACCACAATATCCCCATATTCGGATACCTTTCCCTCAGGGGCAAATGCGCCGACTGCGGCTCCCGCATCTCGCCCGTCTACCCACTCGTCGAGGCGCTGGCCGCTGTCATGGCGGTCGCCGTGCTCTGGAAATTCGGGCTCACTATCAATGCCGCCTTCTACCTAGCTCTCATTTATGCCCTCATAGTGATAACGTTCATAGACCTAGAGCACATGATCATCCCGAACGTCATCACGATCCCCGGCATACTCGTCGGGCTCGTCTTCGGCGCTCTCTCGACCGACTGGGGCGCGAGCCGTGCGCTCATGGAGAGGGTCGGCTACGACCTCGGCGGCTTCCTTATTCTCCTTAACGAAGTGCCGTTCCTCGATTCCGTCTTCGGGCTTTTGATCGGCGGCGGCGTGCTGTACGTAATCGCCTTTCTCTACGTCGCGCTCAGGAAAAGAGAAGGCATGGGCATGGGGGACGTCAAGCTCCTGGCGATGCTGGGCGCTTTCCTCGGCTGGGAAGGCGTCGTCTTCATCATGCTCGTAAGCTCCGTCCTCGGCACGGCCGCCGGGCTGCTGGTCATATTCCGTAAGAAAGGCGACCTCAAATACGCCCTCCCCTTCGGGCCGTTTCTCTCCATAGCAGCCGTGATATACATATTCACCGGCGGATTCCGCGCTTTAACATAACTGGCAATCCCGCGCGAACAGACCTAAACTTATGAAAATTCATTCCCCGGGCGCGACGTCTCCCCCGTGCGCTGCGGGCAAGGTCGAAAAACCGTGCGACAAACTGGCCTCAGAGCCGAGATACTCGTAAACATAATTCTCATAACGGCGGTCGCCATGTTCCTCATCGGGGTCATAGCGTTCAAGCTCACGGAGCGCTCCGCCGTCGAGGGCAACGTAAACGGCGTCAAGGCCACGATCGCCGCGCTCGAAGGCTCGTATCTGAAAAACGGCGACCTGGCCGGCGGTGCGGCATTCCTGAAGAGCACCCTTAACCCCGGTGCATGGGGGATAATAGAGCTCGGCGGAAAGAGGGTCTACTTCGATACGCGTCTGGATGGTGAAGTGGAGCCGAAGACCGACCCGCTCCTCCTTCAGGCCGTGACCACCGGCGACACGGTAATCGGCTTCGAAGGCGTCAATTTTCCCCCGTTCACCACATTCGACGGTCTCAAGGTCGCGGTCCCCGTAAGGGCCGCCGGCGGCCCTTCGGGCGCAGTGTTCGTATACCAGCCGCTGGAGCCCCTCCAGGAGAACCTCCTTCTGAACCGGCGCCTCATCGCGCTCTGGATAATCCTCTTCCTCGTCATAATCACGCTCTTCGGGTTCTACATTCTCTCGCGAAGAATAGTCCGCCCGGTCCACGAGCTCATCAAGACGACCGAAAAGATCGGCGCGGGGAAGTTCTACGAATCGGCGGATGTAGGCGGCGTGAAGGAGATAAACCAGCTCTACGACGCCCTTAGGAAAATGTATGTGGAGATCGAGAGCGGCAGGAAAAAGCTCGGCGACAAGATAGCCGAGCTCGAAGAGGCCAACGCCGAGCTCAGGCTCGTCCAGCGCGAGCTTGTCGCGGCCGAAAAGCTCGCATCGCTCGGGAGGCTCTCGGCGGGCGTGGCCCACGAGATAGGAAATCCCCTCTCGGCCATAAAGGGCTACGCAGAGGTGATGATGCGCGCCCCCGATATGGACGACGAGAAGCGGGCGGCATTCCTCAAGAACCTCCTCGCCGAGGTCGGACGCATAGACCGCATAATAAGAACCCTCCTCGACTACTCACGGCCGAAGAGCGTTTCGTTGAGGCCGCTCGACGTAAACGAGGCTGCTTCGAAGACTGCGGACCTCGTAAACAGCCAGGGCGTCCTTAAGAACGTCGGGCTCAGGCTCGACCTCGCCCCCACCGTCCCTCCCATCGAGGCCGATCCCGGGCAGCTCTCCCAGGTCATAATTAACCTTATACTTAACGCGAGAGACGCCCTCGGCGGCGAAGGAGAAATAACCATATCTACCTCGGACGGCAGCGGTGAAGTGACGGTAACGGTGAGAGACAACGGGCCGGGCATCGTCCCCGAAATCCGGGATAAGATATTCGACCCCTTCTTTACGACGAAGGACCCCGGGCATGGAACGGGTCTCGGGCTGTCCGTTTCGGCGCGCATTGTCGAGGCATTCGGCGGCCGGATTGACGTAATAAGCGAGCCGGGAAAGGGGGCCGCATTCAGCCTCGTATTCCCCGCGGCAGGTGATAATGAAAGCACAGAAAGTTCTGGTAATTGACGACGAAAAAGGAATACGGGAGACGCTCTCCCTCATTCTCGGCATGGAAAATTTCGAGGTCGAGGCCGTGGAAAATGCGTTCGAAGGCCTCTCGCGACTCGACGCCGGGGAGGCGTTCGACTTCATCATATGCGACATCAGGCTCCCCGGAATGGGCGGCATCGAATTCTTAAAAGAAGCGCGGGGGAGAGACATCGAGCCGGTGATAATAATGATCTCCGCCTACGGCACGATTGAGAATTCGATAGAGGCCATTCAAGCCGGGGCGGCGGACTACATCAACAAACCCATAAACTCCGAAGAGCTCATGCTGAGAATGCGCATGGCCGAGGAGCGGCAGAAATTAAAGGCCCGTAACGACTACCTCGAGCGCGAGCTCGGAATGGCCGGGGATACAGGCGAGCTAATCTACAAGAGCGCCAGAATGGCCGAGGTGATGGAGCTTTCCCGGAAGGCGTCCCAGTTCAGGACGACCGTCCTCATCACCGGCGAGAGCGGCACCGGTAAAGAGCTCGTCGCCAAGGCCATACACGCGGGCGGCCCGCGTAAGGACGCCCCGTTCATCGCCGTCAACTGCGCCGCGATACCCGAAACACTGATCGAGAGCGAGCTCTTCGGATATTCGAAGGGGGCCTTCACGGGGGCCGAAAACGCCAGGCGCGGTCTTATCGAAGAGGCCAACGGGGGAACACTCTTCCTCGACGAGATAGGCGAGCTCCCAATGCTCCTTCAGCCCAAGCTCCTCCGGGTGCTCCAGGAAGGCGAGATAAGGCGGCTCGGCGACACCAAGATATGGAAGGTGGACGTCAGGATCATAGGCGCAACGTCCTGCGACCTCGAACGGGACGTCGCCGACGGCAGATTCAGGAACGACCTTTATTACAGGCTGAACGTCTTCCCCGTGAGGGTGCCTCCGCTCAGGGAAAGAAAAGAGGATATCCCCGCGCTCGTCACGCACTTCATTGCGAAGTACGGAAGGCACGTCAACAGGCGCGTCAGTGGAGCTGCGCCCGAGGTGATCTCCGAGCTCTCCTCCTACGACTGGCCGGGCAACGTGAGGGAGCTGGAAAACGTCGTCGAAAGGGCGATAATCCTCTCCGACTCCGAATACATAACACGGATCGACAAGCTTGCGGCCGCCGGGCCCGGGGCCGCCATAAAGGACTGGATGGGCAGGCTCAGCTTCAACGAGGCCAGGCAGGAAATAGAAAGGGCGTATATCGAGCGCGCGCTTGCAGAAACGGGCGGCAACAGGACCCGCGCTGCGAAGGTACTCGGCATAAGCAGGCGCTCTCTCCTCTACAAGCTAAAGGAGCAGGAAGAATCCTGAAATCCGCACGGCCCTCCCCCGCGGCGGATTGAACCCGGGCCGCTTCATGGTTAAATAATCCTATGAGCAAACGAATCGTCGTCATCGGCGGCGGCATCACGGGGCTTGCCGCGGCCAACCGCATAAAGGAAATCGCGGCCGAGAAACATCCCGGACTCGAGGTCCTCCTTATAGAGGCCTCGGAAAGGACCGGCGGCCCGATACGCACTATTGAGAGAGAGGGCTTTTTGGTGGAAGAAGGCCCCGACGCCTTCATCACGACAAAGCCCTGGGGGCTCAACCTCTGCCGGAGGCTCGGCCTCGACGGCGAGCTCATCGAAACCAACGATAGCAAGCGCAGGACCTACATCCTCCGGGGGAGCGATCTCGTCGAGATCCCCGAGGGGTTCGTCATGCTCGCCCCCTCGCGCCTGACGCCGTTTTTGATCTCACCCCTATTCTCGTGGCCGGGGAAGCTCCGTATGCTTCTCGACCTCGTGATCCCGCGCGGGCGCGGCGGCGACGAGAGCGTGGCCGGCTTCGTCCGGAGGCGCCTCGGCCGGGAGGCGCTCGACCGCGTCGCACAGCCGATGATAGGCGGCATCTACACCGGCGACGCAGAGCGGCTCAGCCTCCGTGCGACCATGCCGCAATACCTGGAGCTCGAAGAAGAGCACGGGAGCGTCATCGCCGGAATGTTCCGGAGCTACAGGCAAAAGAGCCGCGCACGGAAAAAGGACAGCGGCGCCCGCTACAGCATGTTCGTATCCTTCAAAAAGGGCATGAGCACGCTCACGGGCAAGCTCGTGTCCGGCCTTGGAGAATCTCTCAGGCTCGGCGAGAAAGTAAGCGAAGTAGCTGAATCCGAAGGCGGATATACCGTCACCACGGACAAAGGCGTCTACGAGGCCGACGGCGTCGTAATAACGACCCCTGCATTCGTTACGGCGAAACTCGTGGAGAAAATGGACCCGGAAACGGCGGCTCTACTCGCGGGCATAGATTATGCTTCGTCTGCAGTCGCCGTTTTGGCATACAAACTCTCGGACATAAAACGCCCGATTGAGGCGTTCGGATTCGTGGTTCCGGCGCTGGAGAAAAAAAGACTAATCGCGTGCTCCTTCAGCAGCGAAAAATTCCCCGGCCGTGCGCCCGAGGGCTACACGGTGCTGAGGGCGTTCACGGGCGGAATGCTCGACCCGGGCGTCCTCGATCTCGACGACGATGCGATAGTGGAGACACTTAAATCCGAGCTCGCGCCGGTGCTCGGCATAACCGGCGAGCCCGTGTTCGGATTCCTCAAGAGATACCCGAATTCCCTGCCGCAGTACTACGTCGGTCACCTCGATCTCGTGCGGAGAATCGCGAGCGGGGTCAAGAAGCTAAGAGGGCTCGAAATTGCGGGCAGCGCCATAGGGGGCGTGGGCATTCCGGACTGCATTAACTCAGGGGAAAGCGCGGCCGAAAAGGCCGTCGAAACCGTTTACGGACCCGACCGCTAGGGATTGAGCCGGGGATTATTCGCTTCGGCATTGAGCTTGTTCCGCCTGAAGATCCAGACGTATATCTTCCTGAAAGCGACTATTAAAATGGCGAGGACCAGTATCGCCGCCAAAACAGGTACGGCCAGCGCGAGTATGGACATTACGAGCGAGCCGCCCGCCTCCGCCGTCGAGACTACGGAGTTCCCGAGGCCTCCCGTCGTTGCCGTGGACGCGATTCGCGTGATGGCGGTGAATCCCTGCACGGTACCCGCTACGCCGCCCCCGACTATAACCGCGAGCCCCCACTTAAGGAACGGGCTCATGTCGGACACGGCCGAGGCCATGACTATCGTCCCCGCGACCGTAGCGGCCGGGACGGCCACTGTGTCGAGGAGGTTATCCAGCCACGGGACATAATACGCGGCGATCTCGAATATGGTGGCGATGGTGAAGGCCGCAAGGGCCGGGTAAGTGCCTATCCAGGCAAACTCTGGCGAAAGCGTAAGCTGCCCTGACAGCGAAGCCACGCTCATAACGAGCAGCGGTACGAATATCCTGAATCCGCACGCCGCCGCCAGCCCGATGCCGACGAATATGGCCAGAAGAGTTTCCATTCCGCTTTCTCAATTAAATAGTATATGAAGGCGTGGCTCTGTTGCAAGCCGTATTTACAGGGCGGCGCGAAGGATCGAGCGGGCCGCCGGGCGGCTATTTCTTGGCGACATTCATTACCTTCACATGATAGTCGAGCGTCCTTCCCGCAAGCGGATGGTTGTAGCTTATCTCGACCTCGTCGTCGAGGACGCGCGTTATGTGGCAGTTGCCGTTAGGCGTCTTGAAGACGAGCCCCAGCTCGGGATTCATGCCGGCGTCCGCGAAGAGCTTCTTCTCGACGGTCTGAACCAGGTTCGGGTTTTCCACGCCGTACCCATTTTCCGGCGCGACCTGAAAGGCCTTTTCCTCCCCCGCGGCCATGCCGATAAGCTCGTCCTCGAGGCCCTTTATCAGCGCCCCGGTCCCTAGCTCGACCGCCAGCGGCTCCTCGTCGAACGTATGGAATGTCGAGCCGTCCTCGACCTTGCCTTCATAGTTGAAAGTTACGGTATCGCCCATCTCGATTGTATCGCTCATTCAAATCCCTCCGGAAGATTTAACATTACGCCTGTACGAACTCGGCATTGAAAGCGGAATATTTATCCGCCGCCTTCCTCTCTCTGACTGTGATAATATCATCTTGCGCCCTCGATTTCGAGCCCTTCCCGGAGGGCGCGCCGCCGGCTTGATTAAAATCGCGAGTCTATTATAATCATCTTTTTAAATATCCAAAGGAGACTAAGTACATGAAGCTTGAAGACAAAGTAGCTCTCATAACAGGGGGGAGTCTCGGTCTTGGGCAGGCCACAGCCTACCTTTTCGCGAAGGAAGGGGCTAAGGTGATAATTACGGGAAGAACCGAGAAGACCCTTAAGGAAGCAGTCGAAGAAGGAAAGAAGCAGGGCGTCGATATCGAATATCTCGTTGCCGATGTATCGAAGGAAGAAGACTGCAAAAAGACAGTCGATCATGTAATCGGCAAGTACGGCAAGATAGACATACTCTTCAATAACGCCGGCGTTCTCTACACCTCCCATACTCACGAAACAACCACCGAAATATGGGACAAGACCTTCGACATCAATGTGAAGGGAACCTTTTTCATGTCGAAGTACGCTATACCTCACATGCTCAAAAAAGGATACGGAGTCATAATCAACAACTCCTCTATCCTCGGCTTAAAGGCCGTACCGGGTCTCGCCGCCTACAATGCGACCAAGGGCGCGGTAACGCAGCTTACGAGGAGCATGGCGCTCGAATACTCCGCCAAGGGCATCCGCGTAAACGCCATCTGCCCGGGAACGATCGAAACCCCGATGGTAGACGGTCTTCTTAACCAGATGCCCGACAGGGACTCCGCCGAAGAGCTTTTCAAGTCGTTCCATCCGATAGGAAGGCTCGGAAAAGCGGACGAAATCGCGCACGCCGTCCTTTTCCTCTGTGACGACAACGTGCAGTTCATGACGGGGAGCATGCTGTCCGTGGACGGCGGCTGGGTCGCGACCTAAAATCCGGCCTAGATTCCTGTTTAAGTTTGCATAAGAACTATCACGCAGCACTGGACAATTAGCCGCGTGATATGCTAAATTATTAGTGGCCTCCGGAAACAGGAGGCCACATCACCTTAGAGGAGGCCCGAATGAAATTTTTCATTTCGGCGGTAATAGCCATAGCGGTGGCGTTCGCTTTGTTTACACCTGATAGTAAGGCGTTGAGTTCGTATTACCAGCCTACCGCTTCCCAGCACCACTTCACTGCAATTATCGATCAGCTGAAAACCTTCAGGAGCGTAACCTGGGAGTCGCCCGTATCCATGTGGGTACAGATACCGGCAAGCCAGCAGGGAAGAGCTGCCGAGCTTGCGGATACAATTGAAGACAGGGCGAGGGGCGCTCTGATGCAGCCTTTCTGCGTACACATCTACGTCACGAAAGACCAGACCCTCGCAAGGTCCTGCGTGTATTAATACTAATTTCTGAATGCTTCGGGGGCGGCGTGTTGGGGATATCCGCACACGATTGCCCCCATCTTCTCATCTGCGGCCGGACAAGATACGCCGGGTCCCATCGGCAACTAGCCCTAAATCCAATAACATAGTTAGCCTCTCCGGGAACAACTCAATCCCCGGCCCATCCTTTTATATACTCTAAGATTTGGGAAATAGCAGTGTAAGTGAACAGCGCCTAACAATCGAGATCACAGCTAGACGGCCCGCCCCTCACCCTTCGGTGCAGGCCCTACGCTGAATTATCGAAGACAACTCCCGCCGTCAGTTATGTCCGCGCTGTGCGAACGGAATGGAAATCGAAAGCTCGTCCCTCTGGTTTCCCTCTTTCACGTTTATCTCTATGGCCGAAACGTTCAACTGAGGGTAATTCTTAAATACACGAATCAAATCCTTCTGGAGCTTGTCCGCGAAGTTCGGAGGAAGATCTTTTCTTTCGTAAGAAAGAACCATCCTGAGCCTTTCTTTCGCTACGTTTGCAGATTTTTTCCGTCTGAAAAATCCGAATAGAGACATTGATCATCCCCCTAAAAGTCTGCTGAAAAATCCTTTCTTGTCCTCGAGCTCGCTGAATTCGACGTCCTCCCCCATGAGTCTCCGCGCGACGTTCGTCAGGGCGGCTCCCGCTCCGGTATTGTCGGAAAGGACAATCGGCTCGCCCTTGTTCGTGAAATCGATCATCTTTTCCTCGTCGGGGATTACACCGATTTTCTTTATGCGGAGGACGTCCTCGATATCTTCCACGGAAAGCATCTCGCCCTTCTTTACACGAGCCGACCTTATCCTGTTTACTATCAGATGGATTTTATCCTTCCCCATAGATTCGAGGAGCCCTATGACCCTGTCCGCGTCCCTCACCGAAGATACCTCGGGGTTGACGACGACCAGGGCTTCCTCGGCCGGTGTCGCCGCGGTCCTGAATCCGCCTTCGATTCCCGCCGGCGAGTCTATTATTATGAAGTTGAAGTTGTACTTGACCCTTTCTACTATCGAAGACAGCTGCTCGCCGCTGACGGCCTCCTTGTTCTTCGTCTGCGCCGCCGGAAGCAGATACAGCGACTCGCTCCTCTTGTCCTTAACGAAAGCCTTTTCGGGTGTGACCGTGCCCTCGACGACGTCTACGATGTCATAGACTATCCGGTTCTCGAGCCCGAGTATCATGTCGAGATTCCGAAGGCCTATGTCAGCGTCGATCGTGAGCACCTTATTGCCCATGGACGCAAGCGCGGCCCCGAGATTCGCGGTAACTGTCGTCTTTCCGACCCCGCCCTTCCCGGATGTAATAACTATAACTTTCGCCATTTGCTTACCCCTCAGCTACGAATTTTTTCGATTATTATCTGATTATTCCTTACGTATGCCTTCTCGGGATACTCGGGCCCCTCGGAATCGTCCGGTGACCTCGTAATCCACTTGGCAATCCTCAGCTGCTGCGCCCGGAGCTTCAGCGCTATGACTATGGCGCCGTCGTCGCCTCCAGCCCCCGCATGCACTGTGCCGCGGAGCGTACCCATTACTATAATATTCCCCGAAGCGGTTACGTATGAGCCCGGATTCACATCGCCGATTATGAGGACATCTCCGTCGTGCTCGATATTCTGGCCGCTCCGAATACTCTTGTCGATGAATTTCAGTGTCCTGACGCCCTCGATCTTGGGCTGCGGCGCCGCTTCTATTTTCTGGTTTTTTTCGAGCTTGAGCGTTGGCTTGTACCCGACAAACCTCGTGCTGGTGCTACGGACGGCCTCCTCGATTTTCCTCATGTCCTCGTCGGAGAGTTTCGCGCTTTCGTAATCAATGACAGCGAGTGATCCCTTAAAGAAATCACTCCCGAGCTTGGCTTTTATTTGCGAAATATTATCTTCCACAGTCAGGCTTTCGTCCAGCTTGACCAGTAAGGCCGGCACAGTCATGCCCTTAACAACTATTCCCATTTGGCTTCTCTAAGTAAGGCGAATAAGCGGGTCCTCTCTTCCCCTGTACAAATTATCATATGTTGGATGACAACACAAGAAATTAACGGCCGCTCCGGGATATACCGGAAAACAGACGCGTAAACAGCCTTCTGAGGCGCCGGAAACTCGCTGTGAATACACGGCGAAACATGCTCCGGCAAGCCAGAAAAAGCACTGTCCACAGATTTTCGGGACCGGCTAAATGCGATTGTGTTAAGATTTCCGTATGCTATACTCAGACGATTAATCGCAGCTTCTTTTAGCGATTTCCCCCAGCCAGATGCTGCACAAGACACCACAAAGACCCCAAAGCTCCGCCCCCAACACAATCAAGGTAGACGACTATCCCGCCCACGCTGTCATCGACATCCACGGGCTCGTAATCGAATGCATTTCGGAATCTCCGGATCTCGTCCGCGAAATGGTAAGGCCGTTTAATTTCTTCAAGGTCGAGGCTGGCCGCCCGGCAACAACAGTGACGGCGATCGAGTCCGAGCCGCCCTACTCTTCTTTTCCTAATGTTAAGTCGAGTTTCTCGACGCCGAGGAACATCGTGTTCACAAAGGGCGACACCAAAATCATAGACTACTTCGGAAAAGGCGTCGTGCTGGCAGAGAATAACGGCGGCAAGTACACCATCTACGGAACTGACCCTGATTTTCTCAAGGAAGCGTTCTACCTCCTGGTTCTTTCGCTCCTCGGCCAGTACTGCGACGATAAAGGAATTCTACGTATACACGCGCTCACGTTTTCGCTCGACGACACGGCCGTAATCTTTTCGGCGCAGTCGGGCGGCGGAAAATCGACGATGGCGTTTTCCGTCCTCGAAAGGGATGCGTTCAGGCTCATATCGGATGACGAGGCGCTTGTGGACGTGGACGGCCGCGTGCTCCCCCTCCCCCTCCGCATGGGAACGCTCGACGAAGAAAAAATAAGCTCCGTCCCTGAGGAGTATGTCTACCACATCGACCGCATGGAGTTCGGCGGCAAATATTTCATCGACATAGACTACTGGGAAGACAAGCTCGAGCGGCGTCTCCTCCAAAAGAAGATCCTCTTTACGGCCAAGAGGCTCATTAACGGAGATCCTTACATCGAGAAATTGTCCTATTTTGCCACGCTGAATTCGCTTATGAGCGCGGCTGTTATAGGGCTCGGGCTCTACCAGGGCATGGAATTCGTATTCAACAGTTCGCCAGGTGAGATTTTCTCCAGGATACCTGTGTTCTTAAGGCGGCTCTACACGGCGCTCAAGCTGACGGCGACGGCCGAAAGTTACAGAATATTCCTCGGCAGGAACCAGGCCGAAAATATAAAGATACTCGAAGAATTCTTAACGAAGAGAGAAACCGGTGCCCGGCGATGAACCCCAAAATAGATATCTCGCTCATCGTGCTTACGTATAACCGCCCGGGTCCTCTTAAACGCTGCCTCGAATCGATAGCCTCTATATATAAAGGGGAAACGTCTTTCGAGGTCCTGGTAGTAGACGACGGCTCCACATCAGACAACAAGAGCGTAATCGACGGATTGGGCGGCAGGCTCGAAATCAGGTATCTCCAAAAACCGAGGGGCGGCGTGGCCTCTGCCAGGAACTACGGCGGGGCCCATGCCAAAGGCGAGCTTATAGCCTTCATCGCGGACGACTACATCCTCCCAGAAACCTATATAAAGGACGTAACAGAATTCCTGTCCGCCAATCCCGACGCCTGGATCATCACCCACAACATACTCCCGACGGGGCCCAGCGTTTTCAGATACGCCCAGAGGCTCTACTACCAGATGACCCTTCTTCAGAGGTTCGGAGACGCCGATCTCGCCGGCGGTGTTGTCGAGAGTTTCGATCTTCCGCCTTCGAGGGCGGCGGTATTCAGAAAGGAAATGTTCACACTCACCGGGTGGTTTAACGAGAAGCTGCTTACGGGTGAAGACGGCGAGCTCGGGATGAGGATGACTGCCGAGGGCATACCCGTTTATTTCTTCGTCGATAAATTTATAAAGCACTGGGAAGACAAGGACCTGTCCGGCTATCTCGAGCAAAGAACCCGCTATGGAGCGAGCTTCTACAGGGTTATAAAAGAAAAGAGAGGGAGCCAGATGACCGAGCCGTCGCTTTCGGGCATCGCCAAATCCATATTTGAAAGATATCTTTCGTGGCTCAAGCTCTCCTTTAAGCTGGGGAGGAAAACGGAATTCATTCTCCTTACCCCGTTAACACTGCTCTTTCTGTTATACTACTATCGGGGATTCTATTCGGAATCGAAAAAAGACATCCCGTCGGCCGGTGTCGTGGCAGCGGCGAATGAAGATCCCGGTGACCCATCCCGGAATAAAATCACCCGGAACAAGTCTCTATAGTAGATAATGAACCTTAAGGAAACAGTCTACAAAATCTCCAGCCGCCCGGCCCTCGTCCCCGTCGGCAGGTCTTTCTACTTTCTCTGCGAGCGGCTCCTCAGTCATACATTCAAGGGCTTTCCCGAGATACGCTCGGCGTACGTAGCCGGCAGCATGGCCGAGGGCGACATAGTGCCGGGGCTGAGCGACATAGACTGCGTGATAACGATAGACGACCTCGGCGCACACGAAGAGTACAAGCTCATGACGGAGCTCGAGCGCAAAGTAAGATACAGGATGCCTCCCTTTGGAAAGGATAAAATAGGCGTTCACGTATTCGCTTACTCCTCGGCCGAGTGGTCCCTCCTCGGCGGTCTATTCCTCGGGAAAAAAGCAGGCGCGCCGCGCGCGCTTTTCCAAAGAGTCGAAACAGCCCCCGTTTACGAACCGGGGAGCAGGGTAAAAATCCTCCACCACCTCTACAAAGCGCTCCGGAAGGTAATAGATCTCAAGGACACCATATTAAAACCGTCCGGGAAACCCCTGGAAACAGAACTAACTAACCGGATTATCGAAAGGACGATTTCTACGCTGGATTATGCGGTAGAGGAAGCCGGAACTCCGCCCGAGGGTTATGCGAGCCTGAGGCGGAGCGTGCTCGAATCGTGGGAAACGGCCAAAGAAGAAGATGACGATTTCAAATATACGGACATGGCGGCAGTACTGCTTCATCTTTTCGACGTTACGGCCGATTCGATCCACTGGGATGAGCAGAGTGGCCTTGAACCTCCGAATCCTTTGGAGTCATCCGCGGAAGCCATTGGCATACCGCCTGAAATTGCAGGCGTCATGCCCGTTATTCACGAGCACCGGAGAGACCGGGATCTGATTTTATACGCTCCTCTGGGTAAAACGGATATATTCCTCTTCGATTCGTCAAACCGCGCGTTGTCGTCCGCCATCATCGACTATTATCGGGCCGTTAAGGGCCGCTCCCTCAGGATCATGCCCAGGGAAAGATTCGAGCAGTTCTTTCTCAATTTTTCTGAGCAGCCGGCCGTCGATATCTGCGAGGGAAGGCCATATACCCTCCACGGACCCTGCGACTACGACACCCTCCTGCTCGACGCATATTCGATTCTCCCGCAGTTAAGGGCAGTCAGAAATTGCAAATCCCGCGAGAGGTACGAACTGCTCCGCAAAAAAGGCGAAGAAATCCTCCACACCCTCGGTGCCCCCGCACCTAACGGCGGCGGGCATGGTAACCCCGGGGAGCCGTTCGGCAGGTTTACCGGTCTAAGAGAGCTGTCGAACGCACTCACTGCCGGACTCGGCAAACTGCTATCCCCGTAACGAAAGGAAGCCGATGATCAATACGGATTTCGTCATACTGGTACCCGGAAAACCCGACAGGCTCGACGAGACCCTAGCCGGCATATCCTTACAGGCGAAAGACGGCTCAAGGATTGTTTGCGTTATAGACGAAGCCCATAGAAAATCCGCCGGCGAAATCATCGAACGTATCGGCCGTCGCGTTACTGTCGTCTATTCCGACCTCCCCTCCGAAGGCGCGGGAAGCGCCCTCAATAAAGCCATATCGCTCACAAAGGGCGACGCCATATTCCTCATGACCCGGATGGTAACCCTGCCCCCGGGCTTCGTTGCCGCCTGTGCCGAAAAACTATTTTCCGGTGATTCCGTCGGGTTTGTTTATGCAAGCTACATAGAAGAAAAAGGAGGAGACGAGGAATCCTTCGTACAAACCAGGACCGATAATTACGACTTCTCCGAATCGTCCAAGATCGGCCCCGTCCGCGCTATAAGAAGGGAAGTTTTCGAAACCGTCGGATACTACGACCCGTCCCTCAAATACGCTTTCGATTACGATCTCAGGATGAGAATATTCGAAAAATACGAGCTGGCGGCCCTCGATGGGGCCGCATACAGGATCCTCCACAGCGGTGACGAGGCCAATAACCACGACCCCGCCCTACCCCGCTCCTCGTACACGAGCTACACCAGCTTAGAAGAAGCCGAGTTCAGGGAAGTCTGCTACGCCTCTCTCAAAAGACGCGGGGCGTTTCTGACTCGCGCGCCGGAGCTTGCGCCCGAAGGCGAATCGAAAGATTCCGACGGGCCGGAGATAAGCGTAGTCATCCCGCTCTATAACCGTGAAAAGTACATAGGCCGGACGCTAGAGAGCGTTTTAGAGAGCCAGTGGAAAAGTTACGAGATTATAATTGTTGACAACGGCTCCACGGACGCCGGATTCGAAGCCGCATCGAAGTACATATCTAGGGGTGACATAACCGTCCTCAGGTGCGAAGTCGAGCGCAACACCGCTGCCGCGCTGAATATGGGAATTGGTCACGCCAGGGGGAAGTACATTTCCCAGCTCGACTCGGACGACCTTTACACCCCCGATGCGCTCTCTATAATGTATGACTATATGGAATCCAACCCCGGATACGCTCTCGGCGTTTCGTATTACGACTGGATAGGGCCGGACGACGGCGTCCTCGATGAATACGGCATCGTGAAACACGAGGAGTACGACAGGAACAATATCCTCAGAACCGAAGGCGTCGGGGCCGCGCGTATATGGAGGCGGAGCGTCCTCGACGAAATGGGGGGCTTCGACGAAACCGGCCTCGGGAGCTATGCAGAAGATTACGACCTGGTTCTCAGGGTGTCCGAGAAATACGACATCCTCCGCATACCTTATGTGCTTTACCACTACAGGATTAACCACAAAGAGGACGGTGAGGAAGCCGATTACGTCCTAAGACACGAAAAGAAAACCCGTGCGAGAAAGTCCGCGATCCTGCGGAGGCGGATGATAAACGCGGGCCGGAAAGGAGAAGCGGCGGCGTAATGATAATACATCGTCCGGAAATAACTTCCGCGGGTGAGACGGTCACGGTATCCGCCAGGGTGGAATTCGAGATACCCGTCCCCGACATGCCGGAAAGTCTCTGGTTCGAGTTCCCTAAAGAATTCGAAGACCTCGTTACAGACAGGGCCGACGCCTTCCTTTCCACGATGCTGCTCGTGGCCATGCGGCACGGCGAGAAACGAATAAATGTGAGAGGAGAAGTCTCCCCGCGTTTTCTTATCGGGATCAACGAATATCAAACGGCTTTCGGCATATGGCCTATCTGGAGATTCAAACCGATCCGTATAGAGTGTGAATCCCCGGTCCCAACGGGCACTGAAAACAGGGATATTGTGATGTCGGCGTTCTCCGGCGGGGTGGATTCCTTTTTCACTCTAAAGTCCTATCTGCCGGGAAACGATCTTCCGAAATCCGTACAGATATCGCACCTTCTCTTCATACACGGCTTCGACATAAAGATGGAATACCCTGAATCATTTCCGATTCTGAGAGACTCCTATTCGGCTATGTCAGGCAGGCTCGGAATAAAACTGATAAGCTGCCGAACGAACTGCCAGCATTTCGGGACGCGGGGGAACTGGGGTCTTTACCACGGCGCGGCCCTGATCGGGGCCGCGCACGTGGTGGGACGGCGGACAGCCCTGTTCCACGTTCCCTCGTCTCACAGCTTCCCGAATCTCATGCCCTGGGGCTCCGATCCCGGGATCGACTACCTCCTTTCGACGGAAGGGACACAGGTTATGCACCACGGAAGCGGCTTCACCAGGATTGAAAAAACGGAAGCGATAGCCGATTGGGAAGAAGTCTGGGACAAGCTGAGGGTCTGCATCCCGGACCACAGCACCGTCAACTGCTCGAAATGCGAGAAGTGCCTCCGCACGATGATGACCCTCGACATGCTCGGGGTCCTGGAACGCTACTCCACCTTTCATGGTTCCCCGGCGGGCCGCCTCGTACGAAAATGCAGATACTGGAACAGAAGCGATTTTTCGTTCGCACACGAAATTATGATCTACGCCTGGCAAAATAAGAGATGGGATATCCTCGCCAATCTCTCGTACGCATACGTCAGAAGCCGCATACTCCAGGTGCTCAGGTTTACAAGATTAAAACTAACCGGCGCTATAAAAAGATATCAGGCCGGCTAGCCCGCTTTATCGCGCCGGCGTTTCGTCGGCCCTGTAAGAAATCCCCTTTTGGCTTTATTATTTCAGGTATTATTGGACCGAAAGGCCGCGCAATTATGCGCGCAATTATCTAACTGCTAAAGGGAGAAGATATGATACGTAAATTCCGGGCCCCGAGCGCCTCTTTATATGGAACCATCCTGTTGGCATTTTTGATACAGACCGGGCTTGCGTTTGGCGAGGCGGACAACTGCTCCTCGGCCGTAAAGACTGTCAAGATGGAATCGACCCAGGCGACGGCGTCCTTCTTCGCTAACGAGGGGAACAAACCGGGATCGATAAGATACGAATCCGGGGCGATCCTCGATAAGGCCGACAACGGCCTTGCTTCGGCTGAAAAACCTGAAGGCCTATGTCCCGCGGGGTGCGCGCTTCCGGAAAAGCCGGTCATCGTATTCCGGGCCGTGCCGCAAAAATTCCTGACTGATTACTCCGACTATAACATGTGCCAGAAGCTCCTGGAGCAGACAGAAAAAGCGCCCTTCGAATACAATAAGGATTTCGGCTCCATGTCCGAGATAGAAAGCTGGTTCTCCGATTTTTCGCGTGGGAAAGGAACCGACGGTCAGAACATGTACGAAAAGTGCAGCGGCCAGTGCAGCCCTCAGTACGAATTTTTCATCGTTAACGCGAACGGCAAGTTTGCTCTCGACGCCGACGTCGTCTGCGGACACGCGAGGGACAAAGACAACAATATGTACGACATTTCCTACAGCTATAAATGGCAATGTCAGGCGCAGTAAAAAATTCGCTAAAGGCTTTGAAAAATCCCCAGGTTCGTATATTATACTTTCCCTCGATTGAAGCCGACGTAGCTCAGTGGTAGAGCAGCTCACTCGTAATGAGCAGGTCGGAGGTTCAAATCCTCTCGTCGGCTCTGACAATAACCAAGTAAGTACTAGGGGTTAAAAGCACCCCTAGCACCTACAAGGGTCACAAGAGTAAGCACCTTCTCCTTATTTTCTCCCTAGATACTCCTAGAACTCCTATGAATCACACTAGGAGGTCTACATATGGCATATCTTGGCATCAAGAACAGAACGTACTATGCCGTATTCAGCATCAAGGGAAGTAAGAAGTGGATTAGGATTGGTAATGTAGACAAGAAGGAAGCTAGAAAGGTCTTAAGAGAGTTAGAGCTAGAGCACTTAAGGGGCAAACTGGATTTAAAAGAGAAGAAAGAGATTCTCCTATTCGATTATCTCTCCGAGTACCTAGAGCATACTAGAATCAACAAAGCTAAAAATACTCATAGACTGGAACAGGGGATAGCTTCCTGTCTCAAGGTATTCTTCGGGAACATTCTTCTAGCGGAAATAGACAATAGGGCAATAGAGGGATATACGAGGCATAGAGTATCAAAAGGCTTGAAGCCCTCTAGCACTAATAGAGAGCTTGCCACTCTAAGGTTTATGTTAGGCAAGGCTCTCGAATGGGGCTATCTTGATAAAGTACCCACTATCAAGATGCTCAAGCTCCCGAAACAGCCGCCTAGGTTCCTCTCTATTGATGAAATGGAGAGACTTATAGAGTGCTCCAGCGCATGGCTAAGACCTATTCTCCTAGTGCTTAGAAATACTGGCATGAGGATAGGCGAAGTCTTGAGCCTCAAGTTCTCGGATGTAGACCTAGGCAATAAGGTGCTTCTGGTAAGAAGCCAAAAGACCAATAACTTTAGACTGGTTCCTATCAATTCTGAACTAGAGGAGACTATATCATGGTTAACCAGATTCTATGTAAATCCAAGCTCATTAGAGACAACTATCAGGCACTCACAGCAGAAGGTTTATTTATTTTGTCATAGTGACGGCTCCAGAATTAGGAGCATCAAGACCAGCTTCAATCATGCTTGTGCTAGGGCAGGCATAAAAGCTACCCCTCACACTATTAGACATACATTCGCCTCTCACCTCGTGATGAATCAGGTCGATTTGGTGTCTATCAAGGAGCTACTAGGACACTCAAGCATCTCAACAACTATGCTCTACTCTCACGTTTCTAGTGATTACAAGGAAATGACGGTTTCTAGATTGCCTTGGGTAACGTAAGTAATGAGCATAAATAGCCAAGGGAAGGTGATTATCATGTGATTTTTATCGTTTTAGGGCTATTTATTCTTCCCCTTCCTAATATCATGCAAGAACCTTTCGTGGTCATTCCTCGATTTGGTGAACTTTACTCCTTGAATGGCCTCTTCATCATTCCTAAAGTTTTTGCAGAACCAAATTAGTGGACAACCAGTGGCCCACCTTCCTATACTACAGCCGCCAATTGGAACATATCTACACCATAGAATCCTTAAGGGATATATCCAAAAAAGAATAAATCCTGCTATAAATAAGAACTCACCTAGGTCATCATGAAATATATATATGAGAGCAAGAACAATAACAGTAATTACGAGAAATTTTTTCACGCTAGTAATTTATATTACTACAATATCTCTTGATAAGATTATATGCGTTGAAATGACCAAACTCACCTGCTTTAGATAAGTCAATGCATGCCGAGTCTTTCTGCCCTAGCTCAAACTTAGATGCGGCTCTGCCCAAAAATGCATCTGAAGTAGAATACAAATAATAATTAGTATTAACTTCTAAAACTTTTGTAAACACCTCGACTGCTTTTTCGTATTCCCCTAAAAGATAATATGTGACTCCTTTATTGAAATATCCTCCAGTGTAATTTGAATTAAGTTCTATAACCTTATTGAAATCTTCTATAGCACCTTTGTAGTCATTTAGTTCCGCTTTACAAATACCTCTATTGTTGTATGCCATAAACAATGTTGAATCCAAGTTTGTTGAATCCAAGTTTATAGCTGTATTATAATCTTCTATCGCTCCCCTGTAATCATAAAGTTTTTCTTTCGCATTAGCCCGTTTCAAGTATGCATCAGCATCAGTAGGATTAACCCCAATGGCCTCTGTCAGTTCTAGTATTAATTTCCTATAATCACTCTCATCTTTATTCAATGTATAAGTGGTCGTTGAATAAAAAAGGCTAAAATTCATTCGTTTAGTCCTCATTTCCCAATCTTTGATTACTTCTTCTAAGTCTTGGCCATAACTAGGTTGCAAATAGCCAAGACAGACAAATGATAAAATGAACATTATTAATATTGAGTATAATCTAGCAATAGACATATCAGCATCCGATATCAATTACCTAGAAAAGCAACTCAGGGGATTCATCTTAGAATCCCCCTATCCTTAGGCATTTCGATAGCTTGGTGTGGCTATACTTACCCCTAGCTATATCTCTCTAATGTTCTACTCTTGGCTCCCCTACCCGTACGCCTGAATTTCCACCAGAATTGATTCTGGCAAGCGTAGCGCGCCTAGCTTCTAACTGTTTCTCAGTTAGTTTTCTAGGAGGGCTTATTTTAATCCACTTTTTAGGAACAATATAGACATCATAATCAGCTTGGGAGTGATTGGGTTCCACTCCTAGCTTCTTCATCCTAGTTACCATACTCCTCTGCCTTGTGCTAATATATGCTACCCCCTCGGCATCATTGAAGTTAATTACTGTCTCAGTCTCAAGCTTGGTTAAGCTCATAAAAAGAACATCCTCCTTCTATTGTTTGAGAACTATAAGGACTAATTAGAACATAACATCCCCTATTATAACCATTTAACCACATTTTGAACAGAATGTCAATAGTTTTTTTCTTCAGGATAAAATAATCTTCAGGATAAAAATAATTGGTAATACTGAAATAGCCGATTCGTGAAGCGGGGCTATATCTAGGACAAAGGGAGGTGCTTAGTTAGGTTGCCAATAGTTGCAGATACAAGCATCCTCCTATTAGGATGGATAAAGCTAGTTTGGATGTCTACAGTTCTAGCCAGCAAAAATTGGAACAAATATCAGGATAGGGCGGGCTTGCCACCAGTTAATAACATTATCACATATATAGAACGCGCGCGCGTTAAAGAAGAAGATAGAACAAGGGGTATTGTACAAGGGGTCTAGAAGATATAAATAAATAAAAATACTAGTACCTCCTATATCTCTAGGAGGTGCTATATTGAAGCACCTTCAGGAGGAATCACTGGAGACTCTTCGAGTCTCTGGTTTTCTCCTAATTTCAAGAACCTCCTAGTATTTGTTTTATTTTGGTTTACTTGTATACCTAGTTTATGGGCGAAAAGCGCCCATAAACTAGAGTAACTACTAGGTAACTAGAAGCTTCTAGAGATAATATAAAATATAAACTAGCACCTACTATCACTAGACCGTTCTAGTGATAGATTCACTTATTGTGAATCTTGCTAGTGCTATCTAGCTTCTAGCTCGTTCTAGTATAAGTGACTGCTAGTTTATCAGCCCTTCGGGCCGATAAACACTGGTACATTTTAGTAATCTAACTTGTACAATAAAATAACAACTGCCCTAATTCAGGAGCTAGTTAAACGCAGTTATTCACAGAATGGTCTCTAAGGATAAAATAGTTCTCCTAGTTGGATATTATTAATAAATATGATGAGTTAACGAGTCTATGCTCTATATGATTCGTAATCATTGGATACCTTTATGTCATAGCTCCCTTTTCTAGAACCATCAATGCGGAGATACAGTAGTCCTAGGATTGCCCTAAAAATTCTAATTTACTCGTACCCGTAGGGCTTAGAACGTTCTAAATTGCTTGAGTCAGACCTACCTATAACCCTTCTCCAATTAGCACCTCCAAAACCTACGAGTAGGACAAGAATGCAACTGTACAGAAATTTCCTAGCACTATTGGATAACCTTGAACACTACCCTTTCCACTAGTCAAAAAGAATATATGTTAATTTCATTATTTGCCATATTGACTAATTGCATGACAAACTGATAGAATACATAAGTATCAAAGGAGGTGCTTTATATGAAAGTACTGATTCTATCCTCTATATTCCTCATTGCTGTAGTAGCTGGTGCCTACATCTATCAAACGAGACCGTGCTTTGGAGCATTTTGTCCGTCTTATATGTGTTTTAGAACCAGTGGCTGTGGAGGTAGAGGATGCATATGCTTGAAAGAGGGAATGGATGTTTCTGGCAAGTGCTATTCTACTGATAGGGCAGACATATTACTTAAACAGGGCTGGAAGATATTACCATGAAGAGATACCACAATCCAAAACTAGACCCTACTGGAAGCTCTATATTGCCGCCTACTAGTGGAAGAGGAATACAATTCAACTAGGAGGATATTGACTAGAATATTATATAGCGTAACTAGCCCCCCTATGGGAGGTTGTAGGGGGGGCTAGTAAGCAGCCTTGATTATTTCTCCTAGCGGCATCTCATTCTATAATCAACTCACCTGTTTCCAATTGGTAATAATTATGTTATAATAGTAACTTACATAGGGGGTCTAGTACGTTCAAGCTTCTCCTTATTTTCTCCCTTGATGGTCACTAGTTAGCTAGAATGTCACTAGAACCTAGGAGAAATATCTAGTATTTACTAGATATTTCTAGAGAGTTACTTGAGGGGCACTCACTCGTAATGAGCAGGTCGGAGGTTCAAATCCTCTCGTCGGCTCCAGAATCCCATTCAGTCCCCTGCTCCGCTAGAATCCCGTAGTAAAAACCTTGTCCTTATTGCCTCTCCGTTGCGCCCGCACGCCTGAGAACCCGGCACATGGCATGACTTTATAGCCCCGTTTTATCCAATCGGAATTAAGCAGAAATCAAACGAGAATTTTTTCTGCTGCTCCGATACTCCAGCGCTAAGAATTTCGATAATAATTATCTCTTGTAATTAAAGTATGAATCATTGTATCATCGGAGTGAAAAGCAATAACAATCAATTACGAGCATTTAAATACGGGGTTACATTATTAATAAAAAATCGAGGGTATAGTATTCTCAAATGGGGAGGGGTAAATGAACGTATCCAGACATCTATTTATAGTTCTGGCTTTTAGTTTTATTGCAGCTTTTCCATTCAAAGCGTTTGCTGATAAACACATACCCTTTTACGCTACATATCCAAATGCGGAAGGTGCCGCCACGGTTTACGTATACTGCCAAGGCCCCTGGTGCAGAGAAACGGGCGACGGGAACTGGTGCATAGGGGGTCCCAACCAAACCTGCACTCCAATTCCGCCGGGATCCTCCATGGTCGAGTTTTATTCCGCCGAGGTCACTATATTCTCCCCTTACGGGAGGTGGCAATGCGGCGCCTGGAGAGGAACTGGGATATGCGGTTCCCCCGGCGGGAGTTCATCATATTGCTGCATGAACCCTATTGACGGTGCCGGGTTGGAGTTTGAGTTACAGAAAGACGACAACGCAGTTATTTTAAACCTGACCAACGATTCTATGTCCGTAGATCTGTCTGATGACAGCGATACTATTACCGCCGCGGCAACCCTCGGCGACGACAACACCAAACCCAGACGCGACCACGATACATTCACTTTCCATTTCGGGCCTAATCCGGGTGAAAGGCTCGCGACGGTTACCCTCGAAGAAGACCCCTCGGCGGGACACACCGGGGAGCAGGCCACTCTTATCCTTCAGAACGGGAATTCCACAATAGAATCAAAAACGGATGCTCTGCCCATTGAAATCACGGCGACTTTGCCGTCAGATGGAGAATACCAGCTCGTGGTCGAGCAAAACGGCATCCCCGAAGACGTCAGGTTCAGGGGGGATTATTACCTCAGCGTGAAATCCGATTCGGGGAACATAGAGGTTATAAAGCCAACTGAAGATGTCGAGCAGTAACAGTGTGCTAGCCTTATAGCATGACTTGCAGGAGGGGGATTCATGAACTTATCCGTATACCTGATTACCGCACTGGCTGTTTGTTCCGTTATAGCTTTTCCGCACAAAGCATTCTCCCATAAACACATACCTTTCAATGTAACGTATCCGGAAGCAGAGGGCGCTCCGAGCTTGTATATAAATTGCCATGGCAATTCACGAAATACCAACGATTTAATCTCTCCCGGGGCTGAGAACGAAACATTTTACAGCGCCGAAGTCGATATTTTCTCCCCATACGGCTCATGGGAATGCGCTACCTATGAATTCTGCAGGATGGACGATTTCGGCGGCGTGGAATGTTCCGACAAAAAGGCCGAGGTCAAATTCAAATTGAAAAAAGAGGATAATGAAGTTGTTCTCACAATGACCGAGGATAGCTTGTCGGTAAACCTTTCGGATGAGAGCGATACGATTACCGCCGCTGCAACCCTTGGCGACGACAACACCAAGCCCAGGCGTGACCGCGACACGTTCACTTTCAACTTCGGGCCCAATCCGGGCGACAGGCTCGTGACAGTCACGCTAGAGCCCGACCCCTCGGCTGGACATAGCGGGGAGCAGGCGACTCTCATCCTTCGCGACGGGAACTCCGCCATAGAATCCGGCACGGATGCCCTGCCCGTTGAACTCTCGGCCTCGCTGCCGTCGGGCGGAGAATACCGGCTCGTGGTGGAGCAGAACGGCATCCCGGATGATCTCAGGTACAGGGGAAGATACTACCTCAGAGTAAAATCCGATTCGGGAGACGTACAGGAGATAAAACCGACTGAAGACGTCGAGCAGTAAGGGCAGGCGATCTGTATAACATGACTTACAGGAGGGGAAATTCATGAACGTATCCAGGTATCTGTTTATAGCTCTGGCTTTTAGCTTTACTTTAACTTGTACATACAAATCATATTCACTTGAGCACATACCGTTTTACGGCACTAATGAAAGCGGCGAAGATGTGACTATCTGCTGCATCGGTCCATGGTTCAGACAAATCTGCGGCGACGAGGGCCAATGCACCATATCCGGCAACGCCGTTGACGACAATTTTTATTCGGCGGATGTAGATATATTCTCTCCCTACGGGAGCTGGTTTTGTTGTCTGGTGTCAAACACGCCTTTTTCCAATTGCTCCGGGGGCCCGAGGTCGGGCTGCAACGGGACAGGTTCTTTTACCCTATCTAAAGAAGATACCTCTGTATATTTCACAATGGATACCGATTCCCTTCGTGTAAAGCTGGATAGCGGCTCCTCCGCATCGACCACACAAGTCCTGCCCTCCGAAGAGTCCGACACATCCTCCACGCAGGCAAACCTCGGGGACGACAACGCCAAGCCCCGCCGCGACCGCGACACCTGGAGCATCCAGGGCACCGAGGGGGAAAATGTAGTCATCACCCTTGAGGTAAACCCCTCTGCGGGGCACGACGGAGAGGAGGCTACTCTAACCCTTCAAAACGGGAATAGCACTATAGAATCCATAACTGATGCCCTGCCCATAGAAATCTCGACGCCCTTGCCGTCAACCGGTGAATACAGGCTCATTGTCAGCCAGAACGACATCCCCGAGGGAGTCAGGTACAGGGGAAGATATACCCTCAGCGTCAAATCCTCTTTGAGGATCGTGCAGGACATAAAACCGTCCGAAGATGTCGAGCAATTCTGAAGAAGCTGAACAACATTGGCGCATGAGCATTAAACCCATTTTATAGAGCGTATTCGCCCGAACACATACCTTTCTGCTTATATTAAAAAAGGGAGCCGAAGCTCCCTTTTTATTTGCGCTGTTATGACTTTATATATCAGATAGCACCTTGCTTACTACCGCGAAGCACAAAATAATCCCCCTACACCAAAATTTCCGGCCATGCTGTAGTGACCGCCCTTCCTGTTTCTAATCCAGCCCTGCCACCTGAAAAATCAGTGGCGTCCAAAAATTTTGACCGCTTCATATTCCGTATGGCAGCTGTCGGGATCGAGCGTATACGCATCCTCGTCTCCGGAGTAAACATCGACGCTGCACGTTCCCACGGGCACCTTACTGCCGAGATATAAGAGCCGCGTCCACAGATTTATCGGATGCCGCCTCGGACCCGGGACAAAAACGAGTGTCTTTTCATCGGCTTTTGCACCGCACGATACCATCGCAACCGGGTTGCTTATCGTCCCGTCCGCGCTCTCGGGCAGGTCCTGATTGCCCACGACATTGCCGTCGGGATCGGTAAGTCCTACTACGACGAGCACTGGGAGCTTCACAAGCCATTTGTCGCCTGGTGATTCGAAGATGCATGTTATCTCCCCGCAGCCGGGCGTATCTTCTATTCCGCACCCGCATTCTCCGGGATCTATTTTAAATTGATCGCTCGGGCAGCCGTCGCATGCGTCTCCTACGGCATCGCCGTCGGTATCCGCCTGGTCGGGGTTTGAAACGTCGGGACAATTATCCGAGGTATCCGGAACCCCGTCCCCGTCGGCGTCGAGAGCCGCGCAGTAATCTTCCAGTTCCTGGATACAAATCCCTTCAGGATCGGCAGCGGCTGAACTGAAACTTGCACAAGCCGTTCCCGGCGCCGTCGGCGTACCATTGGTACTTATACCACAGGTACCAGCATTAGCCTGAAGAGTTTTAGTTGTATCACAACCACCCACAACTCCTATATGTATATTAAGAGATATTGAAGTTGCTGAAATGTTGCACGTCTGGCTGATTGATTCGCTAAACTGGCTTTCTATGCCGTTAGGCCAGCAGCCGCATGTTTGCGAATATGCCTTACCGGAAGATAAAAGGATCATCGAGAACAGCAACAGCAGGATGAAATGCATAGAGATATACCTCATGATAAGTATCCCCCTTTAATTAGTGTTTACATTTCCCCGACTTGTTAAAATATTGTCTTCTATTCCCTGTTACACATCATCGGTAATACGATTGTATTACTTGCTCCTATTATCATCATATTGGCCATCAGCAATCCTTCTCCTACGATCCTAGCAAACGTGATAAATTAATACAAGTACTAATATATATCTATGCAAATGCAAATATTACTATATTGATTAGGTCTTTAGTCTTAAGCCGGAAGTACTACCCCGAATCATAAGGCATTGATATTTGATTTGTTAATCCTGGGCTATTCCTCACTCCGGGCTGGAGTATGGTGTCTATATGTCGATTCAGATGGGCCGCTCCCTCTTGGCCGGGCACGGCTTGGAAGCCCAAGACGCGGCAATCTCGCTATTCCAATCAATCACCCGAATTCCATTCAGGGTCTCGGCTTTATTCCCATCCCCCTCACCACTTGCCTTCCCTCCCTAACCCCTCTATCCTATTCAGCAATATCGTGGACGACGACGTTCTTTTTGAACGTGGGTATAGTATAGTAATAGACAGCGATACCTGGAGCATCCAGGGTACGGATGGGGAAAATGTAGTCATTACCCTCAAAGAAAGCCCCTTCGCGGGCCACGACGGTGAGCAGGCAACCCTGATCCTTCAAAACGGGAATAACACGTTAGAATCCACAACAAGATTGCACACGAGCTTTAAAGACATTACGGATTGTTAGGCGGTCTTCGCTACTTAAAGCTGTGAGGAGATATTAATATGCGTACAATACCGTATTCACTCCTGGCATCGTTTTTCTTAATCACCATAATTAACAGCGCCTATGCTTATGACGGACAAAGTAACATAATATTTAACACGGACCCCAGTAATCACGATATATATTTTGTGGAATTCAGCGCAGATTTAACCGCCCCCGAGTCTCTTCCCGAGAATACAACTTCCGGACCGTTCTCGGTTTTTTTATGGCCCGGCCTCCAGCCCGGCGGCTACTGTTTTTATCCGATCAATAACGGCGTGCTGCAGCCTGTTTTATCTTACGGCACCAGCTGCGCCCCGGACAAGCCTCAAAATGTCGAGCAGTGGTGGATTTCCGGTCAGTATGTTAACAAGCCCTTATATGATGATAAATGCGAATCTATTCCAAACGGATTCGTCGATGCGTGCCAAAATTATGCTCATTGCCACGGTGGAGAGTCTCTCACGATAAACCCGGGACAAGAAGTGACGACCAGCATGGTTTATCAACCCGACGACCAGAATTGGCTCCAAACCATAGAGGCCGGCGGACAATCGCAAACGTACTCTATCGCCTTAAATTATTGCTCTGCTAACTCTCAGCCGGATTCGTCCGTGAATATGAATCCACAGTCTCAAACCCGGGCCATTTTATCCGTAGAGACTCACGGATACAATGCGCCGCTGGAACAGACCTTCGAGAATGTATTGCTTAAAATCCAGGTTGGCGACGATACGACGGCTACCTGTGATAACACGCTTACAATTAATAAAATAGACCCTTCATCCTCTTGCACGCCCTTGATCATGGTTTCGAATACCGATGGTATTCTGACCTGCCGGGTCGATAGCTGTACCATTCAGAAACCCACCGATAAGCCGACGGATACGGACAACGACGAGGTGTCCGATGGAATAGACCTCGACTCTGACAACGACGGGGTTACGAATGGCGATGAAGCATCTGCCGGCGGCGCGGCAAATACCGTCAGTTCCGCCTTACGGAATGAAGATCTTTCCGACTCCGACGGCGACGGCATACCCAACTCGCTCGATCTCGATTCGGACGGCGACGGTATTCCCGACCATTTCGAGGCCGGGGGGAATAACGACGCCGACTCGAACGGAATCGCGGACAATTTCGTGGATGCCGATGGCGACGGGCTCAACGACGCTCACGAACCCTCACAGGGAGGAGTGGCCCTTACGCTTCCTGATACCGACAGAGACGGAATCCCCGACTTCCTGGACAGGGATTCGGATAATGACGGTATTTCGGACACCAATGAAACCGTAGGATGTTCGGACTCAGACAATGACGGCATACTGGATAACGCCGAGGACTCGAATCATGACGGCCTCGCGGATATCGTACACCCCGAAACAGGCGCGCCGTGTGCGCTGCTGGATACAGACGGGGACGGTATATTCGACCATCTGGATGCCGAGGACAGTTCGGGGAACGGGAGCTCATCGTGCGCGATGGCTCCGCCGGCGGCTTCAGGCATATCTTTTCCGGTGTATCTACTTGTTCCGGCCTTTATTCTGATAGCCAGGCTCCGGAGAAAAAGAACAAGCTGAAAATATTCACTTCCGGAATTCGAAGTCGAGCACGAAAATCGGCCTCGAGAATTTATAACTCCGTTTCGCCTGAATATTCAGGCGGCGTGTGAATCGATGTCCGATTCAACATGGCCCCTGGCCGGGTTCCGGAATGCAGGTGAGTCCGACCAGATAAGAAACGCAGTTAAGGAAGAACATCAGGTTGTTCTCCATGGATATCAGCCCGGGGGCCGGATCAGGGGACCCGTAATCTCCCACCATTCCCGAATTCCCCACCACGATTACATTCCCCGAGCCAAAAGGAACCAGAATCGAGTAATAACGATTCGGCAAGTCGATGTTTCTCTTTAATTCACTGTCATAAGCGGTTGATCCCTCGGGAAACAATGCCAGAGGAGTAAAGTCGGCAGGGGGCACCATAATACAGGAATCATGTGCCGAAATATGCGCGACCTGGTGTGATAGAAATTTGAGATCTTCAGGCAAATCCGGATTCATCTCCATCACCATGTACTCGCGGAGGTCCGGATGATCCGGGTCTGTATGGGTGACAAAGATATTCCTGAGCGTAACTCCGAACACGCTTGCAAGGGCGGCATCGTTTTGGGTCCAGTTCGGAATGCTTTCGGTCGCGCCGTGGTCTGTCATAAGAAGAACCGCCCCGCCCTGGCTGACGAAATCCTCCAGCGCCGCAAGCTCGGAATCTCTATAGGAAAAGCCGGTGCCGCTGGTCGGCGGGTTGGGCTCATTGATGTAACGCGTGAGGCTGACGTACACGTCCACTCCATCCAGGGTCTTCGGCTTTATCCGGGACTTGGTGAAACGAACCCTCCATTCCATTCCAGTGGAAAGTCCGTAACTCTTGATAGCGCCGAGCAAGGTATTCAGCCGGCGCTTGGTTACTTTCGGATGATTGACGCCGCTGGGATAACGATACGGCTCCCTTTGAAACATAACCTGCGAGCTCCAGCTGTCGAACAATATGTTTATCGTGTTATTCGACGTGGCTTGTCTCTCAACGTCCGTGTCGGCGTCAACGTCGGCCGAGGCAAGGTTCCCCCTGAGAAGTGCTGCCCCTGTTCCGCCCAAGGCGAGAAACTTTAAGAAATCCCTGCGATCTATCATGCTCGTTTCCTCCGAATTGGGGCTTTTTTCTTGCCCTGCGGTAAAGCGACGTCGCATCCTTGCTTCTGACGTCTGTCCCCGACTGTATCCTCCCCCGTCGCGTCACTGATATGGCCATTCTATTTGGACCTGAATTTAAAGTCAATATGTGGTTATTTCAGAAGGTATTTATTCAGCTCTAACATCCTGGAATAGCGCAAAATTATGGTGGGAATAATATATTGTATCTGCATTAATACATCGCAACATTGCGGAAAAGAAGAAGCCTATTCTCCCGCAATTCTTTAATTTTCGTTTTCATTCCCTTATGCGGCTGCTCGGATCGATTGAGCTCGGCGGACGTTTTCGTAGATCCGAAAGCCGATCCGGATTGAGTCCGGGTTCCTGCATCAAAAAATCCGGCTTGAATTATCGCCCGGCTACTTGGAGCCGGCTTCCTTTTCGAGCCATGGAATAATATCCGTGTGATGCCCTATCATCTTCCATTTTCCGTCCTCGAGCCTGAAAACGTTGGTCGCCCTTATGCTGACCTGCTCCGTCTTTCCGTCTACATAATTCGTCCCCCGCTCGTAATTGACGGTTATCCCGATTTTATCGCCTACGATGACGTGCATATCTTCCGGCTCGATTTTGCCGCCCAATTTTAGTTTGGCCTGCTCCTCCCACGCGCTTCCGACATCTTCCCATCCGATCAGCATACCGCCGGCCGGGCCCATGTAAGTAACGTCATCCGCATGTGACCATAATTCCAGCATCGGGTCCACTTTCCCTATAAACATGGAATTCAGCGCCGCATAGAATTGTCCGGCCGCCGCTTTCACTTCATTTTCATGCTCAGCCGAATGAGATAGCTGGGCGCTCAAGAGCAAAAAGGCATAAGCCAAAATACCTACTTTCGAAATCCAACGCATCTTAATCCCGTTCATTTTGCCCCTCCTTTGTTTTACTCGAGTTTTACTCGGGAACCCGCCGCCCTAACGGCCCCGTTCTTATTCGGCGAAGTTCACTATACTCTGGTCGAGATAGAGGTCATTCGTATGCGGGCCCGGATTCGGCACAGGGACCATCTCGAGCGGCACACCGTTTATCTCCGCGTTGTCGAACGCCTCGGTCGAGGCGCTCCTCGCGAGCAGCTCGTACCCGTCCGCAACGTACGGCAGCCCGTTCGACCCGAGCGAGGCCGGCCCTGCTATAACGTGAAAATGAAGATGCGGCGCGGAAGTGTTGCCCGAATTCCCGAGATGCCCTATAACCTGTCCACGGGTAACAAAATCCCCTTCCTTGACCGTGATACTCCCCTTTATCATGTGCGCGTAGAAGCCGAAGTTCCCACCTCCGAGATCTAAAACCACATAATTGCCGTCGGCCTCTTCAATCGGAAGCCCCGGCGGGAGCTGCCCTGGTATCTGGTCTTCATATTTATCCACGGCCGTGACGACGCGACCGCTCGCCACCGCCAGGACATCTTCCCCGTACGAAAAGTAACTATGCACGTCACTCGGATCCCCGACGAAAATCAGGTCGTCGTCGCTCAGCTTCTCCCAGTCTATGGCGAAGCGCTGGGCTATGTTGTATCTGCCGTTGATAGGAAGCGCCGCGCGCACGTGCCTGTGGGCGAGGCAGCATCCGTCTGCAGCTACCCATCTACCGCCCCTGAGCGGCGGGCCTATCACCACCGGCTCCTGGCCGCTCACCAGCGTATCTGCGTAGATGAATGCGATTTCCGTCTCGTCCGGCGGAAGGCTGAGGAACGTAAGGAACCCCTCGGGTATTCCGCCGGGGACGGTAATAGAAATGCGGTGGGTAATCGCCGACGGTATATCGCCTGCGGAATCCACGGTGAAGGTTATAAAGAAGAGCGAAGTCTCGCCCCCGCCGATTTCGGCGGACAGCGCATTCCCCGGAATCACCCGGTTCTTCCCGGCAACCTCGTCGCCCGAGAACGACGCCAGCACCCGGGACTGGTTATCCCTGTCCAGGGCTTCGAGGGAATTTATGTGCCAAATGAGCGGGGTCGTATTTGTAAGCTGCAGCTCGTATACGAGGTGATACTTCCCGTCCGATCCGAGCACGGGATGCGGCTCGGTAAGCAGGGACACGATTATAGGAGTGAACTGGTTCGATCCGGTCTCGACGGGCTCACCGCCCTGCCCTTTCGTGCTGTCGCAGGCCGCGAGCTGAAACGCGCCGGTCGCTATCAGCGCCGCAAATACAATAAACAAAAAGTAACCTTTCCTCATTTTATCTCCTTTCTTTATTTCCAGAATTAAAAAAGATTCCCAATTATACAACAATGCCGGCGAAAAATCGGCAGTACGAAATTCCCGAATCCGGAACCGACAGCGGTTGACGGCTCTACGGCGTCGCAATTAACTGTCATTAGTGATAATTTTTCTGTCGCTATCATCTGAAGATAAGATATTAACCCGTGGAGACGGATAGTGTATTCTTTATCGGTACTAGGGAGGAGGAGAAGGGGCGGAGCATGTTCATAAAAAACCTGGTATCCGATTTTATATGCGCTATGCGCGGGGTATGTCTTCCCGTTCTATTTTTTCTAACTCTGATGGTCCTTTCCTGCGGCGGCGGTAGCGGCAGCGGCACAGACAACTCCGGCGGGGGCGAGCCCCGTGACGTGATAGTCGATCAGTCCGGAAACGGCGACTACACCAGAATCCAGCATGCAGTCAGGGACGCCGTTCCTGGTTCCGTCATTACAGTCCGCGCCGGGACGTACAACGAGAATATAGTATTCAGCCGTAGCGGGACCGCGGAGCTCCCCATAACCCTTAAGAACTACCCGGACGAGATGCCCGTTATCATTCCCGGAACCGGATTCGCGGAAAGGGTCGAGCTCAACGCCGAACACATAATCGTCGAGGGATTCGAAATCAAAGGCGGCTACGACGGCATAAAAATTTACAAGAGCAACAACATCGTCAGGAACAATTACGTTCACAACAACAAGTTCACGGGCATACTCATAGCCGCGACGACGAGCGAGATTTCAAACGTCCTCATAGATAACAATATAGTTGAATCGAACGGATTCGAACCCGATACGGGAGACCCCTACCCCGACCTCAGCCTGAAAAACATTCACGGGATCTATATAAGCGATTTTGCTTGCGTGGGTACAAGCGACATAACGATAAGCAACAACACCATCACCGGCCACGGCGGGCGCGCCATACAATGGAACGGCCAGGACTGCGGCACAAAAATGCGCAGCACCATTGTCGAAGGCAACCTCATCGAAGACAACTCCTGGGGCATGGCCCTCTTTTACAACGTCGAGGGCGCTTCGATCACAAACAACGTATTCATATCCGATTCGAGGCCCGAGACAAACGACACCTTCTGGACATTCTTCGGCATATGGGGGAGCGAGAACAACGTCATTTCCGGGAACTCGTTCGACTCCACCCTGCCGGACATGAACGCCCTGATAGTGGTTGACGAGCAGTCGACACACAACACGGTCGACGACAACACGTGGCGGCTTGCGGGGGACATGTGGATATGGGAAGGCGTCGAGCGGACGGACTGGACGAGCTATCCGGACGTGACCGGCTGGGACCTGAACGGTGATATATGTCTCGACTGTAACTGACGCGGTACATAGGGGCAATCTCCTCTTGCCCCCGTGCTACGAATTTTCACATCCGAAGTCTTCACGGCCGTTTTTATGCCCCTCCCGCGGCAAAACCCGAGACTATTATTCCTGTATCCGCCCATACCTATTAGCAATCGCGCGGAAATAAATTATTATAGAACCACCTTCTGATGACCATGCGAATAAATCTGGGGCTCATAGGCTGCGGACGTATAGCGAGGCTCGTCCACCTGAGCAGCATTAAAAACCTGGGCGGCGTAAGCCTCTCAGCCGTTTCCGACACAGACAGTGGCTGTGCGAACGCCGCCGCCAAAGCCATGCCCGGCGCCAAGGTCTACGGAGATTATAATGAGCTACTCAGGAGCGAGGACATCGACGCCGTGATTATATGTCTCCCGACCTTCCTCCACGCCGAGGCGGCTTCGGAGGCTTTCAGTCACGGAAAGCACGTATACCTCGAAAAGCCGCTTGCACAGAACACAAAGGAGGCGGCACAGGTAATAGATGCATGGAAGAAAAGCGGAAAGTGCGGGATGGCCGGCCTTAATCTCCGCTTCAACCCGATATATAAGGAGCTGAAGGAGAAAATCGACTCCGGTAAGGTAGGCAATATAAACTCCGTGAGGACGGTATTCACCTCTTCTTCGAGGGGCCTTCCCGAATGGAAGCGGAAACGGGCGACGGGCGGCGGTGTGCTGCTCGACCTCGCCTCGCATCACGCGGACCTGGCGAGGCATATGTTCGGCTCCGAAGCTGCAGAGGTGAAGGCGAGCATGGAATCGAGGGAATCCGAGGACGACAACGCATTTATGGAAATGAAAATGGAAAACGGAATATATGTACAGTCCTTTTTCTCGCTTAACTCGACGGACGAAGACAAAATAGAGGTTTACGGGACCAAAGGCAAACTGACGGCCGATAGGTATAACTCGTTCGGCGTCCTCTTCACGCCTTCCGGCCCCGGCGGGGGAAGCCTCGGAAAGCTGGCCGATTATCTCTCGCAAATCCCCGGAAGCCCCGTCCTTAAAGACAGGCTTCTGGGAACAGGCCGCGAGCCGTCGTTCGAGCTTGCGCTCGGTCATTTCGCCGAAGCGATCTCGGGGGGCTTCCAGCCGGGCCCCAGCCTTGCCGACGGGCTCGCTTCGCTCAGGATAATCGAAGCGGCCGAGGAATCGGCCAGGACCAGAAGAGCCGTATCGGCCGTGGAACGCACTGACTCCAGGCGGGGGGAAGCGGATGTCTGACAGGGAAACCCAAAACGCCCCGCTTATGACCATCATTATCACGACGGTCTCCGGCGGCGGCTCAATGCGGGTCGCAACCGAGCATCTGAAAAAGCAGACTGTCGCCGCCGATCTCGAGATTATAATCCTCGGCCCGTCTGGCGCATGGCCTGACGGCATGGAAGATAATCTCGCCGGCTTTTACGGGTACGAAATCATGGACGTAGACCTCGACAACGGGCTCTACTACGCCTGGGCGGATGCCATCAAAAAAGCCCGGGCCCCGATAGTCGCCTTCGGAGAAAACCACGCCTTCCCCGAGCCCGAATGGGCCGAGGCCGTCATAGAGGCGCATAAAGGTCCTTGGACAGCCGTGGGAAGTGTCTTTAAAAACGCGAACCCCTATACCGGGAACAGCTGGGTACAGCTCTACATGACCTACGGACAATACACCGAGCCCATACGCTCCGGCGAAGTCGGCGATCTCCACGGGCACAACGGCACTTACAAGCGGGATGCGCTCCTGGAATACGGGGACAGGCTGGGGAATATACTGGTAAGGGCGAATATACTTCACATGGACCTCCGGGCGAAAGGCCTCAGGCTTTACATGGAAGACAAAGCCGTTATACACCACGTTAACGTATCGAAGACCGTATCGATAATCCTCGACCTTTTTTACAACGGATGGCTCTACACTGCGGCACTCGCCGATTACAAAGGGCTTTCCCGGTTAGAGCGGCTTAAGGGGATCATCATGGAGCCGCCGATAATTGCGAAGCATTTCCTTGGCACCCTCGGCAGCATTCGCCGCGCCGGAAAATCAAAGGAGCTCCTCCCCCGGACCCTCCCCATAATCACCGCCGGGCTAATCTCACATATGGCAGGGAAGATCTGGGGATATATTGCAGGGAACGGAAATGCGCAGAGATATATCAATTCATATGAATTCGACAGGTACAAATATATAACCGCAGAAGATATTGAGCATATTGAAAAGCTCGCATAACTTCCTCGGATGACGATAATGAAAATCCTGCTTGTGAACGACTATGGCACCCCGGACGGAGGGGCCGAGATACAAATTTACAGGCTCCGCCAGCTGCTCCGGGAAAGGGGCCACGATGCCAGGCTATTCACAACCGGCATAGAAAGCCCCGGCATGAATAACACGGCGGACTATAAATGTACCGGGACCAAGTCGTCGTTCCGCCTGCTCCTCCAGACGGCGAACCCGTGGGCATATTTCAGGCTTAAGGATATAATCCGCGATTTTAAGCCCGACGTGGTCCACGTAAAAATGTTCCTCACTCAAATGTCTCCGCTAATACTGCCCCTTCTTAAGGACATCCCGAGCGTCTATCACGTCGCCTGGTACAGGCCCATCTGCCCTACGGGGACGAAGATGCTTCCCGACGGAAGCAGGTGCGCCTTTAAGGCCGGCTCCGCATGTTACACAGAGGGATGCCTCCCCGCCCGCGACTGGTTTCCGCTGATGCTACAGCTGAGGCTCTTCAAGTCGTGGCACAATGTATTCGGCTCCATCATGGCAAACAGCGAATGGGTGAGGAAACGCCTTATGGAACAGGGAATCGAGCCGGTCGAGGTCCTGCGTTACGGCATAGAAAGCATGGGAGAAGAAACCCGGCTCTCGGAAGAGCCGACAGCGGTTTTCGCAGGGCGGCTCGTGAAAGAAAAGGGAGCGGACATGCTCCTCCGAGCATTCGCCAAGGTGTCGGCGAAGGTCCCGAAAGCCAGGCTCATTATAGCCGGGGACGGCGCCGAGAGAGCGAACCTCGAGACCCTGGCCGCAAAGCTGAATCTCACGCACAATGTCAAATTCATCGGATACATGAGTCAGAAAGAAATGAACAACGCACTCGAAGGCGCATGGGTGCAGGTCGTTCCCTCGCTCTGGGACGAGCCGTTCGGCATTGTAGCGATAGAGGCCATGGCTAGGGGTACAGCCGTCATTGCCAGCAGCTCGGGGGGCCTCAGCGAAATAGTCGATGACGGTACAGATGGATACCTGCTCCCGCCCGGAGACGCGGAAGCGCTTTCGGAAAAATTGACGGCGCTCCTCACCGACAAGCGGCTCGCTGCATGCATGTCGGCCGCGGCGAAGAGAGCGGCGTCCGAAAGATTCGGCGAGGATGCGTTCCTCCGGCAGTTATTCAGGATCTACGATTCCGTCCTCCTGGCAAAGAATAGAGGCAAGGGAAAAAGAATCCGGAGCGGACTCTCGACTTAAACCTGGTTATATCCAGTAAAATAAGGCAGATTTAATAAATGACCTCAAGAGAGAAACAACCTCCCCTTATAGTGCTGGGCATAGACGCCGGAGATCATAGATTCATACAGGAGTGGGCGGATGAAGGACACCTCCCGGCGATAAGCTCCATAATGAAAGGCGGCTTCAGCGGAAGGACCGCAGGGCCCGAGCTCGTCACGGAGCACGGTGTCTGGATATCGATATTCAGCGGGCTTTCGAGGGGACAGCACGGTTACTACTACTTCAGGCAGCTCGTCCCCGGAACATATGGACTGAAATCGGTAACAGGGCTCGAGGTGGACGCGCCTCCCTTCTGGTCGAGGCTCGCCGGCACCGGCGTAAAGTCGCTCGTGATCGACGCGGCCGACACCAAGCTCTATCCCGGAATCCCCGGGGTTCAGGTGGCAAACTGGGCTACCCATAACAATTGGGACCCCGATCATTTCGTAACTGCTTCCGAGCCCCCGGCCGTATTCGACGACATAAAACGACGGTTCGGGGAAAAGCTCGTAGTGAGGGAAAACCACGTAAGTACATTCGAGGAAGACCTCGAAATCTACGCCAGGCTCCTCTCCCATGTCGAAAAGAAGGGAGAGATGTCCCGGTATCTTCTGGAGAAGGACGCATACGGCCTCTCCGTCATAATCTTCGGCGAGTCCCATGCGGCAAATCACCAGTTCTGGAAATATCTCAGGCAAAATAGAGAGAAAGGCGCTTCCGACGGCGAGCTCACCGACGCCATCCTGAGCGTATACAAAGCTATAGACAGGGAAATCGGGCGCATCATCGAAACCAGAAAAGACGCCAACATATGCATAGTGTCTTCCGTCGGAATGGAAGACGATTTCCCGAACGCCGCTCTCTCCGAAGCCCTTTGCAGGCTCCTCGGATGGCAGGCCGCGCCCGAGGCCGGCGGCATGTCGTTCCGCCCGATAGACATCGCGAGGCGGCTCCTCCCCGAAAGCGTAAGGGTAGCGCTCACAAGGGGCCTTTCACGTGAGAAGAGGGAGCAGCTCCTTTCGGACGGCTTTACGAGCGGCACCGACTGGAAACGCACCCGGGCGTTTTCAATACCGGTCTCCTACACCGGATTCATAAGGGTTAATCTAAAAGGCCGCGAGCCCGAGGGCATAGTCTCGCCGGGGGCGGAATACACCTCCCTCCTCGACGAGATAGAGGCGGCGCTCACGAAGCTCCGGGACGCCGAAACCGGCGAGCCGGCGGTAGTTTCCGTAAGCCGCGTCCGCGAGCTCTTCGGAGAAGGCAGCCACCCTGCCCTCCCCGACCTCTTCGTCGAATTCAAGCCGGGAAGGTTTATGGACAGGGTTACGTACGAAGGTGAGGAAATCAGCATGAAGCGGCCGGAATTCTTCAGAAGGAGCGACCATTCATGCTACGGGTTCTTCGCACTCTCGGGACCGTCGATTAAAAAGCGGGGGCCGGTCGGCGACATAAGCGTTCGCGACATCGCTCCCACCCTTTTGAGCCTTCTGGGCGAGCCAGTGCCGGATGATATGAAGGGACTGCCCTTAGAGCTCTGACCCCCTTTGTAAACCGCCGCATAAATGTTTCTCATTTTCCCATGTCTTCGGGTATCGTATTCTGTCATTAGGGCTGGGGAAGCGGGGTAGAAGCCCGGACAAACCGGGAGCAAGCAGAGTAGAATGGCAGCATCTGAATCTCCGGCCGCCTCGGGACGAAAAACCCTGTATGAGATATGCCTGGTCCTGTAATGAAACAGAAGCCTTTTTTCACGATAGTAATACCAACCTATAGACGATTCGACCAGCTCAGGGAATGCCTCCATTCAATAAGCCGCCTCGACTACCCGAGGGACGATTTCGAGGTCGTGGTGGTCGACGACGGGAGCCCCTCTTCTCCCGAGGGCATAGTCGAGCCCTTTCAGAATCAATATAATTTAAGGCTCGTCATTCAGTCCCACGCCGGGCCGGCGACCGCGAGGAACAGGGGCGTGAGCGAGGCGTCCGGGGCATTCATAGCCTTCACCGACGACGACTGCATGCCGGCTCCCGACTGGCTTACGAAGCTAAGGTCCAGGCTCGACGCCGACCCCGGCTCCGTCATCGCCGGCAACACCGTGAACACCCTTACGGACAATCCCTACTCCACGGCCAGCCAGATGCTGATCGATTATTTAAACGCCTACTACAATAAAGAGAACGCGCGCTTCCTGACCTCAAACAACATGGCGCTCTCAAAAGAAGTGTTTACCAGGATCGGGGGGTTCGATACCAGCTTCCCACTGGCCGCCGCCGAGGACAGGGAATTTTGCGACAGGTGCGTGCATTTCGGTCTCAAGACGGTATTTGCGCCCGAGGCCGTCGTCCGTCACGCACATCCGCTTACGCTCAAGAGGTTTATACGCCAGCATTATAATTACGGAAGGGGTGCGAATAATTTCCACAGGATAAGGGCGGAGAGGACCAGCGAAAAGATAAAAATCGAGCCGCCTCGTTTTTATATCGACCTTCTGCTCCGCCCGTGGAAATCGGAGGCGAGCAATAAAGCGTATCTCGCCTTTCTCATGTTCCTCTCCCAGGCAGCCAACGCGGCGGGGCTCTTCAGGGAAAAGCTCGGGAACCGGTAGGCGGGCGGATTTGTTCGTCACCCGCTCCCGCCTCGATCGGTTCCCTTAATCTAAACTGCGCGTCTGCCGAATATCAGTGAAACTATAAATATCACCAGAAATACGATAAACAGAATCTTGGCTATACCCGCCGCAGCCCCCGCTATTCCGGAGAACCCCAGCACTGCCGCTATTATCGCAATCACCAGAAAAACCAGAGTCCAGTGCAGCATGTTAAACACCTCCTCGCTTTATTTTCTTTTTCAGGCGGCCGGCGAGACGAAGAGAGCAGGTTCGATATTCGTCATATCCATCCACCCTCTCTCCTGTCGTCTCAACCGGTTGTTACGCCAAGCCGTCCACTTTTACTGCATTCAGCCATTTGTTATAAACTGCTTGTCTTTCCTAATCCGCAGCGTCTTCCATCTTGTCGCCTACATCTTCGGCGGCGTCATCAATTCGCTCCCCGGCTCTTTCGGCGGGCCCGTCGTTATCGGGGCATGCATAAATGCCTGCGGCCGAAATCCCGAGGAGTACAAGGAAAAGAAATCGTCTAAGTTTCGTCATCTTATGTTTCCTCATGTGTTTATCTTTCCGTTTCTCAGCCGACGAGGCCGAGAATACCTATGATTATCAGGTATATCGCTATCACGTAGTTGAGTATTCGTGGGAATATCAGAATCAGAACTCCCGCAATCAGCGATACTACCGGTGTCAGTTCCAGATTGAGCTGCATTGCCGCCTCCTGTTATTAATCCCCGGCTACATAGAGTCCGCCGTGGATGAGTCCACCGTAAGGTTGTTCTTTACCGAAACGACGCCGTCAACGTCCTCGGCTATCGATTCGGCCTTTTGGGATTCGGCTTCCGTGCTCACAATCCCGTTAAGCTCGACGATTCCCTCGTCGGTGTCGACGTCGATGTCAAAACCGCTGACACCGGAATCGGCCAGGAGCTTCGTCTTAACCGTCGAGGTTATAACGGTGTCGTCTATAACCTCGCCGGTCGTCTTGTCGCCGTCGCAGGCATATGCCGCAATCAGCATGAATATTCCCATCATAGCAATCAGGCTCTTCTTAAACATGTTGCGCCTCCTTAATCGTGATTTTATTTCGAATCAGGGGGTAACGTGCTTCCCCGAAAGTCCCTTGTACGTCATCGGGTCTGCGATGAATTCAATCCTGTGCTTTTCGCAGCAGAAGTAATATTTCTCGTCCGACTGCTCCTCGCGGTATTCCTGCTGCACCGCCACTTCCTCGGAAACCTTCTCGCCGCAGACCGAGCACTTGATGGCCCCATGGACCTCCTGTCCGTGTTCCGGGCGGCTTATCTTCGCGGCATATTTTTCAGGATCGCTCAGGAATTCCATTCTGCATTTTTCACAGCAGAAGTGATATTCCTCGCCTTCGTACGATTGCCTTACTACATCTTCTATTTCGCGTCCGCATACGACGCAGTGTGATTTAAATCTAGTCATGATCGATACCTCCGTTTAACCGGATTTTACTTATGCCTGGTTAAGGGGCAATATCCGTACCACTGAGATAAAATGGGGTAATAATATAAGCATAATGGGTGCTTACGAGGCTTTTTTTCGGTGCACGGCATCCCGGTGACAGGGATATTGTAGTGAAGATGACAATGCCGATTGTTGAATATTGAACAGCTGCCCACGGCGGGCCGCATCGCTCGCGCACCGCCGCGGCGATTTATCCAGCGGGGAAGAAAAGTTGTTGAATACACATCTTTTGCATGACATCATCATTATCTAAAAGGAGATACCAGCCGAATGCAGATCGCTCTTCTCGCCCTGGCATGCATTTTCATAATCGCCACATTGCTGCCCCTTCTCAAACACGAAGCCTGGTGGATAAGGATATTCGATTTCCCGCGGGCGCAGATAGCGGCCGGCGGGGCGCTGACAATAGCCTTCTACTCCCTTCTCTATAAAGAGCGCGGCCTCGGCGACAACCTTGTACTCCTCATGCTGCTGGCGTCCGTCGCATACCAGGTATCGCGGATGTTCCCGTACACTCGCCTTGCGAGAAAGCAGGTGCTCGGCTCGCGCGAAAAGGGCCCCGACAGAAAGATCAGCGTTCTGGTATCCAATATCTACAGAGATAACAGGGATTATGAGAGGTTTCTCAGGCTCGTCCGTGAAAAGGATCCGGACGTCATATGCATACTCGAGCCCGACGAGTGGTGGGATGAAAAGCTCTCCCCCCTCGAAGCGGACTACCCCTACTCGGCCCGGCATCGGGACAACAAAGGCTACGGTATGATTTTCTATACGAGGCTGAAACCGAGGGGGATCGAGGTCGACTTTCTCGTCGAGGATTACGTGCCGTCCGTTTTCGCAGTGCTCGAGCTAAGGTCCGGGGAGCCGGTCGAGTTCTACTGCCTGCACCCGAATCCGCCTAATCCGAAATACTCGAGCGATACGACCGAAAGGGACGCGGAGCTCCTGATAGTGGGAAAGCGCGTCAAGGAATCCGGGAAACCGACCCTCGTCGCCGGCGACCTGAACGACGTCGCCTGGTCTCATACGACCCTACTCTTCCTCAAGATAAGCGGCATGCTCGACCCGAGGATAGGAAGGGGGTTCTTCAATACGTTTCACGTAAGGTGGCCGTTTCTACGCTTCCCGCTAGACCACATATTCGTCACGGAATATTTCAGGTTCGTCACGCTCGAAACCTTGCAGGACATAGGCTCCGACCATTATCCCATATACGCAGAGCTCAGCTACGAGCCCGGCAGAAAAGAAGAGCAGTCGGATAATAAATACGAGGCGAACGGCAATGACAAAAAAGAAGCCGCCGAAAAAATAGAAGAAGCCCGGGAATAAGCCTCTTAATTTTTCACGCCTTCGGGCGCTCCGGGAACACCGTTCCGTGACCTCTGATCGAGCCTCTCCCTCGCCTCCCGGGCGAGCGTTTCATACTGTTCCCTTATGGCTTCGAGCTCCTTTTCGTCTAGCTCTTCGAGGTCTAAAAGCGCGTTGTGCGCGCCCTCTATCGCGCGGATAAGCTCGTCGAGCTTAACCTGCATCGCGGCCGTATCCCTGTTCTGCGTGTTCTGTATCAGGAACACCATCAGGAAGGTGACTATCGTCGTTCCGGTGTTTATGACAAGCTGCCACGTGTCGCTCCATCCGACGAGCGGCCCCGTAGCGCTCCAGATTACGACAATGCCCAGCGCCGCTGCAAACGCCGCGGGATGCGCGACAGCCTGCGAGACCCGCTTCGAGAAGCGGGTGAATATCGATGCGGATTTCATGGTCGGCCACCACCAGGGCGCTTGGCTCAGCCCCTGCCGACGGCGGAGGCCCCGGGGTTGGCCCTCTCCACTGCCAGGCGGATGAATTCCCTGTCCGCCTCTTCCTCCTCATTCAGGGTCTTATCCAGAAGCTCGGCGGATTTTTTGTCGCCGAGGAGCTTCGCGTAAGCGGCCAGGGTCCCATAGGCGGCGATCTCGTAATGCCCTACCCTTCGGGCGGCGGCGATAAGCGACACGTCCAGCACGCCGGCCGGAAGTTCTTCGCCCTTTTCGACGAGCTCCTTCCCCTCGGCTATGAGTCCGCCGATTCCGCGGCTCTTCCTGCCCGAAGGATCCATACCCAGATTGCCGAAGATCTCCTCCAGCCTGCCGAGCTGCTGGTTACTCCTTTCGAGATGCTCCAGGAAAATGTTTCGGAGCTCCGGCGTCGCTGCCGCATCGGACATCATCGGCAATGCATCGATGAGCTCTTTTTCGGCGTCGTAAAGGTATTCGAGGTCGCTCTTGAACAGCTCTCTAAGTGTTTCCTTTTTCATTTCGGCTCACTCCTTTTATAAGTATCCCAAAAGCAGCAATATCAGGACGATTATAAGCACGGTCCCGAGTATGCCTCCGGGGAAATAGCCCCACTCCCTGCTGTAACCCCACGTCGGAAGCGCCCCAATCAAAAGCAGCACGAGTATTATCAACAATATCAGTCCCATGATTTCCCTCCATTATTCGTTATCAAACAAGTTACGGAAAAGGACCGCCCCATCCCGCTTGAGGGAAGGGGCGGCGTGAGATATGGGGTAAAAATAGGCCCGCCTTAAATCAGTGCCTGCTCGACCAGTCGTCAGCGAGCTTTTCGGCCTGTTCCTTCGAGTATCCGTATCTCTCCTGCAGCTTGCCGACCAGCTGATCGCGCTTGCCGCTTATAATGTCGAGATCGTCGTCCGTCAGCTTGCCCCACTGTTCTTTAGCCTTTCCCTTAACCTGTTTCCAGTTGCCTTCTATCTGATCCCAATTCATATAAATAGCCTCCTGAATATTTTTTTTACCGCCCCGTCCCGGCGCCGCTGCGCCCGCGGAGGAAAGCGATTATGAGAGCATTAATCGCAAAATGCATGCCATTTTCAGGGAATTTCCGAATATGTCGATATTGCAGGAGGTTGGAGCAGAAGAGCTGGGCCCCGGGAGTCGCCCCCGGAACGGAGATGTTTAATATTAGACAGCGGCCGATGTATAAAGGTGGACTGTAAAACGCTGCGTTATTCCATGAAAAGCTGGTCCGGGTAGCACCAGAGCCACGACTCGCCCGGCTCGAAGGAGCGAATTATGGGATGGCTCGTTTTCATGTAATGCTTGGTCGCGTGCTTGTTCTTGGAGGCGTCGCAGCATCCGACGTGGCCGCACGAAAGGCACAGCCTCAGATGTACCCAGCTGTCCCCCGTCTGAAGACATTCCTCACATCCGTCCGAGCTCGGGACTACTTCAATTATCTGATCGAGATGCGTGCATTCCTTGGCCATCGCGTTCCTCCGTCTAAGCCGATTTTAGAACTTCGTGTACGAACTGTACCGCCATGGCGCCTTCGCCCACCGCGGACGCCACCCTCTTCACGGACCCGAGCCTCACGTCCCCTGCCGCGAGTATGCCCGGGCGCGTCGTTTCGAGAAGGAACGGCCTTCGCGGAAGATGCCATTTCCCGGAATCGTTCGCGAGTCCTCCGGTAAGGACGAACCCCTTTTTGTCGAGTGCTACCGATCCGTCGAGCCATCCCGTATGGGGGATTGCCCCGATGAAAACGAAGAGCCCCGGGCATTCCACGGTTTCGCGCTCGCCTGTTTCAATGTTGGTGAGATCGACCGTCTCGAGCCACCAGTCGCCGCTGACGCCCGATACCTCGGTCCGGTACCTGACCTCTATGTTCGGGCTCTGCTCGATTCTGCGGACAAGATATTCGGACATGCTCTTTCCGAGGTCGTCGCCCCTTATGGCTACTATAACCTTTCTTGTGGAGCCCGAGAGAAACACTGCGGCCTGCCCGGCCGAGTTGCCCCCGCCGACGACCACGACCTGCGATCCGCTGCACATCTGGGCCTCGACGACGGTAGCCGCATAGTAGACCCCCGAGCTTTCGAAACGCTCGCACCCCTCGACGCCGAGCTTTTTGTATCTGGCGCCCGTCGAGATGAGTATGCTCTTCGCCTGCACCTCGGCCCCGTCCGATAGATTCAGCTTGTGGCACCCGTTATCGCAAACCAGGCTTGAAACCTCCGTCGGCATCGAGAGCACAGCGCCGAACTTCTGTGCCTGTATAAGGGCCCTCTGCGCAAGATCGCTCCCCGAAAGGCCGTCCGGGAATCCAACGTAATTTTCGATCTTGGAGCTCGTGCCGGCCTGTCCTCCCGGGCCGAGGCTGTCCACGAGAAGCGTCCTGAGCCCGTCCGAAGCCCCGTAAACCGCGGCTGCGAGCCCGGCGGGCCCCGCGCCGACTATGACCAGGTCGAAGACCTCCTGCGAGACAGCTCTCCTTATGCCGAGGCATTCGGCGAGCGCCACGTTCGAAGGATTTTTAAACATCGAGCAGTCGGGGCATACGACGACCGGCGTGTCATCGACCGAAACGTTAAAATGCTCCAGAAGCTCGTTTACGTGGGGATCGTTCTCGAGGTCGAGCCATTTGAAGGGGACGAAATTCCTCGACAAAAACTCTCGTATCCTGTGTGTGTCCTTGCAATAGCGCGAGCCTACCACCCGAACCCCGACGAAGCCCGATTCGAGCAGCAGCTGGCGGCGCATCAGAAAACCGCGAAGTAGAACGTCGCCTATGAACGGCACCTCGCCGAGGAGCTTTCTCAGATCAACCGCCGACATCTCATACACCTCGCAGTCCGTACGGGCAATGGCGCTGACAACGGCCGGTCGGCCAGTGAGCATGTCTATGTCGCCCGTGAACTCGCCCGCCTGGTGAACCACGACTGTTTTATACTCGCAGCTCGAATCGTCGATAATCTCTACCTCGCCGCTTATGACGACATAAAATTTAAAATCCGACTCGCCCGCTGCGAACAAGGTTTCGCCGGCAGCGAAGGTCCTTTTTCCGGCAAAGCCGGCGATTATGGCGATCTGTGTTTCGGAAAGCTCCGGGAAAGCCACTTGGTCCCGTTCGGATCTTTGTTCAATAACGGTCATGGCGCGCCTCGCTTACGTAGAAGGTAAAAATAACGTTATCACAACTTTGGCGGTTGTCATTTTCCGCGTAAACGCGGGACTGGCCGAGGCCGGGACGCCAGCCGGCAAGGTGAAATAGCGAATGTTCTAATATGCGAATTCTATTGAATTTTTGGAGAGGAAACAGTCACACACCGGCCTATCCGTCTAAATCCTAACAGGCGCAAAGATCCCGCCCGATCAGACAGCGGACGGCCGCACCCGAAAAAACCCGGCCGGATTTCCACGAAAGAAGGTCAGCCCTTCTTCACCCATTTGCCGTCTTTCTTCTCATACTTGTTTTTCACGGCCGCCCAGGCCACTTTGTGCGCGACCTCCTCGCGCGAAGCGTCCCCGCGCCTGTCGTCCGGGTCCTTATACTCGTCCCAGGCGCTGTTATATGCTTCCTTATAAATCTCCTGCGCATGTTTGGGGAGATTATCCTTTACCGAATCCGGTAATTCCGATGTTCTGTCGTAAGGCATGTTGCTCGCTCCTTCCCGCTCTCCCCTGTGAGGGCGCGGGCTAGTATAATCCGGATTTGTCATCCTTCCCGCCGGGCTCCGTTATCCGTATAACGCTCGCCATCCCCATGTTCTTGTGATTGTCTATCGGGCAGTAGATGTTATATCCCGAGGGCTTGAGCTCAACGCTGATAGTCCTCGTTTCGCCGGGTTTTAAGTTCTCTTCCAGCCTCTGCATGACGTCCAGCCCCTCGATAACGAAGCTGTGCTCCTTTTCGCCCTCGTTCGTAACCTCAAAGACAGTAAGGCCCGGCCCGATCGGCTTCTCGTTTAAAAGCTCCATGTCGTAATCCGAGAGCTTTACCCTCACGACATTTTCCTTTTCCTTACCCGTGTATTCCCTGCACGAAATAGATAACAGGCCGCCGAGAAGAACTGCTAAAAGGGCTAAAGTCATAATGTGAGCCGTGTGTCGTTTGTCCGTTTTCATTTGCAGGTCTCCTTTTTAATCAGCAGTAGTCGGTCCGTTTCCGCCTATAAATCACCCATACACCGAAACGGGCAAGAACCATGCCGCTCCGGCCGAAAGACTCCTAATCCCGATTGTTGATGGAGGCTTACAAAGACCACGAGGGGCGCTGCCGGGCCCCAACTGTTTAAAATTATAAAGTATCGACTGTTTAAATTTGTACAGTTGGGCCTGTACGCCTCCGAGTCTACTTATTCGAAAATGAGTGAGCATTCATACTTAATCCCCTGTCATTACTAATTATATTCTCCGATTTACGCCCTTCCCCTATGTGGCATCAAACTTGCCATTTTAGTTTGTAAGCCAGATTTTATACACACAGGGGATATTGATGACTCTCGATAAACAAATAAGGATTGGATATCTCATCATGCTTTTGATAATCATCGCCGTGAGCTTATTTTGCATGTTCAGCATCGACGGTCTCAAGAACACCAAATCCATGGTCGGCGACAAGCAATATACCCTGACGGAAATAATCACCGGCATAACGGACGAGAACGAGGCGTCCCGGAATATTTTCGAGAAAGAGAACCTGTTCGGGGCCATAAAAGCGGCCAACCAACAGATCGCGATTGCATACATGAACATCATTTCCGTTGCCACGCTGGCGATACTCTTCGGCGGCATCGTAACCGTGATGTTCCCCAGGAGAATCACAAAGCCCGTGCTCAGCCTCGTCGAGGCTACCGAAAACGTGAGAGACGGAGATTACTCCTACAGGGTGAAGGACATAAACGGCACGGACGAGATAGCGAAGCTGGTCTCGTCGTTCAACAGGATGCTTTCGAGCATAGAAAGAGAGCACGACGAGCTCGAGAGTAAAAACGCCGAGCTCAAGGACAAGGACGCGCTCAACAATACGCTCCTCGAGGAGACGAGGAAGTTCAACCGGGTGCTCGAAGATAAGGTCAGCGAGGTTAAGGCCGACCTCGAAGAAAAGCATGCAGAGCTTCTCAGGACCGAGAAGCTGGCCACTATCGGAGAGATAGCCACCAGGATAGCCCACGAAATCCGAAACCCGCTCTCGGGCATAGCGGTCGCGCTCGAAAACCTGAAGTCGGGGAACATGTACGGCGAGAGGGACGGGCGAATCCAGGAGATAATAAACGAGGTCAGCAGGCTCGACAATATAATAAAAGAGCTCTTCCAGCTCGCAAAGCCGCGCGAGGTCAGCCTCGTAAGCGGCGACCCGAACGAGCTCGTCGAGAGGGTCGTCAGCCTCACATCTTCCAACGCGAGACTAAAGTCCATAGACATCGAGGTCATCCCCGCTCCGGACGATCGCGAAATAGTCCTCGATTTCGAGCTCATGGAGCAGGTGCTGATGAATCTCGTCTTAAACGCCATAGATTCCATAGAAGGCCCGGACGGGAAGATCACCATAAGGTCCTACAATTCCGGCGATACGTTCAACATAGAGGTCTCGGATTCGGGCTCGGGCATCACGCAAATGGATATGGAAAGAATATTCGAGCCGTTCTTCTCTACCAAGAAGACCGGCACCGGGCTCGGGCTCGCAATTTCAAAACGCATAATCGAAGTCCATAAAGGAAAGATAACGGTGGAAAGCCGTGAGGAGAAAGGCAGCCGGTTTACGCTCACTCTGCCCACTAACCTCAGCGAAGGGGAAATAACCACAACGGAGGTAATATAATGCCTAAAACAATATTGCTTGTAGACGACGAGGTGTTCTTCACGAAGAAGCTCGCCAAGAACCTCTCGGATTCCGGGTACGACGTTTTCACAGCATTCAACGGTAGGGATGGCATAGAGATCGCCCGCGAGCTGACGCCCAGGGTCGCGATTATCGATCTTAAGCTCCCCGACATAAACGGCCTCGACGTCATAAAGAGCCTCAACGAGCTCGATCAGCCGCCGATAACGATAATGATCACAGCGCACGGCTACATCGAAGCGGCCGTATCGGCCATGCGGCTCGGCGCGTACGACTTCGTCGAGAAGCCCTTCCCAGTAGACAAGATAAAGATCATACTCCAGAACGCGCTTAACTCAGCGAACCTCAAAAAGACGGTGGCCGTGGCGACAAAGCACGAAAAACAGAAGCACGGCATCGGGGCGCTCATCGGCGTGAGCCCGGTAATTAAAAACCTGACTGAGCTTCTCACGAAACTCGCCGCCGAGGATCCGCGCATGGTGCTTATCACGGGCGAGACCGGGACGGGAAAGGGCCTGGCCGCGAAAGTGCTGCATTACAGCGGGCGGAGGGCCGAAAAGCCGTTTCTCGAAATGAACTGCGCCGCGATACCCGAGAACCTCCTCGAAAGCGAGCTCTTCGGATACGAGGCCGGCTCGTTCACCGACGCCAAGAAATCGAAGTCCGGGATTTTCGAGGACGCGGACGGCGGGACGATCCTCCTCGACGAAATAGGGGACATGAGCCTTAATCTCCAGGCCAAGCTCGTCAAGGTCGTCGAGGAAAGAAAGTTCAGGAGGCTCGGGGGGAAAAAAGATATCAAGGTCGATTTGCAGGTAATCGCCGCCACCAACAAAGACCTCAGGGACGAGGTGAAAAACGGCAAATTCAGACAGGATCTCTACCACAGGCTCAACGTTATCAGCTTCGAAATGCCGTGTCTCAGGGAAAGAAAGGAAGACATACCGCTACTTACGGACCATTTCATCCGGTTCTTCAATAACGACATTAACAAGACCATACAGATTGTCCCCGAGGAAGTGAGGCGCGCCTTCCACGCCTACAACTGGCCGGGCAACGTGCGCGAGCTCAGGAGCACTGTCGAGCGGGCGATGATACTCAGCGAAGGAGAGGAGCTTAACCCGCGTTACATTTCTCTCGATCTGGATGGGGGCAACGTAAACCTCGACGAGCAGGACGGGAAAATGAAGCTCGAAGTCGACCTCGACGATTCCTCGCTCGAGGACATCGAGCAGAGGATAATTAGAAAGACGCTCGAGCAGAACAACTGGAATCAGACGCGCGCCGCCGGAGCGCTCAAAATGAACAGGCAGAATCTCCGGTACAGGATGAAGAAAATGGGCCTCCTCAGCTAAAACATAATCCAGCCTGACTGTGCGAGAGGCCCTAGTCGAGCTTCACCTTCGGGTCGTCCCCTTCCACCGCCGCCGCGATCACCGCCTCTATTTGTGTCTGCGGGGCTTTTATATCCTGTAGCAGCGCCTCCGCGAGGGCGTTCGCGGCCTCCGCCTCGTCGCAGCGTATTATGGTCGTCCCGGCGTACTCGAGCCCTTTTATCTGATGAAGGAACCTCGCCCTTGCAAGTATGCGGACCTCCGGATTCTCCTCCCGGGCCGTATGTACGATTCCGAGGCTCATCTCCGAATGCGGCATCGTTATGACGAGGTATTTCGCCGTGGTTATACCTGCAACCTCAAGTATCTCGCTCCTCGACGCGTCGCCGTATATGGCATGATGCCCCTCCGCCTGGATTTGAAGCACAGTGTCTATGTTGAGCTCGATTACAGTAGGCTCTATCCCGAATTCGTACAGTATCTTCGTCACGTTCTGGCCTACCGGGCCGTAGCCAACGACTATCGAGCGCACGCCCTCATGCTTGGGCTCCTGTTCGATAGCCTTTAAATTGGCCTTCGCGCCCGATTTGCCTCCCCTCATCTCGATGAAGGAGTTAAGCCACCTTATGCGGCTAAGGCGCGGCTCCAGCGCCAGGAACGACCGGAATATCCACGGGTTAAGGCTTATCGAAACGATAGCACCAGCGACGAGGATATTGTGCGACTCCCCGGGTATAAGGTTAAGAGACTTCGCGAGCTCGGCGAGTATGAACGAGAATTCACCTATCTGCGCGAGCCCCCCGGCGACCGTAAGCCCGGTCCTCAGGGAATAGCCCGAAACGAGCGTGATTATGAGTGCGGCCAAAGGCTTTACGATTATTATGACGGCCACGATGCCCATCATGAGAAAAGGCGAATCGAGCACAGTCCTGTAATCGAACAACATGCCGACCGCGACGAAAAATAGAACCGCGAACGCGTCCCTTAATGGAAGAGCATCCGCCGCGGCCTGGTGGCTAACCTTCGACTGGCCGACTACCATTCCGGCCAGGAACGCCCCCAGCGCCATGGACGCCCCGAAGGCGAGGTAAGATACCGTGGCCACGGAGATCGCCATCACGAGAACTGTCAGCGTGAAAAGCTCGCGCGATCTCAGGCGCGCCACCCTGAGCAATAGATGCGGCACGAACCGCGCGCCCGCGATCATCATTATCACCGTAAGCACTACGAGCTTTACGAGCGCGATGCCCACGGTCTTGAGGATCCCGGCTTCGCCTCCCGCACTCACCGCAAGCGGCGGCAGGAGGACCAGAACGAGCACGGTGATTATGTCCTCCACGACAAGCCACCCAACGGCTGCGTGACCTTCAGGCGTATCGAGGAGCCCCATGTCCAGAAGCGACCTCAGCAGCACGACCGTGCTCGCCACCGAAACCGCAATGCCGAAAACGACTCCCTCCTGCCACGACCATCCGGCGACCACCACAATGGCCGTGCAGGCCACGGTAGCCGCGAAGCTCTGCCCGACGGCGCCGGGTATGGCTATGGATTTCACCGCCAGAAGGTCCTTCAGCCGGAAATGAAGCCCGACCCCGAACATAAGCAGGATTACGCCTATTTCGGCGAGCTGCGAGGCTATAACGGGGTCGCCGGAGATGCCCGGCGTATAGGGGCCGACGACCACGCCGGCTATCAAATAACCTATTATCGGGGATAGACCGAGACGCTTTGCAAGAAGGCCGAAGACGAGCGCCGCCGCCAGGCTGAGCGCTATGGTCGTTATGAGAGATATGTCATGCATCGGCAGTCCTTCCTGACAAAAGAATCAGGCTGCTTAACTCATGGTCAAAAGTCTCTCGATGGCTTCGGCTCCCCCCTTCGGTCCGAGACAAGACGAGACAACTCCCGGTACTACTGCGAGTGCAGAACGAATACGAATAATCGCTTGTGATATATTTGCACCCGGAAATATCACCGGACGCATATGACCGCCCGGCTTCGGAGGACCGCACGTCACGGTGGGGAAAACACATGCCCGCAGCGTACGCGGATTTCCGGTTGCTGCAACCGGAAAATGAAAAGGACAAGCCGTCCTTTCGTCCCTGGCGCCCGGCGACGAGAATCAACGGGCTCCAAAACAAAGTATAGGTAACCGCCGGGTAAAACGCAAATTATCGCCGACCCTGGAAAATACCGGCGATCAATGCCCCTGCCGGAGCGCACAGAAATTCCCTCGGAGCATAGCGATAAGGCGCCTCGACGGCGACTCCAGCGGCTGCCGGCCCCTCCGTTATAGAAGGGCCTTCAGGTCAATCGGTCCGGATGCGAGCTCTTCGGGCCAGGGCATTTTCTTCAGCCTGAGGAGTTCCTCTATAGCGGCCATTTCCGTGTCCCTCCAGTTCCCGCACGCAGCCAGAACTACCCCGTTCGATACATAGAACGTGATAAATTCCTTTTCCTCGACGCTCCCCCATGTAATGAGGCTGTCCCACGACGGCGCATGGCCCACGTACTGGAGGTTAAGACCCGCCTGGTCCGTCCAGAAAAACGGCACCCCTCCATATCGTACCTCCATACCCAGCATATTCATCGCTGCCGTCCTCCCCTGCTGCATGGCGACCCGCCAGTGCTCTATCCGCGAACGGGTCCCCGACCTCAGGTCGGGATACGAAGCAATGTCTCCAGCGGCGAAGACGTTGCCCGCAGCGTGGAGATAACCGTCCACCGGGATGCTTCCGTCAGGGAGAAGCTCGATACCCTTTACGAACCCCGTCTCCGGGACGACCCCGATGCCGACCAGCACCATATCGGTTTCGATCTCGGTCCCGTCGTTTAGTAGAACCCTCTCCACATTGCCCTCGCCGAAAAACCTGGAAACGTTCTTTTCCAGCTCGAAAACGACGCCGCGCCCCTCGTGCTCGCGCTTGAGTAGAAGCCCTATCTCCTTGCCCAAAACATGCTCGAAGGGTATCGCATCCTTGCCGACCACAGTTACCTTGATGCCGAGCTCGGTCAGGCTGTGAGCGGCCTCCATGCCGATAAAGCTCGAGCCTATGACGACAGCCTTCGACGCATTCTTCGCGGCGGCGATGATGGCGTCTGCGTCATCGAAGCTCCTGAGCGTAAAGATGTTCCCGAGGTCCGAGCCCTGCATCCCCGGCTTTCTCGGCCGTCCCCCCGTCGCGACGATAACCCCGTCCGGCTCCATCGTCCCGCCGTCGTCCAGGACAATCTTTCCCGTGTCCGATTCGAGAGACACCACCTCCTTCCCCCCTAGTATCTCTATGTCGTGGTCGGCGTAGAAAGCATCTTCCCTGAGCGGCATCCACTCGTCCTTGGCCTTCCCGTGAAGATAATCCTTACTCAAATTCGGGCGGTCGTACGGGAGTCTTTTCTCTCTCGTTATCATGATAACCCTGCCCTTAAACCCGTTCTCCCTGAAACTCTGTGCAGCGTAATACCCCGCCGCGCCGCCGCCGATTATGACGAACGTTCTGTCGTCCGCTTTCGGGTCCCTCCGTGTCATTTCCGGCAGCCGCCTTTTAGGCAGATCCTCCGGAATTCTGACCTTGAGATTCTCCCCGTCCTTCCACGCTTCGTAAGAAACGAGCGCATTCATCGCCGGGGGATTCAGGATGTCCCCGTTCTTGACGTTAAAACAGGCGTGGTGCCACGGGCACACGATCCTCCCGTCGCTGAGCACACCCTTTTCGAGAGGCGCGCCGTAATGCGTACAGAAAGCGCTCAGCGCATGAAACTCGTCCCCCACCCTCGCTATAAGCACTTTCGCGCCGTCGACCTCGACGGTCTTAAGGCCGTTTTCTTCAAAGTCCTCTATTTTTCCCGCTATGATTTCTTTCCAGCTCATATCGCTCTCCTCCCCGGAGTTTCCCGGGATTCCCTACAGTCAAGCCGGCTGCATCCAGTATATGTATGGATGCGGCTATTCTCTCACTGGATAAACCGTATGATTCTAGGATTGCTCACCGGCCTGGAAACCGCCGGACCCCCTGAATTTACAGTAAGCCTTCAGCCTCTCTTGTCGTCGCCCTCGTTTATGTCCGTCGGGTCCGGAGGCGGAATCTCCGGAGGCGGTCCCGGCTCCGGGTCGGGCGGCGGTATCTCCGGGGGTATGTCCGGATTCGGACGGTCGAAAAGATATCCTCTTCTGTGGTCTCCATTGTGTATTTCTGTCATGACTGTCTCCCCGTAATAAAGTCGGCCCATCCCTCAGTCACTCATTCAAGAATGTTAACATATTAAAGTGCGGATTCCGCCTGAAATTGTGGCTGCAAATACATGCGGCTACAAATATATGTTGAATACGAAACCGCCGTGAAGAATAATTGATGGAGACATCCGGGCAGGGGCTAATTCTTCATCGCTCCGGCAAATACTTTATATTATAGGACCCTGAGATGAGTGACGAAAACACAAAAGCCGCTCCCGGCAATAACGGGGCTGACGAAAAGCCAGTGGGGTTCCCCAGGCCCGGGGCGAAGGCATCCAACATCGCGCTCATGGGTTTATTCATCCTGGCCGTCATCTACACACTCTACTTCGGCCGGGCGATTTTCATACCGATTTTTTTCGCGCTCCTTTTGAACCTCCTCCTCTCCCCGGCGGTCGATGCACTCGAGAATCTTCGTCTCCCGCGGGTACTGGGCTCGGCGCTCGTCATCACCGCGCTCATACTGGTGGTCGTGGGCGCCTTCTCCGTCTTCTATCAGCCGGCCACCGACTGGATGGATCGCGCCCCCGAGAGCCTTCGATCTATCGAGATAAAATTGAGATTCATTAAAAAGCCCGTGGAGCAGATCGGCGAGGCGACAAAGAGCGTCGAAGAAATAGTAGACGTCGGCTCAAAGCCCAAGGGAACAACAGTCGCCCTGGGAGAGACGGACTTTTTCAACAGGCTTTTATATGAAACGTCAGAGCTCGTGTTCGGCGTCGCAACGTCGATAATACTGCTTTACTTCTTTCTCGTCTCCGGCGACATGTTTTTAAGAAAGGTGATAAACGTCCTGCCCAAGCTAAGGGACAAAAAGAAAGCAGTCGAGCTCGCGCGCAGGATCGAGAGCGATATATCGGTATACCTCTACACAGTAGTCATAATCAACATATGCCTCGGCGCGCTGGTCGGAACGGCGATGTACCTGCTCGGCATGCCGAACCCTTTCCTCTGGGGCGTCCTCGCGGGGCTCCTGAATTTCATAGTCTACCTCGGACCCACGGTCGGCATTGCAATAATCGCGCTCGTCGCCATAACCAGCTTCGATAACTTCGCCGACGCAATCCTGCCTCCCCTGGCCTACTTCATAATAAACGGCATCGAGGGGAACTTCGTGACGCCGTTCATACTCGGGCGGCGGCTTGTCATGAATCCTATAGTGATATTCCTGTCGCTTCTCGTCTGGGGATGGCTCTGGGGCGTGCCGGGGGCTTTGATAGCTGTCCCCATAGTCGTGATACTAAAGATAATCTGCGACAATACCGAATCGCTGAAACCCGTCGGGGAATTTCTCGGCAGGTAGTAGCAAGCCTGCTGTTGGTGCTAAGCCATCCTCACCGATAGCCTCCACACGTATGTGTGTCTTTCCGACGTAGCGCGGGAGTCGCCCGGTGCCGCCTGAAGCCCGGCAGGCGGTAATTGCAATGCGCCGACATTCCGATTTCCGGCGGCTGTGAGCCGCACACATATGTGTGTCTTTCCGACGTAGCGTTGAAGTTGCCGGAGCCGACTGAAGCGCTGCTGTTGGTCACAGCAATGAGCCGCTACTTCGATCTCCTGCGGCTGTGAGCCGCCTTGACACTTTTGTGCGCTCATGTAGATTTATTATGCTGATTTTGATAATCATTCTCATATAATTAAATCCTGAATTTATGTGTTTCGATCGTGAATACAAAGGTTCGAGAAATTCTGTGTACGGTGTATGCCGCTACAACGACGCAGATGATATTGGTTTAAAGAAATTTTAAGATAACCTATATGGTTTCATCGATTAAATACAATAGACAGACACAGATTTGCCCGGAGGCAAAAGAGAAATGGAAATGCACGACATGAGTATAATCCAGCTGTTGAACGACGGCTGGATCGCCACCTACCCCCTCATATTGTTCTCGATAATCATGTTAGCAGTCTTTGGAGAGAGGCTGTTCGCGATGAGCGGAATCGCCTCGTCCGCGAAAGCCGTCACGAACCTGGTCGTGCCGCCGCTGTCGAGGGGCGACATCCCCTCCGCCGTCCAGGTCTGCGATAAACAGAAGAAAGCAAGCCAGTCGGACGTCTATAAAAAGCTTCTCGAGGAGCATCAAGGCACAGCGCCCGACGACATGCTCGAAATCCTGGACGAAAAAAGATTCGAGGAAATCCACGACCTCAAGAACCATATATGGATGCTCGGGACTATCGGAAGCAGCGCGCCGTTCATCGGTCTCTTCGGCACGGTGATCGGTATCATAAAATCATTCCACAGCATGGCCATGGCCGGCACGGGCGGATTCGCCGTCGTGGCCGGGGGCATTTCCGAAGCCCTCGTCGCCACCGCCGCGGGCCTTATCGTTGCGATACTCGCGGTCATCGCCTACAATTATCTACAGGTCAGGGTGGCTAATATCAACGCCGTGCTCAGGATAAACCACGCTAAGTTTTTCCATGCGTTAAAACAGGGGAGAGTGAACGATGGCGCTCGGCAGGCTTGACGACAAGTCCGACGAAGATATCGTAGCTGAAATAAACATCACGCCGCTTACGGATATCTTCCTCGTTCTCCTCATCATATTCATGATAACGAGCTCGGCCCTCATAGAATCCGGAGCCGAGATAAATCTTCCCGAGGTGGCCAAGACCGAGACGGTTTCGAGGAACGTAGTGGTCACCCTCACGACAATAGGTGATATTTATATAAACGGCAAGATGGTGAACAAGCATACCTTCGAGGAAGAGCTCAAGAAGGCGCTCAGCGAAACGGACAACAAGCTCGTTATACTCGAAGGCGACAAGAGCGCCATGCTCGGCGACGCGGTAAGGCTCATAGCCATGTCCAAGGAAGCCGGGGCGTCCGAGGTCGCCATCGCCGCCGACAAGGAAGAAACCGAAGCCCCCTGAGGAACGAAAAGAGCCGATGTTTTCTTTACAGCTTAAATTATTCACGCTCCTGTCCATCGCCTTCCACGGCGCTCTCCTCGGGCTCCTTATATACTTCGCCCCGAAAAAGGTAGACGTCCCTCCCCAGCCGCTCAAGGTCGGGCTCGTCACCCTGGAAAAAGACCCCGGCATAAAGAAAGGCAGCCCCGGCCCGCCTGAGGAAAAAGAGCCCGAGCCCGTAAAGAAGGCCGAGCCGCCGAAGCCGAAACCCGAGCAGGTCAAGAAGCCTGAAAAGAAAGTAGCCAAGAAAAAGCCGGTCAGGAAAGCTCCGCAAAAAGAAGTAATAACCCGCGCCCCTGTCGAGGAAAAGCCGAGCGAGTCGGCGTCCGATGTGGTAAACCCGAGCCAGGCCGGGGATAGCGACGAGGTTGCGCTGAGCCGGCCTTCGAGTAACGCCGCCACGGGCAGCGGTGGAACGGGCCTCGGCTCGTCGGGCGAGGGAAAGGGTTCGGATTCCGTCGGCTACCCCGATTACGGTATCAACCCCAAGCCCAAATACCCCATGATAGCGAAGAGATACGGCTACGAGGGCCTCGTCGTCCTCAACGTATACGTCCTCGAGAACGGCCGTGTGGGGAAGATACAGCTTAAAAAATCGTCTGGTTACGACGTCCTCGACAATTCGGCGCTTAAGGCCGTCAAGGGCTGGGTGTTCGTTCCCGGCATGAGAAACGGAAAGCCGGCGTCGAGCTGGGTGGTCGTTCCTGTAAGATTCAATCTTACGAGCGGCTGATCGCGAATTAAACCACGCAATACGGAGAAAAAATTATGCCTGTACATCCACGCGCAAACCTTTCTGCAATACCATTTGTGATTATGATTCTCATCTCCTTTGTCGCCGCATCATGCACAGGGGGCGACGGCTCTTCCGACGGCAAAGGAAATAATGAAGTCCTTACGATCTACTCCGGCCGGAGCGAAAAGCTCATCGGTCCCATAATAGAGCAGTTCAGCGAAGTTAGCGGCATCAAAACCGAGGTCAAATACGGCAGCACCCCCGAGGTCGCGGCGACTCTGCTCGAAGAAGGCGCAAAGTCCCCCGCAGACATTTTCATCGCCCAGGACCCGGGCGGTCTCGGTGCGGTCGATGCGCTTCTCACCCCCCTGCCCGGAGATATAACGGATCCTGTCGCCGCCCGTTTCAAGTCCGCCGACGGCAAGTGGGTCGGGCTTTCGGGGCGCGCGCGCGTCATAGTATATAACACGGACAAGCTTTCGGAGAATGACCTCCCTGACGACATCTGGGACTTCACCGGCCCCAAATGGAAGGGGCGCCTCGGATGGGCCCCGACCAACGCATCGTTCCAGACTATGATAACTGCAATGATCGACCTCTGGGGCGAAGAGAAGACGGCCGAATGGCTCGCCGGCATACAGGCGAACAACCCCAAAACCTACCCCAACAACTCGTCCATAGTGCTCGCGGCCGAGTCCGGCGAAATCGACGCCGGGTTCGTCAATCACTACTACCTCTACAGGCTCCTCGCCGAAAAGGGAGAGGACAGCCCTGTCAGGAATTACCACCCGCGCGCGGGCGGCCCGGGGGCGATTGTTATGGTGGCCGGTGCGGGGATTACGGAAACGTCTCAAAATAAGGAGGCGGCCGAGAAGTTCATAAAATTCATGCTCTCGCCCGTGGCGCAGCAGTACTTCACCGGCCAGACCTACGAGTACCCGGTCATCGAAGGAGTCGTCACGAACCGCCTTCTCGTCCCGCTTGCCGAAATCAACGCACCTGCCCTGGACACGAAAGAGCTCGCAGACCCGGAGGCCACCGTTAGGCTCTTAAGAGAGCAGAACATCATCCCCTGATGAATGAAAGAACCGGGACCGACAACATAAATTCCGGCGGCGGAGCATTCTCGCTCCGACTGCCCGACCTCTACTCGGTCTTCTATCTTGCGGCGATCTTCACCGCTCTTCTGGTGCTCGTCCCCATTCTCTACCTCGCCGTAAGGGCGGCTGGGTCAGAGGGCGCGTTTACTGACCTCATTTCGAGGCCGAGGACATGGGAGATTCTTAAGAGGTCCATACTCCTTTCTTTCTCCGTAACGTTCCTTTCGGCGCTTATATCCGTCCCGCTCGCGTGGATACTCGAACGTACGGACCTGCCGCTCAAGAGAGTTTGGACCGTGCTCACCACAGTGCCTGTCGTCATACCATCATACGTCGCCGGGTTCGTGACGGTGGCCGCTCTAGGTCCGAGAGGGCTCGTGCAGCAGCTTCTCGAACCCTTTGGCGTCGTGAGACTTCCCGAGATATACGGCTTCTGGGGGGCGCTGCTGACGCTCACCCTCGTCAGATACCCCTACGTCCTTCTGCCCGTAAGGGCCGCCCTTTCGAAGATGGACCCGTCTCTCGAAGAGAGCTCCCGAAGCCTCGGGAAGACGCCGTTCCAAACATTTACCAAAGTTATACTCCCGCAGATGAGGCCCGCGCTCGTGGCGGGCTGCCTGCTGACGGCGCTTACGGCCCTGGCCGATTTCGGCGCGGTATCCCTCCTCCGCTACGAGACCTTCACGTGGGCCATATACATCCAGTACCAGTCCCTCTTCGACAGGTCCGCCGCCGCGTCCCTTTCCCTCGTCCTCGTCGCGTTCGCCCTCTCGCTACTCATGCTTGAATGGCTCACCGAAAAAAAGGCCCCGACGTATTCGACCTCGCGAGGGAACCGCCCGCCTCTCGAGCCCATACGCCTCGGCAAGTGGAAAGCCCCGGCGCTTTCGCTCTGCTCAGTCATAGCCTTTGGCAGCATCGTGACCCCGGTCTCTATACTCGGCATGTGGCTAGTCCGGGGAATAGTCTCGGGCGAGATAATGCCGGGCCTCGCGGAGCCCCTTTTTAACTCGGTCTATATTTCAGCCTTTGGGGCGCTCGCGACGCTCGTGGCGGCATTCCCGGTCGCATGGCTCGCGGTAGCGAAGCGGAGCAGGATCACCTCCATACTCGAAAGGATATCGTACCTCGGCTTCGCCCTCCCTGGAATAGTCATAGGACTCGCTCTCGTTTTCTTCGGCATTAGATACCTCGCCCCTATATACCAGACGCGGACGATGCTCGTCGCCGCATACGTCATACTCTTCCTCCCCATGGCCCTCGGGCCGCTCCGGACTTCGTTCCTCCAGCTCAGCCCCCGCCTCGGCGAGGCGGCTCGCTCGCTCGGGAAATCCCAGTCCGGCGTACTGGCCCGGATAACCATACCGCTCTCCGTGCCGGGTATAGTTACCGGTGCATTGCTTACGTTTCTCGTTACCATGAGGGAGCTTCCCGCGACATTGATTTTATCGCCTATCGGATTCAGGACGCTCGCGACCGCCACGTGGTCTGCATCCTCCGAGGCCTTCTTCGCACAGGCCGCTCTCTACTCGCTCATACTCATAACCATCTCTTCGGTGCCGATGGCCATACTCATACTAAAACAAAAGAACGGGGGATACGCATGAGTAAAGCCCTCGTGCTAAGCGGGGTGTCGAAGAGGTTCGGGTCGGTGACGGCCGCTGAAAAGCTCGACCTCTCCCTCGAAAAAGGCGCGATACTTTCGCTCCTGGGGTCGAGTGGCTGCGGGAAAACGACGGTCCTCCGCCTGATAGCGGGCTTCGAGACGCCGGATGAGGGGACGATAGAAATCGACGGCCTCACGGTCTTCGGCCCGGGCGTTAACCTGCCCCCGGAAAAGCGGCGTGCCGGAATGGTATTCCAGGACTATGCTCTATTCCCGCATCTCAATGTCTACAAGAACACAGCCTTCGGGATCTCCGGAAACGAGGAGAGAAAAAAGGCGCGCGTCGGCGAAGTGCTCTCGCTCGTCGGGCTCGCCGGCCTTGAGCACCGAATGCCGCACCAGCTCTCGGGCGGCCAGCAGCAGCGCCTGGCACTCGCAAGGGCCATAGCACCCGGCCCGGGCGTAATGCTCCTCGACGAGCCGTTTTCGAACCTCGACACCATGCTCCGGGTCCAGATACGGGGAGAGATAAGGGACATCCTGAAACGAAGCGGTGCGAGCGCCGTTTTCGTCACACACGACAGGGACGAGGCCTTCTTCATGGGCGACAGGGTGTCCGTAATGAGCGGCGGCAGGCTCGAGCAGACGGGCACACCGTACGAGCTCTTCCACCGCCCGGAAACGAAATTCGTCGCAGAGTTTCTGGGGACGGCAGACTTCATCCCATGCTCGCTCCGCGGCGATATCGCCGAAACCGAAATAGGCCCGCTCCCGTGCCCGGACTACGGCGAGACCAAGGGCGAAGCGCTCCACATCCTTATCAGGCCCGACGACATTTCGGTAACGGAATCCTACTCGGAAGGAAACGGCGAGGTCTCGGCGCTCACGTTCCGCGGGACGAATTACCTCTACCGTGTAAAGCTCGATTCCGGGGCCGTCGTCCACTCTTACGGCCCGCACGATAAAGTGCTGGCTCGCGGCGTCCGCGTAAAAGCGGCCTTCGACCCGCACTACAACCCCCTGATCTTCAAAGACGAAAAGAGAGTAAAGCGCTCCGGCAAGCGTTAGCGGTCCCTGAGACGGCTAGAGTCCCCTACCCTTTATCAACCAGTTGTCACCAGTCTACAAATAAGAACCAGGGGACGGAATTTGCGGGACTAACTTCTTGTCAGGTCCTCGATTAAGCTCGCCGCTTTCGCCGCGGCCGCTTCGCGATCCATACGTACCAGACGGTGACGGCCACTATATATCCGAGCGCTATCCACGAAACGACGTCCAGAACGCCGTCCCCGATGAGCGCCGCTATTAGGCCGGCCATGCTTACCAGCGCAAGGATTATCGGCTTTCCGAATACGTGAAGAAAGACTGAACTATGCGAATTTGAATCGGGTTTCGTCATTGTGCCCCCCTGCCCAGCGCCTCGCTCCTTTCGAGCTCCGATATGCGCTCCTCTATCGGCCGCTTCCTGTGCGACAGCCATAGATAAAGGCCGCTTCCGAGGACGACTATCGTAATCACGTCGAGCACCGCCCAGATTATCTTCATCGGCATGCCGCCGTAATCCCCAAAGTGAAGCGGCTGCGACACGAGAAGCGCGGTCACCCACCACGGCAGGCTCCGCGAATCGGTGAACTCCGACGTCTCCGCATCGACGAGCACAGGCCGCAAGAGCCTCGAAGTAAGCGGCGTCTCGCCGCGCATGAATACGGCGTAATGATGGTCGCTCGTGAACGACGGGCCCGGTAAAGCCATGAACGAAGGCGTCATTCCGGGCGCGGCTTCATGCGCGGTTTCGATGGCCACGTCTATGGACGAAAACTCTACAACCGGCGGCTTATCCTTATAAGGCTCCACCATCTCGGCGAGCTGCCCGCTCTGCCACACGTTGATCACGACCTCGGCCAGCGTGTTTATAACACCCGTGCCTCCGACGACGAACGCCCAGGTCAGCGTCACGATTCCGAGGAGGTTATGAAGGTCGAGCCACTTAATGCGCGTGACCCCGCCATTTCTCACGACGCCGAAATCGAGCTTCCTCATGAACGGGCCGTACAGCACCACGCCCGAAACCAGGGAGGCAACAAACAGAAGCCCCATGAGTCCGAGGAAGAGCGTTCCGTAAAAACCCGCAAAGAGATCGACATGCAGGTGAAACATAATATCCAGGAACTTGTTCAGCGAGAAATCGTGAACGTCCCCCGTATTCACGTCTACGGCGACGCTCCTGAACTCGCCCGACATATCGTACCGCGAAGGTACGAATGTCACGAAAAGCAGGTCGGGCTCGTGGTCGTCCCACGCCAGGAACCTCACGTACTCGTCCGGATACTTTTCACGGGCGCTCCTTACCATCTCGTCGACGCTCTTCTTGGGAGTCCCTGCCGCAACGGCGGCCGTTTCAACCTCGCCGTCCAGAAGGTGCGACAGCTCGTGCATGAATATAAGCGGCAGCCCCGTCAGGCACAGAAGTAAAAGGAACACCGTGCAGACGAGGCTCGTCCATTTATGCACGGCGTACCAGATTTTTATCGTTTTAGCGCTAAGCATGTCCCTACACCACACTTTAAACTTTGGTTTTGTGTTACCAGTTGTAGCTCAAAGTCCCGAATACATTCAGCTTGTTACCATAAGAACAATAGTTCTCGTTAAAACAGGTCACGTACGTTTTATCCAGAAGGTTGGCGGCGTTCACAGCAAGTTTAAGCCCCTCGAACCTCTGGCAGAGTCCGCCGAAATCGTAATACGCAGCCGCATCCACCAGAGTGACCGCGGGCATCTTTATCGCATTGTCGGTGTTCCCGAAAAAATCGCCGACGTAACGAACGCCCGCCCCGAGGCCGAACCCCTTCAGCACCGAAGTCTGGAGCGTATAGTCCGTCCACCACGACGCCTGGTTCTTCGGCACGTTCGACATCTCGTTCCCCACCTCTCCCGGAATATTGCTCTTTAAAATCTTGGAGTCCGTATAGGCATACCCGCCGACCATATTGAGTCCCGGCAGCGGGCTAAGCGTGGCGTCGAGCTCGAACCCGCGCACCCGCACTTTCCCCGTCTGCACCTGGAAGAATTCGTTTACCGGATCGGCCGTGAGAGCGTTCTTCTGCTCGAGGTTGTAAACCGCCGCAGTCACGATCCCCGGGAACCACTCGGGCTGATACTTTATACCGGCTTCGTACTGCTCGCCGCGCGTCGGCTTGAACGGCTTGCCGTCGAAGTACGTGCCCAAAGTCGGCTGAAAAGAGCGCGAGTACGCTATATATGGAGCGACGCCGAAATCGAAAACATAGTTGAGACCCGTGCGGTACGAAAATGCGCTGTCGTCCTGGCTGGACTTCGTATCGCTCAACAAGTCGCGGCTGGATGTGTCCACCCAGTCCTGCCGCCCCGTGAGCGTGAGCACGAATCCCTTGAAGAATATCTGGTCCTGTGCGTATAGGCCGAACTGGTTCTGCTTCTGCAGCGTATCCACAAACGGCGCCGGCGTATCGAACGGCTGTCCGTACACGGGGTCGTATATGTCTATCGGCGGCGCGAGGCCGAAATCCATGCTGAATTTGTTCTTCGCCCACAGGTAATCGAAACCGACCAGCACCTCGTTCCGAACCGGGCCCGCGTTAAAGACCGCCAGGCCCTGGTTATCGACCTGGAAGTTATCCGCGAAATCCGAAATATCGTTGACGGACCTGTTCAGCGTCCTGAGGTCAGGCTGGAGACCTTCTCCCCGAACGCCGTCGTGAACGTCCAGGTTGACGGTGCTGTAACGCAGGTTCTGCCGGAACGCGAAAATCTCGTTGAAGGCGTGCTCGAGGCTATATCCCACGAAAAACGTCGTCTTGTCCACACGGTCGAATCCGGGCTCACCGACGTACCTGCCTACAGGTATTTTCCCGTTCGGATTCGAGAAAAGAGTGCCCTTTGCCGGAAGAGTCTGGGGCGAGATACCCTTGTTGTCGTCTTTCTGGAAATACGCGCTTATAGTGATGGAAGTATTTTCGAACGGACGCACGGTGACGCTCGGGGCGAGGAATATACGGTTGTCCTCGGCGTATTTCGTCTGCGTGTCGCTCTTTCTGAGAAGACCGGTCAGCCGGTAGAGTATGCGGCCGCCGTCGTCTACACTTCCCCCGAAATCGAACGCGCCCTGGTACCTGTCATAGCTCCCGTACTGAAGCAACACTTCGTGAATCGCATAGGGCTTCGGGCGCTTGCTCACCATGTCTATGAGGCCCCCGGGAGGAACCTGCCCGTAAAGCCCCGAGGACGGCCCCTTCAGCACCTCTATGCGTTCGAGTCCGTAAGGCTCTATTCGGGGGGCTCCGAATCCCCGGCTGTCCGGAAGGAGTAATCCGTCCAGATATAGCGTCGGGATAAACCCCCTGACTATGGGGGCGTTATCGTAACGGACGTCGCTCTCGTAAGCCGCAAAGAAGCCTGGCGTATAACGGAGCGCCTCTGACATAGTCTGAGCCTGCTGCTGTTTTATCTGCTCCTCCGTCACGACAGAGATCGATTGGGGTATCTCGATAAGCGGCGTATCCGTCTTCGTGGCGCTAGTGGCCTCTTCGTCCACGAACTCGTCCTCTGCGGCCTGCTGCTGCCCCTCGACCTTAACCTCGGGAAGGCTGAACCCGTCCGTCCCCTGGCCGGCCTCCGGCTGCGGGGGCTCCGAAACAGCTTCCGGAGAGCCTTTCTCGTCCTTATCCTGGGCCGGAACCACTTCCGGGGCAACCAAAACTAAAATTGCGAAAATACATAAACTTATTGTTTTAACCTGCTCCATTCCTTGAACCTCTTCTCTTTGGGGAGTTTATCGACGCTTGTCTCTGAATAGTTGAGTCAGGGCATCGATATATTTAATCTTTTATTGTAAGAATTGCATTCAACCATCTTTTACAATTCACAATTTCTAAATCGATTAAATCTTTATGTACAAGCTTAAGCATATTACGATACTGATTATCATTATCATAATAGAACCAGGAGGATAACTCTCCTGATAACGTGTGTCAAGGTTAAAGCGAGGCACTATTCGGCCTCGCCTCAACCTGCATCAGGTGAAATTCGACTGGCTTCAGAACGTAAATCCGACCTCTCCCCGTATCATGAACGGATCCCCGGGTATCACGTATTCGTAGCTGTACGAGGCGGGGAAGTAGCGCTTGTCGAAGAGATTCTCGATGTTGACCTGCGCCCTGAAACGTCCCCTCGTGTAATACGCCGCCGCTTCCGCAAGCCAGTACGAAGGGAGGTCGAAGGTATTCAGGAGATCGCCCGACTGCTTACTGTAGTACTGCCCCCCTACCCCGGCGCCGAGCCCCCTGAGCGGCCCCGTCTGGAGGACATACTTCGTCCAGAGGCTGAGCGCATTCTTGGGCACGTTGATCGTCGGGGTCCCTTCGGGAATGAACGTATCCTTCAGAACCTCGGCGTCTGTATACGCATAGGCCCCGATAAAGTCCCATCCCGGCGCGGCGTTCGCGGCGACTTCCACTTCAAAGCCGCGGCTCCGCTGCTTCCCCGTGTTTATCGAAAACCCGGGATTGAGCGGGTCTTCGATCGCCACGTTTTCCTTCGTTATCTGGTAAACCGAGACAGTAGACTGAAGCCTGCCTTCGAAATAAAGGGTCTTGAATCCTCCCTCCCACTGCTCTCCGGTTTCCGGGGGAAGAGGCTTGCCCGATGCATCCGTGGACCCTACCTGCGGATAAAACGACCTGCTGTAGTTCCCGTACACGGACACGCCCGGCACGAATTCCCAAGCTATTCCCACGCGCGGCGAGAATTTATTGTCGTCCTTCTTGTATTCGATATCCAGCATCCTGTCGTGGTTATCGGTCCATACGAAATCCCAGCGGCCGCCGACCAGTATCATAAGCTGGTCCCAGAGAAGCGCCTGCTCCTGCGCGTATATGCCGAGCTGCTTCTGCGTATCGCGCTGAAGCGCAATCGGGGCGAACTCTCCCGGCTCCGCGCCATACACGGGGTCGAAAATGTCTATCGGGGCGATCCCGGCGAACGTAGCGGAAAAATCGGCAGTCTCATAGAAGAAGTCGGCGCCGACAAATGCGTAATGCTTTACAGGACCGGTTTCGAACTTGGCCGCCCCTATATTGTCCACGTTTATAGCCTTGTTCTTTTCATGGCTCTCGTAAACGAAACGCGTAAGTGTCCGCATGTCGGGCTCGAGAATCGAGTTGTATATGCCCCCGAACTTCGTATCCTGCCATCTGTAGCGGAAGTTCTGCCTGAAAGAAAACACCTCGTTAAAATTGTGGGAGAACTGATATCCCAGCAGCGCGCGGGTGCTGTCGGTTATGTTCTGATATCCCGGCTCGCCCAGGTTACGCGATATCGGCAGCCTGCCGTTGGGGTTGTTAAGCACGGTCCCCGGGGCCACGAGCGGCATGGCTACGGGAACATTGTCGTGAACGAACTGTGTCAGAATAGTAAGGTCCGTGTTGGGTCCGAGAGCAATGCTCACTGCGGGGGCCGCGTAGAGCCTCTCTCCGGCATCCAGGAAATCCGTGAACGTCCCCTGCCTCCTGTATAGCGCGTTAAAGCGCCCGGTGATGGCTCCGGACTCTACGAGCGACCCGCCTACATCCGCCCCCACCTCTACGAAGTCGTAATTCCCGACGCCGACGTGAAGGTCGGCGAAGCCTCCCGGCCGGGGCCTCTTGCTCACCATGTTCACGAGGCCTCCAACGTTGCTGTATCCGTAAAGAGCCGACGCCGGCCCCTTCAGGACTTCCACTCGTTCGAGCCCGAACACTTCCTCCGAGATTGATATGTAACGGCGAAGCGGGAGCCCGTCGAGGAACGTGTTGTTCCCGGACTCAAAGCCCCTTATCCTGTAATAGTCGTAATTCTTGTAATAGCCTCCGGGTATGACGCCGGCGACATTCCTTAAAACGTCGTCCAGATTTGTCGCGTACTGGTCGTCCATGAGGTTCCGGTCGACGACCTCGACAGAAAACGGCGTCAGCAATATCGGTGCGTCTGTTTTGGTAGCAGTGTTGGCGTCCTCGGCGATATAGCCCTCTGTCTCGGTCCCCTCGGCCGCGTCCGTTACGGTAACTTCCGGCAGCTCGAACTGCCCCTGCTCGTTCGTCTCGCCGGCTTCGGGCGCTGTCTCCGCCACCTCGTCCGCAGCATATACGAGCCCCGTCGAGGCCTCCGCCACGACGATTAACACAAGGCACAAAAATATCCGGTTTACTCTTCTCATCTTGTCTCCTTATCCCTGGTGATATTCCTGGTCTTTTTCTCTCGTTGGTGAAGCCATAAAGGCGCTCGGAACTATTTAGATATTGATAATCAATATCATTAATATAACTATCAGGCTTGTCTGGGATTGTCAAGGAACTGCAGACCCTTACATCCATATCTTAAGAAAATACTTTGCATTTATGCAGCTACATGTATACCGGGAAATTACGTATAAACACTGATAATAAAGGTGGATGTATATGCAATTCTATTTGGTGTAGATACATTTTCGGGCCCCATGAAATTTCGCTTGATAAGGGGCCGCCGCGTCGTAGACTATTACATTGAAAGAGGGAATTTAGTCATATGAAGGCACTTTCCACAAGCGATAACGCCGCCTGCCTGATCACGAGACAATCCATGCTCGTGCTCCTGTCCGCGGGCGCTTTCTTTATTTGTGGAACCTACTTAATATACGGTCTCGGGGATAACGCCGGCTCTGCCGGAGAGCCTTATTCGGTTTCCCGGCACCTCAATTCCCAGGCGGGGCAGTACGCCGCAAGCACGGACAACGGGGACGAGAACGGCGGTTACAGCGCCGGGTACCGGCTCGTCAGGTCTTCAGGCTCCGCCGCGGGTCAAGTGTTCGCCGCCTCTTTAAGCCCGTGCTGGCATTACGGGCATAGTACAGACATACCGGTCAATCCGTTTAAGTATGAATCTCATTTCGGCTTTTCACCTCTGAGATCCCCTCCGTTTGCCTCCTGAAACGACTTTTGCAGCCGAATGAATTGGTAATTAGACCCTCCGGCCCTTTCCGTCGGAAAACAGGGCCGGTGCGGTCGGCAAAAACAAAATAAACGGAGGTTTAACGACAATGAAAAAACTATCGAAAATAGGGAACATTTTAATGGTGGTTATGCTCCTGGCGGGTGGTGTCACTTCCTTCGCCGCGGCTGAGAGCTCCATGAACCAGGCCGCTACGAGGCCGCATGTAATGATGGGGCAGATAACGTCCATCGGCGACCACAGCCTGACGCTTAAGGACAAGAACGGGAAGATGCAGACAATACAGCTCACCGATCATTCGATGACAAACGGGCTCAAGAGCGGTGATAAAGTGAGCGTCGCAGTACAGGACGGTCACGTGTCCTCGATTAAGAAACTGGCGGGGACATCCTCAGGTTACTAACAAAATCACTCTCCATACGGGTGAATAATACCAACCAGAAGGGGGCGGGCCGAAAGGCCCGTCCCCTTTTTTATTGGCTCCCCGGGTATTCATCAGCCGCCTATATTAAATTATAATCAGTGACATGGCTTACGACGAAACGCTGGCCGGCCGCTTAAGGAATGCGCTCCGCGGCGCCGGGGCTGTATCGGAAAAGAAGATGTTCGGCGGCATAGCCTTCATGCTGAACGGCAATATGTGCTGCGGGGTTATAAACGATCTGATGATGGCCAGGGTCGGGCTGGAAGCCTACTCAGGCGCGCTCGAAATGCCGCACGCTAGGCCGATGGATTTTACGAAGAAGCCGATGAAGGGATACGTCTACGTCGAGCCGGGCGGTCTCAGGTCGGATGAACAGCTTCGGGAATGGCTCGGCAGATGCACCGAGTTCGTCCGGACCCTTCCCGAGAAATAAAGCCGCCGGTTCATCCGCATGTCAGTCAGGAGACTTTGAAGAATATCACGGCCTCAGCACCACCACCGGAATCTCCCTCTCCCCTGCCCTCTTCCGGTATTTCTCATACCCGCCGTACACGCCGACCGCCTTTTCCCAGAGCCTGTCGCGCTCCTCTCCCTGGGCGTCCGACGCCGTGCATTTTATGGTTTCGCCGTCCACGAAAACCTCGGCCTCCGGATTCGCCCTGAGATTCAAATACCACGACGGATGCCTCGCGTTTCCGCCCTTGGACGCAATCAGGACGAAGCTCCCGCCGTCTTTGAGGTACAGGAGCGGAGTCGTCCTCTCCTTCCCCGTCTTCGCCCCTGTGGTTTTGAGTAGAAGGCACGGCCACGCAAAGGTCGTGTTCAGCTTTCCGCCCGAAGCCGTTATCAGCCATCTGTCCACCGCCGAGCCGATGTTGATTATGGTCCATGCGCCGGCCCTGGTCGAGCCGAACCACGCGAGGATACTTTTTATAGCGCCGTCGTTCTTTGTGTGCATTGGCCGTGTCACCCCTATATGATAAAAGAATTTATCCCGGGGCCGCAAGACGCTCAGCCGACATTCGCCGCAGCCTGCTGTATAGTAATCCCGCATGCGAATTAATATGAGCAGACTGCACCTTGCAAAGCTCGCCCTCGCGCTCGTACTTTCCCTTTCGGCCGCATCCTGCGCGAATATGGGCAGGTTCGCCTACATTATGAACCCCGAGGAGCTGTCCAAGGAAGAGCTCCAAAGGCTCCCGTACGAGACCACGCCCGTGTACCGGTTCATGGTAGCCGCCGAGCCCGGCGCGGCCCCCGGGGGCGAAGAGCTCCTCGAAGATATAGATCTACGGTTCACAAAATTCAGCGAGTGCTTCGGAATAACGGACGGCGGGAAGGAAGTGTCCGGCTACCTGATAGCCGTAGTCCACGGAACGTTTACCTGCGTCTACCACAGGGGAAGGTGTAACGGCGAGTACGACCCCGACTATTCCCTTATAATCGTCACCTACAAGGCCTTCAACCGAAAAGGGACCCTCCCCCTACTCGAGCACGAATGGGCGCATGCATACGGCATACTCGCGAGTAATCACGAGAATCTGGACGAGGTCCGGAAATGCACCAGGTACTAAAAGCGGCCGGGATCAGTACCCTCTATAACCCGTGGGCTTACTGTAGTTCCCGTCGATGAACATTTCCCTTGCCGGATCTGCATCCTCTCCGGTGCCTCTCAGCTTGTTAAGCTCGTCTTCGCGCTTGGCCTGATTGACCGGCTCGTAGGTGTACACCATCTTCACTGTGTGGTCCTGCGTGTTCGTATGGAGTACTATCCTCACGTCGGGTATATGCCAGGTCCATGTTTTGAAGTAAAGCATGCTGTCCGAGCTTGCGGGTTCGCCATAGGTTTCGGTCAGGTACTGACTCAGCATCTTCTGGTACTGGCGCTCCTCCGATGAATCGGTCGCAGAGAAAATAAGGGCAGACGACAGGAGCTTCTTCTCATAGAATTCGAGCCCCGTGCTGACATCCGTTCCGTCCAGCGGCAGCGGAAGCTCCGTGATTACGCCCTGCATCTGTATGGTTCTTATCTTCTTCGAATCCACGTCGTCGTTCATTATCCTCTTGCCGTGCGATTCGATTAACTTTTTGGCGTCTTTGTCCGACATGCCGAACGAAAATCCGAGCGGCGCGAGGTTCGCCTGATCGGCGGACGCGAAATGAGAAAGAGCGAAGAACGATAGTACTGTCATTATTAAAATTGATTTAAGTGGACCCGGCATTAGGATTGTCCCCCCGTTATATCTCTTGTTACGGCTCGATCATATAAAGCCTTAACGTAAAAAGTTAAAAGATGACCCGGCTGAAATCAAGTTTTTATTTGAGCCAGTACCTGTCGGCCAGGTAGCTCAGGACCAGTATTACCACCATATAAGTAACTAATAATACGTACCTTCCCTTCCACTTTCCGTGCCCTTCTTCGGCGTCTTTGTGGGCAGCCGCCGTGTAGCCGTCGTAAGGATACGCGAGGCTGACGCCGTACCCCACCGCGACCGCCGACGCGCAGCCCGTAAGGTTCCACCAGAGCCAGGAGATTTCGGGGAACCCGATCCAGAGGACGAGGTTCACGGCTATCCCGGTCAAGACCCCAAGCTTTACGCCCAGGGGGCCCGACCTTTTGAACAGGACGCCCAGTAAGAACGCCGCCAGCACCGGGCCGTAAAAGAGCGAGCCGACCTTGTTTATCGCCTCTATGATCGTATCGGAAATGCCCCCCACGACGAACGCGAACCCCGTGCAGACGACCCCCCAGAAGACGGTGATTATCCTCGACCACCTGAAGTAGTGCGCGTCGTCGGAATCCGAATTCACGTACTTCTGATAAATGTCCTTCATCGACGCCGCGCTCAGCGAGTTTATGGAAGAATCGAGGCTCGACATGAAGGCCGCGACGAGCGCCACGACGATAAACCCGATAAGCCCGTGGGGGAGGTAATTGAGCACGAACACCGGGATCATGTAATCGAGCTTGTCCTTGGGGATGAGGCTCATGAACTCCGGGTTCTCGTAGGCATACGCCCCGACTAAAAGCCCCATGCCGACGTAAGCCGATACGAGGAGGAACCTCGCGAACCCGTTTAAGAGCAGCGACTTCTTCGCGTCGTCGAGCGTGCTCGCCGACATCTCCCTCTGTATCTGGCTCTGGTCGCATCCGTAATATGAGACGTAGAGGAAAAACCCGCCGAGGAAAAGCGCCCAGAAGCTGAAGTCGTCCCCGTCCCCAAAGCCGTGTGTTCCGAGCTTCATAATATGAAGCCGCTCTGTGTCGAATCCCGAAAGGACCCCCTCCCAGCCCCCGGCCAGCATGTATGCCGCGCCGCCGCATATGAGCACGCCGAGGGTGAGAACGACCATCTGAAGGACGTCGCTCCACACGACGGCCTTCATGCCGCCCCACGCGTCGTAGACGATGGTTATAGCGCCTATCGCAAGAATTGTGGGTGTGAGCGGCAGGCTCCAGACGGCGGAGAGGACGAGCCCTATGGCGTATATAGACACCCCTGTCGCAAGCGCCCTCCCGATGAGGAATATCGAGCTTACGATAGACCGCGTCCCGGAATCGAACCGCCTCTCCAGGTACTCGTAAACGCTGACGATATCTTCCCTGTGGATTACGGGAATGATAAAGATCATCACGAATACGACGGCTGCGGGCACGGCGAATTCATACCCCAGCCACGACAGGCCGCCCCCCGGCTTAAGCGCTACGAACGCCGGGGCGGATATGAAGCTGATAGCCCCCAGCTGCGTCGCCATCGTGGACATGCCTATAGCCCACCACGGCATCTCCCTTCCGCCCAGGTAATAATCCTCTATCGTTCCCTGCCCTTTGCCGAAATACCGCCCTAGGAAAAGGAGGACGAGTACGTAAACGATTACGACGAGCCAGTCGAGTGCGTTCATAAAAAGATCACGGTCCTCCAAACGGCCGAAGACGGCAAAGGGTCAATGCATCAGGTGCCCGATTCCGAATATTCGACAGGGGTCTGGTCGATTTCCGACAGCGTGAGCTCCCCTATCTCTATCCTGTTGATGAACTGCTCCGCCGTCAAAACCCATCCGTACGACTCCGCTATCTGGCCCAGTGTCGCATCATGATACTTCTTTTCCCGCGAGGCGACGCAGTCGCTCAGGAGTATGACGTCGTAGCCCTTGTTAAAAGCGTCCCTTACGGAGCTTTCAACGCAGATGTACGTGTCTATTCCCGTGAATATTATGGTGTTCGCCCCGAACGACCTGAGCCATAGCTCAAACTCCGTATCCTGGAAAACGGAATCGCGCCGCTTCTCGACGATATAATCGTCGTCCGTCGGATAGATCTCGTCTATGACGTCTGCGTCCCAGGTATCCCTGATGCACAGATGCATGCTGCCCAGCTTCTCCTGCCTGCTTTCCGGCAGTATCCTGTGCACCCTGTCGAGGAGGTCGAGGCCCGAAGCCTCCCTTATCGCCTTCGCATAGTACACGGGGACGCCGTTTACGCGCATGAAGTTTATCGTTTTCGCGAGCGTCGGGATAATGGCCCTGTAGGGGGCGATGTTAAATCCGAATTGATCGAACGAACCGCCCACGCCGCAGAACCCGTTCTGCATATCGACTACTAACAGGACTGCCTTGATTTCCATGCCGGTAACCTCCTCCTGCCGCCCGGCGGCAAGCGTTTGGATTAATTACTCCCGGCCCCCACGATCGACCCCGGCGCGCTGTCCTCACTGAGCTCTCTCAGATAAGCCATCGTCTCGGGCGTTCCGTAATGGTTCCCGAGATAACGGTAGCTGCTGCCGAAATCCACCAGCTCGACATCGTCTACGTCCTTTCCCTTGTAGTGCTTCGAAGCCAGAGCCTGAATCATGTCGTGCACCCCAGTCCCTTCCTGAGCCGGAGACTTCTCTCTGTATGCAAACTCTCTGGGTATACCCTTCCTCATCGACAGCTCCCTGTGGACGCGCTTTCCGTATACGTCGTCTCCGCCCGTGAGCTTAAGATGCGGGGCTATCCTCATGGCGGTCCTCATAACCTCGCGGTCGAGGAACGGAGCCCTGAGCTCTATGGAATGCGCCATCGCCATCCTGTCTTCCCTTTCGAGCGTGTCCTCGTACAGCTTGTCTATATCCTCCCAGAGCTTCTGGTGAAGATAAAGATGCCCGTGCTCCCTGACAACATCCCTGTACCAGGAATATCCGGCGAAGAGCTCGTCGGCCGCCTGCCCGCTGAACATCACCTTGTGGCCGTCCTTCGCACAGTTCTGTGCAGCAATATACATAGGTATAGCCACCTCCACCTGGAGAAGGCCGTTAAGCTCGATGGCCTTGATGACCTCCGGTAGACACGAGCTTATCAAATCATCCGTCAGGTACTCGACGTTGATCTCGAGTCCGAGCTCGCGCGCCGCCTTAATAGCCATTTCGACGTCTCCGCTGCCCTCGGCGCCTACTGTGTAGCAGGTGACCCTGAGTCCCTTCAACTGAAGAGCCCTGGCCACGAGCACGCTGTCTATGCCTCCCGAGAACAGCACCCCTACCCTGTCGAGCCCGCGCACTCTCTTGTCCACCGCGTGGTCGAATACTTCCTCATAGGCGCAAATCGCCTCTTCCATCTCGTTTATCTCTATAGGCGGCCTTTCGACTTCATAACCGTCGTGGACCGAAACCCCGTCGCCGGTTACGAGAACGAGCTTTCCGGGGAGAACCCTTTTGATTTCATCGTTGCTACGTGCATGCAGGAGGGCCTTTCTTTCCGAAGCGAAATAAAACGGAAGCCCGTCGGTGTAGTAGAGCGGCTTCTTGCCTATCGGGTCCCTCGCCAATACGAGCGAATCTCCGTCGGTCACCGCCAGCGCATACATGCCGTCCAAGACAGGCATCGCCTGTTTTACTGCGTGTAGCAAATCGCCGTCGTAATACTCTTCCAGAACCCTGAGAACGACGTCGCTGTCGCTCCCCAGTCCGAAATCGTCGACCAGAAGCTTCCGGAGCTCCCGGTGGTTGTATATCTCGCCGTTGTGGACTAGTGTGAGCTTCTCGCCCGTTATCGGTTGTACGCCCTCGCTGCCGCCCACGATTTCGAGCCTCGACTGGGCGAGGCAAATGCTCCCGCTCGATCTCTTCAATTTGAGGCCCGAGATCTTTTCCGCCGAAGACACTTCGCCGTCGAGGTATACACCCACCTGATCCGGCCCCCTGTGCCTGATCTTGGACAACATATCGAGCCCTTCTGAGAGCGGGACATCCTCCCCCTCGTCCATAAATCCGCATAATCCGCACATAGTGTTATTCCTCCTTGGAATGTATGCACAACGATTAACATGCCGACCGGCAGTGAAAAACTGGGATTCGGGTACAATCGAGAAGTGACGCTGCCGGAAGACGGCAATCGGTGCTTTAATTCAGTTTTTGGATTGTAATTCTTCTACCGCTTGTCTACATAGACTACCTTACGAACCGCCTGATATCAACCCGTTTTCGATTTGAGGCGTATATATATTATTTATGCGCTATCTGTTATATTATATATTATGTAGATGCGCCGTGCCGGCCGCAGGAAGCTATTTGAGTCCGGGCGCGAAACGTAATATAATCTATGTTGAATGAAGACTGTTATCGGCGTGATAGGGGCTTCCGAAGCGTCTTCGGACGAGCGCGAAACGGCGCTCGAAGTAGGCAGACAAATCGCCGGTAAAGGGGCCGTCCTCTTGTGCGGCGGCGCCGGGGGAGTGATGGAGGCCGCCTGTATGGGGGCCCACTCTAAAGGGGGACTTACGGTAGGCATCATACCGGGGGCGTCAAAATCAGACGCCAACAGGTATGTGGACATACCGGTAGTTACAGGAATGGGGCACGGAAGGAATATCATCGTCGCAAGCTCGTGCGACGCTGTGATTGCGATAGGCGGAGGGTTCGGCACATTGTCCGAAATAGCCTTCGCCCTCAGATTGAAAATACCGGTCGTAGGGATAAGAACCTGGGATGTATCGTCTGAGATTAAAAAAGCAACCGGCCCCGACGAGGCAGTGGATATGGCTGTTGAGCTCGCTCGTGCTCGTTCTGACGGCGGCCTGCGGTAGCAAGAGGACATCCGCCCCGCCGCCCCACAGCCAGGTAGTGCCCAAGGTCAGCCAGGAAGACATAGCAAAATGTCTAAGAGAGCCCGTTACGTTAAGGGCGGGGAACGGGTACCATGTCCTCGCCTCGGGCGAGACGCTCTACAGGGTGTCCAGGATCTACGATACCACCGTCGACGAGCTCATCGAAATAAACAACATACAAGACTACACCGACATCCCGACGGGCACCCGCCTCAGGGTCCCCGGGGTCGCCGGGGTCACCGAGCCTTCGAGCTTGATCTGGCCCCTTCCCGGCAGCATTTCGTCCGGGTACGGTAAAAGGGGCCGAAGGTTCCACTGGGGCATAGATATCCCCGCCCCGAGCGGAACCCCGATCAGGGCCCCTGCGGACGGGCTCGTGCTCGTGAGCACGAACGGCATGAAGGGATTTACAGGCTACGGCAGGGTGGTCGTCATAGAGCACGGAAACGGAATCAGCACATTATACGCGCACAACAGGTCGAACGAAGTGAAAGCGGGCTCGTGCATCAGGGCCGGTGAGGTATTGGGGAGGGTCGGCGCCACGGGGAACGCCACGGGAAATCATCTCCACTTCGAGATCAGAAAGAACGGAAAGCCCGTAAACCCGCTCGATTACCTTCCATAGAATATAAGGAGAACACTTAATGGTAGAGCTTCATGAATACATAAGAGATATACCCGGATTCCCGCGCGAAGGGATAATTTTCCACGACATTACGCCGCTGCTTCAGAACGCAAAGGCGTTCGGCGGGGCGATAAACCGCATGGCCGAGATGCTCGGGGACAAGGAGATAGACTCCCTGGTCGGCATAGAGTCGAGGGGGTTCATATTCGCCTCGGCCCTCGCGCTCAAGCTCGGAACGGGGCTCGTCATCGTGAGAAAGCCGGGGAAGCTCCCCTACGTCACGATAAACGCATCATACGACCTCGAATACGGCTCCGACACCCTCGAAGTCCACAGGGACGCGATACACAGCGGCAGCAGGGTCGTCCTCATAGACGATCTCCTCGCGACGGGCGGCACTGCGAAAGCGGCGGGCGACCTCGTCCGCCAGCTCGGCGGAGAGATAGCCGGCTACTGCTTTCTCGTAGAGCTCACGGAGCTAGGCGGCAAGGCGAAGCTCGAGCCCAGCCCCGTATGGTCGGTGCTCAAATACGACCTATGAAGAAGATCGGCATTATCTTAAATCCCGCGGCCAAGATTAACAGCAGGAAAACCGCGGGCGTTCTGAAGAGCCTCGGCGAGACGTTCGGCGACAAGGCCATTCTCCGCACGACGAAAAACGAGGGGGAGCTCCCCGGCGCCGTAAAGGCGCTCAGGAAGGAGAAAATAGACATTCTCCTCATAAGCGGCGGCGACGGCACAATCTGCAATGTGCTGACCGAATTCATAAACCAGCACGGCGAAGACAGCCTTCCGATGGTCGCCCCCCTCATGGGCGGGACGATCAATATGATAGGCTCCGACGCCGGTCTAAGGAACAGCCAGCTCTCTATAGCGAGGAAAATCAACGACTTCATCGAAAAGGGGAAGCCCCTCCCCTTCACAGAACGGAGCCTCGTCCGCGTCACGGACGCCGGCCGCGAAAGCCCCGCCTACGGGTTTACGTGGATAGACGGCCTCCTCTATAACTTCCTCATCGAATACTACAGCCAGGGCGCCGGGATTCAGGTCGCCTCGGTGATGACGATGAAGATGCTCGTCGCGCTTATATCCAACTCCGACAGCAGCACATTTAAAAACATCGACTCCGTCGTCTATATGGACGGCGTAAAGCTCCCCCACGAAGGCCACGTCCTCCTCATAGCCTCCGGGCTCAGGAAGCTCGTCTTCGGCTTCGACATATGGGACGAAAAATCTAAACCCGGCGTAACGTTCAACGCCGTATATATAAGAGAGGAATACCTCAGGAAAAACCGGCACATCCTCCCACTCGGGCTCTACAGGAGCCTCAAGTCCGACCCGGCCGGCAACTTCGTAAACAGGGCGCTCTCGTCCCTTAAGGTCGAAAGGAATATGGGCTATATAATAGACGGTGAGATATTCAAGCACGAAGAGCCTGTCGATGTTATTATAGAGCCCGGCCCGGGAATCAGGATAATATCATTCCATGGCGAGAAAAAGCTCCAGCCCGAAAACCGGATAGAAATCCCCTACGGAAAGATCGAATGAGCACAATAAGAGTCAACCTCAAAAAAGAAGAAGACAAATCCTACGACATAGTAATAAAGGAAGGAGCGCTCGGCGGCATCCCGCGCGACCTCGGCGAAGCCGGGCTTGCGCACAGGCTTGCGATAGTGACGGATTCCAACGTCGCCCCTCTCTACAGTGAGAAGCTCCTGAACGGGCTCGAAGGCGTGGGGCTTTCTCCACTCCTGATCACGTTCCCCGCGGGCGAGAAGCATAAGAGCAGGGAGACCAAGGCCCTTATCGAGGACCGCATGCTCGAAGCCAAATTCGGCAGAGACTCTGCCGTCATCGCGCTTGGGGGCGGGGTGGTGGGCGACGTCGCCGGATACGTGGCGGCCACCTACAGCCGCGGCGTCCCGTACGTCCAGATTCCGACCACGCTCGTCGCTTCTGTGGACAGCTCCGTCGGCGGCAAAACCGGCGTCGATACCCCTCACGGTAAGAATCTCATAGGCGCTTTCCACCAGCCCTGGCGCGTTTACGCCGACGTCGAGACGCTCATGACCCTCGACGTAAAGGAGATAAGAGAAGGCCTCGCCGAGGTCATAAAATACGGCGTCATAGCCGACTCCGCGCTCTTCTCTTACCTCGAAGAAAATATCGGCAAGATACTCGAATACGACCGCTCCGGGCTGGAGCACGTCGTAACCAGGGGTTGCGAGATTAAAGCCGAGGTCGTGGAGAAGGACGAGCGCGAATCCAACCTCCGGAAGATTCTCAACTTCGGCCACACTATAGGCCACGCCGTCGAGAACCTCTCGGGCTACGCAGTCACCCACGGTCAGGCCGTGGCCATAGGAATGGTCGCCGAGGGCAAGATAGCAGTTGGCATGGGGCTCTTCAGCGAAGCCGGGCTAGAAAGGCTCGTCGGGCTTATCCAAAAGGCCGGCCTCCCGACGGAGGTCCCGTCCGGCATGGATGCCGGTGAGATTGCGGAGGCGATGAAGCTCGACAAAAAATCCCGCGGCGGGAAGATAGAAATGGTCCTCCCCGAGTCCCTGGGCCGCATGGCCGAGCCCGGCGGCAGCTACGGCATAAGGATAGACGAAGCACTGATAGCGGCCGCGATAAAGAAAAAACCGTAATCGATACCGTAAGGATCCCGCAATTGAAAGAACCGAGCAATATTAACCCGATACTCGACGTATCGCTTCATACGATCCCGCTCGACCTCGAACGCTTATTCGGCAACACCGCCGAATGCGCCCTCGAAATAGGCTTCGGCGACGGGGACTTCCTCATAGAATGCGCCCTCGCCGATCCCGGTATGAACTTCCTCGGTATAGAGATAAAAAAGAGGCGATTCAACACAGCGGTAAAAAGCGCCCTGAGAAAGAAAGCCGCAAACGTAAAATTCCTCCACATGGAGGCCGTCATCGCAGCGAGGGAGCTCTTCCCGCCCGATTCCTTCTCGATCGTCTACATCAACTTCCCCGACCCCTGGCCCAAGGACAGGCACGAAAAACACAGGATAGTTAACCCATGGTTCCTGGCGCTCGTTTCCGGGATCACGAAAAAGGGCGGGATACTAGAGCTCGCGAGCGACCACAGGGAATACGTCACGAACTCCCTCGAAGTACTGGGGGCGATGGAATGCTTCTCCCCCGTTTTCGGCAAGCCCGGATACGTAAACGAGATTCCCGGAAGGCCGCTCACGGGATACGAGAGGGAATTCAGGGAAGAAGGAAGAGAGATTTATTACGCGAAGTTTACAAACCTCAAATGATTCGCGATATTTATTCCGTTGCCCGGCGGCCCGCCGGGCGGGAAAATACCCGCGTGGTAAAATACTGAAGAACCGAATTAAAGGAGGAACATCAACATGAGAACCGGAGCGATGATAGCTGGCCTAATATTTTCAGGACTGTTTCTTACCGGCTGTGACGGCGGGGAGCCGGGATACCTATTCCACCTTATATTCGTGGTCGCCCCTGTAATCGGCATCGGAATACTACTCTTGAAACGTGCGGACGGTACGAACGATTCCCTCTACATACTCGAAGGCCAGATAAAAAGGCTCTCGTCCAGGCTCGACGCGATAGAAGAAAAGATGACTGAGCTCCTAGAAAAGGACACGAAGGGCAAAACCAAAAAGTAATTGTTTACTATCGGGATTGTGGAAGCGGCTTCAATCGCCGCTGCTCTTTGAGTTTTCGAGCGCCTCTACCTGATACTTGATAGGGACCTGACCCAGGTCGTTGGTGGCGTGTAGGACGCCGTTTTCGTCAGTCCACGTAAAGAGGCTTCCCCTGACGCCGGGAACGGAAAGATCCTCCCCGTCGGGGCCGACCATCTCATTCGGCGCGGCGGGTCCTGAAGTCACCGCCTCCGCGGCCGATTCATTCTCGGCGGCGGCTTTTTCTTC